>Ga0209062_1000023_pt1 | contig 695138 bp, 601 predicted proteins | sample Coa_R2_2_FD_187158 | JGI IMG/M metagenome (GOLD analysis project Ga0209062, IMG submission 187158) | Surface soil microbial communities from Centralia Pennsylvania, which are recovering from an underground coalmine fire - Coalmine... | ecosystem: Environmental > Terrestrial > Soil >... | reverse complement strand
TGGTGAGCCGGGCGGGACTCGAACCCGCGACCACCGCATTAAAAGTGCGATGCTCTACCAACTGAGCTACCGGCCCGCTCTTGGCTATTGTAACGCGCGCTCAAGAGCTTGCGCGAGTTTTTGCAGTCCCGCATTTACATCCGCGCCCAGATGTAGGCGCAATGCGCGCCGGCCGCGCTCCATCAGAACCTCCAAATCGCCGCGAGCCTGAGCCGCTTTCACGACTCCGAAGGTATATTTCTGCCCCGGCACCGCCAGATCGTGTGCGTCATCCGCGGTAATTTGCAGAAATACTCCCGTGTTCGGGCCGCCTTTGTAGGCCTGGCCGGTCGAATGCAGGAATCGCGGACCGAATCCCAAGCAGGTCGCGACGCGCTTTGTATCTCGGACGCGTTTCCGTATCGCTTGCAGCGGCTTCTCGTGTTCAGCGCTCATCTGAACGTAGGCGAGCAAGGCGAAATAGTCGCCCGCTTTGACCGATTCGAAATGACCGCGCAGCGCGTCCACCAGCGTCTTCCCGCTCGTCTTGCCGAATACCTTGATTCCGTCTTCTTCGAACGCCGGCGATTCCTTCGGCAATGATCCGGTCTTTTCATACTCGTCCGTCAACCGCCTGGTGGCGGCTTTGCTCGCCTCCACGTCCGGCTGATTGAACGCATTGATGCCGATGATCGATCCGGCAACCGCGGTCGCGATTTCCCAACGGAAGAATTCCTGCCCGAGTTCGTACACATCTTTCACCGCGATCCGGATCACCGCGTGACCCGCGCTCTCCAGAGCGTCCACGGCGCGATCCTGCTCGACGTCCGCCCCGTTTTCGAGCCGTACGTAGGCGAACAACCGATCCTTTCCGTAAACTTCCGGCGGCCCCAGCGGCTCGCGATCCACGGGAATAATTCCCTTCCCGTCCTTGCCGGTCGATTCCGCCACCAGTTGTTCGAGCCACGCTCCCAAATCGAAGATCCCAGGGGACGCGATGATGGTGAGCTTATCGCGGCCCGCCTTCGCCTGCGTGCCGAGCAGTATCCCCAGCAGCACGCCCGGATTCTTTTCGACCGATACGCAGGCCGAACAGGCCAGCGCCATCGTATCCGCCTGATCCAGAAATTTCGGCGCGTCGATTCCCATCGCCGCCGCCGGAACCATTCCGAAATTCGACAACGCCGAATAGCGCCCGCCGATGGACGGCTCGCCGAAAAAAATTTTCCGGAACTGATCGCTCTCGGCGACCTGCTGCATCTTCGAACCGGGGTCGGTGATCGCGTAGAAACGGCTTCCGTCGCGTCCGGACTTCTCGAAGAAGTATTGCTTGAAGATGTTTGGCTCAAGCGTCGATCCCGACTTGCTGGAGACAATGAACAGTGTCTTCTTCAAATCGATTTTGCTCTCGATGGCGCGAATCTGCGCCGGATCGGTCGAATCGAGCACATGCATGTTCCTGAATCCGAACGAAAGCGCCAGGACCTCAGGACACAGGCTCGATCCACCCATTCCGAGAAGAAGAATATCGGTAAATCCCCCTGCCTTCACATCGCGAACAATTTCATCGAACCGTTGGCGATGCGCTAGCTGATCCTCGGTCACGCCCAGCCAGCCGAGCCACTTGCTTTCGTCGCGCCCGGTCCACAGCGATGCGTCGCGTCCCCACAATCTGCGGACTTTTCCGCTGATGGTCCAATCCTCGCTCGCCTTCTGTACCGCCGCAGGATCCGGCACCGTGTATTTCATCGGATTGACGGGACCCACCGGCAGTTTGCATTTGGAATCGATTGTATTGAGCAGCTTGTCGAAGGGCTCGACGAACAGCTTCACAGCCTGCACCAGCAGTGTGTCTGTCACCTCCTTCATGGAGATTCCCGCGGCTTCGAGATCTGCCATCGTCTTCCGCGCCCCCTCGACGTTCGCTTCGAGCGTCGGGTGGATTTCGCCGTGGTCGCGAAATGCATCGAGCGTTGCCGGAGGAATCGTATCCACCGTATCGGGTCCGATCAGTTCCTCGACGTACATCACGTCCCGGTACTTCGGATTTTTCGTCGACGTGCTGGCCCACAGCACTCGCTGCGTTTTCGCGCCCCGCTTGACAAGCGCTTCCCAGCGGGGACCGGAAAAGACCCTCTTGTAAATCTCATAAGCGAGCTTCGCATTCGCGATCGCCACCCGCCCGCGAAGAGATTCCAGCCGGGCTTTCTCGGCGCCCGCGGCGGTTTTCAGCTTCTCTTCGATCTTCGAATCGGCCAGAGTGTCGATGCGGCTCACGAAGAAGCTGGCCACACTGGCGATCCGTTCCGGATGCGCGGCTTTCTCCAGTCCCGCGATATAAGCCATCGCGACTTTCTCGTACATATCCTGCGCGAACAGTAACGTCACGTTGATGTTGATGCCTTCGCTGATCGCCTGCTCAATCGCGGGAACTCCCGCGGCCGTGCCGGGAATCTTCACCATCAGATTCGGGCGATTCACCGTCTTCCACAGCCGCCGCGCCTCCTCGATCGTTGCTTGCGTTTCGTTCGCCAGATAAGGCGACACTTCGAGGCTCACGAAACCGTCACGGCCGTTCGTGCGATCGTAAACCGGGCGCAGCACATCCGCCGCGTCCTGAATATCGCGAATCGCCAGACGCTCGTAGATCTCCGTCGCGCTCGCATTCTTGTTCTCCCGGCTCAAGATATCTGCATAGTCGTCGCTGCCTGTAATTGCTTTTTCGAAAATTGCCGGATTCGAAGTCACTCCGCCCAGGCCCTCGTCCACGAGCCGTTTCAGTTCACCGCTGGTAATAAGGTTTCGGCGGATATAATCGAGCCAGACGGACTGGCCCAGGCGCGACAACTCCTTGAGCGGATTTTCGACACGTGTGGATGAGATCATAATTTCCTCGATTACTACATTAGATGAAATCCCGGTGGCCTGCGTTCATCGGCGGTAAGGGGATTCCGCCGCGGTAAATTAGAACTACGCCCGGAATCATGCTGCGTCCGCTTCTTGAAAACCTCATCGACTACGCCGGACTTTTTCCGCCCAGCGCTCTTCCCATGCCGCAGGCGCTCGCAAACTATGAGCGTTATCGCCAATCGCCCGAAGCCTGGATGCTCGCCAGATTCGTGGCTCCGGTGTCGCGTCTGGACGAAATGGAAGCGGCCCTCGCCGGTCCCGCGCCGCTGGTGAGCGCGCTGATCGGCGCGGACCTCGAAACGGATCTGGCGCGAATCGCGCGCGCTCACGTTCCCATCGACACCATTGAATTGAAAGCGTCCAATGCAACGCAGATCGATTCGGCGGTGCGCCTGATCCCGCCGCGGCTGACCGCCTACTTCGAAGTCACCGACGTTTCGCTGATCCCCGTCATCCAGGCCGCCGGCGCCCGCGCAAAAATCCGCACCGGAGGCGTCACGCCCGATGCCTTCCCTTCTTCCCAATTCATCGCCCGATTTATCGAAACCTGCGCGCGGCACAATACTCCCTTCAAGGCGACCGCCGGATTGCATCATCCTCTGCGCTGCTATCGTCCATTGACCTACTCCGCCGGCGGACCTTCCGGCTGGATGTACGGATTTCTCAACCTCTTCACCGCCGCCGCGCTCGCGCGCAAGGGCATCTCCCCGATTGAGCCCGTGCTGCTCGAAGAACGGTTCGACGATCACGGGCTGACCGGCGAAGACTTCGCCGCCGCCCGCCTCGGCTTTGCCATCTCTTTCGGATCGTGTTCCTTCGAAGAGCCTGTCGCCGATCTGCGCGAGCTTGGACTGCTATGACCCTCAACGAAACCCACGACCCGTCCCTCACCAGTTGGGTCGAATCCGCAAATCGCCCCGATACTGATTTCCCGATCCAGAATCTTCCGTTCTGCACCTTCCGCCACAAACACGGCGGACCACGCGTCGGCGTCGCGATCGGTGATTCGATTCTCGACGTCCCCGATTATCCCTCGCTCAATGCGCTGATGGCCGCGGGCCGCGCGGCGATCGCCGAGGAGCGCCTCCGCCTGAGCCGCGCCCTGCGCGCCGGCAATCGCTACCCGCCCCGGGATCTCCTCTATCCCGCCTCCGAATGCGCCTTCGACGTGCCCGCGCGCATCGGCGATTACACCGACTTCTACGCATCCATCTTTCACGCAACCAACGTCGGCAGCATGTTCCGGCCCGACAATCCCCTGCTCCCGAACTATAAATATGTCCCGATCGGTTATCACGGACGCGCCTCTTCGGTTGTCGTCAGCGGAACTCCGGTCCGCCGCCCCTGCGGACAGATCCAAACCGGCGACGCCCCTCCCGTCTTCGCGCCGTCGCGTCAAATCGACTACGAATGCGAGCTCGGATGCTTCATCGGTCCGGGGAACCTGCTCGGTCATCCGATCCCGATCGCGGAGGCCGAGGATCATCTGTTCGGCATTTGTCTGGTGAATGACTGGTCCGCGCGCGACATTCAACGCTGGGAATATCAGCCTCTCGGTCCGTTTCTGGCCAAGAGTTTCGCGACTACGGTTTCCCCCTTTGTCGTCACTCTCGATGCGCTCGAACCGTTCCGCGTCGCGCCGTTCCAACGTCCGCCAGGCGATCCCGCGCCGCTCGACTATCTGAGTTCGCCGCATGATCGCGGTATCGCGCTGATGCTCGAAGTCTGGTTCAAGACCGCCAGAATGCGGGAGCCCATCCGTCTGAGCCGCGCGCGTTTCGATCAGATGTACTGGACCCTCGGCCAGTTGGTCGCACATCACGCGAGCAACGGATGCAATCTCAACCCCGGCGATCTGATCGCGAGCGGCACCGTCTCCGGTCCTGAAAAAAGCGAGCGAGGCTCTCTTCTGGAGCTGACCTGGCGAGGCGCCGAGCCTCTTCAGCTCCCCACCGGCGAATCGCGGAAATTTCTCGAAGACGGCGACGAGGTCATTCTTCGCGGATACGCCGAGCGCGACGGGTTCCGGCGCATCGGTCTCGGCGAGTGCCGCGGTACACTAATCTCATAAATGCTAATCGTGATGAGCGCTCAGGCCACCCAGGCCGATATCGAGCGCGTCTGTAAAAAAATCGAAGCGCTTGGATTCCGCCCGCACCCGATGCCGGGAGCGCAGAAAACCGCCATCGGGATCACCGGAAATCCAGGACCCATCGATCCGGCCGAGTTCGAAGACCTTCCCGGCGTGACCGATGCGATCCGCGTTTCAAAGCCCTACAAGCTGGTGAGCCGCGAAGTGAAGTCTGAAAATTCCATCGTGCGGATTAAAGGAGTCCCCGTCGGCGGCGACGAGCTCGTCTTCTGCGGCGGACCCTGTTCCGTCGAAAATCGCGATCAGATCCTCAAAGCGGCCCACGCTGTGAAGAAAGCCGGCGGCCAACTCCTCCGCGGCGGAGCCTACAAACCGCGCACGTCACCCTATTCATTTCAAGGGCTCGGCGAACTGGGTTTGAAGCTGCTTGCTGAAGCGCGCCAGGAAACCGGACTCGGGATCGTTACCGAAGCGATCGATGTCGAGACGTTCGATCTCGTGGAGGAATACGCGGATTGCATTCAGATCGGGGCGCGCAACATGCAGAACTTCTCCCTGCTGCGCCGCGCCGGACGCTCGCGGCGCCCGGTCGTGTTGAAACGCGGAATGTCCTCGACGCTTGAAGAATTCCTGATGGCGGCCGAGTATATCCTGTCGGAAGGCAACTACCAGGTGATCCTCTGCGAGCGCGGCGTCCGAACCTTCAACGATCACAGCCGCAACACTCTCGACCTTTCCGTGGTTCCCGCGGTCCAGAAATTGAGCCACCTGCCGATCATCGTTGACCCGAGCCACGGCACCGGAAAACGCGATCGCGTGCATCCCATGGCCCTCGCCTCCATCGCCTGCGGCGCATCGGGATTGCTGGTTGAGGTGCATCCCACCCCGGATCACGCGATGTCGGACGGTCCGCAGTCGCTTTTCCCGGAACAGTTCGCCGAAGTCGTCGAGGAATGCAAGGCGATCAAGCAGTTGCTTTCTCAGCGCCGCGAGCGCCTCGTCGCTCAGCCGTCGTAGTCCGTATTCTGCCGGGGCTCCCCTTCGCGCCGGCATGTAACCAAACGGATCACCCGCAAGAATCGGATGGCCCTCGCCTGCCCGATTGTCGTACGTTGAAGTCGCATGAAGATTTCAACCGAAAGTCTCTGGCAGCGCGGTTACGCGCGGCTCGGCAAACTCCTCGCCCGCAAAGAGGCCGAGCGGATCCGCTCGCTCTATTCCGATCCGGAAAAATTCCGAAGCCGCATCGATATGGCTCGCTACCGCTTCGGCAGAGGTGAATATCAATACTTCTCTTACCCCCTTCCGGAAAAGATCGACGAGTTGCGCCACGATCTCTACACGCAGCTTGCGCCGGCCGCCCGCGAATGGATGTCCGCTTTGTCGCTCGCCGCCGATTACCCTGACGATCTCGATGCGTTTCTAAGCACCTGCCACGCCGCCGGCCAGAATCGCCCCACGCCGCTCCTTCTCCGCTATCGCGAAGGCGACTTCAATTGTCTTCATCAGGACGTCTATGGCGATCTCGTCTTTCCGTTTCAGGTCGTGACCGGACTGAGCCGCCCCGGTGACGAATATTCCGGAGGCGAGCTGTTGTTAGTCGAACAGCAGCCGCGCGCCCAGTCCATCGGTCATGCGCTGCTGCTCGAACAAGGCGAGGCCGTGGCGATCACCACTCGCTATCGTCCGGTGAAAGGTTCGCGCGGCTATTACCGGACCAATATGCGCCACGGCGTCAGCCCGATTACTCGCGGCGAGCGCTACACACTCGGCATCATTTTTCACGATGCGGCATAGCGCCGCTCACGTCGCCAGCGCCCGCCAGCACAACTGTCCGCCTAGAGAGACCAGCCACACCGACAACGCCACGCGCAGCGGACGCGGCGGGAGTATCGCCAGAAGATTCGCTCCGGCAAATGCGCCGGCGATCCCGCCCGCGCTCATTTTCAGCGCGAGCGCCGCGTGATAATTTCCGGCCGCGAATGTGATTCCGCTGCCCGCCAGCGACAGCCCAAGCCCGAACAGCACATCGGTTCCCACCACCTGCGCCGTTGAAATCGGCGTCATCGTCATCAATACCAGCGACCCCATCGCTCCCGCGCCCGCGGACGAAAATCCAACCTCAGCGCCGATCGGCAGCCCCGCCAGCGGCAGCCACTGCGCGCGATCTTTCCCCGCCGATTTCAGGGGCGCCTTCAGCAATCGGTACAGGTTCATCGCGGCCATCAGGATGACGATCGCGCCAAGCGCCGCAAGCATCGGGCCTTTGCGCTCCGCCGTATTCATCCGTGTGAGCGCGTAGGATCCGCCCGCGACGCCCGGGATTCCTCCCACCAGCAGCAGCGCAAGCGCGCGAAAATCAACCTGCTTCCGGAGGAGGTAAATCGGAGCGGCAACCGACTTCACTACGGCCGTGAACACCAGCGCAGTCCCCACCGCCTCCGCTGGAGGAACGCCTAGAAAAAGCGTTAAAACCGGCGCGGTGATCACCCCGCCGCCCACGCCGGTCAGCCCGATAAGCACCGCGATCGCGAAGCCGAGCAGGAATTCCATATCAACCCTGGATATGAATCCCGCATTCCAGCTTCCTGCCGCCCCACCGGCCGCTCCGCTCATCGGCCGGATCGAGCGGCTTCGACGTGCACGGCGCGCATCCGATGCTCGTGTAGCCTTCATCGTAAAGCGGCAGCATCGGGATCCCGTGCTGTTTCATGTAAAGCCAGACGTCGCGTGTCGTCCAGTCCGCCAGCGGGCTGATTTTTCTGAGCACTTTTCCCGAAGGAAGTTTGAAATCCGCCACGGTTTCGAGCGCCGCGCGCGATTTCGACTGCTCCCGCCGCAGTCCCGTGAACCATGTCGCGTAGGATTCGAGCGCCGAGAACAGAGGTTCCACCTTGCGCATCGCGCAGCAGCGGTCCGGCGACGATTCATGCAAAATGCCGAATTGCGATTCCTGCTGCTCCACGCTCAGCTTTGGCTGAAGATTCACCAGATTCAGATTCCAGCGCGCCGCGATCTCATCGCGATAGCTGTATGTTTCCGCGAAGTGATAACCCGTATCCAGAAACAGAACCGGAATCCGCGGACGGCGCGCGATCAGCATGTGAACCAGCGCGACGCATTCAGCCTGAAAGCTCGATGTGACGACCTCGCCGCCGTTGACCAGCGCCTCGTCGATGATCGAATCCACAGTCATGACTCAAATTCCTCCACCCTGCGTCAACCGGTCGGCCGGACGCACGGCATCGGCCCGCTCCAGCGCCCGGATGACGCGCGATGCGTCGGTCTCCGTAGCCGCGCGGTCGATCACCACCGCGATCATTCCGGCGCGTTGCAGCGTCTCCGCCGCATCTGGTTCCACAATGGCCACGGCGCATCCGCGGTCGAAGAGCTTTCTTTCAACCGCAAGCGCCAGCGCGCGATCGCCCACCGGCACAATGGCGCCCCGATGTCCCCACCGCGCCATTCTTTCGGCCGCCGTCACCGGACCCGTACGCTTCGTCTCGGCCACCGCGCGCAGCAGCATCCCCGCGCCGCTCGTCGCGTTCGTCTCCGGATCGATTACGATGAACGCTCCCGTCGCGCGGTTGCTCGAATAGGAGTCGCAGAAAACCGGCTTCGCAGCCGCGATCTCCACTACGCCGATCGCATTCATTTCGAGCGTAGACACCGATTCCTGCGCCAGAGTCTCGATATTCACGCGATGCCGGATTGCGGCAATTTCAGCCGGAACGCTGCGCGTCGTATGTTTGAGAATGTAGCGGCGCCCCGGGTCGAGCGGCCGCGAATCCATCCATACGATTTGCGCCTCGAAGCGTTGCGCAAGCTGCGGAATCACCGAACCCGAATACAACAGGTCCCCGCGGCTGATGTCGAGCTGATCTTCGAGCACGACCGTCACTGCCTGCCCCGCGGCCGCGCGCTCCAGATCGCCGTCGTAGGTGACGATTCTCTTGACGCGCGACCGCAGACCCGACGGGAGAACTGTCACCGCATCGCCCGGCTCGACCACGCCCGACGCAATCTGCCCCGCGTAGCCGCGAAAGTCGGGATCCGGCCGCACCACGCGCTGTATCGGCATGCGAAACCCCGTCGCCGCCGCGCGCGACTCTATCTCCACGGTTTCAAGATGTTCCAGTAGATTCGGCCCGCTGAACCACGGCATCCGCGCGCTCCCGTGGACCACGTTATCGCCCGAAAGCGCGCTCATCGGAAGGAAATAGACGTTGCGCGCCCCGAGTCCGTCCAGGAACTCGGAGAACTCGAGTTGGATCCGGTCGAACACCGCCCGGTCGAAATCCACCAGATCCATTTTGTTGACCGCAACCACGTAGCGCGGAATTCCGAGCAGCGAACAGATATAGGCGTGCCGCCGCGACTGCGGGAGCACCCCCTGCCGCGCGTCAATCAGCAGAATCGCCAGGTCCGCCGTCGAGGCTCCCGTCGCCATGTTGCGCGTGTATTGTTCGTGTCCCGGCGTGTCCGCGATGATGAATTTCCGGCGCGCCGTCGCGAAATATCGATACGCGACGTCGATTGTGATTCCCTGCTCCCGCTCCGCGCGCAGCCCGTCGGTCAGCAGCGAAAGATCCAGCGCGCCCGCCGTTCGATTCCGCGAAGCCTTCGCCGCCGCCTGCACCTGATCCTCGAATACGTTGCGGGAATCGTACAAAAGACGTCCTATTAACGTGCTCTTGCCGTCATCTACGCTCCCGCAGGTAAGCATCCGCAGCAGATCTTTTTCCTGCTCCGCGGCTAAGAATCGTTCGAACGCTGTTCGGGGCTCAACCGCTGTCATCAAAAATATCCCTCGCGTTTTTTCATTTCCATCGAGCCCTCCTGATCGTGATCGATCACCCGGTTCTCCCGCTCCGACCGTTTCGCCGCGATCAGTTCCTCGATAATTTTCGGAACCGTGTCGGCCTCGGACCGGATCGCGCCTGTGCACGGGCTGCATCCGAGCGAACGCATCCGGCACCGAACCATCCGCGGCTCCTCCCCCGGCAGCCTTGGAACGAATGGCTGCTCGGCGGGTATCAGCGACTCGCCCCGCACCAGCATCGGACGTTCGGCCGCGAAATACAGCGGAACGATCGGGATCTCCTCGACATGGATGTAATGCCACACGTCGATTTCCGTCCAGTTGGAAAGCGGGAAAACGCGGATGCTCTCGCCCGGTTCGATGCGTCCGTTAAAAAGATTCCAGAGTTCCGGCCTCTGGTTCTTGGGATCCCACTGCCCGTGCTTGTCGCGGAACGAATAGATCCGCTCTTTGGCTCGCGACCGCTCCTCGTCCCGCCTGGCGCCTCCAATCGCCGCGTCGAAACCGCCCTCGCGCAGCCCGTCCAATAGCGCCTGCGTTTTCAATAATCCGCAGCAACGCTGCGTGCCCAGAAGGAACGGCTGCGCTCCTTCATCGAGCGCCGCCTGATTCCGGTGAACGATAAGCGTGGCCCCGATGCGGCGCGTATACTCGTCGCGGAACTCGATCATTTCCTTGAACTTATACGACGTATCCACGTGCAGCAGCGGGAACGGAATCCGCTCCGGATAAAACGCCTTCTGAGCCAGCCTGAGCAGCACCGACGAGTCTTTTCCGATCGAATACAGCATCACCGGACGCTGAAATTCCGCCGCAACCTCGCGCAAAATATGGATACTTTCCGCCTCGAGCGCCCGCAGATGACTCATGGAATGAGTATACATCACTTTCTCTATCGACAATATCTAGAACATAGGATGCGATCTCCTTCCCCGGGATGCGGCTAAAATCGAATCAGTTATGGAAAACCGCGCCATTGCACGCCTGCTTTACGAAACTGCTGATCTGATGGAGGTTGCGGGCGAGGATTCCTTCCGCATCCGCTCCTATCGCAATGCGGCGGGAGCGATCGAATCTTATCCTGAATCGATCTCGGCCATCGTCCGAGACCCGGAGCGCAAGGTCACCGATATCCCGGGGATCGGTAAAGGAATCGCCGCCGTCCTGGCCGAGATCGAGCAGCGAGGCAGTTTTGAGCGCCGCGACGAAATGCTTGAAAAATACCCGGCCGGCGCCTTGGAACTTTTGAAGATTCAAGGGCTTGGTCCAAAAAGCATTCGCCTTCTGTTCGAGACTTACCGCTGCGCGACGATCGATGACCTCGAACGCCTCTGCCGCGAACAGAAACTTCGCGAGTTGCCCCGGATGGGCGCGAAACTGGAAGAAAAGGTTTTGCGGTCGATTGCGAACTACCGCCAACGTTCCGGCCGATTCCTGTTGAGCTTCGCCGAGAGCGTGGCGTCGGAACTGGCCGAATACCTGGCCGGCGAGGGAGTCGAAAAAATCACTCCCGCCGGAAGCCTGCGCCGGGGGCGCGAAACGGTGGGCGATCTCGACCTGCTGGTCACTGGTCCCGGCGCGCTTGCGGCGCAGGAAAAGTTCATCAGGCATCCAAAGGCTCAGGAAGTGATCGGGCGCGGCGAAAACAAGGCGAGCATCGCCTTCGGCCACGAAGGCATTCAGGTGGATCTCCGCGCGCTTCCTGCGGAAAGCTACGGCGCAGCGCTGCAATACTTCACCGGGAGCAAGGATCACAACGTCGCCCTCCGCCAGCGGGCGCTGAAGATGGGATACACGCTGAGCGAGTATTCGCTCGCGAAGGCCGCGACGAATCAGCGCGTCGCCGGAGCAACGGAAGAAGAAGTTTACGCGGCTTTGGGTCTTCCCTGGATTCCTCCAGAACTGCGGGAAAACTGGGGCGAAATCGAAGCCGCGGCCGAGGGCCGGCTACCGAAACTGGTGGATCTCTCGCACATTCGCGGCGATCTGCACATGCACACGACCGAGACCGACGGCCGCGCCACGCTTGAAGAGATGGCTGAAGCTTGCCGCGAACGGGGCTATGAGTACATCGCGATCACGGACCATTCCAAGGCGCTCGCAATGGCGAACGGGCTCGATGAGGCGCGCGCCGTTGCATTCGCGGAACGCGTTCGCAAATTGGGCAACCTCGGGATACGCCTGTTTTCAGGGATCGAGTGCGACATCCGCCGCGACGGCGTCATGGACTTGGAAAACGACGCGCTCGCGGCCCTCGATTTCGTGATCGGGAGCGTCCACAGTTATATGAACCTGGAGCCGAACGAAATGACCGATCGCCTGATGCGCGCTCTCGAATGCCCGCATCTTCGCGTGCTCGGCCATCCCACCGGGCGGATTCTCATGCATCGCGAGCCGTTCCCGTTCGATTTCGACTTGATCGCGACCGAAGCCGCGCGGCGCAATGTTTATCTCGAAATCAATTCGAGCCCGGAGCGGCTGGACCTGAGCCCCGCGCACATTCGCGCCGCGAAGGCCAAGGGATGCAAGTTCGTCATCAACACCGATGCCCACCATCCCAATCACCTGGCCAACATGATCTACGGCGTTCGCATGGCCCGCCGCGGATGGCTGGAGCCGGCTGATATTCTGAACACACTGCCTCTCGCCGGGTTCGCGAAGGCGATCCAATCCAAATGAAACTTATTTCTTCGACGGAAATTGCGCGAACGCCGATTTTCTGGGTAACGTTCGACCGCGCGCTCGATCCCGGCGGTTTCGAAATCAAGCGCGCCATTGTGCAGCACGCGGGGTCGGCCGTGATGATGCCGGTCGATGAACGCGGGAGGATTTTGCTGGTGAGGCAATATCGCCTGCCGGCGCGGCAATATCTATGGGAGCTTCCCGCAGGCCGTGTGGACGAGGGCGAGACGGTTTTGAAAGCCGCAAAGCGCGAGCTTGCCGAAGAAACCGGATTCCGCGCGAAGCAGTGGAAGAAGATCGCGGTTTTCTATCCGAGTCCCGGATTCCTCGCCGAGAAGATGACGATTTTCCTGGCGACCGGGCTGACTCCTGGCGAATCCAAGCCCATGGAAGACGAGCGTATCGAGACGAAATGGTTCACCCATCGCCAGGTGGGCGACATGATCCGCGCCGGGAAGATCCGCGACGCGAAGACAATGATCGGGTATTGCCGGTATCGGGAGAAGTGATTCGTTTCGCTGCCGCGCCACTGACGTCGATTCGGGTTCATTCCCGTTCGCGAGCGGCGGATCTCAGAAACTCGAACATGGCCGCGAGAGCCTTCCCGCGATGACTCACCGTCATTTTTTGTTCGTCGCTCGCTTCGCCGAAGGTACAGCCGAATGGTTCGTAGAAAAACATCGGGTCATAGCCGAATCCGTGCGGACCTCGCTCGGAATCGATCATTCGGCCTTCAACGGAGCCGCGAAACAGTTTGACAAGTTCCCCGCTGTGCGCCAGCGCGATCACGCAAACGAACCGCGCCCTGCGATTGTCGATTCCCCGGAGTTTTTGGAGGAGCAATTCGTTATTGTCGCGGTCCGTCGCATCCGGTCCGGCGAATCGCGCCGAGTGAACGCCGGGCTCGCCCCCGAGCGCGTCTACTTCGAGCCCCGAATCGTCAGCGAACACCCAGCCCGATTCCTTCGATCCGTAGTACAGCGCCTTGATCCTGGCATTCTCCTCGAAGGTCGAGCCGTTTTCCTCCGGCGGCGGCGCGTTGACCGGGCGAATTTCAAAATCCGGCGCGGCCATCTGAAATTCGCGCAGCTTGCCTTTGTTGGAAGTTCCGCAGTGAAGGATCATTCAAGGCTTCGCTGCACGGCGATCAATTCGGAGATTCCCTGCCTGGCCAGAACCAGGAGTTTCGCGAGCTGCTCGTCGTCGAATGCGGTTTTTTCCGCGGTCGCCTGAAGCTCGACGAAGCGGCCCGCGCCGGTCATGACCACATTCATGTCAACCTCGGCCTGGGAGTCCTCCTGATAGCAGAGATCGAGCATGGGGATGCCGCCGATGACGCCGACGCTGGTGGCCGCAACGCAATCGATCAGCGGCGATTTCTTCAGCGCGCCAAACTTCACGAGCTGGCGGAGAGCCGCGGACATCGCGATATACGCTCCGGTGATCGCCGCTGTGCGCGTGCCGCCGTCGGCTTGCAGCACGTCGCAATCGAGGATCACGCTGCGCTCGCCGAGTGCGTTCAGGTCGACGATCGAACGCAGCGAACGGCCGATCAGACGCTGAATTTCCATGGTGCGTCCGGAGGCGCGGCCTTTCGAAACCTCGCGCGGCGTCCGCGTCACCGTGGCGCGCGGAAGCATGGAGTATTCAGCCGTGACCCATCCTTTGCCGCTCCCGCGGAGAAATCCGGGAACGGAATCCTCCACCGATGCGGCGCAGAGCACGCGCGTGTTCCCGACTTCGATCAGGACGGATCCTTCGGCGGTCATCAGGTATTCCGTTGTGATTTTTACCGGCCGCATCTGCGCGGGGTTTCGTTGGTCCACTCTCATTTGCGTTGGTGAAGGAGCCGGAATCAGAATTCAGAATAAACCATCACCGCACCCGGTTGCGCCTGACTCCTGACTCCTTTTCCGTTATTTTGCTCCCGACTTTAAGATTTCGTAGAACAGTATCATGATGAGCGCGAATGCGCCGAGAATCAGAATCGCGCAGGGAATTAATCCTTTATTCGATTTTGCCGCGCCGCCGCCGCGCCTGGCCCCCGCCGGCCTGATTTTCGCCATATAGAAATTATCTCCGCGCCCGCGCGCGGGTGGCGGCCTGGCGGAAAAACTCGTCCAGCGCGCGCAGCGACGCGTCTTCAAGGTCGCGCAGGACGATTGAAACCACCGCGCGGCCGCGTTCGGCGAGCGCCATCTGGGTCGCCAGAAACTGCGCTCGATGATAGTCGGCGCGTTCGCCGCCGCCCGCGATGAGAATCGTCGAAAAACATTTTCCGCTCCCGATGATCATCTCGTGATACGAGTGATTCATCGCCGGCCCCTCATGCACGTCCACCGGCGACTTGAGCGCCGAGCGGAACACTTTTTCCGCCGCCCGCTCGAGAACGACGCGCAGCGCCCGTCCCCGCGGCGAATAACGCGTGTCGCCAAAGAACGTGAGCTCGCCGTATTCGAATGGGACCTGCTTGAAAAGCGCCGCGTAAATCGCCGGAGCCGTCATCCCCTCCGTTTCAACCCGCGCGTCGAGACGATCCCACCGCAGCGTCAGCCGTCCGCGCCAGGCGGCCGATCGCGGCGATTCCTCCGTCCTCCGCCACTCTTTCGTCTTTTCGATTCCCCCGGCGCGCTCGGCTTCGGCATGGAGTTGATTTGCGATCGATTTGTACAGCTCGACGTTGGGCTGCGTCACGAAATTGATCTTTCGCAGCCACGCAAGGCCGAAGACGGTGTAGTGAATGAACTGCATGTAGCGCGACAGCGGCGCACCGGCCGGAATGGTCAGCGTGGCCACGGGATATCCCGCCCGCCGCACCACCGCGAGCTTTTCCGGCGGCGCTCCCTGTGTGTGCACGGCGAGAAACACGCGGTCCTGCCGCGGATCGCCGGGAGCGCGATAGTTCTTCATGCGGACGCGTTCCCCGACGATGACCTTCACTCCGTCCGACTTTCCGAGGCTCTCTTCAAAATCCTGCTTGGTCCAGATGCCGGCGCCGTCCCAGGCCCGCGAAGTGAGCAGTGTCACTTTGTCGCGGCCGTTCGAAGCCTGCGTGTGGAGAAAGGACGCCAGACGCCACGCCGCGCCGGTATCCTCTTCAGAGAGATCGGCGCCTTTCATCCATTCGCGAAGGTCGACGCCGGCGAGCGCGAGCGGGTAGAGGCTGCCGCGGGTAAGCGGTCCGCTGTGGCGTCCGGCGGTGGTGTTGCCGTTGTCGAGTTGCAACTCCACGCGGCGGTATCCGCGCGGCGCGGCGAAGTTGTCCAGCAGCGAGCCGGGAAGCGTCATATAGATGACGTGCACCGCGCGGTCCGCGATCCGTTCAAGATTGACCACCGGTTCGAACGAAGTCATTCCCATGGCCATCGCGACGACCAGCGTCCGCTGCCAGACATCCGCTTCGCCGAGCCCGCTGCGGCGCTTCATGTCCTCGACGATCGCCCTGAGTTTTTCCGGATCGGTGGAATCGAGCACGTAGCATCGCGGCCCACGCCGCAGCAGTCCCACGGCCTGATACATCGACTTGTCTTCGGCCGATCCTCCCATGCCGATCCACAGAAGAAATTTCAGCCGTCTGATCCGCGCCCGGATTTCGCCGATCTCGTTCGCGATGACGTCGGCCCACTCCGGATGCCGCGCGGCTTCCCATGCGAGCGAGAAAACTCCATAGCCGTTCCTGATGACGCGTCCGTCGTGGATCTCGGTTCCGATCGGGATCAGCGCCCCGCGCGACGGATCGAGAGAGGCGAGCCCCTTGCGTCGAATCCGCGAATCGAGCGCTTTGAGCCCGCCGATGAGCGATGCTGACTGGAGTTTTTGATAAGTGGTTTGCGATTCCGGCTGGTCGTGGTGGATCGAAAGAAGCAACTTATTAGGTTTAGCACAGCGAGCTTAAAGAAATGAACGCGCGCCGGCGCAGGAATGCGCGCTTTCTTTGGCCGCGATTCAGTCGCTCTTTGCCGGGCAGAGCTTGACGCCAATTGCCGTAGCCCGCGCAGGCCGCGTATCATAAACTCCGGAGGTCCTCCAGCATGTTCAGACTGCGCTTCTTGTGGATCATTTGTCTTGTACTCTTCACCGCCTTCTCGCTCTCTGCGCAGCGGGGAGCCACTCCGCCGAAGGCTCCCACCGACGTTCAGCCCGGCAGCATTACCTATGAAGATGTGCCGTATCCGTATCCGGTCCACTACATGCCGCTCACGATGTACGGTCAGGATGTTCGCATGGCGTACATGGACGTGCCTCCCGAAGGAACTCCGAATGGGCACACCGTGATGCTCTTCCACGGGATGAATTTCGGCGGCTTCTATTTCGAGGGACCGATCAACGTTCTGCGCAAAGAAGGCTTCCGCGTCGTGGTGCCGGATCAGATCGGCTTCGGCCGCTCGTCGAAGGCGATCATTCCGTACAACTTTAACGACATGGCGATGAATTCGCGGAAGCTGCTCACGATGCTCGGGATCACGAAGGTGATGATCGTCGGCCACTCGATGGGCGGGATGCTCGCGACGCGTTTCGCCGCGTCCTTCCCGGACATCACGGAAAAAGCGGTGATCTACAACCAGATCGGGCTGAAAGATCCTCGCTACGACCGTCCGTGGGGCAGCGCGGACGACGCGTACAAGCGCGCGATGGCGCAGACCGACGATCAGCGCTACGCCGGATTCTGGGCCAATATCAATCGCTATTTCCCCCCGGGCGCGTGGAAGCCGGAGTATGAGAAATACGTCCGCATTCTGTACGCCCCGACGCTCTCGAGCGAATGGCCTCGATGGGCGATGGTGCGGTCCATTTATCAGCAGATTCTTTATCTCGATCCCGTCGATTCGGACTGGCCGAAGATCAAGGTGAAGACTCTGATCCTCGGCGGCGAGCAGGACACGCCCGACTACGCCGAGCGCTCCAAACACATCGCCGCGACGATTCCGGGGGCGGAGATCGTGATGCTGCCCGGTCTGGGTCATGTGCCGCACATCCAGGATCCGGCGGCGTTCTATCCTCCGTTATTGAAATTCCTGAAGGGCGATTTGCCGTCGAGCCAGAAGACCGGCGCGAATCAGTAAGCCGCGAAGATCAGGCTCGCAGCGCCCTCGGACTGCGATCAGCTATCGCGCCCGCGCGCCTCGCTCTGGCCACGCGCTGCGTGCGCTATCGCAAGAAGCTTTAGAATAAAATGATGTCTGAGGAGAAGAAGATTTAGATAAATGATGTCTGGAGGAATGGGTGAGTGGTTGAAACCGGCGGTCTTGAAAACCGTTAGCGGGGTAACTCGCTCGGGGGTTCGAATCCCTCTTCCTCCGCCACTCAACCGGCCTCTATTCGGCCTTCTTCTGCTTCTCTAACTCTGTCTGGAACTCTCTCTCCTTCAGATCGATATGCGCCTGAAATCCCGCCGGATCGATGAACGGATTCACATCGCTCTTGCCGAGCTTCGCATATTTCTCATTCAGCCCATAAAAGCTCCCGTGTGAGGCGAGAAATACGTCGACGTGCATCGCGCGGAGAGTTTTGAAGCTGCGGACGTAATCGTCGGCGATCTGCGGATAATCCTTGTTGTTCACCAGAATGTATCCCGGATTCACGCCGATGCTGCCAAGGATGATCACGTCGTAGGTCTTGCCGCCTTCCTGCGTCTTCAGCGTCCAGCTTGTGCAGCCTTTCGTATGACCCGCGGTCAAATGCGCGACCAGCGCCGTGCCGCCGATCTTCACTTCATCCCCATCCTTCAAAATCCGGTCGATGGGATGCTCCTTGCCGCCGGGCTTCATCTTGCGCAACGCCGGAACGTCCTGTTCCATCGCCATCACCTTCGCGCCAGTGTACTCCTTCACCAGAGCATCCGCCTCCATGTGGTCGCCATGAGCGTGGCTGCCGAGAATGATCTTGATGTCGTTAAACTTGAATCCGAGTTTTTCAACCGACGCGCGGATGCCCGGAACGGTGCTTTCGAAATCGGTGTTGATCAGCACGTGTCCTTCCGGCGTCGTGATCAGGAACGAGCCAAGCTGCTCGGTCCCCACGAAATATATGTTGCCGATCACTTTGTGCGCGGGAAACGGCTTGTTCCAATCGCGAGCCTGGGAGCAGACCAGTCCCGCCATCAATACACCCAGAGCGGTCAGGCGAAGCATCGGAATACCTCCACTGGGTATTAGAACACGGAGCGACATACCATCCGCGCCCTTCGGACTCCCGCGGAGACGGTATCCCGCCGCGCCCGCTCACATCTTCTCCAGCCGGTCGAGCAGTTGCATCATCTGCGGAGCCACTTCCGTCCGGCCGCCGAAGCGGAATTCGTTGTAACAGGCGGTCAATTCGCTGACAACGCCGCGCACTTCCGACGCCGGCAGCACCCGCGCGAATTCGCCCGGAGTTAACCACGGCGGTTTTTGAATCCCTCGTCTGGCCAGCAGACGCAGCATGCGGCTGTAAAGCAGTGTCGCATCCGATGCGACTCCCTGGCCCCGCGCCATCCTGCGCGTCCGCACGCGCGCGCGCCACCACATCCAGATCTCGCGGCCGTACATGGCGATGAGCACGGCGATCCCCGCCACAATCAGAACCCACGGGGCGTATCTCGCCCCCGAGCGGGCCGATGCCTTCAGCCGCTGGCCGAAATCGGCGAACCACCCGACGCGGAGCTTGCGCGCCGATTCATCCATCCGCGCCGCGAGCACGATTTGCCGGTCCAGATCGTAGCTCACCACCCAGTCCTGCCAGAACTGCTCGGCGGCGTCGAAGAAAAGAGACACGCGCGCCATGATGCCGGGCGACGCAGCCGAGGGATCGGACGGCGTCGGATCGAACGTGGTCCAGCCGCGCCCGTTGATCCACGCCTCCACCCAACTGTGCGCGTCGGATGCGCGAACCACTTGCAGCCGGGTGATGGGATTGAACACGCCGCTCTGGAATCCCGTCACGACACGCGACGGAATCCCAAGCGTCCGCAGCATCACGGCCATCGCTGAAGCGAAGTATTCGCAGTGTCCTTTCTTCCGCTCGAACAGGAAATTCGCGAGCGGATCCGGGACCGCCGATGGCAGCAGTTCGAGCGTGTAGCCGTAGTCGCTGCGCAGATGATGTTCCAGCGCGCGAGCGCGTTCGATTTCGCTGAGCGCCCCCGCGCTCATCTGGCGAGCCAGCTTCGGAATCCGTTCATCGATATCGGGCAGTTGCAGCAACTCCTCCCGGTCGCGCGCCGGAAGCGGACGGGGAGTGGTCTGTACGGGCGCGGCCTCGTCTTCAAAAAAGCTGTTGACGCCGTACATCAACCCGCCGTGATACCCGAACGGCAGAGAAATCAGGTACGATCCGCTTTGCAAGGACCGCCGCACCTCCGGCAAATTGATGCTGATGGTTCGCGGCATGCCGGCGATGAAAAGCATCTCCGGCGCGATTTCGTTGAGTTGAACGATATAAGGAACCACATGCCCCGGGCGGGTCGGCGTGCGGTCCAGCGTGTTGACGATCAGAACGCCGTGCTGCACCGGCAGGGACATCTCGCGCGCCGGCGCGGGGTTGTCCCAGCGTTTTCCGTCGAAGCGGCTGAGCGCGGCGCCGCGCCAGCGGACATTCAGCAGGCCGTCGCCCGGCGGATCTGTGCGGATATGCATCACCGCCGAAGTATTCTTCTTGAGCTCGCCGATCTGCCCCAGCGTGATTCCGTTCGAGAATCCCGGCATGTGGTAACGCTGCGGAACGAATCTTTCGAGCGCCGCGCGGGCGGTCCGCGGCAGGATGAAGAACATCACCGCGGTCATCGCCAGAATTCCGGCGAAGAGAAATGTCGACTGCACCGCCAGCCGCCGCGGAAAGGCCCGCATTCCGCCTCTGACCACCGTACGCCGCAATTGCGCCGACCGGCGTACTTCGCCGCTTGAAAAAGCGGCAATCGCAAGAAGCAGGAAGAGCGCGAGATATCCAAAGAAACTGAGGCTCGCCGAGAGCACCGCCGCGGCTAACAGTTCGAGCGCCGCAATCATCTTGACGTAGGTGTAATCGCGATTCGTCTTCGCCGTCAAAATTTTCATCACGGCGAGAAAGCACAGCAGGTGGACGAGAGCCGAAAGAAACGTTCCGGATATGAAGAAGTAATCGATCGGCCAGAATCCGATGTAGAGCAGCGTCAGAACCGCCACCAGCCGGTTTGAAAACTGAAATTCGACGACGCCCGCTACCATCAGCCCGCGCAAGCACAGGCCGGCCAGCGTCAGCGTGGCCGTCGGCCAATCGAGATAGCCTGACCCGACCACCGCGAAGTATCCTGCCGCGAGCATTCCGAGCAGCGAAAACTCGAAAAAGCGGTCGATCACGCGCGGAGCAGGCGCCACGTTTCTATTCTAAAGCCCGAATGTTGACCCCTCGCTCCGGTGGCGGCTGAAGGGATCTCCGGGCGGCGGCCGGAGGGAGCGGCTCAACTCCGGCTGCGCCGCGAATTCCTGAGAAATCTGCCCGCGTTCCCGCACTACTTACTGTGCGTGTCCTGCTCCTGCTGATTTTCGCGGCGGCGCTTTACGCCCAGAACCGCGTCGAATACGTCGGAGGCACGGTGGAAAAACTCGCCAGCGGCGCATCGGGATCTCTGGATATTTCGGACCCGCATTATCTCGCGTTTTATACCAAGAAGACGCAGCTTCGCGTCGCTTACGACCGCGTCAATATGCTCGAATACGGCCAGCAGGTCAGCCGGCGGCTTCTGATGGCGGTCGTGATCTCACCGATGTTCCTCCTGGCGAAACAGCGCAAGCATTTCCTGACCATCGAGTACACGGACGACGAGGGCAGTCATCAGGCGCTGGTTTTCCGGGTTGACAAGAACAGCATCCGCCCGGCGCTGGTCAGCCTGGAGGCGCGGACAGGGCAACGCATTCAATATCAGGATGAAGAAGCCAGAAAGGCCGGAAAATGACGGTATTGCTCTTATTATTGGCGATTCAGCCTCAAAATGAGGATCTTTCGGCACAACTGCTGAGTGTAAGACGAGTCTACGTCGACAAACTGACCGGAGGCGAGACGGCGGCGCAGATGCGCGACCTGGTAATCAGCAGCCTGCAAAGCGCGAAGCTGTTCATCCTGACTGAAAATCAGGAGCGAGCCGACATGATCCTTCGCGGCGCGGCCGAGGATCTCATCTTTACCGAGGCATTCTCATCGTCGGACGGCGTCAACATCCATGCGGGCGCATCGGCGAACTCAGCCTCGTCGAGCGGCTCCCGGGTCAATGGAGCCGGGAGCAGCGTGTACGATCGGAGCGGGCGCGCGCTCAGCCTGGGCGTCGGCGAAAACGAATCGCAAAGCAGCAAAGAACGCAGGCACGAGGCAATCGCGACCGTCCGCCTGGTAAACAAGGACGGGGATGTCGTATGGTCCACCACGCAGGAAAGCACCGGCGCAAAATTCCGCGGCGCAAGCGCGGATGTGGCGGACAAAATCATGAAGCAACTCGTTTCGGATTATGAAAAGCTAAAACGTTCAAAGCCGTAGGCCGCTATACTACAGTTTTGGACCGGATCCCGTATCGGGCAACTTCACAGGCATCGGCGTATGAATCGATTCGGCGGCTGCCGGTAACCGTTCTGCTCGATAACGTCCGCAGCCTGTACAACGTAGGCGCTTTTTTCCGCGTTGCCGACGGGGCCGGGATCGAAAAGCTCTATCTCTGTGGAATTACGGGGCGTCCGCCCAAACCCGCGATTACCAAGACCGCTCTCGGGGCTGAGGAAACCGTCGCCTGGGATCATTTCTGGGAGGCAACACCGATCCTCGAAGACCTTCGCAGCCGGGGGCATGAGATTGCGGCGATCGAGACCAGCGTCCGAAGCGTGGATCTGTTCGACTGGAAACCGAACTTCCCCGTTTGCCTGCTTTTCGGGCATGAAGTGGAAGGACTTCGGCCCGAACTTTCGGCGATTGCCGACACTCATGTACGGATTCCGATGCTGGGAACCAAGCATTCTTTGAATGTCGCAACCGCCGGAGGCATCGCGATTTACGAGTTATTACGCAAATACCGTATGCTGGTCGAAAATGAGAGGATAATGCTATGATTCCACCCCGCTCCCTGTTTGCCCTGGCGCTGATTGCGGTTACGGCCGTAGCGCAAGAAAAGACGCTGTTTCCGCCGGTTCGCGCGATGCACCAGATGATCGGCGCAGGCAACAGCATGGAGGTCGAGGCGGGATATCGCATGCTGCAAAAGGGCGGAAACGCCGTGGATGCGGGCGTTGCGGCGATTCTGGCGGCGACGGTGACCGAACAGGATCATATCGGGCTGGGGGGCGAGGTTCCTATCCTCATCAAGATGAACGGAAAGCCCGTCGTTGTGATCAGCGGAGTGGGGGTCGCGCCAGCCAAGGCAACGGTGGAGTATTACCAGAGCCGCAAGCCGGAACCGTGGGAAGACGCGCGGAACTTAGCGCCGATTCCATCGATGGGACCGCGGGCGGCGATCACGCCGGGAATTCCCGATGGTATATTGCTGGCGCTCGAAAAATACGGCACGTTGAGTTTCGCTGAAATTGCAGAGCCATCCATCGAGTACGCCGATTCGTTCCCGGCTCCGGAGATTTTTTCGCAGTATCTCGCGATGGGACAGAGAGTGCTGGCATTCTGGCCGACGTCGCAGAAATTCTTTTTCCCGAACGGAAACGTTCCAAAACCAGGTGAGGTGGTCCATATGCCCGATCTGGCTCGCACGCTGCGGGAAATGGCGGCGGTGGAAAAGAAGGCTCACGGCAATCGAGCCGCGAAGATTGCCGCCGTGCACGATTACTTCTACAAGGGATCGGTGGCGAAGAGAATCGCCGCGTTTAACGATTCGGTGGGCGGGCTGATCAGTTACGACGATATGGCGAAGTTCCACGCGGAGGTGGACGAGCCGCGGTCGGTCACATACCGCGGATACACGATTTACAAACCTGGTTTCTGGACGCAGGGGCCGGTGACGCTTGAAGCGTTGAATCTGCTGGAGGGCTACGATCTGAAGGCGATGGGACATAACAGTCCCGAGTATCTCCACACGGTGCTCGAAGCGGTGAAGCTGGCGTTTGCAGATCGCGACAGATATTACGGCGATCCGAAATTCAGCAAGATTCCGGAAGAGATTTTGCTGTCGAAATCGTACGCGGCGGAGCGGAGAAAGCTGATCGATCCGGCGCACGCGTCGATGGAGAGCCGCCCGGGAAATATTCCGGCGTCGGCTCCGTCAACCGGCGGGCATGGATCAAGCGCGAATAAAGACACGACCTGCGTCGATGTGATCGATTCGAAGGGCAACGGATTTTCAGCGACTCCAAGCGGGGCGTGGCTGCCTTCGGTGATCGCAGGCGACACGGGCATTCCGGAATCGGTGCGGCTGGAGTCGTTCGTGATGACGCCGGGTCATGCGAATCAGTTGGCGGGAGGAAAACGGCCGCGAGTGACGCTGAGTCCGATGATCATCACGAAAGACGGTCAGTTGTACATCACGATGTCGACGCCGGGCGGCGACAATCAGGATCAGGCGCTGTTGCAGGTTCTTCTGAATATCATCGAGTTCGGGATGACGCCGCAGCAGGCGGTGGAGGCTCCGCGGTTCCAGACCGAGCATTTCTATGCGTCGTTCGGATTCCATCAGTTCACGCCGGGCCGCGTCGCGCTGGAAGGCCGGATTCCTGTTTCAACGGCGAAGAAGATGGAATCGATGGGCCACAAGGTGCAGATGGCGGGGGACTACAGCAATGCCTCGGCGCCGGTGGTGATCATGAATAAGGACGGGGCGCTGCATGGGGGCGCGGACTTCCGGCGCGGCCGGTATATTTTCGGGAACTGAGGAGCGCTTGGGCGCGCCCCCCGGTTCCCCGGCGGCCGCTTTCTGTGAGACGTCTCTACTGCCGATTGCCCGCGGCAGCGCCGGGACGAGTTTTGCCCCTTTTAGCTCGCATAGGTGCCCACTATGGTAGAGCCCACCCCGATCTTCTTGTGGCGTTGCGACGAAGAGCCTCGAGGAGTTCATCGCGCGGCAGGCTGGGCACCAACCGGAGCGCCAACCTTCATGCCTAAAAGCTAAATGGCGATTCCTTGCGCGAATACGCACTGAATCGCCATCCGGTTGTTGCGGAACGTGATTCAGGCGGACGCTCCGAAGAAACGTCCGCCTGGAGATTACTTATTTGTAGACGCTATTGATTTCGAACGACACGGAGCCGATCGCAAAGCCGTAGTCGAGACCGGCGGCGGTGAAGGTCGAGTAATTGGTCGAGTTCATCAGCATCGAAGTTCCGTTAGCGGCGGGAAGTCCCGAGAGGATATAGGCAGGGACGGTGAACGAGCCCGCTTCCACGGGCGCGATGCAGGTGTAGCCGCCGCTCGCGGCGCCGGACGATGCCGAGCCGCTCATGGTGACGTAAGTCCCGGGCGCGCCGCCGCTCCACGTGTAGGTCTGGCCAGAAGCGCGCGTGACGGAGGCCGACGCGCTCTGGTTGGTCCAACTGATGAGCGGATTCGGGAAATTCACGGTAGCGGTGAACGAGCCGACCGTGTTCGCGCCCGAGGCGCCGGTACCCTGGAAGGCGAAGGTTCCGCCGGATGCGGGGACTGACGAGATCTGCGCGAAGTAAGTGCCGGGCGACTGCGGGATGGACTGCATCGTGATCGGTCCACCACCGGGAGGGGTGACGGTCAGGGTTCCGGCGTTCAATCCCGTGATCGTTCCGATCGCGCTGCCGACGAGGGTCTGCGAGACGGAGCAGGCGCCAATCGAGACGGAACCGCCGGTGCTGAAAGAGCTTCCGCTGTAACCCTGGAAGCCGGCCACGGCGACTGTGGTGGTCCCGGAGCCTGGAGAAGTCGACTGGGCGACGATTACAGAGCCGGCTTTGTAGTTGGTCTGGCTCGTGAGCTGCGAGAGTTGATTGCCGGTAAGACCGGTGGCTGGTTCCGAGCAGACTCCGCCATTGGGCATGATCGATGTGGTGGGAGTGTTGCTGAGCGTAGTGCCGCCGGTGACGATGGCGATCGGGACGAAGCAGCCGGTGGGGACGCCCGAGGGAATGGTGGCGACGATGATATGGACGCCGGGATAAACCGAAGCTCCGGAGTAAGCGACGTTGGTGGCCCGGACGCCTCCGAAATAAACCTGCACGGAGGTGCCGATGGTGTGAGGAGAGCTGGTGTAGGTGCTGTCGCTATCGGCGGAGTTGGCGCCAAGGCCGCTGCCCCAAAGGGTCACGATCTGGCCCGGTTTGGCGGACGCGGTGGGGGTGATGATTGCGCCGCTCACCGAATCCTGCACGACCGCGGTGTTTCCGTTATAGAAATCGATGCCGTAGGCGCTTGAAACGACGTTGAAGGTGAACGGCGCGCTGGTTTGGTTATTGTAGGTCGCCGTGATGGTGGCCGAGCCGACGGGAACGGCGGCCGGCAGGACGCCCGCGATTTGCGAAGCGATCGCATAGTAAAGAGGAATCGGATAGGTCTTGCCGCCCGCGGTGACGGTAAGGCTCGCGCCGTTAAGCTGGGTGGGTAGGCCCTTTTGGCTGTCCTGGAGGACCGCCTGAGCGTTGGGGTCGGCAAGATTGCTCCCATGAAGGACGAAGAGAGTGCTGGGGGCGATGCCGGAATTGGTGAAACCGTCCGGAATCAGGCTGGAGTTGTTCTGGACGTCTTTGATGGCCGGGGCGCCGGCTCCACCGCCGCCGCCTCCGCCGGACACGCCATAGGTGGTGTATTGAAAGGCGAGAGAACTGGCGCTGATGGCGGTAACGAGGAACTTTGCGGCATTCCCCCCCTTGGTCTGGAGACCGACAATGGTGCCGACGGGCAGCGATGAAGCGGGAATCGGGGACGTGGAGGCCAAAGCGGCCAAGCCCTGTAGGACCGTCTGCGATATGTTGGCATATCCAGCCGATCCGGTAAGGCCCGGGATGACTCCGCCTTTCGCTCCGCCCTGGAAAGTAATCGACGAGCCGGTAAACACAATGTCGCCCGAGGCGCTGGCGGAGCCGGTGTCGAAGGCGAATCCTCCGCCGCTTGAAACAGTAGCGGTGCTGTTGATATCGGCCAGTGCCGCGAGCGGTAGAGCCAAAGCGAGCATGGCGAATTTCTCAGATAGTCTCATTTTTCACTTCTCCTCCTGAAGTTCTGGTCCGAACGTCTTGATCCGAAACGCTATAATGTCATTGGAGTCCACAGTGTCTATCGCAAGATTTCTGCGCCTATCGGCTCATTTGCAAATTTTACCCGTACTTGAAAGCGGCGAAGAAACGCTGATCGGCGGTCAGGCGGTGATGGAGGGCGTGATGATGCGCGCCCCGCACAGCTACTGTGTCGCCGTCCGCCGGTGCGATGGCGAAATCGTGACGGATGAACAGCCTGTGCAGCGGATGTCGGAAAAGTATCCGATTTTCCGGCTGCCGATTCTGCGCGGGCTGGGAACGCTGGGACAGGCGATGGGGCTGGGCGCGAAAGCACTGAAATTTTCGGCGAACGCGGCCCTTGATGACGGCAAGACTCCGGCAAAGCCGGCGGAAGTGCCTGCCTGGATGATGACATTAAATATCCTGTTTTCTCTGGGCGTGATGATTGTTCTCTACAAAGTGATTCCGCTGTTTCTGGCCACCCGCGTCGGGAAGGCCGTTCCGGCACTTTCGAGCCTCGTCGCGACGAACCTGGTTGACGGCGCTATCCGATTTGTGATTTTCCTCGCGTTTCTGTTTCTTTTGTCGCGGATGAAAGACATCCGGCGGGTGTTCGAGTATCACGGGGCGGAGCATAAAGTCGTGTTCAATTACGAGGCCGGCGAGCCGGTCACTGTTCAGAACGCGCAAAAATTCCAAACTTTCCATCCGCGATGCGGAACAAATTTTCTGTTTGTGGTGATGGCGATGTCGTTCCTGCTCTATCCGCTGCTGCCGATCCAGGGGTTTCTGCCGCGGCTGCTGATCCGAATCGCGCTGCTGCCGGTGATCGCGGGGTTGAGCTATGAACTGATCCGGTTCGCGGCGAAGCGGCAGGCGACGCTGATGGGTTTGCTGAGCAAGCCCGGGCTGTGGCTCCAGCGGATCACGACGCAGCCGCCGGACGATTCGCAGGCCGCGGTGGCGATCCATGCGCTCGAGGGAGCGATGAAGCTGGAGCAAAAACAGGGCGGCGAGTTGGTAATCGCATAGATTGGTAATCGCATAGATTGGTGATCGCATAGATTGGTGGCGGTCTTGCGATATCGCGGCGGCGGCTGGTCCGGCGCGGTTCGATGGCTGGTTGCGGTGATCGGGCAGGTGGGAAAGAACAGACGTGCAATATAAACAGAGACTCGACGAAATCGAGCGCCGCTTTGAAGAATTGAGCGCGCAGATGGCGGACCCTGCCGTCATCAACGATCCCGCGCAGTACCGGAAGGTTGCGAAGGCGCATAACGATCTGGGCGACGTGGTGGCGAAGTATCGCGAATGGAAGCAGGCGTCGCGCCATTTGGAAGAAGCGCGGGCGATGCAGAACGATCCCGATCTTCGGGAGATGGCGCATGACGAAATTCTGAAGCTCGAACCGCAGATTGCGCAGATCGAGGAAGAGCTGAAGATCATGCTGCTGCCCAAGGATCCAAACGACGAGAAAGACGTGGTGCTCGAAATTCGCGCGGGGACGGGAGGCGATGAGGCGACGCTGTTCGCGGCGGAGATTTTCCGGATGTACGGCCGGTTTGCCGAATCGCGCGGTTGGAAGGTGGAGGTCACGTCGTCGAGCGAGTCGTCGGTGGGCGGCTTGAAGGAAGTGACGGCGCTGGTGAGCGGGAATCGCGTGTACAGCCAGTTGAAGTACGAAGGCGGGGTGCATCGCGTGCAACGCGTTCCGGCGACGGAGCAGCAAGGACGCGTTCACACGTCAGCGGTCACGGTGGCGGTGCTGCCGGAAGCGGACGAAGTCGAGGTGAAGCTCGATCCGAAGGACATTCGCATCGACACGTTCTGCTCGTCTGGTCCGGGCGGGCAGAGCGTCAATACAACTTACTCCGCGGTCCGGATGACACACTTGCCGACGGGGACGGTGGTGTCGTGTCAGGACGAGAAGTCGCAGATCAAGAATCGGGCGAAGGCGGAGCGGGTGATGCGGTCGCGGCTTTACGAGCTGGAGCTTCAGAAGCAACAGGAAAAGATCGGCGCCGAGCGGCGAAGCATGGTGGGGACAGGCGACCGCAGCGAAAAGATCCGCACGTACAATTTTCCGCAGAATCGCGTGACGGATCATCGGATTGGATTGACTTTGCATCAGTTGGATCAGGTGATGGACGGCAAGGTCGAGCCGATTGTGGAAGCGCTGACGGCTTTCTACCAGACGCAGCAGTTGAAAGAGCAGAACGAAGCGGCTGCCTGAGTCCGCCGGCGGACGTTGAACCTCAGGGCGATGCACACCTGGGATGAGCGCGACCAGAGAGAGCGTTTCAACTTGGATTTGCAGACGGCTCTGAAGCAGGGCCAGGAACTCCTCGAACAAGCGAAAATCCCGGCGCCCCGGCTGACGGCGGAGGTGCTGCTCGCGCATGCGATCGGATGCGGCCGGGCGTGGCTGTTCGCGCATTCCGACGAGGAGCTGAAAGAGGTCTGGTGGATTCACTACGGCCGTTATCTGCATCAGCGGATCGCGGGGACGCCGACGCAGTACATCACGGGGAGACAGGAATTTTACGGCCGGGAATTTCGGGTCACCCGGGATGTGCTGATTCCCCGCCCCGAGACCGAGCATGTGATTGAGGCGGCGCTTCCGCATGCTCGCGGGCGGGTGCTGGACGTGGGGACGGGATCGGGCGCGATCGCGGTGACGGTCGCGTTGGAGTCGAAGGCGCGGGTATATGCGACCGATATTTCGAGCGCGGCGGTGGGCGTGGCCCGGAAGAACGCGCGCGCGTTAGGCGCTCAGGTTGAGTTTGTCAACAGCGATCTGGGCGAGGCATTCGCGGATGCGTCGTTCGATTTGATCGTGTCCAATCCGCCGTATGTTCCGGAGGATGAAGTTTTGCCGCGCGAGGTTCGGGAGTATGAGCCTCATTTGGCGCTGTTCGGGGGCTCGGATGGATTTGCGGTTTACCGGCGGCTGATTCCGGAGGCGGCACGGTTGTTGAGGCCGGGCGGGTGGCTGGTGATGGAGCTGGGGTACCGGTCGGGAGGCGAGGTGCGGGAGATGCTCGCGGAGTGGAACGAGGTTGAGATCGCCAGCGATCTCGCCGGGCTTCCGCGAGTGATTTACGGGCGCCGATGAAACACGGACGGCGATAAGATTAAAGCTTATCGGGGCGCATGGGCGGCTAACTCCGCCAGCACTTCTTCACTGTGCCTGCCCGGATCGACGCCGATCCAGACCTTCGCGATCTTTCCCTGAGGATCGATCAGGAAGGTGTTGCGCGCGGCGATCTGAGCGACGACAAGATTCATGGCGGATCCGTAGGCTTTGGACACGGTCTTATCCGTATCCGCGAGCAGCTTGAACGTCAGGCCCTGCCTGGCGCAGAAATCCTGGTGACTGGCTGAATTGTCGACGCTCACGCCGACGACCACGGCATTGAGAGCCTGGTACTTTGTCATGTCGCGCTGGAAATTGTGAGCTTCGAGAGTACAGCCGGAAGTCCTGTCTTTCGGATAGAAATACAAAACAACCCACTTGCCCCGGAAATCCTTCAGCGCGACGGGCGAACCGTCCTGCGAAGGAAGTGTGAAGTCCGGAGCCATCTCGCCGGCCTGTGGGACTGGAGTTGCAGACGAACGGTTGGTGAATGCAAAAACCGCGATCGCACCTGCGATCAGGACGACGACAAGGAGGACGGCTTTCATTACCATCAATTATAGTGAGGACGTACTTTCACGTCGACATGGACGCTTTCTTCGTTTCCGTCGAAGAACTGTTCGATCCGTCGCTCAAAGGAAAACCTGTGGTGGTCGGAGGGCGGGCGCAGGATCGGGGCGTCGTGTCCGCGGCGTCGTATGCGGCGCGGAAGTTCGGGGTCCATTCGGCGATGCCGCTGCGGACTGCCTACAAATTGTGTCCGCATGCGATCTTTGTCGAAGGCCATCGCGAGCGGTACAGCGAGTACTCGCATAAAGTTTTCGAGGTGCTTCAGAAATTTTCGCCGCGCGTGGAGATGGCGTCGATCGATGAGGCTTATCTTGATATGTCCGGAACCGAGCGGCTGCACGGGCCGCCGCTATCGGCGGCGAACCGGCTGCATGAACTGGTAAAGCGCGCGACGGATTTGAACTGCTCGATTGGAGCGGCCACTTCGAGGCTCGTGGCGAAGATCGCTTCGGATCAGGCGAAACCGAACGGCATTTTGTGGATTGTGCCGGGGAGCGAGGCGGAGTTTCTGGCTCCGCTGGACGTGCGGAAGATTCCGGGGGTCGGCAAGGTGACTGAGAAGAATCTGCATGCATGCGGGATTCGGAAGGTCGGCGATCTGGCGGCGCTCGATGACGATTTTCTTGAAGAACGGTTCGGGAAGTGGGGGCTTGCGCTCGCGGGGAAATCGCGAGGGCTGGACGCGGGCGGATGGTTCGATGGCGAAGTCGGGGATCGCGAAGATCCCAAGTCGATCAGCCACGAAAACACTTTTTCCTCGGATACGAAGGATCGAGCGGCGATCGATGCGATGCTGGTGAGGCTTTCCGAGATGGTCGCGCGGCGGCTGCGGGATCACCGGCTCTACGCGCGGACGTTGCAGATCAAGCTGCGATATTCGGATTTTTCGACGTTCACGCGGGCGCGGACGCTCGACCGGGCGACGCAGATCGATACGGAGCTGGCGGATGCGGCTCGCGGGTTGTTTCACAAGGCATGGACCGGGAAACCGATCCGTCTGCTGGGGGTGTACGCGCAATCGCTGGCGCACGATGAGGGTCAGACGAATCTGTTAGATGAAGAAAAGACCGAGCGATGGCGGAAAACGCTGGAGGCGGTGGATCGACTAAGAGATAAATATGGAGACGGTTCCGTGTCGCTCGCGGCGGGGATGAAGGCGGGATTTCGGGCCCGCGTGCATGAGAATCCGGAGAATCTGCCGGGAAAGGATCCGCGGAAGAAGTGAAAAAACTGGGAATTTTGATATTCGTGCCCGCTCTGTGGGCTCAGGATACCAGGCATGTGAGGGAGCCCTCGATTCCCGCCAGTTGCGCGACGATCGAGGCTCGGCTTCCCACCGTCCTGGTTGAAAGCGACGAAACGAAGCTGGATACCGCCCGCATTCAGGCCGCGATTGACGGATGTCCGCAGCATCGGGCGGTTGTCCTGAAGGGAGGCTCGTTTCTATCGGGTCCGCTGGTTTTGAAAAGCGGCGTCACTTTGGCGATCGATGCGGGGGCGACTCTTTACGCATCGCGGAATCCGCGGGATTACGATACGTCGCCGGGGAAATGCGGGACCACGGACAACATCGGCAAAGGATGTAAGCCGCTGATCAGCGGGGACGGAGTTTCGGACGCGGCGGTGATGGGCGCAGGAACGATCGATGGCCGCGGCGGAGCAAAGCTGACCGGCATGAACGTGACCTGGTGGGATCTGGCGGAAGAAGCCCGGGTGAAAAATAATCATCAGAACGTTCCGCGGCTGGTGGTGATTTCGCACGGGCGGAATTTCACGCTCTATCGGATCACGCTGAAGAATTCGCCAAATTTTCATGTGGTCTTCAGCGGCGACGGGTTCACGGCATGGGGCGTGCAGATTTATTCGCCGAAACGGTCGCGGAATACCGACGGGATCGATCCGACGAATGCGACCAATGTCACGATCGCGCACAGCCTGATTCATGCGGGCGACGATCAGGTCGCGTTGAAGGCGGGAACGGGAGAAGTTTCACACGTGACGATCGCGCATAACCATTTTTATGCCGGGCATGGGATGTCGATCGGCAGCGAAACGATGGGCGGCGTCAGTGCGATTCGCGTCACGGATCTTTCCATTGACGGTTCCGACAACGGGCTGCGGATCAAATCGAATTCGAGCCGCGGCGGGTTGGTGCACGACGTCGTTTACGAGGATGTTTGCATCAAGGACACGAAGAATCCAATCTTCATGGACTCGAACTATTCGTTCAGCGATGCGAATCGGGATAAGCCGCCGGCCTATCGCGACATCACATTCCGGAATGTTCGCGTGATGGATGGAGGAAAACTGACGTTCGACGGTCTCGACTCTTCGCACCGGTTGGGAATGATTCTTGAGAGCCTGACGGTGCTGGGGAATCCGTCGATCCTGGCCCGGCACGCGGAGTTCGAAATTGGACCGGGGCCGGTGAACATCGCGCCGTCGGGCGAAGATGTGCGCATCATGGGCAGGCCGGCAGACGGACCGGGCCAGAGCTGTGCAGGAAAGTTCCCCGCTTTACCGCTAACGCCCTGATCACGTGCGTTTAACAAAGCTAAAGCACTGCTTTAGAAATACTGGTTTGACACGTCTGTAACCCGTACGTATATTCCCTCCAAGGGGCTTTTTGGTTCCAAGTCTGACCGAACAACCGATTTGAGGACAACCAGGAGGTTGCATTGTGAGAACGTTACTCGCGTTGGCCGTGCTCGCCGTACCGTGTTTTTCTCAGGAATTCCGCAGTACGCTCAGCGGAGCGATCACCGATCCATCGGGCGCGTCCGTCGCCGGAGCGAAGGTAACCGTAACCGAAGACCGTACTGGCACGAAATCGCAGACCGTTTCCGACGTGGCGGGACAATATACGCTGCCGTTTCTGGCCCCGGGCGAGTACACGGTATCGGTGCAGGCTTCGGGCTTCAAGGAATTCATACGTAAATCGATTCACGTCGGATCGGGCGAGCATCCGGTGGTGGATATCAATCTGGAACTGGGGGCGGCGACGCAGACGGTCGAGGTGACCGCCGACGTGAGCCTTCTCAATTCCGAAAATGCTTCGGTCGGACAGGCGATTACGACGAAAGAAGTGGAGGATTTGCCGCTCAATGGGAGGACTCCGCTGGTTCTGGCGTCGCTTTCGATGGGCGTGCTCGCAACCGGGCAGCCTTCGTTAATTCATCCATTCGATAGCGCGGCGGCATCGGGATGGAGCATTGGAGGTTCCCCGAATCAGACCAACGAAATTCTCATCGACGGATCGCCGGACGCGACCTGGGATGGACGCCTCGCCTACAGCCCGCCGACCGATGCCGTCCAGGAAGTTCGCGTCAAGGCGTTCGATTCCGACGCGGCGTTCGGGCACACCAGCGGCGGAACGCTGAATCAGGTGTTAAAGACGGGGACGAATTCGCTGCACGGGTCGGCGTGGGAGTTCAATCAGCCGAATACGCTGACGGCAAATAATTTCTTCAACAACAAGGCCGGCCTCGGAAATCCGGTGACGCATTACAACCAGTACGGCGTTACGGCCGGCGGTCCGATCTTCATCCCCAAGGTCTACAACGGACGCAACAAGCTGTTTTGGTTCTTCGCGTGGGAAGGAGTGAAGGACAGCCAGCCGAACACAACGTTCCTCAGCGTGCCGACGGATGCGGAACGCAAGGGAGATTTTTCGGCGCTGCTGGGGCTTGGGCCGCAGTATCAGTTGTACGATCCGTTCAGCGCGAAGCTGAACGGGACGACGATCACCCGCGCGCCGATCCCGGGAAATATCATTCCGGCGAACGAGCTGAATCCCGTCGCGGCCGCGTATATGAAGCTTTTTCCGGAGCCGAATATCGCCGGCCAGGCGGGCGGGTTCGGCAATTTCGGCAGCACGGCCGGAACACCGGACAACTACAACAATGAACTCGGCCGGCTCGACTACAACGTGAGCGATCGCGATCACATGTTCTTCGATATCCGGCGGACGGATTATATTCAGACGAAAAACAACTACTTCAACAACGTCGCGACCGGATCGATCCTGACGCGCGCCAATTGGGGCGGAAGCCTTGATAACGTCTTCACGGTGAACGCGACGAACTTCGTTGACGTGCGCCTGAATTTCACGCGCATGGACGAGGCCCATCCCGCGCCCAGCCAGGGTTTCGATCCGACTTCGCTCGGATTCCCGCCGTATATGGCGACGAGCTCGCAGTACCTGCAACTCCCGATTATTTCATTCGCCGGAGCCACCAGCCCAACTTCGGTAACGCTCGGATCGAACAGCGCGAACAAATTGCCGTCGCAATCGGTCCAACTTTTCGGGACCTGGGTGACGACACGGCGGAATCACACCATCAAGGTGGGCGCGGACGGACGTCAATACATTCTGAACGCCGCGAGCTTCGGAAACTCGACGGGGACGTTCTCATTTTCGGCGAATAGCTGGGTCCGCTCATCGAGTTCGGCGTCCTCAACCGTCGTGCAGGGGCAGGATCTCGCGGAATTCGTCATGGGGCTGCCGACAAGCGGATCGTACGACATCAACACGTCGGCTGCGTACTACGAGCATTACGGCGCGGTTTTCGTTCAGGACGACTGGCGGGTGAAAAAGAACCTGACGGTGAACGCAGGGCTGCGATTCGACTACGACGCGCCGTATCGCGAAAAGTACAATCGCACGATCGACGGATTCGACACAACCTCGACCAGTCCTCTGGCCGCGGCGGCCGTGGCGGCGTACAACGCGCATCCGATCTCGCAGATTCCTGTGGGAAGCTTCAACGTTGTCGGCGGCCTGACCTATCCGAGCGACGGAGCCGTCTACCAGCAAACGTCCCACATGTTCAGCCCACGGGTGGGCTTCGCGTGGACGCCGGATCTACTGAAAGGCAAGACGGTGTTCCGCGGCGGCTTTGCGATTTTCGTCCAGCCCGTGGCGATCACGCAGATGGATATCACCGGAAAGTATTCCACCAATCCGATCCAGACCCAGTATGGGTTCAGCCAGACGACGACGTACATCGCATCGAACGACAATTTCCTGACTCCAGCCACAACGATGAGCAATCCGTTCCCGGGCGGCGCGATCAAGGCGCCCGCCGGCTCGGCAGCCGGGCTTGGGACTTTCGCGGGCCAGACCGTTCAATTCATCGATCCGAATATCTCAGATCCTTACTCGGTGCGCTGGAATTTCGGATTCGAGCATCAGCTCACCAAGAACACGGTGCTTGAGGTTACCTACATGGGAAATCACGGCGTCCATCTGCCGGTTCAGGTAACCCAGCTCAACGGGATTCCGCGGCAGTATCTGAGCACGCTCGGCACACGGGATCAGGCGACGATCAGCGCATTGACGGCTTCGGTCGCGAATCCGTTCGCGGGTCTGGCGACGTCGCAGAACGGAACGTCAACAACGGTGGCCCAGTTGCTGGCGCGCTTCCCGCAGTTCCCGGTCGGGACCGGCAGCGGAAGCACGGGGGTGATCGAGTTGAACAACACGATCGGAAGTTCGTATTACGAGAGCCTCAACGTGCGCGTCCAGAAACGATTTTCAAGCGGGATGACGCTGGTGGGGAATTACATCAATTCCAAGCTGATCGAGAAAATGACCTGGCTGAACGATTCGGACCCTGGTCTCGAAAAACGCATCTCGCCGTTCGATCATCCAAACCGGTTCGTGGTCGGCCTCGTGTATGAGCTGCCGTTTGGAAAAGGAAAGCACTTCAACGTGGATTCGCGCTGGATGAACTACCTGGTTGGCGGCTGGGGCGTGAACAGCATCTACACGTATCAGACCGGATCGCCGATCGCGTGGGTGAACGGGAGCACGACCACGCCTGGAGACTACGTGTATTTCGGCGCGCCCATCGTCCTCGACAATCGCGCGACAAACGTTCCCGCGTTTAATGTCGGCGCGTTCGATACCAAGTCCAGCGACGCGTTCCAGTATCACATCCGGACGTTCTCCACGACTTTTCCGAATCTGCGCGCCGATGGGATCAATGAATGGAGTCCTTCGGTGACCAAGCGCATTCCGGTGGGAGAGCGCGCCAGCTTCCAGCTTCGGGCAGAGGCCTACAACGTGCTGAATCACCCGACCTTCGCCGCGCCGAGCACGACGGCGAGTTCTCCGACGACGGCGACGAGCGGATTCGGCGTCATCTCGGCCCAGGCGAACCGGCCGAGAATCCTTCAGATCGGGGCGAGGTTCGTTTTCTAGGAAATGGAATTGACATCGACTCGCGATCTCTCATAGAATGCGCCTGAGTGTCAGAATCTGAGACTAAATCTCCTTATAAAGTACAGGTCCTCGACCGGTCTTTTGCGATCCTGAACGCGCTGGCGGCCGCGGGCCGCGATGCGAGCCTGGTGGAGCTGGCCGGGCGCGTCAATTTGCACAAGAGCACCGTGCACAGGCTGCTCATGATTCTTGAAAGCTACCGGATTGTGGAACGCAATCCGCAGACGGGCCGATATCACCTCGGCCTGCGATTGTTCGAGCTTGGCACAATCGCGATCGGAAGCTTCAACGTGCGTGAACGCGCCCGCCGCCATCTGGAGCGAGTCGTTTTCGAAGTGGACGAGACCGTGCATCTTTGCGTGCTCGATGCGGGCGAGGTTCTGTATCTCGAAAAGATCGAACCGAGCCGCAGCGTCCGGATGTCGTCCCGTATCGGAAGGCGAAATCCGGCTCACTGTACGGGCGTCGGAAAAGCGATGCTTGCCTATCTTCCCGAAGGCGATGTGGAGGAGATTCTGCGGCGCCACGGTCTGGCGCGGCTTACGTCGAATACGATTACGACGCCCGCGGAACTGAAGGTCGAGTTGCAGGCGATCCGCGAGCGGGGCTACTCCGTAGACAACGAGGAAGTGGAAGAAGGAGTCCGATGCGTGGGGGCGCCGGTGCTGGATCACACGGGACGTCCGCTCGCGGCGATCAGCGTTTCAGCGCCGGCGTTCCGGCTCCCGATGGAAAAGATTCCGGTGGTCGCGGCATCGGTTACTCGGGCCGCACAAGATCTTTCGCGCGAGTGCGGATTCAGAGGATCGAGGCGGGCCGAGCCGTTCGCGCTCGTTTCAAGGCAGGTTTCGCGGTGAGTATTTCGAGATTAGATCCCATACTGTGATACGGAGTTGGAGGCGATGGCATCCACGACGGTTTTTCGGAAGACGAACGCCCAGGTTGGCCGCCATGCCGCGGTGACGCCGGAAACGAGCCGCAAATAATGGCTTCCACACGACCCATCGCAGCGGGAGCCGCAGCAGCATCGGAAGTGATGACGCGCTACCGGTGGCGTATCTGCGCACTGTGCTTCATCGCGACAACGATCAACTACGTCGATCGCCAGGTGCTGGGCGTGCTCGCGCCGGAGCTGCAACGGGTCATCGGCTGGAATGAGATTGAATACTCGAACCTGGTCAACGCATTTCAGTTCGCCTACGCGGTGGGATTGCTTCTTGCCGGCAGCGTGATCGATCGCATTGGGACGCGAATCGGGTACGCGCTTTCCATCGGCGTATGGAGCGCCGCGACGATGGGAACCGCGCTGGTAAATACGGTGCTTGGCTTCGGCATCGCGCGATCGTTTCTGGGAATCGGCGAATCGGGAAATTTTCCAGCGTCGATTAAAACTGTCGCCGAGTGGTTTCCCAAGAAAGAACGCGCACTCGCCACCGGGATTTTCAACTCAGGGGCGAACATCGGAGCCGTGGTTGCGCCGATCGTCGTCCCCTGGCTCACCGTGCATTACGGATGGCAATCGGCCTTTCTCGTCACCGGGTCTCTGAGCGCGCTGTGGATCATCCCGTGGCTGATCATGTACCGCCCGCCGCGGGAGCATCCCCGGGTTTCCCCATCGGAACTGGCCTACATCCAAAGCGATCCGGACGAGCCGACCGTTAAAGTCCCGTGGATGACGCTGCTGCGCTATCGGCAGACGTGGGCATTCGTGATCGGGAAATTCATGACGGACCCGATCTGGTGGTTCATCATGTTCTGGCTTCCGAAATTCCTGAACGCACAGTACGGATTGTCGTTGACGCAGCTCGGATGGCCGCTGGTGATCGTTTACAACTTTGCCACGGTCGGCAGCATCGCGGGCGGCTGGCTTTCGGCTCGATTCCTGAGAGAAGGCTGGACGGTCAACCGGTCGAGGAAGACCGCGATGCTCATCTGCGCGCTGACGGTCACGCCGATCATGCTCGCCGCGACGGCGAGCAGGATGTGGGTGGCCGTCACGGTTATCGGGCTCGCAGTCGCCTCGCATCAGGGATGGTCGGCAAACATCTTTACCATGTCGTCGGATCTATTTCCGAAGCGCGCGGTTGGCTCCGTCGTCGGAATCGGCGGATTCGGAGGAGGCATCGGCGGAATGGTGATCGCGACCTTCACAGGATTCGTCCTTCAGTTGACGGGCAGCTATGTACCGATGTTCATCATCGCGGGTACAACTTATCTGCTGGCGCTGCTCATCATTCATCTGCTGGTCCCGCGCATGGAGCCCGCCGAGATCGACACGTAAGATGGGAAATCTGATTCACGCCTGGAGGGCGGGCTCGCGCTCGGCGGCCGTGTTCACGCCATGATCCTCGACGCATTCAGCCTCAAAGGAAAAAACGCGCTGGTGACCGGATCGCGCACCGGACTCGGAGCGGCGATGGCGGTCGGTCTTGCCGAAGCCGGAGCGAACGTGATTGTCCACGGCTCGAAATCGGAAGGCATGGACGAGCTGTGCCGAAAAATTTGCGCAACCGGATCGAAAGCGGCCGCGGTCATCGCCGACCTCGCCGACCCGGAAGCGCCTGCGCGCCTGATTGAGGCGACCGTTGGCGAGCTCGGATCGATCGATATCCTGATCAACAATGCCGGAATCATTCGCCGTCAACCCGCCGCCGATTATTCCGCCGAAAACTGGAACGACGTTTTACAGATCAACCTGAACGCTGTTTTTCATCTTTCGCAGCTCGCCGCCCGGCGCATGCTGCCGCAAGGCCGCGGAAAAATCATCAACACGGCGTCGATTCTTTCGTTCCAGGGAGGCATACTGGTTGCCGCCTACGCCGCCGCCAAGGGAGCCGTGGCGCAGCTCACGAAAGCGCTGGCAAACGAGTGGGCGCCGAAGGGAATCAACGTCAATGCGATCGCGCCCGGGTACATGGTCACGGACGTGACTGCGGCTCTGCGCGCCGACGAGAATCGGAATCGCCAGATCCTCGAACGCATTCCCGCGGGACGATGGGGCGCGCCCGCCGATCTCGCCGGGGCCGCGGTGTTTCTCGCCTCCTCCGCGAGCGATTACGTCCATGGCGCTTTATTGGCCGTCGACGGAGGATGGCTGGCGAGATAAAGCTCCATTACACGCCTGTTTCACGCCTGAAACTCAACTCGAAAATCTTCAACGCGCAGGGATCGCGTCCGATTGCGCCCATCCCAAGCCTGCAAATCATGCGAGTAACGCGGGTGCCCGGCTCACGGGACTGATTCTATCGCGAGCACCGCGCACGTTAAAATAAAATCACTCATGAACAGTCAGAACTCCTTCGGTGCGGCCGGCGATTTCACTGCCGGCGGACGCACATACCGCATCTTTCGCCTTTCCGCGCTCGAAAAAGCAGGTTTTTCGCTCTCCCGCATCCCTTTCTCGATCAAAATCCTTCTCGAAAACCTGCTGCGGTTCGAGGATGGACTGACCGTCAAGAAATCCGACATCGAATACGTCGCAAAATGGGACCCCTCCGCTCCCGCCGCCGAAATTAACTTCCGGCCTGCCCGAGTTCTGTTGCAGGATTTCACCGGCGTTCCCTGCGTCGTCGACCTGGCGGCAATGCGCGACGCCTTGAAGAAGGCGGGCAAAAATCCGCAGAAAGCGAATCCGCTGATCCCGGTCGATCTCGTCATCGATCACTCCGTACAGGTCGATAAATTCGGCACGGCCGATTCATTCAGCGTCAACGCGCTGCTCGAATTTCAGCGCAACCAGGAGCGCTACGCATTCCTCAAGTGGGGCCAGTCGTCGTTCAAGAATTTCCGCGTCGTGCCGCCCGATACCGGAATCGTCCACCAGGTGAATCTCGAATACCTCGCGCCGGTCGTTTTCTCAGCGGACGGACAGGCGTATCCCGACACGCTGGTGGGCACCGATTCGCACACGACGATGATCAACGGACTCGGCGTCGTCGGATGGGGCGTCGGCGGAATTGAAGCCGAGGCCTGCATGCTCGGCCAGCCGACCTCGATGCTGCTGCCCGCCGTGGTCGGATTCAAACTCACCGGAAAACTTCCCGAAGGCGCTACCGCCACCGACCTCGTGCTCACGGTGACGCAGATGTTGCGCAAAAAGGGCGTGGTGGGCAAATTTGTCGAGTTTTACGGCGAAGGATTGGGCGCTCTGAGCGTCGCCGACCGCGCCACCATCGCCAACATGGCGCCGGAGTATGGCGCGACGATCGGCGTGTTTCCGATCGACGAAGCGTCGCTCGATTATCTCCGCATGACGAATCGGCCGAAGGAGACCATCCAACTGGTCGAGGCTTACGCGAAGGAGCAGGGCCTGTTCCGCGTGAAGGGCGCGCCGGACCCCGTGTTCTCCGATACGCTTTCGCTCGATCTTTCAACCGTCGTTCCCTCGCTCGCGGGTCCGAAGCGCCCGCAGGACCGCATCAATCTTCCGGATGTGAAGCAGAACTTCCTGACCACGCTCGGCGCGCCGCAAAAGTCGGCGCAGATCGCCTCGAACGGGAAAATTCAGGACGGAGCCGTCGTAATCGCCGCCATCACGAGCTGCACCAATACGTCGAATCCTTCGGTGATGATCGCCGCAGGATTGCTCGCCAAGAAAGCAGTGGAGCGCGGGCTCAAAGCGAAACCCTGGGTGAAGACGAGCCTCGCTCCGGGATCGAAAGTCGTGATGGATTATCTGAACGACGCCGGACTCGTTCCGTATCTGGAGAAGCTCCAGTTCAACCTGGTGGGCTACGGCTGCACGACGTGCATCGGCAATAGCGGACCGCTGCCGGAGGAAGTGGCCGCCGCCGTTCAGAGCGAGAAACTCACCGTTGCCGCGGTGCTCTCCGGCAATCGCAATTTCGAAGGACGCGTGAATCCGCTGGTTCGCGCGAACTATCTCGCCTCGCCGCCGCTGGTGGTGGCTTATGCGCTGGCCGGCCGCGTCGATCTCGATCTGGTGCATGAGCCCATCGGCCAGGATCCATCGGGCAAAGACGTTTTTCTGAAGGAAATCTGGCCGACTCCGGAAGAAGTGCAGGCCGCGGTCGGAAAGTCAGTGCGACAGGAGATGTTCGCGACGCAATACGCGGAAGTCTTCGGCGGCGACCGGCAGTGGAACTCAATTCACGTTCCGCAGGGCGACTTATACGACTGGTCCGAAAAATCGACCTACATCAAGCGCGCGCCTTACTTCGATCTGCCCGTGCCGGCGCTCGGCGATCTTCACGGAGTGCGGGCGCTCGCGGTACTGGGGGATTCGGTCACCACCGACCACATCTCGCCCGCGGGAAATATCGCCGTCGACAGCCCTGCCGGAAAGTACCTTATCTCGCTCGGCGTGAAGCCCGCCGATTTCAACTCCTATGGATCGCGCCGCGGGAATCATGAGGTCATGGTTCGCGGAACGCTGGCGAACATTCGCATCCGCAACCAGATGGCTCCGGGCGCCGAAGGCGGGTGGACCACCCATATTCCGTCCAACGAGAAAATGTTCATCTACGATGCAGCGATGAAGTATCAGCAGGAAGGCGTGCCTCTGCTGATCATCGCCGGCAAGGAATACGGCACAGGATCGTCACGCGACTGGGCCGCGAAAGGCGTGCTTCTGCTCGGCGTGCGAGCCGTCATTGCAGAAAGCTTCGAACGCATCCACCGTTCGAATCTGGTTGGAATGGGCGTTCTGCCGCTTGAGTTCGTCGATGGGCAGAATCGCGAATCGCTTGGTCTCACCGGATTTGAGACCTATCGCTTCGAAGGCGTGGCTCAGGCAGTCGAGTCGAGCGGCAAGTATCGCGTGAGAGTGACGGCCGATGGCAAGAAGTTCGACGTCCGCGCGCGAATCGATACTCCTGTTGAAGCCGAATACTACCGCAGCGGCGGGATTCTCCCCTACGTTCTGCGCCAGATCGCCGGCTAGGCTCCAGAACCGTTCATGAACATGAATAAACATTGATGTTCATTCGTGTTCCTTAGCGGTTGAAAATTCGTCCCCCGAAAACGGCCGCCGCGATCCCTTCCTCACGCGACCCGAGGGCGGTAATCGCTGCTCGCAGCGTCTCGTCTTGACAGTTAGAAGGAGTGAGAAATCACAAAATGAAATTCGGTTCAGTTCTACTTCCTATTTTTGCCGCGGGGATTCTTTCCGCTCAAACCGCCCAACCGGCTCCGCATCATCGCGTCCCGGGCGGCAATATGATGCAGCGGCTTAGCACGCGTCTGAATCTTTCCACCGATCAGCAGCAGCAAGCCAGGACGATTTTCCAGGAGTCCAGAACTCAGATGCAGGCCCTGGCGCCGCAACTGAAACAGGAGCGGACAGCCATCTCGGCGGCGATCAAGTCCGATAACGAGCAGCAGATCGACCAGGTGCTCCAGCAGAACGCCTCCCTCAACGCTCAGGCTCGGGCGATCCACGCCAAGGCGATGGCCAAGTTCTATCAGATTCTTACGCCGGACCAAAAGGCCAAGTTCGACCAGGCGAGGTCCCATCGGCGGCAGGCGCAGGGCTGACAGTGGCCAGGGCTGACAAAGGCTTAGACCGGCCCGAAGGGAGCGGTTTCCGGGCCGCTCCCGTGTAATCCTAAAAACGTGTAGATTCGTCAGTAGCTGGGAAGGAGCAACCCATTGAAAATGAAAGCTTGCCTAGTTCTTTCCATCCTGACGGCCGGCATGACGTTCGCCCAGACCTCCACGCCCGCCCCATCGCCCCGGCCGCATTTGGGCCGCGGACCGGGAATGGGAGCGCCCCGCGATTTTGAAACGCGGCTCGCGCAGAACCTCGGCCTGAACGCTCAGCAACAGAATACGGTTCATACGGCGATGGCCGAATCGAGACTCTCCATGCAGGGACTCCGCCAGCAGCGTCAGACGCTGGAGGGCCAGCTAACGGCGGCGATCAAGTCGGGCGATGAGACCCAGATCGAAAAAGTGACGCAACAGATCGGCGCCCTGCACCAGCAGGAAGTCGCGATCCATGCCAAAACCACCGCCAAGATTTATGCCGCGCTGAGTGCTGACCAGAAGGCGAAGGTTGGACCTAACCTGGAAGTCCTGCGGGGCGGACCGATGGGTGGCCGTCGTCCTGGACCGCCTCCCGCCCAGCCTGCCCAGCAGCAGTAAGGCCGCTGAATCTACGATCGTCCAAGAGCCCCGCCGGCCGCGGCGGGGCTCGATATTTCCGTCCTCAGAAAACCCTGTCCTGCTTCTTCAACGTTCCGAACGTCCCCACGTTAGAAATCGCGAATGCCACCTGTATCTGGGAATCGTCTCTCGCTCCCAACGAGAATCTTCGGTACTGCACGCTAAATCCGCAGCAATCGGTGTTGTAAGTTACATAGGCCTGCCAGTATTGCAGCATGGACGCCTTGTAATCGTAGTGCATGTCGAAACGGTAGTTCCAGCCCTTCGTGTTCATCCCACCGTAGCCGAACGTAAACGACACCTGGTTCGCCGGGGGCAGCAGCACGGGATTGGTGTTAATCAACGTCTGGCCGATTCCAAAGAAGTACTTCTGAATTCGTCCGTCGGCTGAAATGCTGCTGTTGATGAGCTTTTCCGTTAGCGGATCGTAGTCCGCCCGCCATTCAAAATTTACTTTCGATTGCAGACGCAACATGCTGGAAACAGGAGAGTAAGTGCGCGGTTGATCCAGAAATTCAAAGCCAGTCAAGGCCAGCTCGCTCGCAATCACGTTGCGCTGGCAGGCGGGCTGGCCCACGCCGCCGCAGTATTGAATCGCCCCGCCGAAAGTCGGATCGAAATAGCGATCCCACCGAACCTGCCACGTCAGAAAATCGGAGACGGTTCCATTCTTGTCCTTGGCCAACAAGCGGTTGGTCAACGAAAACTCGAGCTGGTTGGTATTCGTGAACAGATCCAGTGCGTCGAACCGGATCACCTGGTTGTAAGTCTCGTCGATTCCGGCGACGTATTTGTAGGTGATTCTCGGTTCAATTACATGTTTCACTTTCTCGCCCATCCAACTGGGCGCCTTGAAGATCCGCTCCAGGCTCGGCAGCACCAGTTCGACCGTAAGATCCCGCGAACTGCGCAGGATGTCCTGGTTGCTGAGAAATCCCGACTGGACGCTCTGTCCGTAGTTGGTTTCCCGAACGCCAAAGGTCGGCGTGATCTGGATGTCGTGCCACCGGAACGCGGTGGTCACGTGAGGCGCAAAGTCCAGACGATCGACAAATTGCGCGGTCTCAAATCCCGGCTCGCTGCGGTGAAGCAAACCGGCGCTCGAATCGAATCCGAACCAAATCGGCCAGCCCTTAAAGTCGAATTCGTGCTCGTGCTGGGTGAACTCGACTGAGGGCAGTTTGCGGATCTCGACGGTATCGCCGGGAGTGGTGCTTTCGAAGTCCACATTACGCTCAGCAACGAAAGCGACGCCGAAGTCGGCCCAGTGCTTGGTCACATAACCGACCGAATGTGTTTCAGAAAAGACAGCTTCATTGAACGATTGCGTGAACTGTTGCAGGAAGGCGAACGACGAAAGGTAATCGACGTTCACGCGACCTTCCCAGCCATTGCCGAAATCCGAGCGGCCCAGGAAATTGACCTTCACGCCGCTGGGCGCGACGTCTTCCGGCTGAGTCGATTTGATCCCGAAAACCGTCAGATCGAAATCCGTTTTCTGATTGACCTTGCCTCGGAGTTCAACATGGTGCGCGAGCCCCGCCTCGGAATAGTAGAGCCCCCGATAGGTCATATCGTAACTTCGGTTGATGGCCCAGTAATAGCCGGCGCCGAACATCTTTCCGTGGAGGGAGCTGTTGCCGATGTTTGGGACGAGGAATCCGCTCTTACGCGGCTCTTTCTTAAGGGACTTATAGAACCACGGCGTGTAGAAGAGCGGAAGTCCCTTGAGATAAAACCAGGCGTGGTGCGCAATCGCGTGGTCTCCCGGAACCACGTCGAATTTCGGACCCTTGAGCCGCCACCATGGATGCGGAACCACGCAATCGGTCAGGAAGCCGTCGTAAAGGACGTAGTGATCCTCGAAACGTTCGGCCCAATGTCCTTGAAAATAAAATGGGTTCTGCGTCGTCAGCATACCCGGGCGCGACTGAATCTGCGATTGTGCCGTGCCCGAGGGATCGTAGAACTTGCCCGTTTCGGTTTCGGTATTGTACTCGACTCGCTCGCAGTCGATCTTCTCGCCGCGGGTGAAGTTTTCGTAATGGACGTGGCCACGAGCATCGACCTCACCTGTTTCTTCGTTATAGTCGATCTCGTCGGCTTTGATCTGCATGTCGGACGTGTCGATGATCGCCCCGCCGCGGAGGTGGTACCAGGGACCATCCCGTACCTGCTCCCTGGCATTAATGTTGTACTCCCCTTGGAGTGGCGCGTCGGGGCGAGGTGGTACTACTCGCTTGTTGGGATTGGGGCTCGGCTGTGTCTCCTGAGGCGGGGAGGGTAAAGAAGGTCTAAAGATTTGAGCGTTTAAACCGAACGAGAATATGAGAAACAGCCAAACGTAACGTGAAGAAAGTTCGTGACAAAGCTTGTCGAATGTGATAGTAAGGGATGAGGCGATAGTACTAGTCATCGCCTGCAAGCTCGGTGGAGGGCTCAACCGAGAACCGTAGCAAAGCGGTAGAAGGCTAGTCAAGCATGCAATGCCGATATTGCCAAACCTGGAATGAAGCGGACGAGCGCCGATGCGTGCGCTGTGGCCGGCGGATGCATTCAGCCGCCGCGATGCCCGGGGCGGATACTCCGGCGCTGTCGACGGCGACGGCCCCATTGCTCGATCGTATACCCGGCAAAGAACCAGCCCTGGCGGAAGCTCCGCCCAATCCGAGTTACCAGCCATTCTTATTTCGGGACGCGTCGAACGGGCCGAAGGTAATCCCGATTCCGACGCTCACGCCGGCGCGGCCGAGAGAGCAGGATGCGCCGGTGAGGCGCCCGGCTCGCCCAGCGGGACGTTCGAACAGCCGGCGCCCCGCGGATTCGCAACAGTCCCTGGATTTCATTGGGCAGAAACAGGGCACACCGAGGGTCGTTCGAACGCAAGTGGAAGCAGTGATTTACTGCGACGCACCTGTGGCGCTGCCCGCACACCGTGCGATTGCCGCCGCATTCGACGCGGCGATGATCCTGCTCGCGGTGGGATTGTTTCTGGCGATTTTCTTTGTCAGCGGCGGCGCGATTGCAATATCGCACCAAAATATTCCTTTTTTCCTGGGCGTTGGGGTGGTGATCGCTCTGTTCTATCGTTTCCTGTGGTGCATGGCCGGTGGCGATACTCCGGGAATGCGCTTTGCGGGACTTACGCTTGTCGATTTCGACGGACGCAAGCCCGATCGCGAGCAGCGCGGAATGCGCCAGATCGCGGGAATCCTGAGCTTTTTGTCCGCCGGCCTCGGATTGGTGTGGGCGCTGGTAGATGAAGAAAGCCTGACGTGGCACGACCATATCTCGAAGACATTTCCCACGGTGGGTTCGTAGATCTACCCGAGGTTGAACCGCTCCCCTTTGTTCAAGGCTCAGGTTTCTAAACGGCTCAGGGATAAGCCCGGCCGTCAGGAAGCGAGCTACTTTACTTCGACGATCACCATCTCGAAGCGGTTCGAACCCGTGTTCGTGGTCATGTGCCTGACCGGACCGCTCCACAAGACATCCCCCGCGGAGGCTTTGAGCGCTGACGTCCCGGCGTCCGATTCGATCTTTGCGTCGATGCCGGTCAACAACACCGCCACGCGACCCGCGCCGGCGTGCTCGTGGAGCATCTCTTTACCACCGGGCTCGCGCCAGCTTCGGAACACCCGCACCTGATCGTTCTCGAACAACAGAATATTGTGCTTCGGATCGATGGCCACAGGATCGAGCTCAGGCGAACGGGGGGCCGGATGCCCGGGCTTTCTGATCTCGACTTCGATGATGCGCACCGCGTTCGATCCGGTATTCTCGCCGATGTGTTTGGGGCCGGCCGCCACCCACCGGGCCTCTCCAGCTTTCCACGGGCGGTCTTCGCGGCGGCCATCTTCGTAGACGGTGGCAAGATGTCCGGCGTCGAGCAGAATCACGACGCGATTTCCGGCGTGCGTGTGAAGGACACTCTGATCGTGCGGCTGATAGGTTACGCTGAGGACGCGAACCGAATCATTCTCAATTTTCACCGTGCTTTCAACGGCGCCCAAAACACACGGCAGGACTGCCAAAAGGATTAGCCGGCTCATCGACAACGCATGGTAGCATGGCCAATACTCTATGGCCTCATCCCAGAAATCCGCCGTAGGCTCCCCTCGAAGCAGCCTGTGGCTTTGGTGGCCTTCCATCGTGATGATGCTGGGCACGCTGCTCAGCTATCTGGACCGTCTGGTGCTGGCGCTGCTGGCGCCGCTGATCATCGCCGAAACGCACATGAGCGCGCAGCAGTTCACCGAGACTGTCGCATCCTTCAGCTATGCGTACATGTTCAGCGCGATTCTCTGGGGACCGGTACTCGACCGCATCGGCCTCCGCATGGGGATGCTGATTTCACTGGGCATCTGGACGGCCGCCAGCGCGAGCCATGCTCTGGTCGCGACGTTTCTCGGGTTTGCCGCGGCGCGCGCCATTCTCGGCATCGGCGAAGGATCGATGTTCCCGGGCGGATTTCGAGTGGCGATGGATTCGCTCCCTCCAGCAAAGCAGGCGCGAGGCATTGCGCTCGCTTACAGCGGATCGTCGATCGGAGGCATTGTCGCGCCTCTGCTTTTTGCTCCCATCGCCGCCGCCTGGGGATGGCGCCCGGCGTTTCTGGTGACGCCGGCTCTCGCTCTGATCTGGCTCATCGTGTGGCGCGCGACGGTCAATCCCGCCGGTTTCCTCAACACTCATCAGTCCAGACAGTTCAAATTCCCGAATCCGCTAGAGACGCGATTCTGGAGCATCGTCACGAGCTACGCGCTGGGCGCGCTGCCGGTGGGCGCCGTAACGAACCTTTCCGCCTTGTATCTGGCGCGCGTTTTCCACGTGACGACAAAAGAACTTGGGTATGTTCTGTGGATCCCTCCGGCCGGGCTCGAACTTGGCTACTTTTTCTGGGGCTGGATTTCGGACCGCTTCGCCCCCAGCCATCCGCGTCCCACGTGGCTACTGGTCATCATGGCGCTGCTGTGTCTGCCGATCGCGGCGATCACCCAGTTGCACAGCATGCCGGCCGCGGTCGCGGTGTTCGCCCTGACGCTGTTCGCCTCGGGCGGGCTTGTGGTAATCACGCTGCGCACGGGAGCGCTCGCCTACCCGCCGAATCAGCGCAGCACCGCGGCCGGAATCGCGTCGTCATCGTTCTCGGCTGCGGTGGCGATCGTGCTGCCGTTCTGCGGGAAGATGTTCGACCAGAAACTGTACGATCGGGCGTTTTTGCTCATCGCTTTGCTGCCGTTGAGCGGAGTGATCCTCTGGTCACTGCTTCCGGCGAAGCGCAAGGATGCCGCCTAGGAGTTCATCCGCCGAAACAATAAAGCTTGCCATCCTGGGAGCCGATGACGACGCGTCCCTGCGCGATCGCAGGCGACGCACTCAGCGGAGCGCCGGCCTCAAAATCCCACACCTTCTGGCCGGTCGCCTCATCGAGAACGTAAAATCGACCGTCGTTCGACCCGACGTAAACGCGTCCATCGACGACCGCGGGAGATGACTCCACCCGGGAGCGCGTCGCAAACTCCCAGAATTGCTTCCCGGTCAGCGCGTTCAGGCAGTGCACGATCTTGTCGCGGCCGCCGAGAATAACCTTCGTCCCGTCCAGAGCGGCGGACGAATAAAACGGAAACTGCCGCTGCGGATTCTCGTAGCGCCACAAGGGTTTCTTCGTCTTCACGTTGAACGCGAGCACGTCGTTGTTGAAGGTTCCGAAGTACACGTTCTGCGCGGAAGAGAACACGGGAGACGCGCCGGTATAGGCACCCGTGGTGATGGAGACCATCTCCTTCCCGTCCGCGATGCGAATCCCGCGCAGGACTCCGTCGCACCCGGAGATGTAAGCGAGCGCGCCGGCAACGCTCGCGGTCGCATGAACCGGACCGTTGGTCTTGAAAGCCCAAATCTGCCTGCCGTCCTTCATCGAGAGGCAGTACAGATTTCCGTCGTAGGAGCCGATCAGCACGCGATCGTCAACGATCACCGGCGATGCCTTCACTTCACCGCTCGCCGCAAAAGTCCACAGACCCTTGCCGTCCTTCGCATTCACCGCGTGGATGGTCCCGGACAAATCGCCGATGATGACAACTCCCCCCTGCACCGCCGGCGACGATTCGCCGATACCGTCCTTCACCTTGTACTTCCACAGCAGCTTGCCGTCGCTGAGGTTGACCGCAATGAGATCGGCCGATTGCGACCCGACGTAAACGACGCCGTCCACGATCGCGGCCGACGACTCGATGGACTCTCCCGCGTCAAAAGTCCACAACAGCTTGAGCGTCTTCGGCACGGGCGCCGAGGCGATCCCGGTGAGGCTCGGGTTTCCGCGAAACTGGGGCCAGTTGTCGGCAAAGGCCGTCCATGCGAAAACGAGGAGCATCAGAATTCTGACTCCTGACTCCTGTCTCACTTGTTTCAATAGGCGCATTGGTAAATCTCAAGAGCTCCGGCAGCGTCGAACGGCCGCGGGTTGAAACGTCCCGTCCACTGCGATCCCGCCTCCTCAGCCAGCCTGGGCAGAGCCTCTTGTGGAACGGAGGCCTCGCGCAGGGAAGCGGGCAATTCCGCGATTTCCGCCAGTTGGCGCAACCGGCGCGCGAGGTCGCCCGCGTTCAGCTCGTCGTACTGGCGCGCCGCCGCCGTCCGGTTCCACTCCACGACTTCGGCCAGCAGCAGAGCGATCGCGACTCCGTGCGGGATGTCGTAATGGGTCGTCAGCGGCGCCGCACACGCGTGCGTGGCGCCGAGCATCGAATTTTCGATTGCCAGGCCCCCGAAGTGCGCGCCGATGAGCATCGCTCCGCGAGCTTCCAGATCGTCGGGATATTTCAGGACGCGTTCGAAGTTGCTGTTAAGCAGGCGCCATGCCGAGCGCGAAAAGCACTCCGAGAGCGCCGTGCGGCGCGTGCTGGCGAGGGTTTCGACGGCGTGTGAAATCGCATCGTATCCGGCCGCCGCCGTCAGCTCGCGGGGTAGCGAGACGGTCAGCTTCGGATCCAGGATGGCGGCGCGGAAGGCCGCTTTATGATCGCCGCAAGCCATCTTGACGCTCGTGTCCGCGTCGGCGATCACGGTGTAAGTCTGCGCCTCGCTGCCGGTGCCCGCCGTCGTCGGGACGGCCACCATCGGCAGCATCGGACGCGACGCCTTGCCGTAGCCCCAATAATCTTTGATCGCGCCTCCGTTCGACACGACGAAGTTGATGGCCTTGGCGCAATCGAGCGAGCTTCCGCCGCCCAAGCCGACAATCAGGTCGATCTTCATAGGAGCGGCGACTTCGGCGCCGGAGGCGACCATCGCGGTTGTCGGACCCGGCTCGAAATCGTGAAACGTCGCGACATCGATACGGCGGGCCTTCAACGTCCGTGCCGCTTCCTGAACGTAGCCGAGATCGATCAGCCCGCGATCCGCCACCAGAAGGCACCGGGTGCCGCCCAACTCCCGCGCCACCTCTCCCAGCCGGGAAAACTCTCCCGCCCCGAACAACACCCGCGTTCGCGGACGAAAATCAAACGGCGTCATCTTTTTATTTAGACTCCCGGAGAGCGATTAGGTGATGCTGCGTACGGTAAAGCAGCGTGTCGCCGGTGATTGCGGGCGTAGCCATCGATACGCCGCCCATGTGATTTTCCGCCAGCAGTTCATACGTCGCGCCGGTCTTCACGACGAAGACGTCGCCATCTTCGCTGGTGAAGTAGATTTTTTCACCCGCAACGATGGGCGAGGCGGTAAAGTACCCGCCATTGCCCAGCCGCTGTTGATAAATCCTTTCCCCGGTCTTGGCGCGATACACGGTGAGTACGCCGTTGTTGCCCATCACGTAAAGAAAATCGCCATCGACGAGCGGGGTGTTCAGATACGGCGCCCCTTTCTGCGTGGTCCACGCCAGGTTCGCGGTCGAAGAGGCCTCCTTCGGCGGAGTAATATCGCCGCGCGAGCCAGGCCTGATCGCGTAGATGGGCTGAATCCAGCGCCAATAGCCCGTGAAAACGTAGATCAGCCCGCCCGCGGCAAACGGCGTCGGCACCGAGATCATCGACGTTCCGCGGAGTGTCCACAGTTCTTTTCCGGTCATCGGGTCGTAGCCGCGAATGTATTCGGCCCCGTTGGCGATCAGTTCGGCTCCGGTTGTTCCTTCATAGATCCCCGGAGTCGCCCACGACGGAATGGCATCAGGCCGTTCGGCGCGCCAGACCTGTTTTCCCGAATCGACATCGAAGGCCGCCATGAACGATCCCTTGATCTGATCGCACTGCACGATCGCCAGATTTTTATAGATAACCGGCGAGCTTGCATAGCCCCACTTGTAGTCCGGAACATCGAACGCGGCCTGATCGAGCACGCCGACGTCCTGCTTCCAGAGTTGCTTGCCGTTCATGTCGAATCCGTAGAGACCTTCCGATCCGAAAAACGCAACGATGTGTTTCCCATCGGTCGCCGGTGTCGCCGCCGCATAACTGTTGTGGGGATGGCGGGCAACGCGCGGCGCGCCTTCATAGGCGAGCTTGTCCCAGATGATTGTTCCGCTCGATTTTTCGATCGCCATTAGGCGGAACTGATGTTTCGAAACATCGGTCCGCTCGTCGAGTTCTCCCTTGAGCGGAAATTGCAGCACCGTGTTCGGGTCCGAGCTGATCGCCGTGGTCAGATAAATGCGGTCGCCCCACACGATGGGACTTGAATGCGCCAGCCCCGGAATCGCGACCTTCCATGCAACATTTCTTCCCGTCTCCACATCCCACGAGGAAGGAGTCTTCGCGCCCGAATCGACTCCCAGAGCCCGCTCCCCCCGAAACGAGGGCCAATTCTGAGAGAACAAGGAGACGGGGGTCAGCAGACAGGCGACCGCGCAAACCCACGGCGGAATCCGGCGCCTTCCGGATTCTGACTTGCGGCGCCCGGCTTCTGCCTCCTTTTGACTATCTCGCTCCGCTCGTGGTTCCATGCTGCCCTCGCGCCCTGGCCACCATCTCCTTCACTTCCTTCATCATCGTCGGAACGTGATAGGGAATTCCGTCTTTGATCGTCCACTCGATTCCGCCGGTGTGCGCCGGCCGGTTGTTTACCCAGGTATCGATGCCGGTGGGATAGAGAACCTTGAAATCTTCCACCGGATTCCCGTTCACGATCAGCAGATCCGCATGAAATCCGGCGCGCACCTTGCCGAGGTCGCTTTCGCGGCCAAGGATCTTCGCGCCGTTCGAAGTCGCGTGCTGGATCACCTTCAGCGGCGGAAACCCGGCTTCCTGCTGCAATTCGAGTTCGCGGATCAAACCGAAACCGTACATCGAATAAATGAACCCGGCGTCGTCGCCCGTGCCGATCACACCGCCCTTCCTTTCGAAATCGCGAACCGCGGCCATCCAGATGCGGTAGTTCTCTTTCCAGAAGGTTTCATCGGTCGAAGTCCAGTGATCGAAGTACGATCCGTGATTGGCCGGGTTCGGCTCGAAATACTTCTCCAACGCCGGGTACAGATAATCCTTGAACCACGGCGCCGTGCGCGAGCGCTGCAAATCGCGGCTGGCTTCATAAATGCTGAATGTGGGAACCCACGCGACGTGAGCGTCCACCATGCCCTGCAAAACCTTCTGTAGCTTTTCAGGATTCGCCTCGCGCCACAGGTGGCCGCCGTAGCGAAACCGGTCGCGCTCGTTGTTGTAGTTGTAGTCGGGCGGAAAATGCTGGACGCCGTCGTCGAGGGCGGCGTCCGGAATCCCGTACCAGTGCTCGATCGAACGGGTCCCGAACCTGATGTCGTCCCACGCATTCGTTTCTTCGACGCCCGCATGATGCGCGATCGGCAATCCGACCTTGTGCGCCTCATCCTCGGCCGCTTCCATGATGTCGCGATTGATCCCCAGGAATTTGATTCCATCGACGTTCATCGCCTTCAATTCCTGAACGTGCGCGCGAGCGAGCGCGGGAGTCTTCGGCTGGCCGAACATCGGATAGACGAACATCCGCGGCGCCGCCACCGTTCCCGCTTCGCTGTCCTTGCGAAGCTGGAGCGTTTTCTGCGTATCGCTGCCGACGTCGCGCACCGTGGTGATGCCGCACGACAACCAAATTTTCAACTCATAGTCCAGCGGCTGAGCGATCCCGCCGCGTTCCTCCTGTGTATGCGCATGGGCGTTAATCAATCCGGGGATCACATATTTTCCAGCCGCATCGATTTCGACATCTCCCGCCGGCCGCCGCGCTCTCCCGTTGGCCAGCGCGACCCCGTCAAGCGCCACGACATCGACAATCATGTTGTTCTCGATCACGATATCTTTCGGTCCAGCCGCGGGAGTTCCGCTCCCATCGACCACGATTGCTCCACGAATAACGAGCCTCGGATAGCGGCGCCCCGCGGTCACATTGGTCCGAGGGGTCTGTGCAAACAGTGAAGCGGCAGCAAGAAACAGCAGAAGGCGTTTCATATTAGGTCCAGGATACTGCAATGCGAGGCGGATACTGCCTGCTGTCGCCGGATCACGCCGAGGTCTGCTAAACTTCGTGAAAATCGAGCATTGGTCGCGCAGGATCGGCCCACTTCGCTCGAAGCACAAGATGTGCGCGTGTACGGAGGCACGTAATGGTAGAAATCAGCGGCAAGACTCTTTTTCGATATTTGTGGCAAGGCTTGTACTGTGGATCATTCCTTGTGATCAGTTCTTTGCCACTACGAGCGCAAATCACCGAGTACCCGGTGAGTTTCAACGGGCTGAGCGGAATTGCCGCCGGTCCCGATGGCGCAATGTGGTTTTCGGGGAACAGAAACATCGGCCGGATCACAACTTCCGGCGTATTCACCGCGTATCCGGTTCCCACCCCCAACGACGAGTCCCTCGGTATCGCGGCTGGTCCTGACGGGGCGATGTGGTTTACCGAGGCTCCGCTGAACTCTCCGGATAGTAATGGAGGTTGGTTCTCCAAGATCGGACGCATCACGATGAGCGGAGCGATCACCGAGTACCCGTTGCCGGACCCCATGAGCCTTCCGAGCGCGATCACCGCCGGCCCCGACGGCGCTCTGTGGTTTATCGAGTCAGGCAACGGCAAGGTTGGACGGATCACCACTTCCGGATCTATCACCGAATTCGTGGAGCCCGCGTCGGTACAAACTTACGGTGCATGGGGGATCACGCCGGGCCCCGATGGCGCGCTATGGCTCACCGAATATTACGGCGGAAATGGAATCGTGCGCTTAACCACGGCTGGAGTGTTTACGGTGTACCAAATCTCGACTACGGTCAATTCCGGCTCCTACGGCATCGTGGCCGGGCCGGACGGCGCGATGTGGTTTGCGGATTCGTCATTCAAGATCGGCCGGATCACCACTTCCGGAACGATCACGGAGTATCCCTTGCCGGGCAAGAATGATTCTCCCTTCACGATCGCGGCCGGTCCCGATGGAGCGCTGTGGTACACGAACTACCTCGGTCAGATCGGGCGGATAACCACGTCCGGCACCGTAACCGCCGAGATCGCCACGCCGACAAACAGCGCCAATGGTTTCTTGGGCGGCATCGCCGCGGGACCGGATGGCGCCATGTGGTTTGTCGAAGAGGGCGGGAGGATTGGACGCATTCCTACCGGCGCCACTCCGCCGCCGCCTCCGACGATCACTTTGGTCGCCAACGCGGAAGGCGACGGTCCCACGATCGCGCCGAACACATGGGTAGAAATCAAGGGCACGAATCTCGCGCCGGCCGGGGATTCGCGTATCTGGCAGAACTCGGATTTCGCGAATAGTCAGATGCCTACGCAGCTCGACGGCGTGAGCGTTACTGTGAACGGCAAACCTGCTTACGTGTATTACATCAGCCCGACGCAGTTGAATATTCTGACGCCGCCCGATGCCATGACCGGATCGGTCGCGCTTCAGGTCACCACAAGCGGAGGCGCCAGTGCACCTTTCACCGTACAGACGCAGGCGGAATCTCCTTCCTTCTTCGTCTTCAATGGTGGACCTTATATCGCAGCCACCCACGTCAACGGAAGTCTGCTTGGGCCCACGACTCTTTTCCCGGGCTATACAACCCCGGCGCAGCCCGGCGAGACGATCGTGCTTTACGCCAATGGCTTCGGACCGACCTCCGCACAGGTCGTCAGCGGGTCTGTTTCGCAATCGGGAACACTGTCGCCGGTGCCGGTGATCACGATTGGGGGTGTTGGCGCGAAGGTCTCGTTCGCGGGCCTTGTTGCTCCGGGCGAGTTTCAGTTCAACGTTGTCGTGCCCTCCTCGCTCGCCAATGGCGACCAGCCGGTGAGCGCAATTTACAGCGGCTTGACTACGCAGGCGGGAACGTTGATCACCGTGCGTCAGTAGCGTAATTTAACTTGCCGTGGGGTCCGGGAGAATCGGCTAGGGGATTCGAGCCTCCATTATCTTTACAGCGTCAACAGACAGCACCGCCGCGTGCTTCGAGGCGGGCTCGAGTCCGCCGACGGCTTCCTCGATCACCGCAACTGTCAGAGTCTTCAGTTCTCCGCGCGATTTCCCGATCATCCACTCCGTCAACGCTGATCCCGCGGCGATGGACGCCGTGCATCCGCGGACCTGATACCGTGCCTCGACCACTCGATCGTCCTCGAATCGCGCAAACAGCCGCATCATGTCGCCGCATGCCGGATTTGAAACATCCACGCGAATCGCCGGAGCCGCCAATTCCCCGACATTACGCGGATTCTTGAAATGATCCAGCAGACGCTCGCTATGCATTCGTGCTTCAATTATCGCGTGGACGTTGTGGCTGCGGTGATCGAGCGAAACGGTACTGTACTGATCTGCCAGAGAAAAAGTGGACGGCACGCGGGCAAGTGGGAGTTTCCCGGCGGTAAAGTCGAGCCAGGCGAGACGCAGCGTCAGGCGCTTGCGCGTGAGTTGGGAGAAGAACTCGCGATCCAGGCGGAGATCGGAGAAGAAATCGAGCGGCATGAAATCCGTTACGGCAACGGCCCGCTCCTTCGACTGCACTTTTATCGTGTAACGCAATTTTCCGGAGAACCGGTAAATCTGCAATTCGAGCGAATCGTGTGGGAAGAGCGTGCCCAACTTCCGAACTACGACTTCCTGGAAGGCGACGTGGAGTTCGTAAAGAAACTCGCAGTGGAGTGAGTGCGGTCCTCGGCGTGCTCCGTTGGTCGCGTGCGATTTTTCGTCCTTTTCGCTACAGTCTCGTCCGCATTTTCATTGAACGGACAGTTGATTCCTCCTGGACAGCCGATTCCGAGAAATGGTTCGCCTCCTGTTGTATTCGTCAACGGATATCAGATCACCTGCTCGGGATCCACTTTTTCAGGTAGTTTCGGCATGGCCGACCAGGTTTTGCAGGGAGCAGGAAAGGTGAGCGTATTCTTCAACATCTGCGATTTTGGAGGATCAACCGCGGCGATCGAGGATCTGGGCGATGCGTTCGGAACGTTTCTGACCGGGCTGCGATTCACCGACGGCGAGCCTGTGGATCAGGTGGACGTGGTCGCCTACAGCATGGGCGGTCTGGTTCTTCGCAGTTACTTGAGCGGTAAGCGCCGCGCTCCCAGGACGTTTCTTCCTCCGCCGGCGACGCATGTCCGGAAGGCTGTATTTCTTGCCACGCCGCACTTCGGGAGCGGGTCCCGTTGTCGCTGCCGTTTTCCAACGACGTTCTGGACGAACTTGCAAGCGGCAGCGAATTTCAGTTCGATCTCGCGACTTGGAACCAAGCCGCCGACGATCTGAACGGCGTCGATGCGATCACGGCCATCGGCAATGGCGGCACCGGGCGCGCGACAACGAAGGGCTTTGATGATGGCCTGATCGCGCTCACCAGCGGGTCCTTGGGATTTTATCGGCCGGGCCGCACTCGCGTGATTCCATTCTGTCATTCCGATGGGAGCGGGCTGCTCGGCGCCTCGGGGCTGTGCAGTTCGGGCGCAAAAGGGATTGCGCAAATCGATTCAGCGATGCACGATTCGGCGCGGATCATCATCTCGTTTCTGAATGGGACGAACGAGTGGCAAACGGTGGGGACGGCGGCTGAGCAGGATCCGCTGCTTTCGGTCAACGGCGGCCTCAGCGTCATGATGCGCGACGCCAACGACGGGCTTCTCGCGCCGGGCGGCGTAGGCGCCATGAACGCGTCGCAGACGAAGGCGCTGAATACGACCTCCAGGCTCGCCTATACGGATATGTTCGCGGCGGGGCTGACAACGCTGACCGGGGCTTCGGGAGCGATCAGCGCCAGCGCGCAGATCACGCTGGCGCCGGCTGTCTATCAAACCGTGGTGCTGAAGCCGGGCCCGGCCATCTCCGGAGTCGCTCCTTCAGCAGCGGCGGTTTTTCCATTGGGCGTCGCGCCCGGGCAGATTATTTCCATCTACGGCACCGGGCTCGACGGAGCCCAGGTGACGATGGGCGGAACAATGTTGCAGATTCTATCGGCGTCGAGCACGTTGATCAACGCGGTGGTGCCCGATTCGGCATCGGGATTCACGAATTTGACGGTGCAGAACGGATCCGGCGTGACTACGGTGAATTTAGCGATTCAGACCGCGGTTCCGGCCGTGTTTACCTTGGACCGGTCCGGGCACGGTCCGGCGGCGGCGGTCGATGCGACAACGGGAATCGCAATCGATGCCTCGCATCCGGCGCGCGCGGGCGATTCCATCGAGCTATTTCTCACGGGCCTCGGCGCGACCACGCGATCTGCCGGGCTTGACGTGGCGAATCAGCAGCCGGCGGTGACGATCGGAGGCCGGAATTGCCCGGTGACATTCGCGGGCCGCGCGCCCGGGTTTACGGGCCTCGACCAGATTAACTGCATCGTGCCGATCGGCACATCCGGGACAGAGGAACTCGTGGTAATCTCCGGAGACCGGGTCAGCAATTCGACGACGGTAATCATCCAATGAAGAGGTAGAATGAATCCGTGCAGCCCGACACCGCTCTCAAACTTGCTTCCGATCAACTGACCCGGGTCCGCGACGAAATTGGAAAAATCATCGTCGGCCAGCAGGATGTGGTCGATGGAGTGCTTATCTGTCTGCTCGCCGGAGGCCACGTGCTTCTCGAAGGCGTCCCGGGGCTGGGCAAAACGACTCTTCTGCGGACGCTCTCCCGCGTGCTGCACCTGAAGTATTCCCGCATTCAGTTCACGCCCGATCTGATGCCAGCCGATATCGTCGGCAGCATGATCATGGACGCCGAAGGGGGAGCGAAAACGCTGCGTTTTTCCGCCGGACCGATCTTCGCGCACCTGGTTCTGGCAGACGAAATCAATCGCGCGACTCCGAAAACGCAGTCCGCGCTGCTCGAAGCGATGCAGGAGCACACGGTCACCAGCGGCACGCAAACCATGGACCTCGAGCCGCCGTTCCTCGTCATGGCCACGCAGAATCCGATCGAAATGGAGGGAACCTATCCCCTGCCCGAGGCGCAACTCGACCGGTTTTTGATGAAGATCCTCGTAAAGTATCCTTCGCGCAGCGATCTGAACACCATTGTCGAGCGCACCATCCAGCGCGACGATATTACTGTCGATCAGGTGCTTACGCGCGATGAAATCCTCGGTCTGCGCGACGTCTGCCATCACGTTTTAGTAGCTCCGCACGTTCAGGAGCACGCGATCGATCTGGTGATGGCGACCCAGCCGGGCACCAAGCAGTCGCACGAGCTGGCAAGCAAATTCGTCCGCTACGGCAGTTCTCCGCGTGGAGCCCAGGCCCTGGTCGAATGCGGACGCGTCTACGCCCTGATGAAAGGACGGCTCCATCTTTCCGCCGAAGATGTCGATGCGGTCGCGCCCGCCGTTCTGCGCCACCGCATCATCTTGAATTTCGACGCGCACGCCGAAGGCCAGACTCCGGAGACGATCCTTGCAAAGATCATTCCGAGCGTGGGAGCGGCAGCCGCCTAGGTGAATCCGCGTCCGTTCGCGTTCATTCACGGCTGGGTATTTTTCATATGGCCGCCGAACCACTCCTAGAGACCGCGCTTCTCGAAAAGCTGGAGCGCCTCACAATCCAGTGGCAGAAATCCCTGCCCGGGCTCGTCGGCGGCCACAACGCGTCGCGATTCGCGGGCGCCGGGCAGGAATTTCTCGACCATCGAAACTTCCATCACGGCGACGACCTCCGGGCCGTCAACTGGCGCGTCTATATGCGCCTGGAGAAGCTGTTTCTGAAGATGTTCCAGCTCGAGCCGCGGATCCCGGTGCGCATCCTCTTCGATATCAGCAATTCGATGCAGACCGGGCGGATCAACAAGTTCGATTACGTGCGCAAGCTCGCCGGAGCGCTCTGTTACGTGGGCCTCGTCCGTCTTGATTCCATCTGTCTACAGCCTTTTTCGGATAAACTTGGCGATGCCTTCGTCGCGAGCGGCGGCCGCCACCGGTTCCAGCCGGCGGTGAATTTTCTTTCGGCGCTCAAACCCGGCGGCCAGACCAGCTTCCTTCAGATCGCGCGCGATTTTATTTCGAAGTATCCGCAACGCGGCCTTGTCATCGTCATTTCCGATTTTCTGGACAATCAGGATCCGGAAAAGCCGCTCCAGTTTCTTTCCGATTTCGGGCATGAACTGATGTTGGTCCACTTGTGGGCCGCCGAAGACCGCGAGCCGCCGTGGGAAGGCGAGCTTGAGCTGGAGGACGCTGAAACAGGACAACACATTGAGTTATCATTCGATTCCGACGCCCGGGCAATGTATACGGCCGCGTTTGATGAATACGCCCAGGGCCTGCGCCGGGTCGCGCTGCGAAACAATGGACGTTACGTGGGGCTGCCTACGGACGTCCCATTAGACGAAGCTATTTTTGGACCGTTGACGCGCGGCGGCGCTCTCGCTTAAAAATTGTCGTTTCTCAATCTCAGTCTCGGTGAGCTGATCGGCCTGGCAGGAGCGATCTCGGCCGGCATCGTGGCTCTCTATCTGCTCGACCGGTCCAAGAAAAAACAACTCGTCGCGACGCTTCGCTTCTGGTCCGCCGCCGACGTCCGCACCGAACTCAAGCACCGGCGCCGCATCCAACAGCCGTGGAGCCTTCTGCTCCAGATTATCAGCATCATTCTCCTCCTGCTGGCGATCGCCGGGCCGCGTTTCGGCGGCGACGAAGATTCCGCGCGCGATCACGTCGTCATTCTCGACACTTCGGCGTGGATGGGGGCCCGAACCCGCCAGGGCACTCTGATGGACGAAGCCAAAGCTTCGGCGCGGGCGTACATTAAAGCGCTCCCGCCGCACGATCGCGTCATGATCGTTCGCGCCGACGCGCTGGCGACGCCAGCCACGGCCTTCGACTCCAACCGCCAGGTGCTCGAGGACGCCATTCGCGCATCTCAGCCCGGAGCCTCTGCTCTGAACATCGAACAGGCCCTCGAGTTCGCCCAGCGAGCCCAGAAGCTTCAATCCCACCGGTCGGGAGAAATCGTTTTTGCCGGAGCGGGCCGCATTCCCGAACAGGAATCCTCCGGAGCCGCGCCCCCTTCGAACCTCCGCGTACTCGCCGTCAACGCTCCGCAGGAAAACGTCGGCCTGCGTAAAATCGGCCTGCGGCGTTCGCTCTCCGTTCCCGATTCCTGGGATATCTTCGTCGCGGTGCACAACTACGGCCAGCATCCGCATACCATCGATCTCGCGCTTCAATTCGGCGGATCGCCGGCCGGATCGAAGGCCATGACGCTGAACCCGTCCTCGGAAGAGCAGGCGACGTTTACGTATAAAACAAAGGTTGGAGGATACCTTGAAGCCCGGATCGCACCGCACGACCTGTTCCCGCAGGACGACCGTGCGGTTATCGAGCTTCCCGCGCAGCAGCCGCTCCACATCACCGTCTATTCCGACGATCCATCGGGTTTGCGCGCGCTGATCGGATCGAATTCCCAGGTTGCCGCCGAATTTCAACCGGCGTCGAAGTACGATCCGCAGGCCAGGGCCGACATCGTGGTGCTCGATCGCTTCGCTCCCGCCGCGCGTCCCAAAGCCGATTCTCTCTGGATCGCGCCGCCCGCGTCCGGCTCGCCGATCCCGGTTCGCGCCTTGAAAACCAACGTCAAGCTGGAGCACTGGCATCCCGAAACGGCGCTCGGCGCCGGCCTCCACACGAAAAACGCGCAGATCGACTCGAGCGCGATTTTCTCCGCGGAAAAGGGGGACATCGTGGTCGCCGAATCTTCCGACGGACCGCTGATCGTCGCCCGCGCGTCTTCGCCAAAAATCGCCGTCATCGGATTCGAGCCGATGAAGTCGTCGATGAAGTACGAACTCGCAACGCCGCTGCTCATTGCGAACATGCTGCGTTGGATGGCTCCTGAAACCTTCCGGCGCTGGGAAGTGCAGGCGGGAACGGTCGGCACCGTCAGCGTGGCGCTCGATAAAGGAACCGATCCCGCAAACGTCCGCGTCCTGAATGAGAATCAGAAGCCGCTCCCATTTACCGTCGAAAACGGAGCCCTCCGCTTCTTCTCCGGCGCTCCGGGAACCGTGCGGGTTCTCGCCGGCGATCGCGAGGCTGTCTATTCCCTGACTTTGCCGGACGTCGGCGATACAATCTGGAAGCCGCCCGCCAGCGCGCGGCGGGGCATTCCAAAGGCTTCCGAAACCGCGTCCGCAGCCACCGATTTCTGGCCCTGGCTGGCGTTGCTCGGCGGGATCGGACTGCTCGCCGACTGGCTCCTGTTCGGCCGCAGCCGGGCGTTCCGGCTGCGAGCCTCGAAAATCGCGGCGAGCGCTCCATTTCCATGGAGAAAAGCATCGTGATCCTTGACCACAAATACACACGAATGAACAGGAATCGAATACTTTCGCGTTTATTTCCGTTCATTCGTGGCCGAAAAAGGAGCGCCGCATGAGCTTCGACCGGGCCTGGGTTCTGGCGGCCGCATGGCTCCCGCTCGCATGGATGGTCTTCGAGTGGCGGCGCACCGCTCGGCGCTCCGCCCTGGTCCTCAAAGCTCTTTCGCTCTCCGCGATCCTGATCGCGCTCGCCGAGCCGCGGATCAACACAGCCGAAACGAAGGTCGCGGTCGCCGTTCTGGTCGATACCTCCGCCAGTATCTCGCCCGCCGATCTCGAACACGCCTCGCAGATCGCGGCAACCATCGCCGGAGAACGGGGACGGAACTGGATGCGCATTATCCCTTTCGCGCGCTCGACACGCGATCTCGATCGCAACGAAGGCGGTAAGACCTGGACGCTCCGTCCGACCTCCGGTGAAAACGGTCGCGCGACCGATCTTGAAGCCGCCATCCGGGAAGCCGCCGCGTCTCTTCCCGGCGGGCTGGTCCCGCGCATCGCTCTGATATCCGACGGAAAGCAGAATAAAGGCAGCGTCGCCCGAGCCGCCTGGCAGGCGCAACAGCTCGGCATTCCGATCGATACCTATGCGATGAAGGGCCGCCCGCAGCCGGCGCTGCGTCTCGAATCGATCAGCCTTCCAGCCCTGGCCTTCACCGGGGAGCAGTTTCCGATCGACGTCGTCGTTAACGCGCCCAAGCCCGCGACTGCCGAAGTCGAACTCACCGCCGAGGGCCGCACCCTCGGGAAGACACAAGTGCCGCTCGCGGCTGGCGACAATCCGATCCGCCTCCACGCGAGCCTTAACACTCCGGGCGCGCTCGATCTCGCCGTGGAGGTTCGCGCGGGCGAGGCGGGCGAGGTCCGCTTCGATCAAGCGGTGATGCTGCGCCAGCCCAAGGTTCTCTACGTCAGCGGCGATTCCGCCGAAGTAAACGCGCATCTCGGCTCCGCACTCTCGGCCGCGCAGTTCGACGTGCAGCGGGCATCCGAATTCACCGCGGCGAATCTCAACGAATACCAGCTCATTGTCTTCGACAACTGGGATCTCGAAAGCATTCCGCTTGCGCGCAAGGCCGAGATCGAAAGATACGTCAAACAGGGCGGCGGCCTCCTCGTCATCGGCGGCGAGCGCAACATGTACGTCGAAGACAAGGACAAGAAGCCCGAAGACGCGCTCGACCGGACCCTGCCCGCAAAACTCGCCCCTCCCCGATCGCCGGAGGGAACCGCAGTCGTGCTCATCATCGACAAGTCTTCGTCCATGGAGGGCCGCAAGATGGAGCTCGCGCGACTTGCCTCCATTGGCGTGGTCGATAATCTTCGCCCAGTCGATCTGGTCGGCGTGCTCATCTTCGACAATTCGTTCCAGTGGGCGGTCCCGATGCGCCGGGCCGAAGATCGCTCTCTCATCAAGCGCCTGATTTCGGGAATCACGCCGGACGGCGGAACGCAGATCGCGCCCGCGTTAAATGAGGCGTATCGGCGCATTTTGCCGACAAATGCGACGTATAAACACATTGTTCTGCTCACCGACGGAATTTCGGAAGAGGGCGATTCGCTGGAGCTTTCGCGCGAAGCGCAGCTCCGCAAAGTCACCATCTCCACCGTTGGCCTCGGCCAGGACGTGAACAAAGCGTATCTCGAAAAGGTCGCGCAGTTTGCCGGAGGCAAATCCTATTTCCTGAACGAGCCGCAGGGTCTCGAACAGATTCTCCTGCGCGACGTTATGGAGCACACCGGATCCACCGCCGTCGAAAAGCAGGCGATGAAGGCCGAAGTGAAAAAGCCCGCCGAGATTCTCGAAGGCGTCGGCATGGAATCCGCGCCCGCGCTTAAAGGCTACGTGAAATTCATCGCCAAGCCGAGCGCCGAAACGATCCTTGGAATCGATCGCGATCCGCTGCTCACGCGCTGGCAGTATGGTCTCGGGCGAGCCGCGGTCTTTGCCTCCGATGCCAAGGCTCGCTGGGCATCGGACTGGGTGACCTGGAAAGGTTACGACAAATTCTGGACGAATCTGACGCGCGATCTTCTGCCGCACGCGCAGGCCGGTGAAGCGAGCGTAGAATTCGACAGCGCCAATGGCGACCTGGTCGTCGATTACCGCCTCGGCCGCGACGTCGAAGAGCCCGCGACGATTCCCGAAATCTTCGTTTTCGGCCCCAACGGATTCCAGAAGCCGATCGCCGTGAAAAAGATCGCGGCGGGAGCCTTCCGCGGCCGTCTTCAAATCGGCGCGCGCGAAGGACTATTCCGCGTCCGCCCGCTTGCCGATTCACGAGCCTTCCCCGAAGCGGGTCTGTATCGGCCCGAAGCCGAACTCGCGGATTACGGCTCAAACCAGGCTCTGTTGAAACAGGTCGCTGAATTCACGGGCGGCCGCTTCGAGCCGAGCCCTAAAGCAATCTTCGATTCCGGGCGCCGTTCCATCGCTTCGACGCTCCAGTTATGGCCGGGATTCCTGGCGCTGGCCGTGGCGCTCAACCTGATCGAACTGATCATGCGCAAGTGGAAAGCCGTGATGGGACAGTGAGCTGTGTTCGAAAAGTTCGCCGGAATCCTCGCCGTGGGCCATTATGCGTAAAAATCCATGAAACCGAACGCGGGTTTCATCGTATTACATCTCCAGAAGGAGCACGCATGAAATTTGCTTTGGCAGCCCTGCTGCTCGTCGTACCGGTTTTTGCAGCCTGTTCGGATACCCGCCGCGAGTTTCGGGAGATGCGCGCCGAATGGCGCCGCGAAGCCATGGAGATGCGTCGCGAAGCGCATCAGGCCAAGATGGAAGCCTATCGTGAGAAAATGCGGCTCGAGCGCGATCTTCGCCGCGAAAAGCGAGAAATGGAGCGCGACGCGCACGAGGCTCGCGAGCAGTTCTGGCGCGACTTCAGGGATTCCTTCCGCCGGTAACGCCGGCCGATAGCGTCCCGACGCCCTCGATCCGCGCGCGGACGCGATCTCCCGGCTTGATCCGCGCGCCCTTCGGACACCCCGTCGAGATCAGGTCGCCGGGATAGAGCGTCATGAACTCGGAGTGGAACCGGACCAACTCGTACGGACCGTGCTTCATATTGCTCACGAAATCGCGCGAGCAGATCGAATCATTGTGCTCCGTAATCACTTCCAGGCGGCTCACATCGGCGATCTCATCCGCGGTCACGATCACCGGTCCGAAGCTGAAGAACGTGTCCATGCTTTTGGCGCGCGTCAGGTAGCGCGGATTCTTCCTCAACACGTCGAGCGCAGTCAGATCGAGCGTCGTTGTGTATCCGAAGATCACGTTCCGCACATCGCCGGGCTCGACGAAGCGGCATTTTTTTCCGATAATCACGCCGAGTTCGCCTTCCGCATCGACATCATCCGAAATCCGCGGCGGCGGCAGCACGATTTCACCGCCGGGACGGAACATGCAAGACGCTGGCTTCATGAAGCTGCCCGGCTCCTCCGGCTGAACCGCATTGATGTCTTCAGCGTGCGAATGATAGTTCAGCCCGATGCACCAGATCTTCGGCGGAACATCGTAGGGAAGCAAGGGAGTCACTTGATCGAAAGGAATCGCGTCAAGGCCCGCCGTCGAACCGATGTCGAAACCGTTCTGAATGATCGCGAGCAGGTCGTTCGGAAGCCGCGTCCCCTGCTTTGCATTGATCGTGTCGACAGGAACGATCCCCTTCTCCGTGACGGCGCCGGCGTGGATTTGATTTTGATAATCGAAGCGAATGAATTTCATTGGAAACACAAGTATAGTCAGTCAGGCGCGGCGGCCGTCGGGGAGCGGAGCTAACCCCTAAAATAAAAGTTCATGCCTCATCGCCGCATTGGAATCCTCACCGGGGGCGGCGACGTCCCCGGTCTTAACTCCGTCATCAAAGGTGTTGTCTATCGCGGGACGGAGAACGACTGCGAAGTCGTCGGAATCCGCCGCGGGTGGGAAGGACTGACGCATCTCAACTTCGACGATCCGGCATCCGTGGAGCGTTACGTCTGGCCGCTCAACCGCGAAAATACCCGCACGATCGACCGCTACGGCGGGACCGTCCTGCATTCGACGCGCACCAATCCATCGAAGATGAGAGTGCTGCCGGACAATCTCGCCGCTGGAAACTTTCCGAAGGCCGGAGATACGTACGACGTCAGCTCGCAGGTGCTGAAGAACCTGGAGCATCTCAATCTGGACTACCTCATCGCGATCGGCGGCGACGATACGTTGAGCTACGCCGCGAAGCTCGACAGGCTTGGCGTCAAGATCATCGCGATTCCGAAGACGATGGACAACGACGTGCGCGGCACCGAATACTGCATCGGGTTCTCCACCGCGATCACCCGGGCCACGGCAGCCATCGGACGCCAGCGCACCACGGTCGGCTCGCACGAGCGGATCGGAATCTTCCGCATCTTCGGCCGCGACGCGGGATTCACGGCGCTTTACACCGCCTACGTCACTTCAATCCGCTGCTGCATTCCAGAGTACGAAGTGAACCTCGACAAATTGATCGATCTGCTGCTGAACGAAAAGCGCGATACCCCGAGCAACTACGTCCTGCTTGTCATCTCCGAAGGCGCGCGCTGGAATGGATACAAGACCCAGGAATACGGCGATCCGGACGCTTTCGGCCATCGCAAGAAGATGAGCGTCGGGGAGGCGCTGGCCGCCGAAATTCGCAACCTCACGAAGGAAGACAGCATTGTGAGCGACTTGACCTACGACCTCCGCAGCGGCGAGCCTGATTTCGTCGACAAGATGATCGCCACTACGTTCGGCAATATGGCGCTCGAATCCGTGCTCCGCGGCGAAAGCGGCAGGATGGCGGCGCTCAACGGCGGCTGCTACACGATGGTTCCGATTCCCGATCCGAAGCTTGGCCCGCGCACCGTGGACGTCGCAACGATGTACAACACGGAGCGCTACCGGCCCAGCTACGCGAACAAGAACGGCATGCCGATCTTCCTCACACGGTCCTGACACGTGGACGCCGCCAGAATCCGGGAATTTTTCAACCGCGCCGCCTCCGACGAGGAGCATTATCCGGCTTCCATCGATCCACGGATCTGGCACGTCAAGCTCGTGCTGGAACACATGCGAGGATGCCGCCGCGTCGCCGACGTCGGATGCGGCAAAGGACGCTTTGCGCGGCTCGTTCGAGAACAAGGCTCGGCGGTCTATGGGCTCGATCTGGCCGAAGCGATGCTCGCGCGCGTGCCCGATGGCATCCACCGCTGCGCGGCATCGATGACGGCTCTTCCGCTCGCCACGGGATCGTGCGATGGAGCCTACGCAACCGAATCGCTGGAACACGCGATCGATATTCCTGGAGCGGTCGCCGAGTTGTGCCGGATTGTGAAGCCCGGCGGAAGAATCGTGATCATCGACAAGAGCGCTGAAGCCTGGGGCCGCCTGGAAACTCCAGAATGGGAGCGCTGGTTCGGCCGTAAAGAACTGGAGGATCTCCTCAAGCGCGATTGCCGTCAGGTGTCCAGCCGCCCGATTTCGTACTGGGAAGACGTCGAGCCGGACGGATTGTTCCTCGCCTGGTTCGCGGTGAAGTGACAAACCCGAGTGTTCAACCGCTTCCTCCGGTCACGGCTCTCATTAGTACCTCAGTTCCAGGTCCAAATCCCAGCACTCGTACCAGCACAAATTGAACGTTACGGCTATTCCCCCGTCACCGGCCGGCTCCTAGAATCAAGGAGCAATGGAATTCGGCGCATACCAGCTCCAAATCTTCACCAGTCTGGTCGTGATCCTCGGCGCCGCCTTCGTGGCGCTGATTTGCGACTTCCTCAAGGGCAACAACGAGCAGCTTCGTGAACTGGCCATCGAACTGAAGGTCCGGCGGGAGGAAGAACAGCGTCGCACGCAGACCATGACCGCGCATCCGGCAAATACGGCTCGCGCCGCGGTTGAGACGCCCCAGACGCCGCCGGCTGTTGCCGCGACGCACGAGAAAATCGAGTCTCGGCTTCCGCGGCCGATGGCTGTGCCGGGCGAGCGCAAGCGGACCGCCTCGGCCGACGCGATCGCCGCAATGGAGCGTGGGGCCGCCATGGCCGGCGCGCGCCGCTCCAAGCCCGCCGAAGATCGCGTGGTCGAATCCCCCGCCGGAAACAAGCCTGAACCGAGGATGGAAATGGCCGCTGAACCTGCTCCTGTCATCGACGTAACGCCGGAGCCTGCGCCTCGGCCCGCCGCCGCACCCGCCGGCGCTCCCTCTGGAAAGAAAGACTGGAATTCTCTGCTCACCCGCCGCGCGGAGCCGAAACCCGCCGTCGAAGTCCAAACCGACCTGATCGACGCCGTCGCCGCCGCCACGATCAATCAGCGCAATCACGAAAACTTCCCCGCGGGATTCCAGGACGGATTCGTACTGAGCCAGTTGGTGCAGAGCCGCAAGCCCGTCAGCGGGCTGGTCGTTTCCGTCGGCGTCAGCGCGCCGCGCAACCAAGACGGATCGCTCCCCGAGCAGGTACGAACCGTAATTCAGTCGCTGATCGGCCCGGACGATTTCGCCTGCCAGTCAAGCGAAGAAGAATTTCTGCTGATTTACCCGGGCGAGCGGGGCGCGTCCGCGCAGCGGCGGCTGAGCCAGATCGCGCAGCAGCTCTGGGATTTCCAATTGCGCTCGCTCGGCAAGTTTTCGATCCTGTTTAGCTGGGGCGGCGTCGAGGTTCGCAGCGAATCGATCGAAGAGGCGATCGCATCGGCGAACGAGCGCATGCAGGAAACGCGGCGCGGCCGCAAGCTGTTGACGATGGAGCCTCGCGAAAACCTGCGGCAGGCCGTTTAAGGCTGGCGGATCGAAAGCTGCTGGTCCTTGTGCCCGCCGATATGCAGGAAGCGTCCCACCGCTTTCAGCAATCGCTTGCTCCGCGGCTCCGGACGTGCAGCAGGGTCGTCGGCGAGGCGCTGTGGTTCAACGGTTTCGCTCGTTTGTGGTGCAGTCTCCGTTTTCTCCTCTACCGCCGCCGTCGCCGGCTCGGGATTCGAACCGGCCGCGGCGGTTTCTTCTTGAGCAGCAGCAGGCTGCGGAACCGGAGCGGTCTCGGCGACAACGGACTGCGAAGGCTTGGGGCGCGCCATTTTTACCGGCCGCGGCGGAGGCGGAGGAAGCGAAGGCCCGTCTGCGTCCTGGGGCGCGGGCGGCGCCGCGGTGCGTGACGGCGGACCGGAAACCTCGGTCGGACGCGGATCCGCGGCCACCGCAGGCTCGCGCATGACGCGATAAGCGGCATACGCAACCAACAGGGTAGCCAGGAGAATAAATCCAAAGCGGATCCCTCTGACGATATCCTCGCGCCGGGACATAGGTCTGTCTGAAGAGATCGACGAACGCGGCGGATCGTTCCATATTCGGACCACCAGTATTTGTGCTGAGAGAGCATTAAGGCTTTCGCCGTAATTGTTTGTCCTGGATTTTCCGCCCGATTTGTGCTTTAAAATAGCCGAATGCACAGTCGTTTCGGGTTGTTATTGCTCTTTTTCGCGTTTTTCCACGTTCGCGGCGCCGATCAGCGCTGGACGCGGATGAAATCCCCGAATTTCGAGATGTACACCACCGCCGGCGAGCGCAGCGCCCGCGACACGCTCCGCTATTTCGAACAGGTCCACAGTTTTTTCATGCAAAGGATGCCGGACGCAAGCGCCCGCGCGAAACAGTCGCCGGTTCAGATCGTCGCATTTAACTCCCTGAAGGAATACGAGCCTTTCCGGCCCAATGAATTCGCGACAGCCTACTACCACTCCACTGCCGAGCGCGATTACATCGTCATGAGCCACACCGGTTCCGAGACCTTTCCTTTAGCGATTCACGAATACACGCATCTGGTGGTTCAGCACGCAAACATGAAATTCCCGCCGTGGCTGAACGAAGGCATTGCGGAGTTATATTCGACGCTGCGCCCTATGGGCGACAAAATCCTGGTCGGCTCGCTGATCGAAGGACGCCGGTACGCGCTGTTGAATGAAAAATGGGTTCCGCTCGCGACGATTCTCGACGCCGATCGCGGCTCGCCTTACTACAACGAGAAAAATCGCGCGGGAAGCCTCTACAACGAAGGCTGGGCCTTGACCCATATGTTGATGCTCGATAATAAATATCGTTTGAAATTCCCGGAAGCGATGCAGGCGATTTCGTCGGGAACGCCTTCCCGCAGCGTGCTCGAGCAGATTTATGGACCGCTTTCAGGCATCGAAAAAGATTTGCAGGCCTATCTTCGGGGAAGCCATTTTCAGGCGGCGCTGATTCCGGCCAAGCTCGAAAAGATCAGCGATGACCTGGCGGCCGAGCCTGCCGCGGAATTCGACGTGAATCTGCTCCTCACGCGGCTGAAAGATCACCCTGGTAACGAAAAAGAAACCGAGGAGGCGCTTGAAGGGTTGATCGCCGCCGACGCAAAGCGCCCGGAGCCGCACATCGATCTCGGATATCTGTTCTGGCGCGAAAATCGGAGCTCCGATGCGCGCGCGGAATTCGCCAAAGCGTTTGACCTCGGCAGCCGCAATCCGCGCCTGCTGTGGGATTACGGCCGGATGGAGATCTCGCGCGATGACGCCGCCGCGATTCGCGCGCTGGCCGAACTGCTCAGCCAGAATCCTGACCGGCTTGAGGTTCGGCTGGATCTTGCGGCCGCGCAGTTGAATGCGCGCTCGCCAAAAGACGCGCTCGAAACGCTGAAGCCCGTGAAAAAAGTCACGCCGGAGGATGCTCCGCGGTTGCTCACGCTGCTGGCGCGCGCCTACATGGACACGGGAGATCGCGTCAATGCGCGAAATGCGGCGGCGCAGTTGAAGACGGTCGCAAGGGCGGACGAGCAGAGGCAATTCGCGGATCGCCTGCTCCAGATCCTGGACAATCCGCGCCCGGCCCCGGCTGCGTCCGCAGCGTCGGCTCCGGCGCCTTCCGCTCCACCGGCATCCGGCGACGGACGCCCCGTGATTCGGCGCCGGGAACGGACCGAAGGCACAACCGAGATTATTACCGCAACCGTTCGACGTCCTTCCTTCACCGGCAAATTTGTCGAGTTGCAATGCGCCGATCCCGCAAAGCTGGTGATCGATACGCCGGAGGGAAAAAAGTTCTTGCTGATTGACGACCCCTCCCGCTTGGTCGTCAACGGAAAACTCAACGAGAAGATGGACCTCGCCTGCGGGCGCCAGAAACCAGCGAACGTGCGCGTGGAATACGATCCGGCAACTACGCGCCCCGGAGTCGACGGCCTGGCGCGCGCCATCTTTTTCGAGAACTAGCTAGTCTTCGAACGCGGGCTCGAAGGCTTCTTCTCCACGCGGGCGCAGCTCGCGATTCCGCATCAGGATGCGAGCGCACGTGTTCCATCTCAGCAGCGCGTCGTCGTTCCCTGGAGGCCGCACCGCCTCGGCTGTTTCGTAATGATGCATGGCGTCGCGCAGCGAATCGTACGCCGTGAATCCCGCGCCCGGCGCGCCCAGGCGGAGCAGGGCGTCGGCCCACCGTTCCGCGATAATTCCCGCGTAATATGCCCGTTCGTATTCGCCCGTGATCCTTTGCAGCACTTCCCGCGCAACCGAAGCCGAAATTCCCTTCCCGAACTGATCCGTCAGGCTGAGCAGCAACATCACCAGCGCCTGCTGATTCTCCGGATCGATCCGCAATACGTCCTGACAGATGCTTTCCGCCTGCCACGGCTCGTTGAGCAATCGATACCGTTCAACCTTGGCGAGCGCTTCCGGGATCGCCTCCCGCGAAATCGGCTTCAACTCGAACATGGGTCCAATATACTCCCTTGCATAATAGTGTTGAAGCATGAGACGAGTCGAAGGAAAACGAGCGCTCATTGCCGGCGGCACCAGCGGCATCGGATTCGAAACCGCCGGTTTTTGGAAGAAGGCGCTCGGGTCGCAATCACCGGACACAGCGCCGCCGGCGGATACCGCGACATCCGCGGATTCTATAAACAGCCCCTTGAACGGCGCGGGCGCGCCTGCCGCGAGCGGGAAAGAGGCGGCGCGTGTCAGCGGAAAATCTTGAACAGACGCGCAAGCGGATCGTAGAACTCATCGACAACGCGTTCCTTTAAAGGGATGATGGCATTGTCGGTGATCTTGATTTCTTCCGGGCACACCTTGGTGCAGCACTTGGTGATGTTGCAATAGCCGATGCCGCAGGAATCGCGAAGATCGCCCAAACGATCCGCCGTATCCAGCGGATTCATCTCCAGCGCCGCCGTGTACACCAAAAATCGCGGACCGATAAACTGATCGTGCATGTTGTGCTCCCGCAGGACGTGGCACACGTCCTGGCATAAATAGCACTCAATGCACTTGCGGAATTCCTGCACGCGATCGACGTCGGCCTGCGCCATCCGCCACGTGCCATCGGGAGCATCCGGCTTGCGCGGCTGGAATTTCTTGATCCCGGCCTTGACCTTGTAGTTCCAGGAAACGTCGGTGACCAGGTCTTTCAGCCGCGGAAATGTGTGCATCGGCTCGACCGTCACCGGTTCATTCAGATCCAGTTCGCTCAACCGGGTCATACACATCAGGCGAGGCCGGCCGTTGATCTCAGCCGAGCATGATCCGCACTTGCCCGCCTTACAGTTCCAACGCACCGCCAGGTCGTTCGCCTGCGCCGCCTGAATGCGATGCACTACGTCGAGCACCACCATGCCCGGCTCGACTTCCGTCTTGTAGTCCTTGAAATCGCCGCCCGAAGCGTCGCCGCGCCAGATTCGAAAAGTCGCCGTTGCCATTACTTGCTTTGCTCCTCGATGATCTGTTTCAACTCCGCAGGGATCTCCGTCACCGGAACCTCTTCCACTTTCGGACGCCCATCGGGGCCCTTGACGATCCGCAGATTCCGCTCCGACCAATACTTGTCTTTCTCGGGATAATCGTCGCGGAAATGCGCCCCGCGGCTCTCTTTCCGCGTGATCGCCGCCACGGCGATCGCTTCCGAAACCGTCAGCAGATTGTTCAAATCGAGCGCCGTGTGCCATCCGTTGTTGTACTCGCGATTGCCGCCGATTCCGGCCTTCGCCGCGCGAGCCTTTAATCCCTGGATGCCTTCGATCGCCTTTTCCATTTCTTCTTCGCGCCGCACGATCCCGACGCCATCCTGCATCAGCAACTGCAAATCGTGCTGTATGCTGTATGGATTTTCACCCGACGGTCCGCGATCGAACGGGGCAAGCGCCCATCGCGCGGCTTCTTCCACCTGCGCGTGATTGATCTGCCCGCCGCCGCATTCCTTGGCGTACTTCGCCGCGAACTGACCCGCGCGCTGCCCGAACACGAGAAGATCCGATAGCGAATTTCCGCCCAGCCGGTTTGCCCCATGCAATCCCGCGCCCGATTCGCCGGCGGCGAAAAGTCCGGGAACCGTCGACATCTGCGTTTCCGCATCCACCATGACGCCGCCCATCATGTAGTGCATCGTTGGTCCGATCTCCATCGGCTCCTGCGTGATATCGACGTCTGCAAGCTGTTTGAACTGGTGATACATGCTCGGGAGCTTCTTCTTGATGTGCTCCACCGAGTTCGGCAGCTTCTCTTTGATCCACGCGATGTCCAAAAAAACTCCGCCGTGCGGCGAACCGCGCCCTTCCTTCACTTCCCGGCGAATACAGCGGGCGACGTGGTCGCGCGTCAGCAGTTCCGGGGGACGGCGGGCATTCTTGTCGCCCTGCGTGTATCGCCAGCCCTCTTCTTCATTGTCGGCCGTCTGCGGTTTGTAGTTGTCCGGAATATCGTCGAACATGAACCGCCTGCCCTGATTGTTCCGAAGCACGCCGCCTTCCCCACGGACGCCTTCGGTCACAAGAATCCCGCGGACGCTCGGCGGCCAGACCATCCCGGTCGGGTGGAACTGAACGAACTCCATATCGAGCAGCGCCGCGCCCGCGTGATACGCCAGCGAATGACCGTCGCCGGTATATTCCCAGGAATTCGACGTGATCTGATAAGCGCGCCCGATGCCCCCGGTCGCCAGCACCACGGCCTTGGCATGGAAAATCTTGAATCGCCCGCGCTCGCGATCGTAGGCGAATGCGCCGACGCACCGGCCGCCGTCCTTTAATAGCGTGACGATGGTCGTTTCCATGTAGAAATCGATGCCCTGATGAATCCCGTGATCCTGCAACGTGCGGATCATCTCAAGACCCGTCCGGTCGCCGACGTGGGCCAGCCTCGGATAACGGTGCCCGCCGAAGTTGCGCTGTAGAATCCGGCCGTCTTTGGTGCGATCGAACATCGCCCCCCAGGCTTCCAGTTCCTTCACCCGCGACGGAGCTTCCTTGGCGTGCAGCTCCGCCATTCGCCAGTTATTCAGATACTGCCCGCCGCGCATCGTGTCGGCGAAGTGAACTTTCCAACTATCGCGATCGTCCACATTGCCCATGGCCGCGGCCATCCCGCCCTCGGCCATCACCGTATGCGCTTTTCCGAGCAGCGACTTCGAAAGCACCGCCGTTTTCACCCCCTCGGCGGAAGCGGCGATCGCCGCTCGCAACCCGGCGCCGCCCGCGCCCACGACCAGAACGTCGTATTCGAACTTCTGATAGTCGGCCATCGGTTAGAAAATCCTCACGTCGTGAATGATGCCCATCGAACACAGCCGCACATACACGTCCGTGAACCCGACCCAAAACAAACTGAGCCAAGCCCACATCATATGCTTCCGGTTCAGGCACGACACGCAATCGTAAGCCTGCTTCCTCACAGGCTTCTTCGACATCTCGTCGAGCCGTCCGCCGACCAGATGGCGCAGCGAATGGCATCCCAGTGTGTAGCATCCGAGCAGAATCGGATTCACGATCATCACCAGCGTGCCGATTCCCATCCCGAAATGTCCGTCGAACCACATCGCTTTGTATGCGTCGAGCGCCAGGATCACGATGAAAATCAGCGCCAGATACAAGAAGTAGCGATGGATGTTCTGAATCAGCAGCGGAAACGACCGCTCTCCCCAATACGACTTGCGAGGCTCGCCCACGGCGCACGACGGCGGATCCGCCCAGAACGCTTTGTAGTAGGCGCCGCGATAGTAGTAGCAGGTGAATCGAAACCCACCCGGCGCCCACAGGATCAGCATCGCGGCGGAAAACGGCAGAAACGCCGGCCACCACGACGGAGCTTTCTCCATCAACAGCGGTGAATAGAAGGGCGAAAGATACGGCCCGTACGTGTAATGATTCCCTTGTAGAGCGGCCCAGGTGGAATAGACGATAAAGGCGGCAAAGCCGCAGAAAACCAGCAGCGGCTCCACCCACCACTTGTCTTTACGCATGGTCCGGCCAAAGCCGCCGTTTCGAAGCGGCACATCAATCGAGGACATGTAGAGGAGCTCCCACGCGAGTTTTGCAGCATTTCAGAATATCGCTGTAGGGTCCGGTATTTCAACCGCAGGCCATGAAGGCCGTCAATGAAGGCATTCCGGCTTCAACTTCAGCGCGCGCGGAGTCATCGGCCGATTTTCCCTCGAGCCTCAGACTACGCTGCCGAGCCCGTCCCGCTTTTCAGAAACGCGACCAGCTCCTTGTTCACCTCCTCCGCGTGCGTCCACCCTATATTGTGCGGACCATCCTTGATGGTGACTAGTCGAGCGCCCTTCACCATCTCCGCGGTTCGCTTTCCCGCCGCTTCGAATGGAACAATCCGGTCCGCGTCCCCGTGAATCACCAGTGTTGGAACATTGATCTTCTTCAGGTCCTCGCGAAAATCTTCGTACCAGGTGGGGACGCATGCAACGGTCGCCGTGGCTGAGGCCCCGGATGCGACGATCCAGCTCGCCTGCATTGCCTGTTCGCTGATGCGTTTTCCCAAAAGCACATCCGAGTTATAAAAATTCTTGAAAAATTCCGTAAAGAAAGCGTAGCGGTCGGCGCTCGCCGCCTTCATGATTCCGTCGAATACCGCCTTATCGACGCCCTGTGGATTGTCCGGCGTCTTCAGCAGAAACGGAGGTACGCCACCGATGATCACCGCATGGCTGACGCCCTTCGATCCATACTTGCCGATGTAACGCGCCACCTCGCCGCCGCCCATTGAAAATCCCACGAGCGCGAAATCGCTCAGTTGCAGGTGCGCGATCAGCCTGGAAAGATCTTCCGCGAAAGTATCGTAATTGTAGCCAGTAACCGGCTGGCTCGACCTCCCGAATCCCCGGCGATCGTACGTAATGACTCGTTTCCCGGCGGCCAGAAGAACTGGAACCTGTAACTCCCAGGACGAACCGCTCAGCGGATATCCATGGATCAGGATCACGGGACTGCCTGAACCGTGATCTTCGTAATAAAGCGCGATGTCGCCGGAGTTTTCCCTGCCGACTGTAACGTAGGGCACTGATGATTCTCCTTGTCTCCGGTTTGATGACTTCCATGGGCCGATTGATGCAGCGGTGCGAAAATAAAATAGGTGGACTGGAAAGAAACTCTTACGCGCCGCCGGGCTCTGGTCATCGCGCCGTTCGCCTTCGCCGGGCTCTACACTCTCGCCAATCGCAGAGGCGAGCAGCCGGTGAATGCGGAGGAAGTCACCATCGTCCCGTTCGACGATCGAGGCCACCCTCAACAAGCGGCGCGCCTGCGCCGCATCGTGCGCGCAGAAGCCGAGTGGAAGAGAATTCTCACGCCGCAGCAGTTTTACGTTACCCGCCGCGAATCAACCGACGAGCCTTACACCGGCGCCATGTACAAATCGCACCAGCGCGGTATCTTCCGCTGCGTCTGCTGCTCGAACGCGGTGTTCAGTTCCGAAGCCAAGTTCGACTCCGGCACCGGATGGCCGAGCTTTTTCGAACCCATCGCGAAAGAGAACATCGGAACTCGCCGCGACACCAGCATGATGATGGACCGCACTGAAGTCCACTGCGCGCTCTGCCTTGCGCATCTCGGCCATGTGTTCGATGACGGTCCCGCCCCCACCGGCTTGCGGTATTGCATCAACGAATCGTCGCTCGGATTTTTTCCCCTCGCGGTTTGAGAGAATAAATCGACCCTATGAATCGCCGGGATTTTCTGCTGTCCACCACCGCGGCTGCGTTGGCCGGCAACTGCCTCGCCGAAACAACGAATGGCTGGCGTACGTTTGAAGTCGAAACGCGCATTGAGATTCTTCACCCCTCCGGCAGGACGCGAATCTGGCTCCCGGCCTCGCTCATTCGTCCGGCGCCGTATCAAAGGACGATCTCGAACCGCTACACGGCCGAGGGCGGAACGGCGCGGCTCGTCGAAGCCAAACCAGACTCGCTCGGAATCGTCGCCGCCGAATTTCCCGCTGGCGTGAAGCCGGTGCTGGTGCTCAGCAGCCGGATCGCCACGAGGAACCATTCGGTCGACCTTTCCACGCCGGCGAGGACAAGCGTGAGCCGGGCCGAGCTCGCGCACTTCCTCCGCCCGACGAAACTTCTGCCCACCGACGGAATCGTCAAAGAATCCGCTATCGAAATCACCAAGGGCGCCAGAACCGATCTCGACAAAGCGCGCGCGATTTACGAATGGATTGTCGACAACACCTTCCGCAATCCCAAAACCCGTGGATGTGGAATCGGCAACATCCGCTTCATGCTCGAATCGCGCGACCTGGGCGGCAAGTGCGCCGACCTCAACGCGCTCTATGTGGGCCTCGCCCGCGCCGCCGGTCTTCCCGCGCGCGACGTCTACGGCATCCGCGTCGCAAAATCAGAGATGGGTTACAAGAGCCTCGGCACGTCGTCGGAAACCATCACCAGGGCCCAGCACTGCCGCGCCGAAGTTTATCTGGAAAATTACGGATGGGTTCCCGTAGATCCGGCTGACGTCCGCAAAGTGGTTCTCGAAGAACCACCCGGAAACCGCCCGCTGACGGATCAGATGGTGGCCGGCGCCCGCAAACGCCTGTTCGGATCATGGGAAATGAACTGGATGGCCTACAACTTCGCCCACGACGTGGCGCTTCCTGGATCCGCCGGTTCCACGGTCGGATTTCTGATGTATCCGCAAGCCGAAACATCGGAAGGCCGCCTGGATTCGCTCGATCCCGACTCGTTTAGGTACGAGATCAAGTCGAAAGAGATCGCCTAGGCATCGCCATATCATTTCTATAACTTCCGTTGTAGAATAAACGCCATGACGAAGCTCGTTGCAGGCGTACTTCTGGCCGTTTCCGCTTTTGCGCAGTCCAAGGCTCAACCGGACCTCTGCGTTCCGCCGCCCAGCGGCACCGCTCCCGCGCTGCCGGCGCACCTCATGACCGGTCAGGGGACCGAATACGTCCACTTCGCGATCACCACCTCGAATCCCGAAGCGCAAAAATTCTTCGATCAGGGGCTCGCGCAGATGCATTCATTCTGGGCGGTTGAATCCGAACGCAGCTTCCTGCAAGCCGCGGCGCTCGATCCCGAAGCCCCGATGCCGTGGTGGGGTGTCGCGATGGTCGCATCGGGCGACTACCGCCCGCGCCATCAGCTTGAAGCGAATCGCGGCGGAGGCGATCCGCGCCCGAACCAACGAGTCCTCGCCGCCGCTCAGAAAGCCGTGGAACTCGCGAAAGTCCCCGGCAAAGCGACCGATCTTGAAAAACTCTACATCGCCTCGATCGCGGCTCGCCGCATGCCGCCGGCCGGCAAGAGCGCCGACGACGCCTATATCGAAGGTCTCCGCGCGATCATCGCCGCGCATCCGAAGGAAGTGGAAGCCCGCACGTTCCTCTCGCTCCACCTGATGCGCGGATTCGAACTGCCCGACCACACGCCTCGCGCCGATTCGATGGAGTCGGTCGCTATCCTGCGCCAGCTTCTCAAAGACGCGCCCGATCATCCCGGGGTTCATCATTATGTGATCCACGCCTGGGAAGGTTCGAGCTTCGCCAGCGACGCCTGGCCGAGCTGCAAGCGCTACGCCGAGCTGGTTCCGAACATTCCGCACGCGCTGCACATGCCCGGTCACATTTATTCGCAGACCGGAAAGTTCGACCTCGCCGAAAAATATTTCGGGATGGCGAACGTGAACGAACTCGGCTATATCAAAGCCGACTCGCTCTATGGCACGGGCCATCACGGTCACAACACGCACTATCTTTCCACCGCCTACGCCTTCGACGGCCAGTACGACAAGGCGAAGGAATATGCGCGCTCGTTGCTCGAATTCGAAGAAAATCCGCGGGAGAAAGCGGCCGTCGATAATGCTTACACCGCTCATCGTCAGGGATGGTTCGCGCTGATGCGCGCGATGGTGCTCTCGGAAGATTGGGATGAACTGCTCGACGGAAAGTCGCTCCCGGTTTACGACCGGCCGCGCGAGCAGGCATGGCGCCACTGGGCTCTCGCCGTCGCGCAAGCCGGAAAAGGCAACGCGGCCGCCGCTCAGGAAGAGGCGAAACAGATGGACGCGGCGCTGAAGGACTACGAAGCGCAGGTGAAGAAGCAGCCGCCGGTGGAGTTGACCGTCGCGCGGCAGGAACTCGACGGCCACATCCTCGCCGCGCAGGGCAAAACGGACGCCGCGATCAAATCTCTAAAGCGCGCCTCCGACGCGCAGCGCAAAATTCGCTATAGCGAGCCTCCGCAGTATCCCCGCCCGGTGAATGAAGCGCTCGGCGAAATCGCGCTGAAGGCCGGTAAGACTCACGAAGCGCAGATTGCGTTCCGGACGGCGCTGGAGGACCTGCCGAATAGTTCGCGGTCGGTAAAAGGTCTCGCCGCGAGCGGGGGGCGAGCACAAAGCCACGGGCGCGGCCGTGGAATAGATAGAGGGAACTCCTGCCCGGCGGATCTCCGCGAGGCGGAGACCGGCGCAAAGCCGCTCTCAAGCCGGGCAAAAGACGCTCCACTTCCCGGTATGCGGCCGGCCCTCGAAAGCCGGCCGTAAATCACTGCTCCAACCGGTGGATCACCTCCACCACAACCGTCCCGACGATATCCAGACTCTGCGCGCTGATCTTGTCGATCGTATCTTCGTCCTTGTGCCATGGCGGATAATCGACGTCGATAATATCCAGCGCCGGAACTCCGAGCCGCACGAACGGCATGTGATCGTCGTCTTCCGACAGCGATTCGTCCACGAAATACGCCTGATAGCCGAGCTTCGCCGCGATCTCCCACACGATCTCCCGAAGATTCCGGTTCGATTGCATCTCGCGCTTGATGTTCAGATGCTTGTCGCCGATCATGTCGACGTTGATCAGCGCTTTCAGCCGCGCGTTGGTTCCATCCTTGCGCCAGCGATCCGCCAGATGGCGGCTGCCGTACAGATTATCCTCGCCTTCCCACTCCTCGCGAATCGCTTCCTCGCCGTCGAACCAGACGAGAAACAAATCATCGACACGAGGCTGATGCGCCATCACCCGGGCCAACTCCAAAAGCAGCCCGGTCGACGATCCCCCGTCGTTTGCGCCGACGAATTTGCGGCCCGGGAATAGTTTTGTATCAAAATGCCCGGTGATGGCGATCGCTTTACCGCTCTTTCCGGGAAATTTCGCGATGATATTTTTCATCGCGATATCGCCCTTGGGAGTCTTTGCAACAAAGGCGTCCTCGATCACTTGAGCTCCGCTCGCCCTCGCCTGCGCGGCGATAAACGCAGCCAATCGCCTGTTGGCTTCCGATCCCGGAGGCCGTGGTCCGAAGGCGGTCGCCTTCTTCGCGAATTCGAGCGCGGATTGACCGGAAAAACTCGCGGCCCACGCAGGCAACACGGCCAGTACGGCGGCGCCTCTTCGAAGCTTCATGCTCCTAGTTTAGAAGGTCCATCAGGCGACGTTACACTGAAGGGTTGACCGACGACGTACACGCTCGCGAGCTTGCCCACCATGAGGAACTCTACTCCGGATTCGCTCAGCGTCACTTCGCCAAGCCGGCCGTACGCGCGCTGCGAGCCGCCATGGTTCGCCGCGTTCTTTCCGTCACCAACGCGGGCCCCGATTCTCGCGTACTCAGCCTCGGCTGCGGGATTGCCGACACCGAAATTCTGCTCGCCCCGCATGTCAGGCACATCACCGCTATCGACCTTTCCCCATCGGCGATTCGTCAGGCGCGCCAGGACGCGCAGCATCTTTCCAATTTCGAGCTGATCGAAGGTACGCTGGACAATGCCCCGTTGGACGGCCGCGAGTTCGATACCGTCATCGCGATCTTCTTCCTGCATCACCTTCCTGACGGCGAATTGGGAAGAACAATCCGGCGGATTCATCGCCACCTACGTCCCGGCGGCGCGTTCTACAGCCTCGACCCGAGCCGTTTCCGCCTCTCCGGAGCCCTCGGCCGCCTGATCGTTCCGAAATTGATGAAGCGCTATCAGACTCCGGATGAGCGCGAACTCGACCCGCGCGGTACGGCCGCCCTCTTCCGTCAATCGGGTTTCGAAGCGCGCCACGACTACTTCGATTTCGCATCATCGCCGATCGCAGGATTGTTCCCATCATGGCGCGCGGGCTATCTCGCTTCACGCGCGGCCGACAACGTAATCGTGCGGCTGCCGCTGCTGCGGAGACTCGGCAGCAACTTCGAAATCATCGCCCGCCGCTCCGCTCCGTGACCGGGAAAATTCGACGGAGCAAGAATCGCGCCTTTGCGCCGGTATGCGGTCATCTCACGCGGCGAGCCGTGCATACAAACCCCAAAGTAAAATTCCGCCGCCGATCCAATGGCTCAAACAGGGGCAACAGCAATGCCGCGGGAACGAAGAAAACCGCGCCGATCAAAATCAGCGGCCCCGGAAAGAATTGCAGCGCATTGAACATACGCCGCGAAAGCAACCGGAAAAAGCCGCCGGCGGGGACAATCGAAATCTCCTCAAAACCCGCGCCCTTCAACAGATACTCCAAGCCGTAGCGGGTATAGCGAAAATAGTCGTGCGGCTGCTGATGCTCCTCCCACTCGTGGGGCGCGACGAGCAGCAGCCGTCCACCGGGCCGCAACGTTCTTGCCAACTCACAGAGAACGCGCGACGGCTCCCTTACGTGCTCCAGCGTCACAACGTTCAGGCACGCATCGAACGTCCCGTCAAAAAACGGCAGGCGCGCGAGATCGCCGATAACATCGAGCCTTGAATAATCCCACGCCACATCACCGACGGCCAAATCGAGCCCGCAATATCGATGCTTCGCAAAATGCGCTTTGTAATTCCCTTCTCCCGCGCCCGCGTCGAGCACCCGCGCCCCTGCGTGGATGGATCCGGCAAATTCCGCGACTGCATCCTCGATCGCGGCCTCGAAGTGCTGCACGTAGCGCCGCAGCGGCCGCGGCATCATGTCGCGCAATCGATCGTAGGCGCTCATCCGTCTGCGCGCCTCAACCCGACTTCTTCCGCGCCTCGACCATGATGGTCGATCCGGCCCTGCACGCCGCTTCGAACAACGTGAAAGGCAGCGATATACCCACCAGCGCCAGGTACATCAAGTCCTTCCACAGCCGCTCGCGCGGGGTCTCCGCAACTCTCCGCAGCCTCCGCGCCATCGGATCGAGCGCAGGAGCCATGCTCGTCGCCATTCCCGCCGGATTGTCTCGCAGCGAAAAATGTTTGTGGCGCAGCACTTCGAATCCGCAATGATCGAGCAGCGAATCGAGATCCGACAAACGAAAATCGATCAGATGCCGAGGTACGTCAACTCCGTTCCATCGCTCGCCGAAAAGCAAAAACTGCCAGCACGCCGCATTCGGAACCTGCACTACCAATCGCCCGTCTGGCCGCAACAAATGATGCGCGGCATCGAGATAGCTCGCCGGATCGTAGAGATGCTCCAGAACATGAAACATCGTGATCATCGCGCAACTCGAGGGCGCGATCGGCGCGCGAGAGAGAGTGGCGCAGACAGCCGGAACGCCCGCGCGGCGCCAGGCAACGTTCGCCGCATCGAGCGAAAAATCGAGCCCCACGGCGCGAACATTTTTTCGTTCCCGCAGCATCTGCAAAAACAACCCGCCGCCGCAGCCGACGTCGAGAACCAAGCCCTCCTCTTCCGATTCCTCGAGCGCCCGCTCGACGAAGCGTAAATGGTCGCGGAGAACGAAGCGGCGATACTGCTGTTCCAGCCGGTCCGCCGCCGTCGATTCCGCCACGAACCAATAGCCGGGCGGATAATACTGGCGCAGTTCAATCGGCGCCGGCTGCGGATGGAGACGAATCAGCCGGCACTTGCCGCACTCGACGATCTGAAAATATTTCGAGGTGGTTCCGTACAGCCGGTCCGTCGCGGAAAAAAGCGTGCGCAATTCGCCGGACCCGCACGCGGGGCAAAGATCGCCGGACGTGGTCAGTTCGCCTGCTGCGAGATTTCCTTCAACGGGATGCGGTGGCGCAACAGCAGGCTCCGGATCTCGCGCGGGCTCAGGCGATGCCTGGGGCGGAACGCCCGGCGCTTGCGGAGCATCCGCGGTATCAGCGGCAACGCGGACAGCGTTCCCCAAATGAGCCCGGCCGCCGCTTGAAGCTTCCCCTTGATCCCCGAATAGTGCCGGATCTCGCCGCGGTTGCGGATCGCCGCCCACATGCCGCCTGCGATTCTTGTCACGAAATATACGCCGTTTAGCCAAAGCAGATTCCAGGGAAACAGCTTCACCACCAGCAGCACGCGATTTCTTTCAATCAACGTCAGCCGGCGCGCCGAGTCCAAGCCCAGCGAAGCCCCCCGATGGTGACGCACTACCGCGCCGGGCGCGTACATCGATCGCCAGCCTGCAATCCGGCCGCGAAGTCCCAGCTCTGCGTCGTCGGCGTACGCAAAAAAATCTTCATCAAACGCGCCGACCTCATCTAGCATCGCACGGCGGTACATCGCCGCGCATCCGTCAGGCCACAGGATCTCCTCCACCCGGTCAAACTGCCCGCGATCGATTTGTCCGGTGCCGCGTCCCCGATTCTGTCCGTCGGGATAAATCAGATGACCAACCTTGTCGATGCGCTTGGGATCTTCCCACACGAGAATCTTCGACGCGACCATTCCAACATCATCGGCGCCGCGCATCACATCTTCGAGTGCCGCGAGCCAATTCGCCTCGGCCTCCGCGTCATTATTCAACAGTGCGATCATTTCGCCGCGCGCTTGGGCGATGCCCTGATTGTTTGCCGCGCAAAATCCCCGGTTTGAGACGTTCCTGATCAGATGCAACCGTACAGGAAACGTATCACTCATCTTTTCCACCAGTTCCGCCGATCCATCGTTTGAACCGTTGTCGATCACGGTCACTTCGAAGGATGTATGACGTTGTCCCGCAAGAGAATTCAGGCACGCGCGCAGCAGTTCGCGACGGTTCCAGTTGACGACCACGACGGTGACCCTGGGGGTCCCACCTTTTAGTAATGACTGGTGTATGATAGTTCCTCCGGCAGGCTAGTCCTATGATGGCTTGGACCGGAACCGGGATAAAGGTATTTTAATATGAACTCCGTTGGTGCCATTCTTAGAACGGAGCGCGAGCGGCAAGGGCGCGAAGTCGCAGAGATCGCGGAGGAACTCTGCATAACCCAACGCTACCTACGCGCAATCGAACAGGACGACTTGAAAAGTCTTCCGGGAGCCTTTTTCTACAAGAGCTTCGTAAAGCAATATGCCGCGATACTACAGGTGGACGAGAGGACACTGCAATCCGGCATAGAGGCTCTCACTTCCAACATTGAACCTGCGCCGCTACCAGGAGCCGACTCGCGCTATGGTCCTTCTATTCCATCAACGGCCAAGCCGATTCGCGGCCTCGACCCGATCGTTGAGGACGGCAATCGCAGCTATTTCCCGGACCGGCGCATGGGATGGTCGCTCGCGGGGTTAGCCGGCGTATTACTCGGCTGCTCCGGGATTTATAGCTTGTATAACAGAGCTCCGCAAGCGGTGGCGGCCAGGCCTTTTGTGAATACGCCTGATGTGAATAAGCCGGTTGTGAAGGATGTCGCGACGCCGGTAAAAGCGGAATCGCCATCTCCAGTTCCAGCACCCGCGTCTTCAACTCCTTCGGTCGATGTCAGCACCACCACCGGTCCGGATGGAGTGAATCACGTCGTGTTGAATCTTTCGGCGACGGAGAAGACGTGGATTTCGATTACCTCCGACGGCAAACAGATCTTCTCAGGCGTACTGGAACCAAGTCAGACAAAAACACTGACTGGTCTAGAGGTCGCGAAGATGAAAGTCGGCAACGCGGGCGGCCTCGACGTCCGGTGGAATGGAAAACCGATCGGCCCGATCGGCCCGCGCGGACAAGTGCGAGTCTTGCTGTTCACTCCTGAGGATTTCAAAATCCTTCAGCCGAGTGAAGCAATGTAATTTTCGGTCAGGCTGACTCAGCGAGCGTAGCCAGTTCCGTTCGATTGGTCACATCGTAAAGCGCGAGCAGCGAGCTCACCTCTGATTTGACCACGCGCTCGCTTAAGCGGACGACATTCGCGATCTCGCGATTCGATAATCCCTTCGCGATCAACTTCAACATCACTTTTTGTCCAGTCTGCCGTTTCTGAAGTTTGTCTATATTTGTTGACGTTGCGGATAATGCGGCTGGCGCTGGTAACCCACCGCGCAGCACCGCTTCGATCTTGCGCGTCGAGACGCCTTTCACCACCTCCTGAATCACGCTGATCAGGGCTTGTTCGCTGCGCCGCCGATGCTCGATGAAGCTCGGCACATAGCCGCGTCAGCGTTCCCAGCCGTGTGTCGCGGGGGCGATCACGGTGACCATTGCGGTGCGTGGTCCGCTCGGCGCTGCGTTCATGCGGCTCGGCTCCCACCTTGGCGGTCACCTCGGCCTCCATCAGGAAGTCGGTGATCAACTCGGCCATCGCTCGCAAGCGGTCTTCCGCGCTGCTGGCCTCCATCAGCTTGCTCGCCAGCTCGTCTCGGTCTATTCTGTCCTTGGCCATCCGTTTGTTTGCTCCTTCGTGAAAGCGTGAATCCTTCCACTGGAGCCAGCAGCGGCTGGCCTTTGTCAACCCCTCAATTTACACCCAAAATTGGCAGATTTTGCAAAGTATCTCGGTGGAGTTCCTTCACTTGGAGCGCCCGTAGTAGATAAGACGGGCTTTACAGGCATCTATAGCTTCAACCTGGACTTCTCGTCCGGGAAGATGACAATCTTCCGTTGATACGAAGTGCCGGGATTGAAGCTCGTCCCCTCGATAGCACGACTTGAGGTCCTCGTTGTTGATCACATCGAGCGGCCCACAGCGAATTGATTTTCGGCAGGAATCCGGCGGAGACCGCTATCGCCAGAGTGCGTTCACATCGATGCTGGCCGAGCCGAAGCCGGGCGTGAAACTTTCCCCGCAATCGCCGCAGCGCATTCGAAATCGATTATCCAGAAGCACCGCGTTCAGACGGAGTGCTACCTGCCGCCGCCGACCTCTACAATCGACCCCGTCACATACGACGCAGCCGGCGAGAGCAGCCACAACACAGCTTCCGCCACTTCCTCCGCCGTTCCCGCGCGGCGCATCGGAATCGACGGCGCGAGGTTCGCGAGACGCTCAGGCCGGCCATTGGCTGCGTGAATCCCGGTCTCGATCAACCCCGGAGCAACCGCGTTTACCCGAATTCCTTCCGCTGCTACTTCCCGAGCCAGCCCAATGGTGAACGTATCAATCGCTCCCTTCGACGCCGCATAGTGGACCCACTCCCCTGATCCTCCAGTCCGCGCCGCGAGAGAGGAAATATTGACGATCGCGCCTCCCTCACTGCCGTTCTTCGTCGACATTCGCCGCACCGCTTCGCGTGAACAGAGCATCGTCCCGAGAATGTTGATCCGCAGCATCTCATCCGTGCGTCGGGCATCGATTTCCTCGACCCGGGCAAATCCGCCAGTGATTCCCGCATTATTCACAAGCGCCGCCACCTGTCCAAGTCGGCGCTCGCTTTCATCAAACATCCGAATGACGTCCTGTTCTTCCGCCACGTCGCCCTGAATCGCAATCGATTCGCCACCGATTTCCCGCACAACGGTCTCCGCCGCATCGCGATCCTTAGCAAAATTCACCACGACCGCATATCCTCGCGCCGCAGCAAGCTTGGCGATCGCGGCCCCGATCCCGCGGCTCCCTCCTGTCACAATTAACGCTCCGAGCATATACAGATGCTACATTGAGTACGATGATCGTCGAGATCGAAGGCATTCCTCTGCACTTGGCCCACCCCGATGAACTTCCGGTGAATTGGGTCGGCCAGGAAGATGTCATGCGGCAGCTTCTCGCCGCGTGGCTCGTGGTCGATCCGCAGGATGTGCCGATGAATCCGCGCCTCCTGGGCAAGCCTGGTGTCGGAAAAACGACGCTGGCCTATGCAGCCGCGAAACGGCTCGGCCGCGACGTTTACATCCTCCAGGCGACCGTCGATACGCGTCCTGAAGATCTGCTGGTCACTCCGGTAATCGAAGGCGAAGCGAAACTTCGCTACGTCGCGTCCCCGCTGGTGACCGCAATGCTGCGCGGCGGAATCGCCATTCTCGACGAAGGCAATCGAATGAGCGAGAAAAGCTGGGCGAGCCTTGCTCCCCTGCTCGACAATCGCCGCTATGTCGAATCGATCGTCGCGGGTGTGAAGATCAAGGCGCACCCGCTATTCCGTCTGGTCGCGACGATGAATGATGACGCGAGCACTTTCGATCTTCCCGAATATATCCATTCGCGGTTGCAGCCGCAAATTCTGATCGATTTCCCGGAGCGTCACGAAGAGCTGGCCATTTTGCAGGAAAATCTCCCCTTCGGCGACGAAAGAATTCTCAACTACGTCACGGACTTTCTACAGCAGGCGCATGCCGCGGATGAACGCTACACGGTTCGCGACGGCATCAATATCGCGCGATTTGCATTGAAGCTCGGATCGGAAATGGGCGTCGCCGGCGCTTCGACGATTCGCAAAGCGATCGAGCAGACGCTGGGCGAAGAGGCCCTGCGCTATGTCCCTCGAAGCTGAAATCAAATCCGGATCTCTCGAGCGCGGCCGCATCCGCTATTTCCCCGTCGTGCCCGGCCGCGTCGAGTTCGCTGTCGCTCTGCGCCGCCTTCTGCTCGAAACGAAACCACAAATCGTCGCGGTCGAGCTTCCGGGATTTCTCGCGAAGAGCTATCGCCGGGCGCTCTCGCGCTTGCCTGAAATGTCGGTCCTGCTCTACAGCGACGAAGCCGACGACGATCGCGCGGTTTACGTTCCGGTGGAGCCCGCTGATCCATTCACCGAAGCTCTCCGCACAGCGGAGGAAATCGGGGCCCAAGTTCTTTATCTAGAGCCCGATTCCATTGAGAGGCCACACCTTCCCGACACCTATCCAGACACGTATTCCATCCGCCGCATCGGACTGGAAAAGTACATCGAAGCGTACCGGCTGTGGCCGCAGAGCCGGACCGATGAAGTTTCCGAGCACGCTTCGGCAATGGCGTGGAAACTTCAAGGCGCCGACCCGGCGGCGGGAATTGTAGCGGTGGTAGCGCTTAACCTGTTGGATCCGTTGCTCGATGCGATGGAATCGCCGCAACCTGAGCCGGCGCGCCGGAAAGCGAATTTCGAAGTACAGGTTCTGAATCCGCATCCGGACTGTCTGGCGGAAATCACGATTGAGTTTCCGTATCTTCAAGAGCGCTATGAGTTTTTCCGTCTCGATCTGCGCGGCGAAGAGCAGCTCGACCGGCCCAAGGTTCAGGTGGATCTGCTGCGCGAAGCTGAGGCGAAATACACGGAATCGACCGGGGAGAAGCTCGCCCACTGGCAGCGCCGCATGATAGCGCGTTTTACGCGCAATTTAGCGCAAATGAGCGGCGATTTGGTCGCAAATGTGTACGATTTAGCGGTCGCCGCGCGCTCGGTTGTCGACGACAATTACGGCTGGGAAACCTGGCAGATGGCGAACCGTTATCTCGCCCAGCAGGAGCACTCCGATCTCGAAACCGTGAAGCTCAACGCGAGCGAGATTTGGATCAACACAAAACGCCTTCGTATCCGCAGGCGTCTTCCACGCCCGAAACAGCGATTGAAGCCCGCCGGACTAAAGCCGCGCAAGCGTGAGAAATTTCCCGGCGAATGGGCTCGCCAGACCAACGGCGAAGCGATCTGCTCTTATCCGCCTGAAGATCTGGTCATCGAAGAGTACGGCAGATTCCTCAAGAAAAAAGCCAAGGCGATGCTGTCGGAAGAGCGAGTCCGCGTCGAACCTTTCACGACGTCGATTCTCGATGGCATCGATATTCGCGAGACCATCCGCAACTGGCATCGCAAAAAAATCTTCGTGCGCAAAGCGGACCGGCTCGCGGGCGAAGTGGGAGCGGTAGTCGTGATTTTCGACGAGGATCGCGACGATCGCTATCAATATCTGACGACGTGGCTCGGCGAGCATCAGAACGAATCGGACATGTCGTTTTATTCGACATTTCCGTTCGATAACGTCGTTGGTCCCGGAATCGGCCGCGCGGAGTATGGCGGGTTCCTGATGACGCTTCCGCCAAGGCGGCTCTACGACGTCTGGTCTGATTCCGACTACGATTTCGCGGAATCCAAGCCTGAGCGGCTGCTGATGGCAGCGCTCGACTATTCCGTGGAGCGTTTCGTTGTCTATGTCGCCGCAAAACCCCCACGGACGATCTTCAAATCGATCGCCGCGCATCTGGGCCGCAAGATTCTGTACGTGCCGATCGGCCAGCTATCGCCGACCAAACTCAAGAAGCTTCGCGTCGTCCATGTGCTCGACAGCTACGACCGCCGGGATGAGGCGAAAGAATATATCTGGTAGCTCTCGCCCGCGCAGGTCCGTGGAGGCGCGCGGGGCTTATTATCTGGCTCCTGACAAGGAAATGAGCAAACCGTGAAACTTCTTTGTCGTCTCTTCGTATATCTCTGAGGAGCCGACATGCACAAATGGCGTATCGCCTTTCGAACTCTCCTCCGGCGGCCTGGATATACGACTACGGCCGTCCTGATGCTGATTTTGGGAATTGGCGCGACCACAACGCTGTTTTCAGTAGTCGATACGATCCTGCTCAAGCCCCTTCCCTACCCTGATTCGGACCGCCTGGTCACCTTGCTCGAAGCGAGCCCTTCGCAGAACAAGAAGGATTCGCTTATCGCCCCTGTCCGGATTGAAGAATGGAATCGGATGAACCGCGCTTTTGTGGCAATCTCCGGGTCGTACTCAGAGAATGTGACCGATACGAGCGGCAGCGAGCCAGAGCGCCTCGCCAGCCGGCGCACATCGCCGCGATTCTTTGAAGTGTATGGCGTCCGTCCTTTGATCGGCCGACTTCCCGACGCCAAAGAAGAGATCGACGGAGGTCCGAGCGTCGCAATCATCAGCTACGGCCTGTGGACGCGGCGGTATGGCCAGGATCCGGGTGTGATCGGAAAGACGCTCAGGCTCCCGGATAAGGCTCCGGTGATCATTGCCGTGATGCCAAAAGAGTTCGCAGCCGCGCCGTCCATCGATTTATGGATTCCGGCGCAAATTAACGCGGGCCTGATGCGCATCCGCGAGGCGCGCTTCTTCGGCGGAATCGGACGGATGAAGCCGGGCATCACCATCGAACAGGCGCAGGCCGACCTGGCGAGCGTTCAAAAGCAACTCGGCGAGCGGTATCCGGCAACGGATAAGGATTGGTCCGCGCTGGTGAGCGATATGAAGGAAGGGCGGGTTGGCGAATATCGCCGCACACTGCTTCTGGTGTTCGGCGCGGTGGCGCTACTGCTCCTCATCGCGGTGGCGAACATCGCGTCTTTGACGCTCGCCCAGCTTCATCAGCGCGAGCGCGAAATGGCCGTCCGCAGTTCAATCGGTGCGTCGCGCGCGCAGGTGATCGCAACCGTCATGCGGGAGGTGCTCTTAATCGCCGCATTCGGGGCGGCGGCGGGCGGCGCGCTGGCGATCGCGGGCGTCAGGATCATGGCTACAGTTTTCGGCGATCTGCCACGAATGGCGGAGCTTCAGTTCGACTGGCGCGCGCTCGCGTTCGCCGCGTTCTCCAGTTTAGTAGCGGCCATCGTTTTTGGAGCGGTTCCGGCGCTTCACTCGACTCGGACCGATCTTGCGCCGCTACTGGCCGAATCGTCGCGCAGTGTTTCGGGAGGACGTGGACGGCTGCAAAGCGCTCTCGTCATCGCGCAGCTCGCCGTCACGCTCGTGCTGCTCGCCGGCGCGGGTCTTCTGCTGCGCAGCTACCACAACCTGAGCCACGTGGATGCCGGGTTCGATGCGTCTCACAGCATCACATTCCATGTAGGGGCAGCCTGGAACGAAGATCGCCCGCGCGTTGGACGAATGCAACTCGAGATTCTTTCGGAGCTGATGCGGCTGCCTGGAGTCGAGTCCGCCGGGATCACGAATTTTCTTCCAGCGACGGGCGCAACCTTGAATTATCAGGTGACGCTTGAAGGAATCGCGAGCGCCGATCAGAGCGGCTTGACGACCGGTTACAGGAACGTGAGCGCGGGCTACATGCAAGCCCTCAAAATTCCGCTGCTCGCCGGGAGCTGGTGCCCCGCGGCCGACACGTTCGATTTTGCGCGGCCGGTCCCCACCAAGGCGATGGTCAACCGGCGATTCGTCGACCTCTATGCCAAGGGTTCTGGAGTCGTGGGGCGGCACCTGCGATTTGCAGCAACGGGCGGCGCGCCGCCGGTCGAGATCGTGGGAATCGTCGGTGACGTCCACGAAGACGGACTTGCCGTTTCCTCATCTCCCTATGTTTACGAATGCCAGGCGCTCGGATCGTGGCCTGATCCTGAGTATGTAGTGCGTACACGCGGCGATGCGAAGGCTCTGTTTCAGCAAGTCCGGCAGGTTGTTCACTCCATCGAGCCATCTCGGGCGGTCTTCGGATTGAAGACGCTGGACTCGGTGGTCGATGGGGCGCTCGAGCAGCCTCGCCTGAATACGAGGTTCCTGGCGCTGTTCGCCGCATCGGCGATGCTGCTGGCATCGGTTGGGTTGTACAGCCTGATTTCGCTGGTGGTGGCCTCGCGCACGCGGGAGATCGGTGTACGAATCGCATTGGGCGCGGGTCGAAGGGAGATTATCGGGCTGGTGTTCGCGGGCGCAGGAAAACTGATGGCCGCCGGGATCGTGGCAGGGCTCGCGCTGACGGTTGCGGCGGAGCGATTGATCCGGTCGGTGCTGTTCGAGGTGAGTCCGCAGGACGTGGTGACGCTCAGCGCCGCGGTAATGGTGCTGGCGGCGGTATCGGCGATCGCCGCGCTCTTGCCGGCTCGGAGGGCGGCAGCGATCGACCCGTTGGATGCGATTCGTGGAGAGTGAGATGGCGGGCCGGCTGGATGCTCTCAGCCTCTCCTTCGGTCACGGCTCAAAACCCGTTGTCCGAGCCGCAACCTGAGGGAGCCATTCAACGTTACGCCACTGCCGCGACTTCGCCGTTTACCGGGGCATCGAACTTTACGCTTACCAGCTTTGAAACGCCCGGCTCCTGCATGGTGACGCCGTAGAGGGCCTGCGCCGCTTCCATGGTGCGCTTTGCGTGCGTGATTACGATAAACTGCGTTTCCGCAGCCATTTCTTTCACCAGGCGCGTGAGGCGCTGGATGTTCGGCTCGTCGAGCGGAGCGTCAACCTCGTCAAGGATGCAAAACGGGCTTGGAGTGTAGCGGAAGATCGCCATCAGCAACGCCATCGCGGTAAGTGATTTCTCTCCGCCCGAAAGCAGCAGAACGTTCTGCAACCGTTTGCCCGGGGGCGACGCAACAATGTCGATCCCGCTTTCAGCGAGATTGGTTTCGTCGGTCAGGCGCATCTCGCCCTGGCCTCCGCCGAACAGAGTGCGGAACATTTCCTTGAAGTGCGCGTTGATCTGTTCGAAGGCGTCCTTGAAGCGGCGGCGCGACTCTTCGTCGAGTTCCTGAATCGCTTTTTCTGTGTCGCGAATGGAGTCAATCAGGTCCTGGCGCTGCATGTTGAGGAAGTCGTAGCGCTGCTGGGCTTCCTGGAATTCTTCGAGCGCCTGCGGATTCACGGGGCCCAGCGCTTCAATCTTGTTGCGGACCTGCTGATATTGCGCCTCCGCTTCCTGGAGGCCCGCCTCGTCGAGTTGCGTCTCTTCCGAAGCTGCGACTTCGGACGCGGCGATGTTCAGTTCCTTGCGGCTGGTCTCGTCGAGATATTTCAACTCGGCTTGCTTCTTGACCAGTTCAAGTTCGATTTCCGAGCGCTTTTCCTGAGCGGCCTGAGCCTCGATCCGCAGGGTTCGGAGAGATTCATCGAGGCCGGCAAGCGCGGCTCGGCCTTCTGTTTCGACGAGAGCGAGCGTTTCGACGAGAGCGGCGGCTTCCGTGGTTTGTTCCGTAAGCTGGCCGGCGCGCTGATCGAGCTCGATATTGTCGGCGAGCAGGCGGGCGCGCTCGACCCCCATGCGCTCCAGCTCGCGAGCCAGATCTTGCCGGCGCGCGGCGAGCTGCCGAATCTGATTTTCAAGTCGCGCGGCTGAAGACTTCTCGGATCGCGCACGCTCTTCGAGCCCGGCAAGACCGGCTCGCAGGGCGGCGTGCTCTTCGCCAATCGCGTGGGCATGAGCTTGCAGACGCTCGAAATCGCCGCGGGCTTCTTCGAGCGATTTCTCCTGATCGAAACGCGCCTGCTCTTTTTGAGCGACCAGGGTCTGGCTCTGCTCGCGCTGAAGGCGGGATTTTTCGTCCTCGCGCGTGAGGCGCTCAAGCTCCAGACGCGCGACCGACAGCCGCGATCCCGCGCGCGCGTATTCTTCGGCGAGCTTGCGCTGCTCGTGATCGAGCGCGAGCGCGTCTTTTTCCTGAGTTTGCTGGGCGGCGCGGAGTTGTTCGAGATGCTCGGCAAGCTGGGCCGTTCCGCGTTCCAGTTCTTCGAGATTTGCGGTCAGTTCGTCCGCTTCGCGCTGGCGGGCATCCACCTGGGCGGTTAGCTCGCGCAATTCGCGCTTGAGCGCCAGAGGTCCTCCCACCGATTTGCGTCCGCCGCTGACGGCGTGGCCATGGAAGCTGACTCCATCCTGGAGCAGAAAGTAGCAATCGGGATTTGCGGTCGCCAGGGACTGGGCCGCGCCGCGATCGGTGACCAGGAAACAGCGCGCCAGGCGCGGAAGAAGGCCCTGCGGAGCCTGCGCGAATCCGTTCGTAAGGCGAAGTGTGTCGCGCAGGCGGCCGAGGACTCCAGGGTGGGAGCTGAGATCCGGAGCCAGCGGCGAAGCGGCGCTCGCTTCCGGATGAACCAGGAATGTGGCGCGGCCATCGGCGTCGCCGCGCATCAGTTCGATGCCGCGCTCGGCTTCGCTCCAGCCGTGGACCACAACGTACTCGAGTTCTTCGTGCAGGAACTCTTCGCAGGCTTTTTCCCACGCCGGGTCGGCAACTTCGACGAAATCGGCAAGCACGCCCGAGGGCTTGAATCCGTCGATTTGGCCGTGCTCCAAGCCCAAAAAGAGCCTTTTTACGGATTCGGTGGTGTAGGCCCGATGAGAAAGAATCTCGGCGAGCGAATCCTTGCGGGCGTTGGCTTTCGAAAGAGCAGCGCGGATCTCTTCAAGTTTGTGGCGCGCCGCGACGATCGCCGCCTGGCGCTCCTTCATGTCTTCTTCAGCCCGGCGGCGCCGGTCGGCGAGCGATTCGAGTTCCAGTTGACGCGTCGAAAGTTTTTCGGAAAGCTCGGCTTTTACCTGCTCAAGCCGGGCGAGATCGCCGGCGGCGGTTTCTTCTTCGCGGCGAAGACGGGCGGAATCGCGCTCGATGGCCGCGAGATACTCGTCGATCTGCGCGAGCTGGTTCTTCAGCGTCGATGCCTCGCCGAGAAGTTTTAAAACCTGCTGCCGCGATTGTTCGATGGCGCGTTCACGGCCGCGGAGATCGTTCTGGACGCCGTCGCGCTCCTGCGTCTTTGCGTCAAGCTTGGCGCGGAGTTCCGCGCCTTCCTGCTCGATTGCGGCGACGGTCTGGAGGTGGACCTCGAGTTCGGCGGCTTCGCGCTGGTGGCGTGCTTCGAGATTCTGAGTTTCCGCTTCGCCCGCGGCGAGGCGCTCGTCGATTCCGCCGATCTGGCGAGCTTGCAGTTCGAGACGTCCGCGCGTCCGTTCCGATTCGAGATTCAGTTCGGCGACGCGGCTGCGCGCGGTGGTCAGTCGAGCTTCGGTCTGATAGCAGGCTTCCTGCTGGCGAGCGTGCTCGGCTTCCTGTTCCTGGACAGTGGCCGATAGCTGCTGGAAGGAGGATTGAGCCTGGTTCAGATCCAGAGCGAGTTTGGCCGCTTCGCGTTCGAGCATCTGGAATCGGCCGGAGACCGCCCGGCGCAGGTGAGCGACCATTTCGGTTCGCAGCTCTTCGTAGCGCTTGGCTTTCGAGGCCTGACGCTTGAGCGAGTTGACCTGGCGGCCGACCTCATCGAGGATGTCGAAGACTCGGGCGAGATTCTGGCGCGCGCTTTCGAGTTTCGCCTCGGCCAGGCGTTTGCGGGTTTTGTATTTCCCGATTCCGGCCGCTTCTTCGATGATGGCCCGGCGGTCGGCGGGTTTGTTCGAGAGAATCTGCCCGATGCGGCCCTGCTCGATAATCGCATAGCTTTCTGGACCGAGCCCTGTGCCGCTAAAGATGTCCTGGATATCTCGCAGCCTAGCCTGATGACCGTCAATGAGATATTCGCTCTCACCCGACCGGTACAGGCGTCGCGTGATGGTGACGTCCTCCTTAGGGGGATGCCCGTTCGAAGCGCCATTACCGTTGGCGTTGCGGGCCGCGGGGTCGGTCATGGTCAGGGTCACCTGGGCCATGCCAAGAGGTTTCTTCTCGCGCGTGCCGGCGAAAATCACGTCTTCCATGCGGGCTCCGCGGAGACTTTTGGCGCTCTGCTCGCCCAAAACCCAACTGATCGCGTCACTTAGATTGGATTTCCCACAGCCGTTCGGCCCTACGATGGCCGCGATCCCAGACCCGTGGAATTTCATTTCGGTGCGATCGTAGAAGGATTTAAAGCCCTGGATGTCGACGCGCTTGAGTTTCAGCAAGCGAATACCCCTCCCTTAAAGAGACGTTCTCGGGGGTGACTCTATGCTAAAACGTTCCGGAGGAAAAGTAAAGCGCCCAATATCCCTTATGTTGGGGTGAGGCAGCGATGGACCCTACATATTGTGCAGCCATTTCGTTAACGCTTCATGAATCTCATCTCGAATTCGGCGGAAGGCTTCGATGCGTAGGTGCTCGGGCCCGCTCACGGCCGCCGGATCCTCGAAGCTCCAGTGAAGGCGCTGGGCGGGCCCTGGGAAAACAGGGCAGGCGTCGCGTGCGTTGTCGCAAACGGTGAGTACATAGTCGAATGTTTGTCCGCTGAACTCGTTCAGGGATTTGGAGCGGTGAGCACTGATGTCGATTCCGATCTCCCGAAGGGCGGCGATCGCTTCGGGACGGACGGCACTGGGCTTGGTTCCAGCGCTTTCCACGTCGAGACGATCGCCTGCCATGTCGCGAAGGAGCCCTTCCGCCATTTGGCTTCGGGCTGAGTTTCCCGTGCAAAGGATGAGAACGCGGGGCTTCATTTCTTGACCGCCGCGAGTTTTTGGAAGACGAGCGTCGCAATGAACGCGGCAGTCAGTTGCGCGATGACAAATCCAGGCGCGTCGACTGGACGGATTCCCGCAAATGTATTGGTCGCTGCGCGCGCCACGGTTACGGCGGGATTCGCAAACGACGTGGACGCGGTGAACCAGTATGCGCCCGCAATGTAGGCGCCCACGCCGAATGCCGCGAATGCCGGAGGGCAGGTCCGGACAACGCCGATGAGGCCGAAGGTCGCGACAAATTCGCTCCATAATTGGGCCCCGCCCGATCGGACATGCTGAGAAGCGAGGAACAAAGGCTCGCGAAACATGGCGTGGGCGGCGGCGACACCACAGAATGCTCCGGCGGTTTGAGCACCGAGATAGGCGGGCACATCTCGCCACGGAAACTGGCGCGACCAGGCCAGACTCAACGTGACTGCCGGATTGAAATGCGCGCCTGAGACTGCGCCGTAAGTGAGGATCAATGCGACGAGTGCCGCCGCGGTCGCGATCGTATTCGCCAGAAGCGCGATTGCTGCGTTCCCGCCGGACAGTTGCTCGCCCATGATCCCCGAACCGACCACGGCCGCGAGCAGAAACGCCGTACCGAGTCCTTCAGCCGCAACACGCCGGATCACAGCACTTCCCCTGGGGTTTTCGCGCCCGAATGAAGGCGCTGGCGAACTTGCCTTCGAGCTCGGAGGCGATCGCGTCCACGTCGATTCCCTCCCCTTTCAGGAACTGACGGGCGTCTTCGATTTTGTAGATTCGCGTCGGTTCCACTTCAATCGATTCGAAGCCGGCGGCGGTCAGTTTTGCGATGTAGTCTTCATCGCGCAGGGCGCCAGCGACGCAACCGACCCACAGTTCGATGCTGCGCCGGATTTCGGCCGGCACTTCGCCTCGAACAACGACATCGGAGACTGCGAAACGTCCGCCCGGCTTAAGGACTCGGAACGCCTCTTTCAAAACGCGATCCTTGTCGGCGGAGAGATTAATCACGCAGTTGGAAATGATCACGTCGACGGTGTTTTCGGGCAGTGGGATGTTTTCGATCTCGCCCTTGAGGAACTCGACGTTCTCAACCCCCGCCTTTCGCTGGTTCTCGCGCGCAAGGGCGAGCATCTCGTCGGTCATGTCGAGACCGTAGGCTTTTCCTGCGGGCCCAACACGGCGGGCCGAGAGCAAAACATCGATACCTCCGCCGGAACCGAGGTCGAGCACGGTCTCGCCGCGGTTTAATTGCGCGAGCGCGGTCGGGTTGCCGCATCCTAGCGACGCTTTGAGGGCCATCTCCGGAATCTCCCCGGCCTGCGACGAATCGTACAGATTGGACGTGATCGGATCGCATTCGCCGCGCGAGGACGGTGCGCTGCCGCAGCAGGAACTGCCGCCAGTTTGGGCTCGAAGCGCGGCCTTTCCGTATTTCTCTTTGACAATTTCTTTGATATCGGTGTTCATGAAGCTTTGCTGATCTCTCCCGGTTTGATGACTCGATTGCGCGTGCAGCATTCGGCGTAGAGGAACCCGAGCAGCTCCTGTAGCGTTCGGGTGTTCGCGGTGTACCAAAGGAATGTGCCCTCTCGCCGCGCACTGACCAGATCTTCGTTTTTCAATTTATCCAGGTGATGCGACAGCGTGGAGTTCGGAATCCCGAGTTCCGTCTGAATCTCTCCGGCCACCATCCCCTGTGGATGCGACTGGAGCAGAAGCTGCATGATCCGCAGCCGGGGCTCGGTTCCCATTGCGGAAAACATGTCGGCGTACCGCGCGACGTCGCCGAAATCCCGGGTCATATTTCGATAATACTGGAAATATCGACCCTGTCAATACGCAAACGGCTCCGGGAAGGACCGGAGCCGCCGATTGTTTAGGGAGGAGAAACGAAACTCAGCCAGCCATCGCCAGCGAACTCTTATCGGCCTGCGGCTCGGCGAACGTGCTCGCCAGCAGCCAGGTCGCCAACTGACGGATCTGCGTGTCGCTATCGATCAGGCTGCACAAGGGCAAGCCCGTGATGTCTTCGGCTTCCTGCGGACCAACCCCGTTTGGAGCACGTTCCATCAGCAGCGCGCAGCGCTCGGCAAAATCGGACTCCTTGAGCCAAGAAACTCTTTCGCAGGCCCCTTCAAGCGAGCTCCGCGTAGAGTTCGCGACCACAAAGATCGCGGCCGAATTGCGCAGCACTTCAACTGCATGAACGTCTTTGGCTCCGGTCAGATCTGCGCATACGACCGGGTAGTGCTTGCGGGCATAATCGAGCAACGGACCGAGCTGGCGCGCATGGACCTCGCGGGCATTTAGAACCTCGGCGCCATCGACGTGGGAGACAAATGCTCCCCAGGTACGGCCGTCGAGGCGTTGGGGCGCTTCGCTTGCGCTCCAGACTGAATACGCACGTCGATCGAAATCGGCCAGCAGGACGGCGCTCCCAAGACCCTCCGTCAAGGTGCGGCTCACTCGCTGTGCTACCGCACCCGCCCTGGACACGCCATCCGCTGGCAGAAATGAGAAGATCGAACCGAGAACCTTCCGGTCCGCCTCCGAGAGAACATCCGATCTTCGCAACTTGCTGTTCACTGTCTGGTTAAGAAGCAAGCCGCGTACCAGTGCGGGCGCCGCTGGAAGATAAGGGGATTTAGCCCTGGCTCAATTAAAATCGGGTCAATGTGTCCCACCGTGTCGGACACGTTGTCTGGGACGTGTCACGTTCCAGTACTAATAGAACTTAGATGCGCAAATCCGTCCGATAAAATCGCGACAACGCCGGTCAATCTGCGGCTGTCCTTTTAACGCCCGGTGAGCGCCTGCTTCATGGCGAGGTTCTGCTGATAGGCCTGATTCTGGTACTGACCTTTGATTCCAGCGGCCTTTTCCATGTATTGTTGGCCGGCCACCATGCGAGTCCGGTCATTGGTCAGCTTGCCAAAATTGAAGTTACAGATCCCCAGCGAGAAGTAGGCCGCATTCAGCTTGTTCTGGTCGCTTCCGATGAGAGGGAGCGCCGACTTGAGGTTTGTATCGCAATTCTTCCAGTCCTGCTTCTGCCCGGCGGTAAATCCGGAATAGAAATAGCCGTTGGCAAGAGCGCTGTTCTTGACCTTCTCCCATTCCGCCTCCGGGAGGCCCTCCGGCTTGGGCTTCTTGGCAGCGGCGAGGAGCTTGGTGGCATTGGCGCCTGCCGTAGCGGGGCGCAACTCGCTGAGGGCGTTCAGGGCGACGATATTATCGGGGCGGCCGGCAACGATCTTGGCCATGCCGTCGGCTTGCTTCGCCTGGCCACCGGTTTTACCGAGCGCGACCAGGTACGCATTGGCGCACACTTCATCGAGGTATTTGGATTTCGGATTCTGCGCGATCAACTCATCGACGAGAGCCACGGTTTTCGCCGGTTCGCTGGACTGGGCCGCCGTGGTCGCCAGCGCGTATTCGGTGTAGGTGGAAACTTCCTTGCCGTACTCAACCCGTTCCTGCCAGCCCTTCACTTCGTCGGCGTCGGTGGGCTTCGGCGCATTGACCAGCGCCAGGGCGAGCTTGTTCGTCTCCGCGGCGGCTGTCTTGACGGTGTCGGCGTCCTTTTTCGCGACCGCATCCTTCAGCTTGGTGTATGAATCTTCGAGTTCGTCGGCCGCCGCGAAACCTGCGAACGAAGCGAGCATGAGCATGACCAGCGTAGTCTTCTTCACAAAAAACCTTCCTCCCGGAACAATCGATTATACATCTCGCTGAAAAATTTCGCGCGTTATAATCCCGTCATGCCCAAAGTTGAAAAGCACGCTCCGGGATCGTTCTGCTGGGTGGAGTTGGCCACCACCGACCAGAACAGCGCAAAACAGTTTTATTCTACTTTGTTCGGATGGAAGCCCGCGGATTTCCCCATTGGACCCAGCGAAGTTTACACGATGTTTCAACTGGGCGGCGGCGATGCGGCCGCGGGCTACACGATGCGCGAAGAGGAACGCAAGTCTGCGCCTCCCCACTGGAATTTATATATCGCCGTCGCGAGCGCGGACGACGCGGCGAAACATGCGGCCGAGTTGGGCGGTAAAGTGATCGCGCCGCCGTTCGACGTGATGGCGTTTGGGCGGATGGCCGTGATCATGGATCCGACGGGCGCTGTGTTTCGTGTCTGGGAGGCGAAGCAGACAATCGGCACAACGGTGGGCGGCGAGCCGGGAACGGTCTGCTGGGCGGATCTAAATACGCCCGACGTTCCGCGCGCCAGGCAATTCTATTCGGCATTGTTCGGGTGGCAGATCGCGCCGGGCGAGCACGACCCGTCGGGTTACCTGCACATCAAGAACGGCGATCAGTTTATCGGAGGGATGCCACCGGATGCCGGACAGCTTCCGCCGCACTGGATTCTGTACTACCAGGTGACGGATTGCGACACGTCGACCGCGAAGGTGAAAGAAATGGGCGGCAAAGTAATGATGGCTCCAATGACTTTGGAAAACGTTGGCAGATTCTCCGTAGTTGCCGATCCACAGGGCGCCGCCTTTTCTCTGTTCCAGCCGATGGCGGGGTAGGCACGGCGATACCCCCGCCCATCGGTAGCGCCGATCGATATGGCGCGTTGCGGCCACGCCGCTCATCGCCGCTTGGAACGACGCAATCCTCCGGGATCGTAGAATGATGACATGGCCGCATTGACAACGAGACAGGGATCTGCCGCTCTCCGTGGTCGCGGCTCAGAACGCCGCGGGTGATGAATCACGCTTATTGCGACGTTAGTTTGCCGGTTCCACTGGACCAGCCGTTCACCTATCTGCTGCCGGAGACTTTGCGGCATCGCGTGCGAACCGGGTGCCGGGTGCTGGTGCCGTTCGGCACGCGCAAGCTGGCTGGCGTGGTTCTTCGGACGCATGATGAACCGGCGGGACCGGCTCGCGAGGCGCTGCGGCTGCTCGATGAGGAGCCCGCGCTTGACGACGAACTGCTCAGGCTCGGGCGATGGATCGCTTCGTATTACTGCGCTCCGCTGGGCGAAACGCTTCGCGCGATGACGCCGCTTGCCGGTGATATCCGCCGGGGGAAGATCTACTCGCTGACAACTTCAGGGCGCGATGCGGCCAGGCAGCTTCATCTCGGAGCAAACGACGATGCCGATCCGGCCGTGAAGATTTTGCGGCTGCTGGATGCGCGGGCGCTTTCGGCTTCTTACTTGACCCAGAAAGCGGAGCGGGCCGCCGCGGTACTGCGGTCGCTGGAGAAAAAAGGATTCGTCGTAGCGGAGGACGTCGCGGCTGAACGCGATCCACTTCGGGCAGGATCGGCTCGGCTTCGCGTCGAGTTCAACGGACGGCCTGAAGGGAAGCTGCCCAAGGCCGAGCGCGAGCTGGTCGCGTTCCTCGAATTGCATCCGGGCTCGCATAACCTTGGGGAATTGGAAAAATGCTTCCCCAAGGCGAGTGGGGCGGCAAGATCGCTCGCGCGGCGCGGGCTGGTGCGGCTGACGCTGGAAAAAGTCGCTGCGGGATTCGCGATATCTCGCGGTCCGCATGAATTGAACGCGCAGCAGCAAGCGGCGCTCGATCGGATCAACGGAGCCGCCGGATCGTTCCAGACGTTTCTTTTGCAGGGCGTCACGGGATCGGGCAAGACCGAGGTTTACCTCCGCGCGATTGAAGCGGCGCTCGCCGCCGGACGTGGGGCGTTGATGCTGGTTCCCGAGATCGGGCTGACGCCGGCGGTCGCAGGGCAGTTTCATGCGCGATTCGGGGAACGCGTCGCAATTCTGCATTCCGCTTTTCACGATTCCGAACGAGCCCAGGAATGGCGCAGGATCCGCGCGGGCGAGGCCGGCGTTGTCGTCGCGACACGATCCGGCGTATTCGCCCCGGTGCGGAATCTGGGACTGATCGTCGTCGATGAAGAGCACGACCAGAGCTATAAGCAACAGGAGACGCCGCGATATCACGGGCGCGACGTTGCCATCGTGCGCGCGAAGAATGCGGGCGCGGTAGTGGTTTTGGGATCAGCCACGCCGAGCCTCGAAAGCCGCTACAACGCGGAGCGCGGAAAATATATACGGCTCGAACTCACCGAGCGCATCGAGCGAAGACCCATGCCGCGGGTTGAGCTGATCGATATGCGCGACGAATTCCTCGAAACGCGCAAGCCTGCGACGTTTTCTCGAAAGCTGATCGATGCCGTGGACGCGCGGCTCGCAAATAGCGAACAGACCATGCTGCTCTTAAATCGCCGCGGGTTTTCGAGCTTCGTCACCTGCCGCGCGTGCGGTGAGCGGATGCAGTGCGTGAACTGCTCGGTCACGCTGACCTACCATCGCCGCGACCGGCGGATGTTGTGCCACTACTGCAACTACTCGGCTCGCGTGCCGGAGCGCTGCGCGAAGTGCGACAGCGACTTCATGCAGTTCGTCGGGCTCGGTTCCGAAAAAGTCGAGGATGAACTCCACGCCGCGTTCCCGAAAGCAAGAATCGCGCGGCTCGATCGAGACACGGTAGGAGGCAAGCGCGACTACGAAACGATTCTCGCGGCGTTCCGCGATGGAGATTACGACATTCTGGTCGGAACGCAGATGATCGCCAAAGGACACGATATTCCGAACGTGACGCTGGCCGGAATCGTGAGCGCGGATATCGGGCTCGGACTGCCGGACTTTCGCGCCGCCGAGCGGACATTTCAGTTGCTGACGCAGGCCGCGGGACGAGCGGGCCGGGGGCAGACGCCGGGAATCGTGCTGATTCAGACGATGAACCCCGATCATTACGCGATTCGAGGGGCCGCGGCACAGGATTATGAGGCATTTTACGCCAAAGAAATCGAATTCAGGCGTCTGATGTCGTATCCTCCGTACGCCGCGCTGGCGAACGTCGTCGTTCGCGCGGCACGGGAAGAAGAGGCGCTGGCGCGCAGCGCGGCTCTGGCGCGCGTGTTGCAACCCGCACCGGACGGAATCCGCGTGATGGGTCCGGCGATCGCCTCCGTCGCGAAGCTGAAGAATGAATACAGGTATCAGATGCTGCTGAAATCGTCGAGCCGTCCGGTGTTGAACAAAGCTCTCGTTGAGTTGCGGCGATTCGCGGCGTCAGAGAAATGGAATCCTACAAGCCTCGTCATCGACGTGGACCCCGTGACGCTCCTATAATAGAGCCACATTCGAGTGGCGGATTATCTGATCGTCGAGGAGAACCTGCGCGTCGCGATGCGGTTTTTTGGGGAGGCATCGGGGTCGGGTGAAGTGCGCCCGCTGAACGGGTCCGTGGCGATGTTTTCGGGGCTGGATTATGGCGTGTTCAACATCGCGCTACTGACTCGGCCGGCGGCCGATGGACAACTGGATGCGCGGCTGCGCGATATTGCCCGTTATTTCCGCGAGCGTACGCTGCGCTGGTCGTTCTGGTTGTGCGAAGACCTGCTCGACGGCGAGGCTCGGAACGCAGCCCGGCAGACGTTTTCAGATTTCGGGATGCGATCGATTTCGCATCCTCCGGGAATGCTCGCTCCGGCGTTATCGCCGCCGGCCCGTGAGTTGCCCGAGATCGAGATGCGGCCGGTGGCGGATCATGAAACGCGAGCCGCATTCGCAGAGATCACGTCGGTGTGCTTCGATATTCCGTACCTGGTTTCCCGCGCGGTCTATTGGCGCGAGAGAGCTTGGACGCAGGACTACCAGGGTTTTGTCGGTTACGTAAATGGGAAAGCGGTGTGTATCGTGGCTATGGTCGCGGCGGCGGGAGCGATCGGGGTGTACTCGCTCGCAACTATGCCCGGTGTTCGGAGGCGAGGCTATGGTGAATCGCTGCTGCGGGCCGCTGCCGGCGAGATGACCCGGCGCACCGGGATCTCAAAGTTCGTCCTGCAATCGACCGACGCGGGCTATGAGATCTACAAGCGGATGGGATTTCGGGACGTAACGAAATTCACGGTCTACCTCACCAAGTAAGGCGCGAAATAGGGCGATAGAATCGCCAGCCGCGAAGACCTTTCTCGCGCTGGGGTCCGCAACTGCCGCTCTTCAAGTGGTAGCACGTCAACAATGTCGCGTTGATATAATTCCGGCCATGCGAATTCTGGCAGCAGTTCTGCTTGCGGGGATTCTGGCCGCTCAGCCCAAGATTTATAACACGGCGAAAGTAAAGTTGATGCAGGGTAAGCCGATCGTCGGCGGCACTGTCTTTTCGCCCGATCCGAACATGTACTGCGCCGTGGCCAACTCCGGGTTCGACTTTACGTGGATCGAGATGCAGCACAGCCCGCTGACGTATGAAGACGCCGCAAGGATGATTTATGCGTGCCGGGGCAGCTCGGCGATTCCATTCGTTCGCGTCCCGGATGCCACGGAGAGCGACATTCAGAAGGCGACGGATATTGGGGCGCTCGGGATCATCGTACCGACAGTGGATACGGTGGAGAAGGCGCAGGCGGCGGTGCGCTGGGCGAAGTACCCGCCGTTGGGCCGGCGAAGCATGGGAGCGGGCCAGTACGGAGCGATGTGGGGCGATGACTATCGGCAGACGGCAAACGACAACATAGTAGTGGTGATCATGATCGAGACTCCGATTGGTGTGGAGAATGTCGCCAAGATTGCGGACATTCCGGGGATCGATGTGATCTTCGCCGCGAGCACTGATTTAGGGAACTTTTCCGGGTACAAGATCGGCGATCCGAAGTATGAGTCGCTGGTGACCAAGATCCATGATGTGACACTGAAGGCGGGATTGAAGTTGGGCGGTCCGCTTATGTGGAAGGACCGGGCGGGGTTTACATTTTTTCAAGGGCCGGGCGAGACTGCCCTGATCAGGTCGGGGGCGCAGGTGACGTTAAAGAAGTAAGCCGATCAGTAAAGTACAATGCTTCGAGGAGAATGGGGTCATGAATATTCTACGTCGTAGTGTTCTGCTGGCGTTGCTTCTCGCGCCCGCGGCGATTCCGCAGTCGCTGCCGAATTTACCGCTTGCACGGCTTGCTTATAACGTTCGCAAGCGGACCACGAATCTGCAAGGCGAACTGAAGGAGAAGATCGACGCGAACGATAAAGCTCTCTCGGAAGCGACGCGCGCGGGGAACATAGGCGAAGTGCGGCGGCTGCTCGCCAAGGGGATGGTGTTGTTGTCCGGCGGGACTTGGACAGATCAGCTTGATTACAACAGTTCTCTGGTGCTGCGTTCGGACCGGGCGTTCGTGGATACGTCGAAGCCGTATGCGATACGGCTGGAGCAGATTTACATGCCGTCAATCGCGCTGGAGAATGCGCTGACGGCGCGCGTGACTTTACGCCGCCCGCCGGGAGGACGAGGGAATACTCCGGGTGAGGTGGTGAAGGATCTGGGCACGTTCCAGTATGTTTCGCGCGATCTGCGGGAGTCACCCTATCTCTTCGAGCTCGATTTGTCATCGGTGGCGGATGGATATTACGTTGTACAGGCGGAAGTGATGGAGGGCTCGAAGGCGCTCGGGTCGGCGAGCATGCGAGTGGTAGCGAAGCGGGATCTGGATGTCGCTCTTGCGAAGCTCGAAAGGGATGCGGCGGAGCTTCCGGAATCGCTCCGCGCCGACGCGCTGTATCCGGCGGATTACGTCCATAACGTGAATCGCGGGCGGATCGATATCGGGATGTTCGATCTGTCGAAGGAAATCGCCGAGGCTAACGATTTGGTGGCGGCGGCGAAGGGCGGCAAGGATCCCTTCGCGGGGCGGACGGGAGATTTCAAACGGCACTATTTCTATCAGGACGCAGGCGAAATCATGCCGTATCACTTGTATGTGCCCACGAAATACGACGGGACGAAGGCGTTTCCGCTGATTATTGCGCTGCATGGATTGGGCGGATCGGAAGACGGGATGCTGCGGCCCAATTATGCGATGGTCGAACCGGCGGAGAAGCGGGGGTATATTGTGGCCGCTCCGCTAGGGTATCGGCCGGATGGATATTACGGGAGTCCGATCGCCGCGGACAAGCATCGCGCGGCGCTGAGCGAGGGAGATGTGATGAACGTGCTCGCGCGGGTCCGGAGAGACTACAAGATCGATCCGGATCGCATTTACCTGATGGGGCACTCGATGGGCGGGATCGGGACCTGGGCGCTGGGAGCGAAACACCCGGAGATCTGGGCGGCGCTGGGTCCGATTTCAGGTGTGGCGGATCCCCGGACGGTTGAGTCGATGAAGAATCTTCCTGAGATCGTCGTGCATGGAGATGCGGATACGACGGTTCCCGTGAGTGGATCAAGGAACATGGTGGAGGCGATGAAGAGGCTCGGGGTTGAGGTGAAGTACATCGAGGTTCCGGGCGGGAGCCACACGAGTGTTCCGGGCCCGAACATGCCCGCGATTTTCGATTTTTTCGATGCGCATAAGAAGTCGGGGGGATCAACGTCGGCGCAGAGGTGATTCTAGGAAGCGCGGAGGAGGACGGCGGTAATGTTGTCCGGACCGCCGGATGCGCGGGCGGCCTGTACAAGCGCGTCAACCTTGGATTGCAGAGGGGCATCGGCGGCCAGGGCTGAGGCCATCTGGTCTTCGGACGCGACTCCATGGAGGCCATCGCTGCAAAGTAGAATCTGAACGCCGCGGGCGGGCTTCAACAGATACGTGTGGACGCGAAGCTGTTCCGAGACGCCGATCGCCATGGTAAGGACGTGGCGCATCGGGTGCGTTTTCAATGTGTCCTCATCGAGTCCCAGTCTGCGGCCGACTTCATTGACCCAGGTCTGATCTTCGGTTATCGATTGCAGACGGCCGTTTTCATAGATATAAACGCGGCTATCGCCTACGCTGGCGACGAGAATGTCGGCGCCGGTTTCGAGGGCGGCAACGAGAGTGGTGCCCATGCCTTCCATGCTCGCGTTTTCCGAGGCTTTGTCCATCACACGGCGGTTGGCCTCCTCAAAAGCTTTGACCAGCGCGTCGCGATTGATGGTCCCGTTGGCGGTGGTGACGACTTCGCGGACGGTTTCCGCTGCGAGTTTCGAGGCGTGCTCGCCTGCCTGAGCCCCGCCCATGCCGTCGGCGACCAGGTAGAGACCCAGGGACGGTTCAATCAAAAAGAAGTCTTCGTTATTACTTCGTATGCATCCGGGATCCGTGACCCCCGCCGCCTCTATCATTGCGCTACTCGATTATAACCACTTCAAAAGTGTTTATTGGGATTTGGAATCGAGCATGGATTTCAATTGCCAATAAGCCCGCTCCTGATATTCGGTCTTGATGCGTTCGAGATTGGCCAGCCGCGCATCGCTCGCTGGATTAAAACCCTGTTTTTTCAGACAACGGCCAAGAAGAAGTGTGGCCATCTGATCATCGGGAACACGGTCCGCGACGGCGCGGAAATGATCGGCTGCGCTTGTAAAATCGCCCTTCTTCCAGAGAGCATAGCCGAGATTAAATCTATAAATGGGATCGTTCGCATCCCCGTCGGCCGCCTTGCGGAAATCGTCGATGGCCTGCGGAAGATTGCGGCGGCTTTCTGAAGCGCCCAGATTGTTGTAGACCTCGCCGAGTGGAACGGTGGCGACAATCATCTGGAACGCCTTTCCTGCCCCAGCATAATCGCCGGACTGAAAGCGCGCCAGACCAAGCAGAAAGCTGGCTTCGCGATAGTGGACGTCCTCGCTTCCGATCTTCTCAAGCCATTCGGCGGCCTGGCGGTACTCTTTGCGTTCGTAGTGCATACGCCCCAGTTGATAACTAGGATGATTAAAACGGGCGTCTAGTCGCGCCGCCTGAAGAAAAAATTTCTCCTTTTGCATGGGATCGCGAGCGAGCAATCCTCGGACGTAATTTTCGACGGAATCGAGGCGAATTGGAGTCTGGATATCTCGAAATTCGGATTCGGGCGGGGCTAGTTTGGGCGCGACCAATGCCAGGGCTCGCCAGGCGAGGTGGGCTTGGAGAGTCGCAAGGTCTTCGAGGGCTCCGGTTTCGGTGAATTCGGGGCCGAGGCGAAAGCGCCTTCGATCGACGACGCGCGCCGTGATTTTGAGCGATCCGTGAGCGCCAGCGCCGGGAGCGGATGCCTCGGGTTTGAATTCGAAAGTCCCGAAGATCGCCTGCTCGGCGTCCAGGATCTCTCCAATTTTGATGACTGAGGCTTCGGAAAGTGCCGAGCGTGGACGGAGGTTGAGACGATGGAACGCCTCAGCGACCTCGTCTCGCTCGAGCGTCAGAATGCCGCGGGAGCCAAGGGTTTCGCGGACGGTTTCGGCAATGCTTTCGCCGATCCAATCGAGATTGGTCTGGTTGGAAACGGTATTCCAGAACGGAAGCACAGCAGCGGTATCGGCAAGAGCGGGGATCGCGGCGAGCGCGAGGAGCGGAAGGAATCGCCGCATGAATCTCAGTGTAGCGTGAGGTGGGCCGAAGAAGTGGCGAAAAATCGGTAATGGAGTTGTCCAAACTCTGTTGTCTGGCGCCTGAACCGTCTCTCTAGCCGCCTCCGGTTGGTACAATGCATTCGCACATGCGGGAGACTTCGGCAGGACTGCGTACGCTCGGATGCGGGGTGGTTCTTTTTCTTGTCAACTTTTACGTTTGCCGGAGCCTGTTCCGCATTGAATATCTGAATCAGATGGGATCGATCGAAGCGGCCTTTGTGTCGCTGGCGCGTTACATCAACGGCAACTGGCGCGATCTCACATGGTTTCCCCTCTGGTACGACGGCATTCCCTATCAAGATACGTATCCGCCGCTTTTGCACTGGGCAGTGGCGCTCACGTCGATGGCGGTGAGATTGTCCCCGGCGCATGCTTATCACGTCGTAGTCGCGCTGCTGTATTGCCTGGCGCCTGTGACGCTGTTTGCTCTTTGTCTTGCGCTTTCGGGATCACGTGCGTATAGCTTTTTTGCGGGATTGATCTATTCGGTCCTGTCGCCTTCGGCGTTCATCGCGACAAGCATCGCACGCGACATCGGATTCATGAAGCCGCGGCGATTGCAAACGCTGGTGGTGTATGGCGAAGGTCCACATCTTGCGGGATTGGTGCTGCTTCCTTTAGCGGCGCTAGCGCTGCACCGGGCGGCGGCGAGGCGATCGGGACGCGACATGGTTTTGGCCGCGATCGCGTTCGCGGCGACGGTGCTGACGAATTGGCTGGCGGCGGTCGCGCTCTTTGCGGTTGCAGCGGCGTATGTAAGCTCGGCGAAGCGCGTGACGGTTTATGCGGTTGCGATCGCGATTCTGGCCTACTGCATGGCTGCGCCCTGGATTCCGCCTTCCACGATCGCGACAATTCGGCACAACGCCCCGTTGCTTGGCGACTACGGAGGCGTGTATGGCTCAATGCCCCGGAATCTTGCGGTTCTATCGATCGCGTTTGCCGCCGTCGTGGCGGCGACGCGACGGATTACGGATTCACTGGTCGTGCGATTCGCCGCTGTGTTCAGCTTCGCGATGGCGGCGCTGGTTATTCCAGCGGAGTATTGGAAGGTGTTCATCGTTCCGCAGCCGCACCGGTATCATCTGGAATTGGAGCTGGGGCTCGCGATGCTGCTTCCGTTTGCGGTAAAGCCGTTGTTCGATCGCGCGCCGCAGCGGGCTCGCGTCGCCATCGCGGTGGTTCTGCTCGGCGCTGCCGTCATTCCCGCGAGGGCGTATCGTCGATACGCGCGCTACGTGATTGCTCCGATCGATATTCAAAACACGATCGAGTACAAAACTGCGAAATGGTTCGACGAGAACATGCATGGCGCTCGCGTGATGGCTCTGGGGTCCACTGCGTTCTGGATGAACGCGTTCACTGATACTCCGCAGATGGGCGGAGGCTTCGACAACGGGATCGTGAACAATTCGATCTGGGCGGCGCGCTATGTGATCGGCTCCGACGAGGGGACGGGCGATCGCGCGGCGGAAACCTCGATCGTGTGGCTGCGAGCGATGGGGGTTTCGGCGATTGCCGTCGGCGGGCCGAACACGAAGAACGCATATAAGGACTTTGTCCATCCACGGAAGTTCGACGGGATTCTTCCGCTTGCCTGGCAGGAGGGCGACGATCGAGTGTACCTGGTGCCGCAGTATTCCCGGTCGCTCGCGCACGTGATGACACGGGCGGATCTGGTGAGTCGGGCGCCTTACAACGGGATCGATTTGGAGCCGATGCGCCCGTATGTAGCGGCTCTGGAGAATCCGGCGTATCCGGCGGCGGATTTTCGCTGGACCAGCCGGCATTCTGCCGCGATCTCGGCGACGCTGCGGCCCGATGACGTCATTTCGATTCAGGTGACGTCGCATCCGGGCTGGCATGCTCGCGTGAATGGGGCGGTGGTGCGGATCGAGGAGGATGGATTGAAGCACATGTTTGTTGAGCCTCGATGCAAGGGGGCATGTGCCGTCGAGATTTTTTACGATGGCGGATCGGAAATGTGGGTCGCTTGGGGGTTGTTTGCGGGGGCGTGGATTTTGGCTGGGTGGGCGTTGTGGAGACATCGAGGATTGGGAGTCGCGGTGAACTGACAACGATCAAACCTTTATTCGCCGCGAATGAATGCGCATCATCGCGAATTAGTGTAGTCGCGAAAGCGCGTTCCATAACGGTCGCGCTTGAAAGCCGGAGGGCGCCGAAGCGATAGACTTGTCGCATGATTCGAGCCTTTGTGTTTCTCTCAATCTGCGTTTTCGCGGCCGATCGCGGAATTCTTCTGGAGAATCTCACATGGCAGCAAGCGGAGAAGGTGTTGCGGCCGGAAACCGTGGTCGTGATCCCAATCGGCGCGGAATCGAAGGAACATGGGCCGCACTTGAAGCTCAACAATGACTGGCTGATGGCGGAATACCTCAAACGCCAGGTGGTTGAACGCATTGATGTCGTGGTCGCACCGACCGTGAATTATCACTTTTATCCCGCGTTTGTCGATTATCCGGGTTCGACGACGCTGCAGCTCGAAACTGCGCGGGATCTCATGGTCGATATATGCCGGTCACTGAGCCGCAGCGGCCCGAACAAGTTTTACGCGCTGAATACCGGCGTCTCGACTGTGCGTGCCCTTGCGGCATCGGCCGAAATACTGGCGAAGTCGGGGATAGCGTTACGCTACACAGACATGAGCACGATCATGCAGCCGGTGGAAAATCAGATCAAAAAAGAGGAGGGTGGGACGCATGCCGAGGAGATCGAGACGTCGATGATGCTTTATATCGCTCCGCAGAGCGTCGACATGACGAAGGCCGTGAAGGATTTTCACCAAGGGACCGGGCGGCTGACCAGAAATCCGAACGAGCCCGGAACATATTCACCGAGCGGCGTTTGGGGCGACGCGACCCTCGCAACGCGGGAAAAAGGCAAACTGCTGGTGCGGCGGATGGTGATGAATCTGGTGAAGGAAATCGAAGAGTTCAAAAAAGAGAAGCCGTGAACCACCACAATTCACGGCTTCTCGAGTTTATGAACGCCCGGTAGGCTGGACGTTCAGTTTGTGTTCGCTTCGTTCGGAAAAATAAGAGTCGTCTTCGTGCCCGCCAGATGAATTTCCTGTAGATGGTACTTCCCATCGCTGGTGTTGTACTTCACGACAGTTTTTGAAAACTTCTCCGATCCGTTTTCCACTTTCACGGCTGTTTCCACCGTGTTCTTGCCGGCCTTGATCGTAGCCTTATCCCCATCCACTTGCACGCGGTAGTCCCCGGGTTTGAGCTCCTTCGAACCAATCAGGGACGGCTGGAACAGCGTGACATTGTAATCCGATGCGGCGCTCGCGACTGCCATCGCGAGCGTTCCAACACACACACCCAGTTTAAGAAATGACATTGTCTCTTCACTCCGTTTTTGGAACTTTGGGAGGTTTTCGATCCTCGAATTTATATACGCGCGAACCCGCGGTCGGTTGCGTCAACGGATGAAAATATAGTTCGCGAAATTTTGCAAACGAAATTTACTTCCGCACGTATCTGCGTAAAACTTCGCAGGATTGCGCGTAGACGAACGGTGACTGTCCGAATCCGCGCAGCCAGATGAATTCACGATCGCGCCGGAACCATGTCCACTGGCGCTTCGCGTATTGACGCGTTTCGATCTGCGTTGACGCGATCGCCTCGTCGATGGTCATGTTGCCGCGGATGAATGCGAGCGCCTGCTTGTAGCCGAGCGACTCGAATGGTTTCTCGCCGCCGGAAAGACAACCCTTGTGAAGTAAATTTTTGACTTCTTCCACTAATCCGTTGCGAAACATTTGCACGGTTCGTGCATCCAAAATCCCATACAAGTCCGCGCGATCAGGATCGAGCCCGATTTTCAGCACCCGATATCCGGTGAGCGGGTCCGATTCGGATGCGAGCGGCATCGCTTCCCGCGTCAGAAGTCGGACTTCGAGAGCGCGGATCGTTTTTTGTACGTCGCGAGGATGAATTCGCGCGGCCGCCGCGGGTTCGAGCCGGGTGAGAATCCGGTGAACGCTCCCAGGACGCCTTGCTTCCCTGCCCGCCAATTTTTCGCGCAGCGATTCATCACGCGGAGGAAGAGGCGGCAGCCCGTCGAGCAGGGCGCGGAGGTAGAAACCGGTTCCGCCGGTGATAATCGGGAGCCGGCCCCGTGCCGAAATTTCGGCGATGGCCTTGCGGGCGTCACGGGCATAGTCGCCGGCAGAGTACACCTGATTCGGTTCCAGCGCGTCGATCATATGGTGGGGAATCGAGTTGCGTTCGGATTCGGGCAGCTTTGCGGTGCCGATGTCAAAGCCTCTATAAAGTTGAAGCGAATCGCAGTTAACGATCTCGCCGCTGAACTCTGCCGCGAGCCGCAGGGCGAGGGCGCTTTTCCCCGACCCTGTGGGTCCGGCGATCACCACCAATGGTTGAGACGAGCCGATATACTAAACTTAGCGTGGGTTTGAGCGAAAGAGGACGTGGAATGCAGAGAGCAGGAATAGTCATTCTGATGATCGGGGCCGCCGCGTGGGGGCAGACACCGGCGGAGAGTCCTAAGAAGGTCGACAAAGCATCGGCCTACTATCATTACGCGCTTGCCCACATGTATGCGGAACTTGCCGGGGCATACGGCAACCGCAACGATTACCTGAACAAGGCGATCGACAATTATAAAGAAGCCATCAAGGCTGATCCGACCACGGGAACGCTGACCGAGGAACTGGCAGAACTTTACGTTCAGTCCGGCCGTCTGCTTGAAGCGCAAAAGGACGCCGAAGAGACATTACGTCAGAATCCGAACGATGTGGCCGCGCGCCGACTGCTGGCGCGAGTCTTCACCAGCCGCATCGGCGATCGCAATCAGAACCGCATTGATGAGGACATGCTGAAGAAGGCGATCGAGCAGTATCAGAAGATCAGCGAACTCGATCCGAAGGATGCGGATTCGCTGGTGATGCTTGGCCGTCTGCAAAAGGTCGCGCAGAACAGCGTCGATGCCGAGAAAGCGTACAAGCGGGCGCTGGCGATCGATGCGGATAACGAAGATGCGCTGACGGGGCTGGCGATGGTTTATGCCGATCGCGGCGAGACGGCGGAAGCCGCAGACATCCTGAAGAAACTGACCGAAAAGAATCCGAGTCAGAAGAGCTTTCGGGCGCTGGGTACCGCATACGAACAGATGAAGGAGTTCGCGCTCGCCGCTCAGGCGCTGCGTCACGCTTTGGAACAGAATCCCCCGGATGCGGGGGATCTCAAGCGCGAGATCGCCCAGGATTTGATGTTCGCCAAGGACTACGATGCCGCTCTCAAGACTTATCAGGAATTGATCGACGAAGAGCCCGGCGACGCGGGATCGTATCTGCGAATGTCGCAGATCTATCGGGAAAAGCGCGACTTCGCCAAGGCGCGGGAAATGTCGGACAAGGCCAAGGGGATTGAGCCGGGTAATCTGGAGATTCGCTTCAACGAAGTGGGAATTTTGGAAGCCGAAGGCAAGATGCCCGAGGCGATCCAGTTGTTGAAGGACATTCTTTCGAGCACGGCTCGCAAAAACTATAGCCAGGCCGACAAGCAGAATCGCATTGCGCTGCTGGAACGGCTGGCCACGATGTACCGCTCGACAGACCAGACCGACCAGGCTGTCGATACGTTCCGGCAGATCGCGGAACTGGATTCGGAACTCGCGCCGGCGATGTCCGCGGAAATCATCGAGACATATCGCAGCGGCAAGGAGTATCAGAAGGCCGAGCAGGAGGCCGAAGCGGCTTTGAAAAAGTGGCCCAACGACCGGGCCGTGCATCTGACGCACGCAATGATGCTGGCCGAGATGGGCAAGACGGATCAAGCCGCGGCGGAAGTGAAGAAACTGCTCGGCGGCAAGAACGATCGCGAGATCTATTCGTCGCTCGCGCAGGTTTACGACAAAGGCAAGCGGTTCGATGAAGAAGCCAAGGCGATAGATCAGGTGGAGAAGCTCGCAACCACGAAGGAAGAAAAGCAGGCAGCCTGGTTCCTTCGCGGCGCGATGTATGAAAAAGCCAAGAAAGAAACGCTGGCTGAAGCGGAGTTCCGGAAGATCCTGGCAGACAGTCCCGATCGCCCGGACGTGCTGAACTACCTGGGCTACATGTTCGCCGACCGCAACAAGAATCTTCTTGAAGCGCTCGACATGATCAAGAAGGCGGTTGCTTCGGATCCGAACAACGGCGCTTATCTTGACAGCCTCGGCTGGGCTTATTACAGGCTAAATAAGCTTCCGGAGGCGGAAGAGAATCTTCGCAAGGCTGTCGACTTCACGCCGCGGGACGCGACCGTGCACGACCATCTTGGCGATGTGCTGATGAAGGCCGGCAAGGTGCGCGAAGCAGTCTCGCAGTGGGAGATTTCAGTGAAGGAATGGAACTCCAGTTCGCCTGCGGATCAGGAACCGGCCGAGATGGCGAAGGTCAAGACGAAACTCGAGAGCGCGAAGGTCCGGCTGGCGAAAGAAGGATCGCCCAAGCTGGAATAGCACTCGTAGTTCGTCGCATCGCTCAACCGAGAGAAAAGTTGAGAAAGCGATCGCGCCGCGGACAGGCAAAATCGCCTCAACCCGTCCGTGACGACCATGGTTCCGCAGACCGGCGTTACTGCACGATTTCAAGCAACACGTTGCCGATCGAGCCGCTTGGCTGAGCAACTCCCAGTATTGCGGAGAGCGTCGGAGCAATATCGTTTGGGGCGATTCTGCGCGCGTAGCTGGCCGCTTTGATTCCTGATCCCATGAAGATCACCGGGATGTGCGTGTCGTAGTCGTATGGCGTGCCATGCGATGTGCCGGTAGCGTCCCACAGATAGAAGGGGTCCTGGAGGACGAATAAGTCGCCCGAACGAGGGCCGAAGAAGCCGAGACTCATCGCCCTTCCAATCGGATCGTTCTGAACGCGGCCGCTTGAAAGGTCGTGACGTGTGTAGACGCGAGCGATATGAGGCTCGTTCACCACCGCCTCCGCGGCGACGCGTTCGACTTCGGCCGGATCGGCCTTTGCTTTCGCGACTTGCTCGAGGTTGAGGTACAAATTGGACGCGGGGCCGGGCATAAGCCATTTTCCAGGTCCGAATTTGTTGGTCAATGCGACCGTGATTTTCAGATTGAGTCCGATATCATTCAATCGGCCCCCCGGCAGTTTTCGGGCCTGATTCACTTCCGGGACCGGCGAGACGCCGTGGTCCGCCGTGAGGATCACCAGCATATTGCCGGCGCCTACGGCGCGGTCCGCATAATCGAACAGTTTTCCGAGAAGACGATCGGTGCGGATGGATATATCGCGCACGGCTCGGTCGTCCGGGCCGACGGCGTGGCCTACGTAGTCGTTCGAGGAAAAACTCACGGCGAGGATGTCCGGGGAATTGTGGCGGCCAAGATTCTCGCCGGCGATAGCGCGTTCGGCGAACTCTTCGATCATCTCGTTGCCCCACGGTGTCGCTTCGATCGATCCGCAGAATCGGGTATCTGAGCCCGCCACCATGGTGCAAAACGGCTTCCCTTCCTCGCCTCGGGCGTCAAATGGATACCAGCTCTTGCCGATGATTTCCTTGTAGCGCTCTTCCGCGTTGACCTTCTTCACCCATTCAGGGAGCTGTTCCTGATAGAAGGTGCTGCTGACCCACGAGTTTGTGTCGTTGTCATACCAGTAGGCTCCATTTGCCATGTGACCCGCGGGAAGTATTGCGCTGCGGTCTTTAATGGAAACTCCGATCACCTTCGATTCAGGGTTGACCGAGCGCAACTCGTCGCCGACAGTGCTCACCAGGAGCCGCCGCGGCGATGAACCTTCGCGTCCGGGAATCGGGCTCAGCAATTTGGTCTTGGGGTCGGAAACGCTGGTCACCGTTGATTTGCTCGCCCGATCGTACCACTCGTTCGCAATGATGCCGCTGATCGACGGCGTCGCGCCGCTCAGAAATATCGAGTGGCCGATCGCAGTAACCGTGGACGATTGCATATAGTGTGCGTCTGTATAGACCGCGCCGCGCTCGAGCAGCCGCGCGAGTCCGGAATTGTAGTCTTTACGGAAGCGGAGCAGGTAGTCGTATCGGAACTGATCGATAACAATGGCAAGAACGAGCTTTGGCTTCGGCGGCGGGGCCGCTTCAAGGACCGTCATCAAAGCGAAACAAATCGCAAGGAGAGTTCGAGAACGTTTCATGAAGGTCTCTATTATGCGGGCAGCAGGATCTCCAGATCAAGAAGGCCGCGGAAACAGAGGCCGAACTTACGTGCGGGCTTCGGTGGCGAGCTTTGACGAATGTGAAATGGGATCGACGGAGGCTGGCTCGGATCGCGCGGCTGGACCGGTGATTTCGATATTCATGGTGGAGCCGTAGCGTTCGAGCGAAACCGCCCCGGCGTCCTGGAGTTCCTTCAAGTACCGGTCCAGATCTTCTTTGCTCTTTCCGAGCTTCAGTTGCATGTCGATAACACCGACCGGAACGCGGCCCGAGGACGACAAGTCAGATCGCATGCACAGGACCGCAAGCAACTTGAACGCTCCGTCGGAGAGCTTCGGAACAGCCCACGCCAGCGTCTCGAGCGTTGAAGTATCCTTCTGGGTGATCGGTACGTCGGGCCGGGGAGTCCTGGGTGGGGCCGCGCGAACCAGCCGCATGGCTGACTCGATTTCGAGGTGATTGGCCCGGGAGAATCTTAGCAGCACGGCGGCGACCAGGCAGGCGGATGCCCCCAGAAGCTCGATCGCGTCGTCGAACATGCTGCTGACGCCGATCGTAATTGCTCCGGCGTCTTTCAACAACCGGATTCCTTCGTAAACCGAAAGCATGCCCAAAAACGCGATGAGGAATTGATCGGTCCTGGTCTGAGGTTTCCGCCGGTTCAGTCTGAACAGGAAGACCAGCGTCGCCAGACAGATGAGCACTGCAATGGCGACCATCGGCTTCACGACGAAAATATGCCGGATGAACACGATTGTTTCTTTTCCAATGATCGGCCAAACCGTGTAACGTCATGTCAGCATCGAATAAACTTTTTCCCCTAAAACGGCGTTCGAAATCACCTGAGGATCCCAACGGCATCGTGTGCGATAATGCGCGTTTATGCCGTTTTCACTCAAAGGAAAGACAGCGCTGGTTACCGGATCGGGTCGCGGAATCGGTCGCGCCATAGCCGTGAAGCTGGCCGAGGCGGGCGCAGCCGTGATGCTCAACGATATCGATCGCGAGCCGTTGTTCGAAACGGGGGCGTTGATCGACGGCGCGGGCGGGGCCGTGAAGGCGCTTCCCGGCGATATCACTGCGCCGGATTTCCCTCAAAAGCTGGTGGATGCGACCGTTAACGGATTCGGATCGATCGACATCATCGTGAACAATGCCGGATATACCTGGGACAACGTCATCCAGAAGATGACGGACGAGCAGTTCCAGGCGATGCTCGACATTCATATGGTCGCCCCATTCCGCATCCTGCGAGCCGCATCGGGATTTATTCGCGAAGCAGCCAAACGGGAGGTCGCTGAAGGCAAACGCGTGATGCGCAAAGTGGTGAACGTCACTTCGGTATCCGGTGTCGACGGAATTGCGGGTCAGGCGGGTTATGGCGCCGGCAAGGCCGGGATCAACGGGCTCACCAAGGTGATGGCCAAGGAATGGGGACGATACAACGTCAACGTCAACTCGGTGGGATTCGGATTCATCGAGACGCGCCTGGTACAGTCGCTCGACCAGAATGCGACGATCGAGATGAAGGGCCGCCAGATCAAGGTTGGTGTTCAAGCCGCCGCGAGAGAGGCCGTGAAGACGCACTGCCCGCTCGGACGAGTGGGGACCACGGAGGAAGCTGCCGGACCGGTGTTGTTCTTCTGCTCGCCATTGTCAGACTACGTGAGCGGGGAGATCCTGATCGTCAGCGGCGGGGCGAGATCGTAGTCGTTATTGTTCGCGGAAGGCCAGCGCACGAACAAATGCAGGATGCGCGGTGCCGACAGTAATGTTGGGAAGATAAATTTCTCCGGACGAGGCGGGGACGAACTCCTCTACGTTCCTGATCGTGTCGTCATGATGTGCTCTCCCGGACGCTTCGCGAAAGCGTCGGCGTTACCACCCGCGGCGGCGAAAGGCTGGACCGCGTCAACGATTTTGAACTCGAGTCCTCGACTCAGGTGCGCTTCACGCTCCTTGCCTTTGGTCATGGATTTGATCGTTCACCATTCGCGAGAATACTCACGTCTTGGCGCGTCCGGACGGATATGCCGCGCTGGTAACGGAAGATTCCACCGGAAATCCGCGTTCGCGCCATCCGTCGTAGCCGCCTTCCAGCGGCCTGACGCGGGTAATCCCGATTTTCCTGAGTTCGAGCGCCACACGGGCGCTAGTGGCTTCGTTTGGTCAAGTGCAGTAAAGGATCACATCGCGGTCGAGCGGGATCTTTTCGCGATGCAGCGCCAATTCTTTGCGGTCGAACCACGTGGCTCCGGGAATCTTGCTGCCGTCGAGCTCGAATTCCGTGGAACTGCGCAGATCGACGACGAAGACGTCGTCGATACGCGCCAGGACTTCTTCAGGCGTAATCCTGGCCACTCGGAGCTTACGAATGAAACTCTGCCTCTGCCAGTATTTCGCGCCGAACCAGAGCCCGCCCGTGGCCAGGATCACAAATGTCAGCGATCCTCCGAACCGCGTCATAACCGTGCCGATCTCTTCCAGTTGGGTCCGGAACGCCAGGCCAAGCCCCATAACCGAAGCTCCCCAGAGAATGGTCCCCGCCGCATCGGCGCAGAGGAATTTCCATAGCGGCATTCGCGATAGACCCGACATCGGGGTGGCGATTGTGCTGAGCCCAGGGATGAATTTGGCCAATACCAGCGCCCACGCGCCGAGCCGCTTGAACCACGACCGCGTCGAGCTGACGCAGGAATCAGGCTCGATCGAGATACGGCAGAGAGTTTTCAGAACCGAGTGGCCTTTGATGCGCCCGATGGCGTACCAGGCGGAATCCGCCGTGAGAGCCGCAATCAGGACGACGAGCATCGCCACCGCGAACGAGTAATGAGCCAGCCCAACCAGCGCGCCCATCGCCAGCAGAATCGGAATCGCCGGCACCGGCAAACCCAGTTGCTCGAGTAACACCCATGCGCCGAGCACCCAATATCCATGTTTGAGGAGAAATTCGAGGGTGCCCCGCATGGATTCATTGTAGTGGACCGCGGCCGTTACGCCTTCCGGACCAACTCCACGTCGATTGTGATGTGAATTTCGTCTCCGACCATCACACCGCCCGCTTCGAGCGCCATTTGCCACGTCAGGCCGAAGTCCTTGCGATGAATCGAGGCTGTTGCTGTCGCTCCGCGTCGCAGGCCGCCCCACGGATCCTTCGCTTCCGGAGTTACGCCATCCACCAGCAGCGTCACCGGATGGGTAACGTCACGAATTGTGAGATTTCCCGCCACTTCATATGAATCCTTGCCGGATGGCGTCACCGAGGTCGATTTGAAGGTCATCGTGGGGTATTTCGCCGCGTCGAAGAAGTCTGCGCTTTTCAAATGCTCGTCGCGCTGCGGCTCGCGAGTGTTAATGCTGGCCGTATCGATGGAGACATCGATCCACGACGCCCCGGGATTCGCCGGGTCGAACGCAACTTTCCCGGAGACCTTTGTGAACTCGCCCTTTACATTGGCGATCATCATATGGCGGACCTTGAACTGCGCGCTTGAGTGGGACGGATCGATGTCGTATTGCGCGGCCGGAACCGCCTGTGTGGTGCTCATGAGTCATTCTCCTTGTGAGGATATTCGTTTCAACGACTATTTGGGCCGGACAATCACCGTTTCCCTCTCCGCGCCTGCTCCAGCAGCGAGATCAGCGTTTTCAAGCGGGAATCGTTCATGTGTCCCAAAGTTTTATCGATCAACTGGAGTACAGGATGATCCAGGTCGTCCAGAAGTTTCAACCCACGAGCAGTAATGCTGGCCAGGATGACCCGGCGGTCGTCCTTAAGACGGCTTCGGCGGGCGAGGCCGGCCCGTTCCAGCCGGTCCATGAGCCGGGTGATATCCGGGTCGCGGGCGATCATGCGCGCTGCGATCTCTCCGCTCGCGAGACCCTCTTTCCCTGCCCCCCGAAGGATCCGCAGCACGTTGTATTGTGCCTGCGAGATCCCATGTGACTTGAAAAGCTGCTGCGCTTCCTGAGTCACGAAATCGGCTGTTCGCCAAAGATTAAGAAGAGTTTCCTCCCGTATATTGACGAACGGCCTGGATTGTTTGATTTCTTCGCGGAGCCCCGACATGCTGAGGAGAGTTACGAAGGGGCGTGGTCCGCGCCCCTCTTTCCAAGACGTCTTTGCAAGCCGTCAACGGTCACTTCTTCGTGCTTTCCTGCTCCATCTTGCGGGCGCCGCCCATGATGTCGGTCATCGCGTAGTTGCCTTCGTGGCAGGCGTACTCGTAGACCGGACCAGGGGTCGCGACGAAGGGGAACTCCATCGTCCACTGCCTGGTCCAGGTCTTCGGATCGTCGATGGTGGCCCGGTAGAGAATGGTATTCGCGTCGATTCGCTTGAATCGCTCGATCACATGCAGATCTTCCGAAGCCCCGCGGAATGCGTTGTCTTCGCGGAAATTCGTGGTATCCACAACCAGTGTGTCGCCTTCCCAATGACCGATCGAATCGCCAAGCCAGCGCTTGATGTTCGCTGGCTCGTGCTTCGCATTCATCCGGACGACGCGCACGTCGTGAACCATCTCAACCATGATCATCACGGTATCCGGAGTCTGCACAATCTGATACGTATTGTTGTAAAGGACAGGCATCATCGGCGGACCGGAGGTGGAGCCAAATCCGATCAGGCACCGCTCCGACGTCGGCCGATCCTTCACGCTGTCGAACCGGTTGAATCCGCCGCGGCGGAAACGCTCCTGCTGGCGCGCGCGGGCTTCAGGCAACATCGGTGGAATTTTTCCGTCCGGAGGATCGACAATCAACGAAGTGCGATAAACGCCGTCGACGCGCGCCAGATCCGTTCCGCGATCGACGAACAGGACATTGTATCCGCCGGTGCCCGAAGATCCCGCTGCCGCGATCAGGGGCCCATCCGACTGTCCGTCCTGATCATTCAATTCTTTGGCGGTCTTCTCCGCGTAGGCCTTCGCTTCAGCATCGGGAATCGTCGGCCTGCCCGCGAACGCCGCAGGACGTTCCAGGGTGGTGATGGTCGCGTTAGTCCAGAAACCTTGCAGGTCGGGATGGCCGTCGGGAGTGCGTGCGGGAGCGGCAGCCGGCTTGGCTTTCACGGCGCCCGTCTGGGCCGCGGCAGGCACGGCGATCATCGCGGCTGCGACGCCGAATGTAACGATAAATCTCTGGGTCATGATCGACCTCCTTGAGGGTTCTTCTTAAAGATACTGCCACAGCCGGGAAGGTTCAAGGGACGACTGGCTACTCCAGAACTTTACGCAATCGATTGCCCATGACGGAAGACCACTCTTTCGCATAGCGAACAGGATGCTTCACGTTGTATCTGAGGCCGAGCGGAAGACTCAAAGCATACTTCGAAAGCGAAGGCTCGAACGGCTCAAAAAACTGATCCCGCCCGTCGAGGAGATATGCCGAATACGCAAGAACGTGAGAAAACGGAGCGTATCCGAAATGGCGGCGGAGTATCACGATGTTCTCCCGCAAGACATCCCGCCGCTGGCCCAGCGTCTTGTTTGAGCGATGCATTCGCGAGGTCGCCAGGTGACGCCGGACTCGCGCAAACCGCCCATGGCGCGAAAGCCGAATCCAGAATTCGTAGTCAAACGCAAACCGGAGATTGGTATCGAACTTCCCGGCTTTCGAAAAAGCTTCGCGGCGGATGAATGAAGCCGGCTGGCAGATGAAGCATTCGTGCCGAAACAGATCGGCATCGTATGATTGGGTGGGATAATTGCCGAGGAACGATCCGTCTTCGGCGATCCAGTCCGCATCTCCGTAGACCGCCACGGCAGCCTGGTCTTCGTCCAGCGCATCGACAGCCGTGCGGATCGCGCCGGGTTTGTAAGTGTCGTCGGCGTTGAGGTACGCAAAAATACAACCGCGGGAACGCTCGATTCCTTTGTTGATCGCGTCGGCGGTGCCGCGGTCAGGTTCGGAAAACCAACGAAAGGAGACGTTCGCCGGCGCCCGGCCTTCGGCCTCCCGAAGGATGTCGACCGTTCCATCGGTGGAACCCGCGTCCATGACAAGGTATTCGATCGCCGGATAGTCCTGCGCAAAGACGCTGTCGATCGTGTCCCGGACGAATTGCGCCATCTGGTAAACAGGGGTGACGATGGTTACCGGAGAAGCCTCGCGCATCTGGCGCTTATTATAAAGCTGAGACATGAAGCAGCCCCTGGTTACGATCGTTACACCGTCGTTTAATCAAGGCCGCTTCATCCGCCCGACCATTGAAAGCGTTCTTTCTCAAGATTATCCCGCGATCGAATACATCGTCATGGACGGCGGATCCACCGATGAGACCGCCGCAGTCGTCAGCGACTACGCTTCGCGGCTGACCTGGGTCTCCGAGAAAGATCGCGGACAATCGCATGCGATCAACAAGGGGTTCAGGCGTGGATCCGGCGCCATCTTCGCGTGGATCAATTCGGACGACCTGCTGCTGCCCGGCGCGGTCTCGCGAGCTGTCGCGGAGTTGGAAAAGCATCCAGACGCCGGCGGAGTTTACGGAGACGGATTCACGATCGACCGCGACGGCAACACCATCACCCGCATTCCATGGACGCGGCCGTTCGATCTTTGGCGGCTCGTCAATCTGGAAGACTACATTATTCAACAGACTTGTTTTTTCGCCCGCGAGGCGATCGAAAACGTCGGCTACTTGCGCGAAGATCTGCACTACGTGATGGATTGGGATCTGCTGATCCGTATCGGCAAGAGATTTGAGCTGCGCTATATCCCTGAGCCGATGGGCTGCCTCCGCGAGTATCCGGAAGCTAAATCATTTTCCGGAGGCCGCCAAAGGATTCGTGAAATTGGCGCGCTGATGAAGGAACACGCCGGGCGCAAGTTCACTCCTGGCTACATCGTGTATGCCCTGCATGCCTATCGCGCGATGTGGTGCGATCGCGTCTCGTGGCCGCTCGCGCGAAGAGTTGTAAATTTTGCCTGCGGATTCGCGGCCGGCCGGATCCAGGCGATCGCCGGACGCCGGCGTCCCCCTAGGACTGGTAAACCGTAGTTCCGCCAGTCACCGTCCGAACGATTTGAATGTCTTTAATCTTCGATGGATCCACCGTGTGCGGATCTTCGCTGAGAACGACGAAGTCCGCCAGCTTACCGGCGCTGATCGAGCCTTTGATTGATTCTTCGTGCGAATTGTACGCGCCATTAAGCGTGTTGATGCGAATTGCTTCGTCGACGCTCACTCGCTGGCTCGCTCCCCACGTCTCGCCATTCCATCCCGTCCGCGTCACCATTCCTTGGATTCCCATCAGAGGCGCGAAGGGCCCGGGACTGAAATCGGATCCCGCCGCGACCTGAATTTCGCTGTCGATAAAACTGCGAAAGGCCATCGATCGCTCCATGAGTTCTTTGCCGTAGAAGTGAAACTTGTCGGTGTTGTAATACGCGTAGGATGTGAACGCCGCCGGAACCACTCCGAGCGCCTTCAAGCGCCGCAGCAGGTCGTTATTGATCAGCGTGCAGTGCGTGATCTTCGGTCTGGCGTCCGGACGCGGGAATGCCTTCTGCGCCTTCTCGACGGCCGTCAGCACCATATCGATCGCGACGTCGCCGTTTGCATGGCAGTTCACTTGAATCCCGGCGCGATGCACCCGCTCGATCCATTCATTCAGGTCTTCCTGCTTTTCCGTGACGTTCCCTTTGTAGGGCGGCGTCACGCCCGGATAAGGAATACTCAGCGCCATGGTGCGTTCTGAAAACGACCCGTCGACGGTATGTTCCGATGTCGCCCCTAACCGGATCCATTCGTCGCCGAATCCGCTGCTGATGCCCGCTGCGATCATCGAGTCCAGCACTTTGCCGCTCGATTCGTAACTGACGCGATGAAGAAGTTCGCCCCGCTCGCGGACCTGTTGGAGCGCGAACAGATCTCCCCCTTCATGATGAACGCTGGTCAGGCCGTAGCGGACGAACTGTTTCGATATGAACGCCAGGCCGTCTCGATCGCGCTGCCGCATCTGCTCCGGCGTAAAGCTTCTGCGCTTGCCGGCCCGATTGATCGCGCCGGTCGCGCGATCCGTTACTCGGCCGTTGAGATTCCCGTCCGCATCGCGGTCGTAGGTTCCCCCTGGAGGATTCGGCGTATTCTTGTTGATATCCGCCATCTCCAGCGCCTTGCTGTTGTAGAACGACGTGTGCCCGCCGCGATGATGCACCACCACGGGATGATCCCTGGATACTTGGTCGAGGTCATGCAGATTGAGCAGCCGGTTATCCTTCACCTTCGTGTCGTCGAAAAAATATCCCTCCACCCACGTCCCCGGCGGCGTTTCTTTCGCCCGGGCGCGAAGTTTCTCGATGATGCTCGCGATGGTGACGAACTCAACTTCATACGGATTGCCGACGAGCACCTCATAAAGCAGGACGTTTCCCGTTGCGTGATTATGGCAGTCGATGAATCCAGGGACGATCGTCATCTGCTTCGCGTCGAAAGTCTGCGTCCGCTTTCCGATCAGTGACTTCATCTCTTCCGTCGTACCGACCGCGGAAAATCGCCCGTTCTTAACGGCGAACGCCTCCGCGCGCGGAGTCCCCGGATCGACAGTATAGACCTTAGCGTTGTAAACGACCAGGTCCGCATCCGCGTCCGCGGCGAAAGCCGTGAACAAAGAGCCGGTAACGACGCCGGCTCCGGTCAATCCCAGAAACGATCTACGGCTGTGACGAGCATTCATCTGAGCCTCTTTCGCGCTGAGCCTAACACAAATGGCAGGTTCCAGCAACGGAGCTGAACACAGAGAAAGCTGAACCCGCGGGCGCAGATCGCTCATCCATTCAACTGCTGGAGCAAAAAAATATGAGTCACTTGAAGGGCAAAGTAGCCGTGGTCACCGGAGCGTCGAAAGGAATCGGCGCCGGAATCGCGAAATCGCTCGCCGAGCATGGCGCTTCGGTAGTCGTGAATTATTCGTCGAGCAAGAAGGATGCCGACACCGTAGTCGATCAGATTACAAAGGCCGGAGGAAAGGCGAAGGCGATCGGCGGAAGCGTCGCAAAACCCGCGGAGATCAAAAATCTCTTCGATGAAACGAAGAAGACATACGGAAAAGTGGACATCCTGGTGAACAACGCCGGTATTTACAGCTTCGAGCCGATCGAAAACGTGACGCCCGAGCACATCGCGTCCCTGTTCGATGTCAACGTGAAAGGACTCCTCCTCGCCACCAGAGCGGCAATTCCGCTCTTCCCGGCCGAAGGCGGGAGCATCATCAATATCGGATCGATTGTGGCCGAAGCAGGCCCTCCGGGCGCGTCGGTCTATTCGGCAACTAAAGGCGCCGTGAATACGATTACGAAAGTTCTGTCGAAGGAGCTCGGTCCAAAAAAGATTCGAGTGAACGCCGTCAATCCGGGTGTGATCGATACCGAAGGCTTCAGGGCATCACCGCTCGAAAGCAGCGGATTGAAGGAGGAGGCTGCCAGACGCACGCCCCTCGGCCGCATCGGCGAGCCGGAAGATGTGGCCGGTATTGTCACGTTCCTGGCGAGCGACGAGGCGCGATGGGTCAATGGATCGCTGATCGATGCTGCCGGCGGCTGGAACTGATTTAGGGTTCCAGATCGAGCCGGTACGCCATCAGAAACTCGAAGATGCTGCTCGTTTCCGCCATGTCTTTCGCGGTAAAACGGATGCTGTGGGAATCGGTCCGTGTAAACACGCGGGCGAGATAGCAAGCCGCCTCGGCCGGAGTGATGCTCTTGAAGGATATGTCGATCGTGACCGGCATCGCTATTCTGTAGGGCTTGGCCGAAGAGATTGCCCGTACTGCCGCGGCCGCTCTTTCGCGGATCAGTTTTTGCGCCGCCTCCGGAGTCTTCGTTTCCGCGGAGTGGAATCCCAGAGTACGCTTCGTTTCAGCGTATTGGATATTTCCGATCGCTGACCGGACCTCAGCCACCGCGGCATCGTCGCCCGAAACAAAGATCACAGGCACGCCGAATTGACCCGCGATCGCCGCGTTCCAGGCTCCTTCGGTGACAGGCTGGCCGTTCAAGGCGACCCGAGTCAATCGCGCACTGGAAAACGTGTGCGCCCGGACGCCGCTCACATTGTGCGTCGACGCGTGATAGCCGACAAACATCGCCGCATCGAAGGTAGAGTCGATACCCGCCATCATCCCGAGCTGGCGGGGCTCCCCGCGGACGATCCGGACGTCGGCGGGAAACTTCTCGATAAGAAGGTTCTGTTCATTCCCGTGGCTGTCGGCGACGACGAACTCCGCCGCGCCCGCCTCGCGCACTCCCTCGATCGCGGCGAGCACTTCTTGCGTCATGAACACGCGAAAGCGCTCGTATTCGAAGGAGCCCGGAGTAAGCTGGCCCGGAGAAACAACTCCGGCGACGCCCTCCATGTCGGCCGAAATGAATACCTTCAGCCTGCGCTGAGCGAACAGACCGCTCGCGCACAGGATCACAACAAGGGCGCGTCGCATTCTGCTAGCGAACGATTCCGCCGCCCTGCCTCAGAATCGCCGAAAGCGAGCGCAGCCGGTCCGCGTCGGCTGCGTTCCTCGCCGACCCGGCTTCTTTGTCCATTGCCGAAGCCATTGTCTTCAGAGGAGCCGCATCTTTTGCCGACCGCGACGCTTCCAGCTTCGCGATCGCATCATTCAACGCCGAAACCCGCTGCGCGTTCAGAGCTCCGCTGCGCGAAAGCTGATCGATATATGCGCGAGCCACCGTGAAATTCTGCGGCCACACGATCCTCGGCTGATTCTGGACGTTCAACTCGTCGAAGTGGACTTGGTTCGCTGCGTCGATTTCGTTCTGCGTCAGAAATTTGCTCGGCACCAGCTTGAAGACATCGACGCCGCGCGCGATCTCGGAGCCGTAGACGTAGCCGTTGTACCAGTAAACCGACCAATATCCGCCCAACACCCGCTTTTCCTTGTCGAGCGGGCCGCGGTCAAAGTACGCAATCTCGACCGGATGCGAAGCGTCCGTGAAATCGACCATCGAAATCCCGCCCTGATACCACGCCTGCACGACGATATCGCGGCCAGGCACGGGAACCAGCGATCCGTTGTGCGCCACGCAGTTCTCCGTCTCCCCCTGCGCCGCCGGCATCTTGTAGTACGACGCCAGCGAGAGCTTCCGGTTCGATAGATTGAAAATCGCGTCCGCGCCCCAATTCATCGGATCCGTTGCGCGGCAGCGCGGCTGTGTTCCGCCGCCCCACTCGTCCGTGAACATGACCTTCGTTCCGGCGTTGTTGAAGCTCGCCGAATGCCAGAACGCGTAGTTCGGATCGCTTACCGCATCGATGCGCACCGGATGCACAGGATTCGAAATGTCCAGCAGGATTCCATTGCCCGAGCACGCGCCCGCGGCCAGGCCAATCGCGGAATACACAGTGATGTCGTGGCACTTGTTTGTCTCCGATGTCGTCTGCGTTCCCTCGCCGTGATTGCCGCCCTTCCATAGTCCGTTGATCGCCCCCGTCTGCGCGTCGGTGAAGATGCGCGGGCTCGCGACGATCTTCGCCTGTTCCGGATGAGCCAGCGGAACCTTGATGATGTCGATGCGGAATAGCGCCGTATCCGGATTCTTGTCCGGAGCCCCGTCAGAGCATCCCGCCAGTTCTTCCGATTGACGGACTCCCCCAGTCCCCGAAATGTAAACGTAGATATTCTCTTTATCCTTGGGATCGATCACCAGCGTGTGGGTGTGCGACCCCCGGCAGCTTTGCACCGCGGCCACCTGCTTCGGATTTCCCATGTCGCTGATGTCAAAAATACGCACGCCCCGGAAGCGATCCGGACTCGGCGGCGGAGGGACACGCGGAGCGCGAGGCTGACCCGGCGCCGGCGGCGGAGGAGGTGGCGGCGGCTTGTATCCTTCCGGCAGCGGGATCCCCTGCGTTCCACAATCGGTTCGGCCATTCATCGCTTCGGCCGACATGAAGAGAAGGTGCCCGTACACCGACACGTCACCCTGCCCGCCCGGACACATCAGCGACGTCTTCAGCGCAGTCTTCGCCGGATTGTCGATGTCGTAAAAATTGATCCCGTTATAGTTCCCGACGAAAAGGTGATTCCCGCTGAACGCGAGATCCGAATTCGCCGATCCGTACTGTACCGTTCGTGGAGGCGGAGCTTCTCCCGGCCGCGCCCCCGGAGCCGGCTCTCCTCCCGCCGGGTCCGGTCCACCGAATGGCTCCGTCGATCCGTCCGGATTCGGCGCGAATCCCGGCGGTTTCGGCAACGACGCCACTTTTTCCATCCCGAAGGCGGCCTCGCCTGCGTCGTACAATCCCGCCTTGAGGCTCGAGCGCGGATCGTCTGCACTCGCCCGAGGATTCGAAGGCGCCGTAGCCTGGGCGGCGCACAGTACTGGAACAGCGGCTGCGAGCGTGAGTCGGCGAATCATTTCTTCTCCTTTAGCATGCCCTTCATAATATTGATCTCCGCGGTCTGCGTATTATCCACGTCGGTCGCGAAATCGAAAAGTTGCGCGTCCTGCCCTGCCCCCGGCGTATCGAAAAGGTCCTGCACCATGGTCAACGCCCCCGTGTGATGCTGGATCATTCCCGTCAAAAACAAATAATCGAATTTCGCGCCCTTCGCCGCCGCCAGCGCTTTCATCTGCTCAGGCGTGAGCATTCCCGGCATCGGAGCCATCGCGCTCATATCCATCCCGCCATGACCCATGTGGGCAATGTGCTCGTGCTCCATCGGAACCGCCTTGCCGCGTTCCTCGAGCCATTGCCGCATCATCTTGATCTCATCGGTCTGCGAGATGCTGATCCTTTGCCCCAGCTTCAGCAAAGCTTTGTTGTGCGTCCGCGCGGGCATCAGCGCGACCATTTCCACCGCCTGCGAATGGTGATGGATCATTCCCTGCATGAACGCCGTATCCGCTTCCGCCGGTCCACGCGTCAGCGGACCCAGGTCTTTGCTCGACAGAACCTTGCTCGCCGCGCCCGGTGCTCCCGGCTGTACGATCGGCGCGCTTTGCTGGCCCCAAGCGGCGCTGAGCAAAACAAATGTTGCAGAAATCCGGACCCTTTCAGCCATGTGGCACACTATAGACCCTATGTTGAAATCCTGTCAATTGCCGCACGGCTAATGGACTCGTCTGTTAGTAGATGCTTTTCGAGAGCACTTCTGCGTCCGAAGCACACCCTTCCGGCGCCGATTTCGCCGCTTTGCGCAACGCCGCGAGCTCGCCACGGGCAGCCTCCACATCCGCGCGGAACGCGGCCGACGCATTCTGCGCCGCGAAGATCGAAGTCGCCGTCATCCACCCGGCCTGTACCGCGCTCAAATTGTGGACCCCGCAGATGACACGGCTTTCTCCAAACGCCCGCGCGCGCGCCAGAATCCCCGTCGCCGCGTCCGGAGCCAATTCCGCAAGAACCAGGCCCGTCTCCCAACTCGCGGTCGTGTGCCCTGAGGGATAATCGGGATTCTTTTCCAAGGCTGCTTTTCCTTCAGCCGATACGCACACATCGGCCGGCGCGACCTGGAACGGCCGTTTGTGCTTGTACAGATCCTTTAGGTAGTTTGCGGCCGCCCTGGAATCCAGGTTCGCGCGTGAAACCAGAGCGAAAACCTTCGGAGCGTTTTCTTGCGTCACCGTCACGCCGAGCGCGCAGCGGAAAGCGCGAAAAATTCCGGCGATTGTTACGTTATCGTCCGACTGCGCCAATGCCCAACGCGGCGATCCTTCAAGAGTCCGCGTCTTCCAGTACAGCGCCATATCCGCCGCGAATCTGGGATCGCTTGTCTCCGGCGCCGGAGGCACAATACGAGCCACCTCAGGCACGTCGGCCGCGGTCAAGTATCCTTTGGGAGCCGTCCCGGCCCCTCCCTGCTGCCCGGACAGCCAAGCGCTCGTCGCAGTCAGTGCGACGGCCATGAAGACGAACGTTTTTGTCATTCATCTATTATTCATATTCCGCAGCCGCGCTGGCCCGAGTCGAGATATTCGTGGCTTCCAGCGGCTGAAATCTGGATCTCCGCGCAATACGTTCCGGACTTAACCCGAATCGTCCGCACTTTGCGCGCAGGCTCCTTCGTCTTCGATTTTGCGAGCCCTTCTGCGATCGCCCGGCCGCTCATCGCCGGCGGCGCGGGGATCCCTTCCATCGAAAGAATCGTCGGCGCGATATCGAAGTTCCCAACCGGAGCCTGAATCTCGGTACGCTTGCGAAAATCCGGCCCCCACAATAGCAGCGGAGTATGAAGCATCCACGGATTCAAACCGCCATGCCCGCTTCTCCCCGCTACGCCGCTGCGCTTATCGTTGCTCGCGATTTTCTGCGCGCCCGCAAATCCGAACGCGTTTTTCTCCGAACTCCACTGAAAAGTCGCGATTATGTCGGCGCCGCGCGATGCATTACATTCTCCGGCGCGCTCCAAAGAAAAGGTCCCCTTAACCCACCCCTGTTCCCGGCGGCCGTCGGCGCAGTGCACGATCCCGCTGTCGGGCTTCGCCGCCGCCGTGAATATTACGTCCACTCCATCCGTCTGTTGTAGCCGTTCCACCGTCTTTTGAATCACCCCTGAATCGTGATTCTTTGCGTAGATCAGAACCGAAGCTCCGTTGCTGGCTGTAACCACATCCCCCGCGACTCCGGCCCCCTTCAGCGCGCCCTCGAGATCCACGGGATCAGGTTCCGCGCCGAACCCATGATCCGCGGTAACGATCAGATTTGTCTCCGGAGCCCACTTCCGCACCTGATCGAGCAGCAGACCGATCTGTTCATCCGTCACCTTCAGCGCCTCCATCGCCTCGGGCGAGCCCACCCCGAAGCGATGCTGCGCCCCGTCCGGCTCCGTCATCCAATCGATCACTACCGCCGGCTTCATCTCCGGGATCACATACCCGCGCAAAACTTTTTCCGTCCACAGCAGCGAGGGTATTCCCTCATCCGCTTTTCCGATCCCGAACCGCCTCTGAATTTCCTGATTCACCCGGTCCGGATACGCCGCGCGCTTCCCCTCTTCGAGCCCCGCGGAAATCAACACGCCGTTGCCCGAGATCGCCTCCGGATTCAGCAGAAATCCGCTCCCCGTCGATCCGGAAGTGAGCGCCACAAACCGTACGCCCGCCTCCTCCAGCGTTTCGGCGAGCGTCGGCGCCGCCAATGCCCGTCCTCCCGAAACCGCGGCAAGCTTTACCAGATTCTGATAGTTCGAGGTGTCGAACGGCCTCGCGGAAACCGCTTCTACCCACATCGTGTTCGACACAATTCCATGAATTGCGGGAAGCGTTCCGGTGGAAATGCTCGCCGAGTTCACCCGCGTCACCGTCGGGAAAACGGAATGCGCATTCGCGCACCACGTCCCCTCCTGTTTCAGCCGCGCCAGATTCGGCATGATGTCCGGACGAATCGCGTCCGGTCTCAGCCCGTCGATCACCAGCACAATCACCCGCGGCGAGGCTCCATGAACCAGACCGGCGGCCGTCAACAACAACGGAACCCAATTTCGCATTTCTTATTATGAGCCTCGATTACTGGAAATGAACTCGACGCCGCGGTTGCCGCTCACCGCATCTCGAAATCGACATGCGAAGCATCGATCGACTTACGCACCGCAGCCCTGAATCCCGGCCACGACGATTCAAACCGCAGCGCCTCCACCAATGGCGGATGAGCCAGGCTGAGCTTCTCCGCTCTTCGCATCTGATCAAGACTCGCCGCCAGATACTCCATTCGCACTGACACCTTCCCGCCATCCGACCAGACTGAAAAAATCAGCGCCCCACCCGGAGGCGTCTCGTCCTGCTGATATCCCTGAAGCTTCCACGACAAATCGAGAATCCCCGACAAGTTCGAAAGATTTGTATCGTGGCCCGACAACAGAAGCACCTTTGTTTCTGGAGTTCCGATCGCTCCAGGAACACGCTTGCCCGCAACCGCCTGCTCCATCGAGGCGAGAACATGTGCCATCAGATTCGACCCGCGGACTCGAGCCAGGTACGAAGTCCGGCGCATCAGATCCGCATAGACCCGATGGAGCTCCAGCACCTGAAACAGATTATCTTTTGTCAACCGTCCCCAGCCGGGTGCGTCGCCGGTGATTCCGTTCGTATATTCAAGCAGCAGATTCTCGCTCAGCGTCGAACCCGCCGCGAAAGGCCCACGCAACTCGACGTTCTTGCCCTGAATCGCAACACCCACCCCCGTCGTCGGCTCGAACAGCCGCTTCGCCGTGGGCTTTCCTCCGTCAAGGATGAATTGCAGCAGCTCCAACGCCGTGCGATGCTCATTCAGTATTTCCCGCGGATCCGGATCGAGCCTTGCGCGCACCGCCTCGGCTGCAAGTTGCGGATCGAGACCGCCGAACCCGCCGAAGATCGGATCTTTTCCCTTTTCATCGCGCGAGTGAATCCCGAGCCCGCATCCCGGCTGTAGCGATTCCGCGAACGCCCGTCCTGTTTCAAGCGTCCGCTCATCCGTATCCGCCCAGATGTAAACCTCGCCCGCGCATCCTTTGCCGCCGAGAAGCCTCTCCTGCGCGAAACGCTCCCGGTAATACGACCCGAGAATCTTGATCAGCTCCCGCCCATGCGGCGTCAGTTCCCCAGGGCCCACACCCCAATCCGGCCACGGCTCCGCGGAATATTGCTTGAGCCTGTCAGCGTCCCAGGTAGGCGACCGCACCCCGTGCCGCGACACGATCACCACATACTTCAACTGCGGCTGGGCCGAGGCGGGCAACAAAAGAGCCGCCGCCGTCAGCGAGCGGACGAACCAGTTAGCGTTCACGATTCAGCGTATACCGCAAGCCCGCCGCGTACGTCGGCTTGTACCACTCCCGCTGATTCACGAAGATCGTGCTGCCTGTGTAGTAGCCGAATACCGCATCCGTCAGATTCAGTCCATACACGATAGCGCTCAATCCGTGACTCAGCCGGATGCTCGCCTGCGCGTCGAGCTGGAAATGAGGCAGCGTATAAACATCGCCCGTCGGACCGTGCGGACCCAATCCGCTCACGTCCGACGACGTCTGGTACTGATACTGATAGATGCTCGTTCCGTTATACGAAAGCCCCACGCGAACCGAGTACCGCCCGCGATCGTACGTCGGACTGATATTCCACGTATGCGGAGCCTGCCGCTGTAGCGCCGGACTATCCGGACGCCCCGGAATCCCGTCGATCCTCGAATTCGTCCAGCTATAGTTCGCGAACATCCCGAGCGCCGAAAGCGGCCCCGGCAGCATCGAAAGCCTCTGTTGATACGAAACTTCGAATCCGTACAAATGCGCGTCGCCCGCGTTGATCCACTGCGAAACCAGGTCCCCCTGATACGGTCCGCTCGACGCCAGATACGACGTGCTGATCAGCGTATCGGTCAATTGCTTGTAGAAGAATCCCGCCTGGATCAGGCCTACGGGATTCAAATAGTGTTCATACAAAATGTCGTAGTTGTTCGCATGCGTCGGCTTCAGATTCGGATTCCCGACCGCTACCGTGTAAGGATTCGACGAATCGTCCTCGGTGACGTACGGCACAAGCTGATACGCATCCGGCCGCGACAATCCCCGTCCGTAAACGAGCCGCAATCCGGAGTTCGGCGACAGCGCGTATCGCGCCGAAACGCTCGGCAGAGCATCGGCGTACGACGCATGATTCGTAATCGCTACCGCAATCCCGCACCCCGTGCTCGTAGGACAGGTCTTCGTGCCCGCCGGAAGCAGCGTGACGTTATTCCCCTGCGTGCGAAGCTGCGTTCCTTCGAATCGTACCCCCGCGACGATGTGCCACTTCCCGAAATCCATCGAGTTCATCAGATAGCCCGCCGGAATCCGCTCGATAATATTGAACTGATTCGGATACGTATTCGCCGCCGTCTTGATGCCGTCCACGAAGTTCGAAAGACTGCTCAACGTGAAATCCTGAATCTTGTTGAAGTCCGATACCGGACCGAACTTCCCGCCAAAGTACGCGTTGTTTAGAAAATTGTTCGTGCTGAAGTCGCTCAGAAACTGGATCATCGGATAGCTTGCGGCGTTCCAGCCGTCATACACCGTTTCCGTCGCGTTCTGATACTTGTGCCCGTTCCGCACCTTGCCGCCGAACTCCAACACGCCGTAATGCGACCCGATGCGATAGTTCGTCGAATACGAAGCCGATGCCGTCAGGTTCAATTGCGCGCTCATGCCCTGCGACGTCGTGATGTCCTTGAATCCCCAGTTCGACGCGTTCAGCAGCGGCGAGTTCGGACCGTCGCAGTTGTTCCCGAAATGCGGAACCTGCGCATCCGTCTGCGCCGCGGGATCATACCCGCACGTCAACTTCGTGCCGATCCACGAAAAATCCGCCTTCGGATTTCCCGCCGAATCCAACTCATACGACCGCGCCGCCGACAATTCCCACGTCAGCATCGACCCGCTGAACGCTTTCCTCCCGCCCAGGCTATAGCTCGCAATCGAAGCATCCGGCCGCTTACTCGACGTGTAAAACTTCGCCGCGCCCGCCGCCGCCGGCGAGAAGTACCACTTATCGCCGTAATCCTGAAGGTTTGAATAAAGCCCCTTGAAGTAAACGTTCGAGAACTGGCTCAGCTTATAGTCCGCCGTCCCCGCGAATCCCCACCGGTTGCGGTAATAGCGATACTCGCGTATCGTGTTGTTGTCGTAGAACGGCCTGGCGAACGTCGACGCCGGGTCGATCGCTGGCTGAAGATTGTCGATCCCGCGGCCGTTGTAATCGTATGTCCCGCCGAACAACAAGCCCAGCTTCCGCTCGCGCCCCAGCCGATGACCGATCGTCCCCCCGAATTGATCGTTTCCGCGGCCGCTCAGAATCGGATTGTATCCCCCGATTCCAAACAGCGACAGCGTCGGAAATTCCCCCGCCGTCTTCGTCTTCATGTTCACCGATCCGCCGATCCCATCCCCATCGATGTTCGGCGCCAGTGTCTTGTTAATCTCGACCGACTCCACCAGGTCGGCCGGAACCACATCCAATCGAATCTGCCGCACGCCCGGCTCAGGCGACGGCGTGCTGATCCCGTTGATCGTGACGTTCGTCAACCGCGGCTCGGTTCCGCGCACCTGGATGTAAACCCCCTCCCCCTCGATCCGTTCAAGCGTCACCGAAGGCAGCCGCCCCAGTGCATCCGCGACGTTTGCATTCGGCAGCGACGTGATCACCTCGGCCGGAAGCACTTGCAGAAGATTGTCCGCCATCCGGCTCCGATTGATCGCCTCCGTCTCCCCCCGCGCGCGTTCCGCCGTCACAATCACCTCCTGCACCATGGATCCGACCTCCATCTTGAAATCCACGTGCTCCACCTGCCCCGCGTTGCAGGTTACCTCCTGTTGCGCTGTCTTAAATCCCAGGTAAGAAATGATGACCTGATAGTTCCCCCCCGTCAGATCGTTGAATCCGAATTCACCCTGCGCGTCGGAAGCGGCCGCGACCCCTTTTGGCATTAAGCGCACCTCGGCGCCCTGAAGAATCGCGCCGGACGTGTCTACTACTCGTCCCGCGATAGCGCACCGCGCTCCCTGCGCCTGAAGCGCGCTCAGCAGACAGAAACCTCCAACGATAATCCCGGCAAATCGTGATCCGGTCATCAACGCGAAATCCTCCTTCGGCAGCGGGTAATGTGTCCTCCGCGCACTCCATTGCACACGTGTGCATCAAGCGGAATGTGCCATTGTCGCCCGCCTTTGTTACAGCATTATGAACCGCGAAGGAATTGTCGGTTTCTCAGCGAAGGGCCGGAGGCCCCGTCGATTCCCGAACCACCAGCGCACCCCGGGTCAGTTTGCTCTCAGGAGATTCGCCTGAAAGAATCGCCAGCAGAATCGCCGTCGCCTGCTGTCCCATCTCCCGCTTCGGCTGCCGGATCGTTGTCAGCGGAGGCTCCGTGTACTGCGCGAAAAACAAATCGTCAAATCCTACGATCGAGACGTCGCCTGGAATGCTCAGCCCCAATTCCCGCGCCGCTCGCATCGCGCCCAGCGCCAGTCGATCGCTGTAGCAAAAAACCCCCGTGGGCCGCTCCGCCATCGTCAGCAACCGCCTCATCGCCGCCCGTCCACCCTCGGCCGCCGCATCTTCGTGCTGAACCAGCTTCCTCACGAACCGCACACCGCCATCCTCCAGCGCTTTGCGATATCCCGCAAGCCGCGCAGCGTCCGATTGAAATCCGTTCCGGTCGCCAATGTAGGCGATTCGCTTGTGCCCCAACCCGATCAGGTGTCCCGTCGCTTCCTGTGCCGCCGCCCGATCGTCGATCCGTACTGAATAAACAAAGTCCCCGGGGTGATGGCTGTTAATCAGCACAATCGGCGCTCTCATCTCGGAGAGCAATGGCAGATAATGCGCCCCGATTCGCGACGCCATCACCAGGATTCCGTCCACGCGGCGCTCGTGAAACGACTGAACCGCGCGCGCTTCCCTGTCCGCTTCGCCTTGGCACGCCGCGAGAATGACAGAGTAATCATTCGCGAGTGCGGCATCCTCGATGCCTTCCACCACCGCTCCCGCGAATGGATCCGCGATGGTCGTGACCACCACCCCGATCGTCCGCGTTCGCTTCGTGACCAGACTGCGCGCAACCGCGCTGACCGTATATCCCCGATCAGCGGCGATTTTGCGAATCAGCGCGCCCGTCTTTGCATTGACCAGCGGACTGTTGCGCAGCGCCCGGGAAACGGTCGAGTGAGAAACACGGGCCGCGCGCGCAATATCCTTGATAGACACCATCGCGAACGTGTTCAGCTTAGCAACTCTGGTTACGCGAGGCCAGACACGCTTAAAACAGGGTCGCCCGTTGATCTTTCGTAGCGGTTACGCTGAAAAAATAAAAAATTTGAATCCGTGGAATGCGTCTAACAATCCTACACGCAGTCGGATTGCTTAAGCTCTGCGCGCTCCCGCAAGCAATCCGCAACTAATCTTATTCGTTCTCGCACCACGGGGACGTGGAGGGCCCAAATGCAACCCATCCCGCGAGAATCAGTGGCCGGCATGCTGCGCCCCGATAAGGCGCTGCTCCTTGAAGGCGAAAACGAGGTTCTGCGGCTGATCATTGAAGGGACGCCTCTGTCCCTTGTTCTTGAAGAAGCGGCGAAAGTCGCTGAGCGTCAGGCATCTCCCGGTTTGCGCGCTTCAATCCTTCTGGTCGAAAAAGACGGGCAAAACCTTCGCGTTCAAGCCGCGCCAAGCTTTCCAGGCACTTTCGCCGAGGATATCGGCCCGGTCCCGATCGGTCCCAAATCCGGCGCCTGCGGTGCGGCCGCATTTCACCGGGCGCCGGTCTTGATCCGCGACGTCGATACCGACGAGCTTGGGATAGAGTTTCGTGAATTCGCGGCCAAGTACGGCCTGAGGGGCTGCTGGTCCATGCCGATCATTTCATCGGGCGGCGGCCTGCTCGGAACTTTCGCGATTTATTATCAGAGCCCCTCATTGCCGGCTGAATGGGATCGGGCCGTTCTCGAGATCCTGGCCCGGACATGCGCCCTGGCGATCGAGCGCTCTCAGGCGGAAAGGATTCTTGCCGAAAGCGAAGAGCGCCTCCGCTCTTTGAGCCGCTGCTCGCCGATCGGAATTTTCACGACGAACGTGGAGCGGACGTTTACTTACGTGAATCCGCGATTCCGGGAGATCAGCGCCTTCGGCTACGAGAAGAATGTGGAGTATTGGCTCGAAAATGTCCTGGAGCCGGAACATCGCGAAAGGATTCTTGCGGCGTGGACCCGCTCTGCCGCCGACCGTTTGGAGTTTTCTCAAGAGTTCCCGGTCGTGACCGGGGAAGGAGATTCGCGTTGGGTCAATCTCCGCGCGGCGCCGATGAACACTTCGCTTGGAGAACACATCGGCTATGTCGGAACGGTCGAGGACGTCTCCGAGCGCCGGCGCGTCGAGTCGGAACATCGCAGAGAGTCCGCTTTTCGCGCGGCGATTGAAGAATCGATTCCCTGCGGGATCATGACGTTCAATCTGGACGGAACGCGAACGTATGTGAATCGCGCATTCGCCGACATGATCGGATGCCCGGCGGAGGAACTTGTCGGAGAGCGTCCGCCATTTCGATGCTGGCCCACAGATGATATTCAGACGAGACAGAAGCAGTTCGAACGGATGCTTGCAGGCGACGCTCCTCCCGATGGCCTGGAATTGAAATTCCGCCGCGCCAACGGCGACTGTTTCACGGCTCTGCTCACATTCGCGGAGCTGCTCGATGCCGCTCACCAGCGTTGCGGATGGGTGGCTTCTGTCCTCGACATCACGGAGCGGAAGCGCGCCGAGGAGTCGCTGCGATGCAGCGAGGCCGGACTGAGGCTCGCGCTGGACGCCGGAAAGATGGGTGGCTGGGAGTGGGACATTATCCGCAATACGATTCACTGGTCGCCTCAGGTGGAAGAATTGCACGGATTGGAGCCGGGAACCTTCGGCGGAACCTTCGACGATTTCCACATGGACATGAACCCGGAGCATCGTCCACGCGTGTTCGCGGCGATCGAAAAGGCTCTACAGGAGCGCGGCGACTATAGCGTCGAGTATGAGATCACCCGCCCCGATGGCGGTCGCGTCTGGCTCCAGGCGAGAGGACAGGTATTTTCGAACGAGCGCGGCGAGCCTGTGAAAATGGCTGGAATTTGCATGGATATCACGGCGCGCAAGTTGGGGGAGAGTCAGGCGATTCGGCGCAGCGCCGCGTAGATGCCGACGTGCTGGTGCATTACATCGACTGCGATGCGGCCCCTCCTCGCCGCGGCTCCCGCTGCCCCAAGCATCGGGATCGTTCCCGCGTTACTTCAATCCACGCGCTGCTTCTCAGCCAGCAGGAAGTCGACCACCCGGTCGAACGGGTCGAGACCGAATGCTTCGCCGATGGGAGCCCGCAGGTTTGAGTTGGCGTTGATGTCGTAAAAGACGCGGCGGCCGTCCCCTGTTTCGATGTATTCGATGCCCCCCACGTCCAATCCGCCGATCCGCATAAGCTTCGCGCCTGTTTCGACCGCGCCGGAGGGGATTTCTTTGTACGGATAAAACTCGACTGCTTTCCGCGCCCCCGAGCCCGCATCGCAGTGGGCTGAGTTCCCTTCCGCCGGATTGCAAACTTCCGAGGGGCAGAGATTGAAGGCTCCGTGGGAGACGACCCGCATCGCGTAAAGCAGCTCGCCGCCGAGAAATTCCATCCGGACGATGCCCCGTGAAGAATCGTAATCGACGTATTCCTGAAGAAGGAGCAGATGGTCGGGCAGCCACAGCTCCGGCTGCCTGCGCAGAAGGCCCGCCAGTTCGTCCGGCGAATTCAAGAGAAAGATGCGCGCGCCGCTCCCGCCTTGTTCGGGCTTGAGCAGAGCCGGCCAATGGTCGCCCCATGCGTCGAGTGCCGCCTCGGCGTCGTTGAATGCCACCGTGCGCGGATGCTCGATTCCCAGTTGCTGCATCAATGCGGCTTGCGCGGACTTGCTGAGTTCCAGCGAGAAAGCCCGGGACCCGTTGATGACTCGCGCCCCGCCGACTTCGAGCGACCGCATAAGCGACAGAGCGAAGGAAACCGCTCGCGTATTGCCGCGCACGTACGCGCTCGGGCTCGCCTGGTTGAAATACAGAGGCGCCTCCGGTGGGAAATCCGGATTGAAGGAGCCATGTTTCAGGTCGATCCTCCCGAAGTCCACCCCGCGGCGGGTGAGCGCTGAGAACAGAGGCTTCTGCCATTCGGGGTGTTCGAACAGGACCACGAGGTCGTGCGGCATGGGTCGCTTTCAATATAGCGGAGGTTCGCGCAGCCTCTCTGTCGCGCCCTAACGTTGCCTTCCGGCTATTTTTTCTGAAATCGATACCCCAGAATCATCTTTACCAGCAGGTGATCCGTGCTGTGCGTCGCCCCGATTCCAACCCCGAAATTGAACTCCCAATTTGGCGACAGATTCAAATCCACCGACGGGATGATTTGCTGCTGCTGTTCGGTGACCGGATCAAAACCGGTTATCGGCCCGAGTGATCCGTAATACTCGATCCCCCCGTTGATCTTGCGCGTGAAGTCCCAACCGGCTTTGAAGTTCGGTGAAAATACCACCCCTTCATTCACCCCCGGACCATGAAACGACCTGTCGAACGTCGGATTGAACGCGAGATATAACCGGCCGATCTGCTTATCGATAATCGGCCGGATCTCGAGAGTCCACGTGTCCCTTGAAAATTCCGGGCGCTGATATCCAAACTCGACCGAAAGACTCGCGCCCACCGGCCACTTCCAGTCTTCAGGAGCGCGCACCCGCGGCCGAATATGATCGCCCACCCATTGCCATCCCTGCCCCGGCGCGGCGCTCGTGAAGATGTACCAGCCCGTCTCGAACCAATCCGTCCAGCCGTGTGTGATCTCTATCGTCTCGTGCCACTGGTGTTCGGTCGGCAGCGTTCCATCCTCCGGATTCTTCGTGCCTTGAATCGTAAAGTTGTTATGCAGCTCGAACATCGTCGCACCCGGCTTTACCGTTTCCGACGGATACACCTGGATCTCGTAATTTCCCTGGGCGAATGCCAGCCCTCCGGCTGTGAGTACGATTAAAAATCTCAGCATCTAGGAATCGATCAAGGTTATCATCGATCTTTATGCCAGCGAAAGTCACGATCAACCCCAACGGCTCGATTCGTATCGAGGGCGAGTTCACGATTCACGATGCCGAGGGAAACCCGTTCGGACTTGCCGGACGGACTGCAATCGGATTGTGCCGTTGCGGCCAATCCGCCAATAAACCCTTCTGTGATGGTTCCCATAAGCGCGTCGGATTCGAATCCCTCTGCCCTGCGCGAGATCTTCCTCCGCCACAACCCAAATAGGAATAGGCTTAGGCTCGCACACTACGGACTTATCCTGTGGGGGATAGTAGGAGATAATCCTGCCCTTGCGCCTACCAATTTGAAAAAGGCAAAAACCTGAATCGCCTTAGCGATTTAGGCTGCGAGCACCCAGTCTTGGGTGACCTGTCCTTTCATTGGAGGTTTCAAATTGAAGATTCGTATGTGCTTGATTTCCATGTTGGGATTGACGGGGATCGTCGTTCCAGCGCACGCCAGTTTCTCCTTCTATAACGGAACAACTGGAAACGCCCAATACAACAACGCCGTGACCCTTGCTGGGTGGACCAATTCCTCGCTCGAAACGTTCGGAGGCAGTTCCGGCTCTCTCAACGGAAGCTCGGAATACGACGATACGGCAACGCTCGTCAAATTTTTCGCGTTCCTCAGCAATGGGACGACAACCGATACCTTTACCGTCTCCGGAACCACCCTCCGCCAGCACACCGGAGGGGATGTCCTCAAGATTACTCTTCCGGCCAACGTCTTCGCGTTCGAGTTCACCACCACTTTCACCGGAACCACCATCGCGGACCTCTGCATCGAACCGGGCGTATCGTCATTCACCAGCACCTGCGCCGCGAACCAGGAGGTGGTTTTCGGGCCCGCGCCGAATGAATTCATCGGCATCACGAGCGATACCGCCTTCAACACGATCTTCATCGGCCCGTCCATCAACGGAAACGGCCAGGCTGCCCTTCAACTCATCAACTTCTCCGATGCAACCGGTCTCGGGGCTTCCACGCCCGAACCCGGATCAATGGCCCTGCTTGGATTCGGACTCCTGTCAGCCGGCCTGCTTAGGCGCCGGCTCCGCGCCCTAGCCTCGGTACGGTCCGGACAATGTTGACCGGAAGCACTTCAGCGCGCGCAAGCTCAGTGCCGGAAAAAACCACCTGCGCCAGTTCTCCGCGCTGTGTTTCCGCGCGTTGGAACTGGTCGAAAACCAGGTTGCCGAGCGAGTAGAAGATCACCCCGTTTCCATAGCGCTCCCACGGCTGTACTACGTGAGGATGATGCCCGGCGACGGCGCGCGCGCCTGCATCGATCGCCGCGCGCGCGAAGGCGACCTGTTGCTGATTGGGACGCGGCGCGTATTCGATTCCTGCGTGCATCGAAACGATCGCCACATCCGCTCGTTTCAGGATCGCAGCCACGTCCTGCCTCATCTGCCCGATATTAAGAACCGACACGCGCTCATCCACGTCCGTATGATTCCCGTTCGACTGATCGTAGGTGTAGCCGAGGAATCCGAACTTTATCCCATTGCGTTCGATCACGGCGCCCGCGTGGGCCGCATCCGCTGACCGCCCCGTGCCCGCCGCGGCGATTCCGTGCTTCTCCAGCCAATCCAGCGTAAATTCGATCCCGTAGCCTCCGCAGTCCCGCGCGTGATTGTTGGCTGTCGAAACCACGTCGATCCCCGCCAGTTCCAGCCCCGCGACCATGTCGGGCTCGGCCTTGAAAACCATTCCCTGCTCGACCGGTTTGCCGCGATCGGAAAACGGAGCTTCAAGATTCGCGAACGCAATATCGGCGCCCATGAACAACGGCGCCACCTCGCGCAGCGGCGATGCCGGGTCCCGCCGTTCCCGCGCCAGTTTGCCCACGAATCGCGATAACATGATGTCGCCGCCCAATAGAATCCGCGTCTCCTTCGCGCGCGGAACGATCTCGATCGGCCAGCGCGTGACCGGAATACTGCCCAGGATCGGCAGGATCGCGCGCCGCGAAAGATCGTTTTTAAAAGTCAAGAAACCAGCATACATCGGCCGCATTTCTTGCGACCACTTGCGTGGGAAACTTCATCGGCTCATACGGCCCTTCGATGACCCTTTGGAAAACCGCCGCTTTGTCCGCGCCCGTCACCAGCATCGCCGTATGGCGAGGCGCGATCAGAACCGCCGGCAGCAGGGTGATCCGCCACTGCTTCATCTTCTCCACCCATGTTGCGCCCGCGATCCCGCTCCGGTCCCCGATCAGCTCGCCCCCCGGAAATAGGCTTGCCGTGTGGCCGTCTGGACCCATTCCCTGATGAATGACGTCGAATACCGGCGTCTCGCCCGGAACGATCCCGAAAACCTCGCGAATCTCATCGGCGTATTTCCTGGCCGACTCCTGCGCCTCGAGTTCCGCCCGCATCCGGTGAATGTTCGCTTCCGGATACTTCGCCGGCGCCAGCCAATGGTCCTTGGCCAGCTTGAAATTGCTCTGCGAATCGGTCGGAGGCACGCCGCGCTCATCCACCCAGAAAAGATGCGCGCGATTCCAATCGAAATTGGTTCGCGCGAAATACTCGAACATCGCTTTCGGCGATGATCCGCCGGAGATTGCCAGCATCGCCCGGCCTCGCTGCGCGATCGCCTCGCTGAGTCTTTCAACAATGTACGCTCCACAAGCCTCGGCGGCTTGCTTCGCATTGGGATATTTCCGGAAGTCCGCTTTCATGAGCTTTCAGTCGAGCAGCACGCTTTCAAACGCCCGATCGCGCTCCAGAATCGACAGCTCCTCATTCATCAGCGAATCTTCATCGGGCGCCGGCATCATCGACAATGCCGTCTGCCGTCCGCTGCACACTTCAAGCGTCCCGCCGCTCGCTGTCACCACCATGTCCAGACCTTCGCCCGACAGTCTTACCGCCCGCAGCCCGGCCTCGCTTGCACCCGCCTCCATCGCCACGCGAGCCGATGGAAGCGCGCGCTCGATCCACCGCCCAAAATACAGAACGGTCGACGATAACGTCCCGCCGTACTCGATCTTCACGTCGCGAACTCGCGCCGGCTTGTCAGGGCAATCCTCGAACACATGGGCAAGCGCCTCGCGCCATGCGGTGAGCCGCGTCCAGGCAAGATCCGCGATCCTCCGCCCGCGCGCCTGCATTTCTTTCACCACCGCTATGGCGCCTCGAGCGTTCGGCGCCTGCGACGAATCGGCGATAATCTTGTCCGCCAGCGGAAACAGCGGATCGAAATAGCGCGATGAGAAGAATCGCGGACCGCGGCACCACAACACAACCGGCAGATCCGGCGCGAGCAGAGGCACCAGCAGCCGCGCCACGTCGCCCAGGTTCGCCGCGTCCGCCGACATCTCGATTCCTTCCGAACAGATCTGCTGATTGCGCCCGAATGGCATCCAGCATTCCGCGAAAACTTTCGCATCGAGAGCCGCGCCCTCCACCGCCCGCAGCACGATCGCGCGGCTCGGATGATGATGCATCAGCACACCCAAAGTTCTGCGCACCCCTTCGGCGTCCCTTTCCCCTTCCGCCAGCACAACCAGCGTCATCGCACAGGCCCGCAGCACCCCGCCCGCCGTTTGCTGATCGCGCGCCAGATCCGCCCAGAGCTCGCGCAGCTCGCGCAGGATTTTCTCCGGATTCACTGCTACGGCGCTCATCAGCTATTTCTCCAATGATGTCCATGCTTGGCGAGCATCTCGTCCGCCGCCGCCGGACCCCAGGTGCCCGGCTCATAGTTCGGAAAATCAAATTTCCGCGACGCCCAGTTGTCGAGAATCGGCTGGACCACTCTCCAGCTCGCCTCAACCATGTCCTGCCGCGTGTACAGCGTCGCATCGCCCTTCATCGCATCCACCAGCAGCGTCTCGTAAGCCGTCGGCGACCGCTCGCCGAAGCTCGAACCGTAGTTGAAATCCATCGAGACCGCGCGCAGCCTCATTCCGCTCCCAGGCTGCTTCGATTGGAACCGCAGCGAGATTCCCTCCTCCGGCTGGATGCGCATGATCAACAGATTCGGTTCCATCGGCGGCCCGCCATTTTGCGAAAACATCGCGTGCGGCGCCGCGTTGAACTGGATCGCAATGTCCGTCACCCGCTTCGCCAGCTTCTTCCCCGTCCGGATGTAGAAAGGAACCCCGGCCCACCGCCAGTTATCGATGTAGAACGTCGCCGCCGCGAACGTATCCGTCTGCGACTGCGCATCCACCCCCGGCTCCTGCCGGAATCCTCGATACTGCCCCGCTACCGTATTCCCCGGCACTTCATCGGAATGCATGATCTTGATCGATCGCAGCAATTTGGCCCGCTCATCGCGGACCGCATCCGGTTCGAACGCCGCCGGCGGCTCCATCGCCATCGTCGACGTCACTTGCAGCAAATGATTTTGAATCATGTCCCGCAGCGCTCCCGCTTCCTGGTAATATCCGCCCCGCCCTTCGACCCCGATCGATTCCGCCGCCGTGATCTGAACATGATTCACATACCGCCGATTCCAGAGCGGCTCGAAAATCCCGTTGCCGAACCGGAACGCCAGAATATTCTGCACCGTTTCCTTCCCCAGATAGTGGTCGATCCGGTACACCTCGTCCTCGGGAAATACCTTGTGGATCGCTTCGTTCAGCGCGCGGGCGCTCTGCAAGTCATGCCCGAACGGCTTTTCGATCACCACCCGCCGCCACGCTCCCGCCGGAGGCCTCGACAAACAGGACTTCCCCAGCAACTCCACCACCGGCGCGTAGTAGCTCGGCTGCGTCGAAAGATAGAACAGAACGTTCGATTGGCCCGCCTCCCGGATCTTCTCGCCGATCCTCCCGTAAACCTCCACGTCCTGCAAATCCCCCGCCACGTAACCGATGTTCTTGGCGAAGCTGTTCCACAAGTCCTCGTCAAACGGACTGTCCTCCAGAAACTGCTTCACCGAATCATGCATCGCCCTCCGGTACGCATCATCGGAAAGCGCCGTGCGCGAGTTCCCGATAATCGCAAACGACGACGGCAGCCGCCGCTCGTACGCGAGCCGGTACAGCGCCGGCATCAGCTTTCGTTTGGTTAAGTCGCCGTGCGCTCCGAAGATCACAATCGCGCATTCGGGAACGCGCCGTTCATATCGCAAGGTGTCGGAAAAAGGGTTGGAGGCGCTCACTACCGCTACAATATCAAATGCCTGTTTCACCCAAAGAGTTTTACCGCCGGCCCGCGGCTACAATAGGATCGTGCAGACGTCACGCCTGACCGCCGTCGCCCTCATCGCGGCCGCTCTTCAGGCAGCACCCGCGATCTTTCCTCTCAAGGACATTAAAGCCGGACAGCGCGGCGTCGGACGCACCGTCTTCTCCGGATCCAAAGTAGAAGAATTTCAGGTCGAAATCCTCGGCGTCCTCGAAAACATCGGACCCAAGCAATCCATCATCCTCGCCCGCCTCTCCGGTGGACCGCTCGCCAAAACCGGAGTCATGCAGGGCATGAGCGGATCGCCCGTATACATCGACGGAAAGCTCGCCGGAGCCGTTGCCCTCGGCTTCCCGATGGCCACCGAGCCCATCGCCGGCATCCGTCCAATCGAAGAAATGCTCCGCGTCGATCCCGATCCGAAATCCCGCGCCTCCCGGCCCCAGCCTCTTCAGGCAGGCAATGCGCGACTCGAAGAACTCGCCACCCCGATTTCTTTTTCCGGATTCACCTCCGCCACCCTCCGCCATTTCAGCGCGAAATTGAAAGAACTCGGCATGGATCCCCTCCAGGGCGTCGCCGGCGGCGGCAATCCTTCCGATAAGCTCGGCGACCCCAGCCGCCTCGAGCCCGGCTCCATGATCAGCGTCCAATTGATGACTGGCGACCTCAGCGTCGGAGCCGATGGAACCGTTACCGCCATCGACGGCGGCCGTGTCTACGCCTTCGGCCACAGATTTCTTGCCGCCGGAACCACCGAACTCCCCTTCGCCCGCGCCGAAGTGCTCGCCCTGCTCCCGAATCTTTCCGCGTCCTTTAAAATCTCCGCCGCGCGCGAATGGATGGGCTCCATCACCGAGGACCGCAACACCGCCATCTCTGGAGTCATGGGCCGCCGCGCCCCCATGATCCCGATTCAGGTCAATGTCGCCCAGAACAAATATAAGATGACCATGATTCAGGATCGAGTCATGACCCCCCTGCTGGCGCAGATGGCCGTTTTCTCCTCGATCGATGCCACCGAGCGCAGCGTCGGCCCCGCCACCTACGCGGTCCGCGGCCGCATCGATTTCGACGCCGGCAGCGTCCGCCTCGACAATGTCTACGGCGGCGACGTCAGCGTTGCCGCCATCGCCTCGATGGGCGTCGCCATGCCTCTCGCCTATGGACTCGCCAGCGGCTTCGACGCCCTCAAATTGAAAAATCTCGTCGTCGACGTCTCTCCCGTCGACAAACGCGCCCAGCTTCAGATTGCCGACGTCGCCGCCCCGCGCCGCGTCCGCCCCGGAGACGATATCGAACTCATCGTCGGTTTCACCGGTGAAAACGGAGCCGAAACCTCCAAAAACGTCCATTACCGCCTACCTGTCGGCGCCCCTCCCGGGCTCCTCTACGTCACTGCCTCCGACGCCGCTTACACCAACATGCTCGAACTTCAGTCCGCCACTGGAACGCCGGTCCACTCCGCCGCGCAGGTCATCGATTTTCTGAACAACATGCGATCGAGCACCAAAGCCTACCTCCGCCTCTGGCGCGTCGATCCTGCCTACACCATCGAAGGCCGCGATCTCCCCGATCCCCCTCCATCCCTGGGTATGATTTTTAGCCGCCTCCAATCCAATCAACTCAATTGGCGCGGTTCGAAAGTCGCCGAAATCGAAATCCCCTCCCGCGACGCCGTCGTCACCGGATCCAGAACGATCCAAATCGAGGTCAAAGAATGATCCTCTTTCACGGACCGAGTGGAGCCGCCTGTCCAGGCGGCGAGCCGGTCTCCACCCCCGCTTTCCGCTCCCTGAAACGAGCCGCCGCCCTCATCGCCACTATCTCCCTGGCGTCGGCCGCGACCACCGCGACCTGGGAAATGACCACCTATCAGGATTTCCTCCGCGGACGCATGAGCGGACTCTCCCTCACCCGCGATGGCCGCCTCGTCCTCGGTCCCCAACTCGACACGATCTTCACCTCCGACCAGCCCGAAATCTGGAGCATTGCCCAGACTCCCGATGGTTCGTTCTACCTCGGCACCGGAAACCGCGGACGTCTCTACCGCATCGATCCCGCTGGAAAAAGCTCCGTTGTCTGGACCGCCGACCAGCCTGAAATTTTCGCGCTCGCCGCCGATTCCAAAGGTGTCGTTTACGCCGGAACATCTCCGGACGGCAAGGTCTATCGCATCGAAAACGGTAAAGCATCCGAGTATTTCGACCCAGGCTCGCGCTACATCTGGTCGCTCAAAACCGCTTCCGATGGGTCTCTCTTCATCGGCACCGGCGATCAAGGCAAAATCTTCCGCGTCGCCGGGAGATTCAAGGGCGAGCTCTACTACGAAACGGGCCAGGCCCACGTCACCGCGCTCGCCATCGACCGCGACGGCAATCTTCTCGCTGGAAGCGAACCCAACGGAATGATTTATCGCATCACCGCTCAGAACAAGGCGTTCGTGCTTTACGATGCCAATCTTCCCGAGATTCGCTCGATCGTTCCCTCCCCCGATGGCTCGATCTATGCGGCGGCGCTCGGCGGCAGCGTCGCCAAACGAGTCAGCGCCTCACCGTCGCCGGGCTCTCCCCCCGCTCCCATGGTGACTGCGCCCCCCATCAGCATCACCGTAACCGACGCCCAGCAGGGCGGCATTAATCCTACTCCCAAACCCGAAACACCCAAGCCCGCCCCGCCCGCGCAGTCTCCCGTGATTGCTCCCGTTACTACGGTCGAAAACTCCGGCGTCGAGAAATCGGCGCTTTACAAAATCTACGCCGATAACACCGTCGAGACTCTCTGGAGTTCAAAGGAAGAAAACGCCTACGATTTCGTCGTCTCCGGCTCCGATCTCGTTTTCATCACCGACGCGCAGGGCCGCATCTACCGCCTCGATCGCGACCGCAAGGCCGCTCTCATCGCACAGGCCAACGAAGGCGAAGCGACTCGCCTTATCGAATCTCCCAACGGTTTGATTGCCACCACCGGCAACCTCGGCAAAGTCCTCCGCCTTCGCTCCGTCCCCGGCGCGAGCGGCTGGTTTGAATCGCCCGTGCACGACGCATCGAGCGTCGCCCGCTGGGGCCGCTTGAACTGGCATGGCGAACATGCCGGAATCGTCTTCAAGACCCGCGCGGGAAATTCTTCGCGCCCCGATGCGACCTGGAGCGAGTGGGCCTCTCTCAACAACGGCATGATCGCGAGCCCCAATGCCCGCTACATCCAATGGCGCGCCGAATTCTCCAACCCCGGCGCCGCCGTCGATAATGTGACCGTCGCCTACCTTCCCCAGAACATGCCGCCCGTTGTCCGGAGCGTCAACGTCAGCGCGCAGCCTCCAAAAACTGCCGCCCCCGCCGGCGCCAGCTACTCCATCACCGTCACCGATTCGGGCGAAGCCAGTTCCGCCCCCGGCACTCCATCCCAGACTTTTTCGCGCGCCGCCGCCCAACAGATCCAGATCGCCTGGCAAGCCGACGATCCTGACGGCGACAAGCTTCTCTACTCGCTCTATTTCCGCGGAGAAGACGAGCGTGAATGGAAACTCCTCCGCGCCAACATGACCGAGAACACCTACCTGCTCGACGGAGATGTTTTCGCCGACGGCCGCTACTTCTTCAAAGTGACAGCCTCGGATCGTCCCTCGAACCCGATCGCCCTCGCGCGCGAAGCGGAATTAATCAGTGCCCCCGTCCTCATCGACAACACTCCCCCGGCCGTCACCGCCAGCCCCGCGCGCCGCAATGGATCGAACGTCGACATCGACGTCGACGCCGTGGATCGCGGTTCTGTTCTGCGCCGCTGCGAGTACTCGATCGACGCCGGCCCCTGGACGCCCGTCGAAGCCGCCGACGGCGTAACCGATTCGCCGGTGGAAAAATTCAATCTCCGCCTGCTCAGCTTCCCCGCCGGCGAACACCTTGTGGTCATCCGCGTCTATGACGCCGCCGGCAACGCCGGCCTCGCCAAAGTCGTAGTCCGTTAGGCCCGCGCGCGCCTTCGCCGGAAAAATCGCTCTTCAACGGCTCGCCATCAAATATTGCGCCATGTAATAGAACGACAGGATCGTAATCCCCACCATCACTCCCGCAATCCCCTGCCACACCCGCTCCGTCGCTCTCGACAACGTAGGCGTCCCCGCTACGTACGCCACCGCGAATCCGCCGGTCAGCCCGCCTAGATGCGCCGCATTGTCGATCGCAAAGAACCCGAGCAGCCCCGTCAGCAAAATGTACCCTGCCCAAATCAGATAATGTTGCCGGATCGCCGACGCATAAGACGACCGCTCCCGCATCCCAAGCGCGATCATCGCCCCGATCAGTCCGCATAAACCCGCCGACGCCCCCACCGACACCGATAACGACCAGAAAAAGCTCGCCATGAATCCCGTAATGCTCGACATCAGGTAAATCGCAAGATAGCGCGGCGTCCCGTACACCGCCTCCACCTGAGTCCCCAGATCCCACAGCACCCACATGTTCATCCCGATGTGCAGCAATCCGCCATGGAGGAATCCAGCCGTCACCAGCCTCCACCACTCCCCGCGCGCGATTCCCGGATGCCACTTCGCGCCGAACTGAATCAGCGTGCCGGCGGTCAGATCGGGGTTGCCGTTCCGCAGAACCGTAGCCGCGAATAACCCGAGGTTGATCACCATGATTATGACGGTCGTAAACCGTGCATGCGGAATCAGTCCCCCCAGCGCATCCTGCGGCGGACGCCTGTAATACGGCTTCGGCGCAACCTCGGTCTGGCAGTACGGGCAAATCTTGTCGTCTGTCGTGATAAATGCCCGGCAGTGCGGGCACATTCGGCGTTTGTCCACTCAGCTTCATTGTAGTGGTCGAGACGGCCGGACAGGCTTCAATCCATGCCGCCCCGCTCCCATGTGCCTCCGCATTCGCTGGTACAATCAAGAGCGCAGTCCGCGAATGAAGACCGAGCAACAGCTTCGCGACGAAATCGTCCGGGTCGGACGCTTGATGTTCGACAAGGGATGGGTTGCCGCCAACGATGGCAACATCACGATTCGCCTCGATGAAACCCGCCTCCTCGCCACCCCCACCGGAGTCTGCAAGGGCCTGATGCGCGCCGAAGACATCATCGTCTGCGACCTCAACGGCGCCAAGCTCTGCGGCGAACGCGAATGCACCTCTGAACTCGCCATGCACCTCACGATTTACCGCTTGCGGCCCGATATCGCCAGCGTCGTGCATGCCCATCCGCCCGTCGCCACCGGATTTGCCGCCGCGGGCCGCGCCCTCGACCAGGCGCTGCTGCCCGAAGTCGTCATCTGCCTCGGCTCCGTGCCCCTGGCCGATTATGGGCTGCCCGGAACTCCCGCGCTTACCGAGGGCATGCTCCCTTACATTCCTAAATACGACGCGCTCCTCATGGCCAATCACGGAGCCGTTTCCTATGGAGAGGACGTCTTTCAGGCCTACCACCGGATGGAAACCGTGGAGCACTTTGCGCGAATCACTCTCGTCGCTGAACTGCTCGGCGGCCCGAAAGTTCTTCCTCGTGTCGAGGTGCAAAAACTGTTCGATTCGCGCGCGCGTTATCGCGTCAAGTCGCGCAATCGTTTCGAACCCGGCGCCCCGCTCACCGCCGAGGACATGCCCGATCCCAACGAAAAAATCGAGATTACACGCCAGCAGTTGCTCTCGATTATCGACGAGGCCCTCAAAGTTCGCGGCGTTTTCTAACCCGCGGCCCTCGGCCCCAGGACCGTTCTCCCTCGTCCCGGTGACCCTCAACCCCTCCGCCTCGCGTCACCCTTCCACATGGCTGTGATCCATGTCCGCCATGTGTACCTCCTTGCCCCTTCGCCGGCTGGTCCGGAAGATAAACAGGAACCCGGTCAGAAGAAATCCCGCAAGATACTTCATGATTTCCGCGCCGAGGTAAACCTGCTGAAGCGTCAGATAGCGCGTCATCGGGCCGATCGCCGTGCTGCCCGGCGGAAAATCCGTTTCCTTCCCCAAATAGGACAACTCCGTGGTCACGCCCAACTGGAACCCGGCCATCGCCAGCATAATCGCGCACAGCAACATCGGAAGAATTCTCCGCTGCGTTCCCAAAAACAGGCAGGCCGCGAGCGCCGCCCCCACCCCGAGTTGAGTCAGTTCCCACTTCTTCAGCAAAAATCTGCTCTGCTCGGCGGCCGCGTGCTTCAGCAGAACAGTCATGTTCTCCTGCCCGATTTCCTTCGTTATCTTTTCGACTGCCGGATGCGGCACCGCCATCACGATCACCGGCGCCCTCAGGCTCAGGATCGATACCGCTGCCATGAAAACGCTCCCCGCGATCCAGGCGCCAAGCAGGAATGTGGCCATCCGCCGAGTGTGCACGTTCTTTCTAGTGTGCCTCAGTTTACCCCGCCTGAGGCACGGCACTCATGACGCCCCTACGCCTGTTTACCCGGCAGTGCCGGCACCGTGAAGTAGAACGTCGATCCCTTCCCCACCGCCGACTCCATCCATACCTTACCCCCGAACTGCTCCACGATCCTCTGGCAGATCGCAAGCCCCAGCCCGCTTCCCGGCACTTCCGATCCGTGCAATCTCCGGAATACTCCGAAGATCGCGTCTTTGTATTTCGGATCGATCCCCACGCCGTTATCCGCTACGCTGAACGTCCACCAGTCCCCTTTGCGCTGCGCCGCGATCTGAATCCTCGGCGCGTTCCTTCCCCGATATTTGATCGAATTCGTGATCAGGTTCTGAAACACCCGATGCAGCATCGTGAAGTCCGCCGATACCACCGGCAGCTTGCCATGCGTGATCTGTGCCCCGCTGTCCTCGATCGCAAGCTTCAGATCGTTCAGCACCAGCGCCAGCACCGCTTCCGACGATACCGCTTGCTGCTTGGCTTTCTTTACGCTCATCTGCGAATAATCCAGCAGATCCGCAATCAGCTTTGACATTCTTCGCAGCGACCCCACCGCCGTCCGCAGCACCCTTTCATCATCGCCGCGCGCCCTCGCGAGCAATCCCTCCAGATCGTTCCCCACCGCCCGCAGCGGTTCCTGAAGATCATGCGATGCCGCCATCGCGAATCTTTGGAAATCCTGATTCGATCTCCGCAGCGCATCCTCCACCTGCCTCCGCTGTGTCACGTCGCGAGTCACCCCGATCATCCGCACCGGCAGATTCCCCGCCCCGAATTGCAGCGCCCCCATCGTCTCGAAGCACACGATCTCTCCTTCCCGCGTTACCACCCGATACTGATCGTGAAAGTCCCGCCGCCCCTCCACCGACTCATACAGATTTCTCCGCAGATGTTCCCGGTCGTCCACATGGACCCACTCCATCATCTCTTCCAGCGACCGCTCGATCTCCCGGCTCTCCCCGCCCCCCGGCGGACCAAGCTCGATCACCTTGTTCGTCGTCAGGTCCCAATCCCAAATCACCGCCCGATCCGCCGCCAGCGCCAGCCGCAGCCGCTGCTCGCTGACATGCACCTGTTCGAACGCCTTTTCCAGGTCCGCCGCCCGCCGCCTCTCCAGATCGTGCAAACGCTTCTTCTCCAGCGTCGAATTGATCCGCGCCCCCAGCAGCACCGGATCGAACGGCTTGAATAAATAGTCCTCCGCCCCGATCTCCAGACACCGCACGATCCCAGGCACTTCGTTCAGCGCCGAGATCACGATCACCGGTATCTCTTTCAGCGACGGATCCGCCTTGATCCGCTCCAGCACCTGAAACCCGTCCAGCTTCGGCATCAGCATGTCCAGCAGAACCACGTCCTGCTGCGATTGCAGAAGCACCACCAGCGCCTCCGCCCCGCTCGACACCGCCGTCACTTCGTGCCCCTGCCGCGACAATTGCTTGATCAGCAGCTCGCGGCTCCCCTTGTTGTCGTCCACAACCAGCACCCGCCCCGGTGCCGTCGCCGCCCGAACCCTCCTCCGTTGCTTCTGCTGCGCAGCCTCCCCCGCCTCGAACGTCCGCCGCCCCTCCGCGAAATCCAACAGCTCCGCCGCCGCCCTCCCGATCTCGATCACATCCGGAATCCCCGGACCTTCGTCGCTCGTGATCGCCCCCACCGTCTGCAAGATCGTATGCACCGGCCCCGTGATTTCGTCCCGCAGCAGCTCGATCGTCTTGTCCATCCGCTTGCCATGCCGCTGCGCCGTCACACTCTCCACCAGCTTCCCCAGATCGCGCCCCGTCTCCCGAATCCGCGTCAGGTTCTGATGCACGCTGCTGAATCCTGGTGTCCCCTCCAGATCCTCCAGCAGCATCTCCGCATAGCCGACTATATGGTTGATCGGCGTCAGAATTTCGTGCCGCAGCACGGAGAGATTCACCTTGGGCGATGTCGCTTGTGCCTGGCCCATAGAATTACCCCCGGCATTTCGCGTGCACAGGGAAACGTCTCCGATGCCGCGCATTCTTCTGGTCGAAGATAACGAGATCAGCCGCGAAATCCTCTCGCGCCGCTTGCGAAAGGCCGGCTACGAAATCCTTCTTGCAGCCGATGGGCGCGAAGCCGTTTCCACCGCCGCGGCCCAAAGCCCCGATCTCATCCTCATGGACATGTCTCTCCCCGTGATCGACGGACATGAAGCCGCTCAACTTCTGCGCAGACGTCGTGAGACCGCGTCCATTCCTGTGATCGCCCTTACCGCTCACACGCTCCCGGCCGATCGTGACCGGGCCCTCGCCGCCGGTTGCGATGAATACGAGCCCAAGCCTGTCGAGCTTACCCGTCTGCTCCAAAAGATCGAAGCGCTGCTCTCGCCTCAATCACGTTAGACGCTCTCAATTCGACACACCGCACAGGGAATTTGCCTGAGTAACGTTGAATTCTCCGCTGCCTTTTTTCCGCCCCTGCGATATTCAACCGCAAATCTTACCTTTCCACCATGTTTCATTTCCCCCACGCTGCCCCCAACTTCATCGGGTCCTGTGCGCGATCCCTCCCTTACCGCCCTCCCCGCCGTTCGTGGCCCCGCGATTGCACCCCTCAATTCGCGATTCCAGGAGGAACATCATGAAAGGTTTCACCCCATTCGGAGTTTTGCTTCTTCTCACATCCTCTGTATGCGTGGCCGAAACTTTCACCGGTAAGCTGGTCGATTCCGCCTGCATCGATCGCCAGGGCGGAACCACAACGCCCGCCCCCGAACAACCCGCCACACCCCGCGGATGCGCGCCCACCCGCTCCACCAGCACTTTCGGAATCGTGATGAGTGACGGCCGCATGCTTCGCCTCGACAGTACTGGAAATGCCAACGCCGCGGAAATGGTTCACGGCGGATCGAGAAGCACCGCCGATTCCAATGGTATCCCCGTTACAATCACCGGCACCCGCGATGGCCGAACCGTGAAAGTCGAAAACATCGACTTTACTCAATAGACAAGCAATGAAGCAGTAAGGAAATTGTTGTGAAATACGCGTTTAAGTTGTTGCTGATCGGCCTTTTCGCCCTCAGCGCGCGAGCCGATATCCTCCGCCTCCGCGATGGCCGGATGTTCACCGGGCTCTTCCTGGGTGCCACCAGAACCGAGATCTGGTTCCAACACGACACCCCGGGCGACTTCATCGGAACCGGCGCCTACCCCGTCGATCAAGTCGAAAGCCTCACCTTTGGTCCCGCGGCCCGCCAGTCGAATGCTCAAAATCCCGCGCCCCTCGACAAGGCCCCTTTCTCTCTCCCGTTCATCCCCGTCGACCGCCCGGCATCCGCCTGCACCCAGCCGCGCCTCACCGCCACCCGCTGAGCCTCCCGTGCTGGCAGCGGCCCGCCCGTCGTTCGATTCCTGGGCCGTCCTCAATGTCCTTTCTTCTTGAACCCGCATCGCTCCCGCCTGCCCATCCATGCTACAGTGTTGATTTCGCCTTCCGATGTCCGTGCAAATTTTCCTTCAAGGGAAGCTCCTCGGAATCGACGAGTTCCTTTTCGCTCCGGCCGAAAAAGACCACGACCAGGTCTTCACCGGACGCTCGCATTGGATTAGTCTGCTCAGCGAGATTCTCCCCCGCTCTCTTCTTAGCGAACTCGGCCTCTCGAAAATCCTCCTCGGATCTTCGGGAGGTGGACAATTCCTCGTCCTCCTTCCCGGCGAGTCCCGCTCCGCCGCCGAAGCCTTCCTCGACGCCGCAGCCCGCGAGGTTGCATCGCTTTCCGGCGGATCGTTAAAGCTCATCTGGAGCCTCACCGAAAATCTGGGCGACTGGAGCGATGTCCGCCGCCGTCTCACCGAACAGATGGACCATCGCCGCGGCACTCCTTTGTTTAATGAAGGCTTGGAATCCGCCCCGGCCGAAGCCTCCAGCCGCTCGCACGATTATTTCGCCAGCCACCTCGGAATGCGCCTCCGCGACGCCGAATCCGCCGGCTGGTCTCCGGAAACTCCAGGCCGCATCCTCATCGGCGAAGGCAAACATGCCTGGTCGCTTGCCGGATCGTCCGAGTCGATTCCTTTCGCGCGCCATGCCGCCCCCAGTGACGACGGCCGCGAGCCTGCCTCCACCGCCGCTCTCGCTTCCCGCGCCTCCGGCCTCAACACCTGGGGAGTCCTCCGCGGCGATGTCGATAACTTCGGCATCCGCATCCGCCGCGCCCAAACGATTGAAGAACACATCCAGCTCTCCGTGATGTTCAAGCAATTCTTTGCTGGTGAGCTGGAAGTGCTTTGTTCCATGCCCGAATTCTGGCGTAAGGTCACCGTGATCTACTCCGGCGGAGACGACTTCGCCGTCTACGGCGCCTGGGACGCCCTCATCGCGCTCGCCCGCGAAGTCGAGCGCCTCTTCCATCGTTTCGCCGAAACAAATTTGAAGGATTTCGCCGGCCCCGAAGGCAAGACCATCAGCATGGCCTTGGCCCTCGCCCCCGCTCTCGATGCCTCGCTCGGATCGGTCTTCGAAGAGGCCGGCCAGCGTCTCGAAGTCGCCAAGTCCGCCGACAAAGACTGCATCTGGCTCCTCGGCCGGACCCTCGAATGGAAACAATTCGCCGAGGCGTCTGAATTAAAGGATTCCCTCATCCGCATGATCGCCGAATTCGGCTGCTCGCCGCAGTATCTGCGTGACCTGTGCGGAATCTATCGCGAGACTCAATCGAAAATGTCCCGCCGCCAGGCCCGGAAAATGGGAGGGGAGCGTCCCTGGCGCTATCACCGCCGCATCCGTCGCATCTTGGGCGCCTCGCGCGAAGGCGTCCCCGAACGCGGCGATTTTCAAAAAGCCCGAACTCAATTAATCGCCGACCTGATCGGCCGCAGCGCCGTGACCGTCAAGTTGCGGCCTGCCGGTCGCGTAGCGCTAGAATGGGCGAGGCTATCCGCAGAATGATCCGCCAATCTTTCCCAGCCCCTTCACCGCACGCCGGCACGCTGCTTCAGGCGCGGTGCCCATCGGGCGCTGTCGCCCGCCCAGCCGGCAGTCTGCAAGCCCCGCCAGCAATGGCGGGGACCAAAGTCGCGCGCACCAATCACCAAGGATAGAGCATGCCAGACGAAGTCCAAGCCACCGAAGCCGCCGCCGAAACCCAAAAGGAAGAATCAAAACCGGAGCCCGCTCCCTCCGCCGAAGCCTCGCCCGCCCCCGCGGCCGAACCGGCAAAGAAGCACGAAGGCGCCAAACCCCAAGGCGGGCAACGCCGTGAAGATCGCCCCCCGCGCCAAAATAATCAGGCCCAGGGCGGAGGCGGAGAACGCCGCGAAGGCCGCCCCGACCGCGCCCGTGACGACCGCCGCGACAACCGGGGCGAACGCCGCGAAGGCGGCCGGCCCGGCGGAGGCCGCCCCTTCGAAGGCCCCGCCGACATCGAGCTCGAAAAACTCATCGCCGACAGTCTCTATCTCGATAACCAGGCTCACGCCGTCGTCGCCCGGATGCGCGATATGGATTCCGGCACCAAGAGCCAGCTCCGCCGTCTCTACAACGCCGTCCGCCGCGCCGTCCGCGCTCCGGAAAGCGAACGCCAGCATCAATTCGTCATGCTCCGCGCGCGCCTGGCTTACACCATCGCGCGCCATTCCCTGCGCAGTCTCGACGCTCTCGAGCGTCTCCTGCTCCAGGTCACTCGAAAAAACGACGCCCGCGGCTACGAAAGGTTCAAAGATCTCTTCGAAGCCATCGTCGCGTACAACGAATAAATGATTCGTGTTGATTCACTTCCATTAACGGCTGACACTCATCGAAAACTATGAGCGCACACACTGCTCAAACACAACTGCAACTGATCGGAAAACTCATTCTCTCCGGCGAGATTCACTGCGAGACCGGCCTCCACATCGGCGCCGGCAAAGGATCGCTCGAAATCGGCGGCGCCGACAATCCAGTCGTCAAGGACGCCTTTGGATTGCCCTATATCCCCGGCAGCTCCCTCCGCGGGCGCGTCCGCTCGCTGCTTGAAAACGCCATGGGACTTACCTCGCCCGCCGAGCTCGTCTACGTCTCCCGGCGGCGCGGCCAGGAAGTCCGCATCCATCAAAGCGACCGTCCCGACGACGAAATCTGTCTCCTGTTCGGCCGTGGCGCCGGCCGCATGGAGCGCGCCGAAGGCGAACCGGCCGGCGCTCACGCGAGCCCCGCTCGCCTCACCGTCTACGACGCCCCGCTCGATCCGGACAGCATCACCCCGCAGATGCGTGAAAACCTCGACGATGAAATCACCGAAGTGAAGAGCGAGAACGCCATCGACCGCATCACCTCGCAGGCCAATCCCCGCACGCTCGAACGCGTCCCCGCCGGCGCGCGGTTTAAGCTGCGCATGGTTCTCGACATCCTCTGCGAGGAAGACAAAGCGCTCGCAGCCCGGCTCCTCGAAGGTCTCCGCCTGCTTGAAGACGACGCTCTCGGCGGCGGCGGTTCCCGCGGCAGCGGCCGCGTCCGCTTCGCCAATCTCAAAGCGGTCTGGCGCAACCGCGCTTTCTACTCCGAAGGCGGCCCCGAATCCGAACTCGCCTCGGGCGCCGGACTCTCCGCCCTCCAGGGCCTCGCGGAGAAACTTACCAGCTAATCGCCCGCGCCGGCCGCCCGGTCAGCCCCCGGCGGCAGCGGCCGGTTGCCGGCATAAGTTAAACTCCATGCTCGTTAAACTCCACCCCACCGGACCCTGGCGCATCGGACCCGACTCCGGCGACCGCGACCGCGTCGATCGTGTCTACCACAGCGACACTCTCTACTCCGCCATCACCGGCGCAATGGCCGGCCTCGGCCTGCTCCATCCATGGCTCGAAGCCACCGCGCGCGCGACAGAGCCCGCCGTGCGATTTAGCTCGTGCTTCCCGTTCCATGGCGAAACTCTCTATGCTGTCCCGCCGCGAACCCTCTGGCCGCCCCCTCCCTCCGCCAAAGTTCGCTGGAAAGGTGCCCGCTTCGTTCCCATGAAACTCATCCGAGATCTGATCGAAGCTCGCCCCGTAAACGAGGACTCCTGGTCCGTCGACGGTCCCAGTGAGTGCCTGATCGCCCAGGGCACGCAGGGTCCCTATCGCGTCTCGGTTCGATCGAGCGCCGCCGTCGATCGCCATGGGTCCTCCGTCGCGCCCCATTCGAGCGCCTGTCTCGAATTCGCGCCCGGCGCCGGCCTCTGGTTCCAGGCCTCTTTCTCTGACGCGATCTGGAAGGACCGCGTCCTCGGCGCCATTCGCCTGCTCGGCGATTCCGGCTTCGGCGGCGAGCGCTCCCGCGGCTGGGGCCATGCCGAAGTTTCCGTCTCCGATGATCTCCATCTCGCGACTCCCGAAGGTGAGTCCGCCTGGTGGATGCTCTCGCTGTTCCAACCCGCCGAATCCGACACGATCGATTGGCAAAAGGGAAACTACGCCGTCACAACTCGCGGAGGCCGCGCCGCCGGTTCCGGTGAACTTAAAAAATCGACTCGTATGATCGCTGAAGGCTCGGTGCTCGTGTCGCCGTCCCAACCCAGCGGAACCGTCGCCGACGTCGCTCCCGAAAACTTTCCTCACCCCGTCTACCGGGCCGGATTCGCGCTCGCAATCCAGATCCCGTGGAGAGCGTCTTAAAATGCGTCAAAATCCGTCCTTTTGCCCTCTTTTTGCAGCGAAAAGGCACTAAAATGCGATATCGCCTTACCTGTCTCACCCCCACGCTCGTCGGCGACGGCCAGAAGCTGTCGCCCATCGATTATATGGTCTGGAAAGACCACGTCAACGTCCTCGATCAGCGCCGTATTTTCAAGCTTTTAGCCAAGGGCCCGCGCCTCGACGGATATCTCGCGCAGCTCAAGAAAGCCGATAAACTCGATTTCGCCTCCTGGGGTGGCTTTGCCCAAAATTTCGCCGGCCGCAGAATTCCGTTTGAAAGCGCCGCCGCCATTCCTGTTTGGGACCGCGCCCGCGCCGAAAACCTTTTTATTCCTACATTTGCCGAATCCCCAGCCGGCCCCTACGTCCCCGGAACCGCCATCAAAGGCGCGCTTCGAACCGGCGCCGTTTTCGAGCGCTGGTCGGAAGGGACGATGCGGGATGTCGCCAATCGGCTGGAAGAAGGCCGCGCTCCTCGCAATCCCGCCGCAAAAGCGGAAGACGCTGTTCTGGGCGGACCTGGTTCAAGCCGCATGCGCCGCATCTCGGCGGCGGATTCGTCTCCTGTAAATCATTCAGGGATGAAGGTTTATCTGCTCCGTGTCTCCACCCTCGTCTCGCGCGGACAAGATAAATTCGAACTCGGTTGGAAATCGCAGCGCGGAACTGTGGATTGGCGCAGAATTGAAGAATCGACGCCGATTTTTGCGGAAATGGCGGCTCCTGGAACAGCTTTTGAAGGAAGCTGGCAGGAGCGATCGGCTCAGGATCGCGGAAAGATTTTTCAGGCCGCCAATCGTTATGCCGCGGCGTTGATTGAGCGTCACAAGCACTACGCGGCATCGGCGGGACTTGCGCACCTCACAGCGACGCTGGGAGCGCTTGAAGGACGAATCAACGAGATCGGCAATCGTCAGGACGTTTGCGTTCTCTCGATTGGGTGGGGCGGCGGGATGCTCGGGAAATCGGCGTATCTCAATACCGAGGACGAATCCTATCGAAAGATTCTTCGAAGCATGCCCCTTTACCAGCGGGCGATTCAGACGGGGCTGCCTTTTCCAAAGACTCGCCGAGTGATTTTCCAGGGAGGCCACCCGGCGAGCCTGCCGGGTTGGGTTATGCTCGAAACCGCCTGAGGGCGAATCCGCCGAGCGGTCCCCGTTTTGTAACGCGATAGAACTGCACTCGTGTACTACCGGCGAATCACCGATACCGGTACTAAAATGGGGTATGGAAGTGTCGAAAATGCATGCTACTATCGATAAGTACAAAGTAGAAGAGGGTTAAGCGGTATGAAACCCCTGCGGAGGATGGCGGTTCGCAATGTACAATGCATTTTTCGGCTTCTCGGAGAGCCCTTTCAGCCTTAGCCCCGATCCAGCGTTCTTCTATCGCAGCGAACAGCACGAAGAAGCTCTAGCGAACCTGGTCTACGGCGTACAAGCACGCAAAGGATTCATTGTTCTTTCGGGCGAGGTTGGCACCGGCAAGACCACAATGCTCGAATGCCTGCGGGATTATCTCGAATCGCAGTATATCGAGTTCGCGTTCCTGTTCAATTCCCGGATCAACGTGGAGCAGTTTTTCGAGATGATCGCCTACGATCTGGATCTGCGCTGCCCGCGCACGTCCAAGACGGAGGTGTTGTTCGCGTTGAATCAGCTTCTTGTGGAACAGGCACAGGACGGGCGAACGGTGGTGCTGATCGTTGACGAGGCGCACAACCTCGAATGGGAAGTACTGGAAGAGATTCGTCTACTGGGAAATCTGGAGAACCGGAACGGGAAGCTGCTGCAAATCATTCTCGCGGGACAGCCGGAGCTTGACCGCAAGCTGGATGCCCCGAACCTGCGGCAGCTCAAACAGCGCATCGTGCTGCGGTGCAATCTACAGCCTTTTACGCTGCGCGATGCGGTGGACTACATACAGTCGCGCCTGGAGCGCGCGGGGATGCCGGACCAGACTGTGTTTTCCGAAGAGCTGATGGCGGAGATTCATCTGCGGGCTCAGGGAATTCCGCGCGTAATCAACGCCGTATGCGACAACATGCTGCTCACCGCGTTTGCGAGCGAGAGCAAGGTTTGCACGACGGATATGCTCGACGAGGTGTGCAGGGATATGCGGCTGGAGTGGCCGGGGAGCCGGCGAGTCCGGTCGCGAATCACCGCGGAAACTTACGAGCGGACGCCTTACTGAGCTCCCCTTTGTTCGGTCCGGCCGGCGGGAGCGAACCGGAAAATGCGCGGTTCGAGGATCAGGAAAAGGATTGAACACAGGAATCCGGCGGCGCCGGCGAGGATAGTGGCGCGGACGCCGATTTGTCCGGCTAAGGCTCCGCCCACGAATGCTCCCGCGGGATAGATTCCCCGGAAGAGCAGGTGCATCGCGGAGTTGACGCGGCCGAGCAGATGATCGGGGACGATCGACTGGCGGATGGTGGTTTCACCGATCGTATAGACGGACCAGCCGGCGTCGCACATCTGCGATGCGACGAGAAATAGCGCCGCGAGGGCCGGTGAACCGTGGGCGAATCCCAATAGAAAAGCGCCGGCCGATGAGAGCAGCGCGGAGGCGATGAGACTCGGTCCATAACCCAGACGCTTCACAATGGGCCGAACGGCGATGGCCCCGAGGAGGCTGGAAACTCCACCGGCGGAGATGATGGCGCCGAGCATCGCGGCGTTCATCTTCAACTCGCGCATGGCGAAGAGGATGTACATACTGCCGATGAAACCCATGAAGAACGATGCGAAGGCGGTGCGGGAGGCGAAAGCTCGCAGGATGGGATCGCGCCAGCAGGTGAGCAATCCTTCACGGATCTCGCGGAAGATGCGGGGATCGGAGCCGCGCTTGGGGCCGGGCTCGGGCTTGCGAATCAGGGCGAGTGAGGCGGCGGACACGAGATAGGAAACAGCATCGAAGAGAATCGCGAGCGGCGCGGTGATCCACTGGACGAGCGCGCCGGCGAGGCCGGGTCCGATGACTTCGGCAACCGATTCGGTGAGCGCGAGGCGGCTGTTGCCTTCGAGAATGTTTTCACGATCGACGAGCGAGGGAAGATAGGCCTGATAACTGACATCGAAAAGCACGGTGAGGACGCCCGCGGCGGCTCCGATCGCATACAGGTGCGGGATGACAAGGAGATGGAGCAGGGCCAGGAAAGGAACCAGACCGAGCACGAGGGCGCGGCCGAGGTCGGTGAAGATGAGGATGGGGCGCCGGCGAAGGCGGTCGGCCCATGCTCCGGCGAAGAGGCCGAAGAGGAGGACGGCGGCCCCGCTCGATCCGTTGAGGATTCCCATCTGAAAGGGAGTGGCGCCGAGCATGACGACGGCGGTGAGAGGCAGGCCTTCTCGCGTGATTCGGGAGCCGATTTGGGAAATGGTCTGGCCGGTCCAGAGTTTGAGGAAATCGGGATTGCGCAGGAGGCGCACGATTCAGGATGGCATGGCGGGTGGACGGGTTGAACGGAGCTCGCGCCCGTTGCCGGCGGTTGACGGGTTACGGGAGCGGGTGGTCTAACGCGCGGCGGTTGCGGCAGCTTCGACGGGTTGGGGCGCGGGTTCGGGGCTGAGGGTGAAACGGAAGGCGGCTCCGCGGCCGGGCTCGGACTCTACCCAGATGCGGCCGCCGTGGCGCTCGACGATGCGGCGGCAGATGGCCAAGCCGATGCCTGCGCCGGTGTACTCGCTGCCGTGGAGGCGCTGGAAGGGAGCGAACACTTTTTGGTGATAATCCGGATGGATTCCGATGCCCTGGTCTTCGACAGAAATAATCCACTGGCCGCGCTCCTGGCGAGCGCGGACGGCGATCCGGGGCGGATTCGCGCCCTTGTATATAAGGGCGTTGGCGATCAAGGCGCGGAACAGTTCGGAGATCTGGGTTCGCTCGCCGGCAAGACACGGCAGCGGATCGTAGTCGATGGTCGCTCCGCTTGCGCGGATCTCGGAATCGAAGCGGGCCAGAACGAGTTGCAGTTCCCGCGAGAGATCGACCGGCTCAAGGGATGGAGGCGGCTTCTGACCGATCCGCGAATAATTGAGCACGGCGCTGACCAGATTGCGGAGGCGGGTGGATTGATCCATCAGGATGGTGAAGAATTCGCGCGCATCGGGATCGAGCGTGCGGCCGTAGCGCTTCATCAGGAGATCGGAATAGGCGTGGATGATGCGGAGAGGCTCCTGAAAATCGTGCGCGGCGAGATCGCTGAAGTGGAGCAGGTCGGCGTTGGCGCGGGCGAGATGGTCCGCCTGCTCGCGCAGTGCCTCATTGAGGCGCTCCAATTCGGCGGTGCGCTCACGGACGCGGTCTTCAAGCCATTGATTCGTGGTACGGAGCTTCTGAAGCATTCCCTGAGTGGCGACGGACAGACGGCTGACCAGGATGGAGACCAGGATCAGGAGGAGCACTTGTCCGGGATGAATCTGCCGCGGCGAAAAGTTGGCATTGACGATATAAGGAGCGCCGTAAGCGGTGGCAAGGACGGCGATCGCGCCGGGAATATATCCGCCCCACCACGCGCTGACGAGGATCGCGCAGAGGAAGAGAAATCCGATCACGATTCGAAGCGGGGAGAAATGACTGAGGGCGACCGATAACAAGGCCGCGGCGGCCAACGCGGCTAAGGCGACCGCGTAACCGCGAGCGGCACGTGCATGCATCTCGCGATACTCTCTCGATTATACCGTTACATCGTCCGTTATGGCCTAATCAATTAGGCCCAATTTGCGGCCGAGTTTCGTCCAGCGGCGGGAATTCAGCCGGGCAAGCTCGGCGCGGCTGGCTTCCAAGGCGCTGGCCAATTTCGTTTCCGAGTCCTTGGCGGCCTGGTAGCAGGCGATGGCTTCGTTCTTTTCCTGTTCAAGCCGGACACCCCACTCACTGCGCTCCTGCCATTCGGCTTCGGCGCGATCCTTCTGGGCGAGGAGTTCGGCGGCGCGAGCGCGCCACTGCTCCTCGGCGGCTTCATGATAGGCGACGTAGCGGCGGTAGTCGGCTGCGGTCGCTTCGTGGGAGCGGTAGGCGGTTTCGGCCCGCCACAGAGCCTGCGCGTATTGCTGAGCTATTTCGCGAACGGGGGCGACGAGTTTTCCTTTTCGGGCAGCGATGGGGAGAGACCAATTACCCTCATAGTGGATTCCCCACTGGGGGATTTGTTGGCAATCGATGTGGACTTGTGTGAATCCGGCGGCGGTGAGGAGTTTCCGGAGACAGGGCTCAGTGAAAACGCGAAGCTCCAGCGTTTCGCCGGGGCCGCCATGGAACGTGAGGTTATCGAACAGCTCAAGGGACCCGTCGCGGCGGCGGTTGACGAGGACGATCTGCTCGCCGGCGCGCGCGAGGCCGTATTGGTGAAGCTCGGGAAAATGCTCGGCGGTTTTTCCATCGACCAAATAGGGAGTCGTCAGCAGCAGAAGGCCGTCAGGTTTGAGGAGTGCGGAGAGGGCGGCGAAGGCTCGATCGAGGGGTTGAGGGACGTGCTCCATGACTTCGCTGGAGATGATGAAGTCGTAGCGTCCATGGTCGCGGGGGTCGGGATTGAGGACGTCGAAGAACGGGGGCTGGTGATAGAAGGTGTTGGTGTAGTCGAACTTTTTGGCGAGACGCTCGGCAAGGTTGGGCGGATCGCTCATGCCGATCGCGCGGAGCTGCTTGAGGACGGGAAAATCGCCGAGGGCCAACTGGACGCCGAACAGTTCCTGGGAGAGCAATGCAACGAGCGAGCGGAGCCGGATGTTGGAGCCGCATCCGGCGCAGGTGATGGCCTCGCGATCGACTCCGGCGGGGCCGTCCGATCTGGCGGAGCACACGTTACAGGTGAACTGCATCCTTCGCTATCCTAGCAGCTAACGCGAATTCGTCCGGGCGCTTTTCCGGCGCGGACGGCGCGCGAAGCCGGGTCCGATGATCCCGGAGCGGAGCGGGCGGCGGGTGGAATCAGCGGCGGTCGCCGCGGGGTCAGCCGGCAGCGGTTTTGGCGCGATGCTCGCGAAAGGCGGCGCGGAGGCCCTGGATTTGCTTGACATGACTTTCGACGTGTTCGGCGTAGATACGCAGAAGCGTCTGGAGCGTAAGAGGGCCGCGCTCGGCGTGATTTCCGGTCCGGGCGAAGGCGTCCTCGGGGAGGTCTTTCAAGAGATCGTAGTTTGCAGATCGAAGAACGCGGAAGATTTCGAGGGCCTGCGAGATTTTTCTCTTCTCATAATCGAGCTTCGAAGCCCATGCCTGCTGATTCCAGGCGGACATGGACGGATTTTCTTCCGCGATGATAGCGCGGAAACGCATCACGCCGACGGCTTCGGCGTCGGCAAGATGGCAGACGATCTGGCGAACGCTCCACTTACCTTCGGGTTTGAAATCGAGTTCGGGACCTGCGGCGCCGGTGGTGGCCACGGCGAGGAGTTCCGCACCGCGGCGGAAGCGTTCCAGGAGATCTGCGGTTTCGCTCATCTAATTAATAATAATCCGCACAGCTTAATAATAATCCGCACAGCTTAATAATAATCCGCACAGCTCATGTAGTAGCCGCACCGTTCGCAGAGGAGTTTGCATTTGCGTTCGCTGAGACGGCGGCTGCAAACGGGGCAGTACAACATGGGCTCGTCCTCATTTTTCCGGGGCGGCGATTGTTGGATGGGTCTTTCCAGAGAGACCATTATAGAATGAGAGCAGAAATGCCACTCAAGAAGGTTCTTGCCGCGCTCACGATCGTCACTCTCTGCGCGGGTCAAACGAGACGCGATTATGATCATCCTCTGCGGCAGGCGGTACGAGGGACCCATGGCGCGGTTGCGGCTGGAAGCGAATACGCGACGGAAGCGGGGATGCGGATTTATTACAAAGGCGGCAACGCCGTGGACGCGGGGGTCGCGGCGATGTTCGCGGCGTCGGTCACGGAGTTTTCTCACTTCGGGATGGGCGGCGAGGCTCCGATCCTGATTCGGACGAAGGCGGGGAAAGTTTATTCGATCGCGGGAGTGGGGACCATGCCGAAGATGGCGAGCGCCGAGATGTTCCGGACCCGTCCGCTGAAAATGGGCGAGATTCTGGAGACGGAGCCGGGTGGATTGAAGAGTATTATTCCGGTGGCGGGAATCATGCCCGCGCTGGTGCCGGGGATGGTGGATGCGGGACTGGTCGCGCTGCGCGAGTTTGGAACGAAATCGTTCGGGGAGATCATCGCTCCGGCAATCGAGTTGAGCGAAGGATTCTCGATCGATGAAATGCGGTCGCAGAGCATTGCGGCGAGCCGGAGATTTTTCGATCTGTGGCCCACGTCGAAGGCACACTTCCTGCCGAACGGGCAGCCTCCGCGGGTTGGGGAGATTTTCAAACAGCCGGATCTGGAGCACACGCTGGCGGGAATGGCGGAGGCGGAGCGAAAAGCGCTGGCGGGCGGGGCGAGCCGCCAGGGGGGAATCGACGCGGTGCGCGATTATTTTTATCGCGGGGAAGTGGCGCGCAAGATCGACGCGTTCATGAAGGCCAATGGCGGCCTGCTGCGCTACGAAGACATGGCGGCGTTCCGGCTGGAGCCGGAAGAACCGGTATCGACGACGTACCACGGATATAAGATCTACAAGCCCGGATTCTGGAGCCAGGGTCCGGCGATGATCGAAGCGTTGAACATCATGGAAGGCTTCGACAGCCGGGCGCCGATCAATTCGGGGGAGTATATCCACCGGCTGGTGGAGGCGTTGAAGCTGGCGTATGCGGACCGCGATACATACTACGGCGATCCGAAATTCAGCAAGGTTCCGGCCGATGTTCTGCTTTCGAAAGAGTACGCGGCCGAGCGGCGGAAACAGATTACGGAACGAGCGTCGATGGATTTTCGTCCGGGAAAAATTCACGGCAAGACGGGGCGGCATCCGTCGTCGACGGAGATGGCGCACGTAAAGATCGACGACGCTTTGATGGCGCACGACACGACGTGCGTGGATGCGATCGACAAGGATGGGATGATTTTTTCGGCGACACCATCGGGGGCATGGCTTCCGAGCGTGATCGCAGGCGACACGGGAATTCCGCTGACGGAACGCGCGCAGCAATTCGTTCTGGTTCCCGGAAATCCGAACGAGCTTGCGGGAGGAAAGCGGCCGCGCGTGACGTTGAGCCCGACGCTTGTGACGCAGGCGGATGGACGAGCGTTCTTTGCGGCGTCGACGCCGGGCGGCGACAACCAGGATCAGTCGTTGATTCAGGTGTTATTCGACGTGATCGAGTTTGGGATGAACGCGCAGAATGCGGTGGAGGCTCCACGGTTTCAGACGCGTCATCTGGTTTCGAGCTTCGACAACCACGCGTGGAACCTGGGCGATCTGATACTGGACGAGCGCATTCCTCCGGCCACGGTGGCGGATCTGGCCGAGCGCGGGCACCATGTGAGCACGCAATCGCGCTGGAACAACGGAGCGTGTCCGGTGGCGATACGGGTTCTGCCCGGGGGAGCGATCGAAGCGGGGGCGGATCCGTTTTACAACCGGTCGGCTCACGCGTGGTGAACGGCGCGCGGGGATACAGCCGGGGCTGAACGGCCGGTAGAATAGCGAAGAGTCCCTCCAAATTTTCATGGAAATTACAAAAATCATCGGAAGAGAAATCCTCGACTCGCGCGGCAATCCGACGGTCGAGGCAGACGTCTTTCTTTCAGACGGCTCGATGGGGCGCGCCGCGGTTCCCTCCGGCGCGTCCACGGGCGAACACGAGGCGGTGGAGCTTCGCGACGGCGATCATTCGCGCTATCTGGGAAAGGGGACGCAAAAGGCCGTCGAGAATATCGAGAACGCGATCGCGCCGGAGATCGGCGGCATGGATGCGGAGGATCAGAGCGCGATAGACCGGCGGATGATCGCGATCGACGGCACGGCGAACAAATCGAAGCTCGGGGCGAATGCGATTCTGGCGGTGTCGATGGGCGTGGCGCGGGCGTCGGCGCAATCGCATTCGATGCCGCTCTACCGATATCTCGGCGGAGTTTCGGCGGCGCTGCTTCCGGTGCCGCTGATGAACATCCTGAACGGGGGCGCTCATGCCGACAACAGCGTGGATCCGCAGGAGTTCATGATCGCTCCCTATGGCGCGGAGAAATTTTCCGAAGGGCTGCGCTGGGGGACCGAGGTTTTTCACACGCTCAAGAAAGTTTTAAAGAAGCGCGGCTATTCGACCTCGGTTGGCGACGAGGGCGGTTTCGCGCCGGAGTTGAAATCGAACCAGGAAGCGATCGATTTAATTCTGGAGGCGATCGCGCAGGCGGGCTATCAGCCGGGCGAGCAGATCGGCATCGCGCTCGATCCAGCCGCGAGCGAGTTTTACGACGCATCGAAGAAGAAATACATTTTCAAGAAGTCCGACAAGAGCGAGCGCACAGCGGAGCAGATGGTGGCTTTTTGGGCGGACTGGGTGCGGCAGTATCCGATCGTTTCGATTGAAGACGGAATGGCCGAGGACGATTGGGATGGGTGGAAATTGATCACGGAGAAACTCGGCGATAAGATCCAGCTTGTGGGAGACGATCTGTTTGTGACGAACACGGCGCGCCTGGCACAGGGCATCGAGCGCCGCATCGCGAACTCGATTCTGATCAAGCTGAATCAGATCGGGACGGTGACGGAGACCATCGATGCGATCCGCATGGCGGCGAATGCCGGCTACACTTCGATCGTCTCGCACCGATCGGGCGAGACCGAGGATACATTTGTATCGGATCTGGTGGTGGCGATGGGCACGGGTCAGATCAAGACGGGTTCGCTGAGCCGGACCGACCGGACGGCAAAATACAATCAGCTACTGCGGATTGAAGAAGAACTGGGCGCGAGCGCGCAATACGCGGGCCGGCGGGCTTTCCGGCAATGAAGCCGCTGGTCCTGACGATTCTGGATGGCTGGGGATTCCGCCCGCCGGGCCAAGGCAACGCGATCGCCGCGGCGCGGAAACCGACATACGACCAACTTCTCCGCGATTATCCGAACACGCTTGTCCACACCTCGGGACCATTCGTTGGACTGCCGGACGGGCAGATGGGCAATAGCGAGGTCGGGCATCTGAACATCGGCGCGGGCCGGATCATCTATATGGACGTAACGCGCATCGACCGGATGATTTCTTCAGGAGATTTTTTCCGCGATCCGATTCTTCTCTCGGCGATGCATCATGCGCGGGGCCGGCGGCTGCACCTGATGGGCTTGCTGTCGGACGGCGGAGTCCATTCGATGAACACGCATCTTTATGCGCTGCTCGAAATGGCGAAGCGCGAGGGGGTGGCGGACGCGGCGATCCATTGCTTCATGGACGGCCGCGACACGCCGCCGGAGAGCGGAGCGGGATTTATTGAAGCTCTACAGCAGAAGATTCGCGAGACCGGCGTGGGGCGAATCGCCACCATCAGCGGACGCTACTATGCGATGGACCGGGACAAGCGCTGGGACCGGATCGACCGCGCGAAGGACGCAATGCTTGAAGGCGCGGGCGAGAAGGCGACGGATCCCGCCGGCGCAGTCAGACGATCGTACGAGCGCGGCATCACCGACGAATTCATCGAGCCGATCACGATCGTCGACGGGCGCAACGAGCCGGTGGGGCGCATTCGCATGGCCGACGCGTGCATCTTTTACAACTACCGGGCCGATCGCGGCCGGCAGATGACCAAGGCGCTCACCGAGATGTCGTTGAAGCTCCACTTTACGACGATGACGCAGTACGACAAGACACTCGATGTGCCGTATGTGTTATCGCGTGAGCACCCGGACAACATTTTGGCGAACGTCATGGCGCGGCACAACTGGAAGAACCTGCGCGTCGCCGAGACGGAAAAATACGCCCATGTGACGTACTTCTTCAATGGCGGCGAAGAGAAGGCCTACCCCGGCGAGGAGCGCGAGCTGGTTCCGTCGCCGAAAGTCGCGACCTACGACCTGAAGCCGGAGATGAGCGCGGAAGGGATCACGGAAGTCGTGGTCAACGCGATCGATAAGCGCGACTTCGACGTGATCGTGATGAATTACGCGAACGCAGACATGGTGGGCCACTCGGGGAAATTCGAACCGACAGTGCGCGCGGTGGAAGCGGTTGACGCGGGGCTCGGCCGGATTTTCACAGCGCTTCGGCGCAAGGGGGGCCGGTGGATGATCACGGCCGACCATGGGAATGCGGAGATGATGATCGATCCGGTGACGAAGGGTCCGCACACGTACCACACGACGAATCCGGTGCCGCTGATCGTAGTCGATGAGGAGAAACGCCCGCTGCGGCAGGGCGGCGCTTTGCAGGATATCGCTCCGACGATTCTCGGATTGATGCACGCCGATCAACCGAAGGAAATGACGGGCCGCGATCTGAGAAGATAGCTTCCTGCCGGCGTTTCTGCTCCGGCGACGGCCGGCCAATTCCGCTGCCCGCCGCAACCCGGGTGAGCGGAAGCCCGCGGCGTTTTCTCTGCACTTCATCGCAATTTTTTGGAATATTATTTGGCGGGGGTCACGCGCAGGTTGGCGAAAAAGCCGTCGGTCCCAGGACCCGACCACAAGGCGACCGCGCCCTCCCCCGCCCCGAGTTTCAAATCGTTCACGATCAGACAGGGCTGGGTGGCTCGATTGACGAACATCCGGGCCGTAACTCCGTTCACGACGATTTTGAGATGCGTCCAGGCGCCAAGCTCGACGTCGACGTAGGATTCGTAAACGCCGTTGCTTTCCTTGCGCAGGCGATCGAAATTGAAATCGGGATGGCCCTCGTAGGCGGCTGTGTGATTTCGCCGGAGCTGATCGGCGGCGCGCGCGTTCGCCGGGCGCAGGGAAAGAAGTTCATAATGCCGCGCATCGGGCTGAACGCGGAAGGCGATTCCGACGAATCCGCGAGCCGAATCGCTATGGCCGGGAGCAAGATCGCCCGCCACATCGGCTTCGATCACGCCGTCGCGAAATTTCAATCCCTCGACGATCGCGAGGGCATCGTCATTGTCGCGCACGGGATCGGGAATCAGATGAATGGCATTCTTTCCGCGGTATCGAGCCGACCCGGCGCGAATGCTGTGCAGTTCCAACTGATTCACATTGGCTGCGTCAACAGCGGCGGCGCACAGAGCCGCCGCGAGCAAAAGTTTCATGAAAGATTGGACGAGGCAACGTCCGATAGGTCGGTGTTTTTACAAACAATTTACGGCACGATCAATTTCCTCGGCCGAGATGTAGAAATGAGGAGCCATGCGCACCCAGCCGGCGCGCGAAGCGGCGCAGATTCCGCGATCCTTCAATTTTTCGACCATGGAGACGGGGTCCTGGCCTGGCCTGCGAAAGCTCACGATGCCCGCGCCCGTCAGGGGAGTGCGCTCGCAGGCCACTTCGTAGCCCTTCCGGCGAACCGAGGCGTCGATCCGATCCGCGAGCGCCTGCACCGCCGGACCGATCCTTTCGACACCCGCTTCAAGAATCATTTCGATTGCGGCGCGCAGGCCGTAGCAGCCGATCGTATTCAGGGTTCCGCACTCATAGCGAGCGGCATCGTTACGCAGTTTCATTTCGCGCGATGCGTAGTCGGCCGCGGTGGAAACGTTCATCCAGCCGAACTCGACAGGTTCGACCCGATCCTGCAACTCGCGCGAGATGTACAGGACGGCGCATCCTTCAGGGCCGCACAGCCATTTGTGCCCATCGGCGGCCAGGGCGTCGATTTTCATCGTCTGAACGTCGAGCGGAAAAACGCCAAGGCCCTGGATGGCATCGACGAAAAAAATCGCGCCGTGACGCTTACAAATCTCGCCGAGCGCGGCGAGATTCGCGCGGTATCCGGTGAGAAACTGCACGAAGCTCACGGCGAGCAGGCGCGCCCCGCGGACCGCCTGGTCGATCTTGTCCAGGGGATCCATTACAGAGAGCCACTTAATGTTCACCCCGCGCGATTCGAGTTTTCTCCAGGGATACTGATTCGAGGGAAACTCTTCGTTGAACGCGACAATCGTATCGCCGGGTTTCCAATCGAGTCCGAGCGCGACCACGGCGATCCCCTCGGAAGTATTCTTCAACAGGGCGATCTCTTCGGGCGTGGCGTTGACCATTCGCGCGGCGGCGGCGCGCAAGCCTTCGTAGGCGGCGAGCCACTGATCGTAATGATACGCTCCGTTCCGCCAGGAATCGTCGGCGAGCCATTTCATGGCATCCGCAGCCGGCCTCGATAGCGGAGCCACGGCGGCGTGATTTAAGTAAATCAGTTTTTCGGTGATCGGGAACTCTTTTCGGTACTCGGCCAAATCTTTCATGGAATCTTGATTGTAAGGTTTTCCCGGTTCAGGCCGCGCCACGCGAGCAGGTTCACTGCGCTCCCGCTGCGAGCGGTCCACATTTTTCGCCCATTCTTCCACCGATTGATGGCGTTCTTGCCGCTCCTGCACATCATTAAGTTGAAACCCGATGGGCTGTTCGCACGTTAAATCGACATGCGATGGGCCGTTTTGCTGGCAACCGCCGCGCTGGCCGTTCAGGCGCAGGACGCTCCAAAAGACAAGAAAAAGGATCCGGATCAGATCGGTAACCGCGACGTCGGCAAAGGGATCAATTTTTACTCGATTGAGAAGGAGATTGCGCTGGGTAAGGTGCTGGCCCAGCAGGTCAGGCAGAACTCGAGAATCATCGATGATCCGGTCATTTCCGAGTACATCAATCGTGTGGCGCAGAATCTGGCGAGAAATTCCGACGCCAGGGTTCCTCTGGTCACCGAAGTGATCCAAGACGATAGCGTCAACGCTCTGTCGCTTCCAGGCGGGTATTTCTTCGTGAACACCGGGCTGATCGAAACGGCTGAGACGGAAGCCGAGCTTGCCGGTGGAATGGCTCATGAGATCGCTCATATTGCCGCGCGACACAGCACAAGGCAGGCTTCACGCGGTCAAGTGGCGCAAATGGCGACGATCCCGCTCATATTTATGGGAGGATGGGCGGGCTACGGGGCGAGTCAGGCGGCCGGGCCTCTTACCGCGCTGACTTTCTCGCAATTCAGCCAAGCGTTTGAAAACGAGGCGGATATGCTTGGCTTGCAGTATCTCTATAAGACCGGCTACGATCCCAACGGCATGGTGGACATTTTCGAACGAATCGATTCTCTTCAGCGTCAGAGACCCGGCAAAGTTTCGAAGCTGTTCGCGACGCATCCGCCGACTGGAGACAGGATCATCAAAGTTCAGAAAGACATCGACGAGTTCCTCAAATCCCAGCCGCAGTACGTTGTCACCACTTCCGAGTTCAATCAGGTGAAAGCGAGGCTGCTCTCGCTCGAAAATCGCCGCCGGGATGGCATCCCCGTCCCGGACCGGCCAACTTTACGGCGGGCGCCGGAAAAACTGGCGGAATTCGCGAAATCGGAATCGGCTCCGGACCGTCGAACCGAATGAACGGTATACTGTGTTAGGAAGGAGTCCGTACATGCGACGTCTTTTAGGACTCGTGGCAATATCTACGTTGCTCTCTTTCTCCACCTACGCGGGTGACAAGAAGGAAAAAGACCCCGACGAAATCGGTAATCGAGACGTCGGCAAAGGTCTGAACTGGTATTCGATCGAAAAAGAGATCGCGCTGGGCAAGGGGCTCGCGCAGGACGTAGAACGCCAGGCCAAGATCATCGACGACCCCGTCATTGCCGAATACGTGAATCGAGTGGGCCAGAATCTGGTGAGGAATTCGGACGCAAAGGTTCCATTCACGATCAAGGTCATCGATACCGAGGACGTCAATGCGTTCGCCCTTCCCGGTGGATTTTTCTTCGTGAACTCGGGCCTGATCCTGAAGGCCGATAGCGAAGCGGAACTGGCGGGCGTGATGGCGCATGAAATCGCACACGTCGCGGCTCGCCATGGCACGCGGCAGGCGACGCGCGGGCAGGTGGCGAACCTGGCGACGATCCCGCTGATCTTCATGGGCGGCTGGGCCGGTTATGGAATCCGACAGGCCGCCAGCGTTCTGATTCCGGTGGGGTTCCTGCAATTCTCGAAGGCGTTTGAATCGGAAGCCGACATGCTCGGGTTGGAGTACATGTACAAGACCGGATACGACCCGGAAGCCTTCGTCGACTTCTTCGAGAAGATTCAGTCGATGGAAAAGAAGAAGCCTGGGACGATGGCCAAGGTTTTTTCGACGCATCCGCCGACCGAAGATCGAATCGTGAAGGCGCAGAAGAACATTCAGGAGCTTCTTAAAGCTCGTCCGGAATACGTCGTGACGACCTCGGAATTCAACGATGTGAAAGGCCGCCTGGCGATGCTGCACAATCGCAAGAAGGCTGACGACAAGGATCTGAACGGTCCGAAGCTGAAGCGCGCTCCGGGATCCGGGACGTCAACGGGCGGCGACGGCAAAACCACGACGACCGATGACGATCGTCCGACGTTGAAGCGCCGTCCGGATTCGCAGTAAGTTCTCCCTTGAGTGCGCAAGCCCGCGGAACTGAAATCCGCGGGCTTTTTTGTCATCTGAATTCAGGGCTCAACGCGGCCCGCGACTACCAGCCCATGCGCTCTCTCAGCGACGTCACATGCGCCGTGTGATGCTTTCCATGCCACGCATATAACGCCAGGCATCCATCGAGCCTCACCACGCCGATATCGGGGTGCCGGAACGTTCTTTTCCACTGCTCTTCTTCGATCAGCCGCAATAAACGCACCCATCGATCGTGCAATGCTTCGAGCAGATCAAGCGATACATCGAGCGGCGTATCCCTGACGTCGGGCAGCTTCGCCCACTCGGCTTCATTGTAGGGCTTGATCGCCGGCTCGGCTTCCGTGAGCGCGAGCTTAAACCGGATATACGCGTTCATGTGGCTTTCCGGAACGTGGTGAACGACCTGTCTTACTGTCCATCCGCCATCGCGATACGGCGTGTCGAGCTGCTTTGCATCGAGCCCCGCAATCGCCGCCCGCAACCTCGCCGGCGTCCCGGCGATCTCGGCGATCCACTGGCGCCTCTGTTCCGGCGCCGCGGACGCCGGAAACGAAAATTTCCCGATCGGATAACGAAGGTCCATTTAAACGATTGGACGCCGGGAATCGAAGAAAGTCGCAGGCTACTCGTTTCTCAACGCGACCATTGGATCCACACGCATCGCTCTGCTGGCTGGAACCAGCGCCGCCAGCGTCGCGACCAGCATCATAACGGCGGCAACGGCAGCAAAGGTCGCAGGATCGAGCGCGTCGACTTTATAGAGCATGGTCCGCATGAGCCTCACGAGCGCTGCCGCCGCAGCAAGCCCGCATGCAATCCCGGCGGCGGCGACCGGAAGGCTCTGGCGCGCGATCAACGCGATCACGCCGCGCGAGCCCGCTCCCAACGCGATCCGGATGCCGATTTCCTGAGTCCGCTGCGCGACCTCATAGGCCATGACTCCGTAGATTCCGATGATGGCGAGCACCAAGGCGAGACCGGAGAACGCGGTGGCCACGATCAGCGAGAACCGCGAGCTCCACGTGGCGTTTCCGATCGCGTGCTCGAGCGTTTGCGTCTGTGAAAGCGTCAAACCGCGATCGACGCCGAGCACGGCCTGCTTCACCGCCTCAACGCTGGCGCCCCGCGCGACCAGGGTCATGTACGACGCAAACGGACGAGTCGAAGCCGTCAACCGCGGATCCTGCCAATAGGGAACATATGCCTCCGGCCCGGCGGGATCGGCCCAGGACTGCGACATATTTCGAACGACGCCCACGATCGTGATCCACTTGGGATTGTTCCGCGGATCGCTGAATGCGATTCGTTTACCGATCGGATCGCCGATTCGTTTGGCGAGGACCTCATTGACGATCGCCACGGCCGGCGCGTCCCCGGCATCGCGGTCGTTGAAGTCGCGGCCGGCAACGATGGGCGCGCGCATCGTCGCGAAATAATCGGGCCGGCACGACCGATAAGTCGCGATCTCGAATTTTCCAGGAGGCGGAAGCGGCTCACCTTCAATCCAGTACGGAAATCCCCAAACATCGCCGGCGATGGGCAGGTGATTGATCATGCTGGCGCCGCGAACGCCCGGAATGGCGGCGACGCGTTCGAGAATCCGCCGATAGAGCGCATCGCGGCGGGGGCCGACGAGTTCCGGGCGGCCTGCGAGCGATACGGTCATCGTCGCGACGTCGTGAGGATCGAAGCCCGGATCAACGGCGCGAAGCTTCAGGAAACTCCGCATCAGCAATCCGGCGCCGATGACCAGCACGAGCGCAACGGCGATTTCGGCGGCGACGAGAGTTCTGCGCAGCTTTCCGCCGCCCGCGCTCGTCCCGCGCGCGCTGTCCTTCAACGCCGCATTGACTCCCCCGCGTCCCGCGGCGATCGCAGGGGCCAATCCAAACAGAACTCCGCTGGCAATGGAAAGCGCCAAGGTGAACAGGAGCACTCCGCCGTCGAGCCCGGCCCCATCCGCCTGCACCAGTCGGGCATGGATTTCGCCGCGATCCGGGCGCAGCATCGATTGCAAAGCGATCACACCCCACTGCGCGAGGGCCAGCCCGAGCGCTCCTCCGGCAAGCGACAGCGTCACGCTTTCGACGAGAAACTGCCGCGCGATTCTGGTCCGGCTCGCGCCCAGGGCGACGCGCACCGCAATTTCTTTTCGTCTCGCCGTCGCGCGAGCGAGCGCGAGATTCGCGACATTGGCGCACGCGATCAGCAATACCATTCCCACGGCGCCGAGCATCACCTGCAACATCGGCCTTACGTTTCCAATCGCCTTCTCGGGCAGGGGCTCGGCGAAGAACCTGATTCCCGCGTCGAACATCGGATAAGCGGCAGAGAGCGAATTCGCGATCTGATCCAGATCCGCCTGCGCCTGCTTCTGACTCGCGCCTTTCGCGAGCCGGGCAAAGCCCCGCAGCGATCCGCCGCCGCGATTTCCGATCGCCGCCGTCAGATCGATGGGAGCCCACATCTCCGCCTGCGTAACCCAGAAAGGAGCGAAATAAAACCCGCGCGGCATAATGCCGACGATCGTGTATGAATCGCCGCTCAGCGAAACCTGCCTGCCGACGGCGGCGGGCTCGCCTCCGAAATTCCGCTGCCACAGTCCGTAGCTGATCACCAGAGCACGCGGGGCGCCCGGAGCAAAATCGCCCGGAACCAATACGCGCCCGCGCATCGCCTGCACGCCAAGCACGCGAAAAAGATCCTCGCTCACGTGCATGCCGACGATCTCTTCCGGAGACTCGCTCCCGGCAAGGCTCGCGCTCCACGCCTCGGCGGCGGCGATCGCTTCGAAGGAATGGGCCTGCTTCCGGATGTCGACAAAATCGGCCGGCCCGAGCGGATTCGATCCCTTTTGCAAAATCGTAACCAGGCGATCTGGATCGTGATACGGCAGCGGACTCAGCAGGACGGCGCGAACCACCGAAAAAATCGCGCTATTGGCCCCGATCCCCAGCGCGAGCGCCGCCAGCGCGATCAGCGCGTTCCCACGGCTCTTCAAAAGCACACGAATGGCGTAGCGAAAATCCATAGCCGTTAGACTCCCCAAACTCCACGAGGTTAGTTACAGTAGCTTACGTGGATGGAGTTATTGTAGTCGACAAACCGTGCGACTGGACTTCGCACGATATCGTAAACAAAATGCGCCGTATCGCAGGCACGAAGAGAATCGGACACCTGGGCACGCTCGATCCGGGCGCGACCGGCGTTCTGCCTCTGGTCATCGGACGGGCCACGCGCCTGGCGCAGTTCTACACGAAAAACGACAAGATTTACGAAGGGATAATCCATTTCGGATATTCGACGAACACATATGACGCCGAAGGAGAGCCCACGTCGCCCGAAGTCGCCGTGACTTTGGACCGCACCGAGCTTGAACAAATCCTGGACCGGTTTCGGGGCCCGATTTCGCAGACTCCGCCCGCCATCTCAGCGAAGAAAATCGGGGGCAAACCGGCCTATGCGCTCGCTCGCAAGAATGAGGCCGTCGATCTGAAGCCGGTGGAGGTCGAGGTTTATTCGCTCGACATTCTTCGCATTGACGGATGCGAGGCTGAGGTCCGGGTCCACTGCTCGGCCGGAACGTATCTGCGAAGCATCGCTCACGATGCGGGCCGGGCCATGGGCTGCGGAGCCTTTCTCAAGACGCTCCGCCGAACGGCTTCGGGCGATTTCAAAATCGATTCGGCGCGAACGCTTGAAGCGCTTGCAAATCTTGCCGCCGAACAACGCCTGGATCAGGCCCTGATTCCTGCCGCGGAGCTGCTTCCCGAATTTCCGATGGAAATGGTCGATCCGATCACGGCGGGACAGATCCGCAATGGCCGCGATTTCCGCGTTTCTCCGTTTCAGGCTCGTAAGGGAGCCCGCTATGTGAAGGCGGTGACGCCGCAGGGGGACCTGGTCGCCATTGGCGAGGCGCGCCTGCCCCATCTCTACCATCCGGTTCTAGTGCTCTGACCTGCGGGACGGGACGCGATCGAAGGGAAGCGGCCGATCGTGCTGAAATTCAACGGGCAGGATATCCTGTACCTTGCCCATGCGCTGGCTGGACCTCACCGTTATCGCGCTGTACCTCGTCGGCATCACCTGGTTCGGAGCCCGATTCCGCAAAGCTCAAAGCAACCTCAAGGATTATTTCCTCGGAGGCAAGTCCGCGCCGTGGTGGGCGATCGCGCTCTCGATCGTCTCGGCCGAAACGAGCACGCTTACCGTGATCGGCACGCCCGCGCTCTCCTTCCAGGGAAATTTTGGATTTCTGCAACTCGTTTTCGGATACCTGCTGGCGCGAATCGTGATCTCGGTTCTGTTCCTTCCTGCGTATTTCCGGGGAGAAATGTATACGGCTTACGAATTGATGCGGCGCCGTTTCGGCAACCGGATTCGCAAGCTCACCGCCGGAACGTTCCTGGTGCTCAGGGCTCTGGCGGAGGGGGTTCGCGTCGTTGCCATCGCTCTGGTCGTCGCGATCATTCTCGGGGCCGGCGAGAAAACTTCGATTCTCGTGATTCTCTGCCTCACGCTCTTTTACACCTACGAGGGCGGCATGACCGCGGTCATCTGGACCGACGTGATCCAGATGTTCCTCTACGTCGCCGGGGCGCTGATCAGCCTCGCTGTCATTCTTCATGAGATCCCGGGTGGATGGGAGCACATCACCGCGGTCGGGGAGGGAAAGTTCCAGGTCTTCGACTTCAGCTTCTCTTGGACCAAGCCCTACACATTCTGGGCCGGGGTGATCGGCGGATGCTTTCTCACGACGGCGAGCCATGGAACCGAACAGCTTCTGGTCCAGCGTCTTCTCGCCGCGCCGAGCGAACGACAGAGCCGTGCCGCCCTTCTCGCAAGCTGGGTGGTCATTTTCGTCCAATTCACGCTATTTCTGGTGATTGGAGTCTGCCTGTACACGTTCTATCACGACAACGGCCTGACGGCGCCCGCCGCAACCGACAAGATCTACCCGCAATTCATCTGGGATCACCTGCCGCACGGGATATCAGGTCTGGTTATCGCGGCGATTCTGGCCGCCGCGATGTCGAATCTCAGCGCGGCATTGAACTCGCTGGCCTCAACGACCGTGATGGATTTCCTGAAGCCACTGTTCCCGGGGCCGGATGACCGGCGATGGCTCGGATTCGCGCGCTGGGCAACTGTCGCATGGGCGGCGGTGCTGTTTTTTATCGGGCTGCTCGCCCGGCAATGGGGAAGCGTATTGCAGGCCGGTCTTTCGATTGCTTCCATCATCTACGGATCTCTGCTCGGCGTCTTCCTGCTGGGACTCCTTACGAAGCGCGTCGGCGAGAAAGCTGCGATGACCGGAATGACCGCCGGCCTGATCCTGATGTTGTATATACGGTTCGCGACAACGGTCGCGTTTACCTGGTACGTGCTGATCGGTACGTCGGCCACATTCGCGACGGGGCTCGCCGTATCCTTTTTCGTCAAGGATTCCCATGCAAACACAACCTGAACTCCGCCGAGCCCTAGGGTTCTGGGCGGCGATCGCCGTCGTCATCGGCACCTCGATCGGGAGCGGCATCTTTCTGGTGCCGACGAAGATGGTAAACGCCGTTGGCTCCCCCTCCATGGTTTTCGGCGTCTGGATTTTCGGGGGAATTCTGACATTATTCGGCGCGCTAACGTACGCCGAGCTTTCCGCGGCGCTCCCGGGAGCCGGGGGCGAATACGTCTACCTTAACGCGGCATACGGTCCTTTCTTTGGATTTATTTACGGCTGGACGCAGACGTGGGTGGCGAAACCGGCCTCAATCGCGACGCTCGCGACGGGTTTCTTCACTTATCTTGGGGATTTCTATCCTTCGCTCGGCAATGTTTTCTACACGATCCCGCTGCCGATCGGTCCGGATTTCAAGCCTCTCGAAATTCGTTACGGCCAGTTTGTGGGAATTTTTCTGATCCTGTTTCTGGCGGCGGTGAACTATATGGGGGTACGCGTCGGCGGAAGAGTCCAGATTGCCGTCACGGCGCTCAAATTGGCGCTCATCGGTGGAGTAATCATCGCCGGGCTGTTATCTGCCAAAGGAAATACTTCGAATTTTCAGACGGCAGTGGCCGCTCATCCGGGGGGAGTCGCAGGATTTTTCGTCGCCCTGGTGGCGGCTTTATGGGCCTATGACGGTTGGAACAATGCAGGGATGCTGGGCTCGGAAATAGAACAGCCTCAGAAAAATCTTCCGCGTTCGCTGATTATTGGCACAGCCTGTGTGATGGCAATTTATTTACTAACGAACCTTACATATTTTTACATCCTGAGCGCAAAAGAGGTCGGAGGGGCGGCGCGCGTTGCCGCCGATGCGATGCGCGGCGTACTTGGAACGTGGGGCGGAAAAGCGGTGAGCCTGGCTGCGATGATCTCGATTTTCGCTGCGCTCAACGGATCGATTCTTTCCGGCTCGCGCGTGCCTTACGCCATGTCGAGAAGCGGTTTGTTCTTTCGTAAAATCGGAGAAGTTCACGCTTCCTATCGCACTCCCGGCCCTGCAATTGCTTTGCTCGGAGCAATTTCGTGTATCATCACGCTCAGCGGTCAATACGACCAGTTGTATACGCTAGTGATCTTTCCAAGCTGGATCCTGTACGGCATGACGGCTGCCGCAGTGATCGTTCTACGGTACAAACGCCCCGATCTTCCCCGCCCCTATCGAGTGGTTGGATATCCGTTGGTACCAGTCCTTTTTGTATTTGTCGCTCTGGCGCTGCTTTATTCCACTTTGCGGAGTTCACCGCGCGAATCTGGGATCGGTTTGGGGCTGATTGTGGCTGGACTTCCCTTTTATTTCCATTGGAAAAGTCGCCGCGCGGCGATCAAAGAGGCCCTTGGGGACGAATTGGCGTCGAGCTAAAAAAACGGTACCGAAGTAGCCGTTCTGTTCTGAATTCAGAACAAACTTCTTGAAAACCGAACTAAACTAAGGTTAAACTCGAAAAGCAGATCGGGAGCCTCGCTCGCTGCCCGTTCGGTTTTCAGAACAGGACGATAAGAAAGGAAACGGGAGAAACGATACATGGATGTTTTGAAAATGCTCGCTGATTTACGTCAAGAACGTGAACAGATCGAGGAAGCAATTTTGACTTTGGAGCGACTGGCGCGTGGCCGTGGCCGGCGCCGCGGTCGTCCGCCAGCCTGGATGACCGCGATCAAACGCCGTGGCCGCCCGCCGGGCAGCAAGAACAAAGTAAAAGAGTCCGCGGCTGCCTAGCTCCAACCGGGCGTCTGGGGCCGGAACGTGACCCAGTCCTCGCCGAGTACACTTGTAAAGGTGTCCTCGAAAAAACTGACGGCGCATGTGAAAGCGGCCGGTTGAGCGTCTAAATTGAGTCCAAAGGTTTTGGACCAGGTGCTCGGCCGCATTCCACGCGTCGAGAATCCGAACGTTCTGGTCGGCTTCGACACGGCCGATGACGCGGGCGTGTTTCGTGTGTCTCCCGATCTGGCTCTCGTCCAAACCGTCGATTTTTTCACTCCCATCGTCGACGATCCTTATACTTTCGGCGCCATAGCTGCCGCCAATTCACTCAGCGATGTCTACGCGATGGGAGGAAAACCTCTCACCGCGCTCTCCATTCTCTGCTGGCCCGGACCAGGCGATTTGGAAGATCTCGAACAAATTCTTAAGGGCGGAGCGGAGAAAATCCACGAGGGGGGAGCCGTCGTCCTCGGCGGGCATAGCATCAGCGACCCGGAGATCAAGTTCGGCTACTCGGTTACCGGGACCATTCATCCGAATCGCGTCAAGACCAACTCAGCCGCGCGAGCCGGAGACGTTCTGATATTGACGAAGAAGATCGGAACCGGCGTGATTGCGACAGCGCTGAAACGCGGCCTCGCCAAGCCCGAGCATGTCGATCAAGCCATTCAATCGATGCTCACGCTGAATCGCGCCGCCGCGGAAGCCATGGGGCGGCTTGAGATACACAGCGTCACCGACGTCACCGGCTTCGGCTTGCTCGGCCACGCGCGCGAGATGGCCGCCGGCAGCGGAGTCACGCTCGAAATCGATTCGCATCGCGTGCAATTCTTCGACGGGGCGGTGGAATATGCAAAAACCGGCGCAATTCCGGGCGGACTTAAGAATAATCGCGATTTCGTCGCAAGCTGCGTCGAAGGAACTTCGGAATTCGACGACTTGCTTTACGATCCGCAGACGTCGGGTGGCCTTCTGCTCGCGATGCCCGAATCCGCCGCGAGCCAATATCTGCGAAAATTTACAGGAGGCTACCTGATCGGCCGGGTGATGGAACGGCAGGAGAAGCCTTTGCGCGTCTTATGAACCCCCTCATCATCGCACTCGACGTAGAGACGGCTGACGAAGCCCGCAGTATCGTCCGCTCATTGGGCGATGCCGCGTCATTTTATAAGGTCGGCCTGGAGCTTTATGCCTCGGCCGGGATGGATTTCGTGCGGGAGTTGAAAAGCCGGGGGCACCGCGTTTTCCTCGACTTGAAATTCCACGACATCGGCGAAACGGTGAAGCGGGCCGTGGTTCAGATCTCGCGTGCCGGAGCCGATTTTCTCACGATTCACGCCACCCGCCAGGTGATGCAAGCCGCCGTAGCGGGGCGCGGCGATTCGTCTCTAAAGCTGCTTGGCGTAACGGTCCTGACCAGCGTGGACGATCAGGACCTGATCGAAGACGGGTACTCGTGCAGCGTCGCGGATCTCGTGGAAAAACGAGTCCGCAACGCGATCGCTGAGGGAGTGGATGGAATTGTGTGCTCCCCGGTCGAAGTCGCGAAGGTCCGAGCCATCGCAGACCGCGCGATTCTGGTCACTCCGGGCGTTCGATCCGCAGGCGCTTCCATCGGCGATCAAAAGCGTGTTGCAACTCCGGCCGCAGCCATCGCGAACGGGGCGGATTATCTGGTTATCGGCCGCCAGGTCACGCGCGCGGCCGATCCTCGCGCCGAAGCTTTGCGCATTCTCGACGAGATCGCGGTGCACTCGGCTTGACTGATTAAGCGCTTTTGTTGGCCACCGATAGCGTGTCGAGCGATTCCTTCACGTATCGCAGCACCGCGCCCGCCCCATCCGGCGCGGCCGGCAAGGGCAACCGCAACACGCCCGCCGGAGTAAACTGCGCTCCCTCGCGCGAGCTCACGAGCGCCATCAGCCGCGCCGGATCGATCTGCGAACCGGGATGAAACTTGATCTGCAACGCGCCCCCGCGGCGATCAATTGCTTCGATCCCTGTCCGCTCCGCATCGGCCTTGAGCAGCGAAAACCGAAGCAGCGTCTCCACAGCTTCCGGAGCCGGACCATAACGATCCGCCAGCTCCGCGCGAATCTTTTCAACCTGCTCGGGATCGCGCGCGTCCGCAATCCTCTTGTATGCGCGCAGGCGCTGATTCTCGTCAGCGATGTACTCCGGCGGTATCCGAATGTCGAGCCCCAGATTCAACGTCGAATGCACCTGCGGCTGCACAACAACGCCTTTCAGTTCCTGCACGGTCTCATCGAGCAGGCGAAGATAGGTGTCGAACCCGACCGAAGCGATGTGCCCGTGCTGCTCGCCGCCGAGCAGGTTCCCGGCTCCGCGCAATTCCAGATCGAGCGCGGCGATTTTGAACCCTGCGCCGAGGTCTGAAAACTCGCGCAGCGCCGCGAGTCTTTTGCGAGCAATTTCGCTCAACTCCGCGTCCGGCGGCACCAATAAATAAGCGTATGCGCGGCGATTCGATCGCCCGACGCGGCCGCGCAACTGATAAAGCTCGGAAAGCCCGTGGCGCTCCGCGTTCTCGATGATGATCGTGTTGGCTAACGGGATATCGAGGCCGTTCTCCACGATCGTGGTCGAGACAAACACGTCATACTCGTGCCGCATGAAGCCGAGCAGGACGCGCTCCAACTCCGCTTCGCCCATCTGGCCGTGGCCGACGCCGATTCGCGCGCCCGGAACCAGTTGTTGGATCGCCGCGGCCCGGGCAAAGATCGAGTCGACACGATTGTGCAGGAAATAAACCTGTCCGCCGCGCGACATCTCCTGATCGATCGCCGCGCGAATCAGCTCCGGATCGAAATGCGCGACGACGGTGTGAATCGCCAGGCGGTCTTTGGGCGGAGTCTCGATCACGCTCATGTCGCGGATCCCGAGCATCGACATGTGCAGCGTCCGCGGAATCGGCGTTGCGCTCATCGTCAGGACGTCCACGTTGTGGCGCAACTGTTTCAGCCGCTCCTTGTGGCGGACTCCGAACCGCTGCTCCTCATCGACGACCAGCAGACCTAAATCGCGAAACTCGACGTCTTTCGACAACAGGCGGTGCGTCCCAATCGCAACGTCCACCTTGCCCGCGGCGAGATCTTCGAGAACCTGCTTGATCTCTTTCGCGGTACGGAATCGCGACAGCATTTCGATCCGTGCCGGAAACGGCGCGAATCGGGCCTTGAACGTCTCATAGTGCTGGAAGGCGAGCACGGTCGTCGGCGCGAGCACCGCGACCTGCTTTCCATCGCCCAGCGCCTTGAACGCCGCCCGCATCGCGACCTCGGTCTTTCCATACCCCACGTCGCCGCACAGTAAACGATCCATCGGATGCGGCGATTCCATATCGCGCTTGATGTCCTTGATCGCCGAAAGCTGGTCCTTCGTCTCGGTGAACTCGAACGAATCTTCAAATTCGCGCTGCCAGTTCGAATCGGAGGAGAACGAAAAGCCGTCAGCCATGCGCCGTTGAGCATAGAGCTTTAACAACTCGTCAGCCATATCGCGCATCTTCGCCTTGACGCGAGTCTTGCGAGCCGTCCAGGTCGATCCGCCGAGCTTGTCGAGCGGCGGAGTTCCTTCTCCCGCGCCGCGATATTTCTCAACGAGGTCCATGCGCGTCAACGGAACATACAGCTTCGAATCGCCGGCGTATTCGAGCAGCATGAAGTCGCCCTTTTGCTCGCCCTGAACAATCTCGCGCACGCCGACGAATTTGCCGACGCCATGCGTGACATGCACCACGAAGTCGCCCGGCTTCAGATCGGCGAGGTCCGCGGCGAACGCGCTTAGTTGCGCTTTGGTGATGCCCGGCCGCGCAATCAGATCCGAGGCGTCGAACAAATCCTCCGAGCCGATAAACGCGATTTTCGACTCGGGGAAAATCGATCCGCGCCGGACGAGCCCCTTGATGAGGTAGGTGTTCGCGACCGGACCCGCCAGATACGCGCGCTCGGCCAGATAGGGCGAGGCCGCCTCATTCGGGGCGAGCCCCAACTGAAAGGGCACCGAATACTCGCGCAGGATGTCGGCGAGCCGCTCGAGTTCGCCGTTCGACGGCGCAAAGAACGCGACGCGATAACCTTGATCGACCATCGTCTTCGCTTCCGCCACCGCGACCTGCATGCTCCCATGGAAGGCGAGCGATGGCCGTGTGGCGATGTGGGGCGCGGCGGCGTCCAGGTCCAACTCCCGGACCGCGATCTCCATGTGCGAGCCAAACCGCTGTTCCAGATCCGTCCAATGGAAAAAATTCGCCGCGACAATTTCCGGAGAATCGCTCTGATCGAGCCGTTTCCAAAGCCGCTCTTCCGCCGCGCGGACTTGCTCCGGCTCATCAATCACGATGTTGGCTTCTCCTGCCAGATCGATCAGCGAACCTTCCCGCGGATCGTCCAGCGCCGCGGCGAACTCCCATCCCGGGTACGCGGGGCCTTCGCGCGGCTGCTCGGCGAGCGGCAAAATTCGAGCCTCGGCGACCTTCACCACCGACCGCTGCGACTCGACGTCGAATCTTCGAATCGATTCGATCTCGTCTCCGAAGAACTCCACGCGCAGCGGACGCGCATTATCGGCGGGAAACACGTCCAGGATTCCGCCGCGCACGGAATACTCGCCGACCATTTCCACGGGCTCGCGCTTCTCGTATCCGATCGACTGGAGATGCGTCTCGATGGTGTCGAGCGGCAATTCCTCGCCCACCCGCAGTTGCAACGCGAGCCGCCGGTAGTATTCGGCGCCATGGGTCCGCAGCAGCGCCGACGCCGCGGGTGCGATGGTGATCGGCACGCCCGCGTTGGCAAGTTTCCACAGGACCATGGCGCGCTGGCCCGTGATCTCACTATGTGGCGAAAGTTTCTGTCCGGGTAGCACGTCGAGAGCCGGGAGCAGTTCCGGCCCCGATCCGGAATGTGAGATCAGAAGATTGAAAAATGTTTCGGTGAGCTCGGCAAGCTGCTCGGCCCGCTGGTTGGAATCCGAGATGACGATCAGCGGCCGCTCCGTCGCCTGCCACAGCAGAACGAGATACAGCGCCTTCCCGGTCGGCGTCAGGCCTGCGAGCGAAAACGGGCCGGACTCGCGCCGCAGCAGCTTTCCGGTGAGTTCCTGGAAAGCCGGATTTCGCGCCAGCGTCTGGAAGAGATCACGAACAGCGGGATGAGTCACGTTTGAGCAATTCTTCGACGATATTCGTCGTGGAGAAACCCGGTTCGAGCGCGAGCGCCAACACTTTTCCGCCGGCGGCCTCCACTTCTTCGCGGCCCGCGATGAAATGCGCCCAATCCGCGCCCTTGATCAAAATATCCGGCAGCACTTCCGCGATCAGCTCGCGCGGAGTGTCTTCATCGAAAAACGTAACCGCATCGACGGCCTCGAGCGCCAAGGCCATGCGCGCGCGTTCTTCTTCGGAAATCAGCGGGCGCGTCGGTCCCTTCAAGCGCGCGACGCTCGCGTCGGTATTCAGCGCCAGAATCAGCAGATCGCCCAGCGACCGCGCTTTCTCCAGAAGGCGCACATGTCCGGGATGAAGAATGTCATAACAGCCGTTCGTGAACACGACTGTTTTTCCGGCACGGCGCCATTCGGCGCGCGCGCGAACGAGTTCGGCGCGTGTATAGAGCTTGCTCATGCGGTGGATGATTCTATTTTACTGGTAGCCGCGCCCGCCGCCGATGGCTGCTGAAGCGGGCCGCGCGCGCTCTTGGCCCTGCGCGGATGTGGTACAAGCGTAGGCGGATACCATGAACGGCTCGAGACGAATCGGCCAGCGCGAAGGCTCGCGGAGGATTGTTGTCTGGATCGTCGCGCTTGTGGTCCTGCTTCTATTCAGCCGCTCGATCTGCTCCATCGTCGTCGATTACTACTGGTGGCGGGAACTCGCGCAGGTCCCGACGTGGCTGCTGATCTCTTTCTATCGCTACGCGCCCGGATTCGCCGCGTGGATCATCGTATTTGCGGTCCTTTGGATCGCCCACGCGCGCGGAATGAAGTTCGCGGGCGAGCGGCTTCGCGAGCATACGGCCTACGCCCGCATCACTACGCTCGGCTTCGTCCTGATCGCGATCATCATCGCCCTCGCTTCGGTCGATGGCTGGACGGTCGCGCGCTACTTCGGGGGTCACGATCTCGCCGCCGCAGCCGAATGGCACGATCCCGCCTTTGGGAAACCGCTCGGATTTTATTTCTTCGATCTGCCCTTCTACACCATGCTGATCGAGTTCGCAGCCGCGGTCACGTTCGCCGGCGCGCTGGTCTTCTACGCTACCGCGCGGGGCTGGCAGATCCGCCGAGAGCTGCCCAATTTCACGTCGCGCTCGGAAATCGATCTGGGCGAGCTGCGCCATCTCGGCAAACTCGAGTCCGGCTTGCTCCGCGGGCTCAGCGCGATTTTTCTGATGATGCTGGCCGCCATGTTCTGGCTCGGCCGCTACGATTTTCTGCTGAGCGATCATGGCCAGCTTCTCGTCGGAATCGACTATGTCCAGCAGCACATTGGCCTCCCGATGCAAACCCTGAAGGCCGCGGCGGCGATCCTGGCGGCTGCATTGGTTCTTCTCGGCCGAAGGAAATTAGCCGCCGCCTGCGCCATCGTCATCGTCATCGACTGGATTCTTCCTCCCATCGCCAGCGGACTTTACGTGCGCCCGAACGAGCTCGCGCTGGAAACTCCGTTCATCCAGCGACACATCGAAGCCACTCGAGCCGCTTACGGAATCGATCGCCGCGCCAGAGAGCAGCAATTCGACGCGCGCACCGAGGCCCGCATCGACTTTGCCAGGAACAAAGCGCTGCTTGAGAACGTACGGCTCTGGGATTGGCGAGCCTTCCAATCGACCCTCGGCCAGATCCAGCCGCTGCGCCCCTACGTCTATCAGGACATCGACGTCGATCGCTACCAGATCGACGGGCGCCTGCGCCAGGTTCTGCTCGCTCCACGCGAATTGGAGCTCGATCAGCTCGGGGAGGCGCGCAATCAGTGGATCAACCGTAGCCTGATCTTCACGCATGGCTACGGACTCGCCCTGGCGGAAGCAAATCGCATCCAGCCCGACGGCTCGCCGGTTCTTTTAATCAGGGACGCTCCGCTCGAAGTGCTCGCCAAGGGACTTCGCGTGACGAAGCCGCAGATCTATTACGGCGAAATGTCGCACGACCCCGTCTTCGTGCGCACCGCGCAGCCCGAATTCGATTTTCCGTCCGGCGGCGGGCAGGTCTCCACGCGCTACGACGGCAGCGGCGGATTCCCCATTTCCGCTTCGGGAACTCGTCTTCTGGCCGCGATATCGAACGGGGATTGGAACATTGTTCTCAGCAACGCGCTCGGAGCGGAAAGCCGCATGATGATTCGCCGCCGCATCCCGGAACGGCTGGGCGAGCTTGCTGAGTTCATCCAATGGGATTCCGATCCGTATCTCGTCATCACCGGCGAAGGCCGCCTGGTCTGGATGAACGACGGCTACACCACCAGCGATTCGCATCCTTATTCGCGCGCCAGCCGCATCGACGACTGGGGCCGTTTCAACTATATCCGCAACTCGGTCAAAGCGACCGTCGATGCCTACGACGGCACGGTCAACATCTATGTCTTCGATCCCGGCGATCCACTGATCGGCGCGTACCGGCATCTTTTCCCGGGGCTGTTCCGCGACGCTTCGGAAATGCCCGCCGATTTGCGCGCGCACGCGCGCTCGCCTGAAATCCTGTTCCGCACGCAATCCGAAATCTATCGCACCTATCACATGCGCGAGCCCGAATCGTACTACAATCGCGCGGATCTCTGGGATCTGGCCACTTACACCAGCGGGCAGGGCGGCCAGGCGCAAACCGTTCCGCCGACCTATATGATCGCCAAAATTCCGGGCGAGCCCGACCCCGAATTTCTGCTCACCGTGCCGTTCACCCCGCGTGGAAAGCAGAACCTGATCGGCCTGATGGCCGCGCGCTGCGATGGCCCGCATCTTGGCGAAATCGTTTTCCTCGACCTGCCGAAACAGGAAATCATTCCCGGCCCGATTCAAGTCGAGGCGCTGATCAATCAGGATCAAACCATCTCGAAGGATCTGACGCTCTGGAACCAGCAGGGCTCGCAGGTGCTTCGCAACCAGATCCTGGCGATCCCGATTGACAATACCTTCCTCTACGTCGCGCCGATCTTCCTGCAAGCCCCGCAAGCCCGGATGCCGCAATTAAAAAAGGTGGCCCTCGTCGTGGGCAACACGCTGGTCTACGCGGACAACTACGAACAAGCCCTGGCTCAGCTCGAAGCGATACAACGAGGGCAGGCTCCGGCGCCGGCGCAGACTCCCGCAGCCGCGTCACAAACCACCGCGACTGCGCCTCCCCCGCCCGCCGACCTACGCATCGAAGAGGTCCGCCGCCATCTCAACCGATATAGAGAACTCGCCGCTCAAGGCAAGTGGGCTGACGCCGGGAAGGAACTGGAAGCCATCGACGCGATCGTCAAAAAGTAGCACGTGCGCGTTTAACCGGCTGCCAGTTTCCGCGATGGATTTTTTCGAGACCCTGTGGACCTTTGAAGGCTTTCAACTTTGTACGGTATATTCACATAAATGAAGCTTCTCAGGTCCCTTCCCGCTCTCTGCCTGCTTGCGCCCGCTTTTGCCCAGCCGTCGGCGAATATCGCATTGAAACCCGCTCGCGATCCCGGGCAGGCAATCGACGAGGAGTACACCAAGAAGATTCGCGAGTACACTACCGAACCGTTCTTTAATTCGCCGCTGACCGATTACCTTCCCGCATCCAAAACCGTTCCGACGCCGAAAGCCGTGCTCGGCGATATCGCCGGAGCCCCGAAGATTCTTCCGTACTCGACCGAAGTCTACCGCTACATGCGGATGCTCGAAAAAGCTTCGCCGCGGGTGAAAGTGTTCACCATCGGCAAGACCGAAGAGGGCCGCGAAATGATCGCCGTCGCGGTCGCTTCCGAAAAACTCATCGCGTCGATCGATGAGAATCGCGCGCGCCTGGCGAAGTTGGCCGATCCGCGAACGATCAAGATGGACGACGCTGAAGCCGACAAGCTTGTCGCCGCGTCAACGCCGGTCTACTACATCACGGGGACGATTCACTCGCCCGAAACCGGAGCGCCCACCGCTCTGATGGAGCTTGCCTATCGGCTCGCAGTCGATGAAAGCGCCTATATCAGGCATATCCGCGATAACGTCATCACCCTGATCACGCCCATCGTGGAAGTCGACGGCCGCGATCGCATGGTCGATATCTATCGCTGGCATTTGGAGAATCCGAATAAACAATGGCCTCCGCTGGTTTACTGGGGCCATTACGTCGCGCATGATAACAATCGCGACGGCATGGGCCTGACGCTTCAGCTCACGCGCAACGTGCTGAACACCTTCCTCAACTGGAAGGCGCAGGTCCTCCACGATCTGCACGAATCGGTTCCGTATCTTTACGACAACACGGTCGGCGACGGCCCCTACAACGCGTGGATCGATCCGATCGTGTCCGATGAATGGCAGATGATGGGCTGGAACAACGTCTCTGAGATGACCAAGTTCGGCATGCCCGGCGTCTTCACGCATGGCACGTTCGATACGTGGTCGCCCAGCTACCTGATGTTCATGGCGACCATGCACAATGGCATCAGCCGGCTCTACGAAACGTTCGGAAATGGCGGAGCCGACACGGAGGTTCGCGAGCTGCGCCCCAGCGAGTACGCGCGCACCTGGTTCAAACAGAATCCTCCGCTGCCGAAGGCCAACTGGTCGCAGCGCAACAATAATAACTACGAACAGACCGGGTTGCTCACCGCGCTGAACTATTTCGCCTCCAACGACAAACTTTTCCTGCACAACTTTTATCTGAAGGCAAAACGGTCGATCGAGAAGCCGGCGACCGAGGGTCCCGCCGCTTACGTTTTCACCGCCGAAGATCCGCGCCGCGGTTCCCAGGCGGATCTGCTTCGGATGCTCCAGGATCAGGGGTGCGAAATCTCCCGCGCGACGGCTCCTTTCACGGTAATGATGCCGGCGAAGAAAGCTCCTCGCGGCGGACGTGGAGGCCGCGGAGCCGCCGCTGAGACCGCATCGAATGACGGGGAGAAAAAACCCGAAGAAAAACCCAAGCCCGAGCCGCGCACTTTTCCCGCCGGCACATACATACTTCGCATGGACCAGCCCTACAGCCGCATCGCCGATACTCTGCTCGACTATCAGTATTGGGCCGTCAACGATCCACAGAAGAACATCTACGACGACACCGGCTGGACGTTCGGCGAACTCGGCAATGTCCAGGTCGCGCGCGTTACGGATCAAAAAGTCCTCACCGCTTCGATGGAACGTGTGTCGGGCTACGTCCAGGCTCCCGGTGGAGTCCATGGCTCGGGCGATATCTTCCTGATCAACCACAACGCCGATAGCGCGCTGATCACTCTCCGCTACCGCTTCCCGAACGCATCGTTCGAAGCCGCCGAAGAGCCGTTCGAGGCGGCGGGCAGGAAATTCAACCGCGGATCGTTCATCGTGAAGAATGTTTCGCAGGGCGATCTGGCCAAAGCCGGAACCGAACTCGGCATCGAGGCCTACGCAGCCGCCGCGGCCCCGGGCGTGAAGACCCATCCGCTCCGCGCCGCCCGGATCGCCCTGATGCACACCTGGGCGAGCACGCAGGCCGAAGGCTGGTGGCGACTGGAGTTCGATCGCCTGAAAATTCCGTACGACTATATCAGCACTCAAAACGTGGCAAAAGCCGACAATTTGCGCGCAAAATACGACGTAATCGTGTTTGCTCCCGGAGCCCGCGGAAACCCGCAGTCGATCGTCAACGGGATGCCGCAGTACGGCAATCCCCTTCCCTGGAAGAAAACCGCGCTCACGCCGAATCTCGGCGGCACCGACGAAACCGACGACATGCGTCCCGGCCTGGGCTGGAGCGGATTGCAGCATCTGCAAGACTTCGTTCAGAAAGGCGGCCTGCTGATCACCGCCAACGACACGACCAACTTCGCCGTTGCTTTCGGATTTACTCCCGGGGTTTCGATCTCCAACGCGCAGCGTCTCAAAGTGACGGGATCGGCTCTGCGCTCCAAGATGGTCGATTCCGCCAGTCCGATCGTCTATGGATATAACGACAATCTGGCAATCTTCGCGTCGAATCCGCCGATCTTCAACGTCTCCAACATCGCGGGCGGGGGCGGCGGGCGCGGAGGGCGCGGCGGAGACGATCGCGAACGTCCGACAGGCCGCGGCACCGCCGACGATGCCGATATCCCGCAGGGCCGCGCAGTCGCTGAGATTCCGGAAGAACCTCGCTCCGAAGTGTGGGAAGCGGCTCCGCTGACCATCGAGCAGTTGCGGAATCCGATCAACGTAATTCCTCCGGCACAGCGTCCGCGAGTCGTTCTGCGCTACTCGAACGCGAACGAACTGCTCGTCTCGGGCTTGCTCGATAACGGCGGCGAGCTGGCGCAGCACGCAGCCGTGATCGATTCCCCCTACGGCGACGGCCACGTGGTGCTGTTCTCGAACAATCCGTTCTGGCGCGCCGAAACGAAGGGCAGCTACTTCCTGGTCTTCAACGCGATCCTGAACTTCGACAATCTTAACGCGGGCCGGAAGCTGGCGGACAAGTAGAGCGCGTCCCTTTTTTGCCTCATCGAGCGAGAGTGCTGGAGCGTGAAATCTCAGTTCCGGCTGTCCCGTTTCGCTCCTGCTCACCTAAACCCGGGAAAGCCGCAGATGCCGGTTCCGCTGGTATTAACGTACTGTCCCGATCAGATAACGGTGCCCAGGCGGATCGACGCGGCCACATCGCCCTACTGCGCCAAGGTCCGATCGGAGGACAGAGGTGCAGGCAGGAAGATGGCCTTAGAGTCTTGCGCGAGTGCAGGAAGGCCCGGCATAAGTACGCCGGAAATCAAAGGAATTAGCTCGTTTTTCATGACTCGTCAGCACCACCACGGGACGGAAAACACACAGCCTGGATCACACATATCGCATGTGCAGCTTTCCTGAGGAGAGAGGCAAGCAGGAGAGCCGGTGATCGACTACTGCTCCATCTTCTTCGCGCACTCCGCGATCTCCGATTGCGCGAGCTTCAGACGGCGAGCCGTCTCGTCCGTCTGAGGCTCCCAATGTTTCCAGCGGGAAAGATTCTTCTGGAACATCATCTGAGCCCACCCGTAGTGGCGGTTTGAAAGTAACATCCGGCCGTAAAGGTCGTCCAGATCCGACGCGGCTTCCGCGGCTTCAAGCGACGGGTGCGGCACGTCGAGAACTTTCTTCATAATCGGCTGTGCTTTTTGAATGAGCGCCGCCGCGTCGTCGGGCTTGCCTCCGCGGAAAAGCTCGTCCGCCCGCCGGCTCATCTGCGCGAGATCCTGAACGCTCTGCCGATACCATGCTTCCGAGGTGACATCGCGTGACTTGGTAGCCGTCGAGCAGCCGGCAAGAAGGAGTACGGCGATCGATAAAAATCCGCGCACGATCCAAGGATAGCGAGCGCATCACTGAAGAGGAAGGAAACGGCCGGCCGGGCTGGTCCGTTCAAGCGTGCTGATGCGGATTTCCGGATTTGCGGGCGCGTCGTTCGGAACAAGCAGGTTGATTTGATACAGTCCCGCGCTTCCCGGCTCGACTCCAACATAGGCGATGCGAGAAGGGTCTACACTCACTCCATTCAGCAGCACTTGAAAATCCTTGCGGCCAGCGATCTGCGCCGCGGTCTGCGCGATGAAATTTGGAATCTGCGCGGGCAGCGTCGGACCAAGGCCTGTCGCGAACAGAACGATCATTTCCCCGGCGCGGGCCGGCGCGCTGCTGGTAATCGTGGAGCCATCGAGATGTACCGCGAGCGCGGTCACCGCATCGAGTTGGAACAGCGCGGGCGCGGTGTCGCCGAGCGTAATCGAGACCGGTGGTCCGGCGAGGCCGTCCACCTCGATCTGCAATTTCGCCGGTCCCGCAATCAAGATATTCGGAATGAGCGCATTAATCAACCCAGGCGAGACGTACCATATATCCGCCGGGATCTGATTGATCAGGACGCGAACGCCGGTGCCCGTGAGAGCGGTAGGAAGCATCCCACCGCTAATATCATTAGGTCCGATGGCCCGCGTGACGTGCGAAAGGTTTTGCCCGTAGATGCTGATGAAGGTGTTCGGCGCGTAGAATCCGGCGGCGCCGGAGGCAGAGTTGGCGATGCTGTCCGCGGAGTAATTCGGCGCTCCCGCGGTGCCACCCGAATCGGCCCAAAGGGGCCCGATGACGAGCGCTGCCAGCAGAAACATGGCAGCCACGGTATGAGAGTTAGTTTAGCATTTGGGCTGCCCGGCCAAACGGACGGTTACGGAGCTTTCGTCAGGAGCGTTTTGTACATCTCGAAAAACTTCGGAAAGTCGAGGTCCAGCATCACCTCAACCGGAGTCGCGTCCGGAGCCATCGAGCGGTCCAGCGGGATCACCGCCCCGTAGTTCTTCCCGAAAGCCGTGTCCACGTCCAGATAGGCTGTCTCGCGTTTGGTGACGAAGGCCGGGTCGATCAAATACCCGGCCGCAAGGCAGTCCCAGATGTGGGTCGACGCATTGGGGTCTTTTGCGAACTGTTTGCCGAGATCTTCGCGGAACAGAGCCGTAACCGGCGTTTTCACCGATGCAATCGCGTCATAGCCCGCCTTGTCGAGCGTCGCGCGATTGCAAATATCGAGCCCGAACATGATCTTTTGCGGAATGCCGGAACGGAGCACGATTTGCGCCGCTTCGGGATCGAACCAGAAGTTGAACTCCGCGGCCCGGCCATCGTAATTGCGGCCGTGGACGGTTCCGCCCATGAACACCAGCCGCCCGATTTTCTTTTCGAGGTCCGGGCGGAGCCGGAGCGTCATGGCGAGGTTCGTCATCGGGCCGATCGCGAGCACGGTCACCGGCGCAGGCGACTGCGAAATCATGTCGATCATGAAATCGACGGCGTGCTTACGCGAAAGGCGCCGCTGAACGGTACTCTTGCCGGGCTTTTCCGGGCCGCCGAAGGCTCCCATGTATTCGATTGGTCCCCAGTCGCGTTTTTCCTTTTCCGCCATGGCGCGCGTGTGAACCAGCGGAGCCCGAGCGCCCATGAACATCGGGACCGCGGACTTCTTCATGAGATCGAGCACGCGCAGCATGTATTCGGCGCCCTGGCTCGGCCAGAGATTTCCCGGCACCAGCGTCACGCCGAGCGTATCGATCTGCTCCGGCTTTTGAAGCACCATGACGAGCGCCGCGCCGTCGTCGTTGAAGATCGCGGAGTCGGTGTCGAAGATAATTCTCTCCTGGGCGGCACAAAGGCCGGCGGCAAGGAAGAAGAGCAGGCGCATACGTATAGTTTGACTTGCGTGAAGCCCGGGCGTTTTAAACCGTCGCTGCGGTCGCGGCTCAAAAAAGCGCCGCATGAATTCGATCCGGAAACAAAGGGCGGTTTAACGTTCGGATTTCAGGAGTCCAGCCAGTATTTCGGGGATTTCGAACACCGCCCGGTTTTCGATTTTGCAAACCGCCGCGCGATAAGTGTCGAGCGAGGCGATCATCGCGTCGGCGGCCTCGCGAATTCCACGAAAGTTTTTCAGCACGACGCCCACGTTCTTCTCGCGAACCCATTCGGTGTTGTAACGCTCCTGCGGCAGCGTCCACGCGTTGCATTCGACGATCACGGGAAGCCCCATCGCCACGGCCTCGCTGATGCTGCCCGGTCCTGGTTTACCGATGAAGTAGTCAGCCAGGCGCATGTAATAAGGGATCTCGCTCGTAAAACCTTCAACGAAGTGTGGGCTTGGGCGAGCCTTCAATTTCGCCGCGAGCCCCTCATTCCGGCCGCAGATGAAAATCAACTGGCGGTCGCTGAGCCGTTCAGCGATTTCGAACATTACGCTCGATCCCTGCCCGCCGAAGAGAACGAGTCCGGTTGGCTTCTCGGGATCGAGCCCGAGTTTCTTTCGCTCCGCGGCGCGGTCGATGTTGATCGGATCGTAGAACTTCGGCCGCAGGATCATTCCGGACGTCCGGAAAATGTGCTCGTCCGGATGGCCCATGGAGCGGGCCTGCTCAACGGCCCTGTCGGTTCCGCAAATGAGGAATTGATCCTGCTGTTCGATCCAGAAATGCGGTGGAAAATCGGCAAAATCGGTCAAAAGAGTGACAAAAGGCGTTTCTTTGGGGAGCGCCTCGCGCATGGCCCGGTTGAAGTTTGGAACGATGGAAACGGCCAGATCGGGCGGATTCTTAACCCAGTACTCCCTGATCATCCTCACCGTGGGACGGTGGTACAGCCGAATGACCCGGTGCATCAGAACCAGCGTTTGCGCCGAGCCAAACGTCCAGCCCTTGGCCAGCATCAAATTGTAAAGATCCTCAAGCCGTTTTCCGGTAATTTTTCGGAAAATATCGAGCGAGTGAAGCATTTCCTGGAGATTGACCAGAGTGACTTCCCACGGTCTCTCTTGCTTCTCGATGACTGATTTTAAAGCAGTTGCGGCTGCGCGATGCCCTCCGCCGGCGTCGAAATAGATGAGATGTACCCGTTTCACAAAGTCGGCCACAAATGTTTTATACACGCGTCATACACACGTCATGCCCACGTCACACGGGGGGCTTATGAGTGTAGCATGGGTTCGGCCATAGCCAGCGCGCGATGGGTCCGGATGGTGGAAGCGGGCGACCACCGCCTGATGCGCCGCGTCAACAGTTGGCGGGCGCCCCGATGGATGCGGCTATGGATGATCGCGGCCACGCGTGGAGGCGACGGATGGCTCTGGTACGCCATGGGGACGGTTGTGGCCCTGTTCGGGGGATCGGAACGCTTCGAGGCGATCGGAGCAGCGGCGCTGGCGTCCGGCCTTGGTATCGCCATCTTTTTGAAATTGAAACGCACTTTCGGACGGAAGCGCCCGTGCGCGTTGGAGCCGCATTGCTGGGCGACTCTTCTTCCCCCCGACCAGTTCTCGTTCCCCTCGGGTCATACGATTACGGCATTCGCGGTAACGGTGGCGCTCGGCGCGTTCTACCCGGCCATGCTGGTCGGCCTGTTCTTCTGCGCGATCAGCGTCGCACTGTCGCGGATTCTGCTGGGGATGCACTTTCTCAGTGACGTCGTGGCCGGAGCGGCGATTGGCGGGCTGCTCGGCTATCTGGCGGCAGATTTGATGAGATTGTTCTGACCGCTCCCGCTTGCATCGCGCGCTTCGCTCCCTCACGGTCGTTATGAGCCCCGACGGTGAGGGAGCGGAGTTGAACTCAACCGTCAGCGGCGGGTATCTTCGAACTTCCGCTTCGACAAAAACCTGCACACTCTCGCAAGGTGCTCTGCCTTGAGTTTTCGAATCTCCTCGAAAAGGTGTCCGTCGAATTCTCCCGAATCCAGGCGTTCGACAAATTGCCGCAATTCCGCGTCCGATTCCGTTTCGGAATTCTCTTGATCGACATCAATCTGTTTTTCTTCCGGTTCCATAACAAAACCGCCCTGAAACGGTTTTGCTTATTAGACTGATTGGCAGCTTTTGAGTTTCGCCAAACGAATCAACTGCGGAGCTCCTGAGAGATCTCCCGGGCTGCTGCACGCGCTTCTTCAATGGCTCCAATAGGAAAGCTGATCGCGCCCACCTTGGGATGACCGCCGCCGCCGTACCGCTCGCAGATGCTTGCCAGGTTAAATTTGACCGGTTTTAGCGCCCAAGGGTTCGACCCCACCGATACCTTAGTCCGAAAACTGGAAGTACTGACAGATACAGTATAGGTAGATTGTGGGAATAAGTAGTACGGAATAAATTTATTGTAACCCTCCAGTTCGTGCCCCACGAGATCGAAAAAAACCACTCCGTCCTGGCAACTCGACTGTTTTCCGATGATGTCGATGGAGCGGACATGGCGGTCATGAAGCGGCTTATAAATCGCCTGAATTTCGGGATCGGCGATAATTTCTTCGAGCTTTTGGCGCCGCATTTGCCGGATGATTTTCTGTACGATTTCCGAGCCCCGGACGCCCTCGATCACCAGCGTCAATTGGGTGGCGGGAGAGCGCAACTCGACCGCTTCTTTCGCGTCGCGATACTGCGCGCCGTCGATAATGTCGGCCCATTCGACGAGTTCCGCCAGATCGCCAGCTTCGAATTGGAATCGATCCCGCGCGACGGTGGCGATGTATTTGGTGCACGACTTAAAACTGGGATCGTACATCTTCCGCCCGCTGTGATCCCCGCGGAAATGCTCGGCGTCTTCGGGGGTGAGGAATGCGCTCTGGTGATGATCGAACCACCAGGTGAGGCGCGGATCGGTGGAGTATTTGAAATCGACGATGGCGTTCTCGTCGCCATCGAACATGCCCGGCTCAAACAATTGATCGGCGCGATGCGCGAGCCCCGTAAACGCAAATTCGGCATCCGGATGAAACTTTGCCTGAATAAAGCGGCTGAAAAACGCGGCGGAGGCTGCGCCGTCGAAACAATGATCGTGATAAAGGATTCTCACCCGCATTTCAGAAAAGACCTCAGGAAAACCTGTTAGTGTCTCGCAAAAGGGGACCATAAGGCAAGTGGCAGTTCGAATGCACTCGCGTTTCAACATGAATCGCCCAAGACACACCATTGCCGTGTTGTTTCTTGGCGCAATTGTAGTCCTGCTGCCACAGGTCCGTGGCGAGATTCACATTCTTGGCGTCACGACGTCGGCGGGATTTCAGCCGGGGTTGCCGGGTCCGGGCAGTCCGGCGACAATTTTCTGCACGGGATTACGGCTCGGTCCGGCGGGCACGGTGACGGAAGAAGGCGGCGCATTGCCCCCGATGCTTCAAGGCATCACGGTGACGTTCGCCGATTCGTTTCACGCTCCGATTTACGGCGCGGCGGATTTGGGCTCGTATCAGATGGTCAATTTCCAAATGCCGTGGGAGAGTCACGCCGCGCCGATCACACTTTCGCAGGACGGGGAGAGCGTGCAAATTCCCTCGGATCCAGCGCGATGGGGCGAGTTTTTCACCGGCGCGGACGGATTCGCGGCCGCCATGCACGCGGCGACATTTTCGCCGGTTACACCGCAGGATCCGGCGAGGCCGGGCGAATGGATTGTCCTGTACGGTTCGAATTTCGGGCCCGTGGAGGGTCCGCCAGCGACCGGAATGCCGGCGCCGCTTGACCGCGCGGTCATGCTCGATCCGGGAACTCCCGTGCCCTGGAATTTCGCGGTATTCCAGACGGATGGGGCGGCGGGAGATCGCGCGCTCATATCGAACTTTATCGGGCTCGCGCCGGGACTGACCGGCGTCTATCAGGTTAATGTTCAGATGCCGGATTCGATACCAGCCGGAGGGTTGAAGCTATACGTGCAACGGAGCCGGCTGTGCGGGTTTTTTTTCGTGCCAGGCTGCGGCCGCGGGGAGATGATGGACAGCAGCACAACCGCCCTGGTGCGCTGATGCTATGCTGAGAGACAGAGAGGCAGCCTTTCGCCTATGACCCGTCGCTTTCAGTTCGCCGTTGTAGCTTCATCCACTGGCTTGGTATTGATGCTGCTGTTCGGAGCCGTCCGCGGCCGGAGCGCTTCGAACGACAACGTCTACAGCCACCTCAGTGTCTACAGCGAGGTTCTTTCCCGCATCAAAGCCGATTACGTGGAAGAGCCTGATATGAAGGCCGTTACGGTCGGCGCGATCAACGGGATGCTGGAATCGCTCGACCCGTACGCCAGCTATCTGAATGCCGAGCAGTACAAGCAGTATCAGAAAACAAAGGATCAGACGCGCGCAAGCGTCGGCCTGACTCTTTCGCGGCGGTTCGGGTACCTGAGCGTCGTGGATGCGCTTCCGGCGGGTCCGGCGGCGAAGGCGGGAATCTCTACGGGCGACGTGATCGAATCGATTAGCAACGTTTCGACGCGCGATATGCCGCTCGCCCTGGCGCAGAGCCTGCTCGACGGCGACAACGGGACGACGCTCGAACTGAGCGTCCTGCGGGTTCGGAAGTCCGAGCCGCAAAAATTCACGCTGATTCGCACCAACCTTGTCTATCCGCCGGTGACCGGGAAGATCATCAACGAACCGGGCAAGGATCCGATCGGCCTGATCGCCACTTATACGCTTGCACCCGGCCGCGCCAAGGACATCGCGGCGAAGGTCGAGGAGCTCGAAAAGCAGGGGGCCAAGCGGTTGATTCTCGACCTGCGGCACTGCTCAACGGGATCGCTCGATGAAGGGATCGCGGTGGCGAATCTGTTCCTCGATAAAGGATTGATCACCTACTCGCAAGGCCAGAAGGTGAGCCGCCAGGATTATCAGGCGAACGCCTCGAAGGCGATCACGAAGCTGCCGCTCGCGGTGGTCGTGAATCGCGGCACGGCGGGCGCGGCGGAGATCGTGGCATCGGCGCTGATGAATCGGCGCGCGGACGTCGTCGGCGAGCACACCTACGGGGGCGATGCGGCGATCCGGCAGGCCAAGACGATGGACGATGGCAGCGCCGTTCTGCTGGCCGTCGCGAAATATTATTCGCCTGATGGCAAGGCGATCCAGGACACGGGCGTGACTCCGAACGTCACCCAGGTGGAAACTGAGCCGACGAACGATCTCGACGACGATAACGATGCCTCCGCAGCCGCTCCGGAAAAGCCCAAGGGTGGACCGGACACGATCCTTAAGCAGGCCATCGAGACGGTGAGTAAGAAATAAACGATGCCCATGTACGAATACCGCTGCGAAAAATGCGGCAAGGTCTTTGAAGTGATCCAGAAATTCTCCGACTCTCCGCTGGAGACGCACGCCGATTGCGGCGGGCGCGTAGAGCGTCTGCTTTCGACTCCCGCCCTGCAGTTCAAAGGCAGCGGCTGGTATATCACCGACTACGCGAAGGGTTCGTCTTCCAAGTCCGAAGGGCCGAAGGATGGTAAAACGGCCGATGGATCAAAACCGGCGGCTACGGAAACGAAGACGGAGTCGAAGCCTGCGGCGCCCGCATCGAGTAACGATTGAATCTCCGCGGATGCCTCGGCGCGGAACCGCGCCCTTTTCGAAAAACACGCACTCCCGCCTGTAAGCCTGTCGGCGTTTGTTCCGGAGGCGCCTCAGAACGTCGTTTCGACGATCTTTGGCGGCCGCTGATTGTAGTCGCTAAAGCGGATCCACTTCGGACGCACGACAAAGTAGCAGATGCCGGGCCAACCGAGGCGCGCCGGACCATCCTCCCACTTTTCGAAATAGATTTTTTGACACCGTGCCAGTTCTTCGCCCGATAGCTCGGTGGCGACGCCTTCGAACTGGACTGTAACTTCGGTTGTGCAGCCCACGACGAACGACGCCGCGGGATTTCCGGAGAGATTCCGGTACTTGCGCGTGCTCTTCACCGTATCGAATACGATCTCGAGATCCGGCGTCACTGCGATCCCAACCAGGGCCGATTGCGGAGCGCCTTCAGGCGAGATGCTTCCCAAAACCGCGTAGCGTTCGCCGCGCATGAACTCGTAAACTTCAGTTTTGTTCATTGGGTTTGCTGGGCTGACGGGAAAGCGATCTTTTCGGCGATTAAACGCGCCCGGACCCGCCGATTCAGCTCTCTACCCACGATCGCCGACTTTGCCGGGAGCGTCTTAACCCGAGCCTTGATGATCACCCCGCGCTCGGCGAGACGCTCGACGCCCATCACCTCGATGGGCGAAATGATCATGTTCCGGTAGGGCTCCTCACCGGCGAGCTGAGCACCTTCGGCCTCCACGATGCTTAGCGCCCGGTCTACATCCGAGCCGTGCGCGAGCGTCGTTTCGAAAACGTAGTACGAATATTCGCGTGTAAGATTTGAAAGCGTGGTGATCGAGCCGTTGGTAATCACATGCACGGCTCCGTTTTCGCCCCGCAGGAGAGTGGTGCGGAGATTGATCTCCTCCACCGATCCCGCTATTCCGTTGATGATGACCGAATCGCCGATACGAAGCTGATCTTCCAGCAACATGAGCAGGCCGCCCAGCCAATCGCGGATCAGCGTCTGGGCGCCCAATCCCAAAGCAAGTCCGGCCGCGCCGATTCCCGCCAGAAGAGGCTGGATGTTGAAGCCCGTTTCGGTCAACGCCATGACCAGCGCGACCGTCCAGACGACCAGGCTGGCCATTTTGCTGAGAACCGAGATGAGCGTCGTCGCACGCTTTTCCATCTCGAACGTGGAGCCTTCATGGCGGCGGTCGATCACATGAATGGCGTAGTTGCGAAGCTGACGGAGCAAGCGCCGCGCGATGGAGTTAAAAACCCAGGCCAGCGCGAGGATGATAAAGACGCGCAGCGCCCTTTCGCCCCAGTCAATCCAGACCTGGGGGCGGCCGATCTCGGCGATCACGTCACGCGAGATTTGCATGATTGGATCTCATTGACGGCCGCGGATGCAGGCCGACGCACTCTGTTTATCGCCCACCCCGGCCTTCCGTCAACTCCGCGGCCGCGCCGTCCATGTCGACGATTCGCAGCCGGATCGTTTTGCGGGCCTCAATGGCGGATTCGGGCAGTTCGAACCGGGCGCCGACCATGCGGTCGACTGTCTGATGCGGGGCGATCTGGTCGCGGATGCTCAGAACGTCGTTGTATTTCTGTCCGAGGAATTTTTCGTATTTGAATACGCTCTCGATGTCGGGTTTCGAAATCGACATGCCGGTCGCCGGCTCGCCCGATGCCGGCACCAGTTCGACTTCAACGGTCTTGACCACCCAATTTACGTTTGAGGGATTTGTGGCGCGGAAGTCGACCAGAACCAGAGTTGCGTGGGGGTTCATCTGGAACGTCCGAACTTTGAGGATGTTTCCGTCGAGCTCGAGATGGGAGCCCTTGGATCCAACCCAGGTGATTGAGACAACGGCGGCCACCACGGCCAGTCCGATACCGAGGAATGTCCAGAATTGTTTGCTCACGAACTTTTTTGAACCTAATCGCCCAGCAGTCTTCCGTACGGCTGAAGGCTGCCGACATTATCGCAAACCGCTTTGATCGCCGCAGTGAGCGGAATCGCGAGCAGCAGCCCGATTCCACCCCACAGCAAGCCCCAGAACATCAGTGCGACCGTCACCACCAGAGGGTTCAGGTGCACTCGCGCGCCGACGAACTTCGGATAGAGAAGATTAATCGCGAACAGGTGCAGCAGCGCGACGCTTGCGGCGAGGAAGAAATAGATGCTCGGCTGGGAGGAGACCGGGAGCGCGGCGAACATCGGCGGAATCATCGCGAGGGGCAACCCCACGTAGGGGACCAGGCTCAGGAACCCGCTCAGCGGGGCCACAATCAGCCAATAGGGCAGCTTGACCGAAGCGAACAGGATGGCGCTGGCAAGGCTCAGCACCAGCCCCAGCAGGAAGTTTCCGATGACGTACGCGCGAACCATATCGCCCACTCCGGCCCAGGCGTGCGCGGCCGCATCGCGATCGTCTCCGTCGAAAAGATATAGAAATCGCGAACGGAGATGATCGCGCCAGCTCAGCAGAAAATAAACCAGGAAGGGGACGAATGAGGCCATCAGCAGCACGTTATAAAACGAGCTCAGGTACAACGAGAGATTGCTGACCAGGCTGGGCGGGTCCTGCCGAACGTGTACTTCCTGTACGGCCGGCGGCTGTAGCGGCGCGGGAGCCGGCGCCGATTTCGCGCGCTTTCCACGGCCATTGGTCTGCACTTGGGTTTCGGGAGGCGGTAAGGACCGCTCCTGAAATCGCTTGGGGACCAAGGTTTGATAGACGCTCTGCTCGAAGCGGTCCACGCGGGCAGCCGCGCTGTCGACGATCTCGTTGATACGCTCGCTATAGGCGGGGAGGTCCCCTGCGATGACCAGCGATTCGGTATACAGGCCGAGTCCGGCGAAATACAGAAAGATCAGGCTGATGCTACAGACGGCGAAGCTCGCAACTCCGCGCGGCAGACGGATTCGCATGAACAGGACCACCAGCGGATCGAGCAGGAATGCGATCATCGACGCGATGATCACCGTGATGAAGAAAACCCGCCCGTAATACAACATGGCGATTGCCGCGCCAAGCGAAAGAATCCCCAGTCCTGTCCGGACAGTCCTTTGCGCGGCTGAAACCGGGACCACCACTTGCTATCACTATAATTGGATACCCGAGTGGATTACCACACAAAATCAGCGAAGGGCCGTATACTTGCACTCGACCTCGGCAAAAAGCGCATCGGACTGGCGCTCAGCGATCCGCTGGGGATCACCGCACAGGGTCTGGAGACGCTCCAGCGGACGAATATCCGGCAGGACATGGCCGCGCTCGCGCAGTTGATCGAGAAACACGAAGTGACGTTACTGCTGATGGGGCACCCCCTGCACATGAGCGGCGATGAGAGCAGGCAATCGGAATACACTCGCGAGTTTGCGGATCGGCTGGCGGCCTACACCGGGATTGAAGTGCGCCTTTGGGACGAGCGTCTAACCAGCAGGGAGGCCGAGCGGGTTCTGAGAGAGAGTGGAATCAGTATCGAAAAAAGGGCTCGGGCGGTGGATCGATTGGCCGCGGTGATTCTGCTTGAGAGCTACCTGGATCGAGAGTCAAATAATAATGCCCATTGAGACGAGAGCCGGGGGAGCGCCCCCAAAATGAAGAGAATTCTAATCATCCTCGCCGGGGTGGCGATTTGCGCTGCCGGCGCATGGTTCTTCCTTTCGCAGCCTTACGCCGGATTCCAGAATGAGGCATTCGTCACCATCGAACACGGGACCGGAACACTCGATATCGGGCGGGCCCTGGCTCAAGCCGGCGTGATCCGTTATCCCTGGCAGCTCTGGATCGAACGGCTGACAAATCCGGGCGCCAAGTTGCAGGCAGGAGAATATCGATTTTCGAAGGCCGCGACTCCAGCCGAGGTTTTTTCCCGCATCGCCCGGGGAGACATTTTCTATTTTGAAGTCACGGTTCCCGAAGGCAGCAACGTCTTTGACGTGGCGCGCATTGTTGAAATGACCGGCGCAATGCCCGCCGCCGATTTTCTCAAGGCCGCCTCCGACGGGGCCCTGATTCAGGATCTGGATCCCATGGCGCAGACCCTTGAAGGGTATCTGTTCCCCTCAACTTACCGGCTGTCGCACTCGACCACGGCGGCCGAATTCTGCCGCCAGATGACCGGCCAGTTTCGAAAACAATGGAAAAAACTTGCGCCAGGGTCGGCGGACGTACACCGCACGGTGACGATGGCGTCGCTGATTGAAAAAGAAACCGGGGTCGCGAGCGAGCGTCCGCTGGTGGCCGCGGTCTTCGAAAACCGGCTGAAGAAAAACATGCTGCTGCAATGCGATCCGACGACGATCTATGCGGCGCTGCTCGAGAATCGCTATCGGAATGCGATCTATAAGTCGGATCTGGCCAGCAAGAATTCGTACAACACATACCAGCATCCCGGTCTGCCTCCGGGGCCGATCGCGAATCCGGGGACGGAGTCGATCACGGCCGCGCTCCATCCCGCCGAAACAGATTATCTGTATTTTGTCGCCAAGCCCGGCGGCGGAGGACACCAGTTCTCTACCGATCTAGCCACGCATGACAAAGCCACGCGAGCCTACCGGAAAAAAACGCGGAAAGCGAGCTGAGCTGGCGGATTGGCTGGCCCGCACCCGGCCGGAGCGGATTGGCGAGGCCGAGTACGAATCGATCCGGGTTGCGCTGAGTCCCGTTTCCGAAAGCTATCTGCGAAAGCTCCTGCGGGATTCGGACGTGCCTCTGGCGCCGATGGTCGAAGGCGTACGCCAGTCGAACTTTGAAGAACTGGAGGCGTCGCTGGTTGCGCTGCACGATGAATACCTCGCCGCCGGCGCACCGCGGCGTCAGCAGATCCGGAAACTGGTGATCACCGCCAAGGAACACGCGCGGTGGGCGGCGGCCAGGCATCCGGAGAAGGAAGAGATGATCCTGTGGATGACGACATGGCTGGAAAATCCGCCCCTGTTTCCCGGCTGGGTCAGGCTGCGTCGTAAGGCGTCGAACGGGCAATCTAAGCCGAACGCCTTATAGACGAGCCGGACGGAGCGGACGATGCTTTATGAGAGTCCCTCATGAGCACGAGCGTCCTGATTCCGCCGGCCGCACCGCAACTCAGCTCGCCGTGGCGCACAAATTGGATCATCTCCAGGCGCGACGATCTCACCTGGTTCATCGGGCCGGCTGCGATCAGCTACATCGCTTATGGACTGATGGCTTCGGGATTCCCAATCACGCTGATCTATCTGATCTGGCTGGTGGGGATCGACGGACCGCATGTCATCGCCACCGTCACCCGGACCTATTTCGATAAACAGGAGCGCAAGCGGCTCGGATGGTTTTTGTGGATCATCGTACCGCTGACGCTCGCCGGACCGCTGATGGTCTGGGCGGGTCAGGCTTCGCTGTTTTACCTGTTCGCGGTCTGCTGGCAGCATTACCACATCGCGAAACAGCACTTCGGATTCATCATGCTGTGGAAAGCAAAGAACAAGGAACGCGACGCCTTCGATCTGAAAGCGGACAGGATCTTCCTGCTGGCTTCGACGATCTTGCCGCTGGCGATGTTCGTTTTTCGCACGCGGCTCGCATCGTACGCTTTCTTGCAGATCTCGGCCAATGTTCTGCTGGCGCTGTACGGAGCAATGACGATCGGATACATCGCGCATCAGGTCCGGAAATTCCGCGCGGGCCAGTCGATGAATACGCCGAAGCTGCTGCTGCTCGGCGTTCTTGTTCCGCTTCAGTGGATGATCTTCATGCACGCGGCGACGTTCGGCGCGGACGGAATTCTGCGCGCGGGAATCACGCTCGGCTTATTCCATTCCTTCCAATATCACCGGCTGCTGTGGTTCCATAACCGGAACCGTTATGCTGTGCCGGAGGGCTGGAAACAGTTTGGACTCGCGGCGTTCTTCGCGAAGGATTTTGGAATTTACCTGTTCACCGCGATCGGCCTGCACATCGCGCTCTCGATCCTCCCGCAGACGATGAATCCCGGCGTTGAGTGGATCAAAGCCGCGGTGTGGGGGATTCCATTCACGCACTACATGCTCGATTCCAAAATTTGGCGCGTCCGCGGAAATAAGGAATTGGCTGCCGCTCTGCGACTCGGCTAAGATGCTCGTCATGATCGGAGTCATGTTGAACCGCTCCCTCTGACCGCGGCGCGAAAAGTCTTCTTGCGCCGTGACCGAAGGGGGCGGTTTAGCGCCCTGTGCTCCTTGGCCTGGCCTGAGCAATCTAGCTTTTCTTCTTCGGCTCCGGAGCGGTCGGAGGCGCGGGGGCGACCTCCGTGATCGCTGCATCCTGGACAGCCTTCCACGAGCCGTCGGCCTGCTTCTTGTAGACCGTCACGTAGGATCCGTGGTCGTTGATGGTCTTCTTCGTGGCCGGATCGGTCACCGTCAGAGCGTAGTGTCCCTGCGTGTATCCCATGTTGCCCGTTACCTCGACACGATCCGGTTCAAACTTGAGCGAGAAAGCAGGATCGGCAACCAACTCCGCGAGCGCCTTCTGAATCGCGGCCTTCCCTTTGGCCGCCGGTTGACCCGAATTCATCAGCACCGCATCCTCGGCGTAGTGCGCGATCAGTTTCGAGACATCTTTCGCTTCGAAATCCTTGTTCCACTGCGCTTCGTTTTCTCTCAGTGCTTTCAAGTCGGCGTCGGCGTTCGTGACCGCGGCGGTCTCAGTGCAACTCGTGAGCAGCGTCCCCATTACCAGCGTGCATGCAACAGCGAATCGTTTCATGTTCTTTTCCTCCAGGGCTGAGAGTATATAACAATCGTGGTAGGCTGAATCTTTCATGACTCAAGCATCCGCTTCTCTGAGGACCACTCCGCTCAATGCGACGCACCGGAAGATGGGCGCCAAAATGGTGGATTTCGGCGGATGGGATATGCCGGTTCTGTACTCCAGCCTTCTCGAAGAACATCATGCTGTGCGCCAGCGCGTGGGCATTTTCGACGTGAGCCACATGGGCGAGATCGAGGTTCGGGGACCGGAAGCGCTGAAGCTGGTCGATCACGTCTCTACGAACAACGCTTCGAAACTCAAGCCCGGGCAGGCTCATTATTCCGCCCTGCTCTACGGGCACGGCGGATTCGTGGATGACATTCTGGTGCACAAAGTCGCCGACGATCACTACTTCCTGTGTGTCAACGCATCCAACCAGGACAAGGACTACGAGCATATCGCCGCGCACAACAAATTCGATTGCGAGGTGGAGAATGCCGGCGAAAGGTATGCGCAGATCGCGATTCAGGGGCCTCGATCACTCGAAACCCTGCAAAAACTGACGCCAGCCCAACTCGCGCCGCTGAAATATTATTGGTTCACCGATAGCACCGTCAGCCGCGCCGAGGCGCGGATCGCGCGCACCGGATACACAGGCGAGGACGGATTCGAGATTTACATCGCTCCTTCGGAGGCTCCGCGCATTTGGGACGAGCTTCTCGCCGCGGGAGAGGAATTCGGGATCAGGCCGGCCGGACTCGGGGCGCGAAATACTCTGCGGCTGGAAGCAAAAATGGCGTTGTACGGCCATGAAATGGATGCGACGATCACGCCCTGGGAGGCGGATCTCGGCTGGATCGTGAAACTCGATAAAGGCGATTTCGTGGGGCGCGATGCCCTGATTAAGCAGCAAAACGAAGGAATCAGGCGCAAATTGATCGGATTTGAGATGCGCGGCCGCGGGATTGGCCGCGATGGTTACGAGGTGCAGATCGACCGGATGGCGGCCGGCTGGGTGACCAGCGGAGGACCGGCGCCAACGCTGAACAAGAACATCGGACTGTGCTATCTGCCCGTCAAAGAAGCCGAAATCGGACGAACCATTGAGGTGATGGTCCGCAATCAACCGGTCGAGGCGGTCACTGTTCCGACTCCTTTTTATAAACGAGCCAAATAAATGTACCCAGCAAACTTCCGCTATACAAAAGAACACGAGTGGGTGAACGTCGAAGGCGACACAGGGACGGTCGGCATTACCGACCACGCCCAGAAGGAATTGGGCGATATCGTGTACGTCGACCTGCCGAAGGTGGGAACCATGGTCGAACGGGGCAAGACGATCGGATCGGTCGAGTCGGTGAAAGCTGTCAGCGATATCTATTCGCCGATCTCGGGAGAGGTGGTGGCAGTGAACGATCTGCTGACGGCATCGCCCGAAAAGCTGAACGAAGACCCTCACGGCGCGGCGTGGATGGTGAAGATCAAACTTTCTGCTCCCGCGGAAATGGCGGATTTGATGTCGGCGTCCGACTATCAGAAGTACGCTGGCGAAGAATAACATCGGCGGGGACCGCCGAGACCCGCCGTTTGAATCCGTTACGAACAGGCCCGATGAAGCCGGCTTTGCACCCTGCTCGGGAAAAGTCTAGAACGAGGTGTGCCTCTTCAGGATCTGCGGGAGATTCTGCGAAAATGCCGAGCGCGCAAGAACCATGTCGCATCCTGCCTCCTGCGCCTGCTGTTTCAATTCGCCCTGCACGTGAGATAGATATCCGATCACGCTGATGGGCTTCGTCTCAGGATTGGATTTCAACTTTTCGATCAGTTCGAGCGGCGCGATTTTCCCGCAGTTGAGATCGATGATGATCAGAGCCGGCTTTGCGCCCGCCTGTTCGAGGGCATCCTGCTCACTCTTTACGAACACGATCGGCATGCCTGCCCGTTTCGCGGATTCGTTGATTTTCACCGTGAAAAACAAGTCGTCCAGCACGGCCAGAATCTTGGTATTTCCATTCGGCATAGTTTCAGTTGAGGCTACGCAGCGCGGGGGGTAAATTCGATGGTAGCATAGCTCGCTCGACTGAAGGCTAGCATTATCGATCCCGGGTTATCCCCGCCTGGAACATGTAACCTCATGAAACGCCGGTTTTTCTCGTTTGAAATGATTCGATAGTAAAATGGCTCGATGGACCCGCGCTTGGTATTAACGGTTTTCAGTGCGGCGGCGGAGCTATTCGCGTTTTTCCGTTTGGTCGCCGTTGGGGCGCATCGAACGTATCCCTGGTTTGCAACCTATCTGCTTGCCGGGTGCGCGCAGTCCTTCATCTGGCTCGCCGGCCCTCCCGAGTCCCGGGCGTACCTGACGGTCTACCGCTGGACGATGCCCATCATGCTCGCTCTGCACTGCCTGATCGTCCTGGAACTGTGGCGGAGGCTGATGTCGTGCTATCGCGGGATCCACAGCGTCTCGCATTCGCTTGGAGTGATCGTTCTTGTCATCGCCATGGCAGCTTCGTTCTCCACAGGATTCGACGGCCTGAAGATGTGGGGGGAACCGCTCAGGTCGTTCACGTTCCATTGGCTGATGTGGTGCGTTCGCTATGTAGCTTCGGTATTGTGCATCGCGTCGGTGATTCTCGCGGTGTGGGCTGCAAAGTTTGATCACGGCGTCCCGGTAAACACGATTCGCCACGCGCGATTGCTCTCCGCGTATTTCGGGTCGATCGCCCTCGGATATCTGATTGTCAATCTGCTCCCGGGCAGCGCCCCGATCGTCGGCGTGTGCATCACCGGAGCTGCGGCCGGATGTTATGTGCTCTGGGGAGTCGTTCTGGAGCGAAAAGGTCAGGAACCGATCGAGCGTCTCATGCTCCCGCACCGGACGTTTATGCGCGAGTTGCCGGTGACAATCCGCCGCCTGCTTCCGTACTAAACCCGGGGCTCACGGATTCAAAACGGCGAATCGCGCGATCGAATAGCCGAGGGCGCCGCCTGCGAAAACATCGGCGACGTAGTGCGAGGAGCCGGACACGCGTGAAAACGCGATCAGGGCTGCCCCGCCATAGGCAACATACGGCACCCATCGATGATTTCGATAACGCCTGGCGATTACGGTCGCGACAGAGAACGCGGCGATCGAGTGCCCCGACGGAAAGCTGTTGTTGCTCGCCGCGAAGCGTGGACCCGCCTCCCAGGTATCCCGGAATCGGCCGCTCATTGGCACCGATGTCGGGCGCGAACGATCGACCGCGGGTTTAAGAACCTGCACCAGAACCTCCGCGTCGGCGAGCGCCTCCACGGCGAGCAACCCTGTGTTCGACATTTTCGAATCTTTCCGGACAATACCCGCAACATAGAGCGAGACCGGCGCGGCGATGATCGCGGCGGACGTCGCAGTGCTGGAGAAGATATTGTTGAAGCCCTGGAATGAATCGGTATTCCGGAAGTAGTGAGCGGCGGGCGGATCCGCTCCCCACGCTAATCCGAGAGTTGTACCCGCGACCGCCGCTGTCGGGACGATGTGATTCCCCTGAGCGAGGCTGAGCGGGAAAGTCCAAATTCGGCGCTGATCTTCAAGAATATTTGGCGCGAGCTTTTTCCAACTTACGACGCGATCGCCCTCCGGATCCGTTGCCTGGCCGGCGGACAGAACTGCAAATCCCGCGATGAGCCATATAACGTTGCGCGTAACGAGCCTCGCTCTTCAGTGTGGATGCGGACCGGCCCGCAAATGTTGCGTCCGATTTGGCTAGAACAGCACGCGCTCCAGCGCTTCGCAGAAGAAATACTCGCCCCACATGACCGATTCGTCAACACCCAATCCTTTGTGGACGTGATAGACGCCGCCGCGGAGGATTCCTTCCCACTTGGGGTCGGTCATGACCACATGCTTCTGACACAGCGCCGTCAGGATCTGCACCGCGGTCGACCAATAGAGGTGCGCTTTTAACGAATCCGGCTCCAGGCGGCAGAGCCGCAGCAATCCCGACGCGCAGATCGCGGCCGACGAAGTATCGAGCAGCGTCCGGTTTTCCACCGGCGCGTTAAAATCCCACGGTGGAATGCCATCGGCGGGAGAGTGCGAGATGTAGTAATCCGCGCATGCCTGCGCCGTTTCGAGGAAGTGCGGATCGCGGCTGTATTCGTAGCAAGTGGTAAATCCGTAGAGCGCCCACGTCAAGCCGCGCGACCAGCACGAATCGCCGCGATAGCCCTGATGCGTGGTCTGCTTTAAGAATTCGCCCGTATCGGTATCGAAAATGCCTTCGTGCGCCGTGGATCCATCGCCGCGCACCAGCACGCGCCGCGTCGTATGCGAGTGGCGCATCGCGATTTCCCGCAATCGCCGGTCTCCTGTCTCCCGCGCAGCCAGAAACACGATTCCGACATTCATCATGACGTCGATCATCAGCGAGTTGTCGGCCACGAAGGAGCGCAAATACTGACCTTTTTCCTTGAACCGGGTTGCCATCGTCTTTCCGGCCTCGATCAGTACTTCGCGCAGCGCCGGCTCGCGGCTCAGACGATACCAGCGATAATACGTGGGCAAAAAGAGAAACCCGAGGTCGTGTCCATCGCGATCGTTCTTCCGCGGCTCGATTTCCTTCGAGTACCTGGCGGCATGCTCCTGCCAGAATTTTCCGTCCGCGGAATCGCCCGCGTGTTTGCGGAAAATCCACATCATGCCGGGGAGAAATCCGTCGCACCAGTGCGTCCAGGCGGGTCCTTCATGCTTCCAGACGCCGTTCTGCGTATACAGCGGATAAAACCCCGGATTTTTTTCGATTAACTTGCGCACCTGTTTCTGCGCGAAATAAAAAGCCTGCTCGAACAAATCTCCCGTTTCACTTGACAGATGAATCACGATCTCACGTTCTCCAGAACATCAGAATCCCATGCGACAACTTTGTCCGCGATGAATCGACCGGAACAATTCCCTCTCCCGGATTCGCCGCCCGGCCGCGCGCCGCCGGACCCAGCGCTTGCGGAGCGACGACTTCCTCCAGCCTCGCTTTCAACTTCGCGCTCGCCGAAGCCGATTGAATCTCTAACAACTCGATTCCCAGCGCCGTGTAATGCTCGTGACGCTCCATCCGGCTGATCCTTCCGGTTACGATCGAGCCTTTGGGAAACAGAAGGCGGTTCTTATGCCGCAGATCGTTTTCCAGCCGGGCACGAACCGGATCTCCCACGGCGGAACTGCGCAGATCGATATCGTCAAGAAGAGTGAGCCGCAGGGCGAGATCGGCCGGCATCGAGATCTCCTCGACTGGGCGCGGTGATCGCTCAGACGAACCCGGCGCATCGCCGAATGTAAGAACCGACTCGCCGGAAAACTGCCGGCATCCCGTAAATCGCACGCGATTCCGGTTCTCGGCGCCGTCGAGACTCGTCATCAGCAGTTCGCTCGACCCGGGCAGGAGAAAATCTCCGTCCCCGATCGCGACGCGCGCATAATCCATGCGGTCCGCCGCGGCCGAAAGCCCCAGGCTTGGCGGAATGTCGTCGGCAATCACTTCCAGCCGGCGCACATCGAGCGAACGCGAATCCGCCCAAAACGATCCGTGATATCCGACGATCGCTTCACGCGTCTCGACGCGAAGGTTGTATCCGCTCAACATCTGGGGAACTCGAAAGTCGTAGCGCAGCGCGCCGCCCTCCTCGCCGCCGTACTTAAATTGTGCGCTGCCCGACTGGAAAACCGCGCGCGCATGATTGGCGAAATTCCCGTTGCCGATCGTGCCCTGCGTAATCATGTCGCGCAGCTCTCCTTCTTCAAATTTCTTCGACCCCGGCCAGGCAAACAGCTCTTTTCCTTCGACCAGAGCGACCTCCAGCCGGATGATGTCGAGGAGCTGAAATTTTCGCGCCGTTCCAGTGCGATGCGAGCGCTCCACGGTTTCAATGCAGGTGTAATTCGGCTGCCGAGCCAGATTGAGGGCCATGCGTTCCCGGATTTTCGCGAGCTGCAAAACCTCCGGAGCAAGCGGCCCCGGCTGCTGGCCCGCCACCATCCCCGCGGTAGCGATCGCCACGAACAACCGCATGGTTTCCCATTATAGGTGAATAGCAACACGTACATTCGTCATTTTGCGGCGCCTCATTTCGAACGCGTTAGCGGGCATACCGTTTTCGATTTTCAGGAATCCGGATTCAGCGTTTGCGCATCAAAATTCTTATGTCGTCTCTCGACGCCGCCATTTCCGAGTTTCGCGCCCTGCTCGATTCGAATCCGCTTGCGAAGGTTTCCACGCCCGACGCGGCCCGCGGCGGAGATCAGTGGGGTCCCAAACAAATTCTGGGCCATCTGATCGATTCCGCGGCAAATAACCATCATCGCTTCGTCCGCGCCCAGATCGAATCCGGCTTCGCGATGCCGAACTACCAGCAGGAACAATGGGTGGCGGCGCAGCACTACGGCGACCGTCCGTGGGCCGAACTTGTCGAGCTGTGGACGGCCTACAATCGACATCTCCTCTTCCTGATGGAGCGTGTTCCGCAAGACCGGCGCGCGGCCACGTGCGCGATCGGCGGCGATCCTCCAGTGACGCTCGAATTCTTGATGGCCGATTATTTGAGACATATGAAGCATCATCTCGCCCAAATCCAGTCACGATAAAATCAAGACAATGAGACACACTGCTTTGCTGTCTTTTTTCGTGTTGCTCATGCGTGGAGCGGAACTCGAAAAGGCTCGCGATGCGCAGGATCGCGCCGCGCTCGAACGGCTATCGGCCGAGGCCGCCCTTGCCGCGCAGAAGCAGCCATCCGATGCGGCGCTCCAATATAAGGTCGCCCTGGCGGAATCGTATATCGCCGAAGTCGCCATCGAAATGCGCGATAAAAACCAGGCGCATTCAGCGGCGGAGGCGGGAATCGAGGCAGCCAAACGCGCAGTAGCTTTAAAGGAAAACTCGGCGGAATACCATCGCCTCTACGGAACGTTGTGCGGGCAGGCCATCTCCGCCAATGTAATGCAAGGCCTGAAATACGGCCACTGCGCCAAGGATGAGGTTGAAAAAGCCGTTCAGCTCGATCCAAAATCGGCGATCAATTACGTCAGCCGCGGAGTCGGATATTACTATTTGCCTCCGGCTCTGGGCGGCGGCAACGAGCTTGCCATCAAGGATTTCGAGAAAGCGATCGAGCTCGACCCGAAACTCGCCGACGCGCATTTGTGGCTCGCCATGGCGCTTCGCAAGGCGAATCGGAACGCGGACGCACGCAAGGAATTTCAGAAGGCCCTGGATCTGAACCCGTCCAGGCTGTGGGTGAAGCAACAGCTCGAAAAGACGCCGGCCGCCTGATTTCCGGATCAACGGCCGGAGCCCGAACTACATCGAGTAGAAGAATTCCTCGCGGACGATCTTTCCGTCGGCGACCTTATAAACGCCGATCTCTTCCAGCGTGAACCGCCGCTTCTCCGGCTTGAACGTCACGTCGAACTGGTACTTCACCGCGAAGTGCGATCCCGCAACTAACGGACCTTCTACTTTCCCCGAATGAACTTCATGATTCTTTTCCCACCAATCCGTCTTTTCGCGGACGGCCGCGATTCCCTTCGACTCGCGCGATTGTCCAGGAGGCGCGCTCGCTTCCACGCTGACGATATCGGGCGAATATAGCTCCAGCGCCTCTCGAAACTTTCCGGCCGAGCAAAGCTTGACGACGGAATTGGCGATATCCTGAGTGGTCATTACTTGCGCAGGCATGCATGATCTCCTGCGACCAACCTATCACGCCTTCGCGGGAAATAGATTCACTCGATTCCGAGAAACCATCCAAGGACGCCCGGATCCTGCCAGGCCACCTGCCAGCCCTTCTTCGCGCCCGTCCTGCACAACACAAAGGCGCATGGACCCTCGCCGAATTTCTCTATCCGCTCGGCGACTAGCGCCGGTTTCGCCGATGCAGCCAGGACCACGGGCGAGCCTTCGAAGATCGCGAGCTTTGCGCCGAGCGCTGCGTCCATCGCCTCGAGGGGCTTCGCCAGGCCGTAGGCTTTCCGGTAGCGGTCGATACTCTCCGCCAGGTCGTTCACCGCGATCACCACGCGACTCACGCCCCTGTATTCCGTCGTGGTGGGGTGTCCGGCGGCGAACGCGCGATTTTCCCGCGGCGTAAAGTCGCGAATGAGGAACGGAAAGAATTCGCCGTTCGGACCAGGTCCGACGCTCGCCGTCTCCCATTCGAGCTTCGTTCCGTCCGGCTTCCGCCGGCCGCTGCGCTGCGAATCGCTGGTTTTGATCCCGGCCGACTTCAGCCTGGAGAGTTCCGCCGCCATATCGCCGGTTCGCACCGCCCACGCGCACGGACCTGCGTTGCCGCGCATGTATTTCTTCCAATAATGCTCGTTGAGCGCCTTCGCTTCCGCATTCGGCTGAATCGCGATCAATTCGAGATACGATCCGTCGGGAAAGCTGGTGATCGCCATCTCCGTCGCGTGATTCGAATGCGGACCGCCGTACTCCGAGCGCAGCCCCACCTTCGCCAGCTTCGCCTGCATCGTTTTCAGCTCGGCGCCGGCGACGGTGACGTGATCGATATTCAATTCGGCGGCGCTCATCAGCATAGGAAGTAAACAAATCGCCAATCGCACAGACCGATTCTACCTGGACAGGGGTGCGGGCGGCTGTCTGATCGCTGGGCCTGCGCTCAACCCCTACTCGACGTCGCCTTACTTCCCGAGGTTCTCATACCACTTCAAATTCGCCGTGGACGTCCCGATGCACGCGACGTCCAATTTCCCGTCGCCGTTCAGATCCGCGATTGCGCATCCGGCGCCGGCCATTCCGCCGTCGTCGAGCAGCGACTTCACCCATTTCCCGCCCTCGAATCGATAGAGATTAACGCTCGATCCCTTGCCGCGGTAACCGGCGACAATCACGTCATTCCCGTTGCCGTCGAGATTTCCGGTGAGCAGCGTGTGGCCATCGACCACGGACGAGTCGATCACCTCGCGCGTCCACGCGCCTTTGCTTTCCGTGTAAACCGCGATTTCGTTCCCGTGCCACGGCTCGATCGTGGCCAGAAATCTCTTCTTCCCAAGCTGCCCGACCGCGACGTCGCTTGCTCCGCTCTTCGGCCACGCCTCCGGACTCCCGTCCGCGAGCTTCGTACGCGTGAATGTCCCGTCTTTCGCCTGCTTGATCAGAAAAATTCCCTGGAAACTCGCGGTGAGCAGTTCCTCGCGCCCGTCGCCGTCCCAATCGAACGGATAGATGCAATGGACCACTCCTTCATCGGCGTCCGTGATCATCGTCCGCTTCCATTCGCCTGGCTTATAAAACACCAGAGGCGTGCGGCCCCGGTAATCGGGAGCCTCGGCCGCTTCATTCGTCAGCGGAGCGTTCACGACAAGCCCGTTCAACATCCGCAAACGATGCGACGTGGGCAGCTTATCGATGTCCGTGCGTTTCCACGCGTCGCCGCCTTCGTTTTCGAGAATCGAAACTGTGCCGATGCTGCGTTTGGCCTGCGGCGAGAATTCATGCGCCAGCGCCAGCATTCCCGGCTTTACCACCGTCACGTTGATCGGCTGCCGGATCCCCTCCACGATCACGTGCTTCTGCCAGCCGGGATTTTCATACCACGCCAGTTCCGTAAGGCCGGAGGCGAGCGCGATCAGATCCGGCTTTCCGTCATGGTTCATATCGGCGGCCACCACCTGGTATCCGCCCCGTTGGCCGGTCGCCACGACGTGCTCGCGAAACTTCACCGGCTGCGCCAGCGCGCAAATGGAAAGTAGAAGGTAGAGACGAATCACGCGGTCCAGTGTATAACACCGGAACGGTGGCGCGTTAAATTGTCACAGAAGTCGTGAGTGGACAGCCTTGAAGATCGGTCCAGCGATTCTCAAGAGTATTTTGCACGAACGTCAACCGATCCACCAGGAACGAACGCGAATGCGGAAAATCTTTCCACCGCGCCGACGCTTTTTCGAACGCGGCAGCGACCTCCGAACTGGCCAGATCCTGCGCAAGCGTTACATGCGGATGATACTCGAAGGGCTCCTCGAACGCGAGCTCTCCGGTATTCAACTTGGCGTGCAACTGCTTCAACTCGGCGTGTCCGGCCTTGACGGAGACATAGACTACCTGGGTCACTGGAAAAATCTCAACTTGCCCCAGTTCCACCATGAACGGCTGGAAATCGTGCAGGCGCGCCTGAAGCGTCCGTGACGCCAGGTCGATATCACATTTGAGCGGCCGGGGAGGCAGGACCGTCACATGCGCTTTGGCCTGACAGTCTTCAACGAGTTCGGTGCGAAGCCGATCCAGGAACCCGGCCAGCGGATCGGCCAAATAAGAAACAAGCGCGAAGGAATTTACCGGTGTCCCCTCGCCGTTACAACATCCCATCCCGTACCTATTCTAGCGCGCCTGCCTCTACCGGCGTAACTCCGGGTAACTCTGCCGTCTTGGCCTCCGGAATCACGAAGTGCGCTTCCTCGAATCCGACGAACTTGCAAATCCTCAGTGCCCCGTTCTCATCTTCCAGCACGTCGCCGACCTCCAGCGGTCTTCCCGAATTTCTCATATTGAGAAATGCCGCGTACGGCGACGGCGCTTCCACCTGATCGGCCAATTCGTAGTCCCGCGGCCTCAACTGCGCCGCGCCGCTGACATGTGGAGCCGATCGGAATCCCTGGCGAAGATGGTCCTTCAAGCGGTGTATCCGGTAGGAGGGCATCGAGTTTATTATCTCTCAAGACAAATCTGAATGGAAATGTTTTTTGCGGAAAGCCAGCCCCGCCCCGTAACCGTCATCAATCCACCTCGCGATGTTTTCTTTTTTCCAATGCAGCGCATCGTGAATGGAGCCGAGCGCGGGCGTACTGATTGTCGCCAGCTCCACTCCTTCCGGAACCGGCGGATTGTGCCCGAACACGCGGATGAATCCCTTCACGATTGGCTTGAACAACATTGCCGGCCTAGGCCAGATTGGATGCACAGCCACGATTCTCGTCGCTCCAACTCGACCGCCGCCCAGACCGGCAACGGATTCAACAGTCCACCGTCGGAATACCACCGCCCGCCGATCTTGTATTGAGGAAGAATTCCAGGAATCGCGCACGAGGCGGCCAGGTGCCGCCACGTCACGGCTTCATCCTGGAATTTAACGGGTTTGATCCGGAAAGAATCCGTAAGTACGACCGCATACGGCGTCTTGCGAGGGTATCGCTCCATCAGCCCGCGAATCGTCTCGGGGAGGCGAGAGAACACCGCGATTTCGGGAGTCATCCACCAGTCCGCCAACTCCTCAGGCGCCGATCCGCCTGCGATCGCCCAGCCGTTCAACGATCCCACCGACGCGCCGACAACCAACTCAGGGTGGAACACCTCCGCCAGTGCCCGCCACGCGCCCGCCTGCCAGGCGCCAAACATTCCTCCGCCGGAAAGTACTAAAGCGGTCTTCATCTCTTACAATGAGAACGTAACGCTTCATGACTGAGTTCGATTCGGCACGCTATGCTCCACAGGTGACCCGCGTTCTCTCGCTCGCGGGCGGCGGATCGCGGCTGTTGCCTCTCACATGCGGCGACTGCCAAACGCCCGCCGCGCATCAAATAATGAAGGGGGCTGTGCTGCGCGAATGGTTTCCCGATGCTCGCGATCCCGTCGCCGCGATGGCAGGGCTGTGGCTGTATTTTTCGTGTTTCGAGGAAGCGCACGAACTCGTATCGAAGTCCGAGAGCCGCGAAAGCGAGCTTTGGCACGCGATCCTGCATCGCCAGGAGCCGGATTCCGGCAACGCCGCATACTGGTTCCGTAAAGTGGGCGTTCATCCGACATTTTCGAAGATAGCGCACGCCGCGGTTCGAATTTTGGAACGAATCCCGCGCGCCGAGTTCCGCACCGGCAAGTGGGACCCGTTCGCGTTTATCGCCTTCTGTGAACGCGCCCGCAATCAGCCGGGATCCGCGCAGGAGCAGGCCGCGCTTGAGATCCAGCGCGCCGAATGGCAGATCGTGTTCGATTATTGCGCGAGGTCCTCAGAGTGAAACTGCGCTCGATCGTCTGGCCCGTCGTCTTCGTCGCGCTCGGCGCGGCGATCTGGGGATTGTTGCGATGGAAAAATGATCCTCCCGAGGTCCAGTTCGCGCGCGTGACGCGCGAGACGATCCATAGCTCCGTTCCGACCAACGGCAAAGTCGAGCCGGTCGAGTGGGCCACCGCTCGCGCGGAGCGCGGCGGCCCCGTGAAGGATATCCTCATTCAGCGCGGACAAAACGTCGCGAAAAACGCGCCCCTGGTTCAACTCGATTCGGCCGAAGCGCAGGCGAACCTCGCGTCCGCGCAGGCTCGAATCGCGCAGGCCAAAGCGGAGCTCGACGTGATCCGCCGCGGCGGCCGCCCCACGGATCTTGCCGACATCTCCGCCGGACTCGAGCGCGCTCAGCTCGATCTGAAAACCGCGCAGGAAGACTACGATAAACTCCAGCGGCTACAGGCAAAGCAGGCAGCGACGATGATTGAAGTAAACGCCGCCAGACAGCGCGTCGATCAGGCGAGATTGCAAATTCAGTCGCTCGAAGAAAAGCGCAAAGCCGTCGGCGTGTCCTCCGACCGTCCCGCCGCCCAGGCACGGCTCGATGAAGCGAAGGCGGCGGCTGAACTCGCCGAAGCGCAGATCCGGCAAAGCGTCGTCCGCGCCCCCATCGCTGGAACCGTCTACCAGTTCGACCTCAAGCCCGGAGCCTATCTCAATGCCGGCGACGCCATCGCGTCCATCGGCGTTCTCGACCGCGTCCGCGTCAATGTGTACGTCGATGAGCCCGATCTCGGCCGCGTCGCCAGAGGGATGCCCGTCTACATCTCCTGGGACGCTCGCCCGGGACAAATGTGGGAAGGTGAAGTCGATCGCACACCGACTCAGATCCAAGCCCTGGGAACGCGCCAGGTCGGCGAAGTAGTCTGCATCATCCGCAATCCGCAGAGGGAACTGCTGCCGGGCACCAACGTCAACGTCGAGATCCGCTCAGAAACGGTGACGGGCGCAATGGCCGTCCCCAAAGAAGCGATCCGCAGCGAGCGCGGGCAGGTCGGTGTGTATATTCTTTCCGGCGATCATCTCGTCTGGCGACAAGTTAAGCTCGGCATCGCGAACACGATTCGTTCTCAGGTGCTTGAGGGTTTGACGGAGGGGGAATCCGTCGCCCTCTATTCCGATAAGCCGCTCCACGACGGAATGCTCGTCAAACCCGAATACCCATAGCCCCGCTTCGCTCTCTTATCGCCTGCCTTGCCCCGTCCCGCTTACCGGAGCCTTCAGCGGCGCCGGCAGTAAATTGACCGTCACGCGCGACGCCGAAGACCGCGACCGGTACACGCGCTCTGTGGCCTTCTTGAAATCCGATGCTTTCGCCTCGTAAATATTCGGCACAAACGTCTGCGGATTCCGGTCCGCCAGCGGGAACCAGGAGCTCTGAATCTGAATCATGATCCGGTGCCCCGGACGGAACGTATGATAAATGTCCGGCATCTCGTACTGAATCTTCTCCGTCTTGCCCGGCGTAAACGCCTCCGGCTTTTCGTAGCTGTTGCGGAACCTGCCGCGGAAGAGCTCTCCTCGAACCAATTGCTGATACCCGCCCATACGCACACCCGCCGGATTCGGATCGTTATCCGGATAATCGTCCGGATACACATCGATCAGCTTCACCACGAAATCCGAATCCGTGCCGCTGGTCGATACGAACAAACTCGGAGTGAGCGGACCCGCGATCGTCACATCATGGTCGAGCACATCCGTCTGATAAACCAGCACGTCGGTCCTCGACGCCGCGAAGCGCTGATCTTCGGTCATATGCTCGCGGGTCATCCCCGCGGCCTGGCCGCCGATGTAGGGAACAGGCTTGTCCGGATCGCTTACATATTCGTCGAATCCCTCCTCCGTCGGAGGCGTAAACGAAAGCTTGCCGCCCGCCTGCAAATACAGCGACGCCTGCTCAACGCCCTTCGGCGGCCATGCGTCGTGCTTGTGCCAGATGTTCCTTCCCGTCTCGAACACGTAAGCCTCCGGCAGCTTCGGATCGCCCTTGCCCTTCAGATAAAAATTGAAAAATGGAAACTCGATGTTCTCCTGATAGAAAGGCGACGTCTTCGATCCGAAGTGTACGTTCCCCAGCGACTCGCCGTCGCCCCGAGCCCACCCGCCGTGAAACCACGGTCCCATCACCAGCGTGTTGTTCGATCCCGGCGATTGCTTCTCGATCGATTTATAAACGTTGAGCGCGCCGAACAAATCCTCCGCATCGAACCATCCGCCGACCGTCATAATCGCCGGCTTGATGTTCTTCAGATGCGGCCGCAGATTGCGAGCCTGCCAGAACTCGTCATAGTTCGGATGTTTGGTCATCTCCGTCCAGAACGCGACGTCGTTCTTGTAATACTTCTCATTCACGTTCGTCAGCGGGCCGATCCGCAAAAAGAACGTGTACGCATCCACCCAATTCGGGTCCGGCGCATTTCTCGCGCCGGCCGGCGGGATCACGGGCGCCGGACGCGGCCGTCCGAATCCATTGAAGAACCGGTAGGCGTGCGGCAGATACAACGCGCCGTTGTGGTGAAAATCGTCGCCGATGAACCAGTCCGAAATGGGAGCCTGCGGAGAAGCCGCCACCAACGCCGGATGCGCGTCGATCACGCCCGCCGCCGTGTAGAATCCGGGATAAGAAATCCCCCACATCCCGACCTTGCCGTTATTGTTCGGAACGTTCTTCACCAGCCAGTCGATCGTGTCGTATGTATCCGACGCCTCATCCACGTCGTTCGGCCCGCGCTTCGTGTCGAGATGCGGCGTCATGTCGCGGAATGTCCCTTCGCTCATGTTCCGCCCGCGCACGTCCTGATATACGAAGATGAACTTCTCCTTCGCGAACTTCTCCGAAGGACCCAGATTGTTGCGGTAATTGTCGATCCCGTACGGCGCCACGCTGTAGGGAGTCCGATCGAACATAATCGGCCATTTCTCCGAATCGTCCTTCGGCACGTAAATCGATGTGAACAGCTTCTTGCCGTCGCGCATCGCAATCTGCGCTTCGTACTTGGTGTAGTTCGCCTTGATGTACTCGACCCCCTGCGCCGCCGCAAGCGGCCAGGCGAGGGAGGCCGCGAGAAAAACTCCCGAAATCTTCATGGTTTTTCCAGACTACATCAAATGCGCTGCCAGTACGGCTGTCAGTTGACTTTGGTGTCGAAAATCCCCGTCTCCACCACGCCGCCGTGTTTCATCTGCACAATGATCCGGTAGTCGCCCGGGCTCGGGAAACCGTAAGGAAAATCCGCTTCAGCCGGAAGCCCGGTCTGCGCGTGCACGTGTTCCCGCTGTGAGGGATTCGCCAGTTCCAGAGAAGCCATCGGCACCGAACCCGATGGATGCACGTGCGCGAACACCGTCCCGTCCGACTTCATGAAGGCCGCGTGCCCGAGCATGCCCATGTATAGCTCCGCATCATTCACCGGCTTGCCGTCCTTGTCCACCAGCCGGAACTTAAAGATCGATGCCTGTTTCGCTTTGACCGGCGCCGCATCCCGGATCCACTGAATATGCGATTCCCCGCGCGCTCCGGCCGCATCGTCGCCGCTGAGCGGAGTGCCCGCAAGATCGTGTGGAATTTCGAGCTCCGCCACCACCGTTTCGGGAAGTCCGTCGCGATGCACCACATCGCCATACAGCTTGTATCGCCCCGCCGGCATCGGCGGAAGATAATGCGTGAACACGCCCGCCGACGTCATATCCGGATGCAGGTGCCAGACCCGGTCCGCATTCGGCTCCGCGATCACATAGAGATGCATCAGATGCCCGTGATCCGGCAGAAAATCGTCATTCCGCCGTCGCAGCCACCCGGAGTCCTTCAGCGTGAGCACCAACTTGTCATGGGGCTCGATCGCGGCCGTCATCCCGAGCGGCTTATAAATATTCTCCGAATAGCTGTTGGCTTCCGCCGTCCACCAGCGATCGCCAGCCCACAAAATCAACACAACGAGCGCCGCCGTCGCGGCCATCGCCATGCGAGCCCGCTTCTTTGACCGCTCCGGCGCCGCCTCGCCCGGATTGAGTTGCGCCTCCCGCACGCTCGCGCCGGCGATACTGACGATTCCCGCAACCAGGATTCCCATCATCACCAGAAGAATCGCCGCCATCGCCGTCTGCATCGTTTTCGTCTGCGTCGCGACGGCGGGCACCGGCACTGCCAGTTTCCCTTCCCCCTTCGCCCCGCTCGCCTGCACATGGACCTGCCACGAGCCCGGCGCCATCATCCACAACGATCCGGTAAAGAACTGCGCATCGAGCTTGGACCGCTGCATCAAATCCGGCGTCGGAGCGAATTTCGCCGCCTCCCCGGTCATCGGCGTCGGCGTCACGCGAATCTCCGAGATATCCGGCGATGAACAGCGAATCTCGATCTCGGCCACCCCGGGAATGACCGTGGGCGGCCGGATCGTCACGAAAAGCGGATACGGCCCCGCCGAGCCTTCAAGAAAAATATCCGGCGAACCGACGTGGGCAAAAGCAGGGAGAGCAAAGAGAACCAATAGCCGGCGCTTCATCGCTTAACCGTCTGCATCCATCGGCCCCAACCCAATCCCAACCGCGTCGTCGCTATCGAAGCGGCCAATGCCACCAGCATCAGCGTCCCGAAATTCTGTTCAGCCGGCAGAAACAGATTGCGCCCTTCAAGCGAATTGACGCCCGCGCCGTAATCCCGGTAAATCGTCCCGAAAAATCCGTTTGCAGCAGCCGGAGTCATCAAAAAGCTCGCAAATGGCCACTCGGCGGCCACAAAAAGCCCGAAAAACAGCGCTCCACAAACCACCGCCTGGAGCCACACATTCCAGTTCCGGATGCGCGGACGGATCAGGTCCAGCACAATCGCGGGCACGATCATCAGAATCGGAAACGTCGGCGGAATGAACTGCGTAACCGGATTGAACACCGGCCCGAGCTTCGGCTGCGCCGGAAAGAGCGGAAGAATCCAGATCAGCGCCGCGGTAAACAGCGTGTAAATCGCGGCGATGATCGTCGCGGCCCAACGCGACGCTGATGCCGTGGCGACGCCCGTCAGCGCCGCGGGCACAGCGATCGCCATCGCGATATAGAAGGTGCCGGTGTGCTGCAAGACTCGAACGGAATATTCCATCGTCAGGATCTGAAACACCACCACGATCATCGAGCCCAAATATAGGTACAGCCAGTTGAGCCGCCGGCGATCATCTCCCACCGCGCGATTCATGTATCCAAGAACCAAAATGAGCGCGCCCATTTCGATTCCGATAATCCCCGCCGCGAGCACCGTGTGCGGCGGACTCAGAATTTTCACGTCGAGCCCGTACGCGTTGTGCCACCAGTCGTCGAACGGAGCCGACGTCAGCATCGCCACGCCGCCCCATGCTGTAATGAACGCGCCAACCGGCCCGTAGAATCCCCACATCCGCACCGAGGATTTCCGAACTTCAGGAAGTTTCCCGAAGGTCGTCGCGAGAATCAGATACGCCGATGAAATCCCCGCGATGACGCCGCACAAATAGATCGCCAGATGCGGAGGCGTCCAGAACGTGTCACGCCCAATCGAGCGGTGCCACGAAATGTCCCAGTGAACGCCGGCCATCGCCGACGTGACCCCGATCACCGAGGCCCAGAGATACCAGGGGATCGCAGAAAGGGAAGCGGCCCGCGTGTGTACGCGGGGAATTGCAATACTGTCCGCCATAATTTAAGCCTACAGCAACCAGGGGGGCCGGATTCTCACTCCTGACTCCCGGCTCCCGACTCCCCCTTCAAAATCCCCATCCTCTTCGCGACCCTCGTAATAATATCGACCGCCCGGCTCAGCACTTCCTCGGAATGCGCCGACGTCACGATCGTCCGGATCCGCGCCTTCCCCTGCGGCACCGTCGGATAACCGATTCCCGTCGCGTAGAGCCCCTCATCGAACAGCGCCCGAGAAAACGCATGCGCCGTCGCCGCCTCGCCGACCATGATCGGAGTAATCGGCGTCTCGCTCCCGCCCGTCGAAAAACCCGCGTCGTGCAGGCCCTTCTGGAAGTACCGTGTATTCGACCACAGCTTTTCGATCCGCTCCGGTTCCTGCTCCAGAATGTCGAACGCCGCCATGCAGGCCGCCGCGACAGCCGGTGGATGCGAGGTCGAAAACAGAAACGGCCGCGCACGGTGATACAGAAACTCGATCAGATCCCGGCTCCCGCAGACATACCCGCCCAGCACTCCAACCGCTTTCGACAGCGTCCCGACCTGAATGTGAACGCGCCCGTGCAGCCCGAAATGATCCACTGTCCCCCGCCCATTCTTCCCGAGCACTCCAGACGCGTGCGCGTCGTCCACCATCATGATCGCCCCGTATTTCTCCGCAAGCCCGGTCAGCGCCGGAAGCGCGCCGATGTCGCCGTCCATCGAAAAAACCCCGTCCGTGATCACCAGCTTCCGCCCCGGCTGATCCTTCAGCGCCGCGAGCTTTTCTTCCGCATGCGCCGGATCGCGATGACGGAACACGTGAATCCTGGCCTTCGACAGCCGGCACCCGTCGATGATGCTCGCATGATTCAGCTCATCCGAAATGATGTGATCTTCCGGACCGAGGATCGCCGCCACCGTACCCGCGTTCGCCGCGAATCCCGATTGAAAAACCACGCAGGCTTCGACGTGTTTGAATTTCGCGATCCGCCGCTCCAGTTCCATGTGCAGGTCCATCGTCCCGGAAATGGTTCGCACCGCGCCCGATCCTGCTCCGTGGCGCCGCGCCGCTTCGCATTCGGCCTCCACCAGCTTCGGATGATTCGCGAGACCTAAGTAATTGTTCGACGCCAGATTGATCACGTCCTTCCCGTCGAACTTCGAAATCGGTTCGCATGGCGATTCAAGTTCGCGCAGCCGCTGATAGGTCCCGGCTTTGCGCAGCGCATCAAGTTGGTCTGTCAGATAGGCGAGCGGGTTCGGCATCGCTTTATTTTGGCAAACCTCTTTTCCTCCTTGCGGGAATGCTAATCTTACTTATAGTTCCGTGGCCGAATGGCGGAATTGGCAGACGCACCAGACTCAAAATCTGGCGTTCTTCACTGAACGTGTCGGTTCGACCCCGACTTCGGCCACCATCTCTGAAATTCTTTCCGGGTCCCTTCGAAAACGCAACGCCTCTGCAATGATTTAGCGTCTTGGAACGTAAGATGCTCTCATTCATCGCGGGGGTGAAGAGAAATGATTCGTAAATCGTGGCTGGGGCTCGCCCTGGCTTTAGGAATGACCTTCTGTGCGGCCGCCGAAGATGAAGATATTGTCGTGCGCGTGGCGCCTCCGCATGTCAGGGTCGAACACCGGCCGCCGCGTCCCGGTCCCGAATACGTTTGGCAACCCGGATACTACCGCTACGATGGCAATCGGCACATCTGGGTGGATGGCCGCTGGGAAATGCCGCCCCATCATGGCGCCCATTGGGTCGCCCATCACTGGGTGAAACGCAATGGAGGATGGGTCCTGGTCGAAGGCCACTGGAACTGACCGGCCAGGCCTCTCGGGGACGCCAGGAACCGCTCGCGGCGCGCGTGGCTTCGTTTCAACACCAATCCACTACCGCCAGCACGGAGCCGCGCGCGCCGGCAAGCGGTTCCTGGCGTGATCTTACCGCCGCCGTTCCTCCAGTTCCTCCAGCGTCCGCGGCCAGTCTTCGCGAAGCAGCCGGCTCAGCGCGCGATCGGCGAGAAGTTTCCCGCCCGTCTGGCAGCGGGCGCAGTAGTTCGTTTCGTTCGACGCATAGCGGATGCGCTGGATCCTCGAACCGCAGCGCGGGCACGGCTCGCCGTACCTGCCATGGGCCGCCATGCCTTCGCGAAATGCCGTGACCTTTTCCGGAAATTTTCCAACCGCGTCCTTGCGAAGAATCTCGACCCAATCTTTCAGCGTTTCGCGAGTTGCCTCACGCAGCCGCGCGATCTCTTCAAGCGTCATCTTCTGCGTCATCAGGATCGGGGAAAGCTGCGCGCGATGCAGAATCTCATCCGAGTAAGCATTCCCGATCCCGCTGAATAACCGCGGGTCCGTCAGCGACCGCTTGAGCGTGTGATTCGCCGACATCAGCGCAGCGCCGTACTGTTCGACGCTCGCAGTCATCGGATCGATCCCACCCGGGTCGAGATCCGCCAACGCCTTCTCTCCCCCGGCCACATGCAGCGACGCCCGCTTCCGCGATCCCGCCTCCGTCAACGTCAGCGCCCCCGAGTCAAACTCGAACGCCGCCAACGTCCTCCGCCCATCCGGAGTTTTTTTCTTATCGCTCCAATGCAGCCGCCCCGCGATCATCAGGTGCAGAACCAGCCAGATGTCGTTATCCAGGCCGATCGCGATCCTCTTGCCGATCCGCCGCAATTCCCTCACCTTGTGCCCGAACGCCGCCGAAACCGGCGGCTCCGCCGTCCTCAGCAAAAACGGCCCGCCGATCAGCACCCGTTCCAACACGTGCCCTGTAATGCGCCGGTCGAGCGCTTCGATATACACCGTGATGTCCGGTAATTCTGGCATCTTCGCCGCCAGCCTAACAAAATTGCGTATAAGATTTGAGAATGCGCTCGTTCACGCTGCTGTTGTCCCTCTCCGGACTCGCCTTTTCCGCCCCGATTCCTTACATGACCCAACCGGCGCTCTGCCCCACCCGGCCGGAAATCGCCTTCGTCTCCGGCGGCGACATCTGGGTCGTACCCGCCAAGGGAGGCGAAGCGCACCTGCTGATCTCGCACCCCGCCGACGAATCGCGGCCGCTCTATTCGCCCGACGGAACAAAGCTCGCCTTCGTCTCCACGCGCACCGGCGGCGGCGATATCTATGTCCTGACCTTCGCTTCAGGCGAGCTCAAACGCCTGACCTTCGACGACCGCATGGATCAGCTCGATTCCTGGTCCCGCGACGGCAAATGGATCTATTTTTCCAGCGGCGCGCACGACGTCGGCAATAAGAACGATCTCTACCGCGTGAGCGCCGGCGGCGGCACCCCGATGGCCGTCAGCGCCGATCGTTTCACCAACGAATTTCAAGCCGCCCCCGCGCCCGATGGATCCACCATCGCCTTCGCGGCTCGCGGCACCGGCGACCAGCAGTGGTGGCGCCACGGACACAGCCATCTCGACGAATCCGAAATCTGGCTCCGCAAGGCCGACGGCGCCTATGAAAAAATCATCGATCTCAACGGCCGCAACGCGTGGCCCATGTGGATGCCCGATGGCAAGCAGATCTACTTCATGTCCGACCGCGGCGGCGCGCAGAATATCTGGACCGATTCGCTCGGCGGCAAGCCGAAGCAGGTCACGAAATTCACCGATGGACGCGTTCTGTGGCCCTCGATCGGCTATGACGGCAAGTCCATCGTCTTCGAGCGCGATTTCAAAATCTGGCAGCTCGATACGAAAACCGGTGAATCGTACGCCGTGCCCATCACACTCGTCGGCTCGGCTGCTTCGCCCGGCGTCCAGCATCTGACACTGAATCAGTACACCGATCTCGCCCTCTCGCCTGACGCAAAAAAGATCGCCCTCATCGCCCACGGAGAGATTTTCGCGGCCTCGGCTCGCGACGGCGGCGAAGCGATCCGCGTGACCAACACTCCAGGACCCGAATCCGCCGTCACCTGGTCGCCCGATTCCACCCGCATCGCCTATCTCAGCCAGCGTGATGCCGTCACCCACGTCTTCGTCTACGATTTCACCAAGCACGCCGAAACCCAGATGACCCGCGATGCCCTTCCCGATCAGGGCCCGCGATTCTCCCCCGATGGAAAACTGATCGCCTTCATCCGCGATCGGAAAGAACTCCGCGTCGTCGATCTCGATTCGAAGCAGGAGCGGATGCTCGTCTCTGGATTCATCGGCGGGAACTTCGGCCCGTCGAGCTATACGTGGTCGCCCGATTCGAAATGGATCGCCTACGCCAACGCCGGCGCGCAGTCGCTGCGCAATCTCTTCGTCGTCCCCGCCGCCGGAGGCGCCAGCCATCAGATCACCTTCCTCGCCAACACCAACGTCAGCGGCATCCAGTGGAGCCCCGACGGAAAATTCATCCTTTACGACACCAGCCAGCGCACCGAAATGCCGGAAGTCGCGCGCGTCGATCTCGTCGCGCGCCAGCCCAGTTACAACGAAGAGAAATTCGACGACCTCTTCAAACCCGAGCCCCCTCGCGCCGGCCGCGGCGCTCCACCCGACGCCAAGCCGCCCGTAAAACCCGTCGAGATCGATTTTGAAGACATCAAATCGCGAATCTCAATGCTCCCCATCGGCCTCAACGTCGCGCAGCCCCAAATCAGCCCCGATGGGAAATGGCTGCTCTTCTCCGCAAACGTCGGAGGCCAGACCAATCTCTACCTCTATCCGCTCGACGAAACACCGGCAGGCGGCGGCCGTGGAGGACGCGGCGGCGGCGAAGCCCGCGGGCCGCGCCAGTTGACCTCAACCGCCGGTCAAAAATCGCGCCCGCAGTTCACACCCGATTCCCGCGAAGTGTTCTTCCTCGAAGCCGGACGCGTCCAGACCATCGCCATCGACAACCGCCAGACGCGAGCCGTCAACGTGAACGCCGAAATGGACGTCGATTTCCATAAAGAAAAAATGGCCGTCTTCGAAGAAGCCTGGGCCGGCCAGCGCGACGGATTCTACGATCCCAATTTCCACGGCGTCGATTGGAACGCCGTCCGCAAGACCTACGCGCCGCTGATCGAAGCCTCGCGCACCCCCGACGAGATGCGGGCGATCCTGCGCCTCATGATCGGCGAGTTGAACTCCTCGCACTCGGGAATTTCCGCCCCCGCCAATCCAGCCAACCGCCCCGTCACCGGACAACTCGGCCTCACCTTCGATCGGGTCGAATACGAAAAATCCGGCAGGCTGAAAATCACCGAAGTCCTCCCGCACTCGCCCGCCGCGCTCGCCAAAATCCAACCCGGCGAAGAACTCCGGGCTATCGACGGCGTCGCCATGGGGCCCGGCGTCAATGTGGACGAGCAGCTTCAGCACAAAGTCGACAAGCGAGTCGTGCTCGACATCAGCGGCCGCGAAGTCGTCGTCAAACCGGCCGGATCGCTCGCCGAGCAGACCTATCGCGACTGGGTGGAAAAGAATCGAGCCTACGTCGCCAAAGTCAGCGGCGGAAAGCTCGGCTACGTCCACATGCGCGATATGTCCGACACCGCCCTCACTCAGCTTTATCTCGATTTAGACGCCGAAAACCGCGCAAAAAGCGGCGTGGTGATCGATATTCGCAACAACAACGGCGGATTCGTCAACGCCTACGCGCTCGACGTCCTTTCCCGCCGTCCCTATATGACCATGACCAATCGCGGTGGACCTCCCGGTTCGGCCCGGACCGTTCTCGGCCAGCGATCTCTCGAACTTCCCACGATTCTGGTCACCAATCAGCACTCGCTTTCCGACGCCGAGGATTTCACCGAGGGTTACCGTACTTTGAAGCTCGGCAAAGTCGTCGGCGAACCCACCGCCGGATGGATCATCTACACCGGATCTCTCGATCTGGTCGACGGATCGGTCATGCGTATGCCCGGCACCCTCGTCGTCGGCGCGGACGGGAAGAAGATGGAAGGAAATCCCCGGCCCGTTGATGTTGCCGTCACTCGCCCGATCGGCGAAACATATACCGGCCGCGATTCGCAGCTCGACGCCGCCGTCCGGGAATTGCTCGCGCAAATCAGGTAACGCAATCAGTTAAAGTAAGGGACGCAGGAGGCGCGCATGGACTTCTTTTCCCCGCTTCTGATCCTCGTGATCATTGTTGTCCTGTACCTGATCTCCAGCATCAAGATCCTCGCCGAGTACGAACGCGGCGTCATCTTCCGTCTTGGCCGCATCCTCCGTGAGCCCAAGGGCCCCGGCGTGATCCTGGTCTTCCGTCCTATCGACCGCATGGTGCGCATCTCGCTCCGCACCGAGGCGATGGAAGTCCCTGCACAGGACGTCGTGACGCGTGACAATGTTACCGTCAAGGTCAACGCCGTAATTTACTTCCGCATCGTCGATCCCGCAAAAGCCGTCATTGAGGTCGCCAATTATCTCTACGCGACCTCGCAGCTTTCCCAGACCACTCTTCGCAGCGTCCTCGGCGAAGTCGAACTCGACGAGCTTCTCAGCCAGCGTGAAAAACTGAACGTCAAACTCCAAAGCGCCCTCGATCAGCACACCGGACCCTGGGGAGTTAAAGTCGCCCTGGTCGAAGTGAAGCAGGTCGATCTGCCCGACCAGATGATCCGCGCCATCGCCCGCCAGGCCGAGGCCGAGCGCGAACGCAGGGCGAAGATCATCCACGCCGAAGGCGAGGCTGCGGCCGCGGCGAATCTCGAAAAAGCCGCGGAAATGCTGGCTCGCCAGCCCGCCGCCATCCAGTTACGTTACTTGCAGACGCTGGTCGAGATCGGCTCGGAAAAGAACACAACTGTCGTCTTTCCCCTGCCAATGGATATACTGTCTTCTTTAGGACAGCTCCTGAAGAAATATGCCCAAGAATGAAGACGGCGAATTTGAACTGATCCTGGGAAATCGCCAGCTCCTGAGCGTTTTCTTCATCGTCGTGGTGCTCCTCGGCGTGTTTTTCACCATGGGCTACATCGTGGGCAGAAATTCGGGCCCCATCGCGCCCGCTGAAGTCGCGGCTTCGCACAAAGAATCCAAGCCCATGGTGGTCGATTCGGCCGTTCCCTCACAGCCTCCCCCCGAATCCAAATCGCCCGCCGCTCCGGCGGAAACGAAACCTCAGCAGGCCGATCCCCCGAAACAGGAGTCCGTGAAATCGGAGCCGCCCAAGCCCGAACCCGTAAAAGAAACTCGCCTCAAAGCGGATGCCGCCAAACCGGAGCCCAGGAAAAACCAGGAGCCGGCCCCGGCGGCTGGACAGGTCTACCTCCAGCTCACCGCGACCACCCAGCACGAAGCCGAGGTCTACGCCGACGTGCTGAAGAAAAAAGGATTCCACGCCATCACGTCGATCGTGCCCGACAAGCCTGGGCTCGTTCGAGTAATGGTCGGCCCGATGCCCGAATCGAGCGTCGGCAAAACCCGCGCTGATCTCACCGCGGCCGGATTCCCCGGCGACAAGGCCATCAAGCGGGCCCTGTGAATGACGGCACGTTCCGGGTTCCACCTAAAATGTCATTAGTCCAAATCACCAGCCCCAGGCCGCGCCTCCCCGAATGGCTCCGCAAGCCCCACACGCACTTTGAAGCGGTGCATCATCTCAAGTCGGAGCTGCGGCGCCTGAATCTTCACACCGTCTGCGAATCCGCCCGCTGTCCCAACATGCACGAATGCTTCCAGCGCGGCGCCGCGACCTTCATGATCCTCGGGAATCTCTGCACCCGGGGCTGCGGATTCTGTTCGGTCCCCAAAGCAAGGCATCCCGGCGCCCTCGACCCGAACGAGCCCGCCAATGTCGCCCGCATGGCCGCCCGCATGCGCCTTCGCTACGTCGTCATTACGAGCGTCAATCGCGACGACCTCGATGACGGCGGCTCCCGGCACTTCGCCGAAGCCGTTCGGGAAGTGAAACGCGCGCTGCCTGGCGCCAGAGTCGAAGTTCTCACGCCCGATTTCTGCGGCGACCTCAGCGCCGTCGCCCGAGTCCTCGAAGCCGGTCCGCACGTCTTCAATCACAACATGGAAACGATCGCGCGCCTTTATAAACAAGTGCGCCCGCAGGCGAATTACCGCCGGTCGCTCGACGTTCTCCGTTTCGCAAAGACCCACAGCCCCGCGACGTTGACCAAATCCGGCGCAATGGTGGGCCTTGGCGAGCAGCCCCACGAAGTCGAACATCTCCTTTGCGACCTGCGCGGCTCCAATGTGGACGTCGCCACGCTCGGTCAATATCTCCAGCCGGCGCGCCGCAATCTCAAAGTCGCCGAGTACGTGACTCCGCAGCAATTCGAGAAATATCGCGCCTACGGCCTCTCGATCGGCCTCAAAAATGTCTTCGCCGGCCCGTTCGTCCGCAGTTCGTACATGGCCGATCTCATTCATCACGGCTGATGTTTGATCTCCGTTCATCTGCGGTCATCTGCGGTCGTCGGGAAACGCCGTGATCCTCTCGGCTCTCTCCGCCATCCTGCTGATCCTCGTCTTTCCGCGGTTCTCTTTCGTCTGGCTCGCTCCCGTCGCCCTCGCTCCGATCCTCATCGCCTGCGCGCGCGAATCGAATTACAAACGCCGCTTCCTCAACGGCTGGCTCGCCGGGTTCATCTTCTGGTTCGGCGTCTGCACCTGGATTCAATTCGTCCTTGAAGTCCACGGCGGACTCGGCCGCTGGGGCGGATGGGCCACCTTCGTGCTCTTTGCGGTTCTCAAAGGACTGCACATGGCCATCTTCGCCGCGCTCGCCGGATTCCTGATGCATCGCGCCTGGGCCATCCCCGCCGCCGCCGCTCTCTGGACCGGACTCGAGCGCACGCACGGCGACCTCGGCTTCACCTGGCTTCAACTCGGCAACGCCGGAATCGACATGCCGGTCCCCATGCGCCTCGCCCCGCTGCTCGGCGTCTACGGCTTGTCCTTCGTCTTCGCCATGCTTGCCTGCGCCGTCGCGCTCGTGATTTTGCGCGCCCCGAGTCGTGGCCGGCATGCGGCTGTGCAGCCGGCTTCTCCTATCTCCGGCCGCACAACCGCGCGACTCGCATCGCGCGACCTCGCGTGGCTCCTCATCCTTCCTTTTCTCCTGCTCCTCCCGGCGGCCCCTGCGCCCGGGAAAGGACCGGAGCGCGCCCTTCTCGTCCAACCCAACATCGACACCGAACTCGATTGGACTCCATCCTCCCTTGCTGCGGCCGAGCGCGAGCTGACCATCCTCTCTCACTCGCCCGGCTCCCATCTCATCGTCTGGCCTGAGGTCCCCGCCCCCTTCTATCCGAACGACCCCGCCTTCCGCACCTTCGTCGAAACCATCGCCCGAAGCGAACAGTCGTACTTTCTCTTCGGCGGAGTCGCATACAACTCCGCCCGGGCGCCGCTCAACTCCGCATTCATGTTCGACCCCTCAGGCCGTCTGATCGACCGCTACGACAAGATCAACCTCGTCCCTTTCGGCGAGTTCGTCCCCGGCGTTTTCGGCTGGGTCAATCGCATCACGAAAGAAGCGGGCGACTTCGCCAGCGGCACTCGAATCGTCCAGTTCCCCATCGGCGGCCACAAACTCGGCGCATTTATCTGCTACGAGTCGGCTTTCCCGGATCTCGTCCGCGAATTCCCCAGGGGCGGATCCGAAGTTCTCGTCAATCTCTCCAACGACGGCTACTTCGGCCACAGCTCCGCGCGCGAGCAGCATCTTTCGCTGGTCCGGATGCGCGCCGCCGAAAATCGCCGGTGGATTCTGCGCGCCACCAACGACGGAATCACCGCCGCCGTCGATCCCGCCGGAAGAATTGTCTACCGCGCCGAACCTTATCAAGCCCTCGCCGCGGACGTGACCTATCGCTATTTGTCCGAAACTACGCCTTACACGCGTTACGGAGACTGGTTCGCCTGGACCTGCCTGGTCGCCGGAATTGCAGCTTGTGGAGCAGGCCTGAAGCCTGCGCCGCGCTCGTAGCCCGGCGCACGTTTCTGCAACAAACCCCCGCTTGCGGAGTCTTACACCCTAGGGGGCTTTATGCCGAATAAAAAAACTTACACGGACGTCGCCCACGACGCTGCCGATCAGCTCGCCGACGCGGCCCGGCGCACCCGCCAAGCGATCGATCAGGCGGCCCAAAAGGCCAAACAGAGGGCGAAGGAATTCGGCGAGGCCGCGGCCGACAGAGTGGATGAATCCCGGGCCCCCGTCGCTGAAGCGTTACACGGCGCATCCGAAGCTTCCCAGGTCGCGGCCGATCGCCTGAAGCGCGGCGCAAGATACATCGAAGAACATGACACCTCGGAAATGGCGTCAGACCTCATGGGAGTCGTCAAGCGCCACCCGCTTCCGTCGCTGTTGATCGCCGCCGGCCTGGGCTTTGTCCTCGCAAAAACCACCCGCCGCGATTAACCCCGCGTTGAGATCATAGCGAGCGGTTCCACATCCGGATTCCCGCACGATCGAAATTCGCCTCATCCTCCGTCACTTACCATTTCGTTGCGCCTCTAGCCACCCGCCTGTGTCGTAACTTGTAGCCGAAGGATCGAGGTGCTCTTCCGTCGGAGAACTCGGTCCCACCGAAGCGGGCATTCTAGACACTGCCCGCGAACGTGTTTGTGCGATGGAAGGGAGCTCCCAAAAATGAACGCCGCTTTGTCAGCCATGCCGGATAACGAGTACGTCGCCGTCCTTGACCACGTACTCCTTACCCTCTAACTTCAGCAGTCCTTTTTCCTTTACGCCCGTATACCCTTCGTACTCGACCAGTGTCTTCCAATTCACCACTTCGGCGCGGATGAACTTCTTTTCGAAGTCGCTATGAATCGCCCCCGCCGCCTGCGGAGCCTTGCTGTTCATCGGAACCGTCCACGCGCGAACCTCGGTTTCGCCCGCCGTCAGGAACGACATCAATCCCAGCAGCGAATAAGTCGCCGAAATCAGCCGCTGCAAGCCGGATTCCGCCAGCCCGTAGCTTTTCAAATATTCCGCCGCATCTTCCCTGGATAACTCCGCCAGCTCCGCTTCGATTTTCCCGCAGATCGCCGTCACCGCCGTGCCTCTCCTTCCGGCAAATGCACCATTGCGATACTGCTCTTCAATCTCATGCATCTTCGATGCTTCGTTTTCGCCGATATTCAACACCGCGAGCATCGGCTTCTGCGACAGGAACTGGAATCCGCGAATCCGTTTTTCGTCTTCGGCGCTGAACTCCAATCCGCGCAGCGGGCGGTTCGCCTCCAACTCGCCCTTCAACCGCTCCAAAAGCGCGTATTCTGCGTCCAATTCCGCGCTTTTTTGACGCTTTCTGTCCTTATCGACCCGCTCCATCCGCTTCTCGACCACAACCAGATCGCTCAGGATCAGCTCGGTGTCCACATCGTCCCAGTCGCGCATCGGATCGACCGACCCTTTTTCGTGCGGCACCGTGTCGCTCTCGAAAACGCGGACCACGTGCGCCATCGCATCGGCTACTCGCAAACTGGCGAGATAACTCGGGTCGCGCAGCGCTTCTTTCGAGATCGAAGGGAAATCGAGATACTCCACCGTCGCGTAGGTGACCTTCGGCGGCTGAAAAATCCTGGCCAGCGCTTCGAGCCTCGGATCGGGCACCTTCGTCACGCCGACACGCGCTTCAAGCGATCCGACCCGCGCGGCTTCATGAACCCCGGTCAGGATCGTGAACAGACTTGTCTTGCCCACCATCGGCAGGCCAACGATTGCAGTTTTCATTTTTCTTAGAGTGGAACGTCCACCAGCGTCAGGATTTCGCTGAGGATCTTTTCAGCAACCTCCGCCGAACGCTGGGAAATGGCGATTCGGGTATTCACCACCACGCGGTGCGCAAACACCGGCACCACCAGCCGTTTCACGTCGTCCGGGGTCACGTAGTCGCGCCCTTCGACCGCGGCGAGCGCCTGCGTCGCGCGATAGAGCGCTTGCGCGCCGCGCGGGCTGACTCCCATCGCCAGAGAGTCGTGGCTCCGCGTCCTGTCCACGATCGCCAGCATGTAGTCGATGAGAGCATCGTCTACGGCAACCTGCGCGGCCGCGTCCTGAAGGGCGATCAGTTCATCGGCCTCGATGACGCCACGGACTCTGTCGTGCGACGGCGCGGATTGGCGCAGAATCTCGCGCTCGGCGGTTGCATCGGGATAGCCGATGCGGATGCGCATTAAAAACCGGTCGAGCTGAGATTCGGGCAGCGGATAGGTCCCGTGATGCTCCACCGGATTCTGCGTCGCGATCACCATAAAGGGCTGCGATAGCTCCCATGATTTGCCGTCGATGGTGATCTGAAGCTCATTCATCGCCTCAAGCAGCGCCGATTGGGTCTTCGGCGTCGCCCGGTTAATCTCGTCGGCCAGCAGGAAGTGGGTAAAGATCGGCCCTTTTTTAAACTCGAATTCCTGGCTATGCGCGTTGTAAATGGTAACGCCCAGAACGTCGGATGGAAGCATGTCGGAGGTGAACTGGAGCCGGTGGAAATTCGACCGGACTGCTCGCGCCATGGCCTGGGCAAGCGTCGTTTTGCCAACGCCGGGAACGTCTTCGATCAGCAGATGGCCTCGCGCCAGAAGGCATGCGAGCGACAGGCGCAGCACTTCCGCCTTGCCGCGGATCGCTTCGCCCAAAGCCGATTCAATTTCGGATAACCTGGAGAGCGAAACTGGCGGGGTGTAAGCAGAATCCCGCTGGACCATCATTGCCCATGATAACGAACTTGATGACAAAATTACTGCTGCCTTTCGTCATTGTGACGATTTGCGCGGGCCAGACGCCGGCTCCCAAACCGCTCAGCGCCGAGGCGCAGATCCGCGCCGTCATGGACCGGCAGGTTGTCGATTGGAATCGCGGCGATACGGACGGGTTCCTTCTTGGCTACGACCCGAAAGTGGTGTTCGTGGGCGAAAAGATCACGCGCGGGCTGGAGGAGGTTCGGGTTCGTTACCAGACGCATTACCCGACGCGCGCGTCGATGGGGAAATTGACGTTTTCCGACCTTGAAATTCGCCAGCTCGATCCGACGCACGCTTTCGTGATCGGACGTTATCACCTGGAACGGGGTCAGGAAGGCGGCGGAGACGCAAATGGGGTCTTTACTTTGCTGTTTCTGAAGACTGCGAAGGGCTGGAAGATCGTCGTCGATCACACATCCTGAGAGAGAAATCTGACCCTTTGGCCGCCGCCGGTCCTCATTTTGAGGCGCGGCCGAAGGAGCGGTTCAACGGCCCGCTGTAAGATCAGTCCAAACTCATGTTGACGACTTGAACCGTGAATCGCTCAGGCGGCAGTGAGCTGATCGGAGCGGGAGTCATACCCGCCCAGGTCGAATAGGCGGTGTTGGCGACCGTCGAATTCAGATAAAACAGAAACTGGTTCGAAAAACACTTCAGCGGCGGAGGCTGGCGGAACGTCAGCCGCATACCGACGGCTTTTTCGATCGATACGCCGCCCGTCTCGACTTCCTTATCTTCGAGCAGCATCACGAAGCTCGACCGCCCGGCGTGCGGCCAGACATCCGCGCGAAGAATGTTGCGCAGATCGATGCGGCTGTCGAATGTCGTCTCGCACTGCCGGATCCATTCCAGAATGCTGTCGCCCCACTGCCAGTGGCGCACGAAACCGAGATACTGATCGACCAGATTCAGCGCCAGATCCATTCTGCGCCGCTCGACCTCAATCGGCGTGTCGGCCAGCGACGCGTCCGACATCATATCTTCCTGCTCGACCAGGTCATTGGCCATGTCCATCACCCTGTCGAGCCGTTTGACGCCGGGTGCCGTGCGAACCAGCAGCGGAGGCAGTTCGTGGGTTCGTGACCCGGGCACTTCGACGAATTTTCGATCGCCCAGAATCTCCATATTCATTTCTCATCGGCGCGGGACCGAGAAAACTTAACCTCACTATAAACGACGCAAAAACCAGTGTCAAAGTTTCCGGCCCGGCTTTGCGCCCCGCGGAGGAGCCGTTTGCTCAACAACTTCCAGGTGAAATCCGCGATATCGTTTCCGCAGCATTCCGGGTATCAGAAAAGGTGAAAACAGCAGCGAGGAGATTGCATCCAATAAGCTCAGCCCCAGGTTGTTCACAAGCGGTCCCTGCTCTCCAATCGCCTGCGAGCCGATTCCCGCCGCGCGAAAAATCAGCGAAACGGCGAGCAGAGCAAGCAGCGAGAGAACCAGAGTCCGCCACATCAGCAGCCACATGACCTTGAGACTCTGCTGGTAATCAAGCGCAGGGATCACGCGCCATTTTCCGTACTGCAAACGCAGCGCGCGCCGAACCGCCCACGGAGCCACGGTCACAAACGACAGCAGCGCCCAAATTGAATCCGCCGTTTCGCCCTCCACGCCGAGCAATCCATGCAACACCACGACGACGGCGAAGTCAATCAGCGCGAGCGGCCATGTCAGCTCCCACGCCATCCGGAAGCGCTCGCCCAAACTCATAAAAAAAGAATCATCCCAGACGAACCCGCATTTTCCCCGCGCGGTCGACCCGGTGTCCTTCGGCTTCAAGGTGATCGGCCTGAACGGCTGGGCCGCCGGGAAATTTTTCAAAAAGCGATCCGTCCTCGCGGACCACGCGCCAGTAGGGAGTGATGCGGGATTTTCGCGCTTGCATGTCTTCAGCCGCCGCCTCGGCAACGATGCGGATGAAGACTCCGGTTGCCATCGGGCAGGCGCAATCGGCGCCGGCCGCCTTCGCGAGCTTCTCCCGGATGGCGCCTGGCGTGATCAGTCTTCCGCTCGGAACCTTGCGAATGAGCGCATCGACATCGAGCGGGCTCGGAATCAGCATCCTGCCTCGTCCGAAACGCTTTTGCATTTTCGGCGGGATGGTCACGACCTTCGCGGGGCGATCCATCTTTTCACGCCAGGGAATTCGCGATTTCATTCTATGAATATAGATGGTTTTGGAAAGTGCGGTACCATGCAAAGTTAACAAATTCGCTCCGCGGGCCTCTGCCTTCCCCGCGATTCTGCGCGAGTCAAACCGCCGGAATCGGGCAGATATGCAGAGCGCGCCAGGGGCCGCAGAAAAACATGTCCCATTCCAAGCGATATTTGCCGCTGCTTCTGGCGCTCTTTGCCGGGAGCGGATGCGCGGCGCTCATTTATGAGGTGGTCTGGTTTCAACTGTTGCAGCTCGTGATCGGATCGTCGGCTTTGTCGCTCGGCGTGCTGCTCGGAACGTACATGGGAGGCATGTGCCTGGGGAGCCTCCTGCTTCCGCGATACGTTGCAATCCGCGAGCATCCGCTCCGCGTCTACGCCGTCATTGAGGCCGCCATCGGCGCGTGCGGGATTCTGTCCCTGTTCGGGGTTCCCCTGATCGATCACATTTACGCGGCGATCGGCGGAGAGGGTGTATTCGGAATCGTGCTGCGCGCTGTAATCTCCGCGGTCTGCCTGCTCCCGCCGACGCTTTTGATGGGCGCTTCGCTCCCTGCGATCGCGCGATGGATCGAATCGACCGAGGACGGCGTCGCATGGCTGGGGTTCTTTTATGGAGGCAATATCGCGGGGGCCGTGCTTGGATGCCTGGCGGCTGGATTTTATCTGCTTCGCGTGCACGATATGCCGACAGCCACCATGGTCGCGGTGGCGATCAACGGAGTGGTGGCGATCATCAGTTTCCGCCTTTCCAAGAAGACCGGTTATCGAGCCGCGGCCGTAAACGCGACGGCGCCGGCGCCGGGATCGCAAGCTGCCTACATCGCGATCGCGCTGTCGGGATTTTGCGCCCTGGGCGCGGAGGTGATCTGGACGCGGCTGCTGTCGCTGATGCTCGGCGCGACCGTTTACACCTTCTCGATCATTCTCGCCGTGTTCCTGATGGGACTGGGAATCGGAAGCGCGGCAGGATCGCAACTTTCCCGGTCGGGGATCAGCGCGCGGGCGGCGCTTGGAATTGGCCAGTTGCTTCTCGCGGCCGGAGTCGCATGGAGCGCGTACGCCCTCGCCGAGGGGCTGCCGAACTGGCCGGTGAATCCGCTGCTTTCCAAAAGCGCGTGGTTTACTTTTCAGCTCGACCTGATGCGATGCGTGTTCGTGATCCTGCCTGCGGCGGTTTTGTGGGGCGCGAGCTTCCCGCTGGCGCTCGCAGTCGTGGCGGCGAAAGGACAGGATTCGGGAAAGCTGGTCGGGCAGGTGTACGCGGCGAACACGATCGGCGGAATTCTGGGAGCGCTCGGATTCAGCGTGATCTTCATCCCCTGGATTGGTTCGCAGGATTCGCAGCGGCTCCTGATCGGGCTCTGCGCGGTGTCGGCGCTTGCCGTTTTTCTCTCGATGCGCCGGTCGATCGGAAAATTTGGAGCGCTGGGGCTGCTTGCATCGGCTGTGGCGGTTTTCTGGATGATCGCGGGCGTCTCCGAAATGCCGTGGATGGCGATCGCCTACGGGCGGCGCATGACGATCACCACCAATCCGGGCCGCCCGCTTTTTATCGGCGAGGGAAGAAACTCTTCGATCGTCGTTTCGGAGCTGCCGGATGGCAAGCATTACTTCCACGTCAGCGGCAAAGTGGAAGCATCGACGGAGCCGTACGACATGCGGTTGCAGCGAATGCTCGCCCATGTCCCGGCGCTGGTTCACCAGAACCCGCAGTCTGTGTTGATCGTGGGATTCGGCGCGGGCGTCACCGCCGGAACGTTTGTGGTGCATCCGACGATTCGCAACATCGCGATCTGCGAGCTGGAGCCGCTGATCCCGCCGACATCGACGCGATACTTCAATCGCGAGAATTACAACGTGCTGAACGATCCTCGCACGCAGATGCATTACGACGACGCGCGGCACTTTATTCTCACTACGAAAGACAAATTCGACATTATTACCTCCGATCCGATTCACCCATGGGTGAAGGGAACATCGTCGCTGTACTCGAAACAGTATTTCGAGCTTGTGAAGCAGCATCTCAACCCCGGCGGAATCGTCACACAGTGGGTGCCGCTGTATGAGAGCGATGAAGAGACCGTCAAGAGCGAACTGGCGACTTTCTTCGACGTCTTTCCGAACGGCACGATTTGGGGAAACGATATCGACGGCGAAGGTTACGATGTCGTTCTGCTCGGACAGGCGGAGCCGTCGAAGATCGATCTCGATGCGATCGATCAGAGGATGCAGACGGCGCGGGATCCCCGACTTATGGCGTCGATGTTGCCGTACGGGTTCCGCTCGGCGGCGGACCTGATGGCGACGTATGCGGGACGGGCGCAGGATCTGGCTCCATGGCTCGCGCACGCGGCGATCAACGACGATCTCAGCATGCGGCTCCAGTACCTGGCGGGAATGGGAGTGAACTACGACAGGCCGGGTCCGATCTACGCGAGCATTCTCGAGTACAGGCGGTTTCCGGCGGATCTGTTCACCGGCTCGGCTGACCGCGTGAGTGCGCTGCGGTTCGCGCTGGAGTCGCGAGGGCGGCGGTAGCGGATTCCCGGCGGCTGAACCGCTCCTGCCGGTTGCGGCTCATTCGACAATCAAGCTGGAGCAAGTGACGCCAGCTTCGGCTTTTTGCAGCTCGGAAATATCGACGGTCACGATCCGGAAGCCGCGGCTTTCGAGTATTTCCCGTGTTCCTGGAAACGAGGAAGGCATCAGGATCGCGTCTCCAAGACGAAGGACGTTCGCGCTTGCGGGCTCGGCGACGCCGATCACTTCGAGACCGTGGAGCGCGCTGGCGTCGATCCATTCACGATTCGCAAGAACCGCTCCGTCCCCGAGCGGGCAGCACGCGCTCTTCAGGTGCAGCGACCCGGAAACCGGAACAGGGACGACGCGATAGCCGAATTCGGCGATGAGCTCGGTTAGCTGCCGGACGCCTTCGCGATTCGTGCGTCTTGACTGTCCGACATAAAGCGACTTGCCGATGCGCATTACATCGCCGCCTTCGATGGTCGCGGGTTCGCGGATGTAGCGGAGGGGACGAAACGGCTCAAGCGCCCGCGCGATCGATTCCGCTTCGGGACGGCGCGACACGGCGCCCATACGGCAAATGATCGCGACTTCGTCGAGTACGATCGCGGGATCTTCAACGAAGACGCTGTCGGGGAGGTCCGGTTCGGCGGGGAGAGAAATTACCCTGAGCCCGAGCGATTCGAGGGCGGATTCATAATTGCGATGCTGACGACAGGCCTTCGCCGCATCCACCGGGCAGCGCGCCAGGAATTCCAACTCGCACTGCGCCAGATTCGGACTTACAGATCGCGTCAGCGCGGCCGGCATTTCTTTATACTACTTATTTAACCGTGCGGATACTGATCATCGATGATGATACCGAACTGGCGGCTCTCCTGGGCGAGTTTCTCGATCGCGAAGGCTTCAAAGTCGAGAGCGCGCACGACGGAAATCACGGGCTTGAGCTTGCGGAAAAAGGTAATTTTGACCTGATCGTGCTCGACCTGATGCTGCCGGGGATCGACGGCTTTACGCTGCTCAAAAGGCTGCGCGAGAAGAGCCGCGTTCCGGTTCTTGTGCTTACCGCGCGGGGCGAGGACGAAGACCGAATCGTCGGACTCGAAATCGGGGCGGACGATTATCTAGCCAAGCCGTTTAATCCCAGGGAGTTGCTGGCGCGCATCCGGGCCATTTTGAGGCGCGTGGTGCGTCCGCGGGGGCGCATAGAGGTCAATGGGGTGCTGCTCGATCCGGGGACCCGCGAAGTGTACTGCAATCACCGGCGGATCGATATCACCACACTCGAATTCGACATTCTGGAGATGCTGATCCGTTCGGCGGGCCAGGTGGTTTCGCGCGATTCGCTGATGGAGAGCATGTATAATCGCAAGGCCACGCCGCTCGATCGTTCGATTGACATGCACGTCAGCCATCTGCGGCGAAAGCTGGAGACGGATCGTACGCTGATCAAGACGGTTCGGGGGATCGGCTATCAATTCTGCGCGTCGGCGGAAGAGGCCGCGGCCGCGGATGAAGCCATGTAGCGATGCGGTCGCTGTTCGCGAAAATTTTCAGTTGGTTCCTGCTTACGCTGATCGTCACGATTCTGGTGACGATCACCGTATCGATTCTCAGCTACAATCCAAACTCGAAAGTCCACACTTTCTTCTCGCTGCTTTTACGGCTGGGGCTGGAGGACGCGCGGCACGGTTGGGAAACCGGGGGTCACGACGGCCTGCGGGATGCGCTCAATCGCTTCCAGGATTCGATTGGAGCGCCGATGGTGTACTTCACGGACGGAAACGGAAACGATCTGCTCACGGGCGAGTCTCGTCCGGATCTCATCCGCGCGGCGAAAACCTGGCCCATCGTCCGGTTTCTCCGGCTCACAGACGACATGGCGTTCAACATCGGATCGCAAGACGGCAAGTATCACTTCTTCATCGTCATGACGCCGACGCGCGCGATCGCTTCGACCGCCCAGGCGATTCACCTGGTGGTGCTCGGCGTGATCGCGCTGCTCTGCTATATGTTGACGTACCATCTGACGGCTCCGCTGCGGGCGCTGCGCAGCGTGGTGGAGGGATTCGGACAGGGTGATTTCCACGCGCGGGCGGAGGACCGCCGCCGTGACGAGATGGGCGAGCTCGCGCGGGCGTTCAATCGCATGGCGGATCAAATCGAGACTCTGCTCGCCGCGGAACGCCGTTTGCTGTTGGATATTTCGCACGAATTGCGCAGCCCGCTCGCGCGGTTGGGCGTTGCGGTGGAACTGGCACGGTCCGGCCAGGCTCCCGCGCTGCCGCTCGACCGGATTCAGAAAGAGGCGGATCGACTGAACGATTTGATCGATCAATTGCTGCAAGTCACGCGGCTTGAGAGCCAGACCCAGCGCCATCGCGAACCGGTGCGGCTCGATGAGCTGGTGCGCGATATCGTGAACGACTGCGCGATCGAGGCGTCGGCGCAGGGCTGCGCGCTGGTTTATCCGATTCCGGCGAACGTGGTGGTGAACGGCGATCCGGAGCTGCTGCGGCGCGCCATCGAAAACGTTATGCGCAATGCGATCCGCTACGCGCCGTCTGAATCGAAAGTGGAAGTAGCGGTGGAGCATGGTTCGGAGGCGGCGCGGATTCGAGTGCGCGATCATGGGCCGGGGGTGCCGGACGAGGCGCTGCCTCATCTTTTCGAACCGTTCTATCGCGTGGATTCGGATCGCGACCGCCGCAGCGGCGGCGTCGGGCTGGGCCTTTCGATTGTGCGCCGCGCCGTCGAGCTGCACCACGGAAAGGTTCACGCCGCGAATGTGCATCCCGGTTTGCAGGTGGAGATCGAGCTGCCGGCATGATCGAAATTCGCCCGGCGCCGAGCTACAACGGCGGCTGGCGTGCGCTGGCCGAGGCGGTTATCGAGCGTGCCGGCGAGCGCGGATGCAGTGTCGTGCAGTTGACTTCAGCCTTCTTCTTCAGGCTCCCGTGGCGAAACCGAGGAATTTTTCCCGAAGGATTTCCGCCGTCTTCACGTCCGGCGCGACGACCAGGATTGTATCGTCGCCCGCGATCGTGCCGGTGATGTCGGGCCAGTCGGCGTTATCGAGCGCAACGGCGACTGCATTCGCGTTTCCCGGCGCGGTTCTCAGCACGAGCAGATTTTGCGCGATTCGAATGTCGAGCACAAAGTCGCGCACCACAGTTTCCACGTCGCCGGAACCGGGACTCTCGGAAAGACGCTCCGTATAGCCTTCGGTGGTCTTCACCAGGCCGAGTTCCCGAATGTCGCGGGAAAGAGTCACCTGGGTGGCGGGAATACCGACGGTCCTAAGCGCCTGAGCGAGTTCCTCCTGCGTATGGATACGCTGCGCGCGGATGAGTTTGAGGATCTGGCCCTGGCGGTAGTTTTTGTTCACGGACGGTTCAACCCTGCCCTGACGAGCAGGGCTCTCAGCTCCTTCAAACGACGCTCGGATTCGTCCAGCGCCGCGGCGACAGCCTGTGGACCGGTGCCTCCGGCGATCTCGCGGGTCTGGATTCCCTCGGCCGGATTCAGGTAGCGCGCCATCGCAGGCGTAAACGCAGGATCGAATGCCGCGAGCTTTTCAGCGGTCCAGTCCGCGGGCTTTTTGCCTTGGGAGACACTTTCGAGCACCAGGCGCCCCACAATTTTATGCGCCTGATGAAACGGAGTGCCGTTGCGCGCGAGGGCGTCGGCGAGATCGGTCGCAATCGCCCAGGATTCCTCGACCGCGGCGAGCGGAGGCGCGGCTCTCAGACGGGTAGTCTCCACCACGACGCGGGCCATTTCGAGCGACCCGCGAAGGTGATCGGCTGCGTCGAAGATACGCGGCTTGTCCTCCTGCATGTCGCGATTGTAAGTCATCGGCAGGCCCTTCATGATCACGAAGAGCGCCGAATAATCGCCGAATACGGCTCCGCACTTACCGCGGATCAGCTCAAGCGAATCGGGATTCTTCTTTTGCGGCATCATGCTCGATCCGCTGGTGACCCCATCGCCCAGTTCGAGCCATCCATATTCCTCGCCGGAGTAGAGTATCCAGTCTTCGGCGAGCCGGCTGAGATGGAGCATCGTCATCGATGCTGCGTGGAGAAAATCGAGCGCGAAGTCGCGGTCGCCCGAGACATCCATCGAATTGCGGGTAATGGAATCAAAACCGAGATCGCGGGCGATCGCCTGGCGGTCGAACGGAAACGCGGATCCCGCGAGGGCTCCGCTGCCGATGGGCATGACGTTGACACGCGCGCGCGCCTCGCCCAGGCGTTCGCAATCGCGCGCGAACATTTCGAAGTAGGCGAGCAGATAGTGCGGCCACAGAACCGGCTGCGCGCGGCGAGTATGCGTATACCCGGGAACGATCGCCTGCGGATCGCGGCGCGCCATGGCAAGCAGGGCGTCCATCAGGTCCACCAGGAGCGCGCGGGCGGCGTCGATCTCATCCCGCAGCCACAACCGGAGATCGAGCGAGACCTGATCGTTGCGGCTGCGGCCGGTGTGGATCTTGTCGGCGAGAACTCCGGCGCGTTCTTTGAGTTTGCGGATCACCAGCGTGTGGACGTCCTCGTCCTCGGCGCCTTCGTAGAAAGCTGCGTTCCTGGCTTCTTCACGCAAGGCTTCGAACGCGCTCACGGCCTGGGCGGTTTCCGCCTCGGTCAGAATTCCGACCCGCTGGAGCGCGCGCGCATAGGCCTGCGACCCGCGAATATCGGCGTCGGCCAGCCGCTTATCGAAGTGCAGCGATCCTGAAAAGTTTTCGAAAACGCCGGACGCTCCGGTTTCGAAGCGCCCTCCCCAGAGTTTCATAGTGATCCCGTGCCGTCTCCGCCCACGGTCACTCGCGGCCCGCGCTTCTGCCTGGGGCGAGGAACGCCAAGCCGGGCCGCGAGTGACGGACGAACTTAAACGGACTTCTTTTTCGCCGCTTCCTTGAGCGAAGCGCGGACCTGAATCGGCAAACCGATCAGATTGATGAAGCCGCGCGCATCGCGCTGGTCATATTCGGCGCCCATCGTAAAACTCGCGATGTTGAGCGAGTACAGCGAATGGGGAGATTTGCGGGCCGCCGGCTGAAACGATCCTTTGTACAGGCGCAGCGTCACCTCGCCGGTTGTGGCCTTGCTCGCTTCGGCGAAAAACGCATCCAGCGACTCGCGCAGCGGCGTGAACCACAAGCCGTTGTAGACCATTTCGGCGTAGTCCAGCGCGAGCTTCTGCTTGTAGTGAGACATCGCCCGGTCGAGCGTCAGCGATTCCAGTTCGTGAAACGCCGCCATGATCAGCGTTCCGCCGGGCGTTTCGTAGCAGCCCCGCGACTTCATCCCGACAAAGCGGTTCTCCACCAGATCGATGCGGCCGATGCCGTGCTCGGCTCCAATCGCGTTCAATTTTTCGAGCAGCGCAACCGGGGCAAGCTTCTGGCCGTTCACCGAAGCGGGACGGCCCTGTTCAAATCCGATGGTCACGTCTTCGGATCTGTCGGGAGCTTCTTTAGGGGATCTGGTGAGCATCCAGACATCGTCCGGAGCCGCGTTCATCGGATCTTCAAGAGCTCCGCCTTCGTGCGAGATGTGCCAGATGTTGCGGTCGCGGCTGTAGATTTTCGCCGTGGTCTGCGAAATCGGCACATCGTGCTTCTTCGCGTACTCGATCGCGTCCTCACGCGAAACGATGTCCCACTCGCGCCAGGGAGCGATCACCGGAAGCTGCGGCGCGAGAGCTTTATACGTCAGCTCGAAGCGGACCTGATCGTTTCCTTTCCCCGTGCAGCCGTGCGCGAGGGCATCGCAACCGGTGGCGAGAGCGACTTCGACCTGTTTTTTCGCCAGCAGCGGACGCGCGATCGACGTGCCGAGCAGGTATTTGTGCTCGTATTCACCGCCGGCGCGCACCAGACGCCACAGATACTCTGCGACGAACTCCTCGCGCATATCGGCGACATGGATTTCGCTCGCCCCGGTCTTGCGCGCTTTCGCCTCCAGGCCGGACAGCTCATCGCCGCCCTGGCCGATATCGCCGCATACCGCGACGACTTCGCATCCGTAGTTCTCCTTGAGCCACGGAATGATGATGGATGTGTCCAGTCCGCCGGAATAGGCGAGCGCTACTTTCTTCGGTTTCGGCATAACTTTCTACTTTAGCTGGCCGCGAATGAACATGAATGCACATGAATGTTTTACACGTGCTTCTTTGCGGAAGATACCGTTACGAAAGCAGAGTGAGCAACAACGCCTTCTGCGCGTGGAGGCGATTTTCCGCCTGATCGAACACCACCGACCGCGGCGATTCCATCACTGAATCCGTTACTTCCAGGCCGCGCTTGGCAGGCAGGCAGTGCATGAAAACGGCGTCCGGCCGCGCCTGTGCGACCAGCTCCTCATTGACCTGATAGGGCGCGAAAATCCGCGCGCGTTCCGCCGCTTCCGATTCCTGGCCCATGCTGGCCCACACATCGGTATAAACCGCGTGGGCGCCGGCGACGGCTTCGGCAGGATCGCTGGTAATCGTTACCTGACCGCCGCATTCGATCGCGGTTTTCAAAATCCCCGCGTCCGGCCCGTAGCCTTCAGGGGTCGCAACCGCGACATGCGCGCCCAGCCGGCCCGCCGTCAGCATCAGCGAATGAGCGACGTTATTTCCATCGCCGACAAACGCGAGCCTGATTCCTTTGAGCTCCCCGAACCGCTCCTTGAGCGTCAAAACGTCCGCCAGCGCCTGGCAGGGATGGAAACGATCGCTCAGCGCATTGATCACCGGCACCGAAGACCACTCGGCCAACTCGTCGACGGTTTTCTGGGAAAAAACACGGGCCACAATCCCATGCGTCCAGCGGTCGAGATTGCGGGCGACGTCTTTCACCGGCTCGCGGTCTGCGATCGGCCCGGCGCTCACGACCGCATCGCCGCCAAGCTGCTTGATCGCCAGCTCGAACGTCATGCGCGTGCGCAGAGACGGCTTCTCAAACAACAGCGTCAGATAGCGGCCCGCCAGTTTCTTCGCGAATCGGGCTGGAGACCGCTTCACCAGCGCGGAAAGGTCGAGCAGCCCGGCGAGCATCTCAGGGGACAGATCGAGGTCGCTGGCGAGGTGCCGGATGGGAGACACAAAACTGGAGATCGGCGTAGCCATTGAATTTTTATTCAGTCATTTGAATAATAATACAAACGCGCGCTTGAGCGCAAGCAAAAAATCAAGCCGGACCAGGTAACGTTCGTCTTTTCCCGCGATTGAAATGCGAACGGTCCATAGCGACTCTAATGTGGACTATGCGGGTTATCCTGCGGGATCCTCCGTTGGCGGTGCTGATGATCGCGATCGTATTCAATCTTCCGCTGAAGCGCGTGGCGTCTGGGGAAAAGCCTGCCGGATGGATGTCGCGAAAGCTCGCCCGATTTATCGAGTGGCGCGACCAGTTGACTCGCAAGGCAAGTTGATCCGCACCAGTTTCAGGGGCGCGCGGTGGCCGCTCAAAATTGAAACGTCCGCCCGGGAGACGCCGTAATTTTCGGCGAGCACTTCGATCAGCGCCTCATTCGCGCGGCCCTTCTCAGGCGCGGCGGCGATTTTTACTTTGAGAGTTCCATCGGCGAGTTGTCCGGCGATCCCGCTTTTTGAAGCACGCGGAACGACCTTCACGCGCAGAGTCATGAGAACAACGTTACCCGCGCGCGGAAAAAATAAACCAAACGAATCGCGGCCACAGTCAGCAGCAAGGGATTCATATCATGACGTACTACACAGGTTTTTCCATTATCGCCGTTCTCCTGGCCGTCGATTCCGGCGCATTCGCGCAGGAGGGGGCGAAGCAAAAATTCGAAGAAGCACAAAGGCAGAACGCCGCCCAACTCCGGCGGTACGGATGGACCAGCCGCACCGAACTGCTGCACAAAGGCGAGATAAAAAGCATGAGGCTCGAAAGCGTCCGTTATGACGCGAGCGGCCAGCTCGTGAAAACGCCAATGGAGGCGCCGCAAGCTCCGCAACAAGATCCCCGCGGCCTTAGAGGAAGGATCGTGGAAAAGAAGAAAGACGAGTTTAAGGAGCTGATTGAAGGGCTCGGCGCGCTGGCCCAGTCGTACGCGCACATGACGCCGGATCAAATGCACGCATTTTCGCAAAGCGCTACGGTTTCCAAAGGACAGGGGGCGATGCAGGGAACGGTTCAGCTTATGGGGACCAATGTGGTCGTCCCCGGCGACACGATCACGCTGTGGATCGACCAGTCAACGTTTCTGATGCGTCAGGTCAAGGTCAACAGCATTTACGACAAGGATCCGGTCGATATCACTGTTCAATACCAAAAGCTGGTGAACGGACCCAACTATCCCGCCAGCGTGAATCTGAGCTATCCGAAAAAAGAACTGCAAGTCATGGTCACGAATTCCAATTACGTGCTGCTGCAAGGGGCGATCCCTGCGATGCCGCGAGCGTCAAGCTCCGCGATGAACGGAGTATCCGAAGCCGGCAAGGAGCAGCGAAATGTGGGTGTGGTCCTGAGCGTCGCGCACTTCGAACGTCACTGCGATTGAGGGAAAGAACGAGCGCGGATTGTAGGAGGCGACATCGAACATCAAACGATAGATGCCGTCCGCAGGGGGCTCGCCGAAATCGTGGATGAAGCCCTGTTCGTTGGCGACTCCCCGTCCCACTTCGCGCCAGCCGTGGCCGGTGATGAAAAAATCGAGTTCGACCGGGATTCGCGCTCCAGGGCAGCCCTGTGCGACATCGTGGACGTGGGTGGTGATCATCATGCAGTGTTGTGTGGGGCCGCCGGGACGGGCCGCCCCACAACCGTCTACTGGATCTCTTTCGGCAACGAGGCCGCCAGGAAGTCTCTGAAATCCTTCTTGAGTTTCGCGTGCGAGTCGCTATCGATGTACAGCATGTGGCCGGCGGGATAGAAATCCCAGATCACGTTTTTGTGCATCTCCGGACTCAGGCCCATGTGATTGAACGTATATTGGGCGGCGAAGTAGGGAGTCGCCAGATCATAATAGCCGGCCGCGACCATTACCTTCATGTACGGATTCTTCACCATCGCGTTGTGCAGCAGCGATGTGGTGTCGCCGAATCCGTTCTGAACCTGGTAGTCCCAGGGCTGGATTCCGCCGCTCGGATAGTAGTACATGTCGGTCTTCCAGCCGAGTTCATTGCGCAGATAATCGGTCAGGATCGCCGTGAATGGGGGCGTGATCAGCGAGCTTGACGGGTCGTACTCGCTCGTCTCGCCCGTGTTGAGCGATGAGGGACCGCTCAGGCGTCCGTCGTAGCGGCCGATGGTTTCATGCCTGTCGCGCAGAAGCTGCCGCGTGAAGTGCGCGACATCCCAGCGGAGATTCGACTCGTCGATATATTTCGCGTCGAGTCCGGTCCAACGGCTTAGTTTGTCGATGATCGCCTTGCGCTCGGCGCCGGTCAGATCGTCGCCCTTGGCAAGCGCGGCGGCGAATTCCGTCATTGAGAACGTCTCGGCTTCCTTCAGGAACGTCTTAAAATCCTTCTTCAGCAGATCCGGCGCGGCTTTCTTGTGATAGTAAGCGTCGGCAGCGTAGGTGGGGAATTCGAGCTGGCGGACGAGATCGTCGCTGCGGCTCCAGATGGTTTCGAGATTCAACGTGGTGCCGATGAGCACGATTCCGTTGAAGGCGATGCCGCGCTCGATCAGATATCCGGCAAGCCCGGCCGCGCGGAAGGTTCCGTAGCTTTCCCCGGCGATGAATAGCGGAGAACGCTCGCGGCTGTTGCGGAGGATGTACATCCTAATGAACTCGCCAACGGACTGAATATCGCCGGAGACGCTATTCATCCGGCGCGCGATCTCGACGGTTTTCGCGCGGCTGTAGCCGGTGCCGACCGGATCGATGAATACGAGGTCGGTGTCGGGAAGCCAGGTGTCCTGGTTGTCCTTCATTTGATACGGCGGAGGCGGCATGCTTCCGTTCGGCAGGAGCTTGGGCGAGCGCGGACCCATGCCTCCCATATGGACCCACATCGATGCGGATCCGGGGCCGCCGTTAAAAGAAAACGTCAGCGGACGCTTGGCCGGGTCGGCGCCGTCCAGCGTGTACGCCATATAAAAAATATGCGCTTCGGTTTCTCCCGACGCGGTTTTCAGCGGCATCTGGCCGACGGTTGCGGTGTAGTTGATCGTCTTGCCGTCGACGTTGATCGAGTGATGCGTCACGACGGGCGTTTCGTCGACTTCGCCGCCGATGGCCGGTCCGGGTCCGGCGATTCCGCCGCCGCGTCCCTGCTGGCGGCCTTGTGGAGGAGGCGCGGGAGCAGGCGCCTGGGCCGTTGCCGGCGCCGGAGCGGGCTGCGCTTGTTGCGCCTGGCCTCGTCCGGCCGGGTTTTGTTGCGCGAGGAAAAGAAACAGGAGAGGAGCGAGCATAGATTTTCAATGATAGTCCATTGCACTCGGCCGTGCCCACCGCCGAACGCCAACTGCCGATCAGGCGGACCCTCGACCGGGCCAGGCGAGGAATGGAGTTAACTTTTCTTTGTCGCGTGCCCGTTCGATGGAGAAAGGAAGCGATTTATGCTTTGTTGTAACATTTCTAAGTCGGTTATCGCTTTGAAACACGGATCTGGTAAGCTCGACCCAATCCAGTTGGGGTAATTCAGTTTCTTCGGAGAGGAACCACATGAAGAATATTTCTCGCGTTGCAGTCCTCGGATTATTGGGCTCGGCGGCGGCCTGGTGTCAGGCAACTGCCGGATTAGGTGCAATTACCGGCACAGTACGCGACAGTTCCGGATCGGCCGTCCCATCCGCCAAGGTAGTGGTGGCGAATAAATCGCTAGGATTAATACGCGAAATTGTGACCACGGACGCGGGCATCTTTGCCGCGCCGGCGCTGGTGCCTGCCGGCGGATACAAAGTGACGGTCGCCAAGGAAGGATTCACGACGTTTGAAGCGGACGAACTGACATTGCGTGTCGGCGAGACGGTGAACCTTACCGTGGCGCTCACGGTCGGTCAGGTTACGCAGACATTGAACGTGAGTGACGCCGCGCCGGCGGTCGAAGACACGAAGACCGAACTGTCTTCGGTAGTCGACAACGCGATGATCACCGACCTGCCGGTGAACGGGCGGCGCGTGGATCAATTCGTGCAGTTCAGTCCCGCGGTCACGAAGGACGCCGACTTCGGACTGTTGACTTTCCGCGGGATGGCCGGAGGGAATAACTTCCTGCTCGACGGAAATGACATGACGAACCAGTACTACAACGAGCTTGCGGGACGCACGCGCGTTGGCTCGCAGCTTTCACAGGATGCGGTTCAGGAGTTTCAGGTGCTGACCGGCACCTATTCGGCCGAATACGGGCGGGCGAGCGGCGGCGTGGTGAACACGATCACCAAGAGCGGCACAAACAACTATCACGGAACCTTCTTCTGGTTCTTCCGCAACCGGACGCTCAACGCGATCGACCGGTACGCGATCGTGAACAACGCTCCCTACAATCCGCCGGAGGTGCGGCATCAAACCGGCGGGACGTTCGGGGGCCCCATCGTAAAAGACAAGCTGTTTTTCTTTTTCGATACGGAGATTCAGCGGCGGCATTTCCCGATGGCGGACTTCCTGATCAACAACAACGTGAACTCGACGACGCAGACGTGGATCGGATGCGGCGCGCCGGCGACTCCGGCGCAGTGCGCGGCCGCGAACGCGATCCTGCCGCGTCTGTTCGGCTCGGTCGACCGCAACGGAAATCAGCAGCTCTATTTCCTCAAGACGGACTACCGCGTCAATGAGAGAAACACATTCAGCGCGAGCATCAATTATCTGAAATGGTTCTCTTTGGACGGAATCCAGACCGGGCTCGTCTCCACCAGCGGCGCGGCGGTGGGAACCAACGGCGACGATTCCGTGCGGGATCGAATGGGCAAGCTTCAGTGGACGTACGTGCCGAACGGCACGATCGTCAACGAGGCCCGGTTTGGCTGGTTCAAGGATCGTCAGGCGGACGACTTCGATCCGGCGCTCCAGGCCGGGTATCCGATCGGGAACGTCAGTCTTTCGGTGGCTGGAATCAGCACGCTGGGCGGCTATAACATCCTGCCGAGAATCAATCCCAGCGAAAACCGCTTCCAGTACATCGACAATCTGAGCTGGGTGAAGGGCAGCCACAACTTCAAATTCGGCGCCGATGTCGCGCGGACCGAAGATTTCACCAACAGCCTTTCAAATCGCTTTGGATCCTACACATACGCCAACATCAGCGCTTTCGCGCAGGACTTCACGAGCCCGACGCCCGGTCCGAGCCATTACTCGAGCTATGCTCAGGCTTTCGGGAATCCGATCGTTGACACCTACATCACGGATCTCGGTTTCTATGCCCAGGACGCCTGGAAGGTAACGCCCAGGCTGACCTTCAATTATGGGCTTCGCTACGAATATTCGGTGCTGCCTCAGCCGACGGTCGTGAATCCGAATTATCCGCAGACGGGAAAAATCCCGTCGGCCGGAAAGAATTTCGCTCCGCGCGCGGGCATCGCCTACGCGCTGGACAGCAAGACCGTGATTCGCGCGGGCTACGGGCTTTACTATGCGCGCTACGTCTCCGGGTTGATCAATACGTTCTTCACCGGGAACGGCATCTACACGACCAGCCTGTCGATCCAGAGTCCGACCAACACGGGGGCCCCGATTTTCCCGAACGTGCTGACTACACCCGGCTCGGCCGCGGCCGGCTCCACGACGCTTACGTTCGCGGCTCCGGATATGAGGAATCCCTACACGGAGCAATGGAGCGTCGGAATCGAGCGCGCGCTGACCAGCAAGACCAATCTGAGCGTCTCTTATATCGGGAACCGGGGCAAACGGCTGTACACGGTCCGCGACATCAACATTGGGCCGCTCAGCTCGACGCCGTATACGTTCACCTTCCTCGACAGGAATTTCCAGCCGACCGGTCAGACCTTTACGACGCCGATCTACCTGCTGGCGAATCGCGTCGACACGCGCTACGGCCACATCAATCAGGTGGAAAACGGCGGCAAGCAGTGGTATGACGGGATGGCGGTGCAGTTCAACAAGCGCTTCAACGGGACGTTCCAGGCCTCAGCTTCGTATACGTGGTCGCACGAAATCGACGAAAACCAGGAATCGGGCTCGAATGCGCTGTTCTTCAGTAGCGGACCGATGGGGCTCTACAACGGCGCTTACAGCCTCGACAAGGGTAACGGGAATCTTGACCAGCGGCACAAATTCTCGGGGGCGCTGATCGTGAAACCGACGCTGTGGCGCAGCCAGAGCGCGTTTGCGAAGTACGTGGTGAACGGATGGGAACTGGACGCGATCGTCACGCTGGCGAGCGGCCGGCCAAACTTCGAATCGGTCACCTGGGCATCGACGACGAACGTCAGCAACCTGGAGCCTTTCACCGGATCGATCAATGGACTGGGCGGGGACAGCCGCGTGCCGTGGCTGCCGAACAATCCACTCATGATCGATCCGATCACCCGCGCCGACGCCCGCATTTCGAAAAACTTCATCATCCACGAGCGGATGAGTCTGACGCTGTTGTTTGAGGCGTTCAACGTCAGCAACACGATCAGCAACACGGGCGTGATGTCGTCGGGCTTCACGGCGGCGAACAGAGGCACGGCCGCCGCTCCGAACTTTGTGGTCGCTCCCTGCGCCAACGTGACGGCGTCCTCCTGCGCTCCGACGACGCCGGGACTGGGAACCGCCTCGGCTGGCTTCCCGGACGGCACCAACGCGCGCCGGGCCCAGGTTGGCCTGAGGTTCGCGTTCTAGTACCGTTACAAACAAGGGGAAACAGGCCACTTCGGTCTGTTTCTCCCGATCTTTCAGGTCGGATGCCAGTTGACGGCGTCGTGTGAGTTCCTGCACAATAGCTAAGTTGTCTTACGTCTAGAGATTTCAAGTAGAGGGAGAAGCATTGGCTCCTAAAACCCGGCATTCCCTGGCTGTTCGCGTCTTTTTAGTCTTTCTTACGCTCGCCTGGAGTTCCAACCTTTTCGCAGTCACCTCCACCAAGAAGAAGAAACCGACGAAGCAGGTTCGTACCGTTGTCTCCAAAACCAGCCGTACGAACGTTGTAGCCTCAAAGTCCCGGCCGAAGAAGATTCTCAGCGGTCCGTGGCGCGTGCCGACCTTCGCAGATTCAACCGAAGGCGATTTCATCGATGGCGATGATCTCGCCGTGCGCCGTGCAGCCGTCGAAGCCCTCGGCCCCCTTAACGGCACGGTCGTCGTGACCGATCCGGCGACGGGCCGGATACTGACAATCGTGAATCAGAAGCTTGCCTACCAAAGCGGATATCAGCCCTGCTCGACGGTGAAGGTTCCGGTCGCGCTGGCGGCGCTCAGCGAAAGCGTGATCGACCGCCAGACGCTGATTCGTGTCTACGGGCGCACCACGTTCGATATGACCACCGCGCTTGCCAAGTCGAATAACCAGTATTTCGCGGCGCTCGGCCAGCGGCTCGGGTTCGAACGCGTCAGCTACTACGCGAAGCTGTTCGGGCTGGGCGAAAAAGCCGGACTCGATATTGAACAGGAACAAGCCGGGCTTCTGACGCCCACGGTACCCAAGAGTGGGGTGGGGATGATGACCAGTTTCGGCGACGGGATTTCGATGACTCCGCTCGAACTCGCCGGAATCATGGGCGCGATCGCCAACGGCGGAACCCTGTATTACCTGCAATACCCCAAGAGCCAGGTGGAAGCCTCGACGATGCTTCCGCGGGTAAAGCGCCGGCTCGACATCGACCAGTTGATCCCGGAGATCAAGCCTGGAATGATGGGCGCTGTCGAATACGGTACGGCCCGGCGCATCGGATTTGACCCGGCAGAGCCGATTTATGGCAAGACCGGCACCTGCACCGATTCCCGCTCGCCGACGCACCTGGGCTGGTTCGGATCGTTCACCGAGGTCGGCAAGAACAAGCTGGTTGTCGTGGTTCTGCTGACGGGCGGAAAGCCCGTGAGCGGCCCGGCGGCCTCAGGCGTCGCCGGACAGGTTTATAAGAAGCTCGGCGTGACGACGTATTTCACGGCCTCGGGCAAAACGTCGCCGGCGGTTCTCGCGAATTAGGAGCGGGTCCTGCACCCGGCGCCGGGGCTCAATCAGGCGTTTTCCAATTCCGCGGTCAGGTTTTCCCACTCGGCGACACGAGACTCAAGTTCGCTTCGCCGCGATGTGACCAGGTCGTTCAACCGCATCGTCTCCTCGACGCTTTTAAAATCCGCCAGAGCCGCTTCGTGGCGCGCGATCTCCGATTCGAGCGAGGCGACCTGCTCCTCGACTTCCTTCAGCCGGTCCTGAATTTTCCGCCGTTTGATCGGATTGACCCGCTTCTTGGGCTCCTCGGGCGCGGCTGGCGCGATCGCCGGTTGCGGTTCAGGCTCCGGCGCGGCGGCCGGCGACGATCCACCAGACTTGCGCCACAGGTAATCCTCGTAGTTTCCGGGATAGACGTGGACGTGTCCGTCTTCGATCTCGAAAACCCGCGTCGCAAGACTATCGATGAAATACCGGTCGTGGGAGACAAAAACGACCGTTCCCGAATACCTCTTCAGAGCATCGAGCAGCACATCCTTCGCGCGCATGTCGAGGTGGTTGGTCGGCTCGTCGAGCAGCAGGAAATTCGACGGCGCCAGCAGCATCCGGGCCAGCGCATATCGATTCCTCTCTCCGCCGGACAGCACGCCAATCTTCTTGAACACGTCGTCGTCGCTGAACAGAAAGCATCCGAGCAGCGTCCGCAGTTCCGTCTGCGTCGAACGGGGGGCCGCGCCCGACAGATCGTCGAGCATGCGCGCGTTCGGATCGAGCTCCTTGTACTGATCCTGCGCGAAATAATCCGGAAGGACGTTATGTCCCAACGTATACGAGCCCGTTGAAAGCGGCTCCGCGCCGGCGAGCAGTTTGATCATGGTCGACTTCCCCGCTCCGTTGATCCCGACCAGAGCGATCCGGTCGCCGCGCTCGATGATGAACTCGGCGCCGCTGAAAACCAGCTTCGCACCGTAGCTTTTCGAAACGTCCTTGAACTCCGCGACGATTCGTCCGCTCGGCTTGGGCTGCGGAAACGAGAAATGAATCGTCTGCTCCTGCGGAGGAATCTCGATGCGCTCAATCTTTTCGAGCTCTTTGATCCGCGACTGCACCTGCTTCGCCTTTGTCGCCTGATACCGGAAGCGATTAATGAACGCTTCAAGCTGCTCGATCCGGTCGCGCTGATTGCGATACGCGGCTTCGAGCTGGGTGCGCCGCTCGGTCTTCTGCTGAAGATATTTGTCGTAATTGCCGGTGTAGAAGTGAACCTGTTTGTTCCAGATCTCGACCGTCTTGGCCACCGTCACGTCGAGAAAATAACGGTCATGCGAGATCAGCACGTAGGCGTGCGGATAATTGACGAGATATTGCTCCAGCCAGTTCCGGGCCTCAAGATCCAAATGGTTCGTCGGCTCGTCGAGCAACAGCATGTTCGGCTTTTCGAGCAGCAATTTCGCCAGCGCCAGCCGCATCTGCCAGCCGCCGGAAAATTCCTCGGTGCGCCGGTTCCAATCCTGTTTCCGAAACCCGAGTCCGTCCAGTACCGTGCCGACTTGCGCCTCGATCGCATACCCGTCGCGATTCCGAAACTCGGTGTCGATGTGATGGAGCCGATCCGCCGCGGCCGCGTATTCCGCGCTTGCCGGGTCCAGTTCGCCAAGCGATTGATGCAGCGTCTCCAATTCCCGCTCCATCTCGCGGAGGTCGGCAAAAACGCTCATGCATTCGGCGAAAACGGTCTTGCCCGAAAGCGTCAGGCCGTCCTGCGGGAGGTATCCCTGCGTGATCCCCTTCATCGCGGTCATCTGCCCGTAGTCGAGCGATTCCTTCCCGCCGAGAATCTTCAGCAGCGTCGATTTTCCTGTGCCGTTGGCGCCGACAAGTCCGGTGCGCTCGCGCGGCGTGATCAGCCAGTCGCAGTTCTCGAATAGGATTTTCGGGCCGAATCGCTTCCCGGCCCCTTGAAGTTGAATCATTGAAGCTGGCGCCCGCGAAGAATCGCGGAATGCAGATAAACTCCATTTTACGACCGGCGCGACAATGCCGCTCGGTGCTCAGCGCCAGCGGCCGGGCAACGGACTTGCCGCGCGATCTCGAACGCGGCTAACCCCTTGACTCCGAAGTAAGTAGCTGGTAACTTTCCTGCACAAGGAGACTTATGCGCCATACCGGATGTGGAATCGCTATCGCGCTGGCTAGACTCTGTTTCGCGGCGCCCGATCCCGGCAACGTCACCTTCAACAAAGAAGTGCTTCCCATCATCCAGCAGCGCTGCCAGGAATGCCATCGTCCGGGCGAGGCCGCTCCCATGGCGCTGATGAACTACAAAGACGCGCGCCCGTGGGCGAAGTCGATCAAGCAGGCCGTGCTCGCGAAGAAAATGCCGCCATGGTTCGCCGATCCGGCAGTGGGCCATTTTGTGAACGACCGGTCGCTCAGCCAGAAAGAGATCGATACGATTGTCGCCTGGGTCGATGGCGGCGCGAAGGAAGGTGATGCCAAGGATGCGCCTCCGCCGCGCGCCTTCGTCGATGGCTGGAACATGGGCAAGCCCGATCTCGTCATTGAAATGCCGAATGCGTTTCCGGTTCCCGCAACCGGCCAGGTGGAATATCAATACGTCATTTTGCCGACGAATCTCAAGGAAGACGTTTGGGTTCTCGCCAGCGAAGTTCGCCCGGGCGACCGCTCCGTCATGCATCATGTGATCACGTCCATCCGCGAGCCCGGCTCGAAATGGATGGCCGGCCAGCAACCCGGCGTCGTCTTCGTGCCTCCGCGCGGGGCTGCGAATCGCGGCGGAGTCCTCGATGGCGGCCTCGGCGGATATGTTCCGGGCCAGGTGATTCGCCCGGCCGGCGAAGGTCCCCATCGCGCGACGCTGCTGAAGGCTGGATCGGACATCGTCTTCCAGCTACACTACACGCCGAACGGGAAGGCGACCACGGACAAGACGAAAATCGGCCTGATCTTCGCGAAGGAGCCTCCGAAAGAGCGCCTGATGGGAGGCAACTCCGCGCTTCTGCGCTTGACCATTCCGGCGAACGATCCGAATTTTAAATTGCAGGCCACTTCCACCGTGCCCTACGACTGCGAACTGGTGAGCATGATGCCGCATGCGCATCTCCGCGGCAAAGCGTTCGAATATCGCATCACGCGGCCCGACGGGTCGAGCGAACTGGTCCTCCGCGTTCCGAAATACGACTTCAACTGGCAGTTGACGTACTGGCTCGACAAGCCGATCCATTTGCCGAAGGGGACCAAGGTCGAGCTAACCGCGTGGTACGACAATTCGGCGAACAATCCGTACAATCCGGATCCGTCGAAAGAGGTCCATTGGGGCGAGCAGACCACCGAAGAAATGATGATGGGTTATTTCAGCTACGTCGTCGATGCCGGCCAGGACGTTCCGGAAAAGCCCACCCGGGCCACGCCGGGCGGGCAGCGGTAACCGATTCTTCGCTTCAGCAACAGAACGTCACCGCGAGCCGACCGGCGATTTTTCGGCGGCGGCGATTGTCGCGTCGGCTTCAGGTTTCAAAATATAACCAGCCTTGAGGTTTTCTTCGGTAACGCGCTTCACCGCGGCGACATAAGCCGCGTGATTCAGATACAGTTCCGCGATCGTTGCCGGAGGAAAATCTTCGTGCGATCCGTAGAGCCGGCAGAATCCCGCGCCTGAATTCTGTCCGGTGTTCACGCCCGTGGGAACCGCGTGCTCGGCGAGCCGGATTCCGCCCAGCGCATTGCCCATTTTGTCCCTCGCGAACACCGCCGGCGGACCAACCGACGTCGTCTCAATGGGTGGGGCCGCCGGCGGCGGCGTACCATCTTTGACCCATCGCACGAGATGATCGAATGCCGCATCCATCACCTGATAGAACGGCACGTGACTGTAGGGAGGCCGCTCGCATGAGGGCGGAGTTCCACTCGACGAGGTCGCGGTGTTGCCCCGGCCTCCAGGATTCGATCCCGGCGCCACGGGATTTCCGTCCCGGCGACCCAACTCGCGCGAACTCGCAATGAACTGAACATCGACGTGGGAATCTCCCGCGACTTCCCAGGTGCGAAATTTGTCCGTGTCCGGCTGCCGTTGAGCCGCCTGATTCAGAACGTCGGTTTCCGACAGCAGTTTCCACACTTTGATGCCGAGATCCCCGCGGACTTTTCCGCCGCCGCCGTGAAGTACCACCGCATCGAAAACCGGATTCAACGGATGCACGGCGTTGACGTAGATTCCTAGCCGCGCCGCCGACTGCGAATGTCCCGTTGCGAAAACGCGCTGCGGTTTCAATCCGCCGAGAATATCGACGCTTCCCGGTTTGCGCACTGTCCGGGCAACGTCCGAGAAAATGTCATACGAAAGCGCATCGTTCATGACCGATCCGCCGGCGGTGACGTCGAGCGAGCCGTAGCGTTTCGCGTTCCATACCTTCAGGGCCTCGACGCCGATCCGCTGCGCCGTGACTCCGATCCACGCATAGCCCGAGCGCATGAAATAATCGTGCGCCTGGTACCAATCGATATCAAGATCGTGCCCCGATGTCACATTATTCCACTCGACGATGACGGTGCCGTTGAATTTGTTCGCGGCCAGCGGACGCCGCACCACCAGACGGGTCTTGTAGGCATGCCCTCCATCGATCACCTTGCCGTTTTCCGCCGCCGGAGTCTCGTAGCGGTTCGCCGTGCCCTGAATGAAAAATTCCTGCTCGATGTAGCCGCGCGATTTCAAATCCTCGATTGCCGCATAAAAGGGATAATCATGCGACGCGTCACCGGGGGCGGCGGGCGCGGCAACCGGTCCAGTGATTACCGGCGCAGCGGGCTCTCCGGCTCGCGCCATCGCCGCAACCAGCAAAAGCAGTAAAGAGAGGCCGCCGGCCGCGAGGGCGGGCGGCTTTTCTGGAGCATGAGGGCGGATCATCATCGCCCCCCTCCCGCCGGCGCGCCAGCCGATTGCAGCGGGAGCACCAGATATGTTCCCGCCAGCGGCACCTGCATCACTCCAGCTTTCGAATAATCGCAAACCCCCGCCGGGAAAATCGATTTGAGCCGGTCCATCTGCGCCGCCGTGAACTGTACTTTGTAATCGGACGGATTGACCGGACGAAGCTGGCATTTATTCACGTCATCGCTCAGCGGAGCGCCGGCAACCAGCCGCGGATTCTTGTGCACCGGGTACATCTCGTTGCACTTTCCCGGACCGTTGAACGTATTCGGCTCATCGATGCGCGTTCCATCGCCGGCCCAGCATCCGTCGATCGCTTTGGCAGGTTTCGCGCGAACCGTCTTATCGTGCGCGGATGCGGCCGACGTGTCATTCTGGAGCGTATCGAGCCACAGAGCCATCGTGTCGATCGCCTCTGCTGTCGCCTTCGCCGCGAGCGCGCGATTTCCGTTGGGATAAACCCAGAAGACTTCGTTGTCCGAATTGCCTTGCGCTTTGCGGATGCGCTCGCGAATCACGAAATCCCGCAGGCGGTCGTGAATATCCCCGAGCCCGTCGTTGTAGCTGCGATAGTGCAGGATCGGAATCGATCCCAGGCTCCCCGCGCCGCTGTTAATTCGTCCCGCCGCGTAAGCGAGGCGCAGAGCTTCCAGATCCGCTTCCGTACGCTGTGGACGAGGCATGCCGTCGCGGTCGTAGCCGCCGATTTTTTGATTCAGATCGAGAAATTCCTCCCTGGTGATCTTGCCCTCATTCAACGCCTCCAGGCCATATTGCACGCCGACGTTATCGAGCGCGGTCCGCGCATAACCGGTCCGCGGATCGCGGCCAAACGTCGCAACATTCGTATCCCAAATCGTGCAGCGGGCGCCGTGCGGATTCTTTACCGGATCGAACACAAGCTCGGGCGAAATCCCGCAGCCCCTGGCGTAGCTCGCGACGATGATATCGATGAAGCTCCGATTCCATGAATTGCACGTCCCCGGCGTGTAGCCCTCCACGGCAACCTGTTTGTCCTGCGGCCACGATTTTCCGTCCTTGGCGAAATAGTTCAGCATCAGGCGGCAATCGGTCACACCGGGACGAGTGCTCATGCTGTCGGGATATGTAAGGCTCGGCAGGAGGCCATCGAGCAATCCCGGAAAATTCTGCGCGATCAAAAGCTGCTGGATCGATCCTCCCGATCCGCCATAACCCATGGTCCACTTCGGAATGCCGTAGGTCTTGATGAAGTGTTCCTTGATCATCATCACCGCTTCGCCCGAAAGATTGTCGTTGCAGTGCTGCTGCATCACGTTCTGCGTGGAGGTGATGTGGGCGTACCCGCGCGAAAGCGCCGGATCCATCAAGCCGGCGGTCGAGGCCATTTTGCCCTGGCTGTAATTTGTTCCGCATCCGCCGCCGAAGCTGTACAGCAGTTTGTGATTCCATCCCTCGCCCGGCGCCCATGAGGGCGCGGTCTTCGAAGGATCATCCAGAATCGCGATGTGATAAATGGAGCGATTGATCGTCCCCGATTCGACGCGCACGATGTACGGCACCGTCTTTCCGTCGGTCGTCGTGGTCTGGACCACATCGGGCGGGGCCGCGCCCGCCTGGAGAGGATTGAATTTGCCGTCCGCGGTTCGATAGAAGTATTCGATTTTGGTCTTGGCGCTGCAATCGGCATCGAGCGGCTCGCCCAGCCCCGATTCGACGGTCTGGCAAACGAACGGCTTCAGATGTTCGCCGGAAACGATCGGTCCGGTGATCGGATGATTCACCAGCCGCAGCGTCGCGCTCTCGCCGCCGGCTTTAACGACCAGCGTGTTCGCGCCGTCCTTAAGTCCGTCGACCAGCCCGACCAGCGATCCGCGGGCGGCGTCGGCATGAAACGCCTTACTCACGTCGCGGCCGTTCAACGCCGCCTGAATCTTCGTCGCCGCCGTTTTGATTTCGATCAGGCTGTCGCCGCCGCTCACCATGTCCGGACGGCTTGAAATACTGGTTACGGTGAGAGATTGCCTGGCGGCGAAGGCGCTTGCCAGAAGGACCGCAAAGCACGCGGAAAGCCGAGAATTCATCACGGATTCTCCTTAATTGTGGTCGAGTTTATCACAGCGGCACGTTGACGCGGCCATAATAGGTCTGATGATGGTAAGGGTTCTTGCCGCCGCCGCAATGGCGGCCTTAGCCAGTGCTCAATCGCGGTACGTCGGATCGGCCGCGTGTCAAAAGTGTCACTCGGAGGTCTATGACCGTTGGAAAAAAACGCGGATGGCCAACGTCGTCCGCGATCCGAAGCAGCATCCCGACGCGTTCATCCCCGATTTTTCAAAGCCCGATCCGCTGCTCACGTTCACCCGGGACGACGTCGCGTTCGTTTACGGCAGCAAGTGGAAACAGCGATACTTCAAGCGCGTCGGCGACGATTACTATCCGCTTCCCGCGCAATGGGACGTCACGCATAAAATCTGGCGAGCCTACCAGGTCCGCATGGGAACCGACTGGTGGACGGCCTTCTATCCCGACGACAACCTCAAACGCCCCACCGGCCCCACCTGCGACGGATGCCATTCCGTGAACTACGATATCCGCGCGCATACGGTGACGGAATGGAACGTCGGCTGCGAGAAATGCCACGGTCCGGGCTCGGCCCACGCCGCGCAGCCGTCGCGCGCGAATATCGTCAATCCTGTCCGGCTCGATTTCGTCCGCGCCAACGACGTTTGCATCCAATGCCACTCCCAGGGGAGGCCGCTTCAAACGCAGATCGAGGGCAGAGCCTACGATTGGCCTGTCGGCTTTCAGGCCGGAATGGATCTACAGAACTTCTGGAAGCTCGAAGGCCACAAACCGGGAGAGACGACGTTCACGCATTTCGCCGACGGCACCGCGCACAAGAATCGCATGCAGGGGAACGATTTCGTCCAAAGCCAGATGTACACGCACGGCGTCACCTGCTTCAGTTGCCACGATGTGCACGGGACCGCCAACAATGCCGATCTTCTCAAGCCCGCGAACGTGCTTTGCCTCGAATGCCATTCTCCCGGCTCGCCGAACGGTCCGCGCGCCGCGACCGTCGAACAGCACACGCATCACAAATCGGGATCGAGCGGAAACGAGTGCGTCGCCTGCCACATGCCCTCGATCGAACAAACCATCGCCGATGTCAATGTCCGCGCCCATACGTTCAAATTCATCTCGCCGGCCGCGACCGAGCGGTCGAAAATTCCGAACCCCTGCACGGCGTGTCACTCGGATAAGTCCAATGCATGGGCGATCGAAGAATTGAAAAAGTGGTCGAACGCGTCGCCGTGGCGAGTGGCGAACTGATTACTTCAGTCGAGCCAGTTCCTGCGAATACAGCGGATTCCGCGGAAACTCCTTCGCCAGACCCGCGAGCAGTTCCTTCCCCCGCCCGACGTTCTTATCGCGCAGCGCCGCCACCGCGAGCAGGATCCGGGCATAGGGCTGCAAATAGTGCCCGCGCTGCGCCGTCAGCTCGAGATTTTCGATTCCCCGCTGTTTATCCGTCTGGGCGCCGTCCAACCGCAGGAACCATCGCAGCGGAGCCGGCTTCAAGCTCAGCAGGTAATTCTCGATCCCGACCGCCAGATAAGCATCTGCATAGTCCGGATGCGCGGCGACAAGCTTCTCCGCGAACGTCCGGCTCTGCTTTACATCGTTCAACGACGACAGATAACGTTTTTCGATCAGCGCCGAATAATCGGACCTCAGGCCGAGTCTCATCAACTCCGCGAACTGAGCGTTCGGATCATCCGGATTTTTCGCCAATGAGCGCTGCGCCAACTGTCGCGCGTGCTCCAGATCCGAATCGAAATTCTGCTTCACTTTGGGATCCGCGGCCGGCTTTGCGCGATTTACGAATGCATCGTCGTGCAGAAAAAACTCCGATTGCAGGATATGAAGCCTGTCGAGTTCCGTAAACAGATACGCCGCCGCATCCGATACGGGACCCATCGGATCTTCGGGATGCTGATCCATCCACCGATGAAATGATTGGTGCGCTTCATCGAACTGCAAGTTGTACATCTCGCGAAAACCGTCATCGAGAAGCGTCGCTTGCGCAGCGCCGATATCGGCAAACGCGATCAGGGTGATAACGGCGAGCAGCACAGTGTCTGATGATCACGACGCACGCCGGGCGTTCCAAGTTGCCCGATACGTTCTTTACTGGAGGGTTGCGCTTTTCTTTTCCCAAGGACGCTGCTGCGGCGGCTCATCGCGGTCCTCGACGCGATCGTAGAGGTGCTCCTCCGAAGTCGTCCCAAGAGAGAGGTTGTAGAGACTTGTCAACCCCAGCGCCTCCCGGAGATCTTCGTCGAAGTCGTGCAGCTTGTGCAGATGCGACGCCAGCGCGGGAATCTCGCGGCCCGAAGGAGTTCGCAGAAACATCTGGTAACCCCGGCTGACCAGCACGCCGATTTCATCGCCGATCAGCACGCCGGCCTTTCCGATCTCGACTCCGCCGTTCCCTGCGTCTTCGACGATCGCCCCGCAGCCCCCGCGCGTTACACGCACGCGGCCCGGAGTTTCACGCTTTGTCTCGAACTTATACTCCTTCAAACCGTTAATCCGTTCATCGAACGTCGGAATATGCGGCGTCGGGCGGCGAAAGAACATAAATCCCATTCTATAATGTGTCGTGCCTTTCGTACTCGCTCTGGATGAAGGAACCACAAGCGCCCGCGCCGCGCTTTACAACGACGAAGGACGCCGCGTGGCGATGGAGTCGGCTCCGATCGAATGCCGCTATCCCCAGCCCGGATGGGTTGAGCAGGACGCGAACGCGATCTGGAAGGCGCAGCTCGACGCAACCCGGCGGACGCTTTCGGTTGCGGGCGTCAAGGCTTCCGACATCGCGGCGATCGGAATCACCAACCAGCGCGAGACGACCGTCGTCTGGGACCGCCGCACAGGCGAGCCGATTGCTCCCGCGATCGTGTGGCAATGCCGCCGCACCTCGGCCTATTGCGAAGCTCTCCGTTCGCGCGATTTGATCGAAACGAAGACCGGCCTCATCGTCGACGCTTATTTTTCCGCGAGCAAGATCCGGTGGCTGATCGATTATTCCGGCTCGCGCGCCGAAAATCTTCTATTCGGCAACGTTGACACCTGGCTCATCTGGAAGCTGACGAACGGCGCGTCGCATGTCACCGACCCGACGAATGCTTCGCGCACGATGCTCATGAATCTGGCGGCCGGCGAGTGGGATCCGGCGCTGCTCGAAATTTTCGGGCTGCCAGTGTCGATGCTGCCGAAGATCGTGCCGTCCTCCGGTCTATGCGGCGCCGCCGCACGGGAGCACTTTGGCGCCGAAATACCGATTGCCGGGATTGCAGGCGACCAGCAGGCGGCGCTCTTCGGTCAGGCCTGTTTTTCGCCCGGACTTTCGAAAAACACTTACGGCACGGGATGTTTCGCGCTGTTACATTCGGGAGCGCATGTGCCCGCGTCGAAAAATCGTCTGCTGGCGACGCGCGCCGCATCTGCCGACGCGTCCGCGCAATTCGCCGTCGAAGGCAGCGTCTTCATCGCCGGAGCCGCCGTTCAATGGCTGCGCGACAAATTGCAGATCATCTCGAATGCCGCCGAGACCGAAATGCTCGCCTCGTCGGTTCCCGATACCGGCGGAGCCTACGTGGTTCCCGCATTTGTCGGCCTCGGAGCGCCCTATTGGGATTCTTCGGCGCGCGGAATTGTCGCCGGGATCACGGCGGGAACCGACCGCGCCCGCCTGGTCCGCGCCACGCTCGAAAGCATCGCCTATCAAACGCGCGACCTGGTGGAAGCGATGGAAGCCGACAGCGGCCAGAAAATCAAAGAACTTCGCGTGGACGGAGGCGCGACGGCGAATAATTTCCTGATGCAGTTCCAGGCCGATATCCTGGGCTGCCCGATCGTCCGTCCGGCCGACATCGAGACAACGGCGCTCGGCGCGGCGTACCTGGCCGGCCTGGCGACCGGTTTCTACAAGAGCACGGCAGACCTCGAACGATTTTGGAGATCCGAGCGCGTCTTCGAACCGAAGATGCCTGCCCGCCAGCGCGACGAGCTGCTTGCAGGATGGCGCCAGGCTGTGGCCCGGTGCCGGTTCCAGTAGGCGTTAAACCCCTCGCCGATTGCCCCACAAATCGATGTGCAGCCGGGGCGTGTAGCGGAATCCTTCCTTCTTGCACATCTCCGCCACCCACGCGCCGCGTTCGCGCAACACTTCGGGATTCGTTCCCTCAGGCATCAATAGAACGCGATTCCGATCAGCCCCGAGTTCGCCGGCCATCCGGCAAATCTCGCTCAAATCCTGCTCGGCCGCGACGACGAATTTGAGCTGATACTCATAGTCCGCCATCAGTCGCCGGAGCACGTCCGGCTGATGACGAAGCCGCTCATGCTGCGCCTGAAACGATCCTTCCGGCGTCGAGTTCGCAAGCTTCGGACTGATACTCATCAGGTCGCACTTCACCGGTTTGTAGACCGTTCCCGCTGTTTCTACCGTGACATGCATCCCCAACCCCTGCGTCAACTCGATGGCTTCGTCGAACAACATCGGCTCGCCGCCCGTTACAACAGCGTGCGATGCTCCAAAACTTCGGGCCTGTTTGATGATGTCGGGAACGGCGATCTCTTTTCCCTCCGGCGACCATGACGTGTACGGCGTATCGCACCAGCGGCATCGCAGGTTGCAGCCGCTGGCGCGGATAAACACGCTCGGCACGCCGAGAAGGATTCCCTCGCCTTGAACCGAATAAAAAATCTCAGCAATTTTCATTCACGTCACCGCTCGGAACCACATGGCCGTTGAAGACGCTTCCTCCGGTTGCGGTCTCAGGCGCATGAGCCCGGACCATGGGGAGCGGTTCAACACCGTGTTCTACCCATAGCTCAACGGATCCACGACGCCTGCTTCGGCAAATCCTTTCGCGCGCAGCAGGCACGAATCGCATCGTCCGCAGGGCCGGCCCCTGGCATCCGGGTCGTAACAGCTATGAGTCAGTGAAAAATCCAACCCGGCCTCGACGCCGAGCTTGACGATCCCCGCCTTATTCAGCTTTGCCAGGGGGGTATGAATCCGCAGCCGCGTGCGTCCTTCCACCGCCGCCTTGGTCGCGAGATTCGCCATCCGCTCGAACGCCTCGATAAACTCCGGCCGGCAATCCGGATATCCCGAGTAATCGATCGCGTTCACGCCGATAAAAATATCCGGGCATTCAAGCACCTCCGCCCACGCCATCGCGAACGACAGAAAGATCGTGTTGCGGGCCGGAACATAGGTGATCGGGATGCCGTCTTTGACGCCGGTCTTCGGGACGTCGATATCGTCGGTCAGCGCGCTTCCGCCGAAGGCCCGCAGATCGATCTTCACGATTCTATGTTCGCGAACGCCGAAGAATCGAGCCACGCGCGCCGCCGATTCCAGCTCGACGCGATGGCGCTGTCCGTAATCGAACGAGAGCGCGTAGCACTCGTATCCTTCGCGCCTGGCCACCCCCAGGCAGGTGGACGAATCCAGCCCGCCGCTCAGAAGACAAATTGATTTAGCCACGAATAAACACGAATGGACACGAATGACGATTAATGTTCATTCGTGCGCACTCGCGGCAATTTCAGAGCCAGAAAGTAGCCGGTCACGGGGAACAGGATCATCGAGCTCATGGTGGTCTGCATCGTCAGCCTGTCCGAAAACAAACCGATCAGCGGCACGAAGATCAGCCCGGCGAGCCCCCAGGCGAATCCCATCATCAGCGCGCTGACGGTTCCCGACGCCGCCGGAGCCAATTGCTGGCCCATCAACACATTCACCGGGACCGTGAACAGGAGAATCAACCCGCCGGCCGCGAGCCCGACCATCGACGCTATACCGTGGGAGAAGAAAAACAAGGCGAGAAATGGAATCGATCCCGCCATGGACCAGATGATCACGCGGCGTCCGCCCCAGCGGTCCGCGCAATGACCGCCCATGAATCCGCCCAGCGCGCCTGCGATTTGAAACACGGACAAAGCGAGCGCCGCCTGATACAGGGTGAAACCGCGCTCGCGATATAAATACAGCGGCAGGAACTGACCGAAAACAATCTGGATTCCGGATCTCAGCAGCACGAGCGCGCCCAAAACCGTCAACGGCCCCTTCACCGCTTTCAACGGTTCGAGATCGAATTTCTTGCGCGCCTCACGCCCGGGCGCCTCCGGCGCCTGAATCAAACTCACCATCAACAGAGTGACGAAGATTCCCGGGATCCCTCCGATCCAGCTCCGCTCCATTCCGAGCGACTGCGTGATCGCGGTGAAATACGCCGGCCCGACCGCGAGCCCTAAAGATCCGGCGCTGATAAACACCGCCATCCACCGGCCGCGATTGGAGTCGATTCCGAGCGTCGCCCGCGCCGACGCTTGCGGATGAAAGGACGCGATCCCCGCGCCGCCCAAAAAAATCAATGCAGCGGCCGTCCAGAAATTCCACGCGAGTCCGAGACAGGCGATAAAAATCCCCGCCGCCGCCGGAGCCAACGCCGAAAACATTTTGGAGTGAAAACGATCGGACAGGTATCCATAAACCGGCTGCACGAACGATCCGGAAAACACCATGACGCCGCCGAGAATCCCGGCCTGAGTCAGAGTGAAATGCAGCCTGCTCACGAACAGGGGCTGAAATGCGCCCATCGCGCTCGAATACAGATCGATGAAGAAATGTCCCAGACAAAACAGAACGAGTCCGGTCATCCCTGTCCGGACCCGCGGATTTTGAATTGCTAAGACATTTGCTTCAGCACTCATGAGGAACTTTCATTCTATCGTGTTACGTTCTGCACCCTGCCGCTCCCCTACATGGCCGCGGTTCTGAAGGCTCATTCCCGGTTAGCGGCCGATCCAGGCCGAAATTTCTGAACCGCGGCCCTCGGATACCCGAGGGGCCAGCGCACCGCCCCGGATGGTATTATCGTCCGGTGAAACATCAGCCCTTTGTCCCCGAAAACGTCAGCATGAAGGAATTTACCCTTCGCGCTGTTCTTCTCGGGCTGGTCATGACCATCGTCCTCGGCGCGGCAAATGCCTACCTCGGGCTCCACGCCGGACAAACGATCGCCGCGACATACCCCGCCGCCGTCATCGGGATGGCGGTGCTCAAGGCATTCAAAGGATCGGTGCTCGAAGAAAACATCGCCCGCACCGCCGGAACCATCGGCGAAGGCGTCGCCGCCGGAGCCATCTTCACGATCCCCGCGTTCCTCATGGCTGGCGTCTGGACCTCCTTCGATCCGCGCCAGGCGTATTGGAAATCGACGGCGCTGATTGTTACTGGCAGCGTTCTCGGAGTTCTGTTCGTTTCGCTGGTGCGGCGTGCGCTGGTGGAGGATGCGACACTTCCCTTCCCCGAATCCGTCGCGGCCGCCGAAATTCACAAGGCTGGACAACGCGGAGCCGATGCCGCCCGCTATCTGTTCTGGAGCATCGGACTCGGTACATTGATTCAATCGCTCAGCGACGCAGGCCTATCTCTATTTGCGGCCGATAAAACTTTCATCGTCCGGATCGGCGAACTCGGCAAAACATTCGTCCGCCTGGGAACTCCGCAGACCAAGAACGTTCTGCAAACGGGAGCGGTGTCCACCGTCGCGGCTCCCACGGTGAGCCCGGCCCTGATCGGCGTCGGCTACGTCATCGGAGCCGAACTGGCCGCGCTGAATTTTTCGGGCAGTATCCTCGCCTGGGGCGTGCTCGTTCCATTGATGATGTATTTCCTGGGACCGAATCTGCAAAATTTCCTTCCGCCCGGATCAGGGGACAACGGATGGGCGGGGCTCGCGGCCGCGGTGTGGCGGTATATCGTGCGGCCGATCGCGGTCGGCGGAATGATGGTCGGCGCGGGGTACACGCTTTTCCGCATGGGCCGAAAACTTACATCGAGCCTGGGCCGGGCGATGAGCGAAGTACGTCACGGCGCGCCGCCGATGGAATCGGTGGCGCGAACAGAGCGCTATATGAGCGCAAAAACCGTCCTTTTGCTCATTTTTGTGGTCTTTTTGGCGATGATTGCGCTGTATTTCTACATCTCCGGCATGGTGTTGGCCTCGGCCGTCGCCGCGCTGGTGATGCTGGTCGTAGGCTTTTTCTTTGCAACAGTTTCCGGGAATCTGTGCGGCGTCATCGGCTCCTCGAACAATCCCGTTTCCGGATTGACGCTATCGACGCTCATCATTGCGGCGCTGCTCATGGTTGCGCTGGGCGTTTCGGGACCGGGAGGAGTTGCGGTGGTGCTCGGAGTTGCGGCGGTGGTGTGTGTTTCGTCGTCTGTCGCCGGCGAGTTGATGCAGGATTTCAAATGTGGCTACATTCTCGGCGGTACTCCGCGATACATCCAGATTGTGGAGCTGATCGCGGTGATCGCAGCGAGCCTGGTCATGTACTATCCGCTTTACATTCTTCAGGTTGGCAACGTCAAGAGCGGAGGAACGGGGTTCGGCGATCCGCGGCTTGCCGCGCCTCAGGCGGGATTGATGGCCGCGCTCGCGCAGGGAATTGTCGGCGGCGAAATGGCCTGGCCGCTGGTGATCGCGGGAGCGTTGTTCGGCGTCTTTCTCATCATGATTCGCGTCAAGAGTCCGATGCTGGTCGCAATCGGTATGTATCTTCCGTTCCAGACGACGGCCGCGATCTTCGTCGGAGGAATGCTGCGCTGGGCCACCGATAGTTTGAGCCGGCGCGCCGGGAACAACGAAGCGCAGCGGACGCGCGTTGAAAATGTCGGGATCCTGATCGCGAGCGGGCTCATCGCGGGCGAGGCGCTCACGGGACTGCTTTTCGCCTATTTCAAATTCAAGGACATCGAGGTCTGGCAGATCGTGAAGGAACCGTCGTATGCGATTGGACTTGTTTTCATGATTCTGCTGGCGATCATCATGGTTGCATTGCCGCTTTCGAAAGCGGGAAGGGCTGATGAGCCGGCTCCGCCCGCGGCGATGATGTGATATCGCTCTAGACGGCGGCGAGTTCGCGTTCGAAGAAAGCATCCACCAGATCGAGAATCTGAGCGGGTTCGAGCGCGTGGTAAATTTCGGCGCGAAGCTTCGATCCGTTGCGGACGCCGTGAGTGAAGTAGGTGGCGAACTGCTTCATCTTGCCGACTGCGTCAGGCGAGCCGTGCTCGTGGAGCATGGAGTAGTAGCGCCGCATCATTTCGTAGCGATCGCTCTCGGCGGGAACGGTGTAACTGCCGGTGCGGAGGAAATCGGCGATCTGCCGGAAAATCCACGGATTCGACGAAGCCGCGCGGCCAATCATCACCGCGTCGCACGACGTCTCCCGCACCATCCGGACCGCATCTTCCGGCGAGACGATATCGCCATTGCCGATCACTGGAATCCTGACGGCGGCTTTGACTTCGGCGATGCGTGTCCAGTCGGCGCGGCCGCTGTAGCCTTGCTCGCGAGTACGCGGGTGCAATGCGATGGCCTGGAGCCCGCAGTCCTCGGCGAGCTTCGCCATGCGAACCGCAACCAGTTCGCGATCGTTCCATCCAGCTCGAAACTTCATGGTCAGCGGAATGGTGATGGCTCCGCGAACAGCGCGCAGGATTTTTTCGACGAGCGGAAGGTCGCGCAACAGGCCCGAGCCTCCGTTGCAGGTAACCACCTTCTTCACCGGGCAGCCAAAATTGATATCGACGATGTCGAAGCCGAGATCCTGGCAGTAGCGCGCGGCTTCGGCCATCACCTCGGGATTGGAGCCGAAAAGCTGGGCGGAAATCGGATGCTCGTCCTGTTCGAAATAGAGATAACGAAATGTGCGGGTGGGTTTTGTCGCGCGCGCGGAGGCGACGACGCCATGGCTGCTGGTGAACTCGGTCATGATCAGCCCGCAGCCGCCCTGGCTGCGGATCATGCGGCGGAAAACCGTATCGGTGACGCCGGCCATGGGAGCCAGGACGGTGGCTGGAGCAATCTTCACGGGTCCGACACTGTACTGGGAGGGAAACATTCGTTAAATCTATTTTAACGTTAGCGATTCAGGAAACGCACTTTCGGCGGGACGCGTTGTTCATGATGAGAAGGGCGATGAAGACGAAGATCGCGGCGGCCTTTCTGCTGGGAGCGGCGGCCGCAACCACAGGAGCGTACATCGCGGTGCGGCGCATCGCGGCGGCTCCCGCAGCCGTGATGGCGATCGCCGTCAATCCTCCAACCGCGCCGGACGTGACGGTTCCGGTGCGGCCGGTGGAACCCGCTTCGGGGCCGGGGGTGGTGCGAACCGCGGTTGTTCGCGAGCAGCCGCCGGCCTTCTATCTCGATCCGAGACCTCCGGCGCCGCGTGAAGAGACGCAGCCCGAGCCGGAACCGGAACCGCCAGTGCTTTCTGCGCCGGAGCTGAGCATTCCGATGCCGCCGATCGATTTGGGCAACGCGGCGAAGCTTCCGCCGCCCGGTCCGCATAGAGTGACGATCCCGCAAGGGACGGCGATCGCGGTGAGGCTTTCCGAACCGCTCTCGACAAAGTCGCGGCAGCGGGGCGAAAAATTCGCCGCCGCGCTGGAGCATGACCTGGTGATCGGCGGATTCGTCATCGCAGAGCACGGTTCACGCGCAGAAGGACGCATCTCGGAATCGGAGCAGGCCGGGCGAGTCACGGGATTGGCCCGATTGTCGCTCGAATTGACGAAGCTGAGCGGGACGGATGGCCAGGAAATCCTGATCCGTACGACGCACTTCGTGAAGTCAGGTCCGGAGTCGAAGATCGACGACGGCGCGAAGGTCGCGTTGGGAACAGGATTAGGAGCAGCGATCGGCGCCGCAACCGCACGGGGGAAGGGCGCCGCGATTGGGGCGGCCGCCGGCGCAGCAGCCGGCGCCGCCACGGTCGCCCTCACGCGAGGGAAGCCAGCGGAGTTGGGAGTGGAAGCGCGGCTGACGTTCACATTGCAGGATGCGGTCACGCTGACGGAACGCGTTCAATAGCCGCCCTGATAGAATCTCACCCATGGATAGCTACGTTCGCGGTCCTGAGTTCAAGCTCACCACTCGAACCGTTCCGCAGATTCTTGCCCGGACCGTCGCGAAATACGGGGATCGCGATGCTCTCATCGTGCGGCATCAAAATATCCGGCTGACGTGGAAACAGATGGGAGAGGAAGTCGAGAGAACAGCTCGTGGACTGATCGGCCTGGGGCTTGAACCCGGCGATCGCGTGGGCGTCTGGGCGACGAACTGCGCTGAGTGGATCTTTCTGCAACTCGGCTGCGCGCGCGCGGGTCTGATCCAGGTCAACGTGAATCCCGCCTACCGGGCACACGAGCTGGCTTACGTTCTGAAGAAGTCCGAAATGAAGGCGTTGGTGCTGCGCGCAGCCGATTCGCGGTCGAATTACCGGGAGATTCTGGAAGAAGCGGCGCGGGCGCAGGATCTGGCGCTGAAACACGTGGTGTATCTCGGCGAGGATTCATGGGACCGGATGATCGCGGGCGGCGTAGATGCAGGTTCGGGGCCCGCCGATTGTCATGAGGTCGTCAATATTCAGTACACTTCGGGCACGACGGGGGCTCCGAAGGGAGTCCTGCTGACGCATCACAATCTGCTCAACAACGGATTGATCATCAATCTGGGTCTGCGCTACACGGAGCAGGATCGCATCTGCGTTCCGGTGCCGATGTATCATTGCTTCGGCTGCGTCGCTGGAACGATGTCGTCGATCACGTCGGGGGCGGCGATGATTCTGCCGGCTCCAACGTTCGATCCTCTGGCGACGATGCAGGCGGTCCATCATGAGCATCCGACGAGCCTGTACGGAGTGCCCACCATGTTCATCGCGCAGCTCCAGCATCCGGAGTTTTCCCGGCACGATTTCAGCAGCCTGCGGACCGGAGTGATGGCCGGCGCGCCGTGTCCCATCGAGGTGATGAAGCGCGTGGTGAGCGACATGCATTGCCCGCAGATGACGATTTTCTACGGACAGACGGAATCGTCTCCGGTGATCACGATGGCATACGTCGATGACGACTTCGAAAAGCGCACGGCGACCGTGGGCACCGCGTGTCCAGCGACGGAAATCAAGATCGCAGGTCCCGACGGACGGACGCTTCCGGCGGGCGAGCAGGGCGAGTTGTGCGCTCGCGGATACGCGGTGATGAAAGGGTACGACAAGGAAGCGGAGGCAACGGCCCGCGCGGTGGATAGAGATGGATGGCTGCACACAGGCGACCTGGCGACGATGCGGCCCGACGGATATTTCAGGATCACCGGCCGGCTGAAAGATATGATCATCCGCGGGGGCGAGAACATCTATCCTCGCGAGGTGGAGGAATTCTTGTACACGCATCCAAAGATCGCGGATGTGCAGGTGGTCGGGCTGCCGGATGAAAAATTCGGGGAGTCGGTGGCGGCCTGGATCAGGCTGAAAGCGGGCGAGCAGTCGAGCGAAGACGAGATCCGCGACTTCTGCAAGGGCCGGATCGCGCACTTCAAGATTCCGCAGTACATCCGGTTCGTCGAGGCGTTTCCGATGACCGTGACGGGAAAGATTCAGAAATTCGTGATCCGCCAGACGGAGATCAAGGACCGGCAATTGGAGAAAGCCGCGGGGATTCAAACCGCATGATCCCGAGTTACCAGCGCGGCCCTGAAATTGCGCTGATCGAAAAGACGATTCACGAAGTTGTGCGAGAAACGGCGGCTCGGATTCCGGACCGGGAGGCGATCGTTTCACGGCATCAGAACCTGCGGCTCACGTGGCGCGAATTTTATCTGGAATCGCAGCGCGTCGCGGCGGGACTGCGCGGGCTGGGATTAAAGGCGCACGATCGCATCGGGCTGTGGTCGGTGAACTGTGTCGAGTGGCTGGAGATTCAGGTCGCATGCTCGATCGCGAATCTACAACTGGTGAACGTGAATCCGGCGTACCGGGCCGCGGATCTCGGCTACATTCTTCGAAAGTCCGGGATGCGCTGCCTGATTCTCCGCGAGCGCGATGCGCGATCGGCATACAAAGACATTCTTGAAGAGACGGGAGCGGCGCCGGAGCACGTCGTCTATCTCGATCATCCGGGCTGGGACGCGATGCTCGCGAACGGATCGGCGATGGAAAATACGCCGGCGGCTCCGGACGATGTGGCGAACATTCAGTACACCTCGGGCACGACAGGCGCGCCGAAGGGAGTTCTGCTCACCCATCGCGGGATGGTAAACAACGGATCCTACGGCGCGCGGCGCATGGAGATGAGCGAGGTCGATCGCGTGATGATTAATCTGCCGCTGTATCACGTCGGCGCATGTGTCTGCTGGGCGATTGCGGCATATTTCACCGGTGCGACGATCGTGATGCCGTCGCCTCAGTTCGATGCGCTTGCCTGCCTTCAGACGATCGACGCGGAAAAGATAACAATCGGCGGCGGAGTGCCGACCATGCTGATCGCGATGCTGGAGCATCCGGAGTTTTCGCGTTACGACTATTCGTCGGTGCGATTGATCGCGTCGGGAGCGGCTCCCTGCCCGATTGATCTGATGCGGCGCGCCGTAAGCCGGACCGGCGCGAAGAATATTTTCATTTTCTACGGGCAGACGGAGGCTTCGGGAGGCATCACGACTTCGATTCCGGGCGATTCCCTGGAACTGGCGGCGTCCACCGTGGGCCGCGCGTATCCGAATACCGAAGTAAAGATCGCCGGCCCCGATGGCGCGACGCTCCCGGCAGGCGAACAAGGCGAAATCTGCGCTCGCGGAGCGATCGTGATGAAGGGCTACGATCAGGAACCTGAGGCGACGGCACGGGCGATCGATGGCGAAGGCTGGCTCCGCACCGGCGATCTCGGCGTGATGCGCCCTGACGGGTATTTCAACATCACCGGCCGCGCAAAGGAAATGATCATACGAGGCGGCGAGAATATTTTTCCGCGCGAGATTGAGGACTTTCTGATTACGCATCCGAAAATCTCCGACGCGCAGGTCGTCGGGCTGCCGGACGCGAAGCTTGGCGAAGCCGTGCTGTGCTGGATCCGGTTAAAGCCCGGGGAAACGGCGGAGGAGGAGGAAATCCGCGCGTTCTGCAAGGGACGCATCGCGCACTTCAAGATCCCGCAATTCATCCGGTTCGTCGATCAGTTTCCGATGACGGTGTCGGGCAAAGTGCAAAAGTTCGCGATTCGCGAAGCAGAGATCCGGGATCGCGGATTGGAATCGGTCGCAACAGCGCGGACGGCATAAAAAAATCCGCTCCCTGGCGGCCCTGCCTATGCCGGCCAAGGAGCGGATCGAGCTAAACCAACTTCAATTAGCGATGTCCTCCACCGCCGCCGTGGAAGCCACCGCCGCCGTGGAATCCACCACCGCCGTGGAAGCCGGCGCCTCCTTGGAAGGTTGCCGCGCCGTGAAAGGCCGGTCCGCCGCGGAAGCTGCTGGCAGCGAATCCACGCCCGAAGCCGGGTCGCACGACTACCGGATGATAGGCGGGTCCGAAATGATGGAAGCCTCCAATGAATATCGGGGCTCCCCAGACGGCGAAGGGTGAATAGAATCCCCAACCGAACGGGCTCCAGAAGACGCCGTCGCCCGGAATCCAGGTGTAGGCGCTATACCACGGGCTCCAATACCAGCCTGGGCCGTACCATCCTGGCGCGCCTTCGTAATAGGTACGCGCGGCCGCGACATTGGCTTCGGCCAGGTATGAAGACCGCAGCTTCGCCCAGCGATAGAATTCTTCCTTCGAGGCGGCGTCCCGGTCGAAGCCATGCTCCTTCAGGCTGGGATCGCTCAGCGCGAGCATATGCCCGCCGCCGACATCAATCTTCTTTTCGCCCGCGAGCACTTCGGCTTTGCCGTCGAACACGCGGATCTGATTCGCGTTGGCGTCGAACTCGTAGAGTCCTTTCTTCACCAGCCGCGCCGAGGCGAGCCCTTCGTGGATGACGATGTTGTTTTCCTTCTGAACATCTCCGGCCTCAACGAAGGCGCGTCCTTGCATTAACGTTAATTCCGTGTCCGCAAGACCCGGATTGTCCATCCGGACGGCGCTATTGTTGTCGATCCTCAGGAAAACCCCGGGGGTCAGCAGAATTTCAGCTCTGCCTTTTTGCGTCGAGAGGACTTGGCCCGCATCGACGACGGCCGATCCAACCGACCTGGGATCAACCACCTGTGAGCCGATGGACGCCTGTCCTTCAACATAGTTCAGCGTCCCGGCCTGCCCCGGATTCGCTGTTCCGGGCTGCGGGGGATTTGTGCCAGCCCACGCCGGAATTGTAATTATTCCGGCCAAGGCTAATGTCCACCATGACCGCATCATATTGATAACCTCTACTCAATTCGATGCGTTACGGCTTCAGGCGGACGTAGCCTCGATATGGTATTTACACCTCGGCCAGGACGGGATTGCGTAACTCGCCGATACCGGAAACTCGCGCAATGACTTCATCGCCCGGCTTGAGGTAACGCGGCGGCTTGCGGGCGAATCCGACCCCGGCGGGAGTTCCCGTCGCGACCACGTCGCCGACTTCGAGCGTCACGACCATCGAAATGTGCTCGATCAACTCGGGAATTTTGAAGATCAGCTCGCGCGTGTTCGATTTCTGCAACGTTTCACCGCCGATTTCGAGCGAAATATCGAGGGCGTGCGGATCGGGGATTTCGTCCGCGGTCACGATCGCGGGGCCCATGGGGGCAAAAGTATCGAACGTCTTGCCCATCAACCATTGGGTGGTCGCCATTTGAAAATCGCGGGCGCTGACGTCGTTGACGATCGTATATCCGAAGACATGCTGCATTGCTTTCGAAGCAGGAATATAGCGGCCGGCTTTGCCGATGACGAAAGCAAACTCGACCTCGTAATCCGGGCGTTCGGAGACCCTTGGAAGCACGATCGCATCGCCGGGTCCGATCACGACATTCGGGAATTTATTGAAGATCGTCGGGACTTTTGGAATTTCCATTTTCGTCTCGGCGGCGTGGTCCCGATAGTTCAACCCTACGCAGATCAGCTTCGGAGGCCGCGGCACCGGGGCGAGGAGCTTGACGTCTCCCAGCGCGAACGAGGCCGCGCCGAGGGACTTTCTGCCCGATCCGATCACGGTAAGCATGTCTGCGCCAAGGGCAAAGACGCGATCGCCTTCAAGAATGCCCGCCTGCGCGGCTCCTGCGGCGGGCCGGAACGTTACGAGTTTCATAACTTTCGAGAGTACACGATCGCGTGTCAAAATAGCGGATTCATGGCTCGCATCCAACGCGCTCTCATCAGCGTCACCGACAAGACTGGAATTGTAGACTTCGCCCGCGGACTTTCCTCCCTCGCGATCGAAATTGTTTCGACCGGCGGGACTTTTCGCGTCCTGAAAGAGGCCGGAATCGCTCCGCTGCGCGAGGTGGCCGAAGTTACCGAGTTCCCCGAAATGCTCGACGGCCGCGTGAAAACGATCCATCCGCGTATCGCAGGAGGGATTCTCGCGATGCGCTCGAAGTCCGAGCACATGCGCGCGATCGCCGATCATGGGATTCCGCAGATCGATCTGGTTTGCGTGAACCTGTACGAGTTCGAAAAGATTGCCGCGAAAAAGGACGCCACGCTCGAGGAGCTGATCGAGAACATCGACATCGGCGGGCCGACGATGATCCGGGCGGCGGCGAAGAACTGGCAGGACGTGGCGGTGGTCACTTCGGCGGCGGATTACGCGCCGGTCATCGAGGAGCTTCGTTCATCGGGTGAGCTTTCTCAAGAAACACACTGGCGGCTAGCTAAGAAAGCCTTCGCAACCACGGCGACGTACGATCGCGCGGTGTCCGCACGGCTCGCCGAGATTCCTCCGGCGGGCGGCGCGCTGCCTGCAACGCTCGACATTCGCATCCCGCGCACTCTTTCCTTGCGCTACGGCGAGAATCCGCATCAATCGGCGGCGCTGTACTCGGCGGGAAAGGCGGGCATTGCGGGGGCGGAGCAGCTCCACGGCAAGGAGCTTTCTTACAACAATTTGGTCGATCTCGACGCGGCGTGGCAGTTGATTCTCGAGTTCGATTCGCCCGCGGCGGCGATCATCAAACATACGAATCCGTGCGGGTGCGCGGAGATGGGCACGCTCGCCGAGAGCTATCGGAAGGCGTTCGAGGCCGATCCTGTCTCTGCATTCGGGGGTGTACTCGCATTCAACCGGGTGGTGGATGAAGAAACCGCGGCCGAGATCGCAAAGACGTTCGTCGAGGCGATAGCGGCTCCGGATTATTCCCCCGAAGCGCTGCATATTCTCGGCGCCAAGAAGAATCTGCGGCTGGTTCGCGTCACGCCTGCCCCGCCTGAGCTGGTGGTCAGGTCGATCAGCGGAGGATTTCTCGCGCAGACGCCGGATGTGCACCGGCTGACCCGGGACCAGATCCGCCCGGTTACGCGGCGAGTCCCGACAGGCGAAGAGTGGACCGCGCTTGAGTTCGGCTGGAAGATTTCAAAGCATGTCAAGTCGAACGCGATCGTTTATGCCCGCGCCGGACAGACAATCAGCGTCGGCGCCGGGCAGATGAGCCGCGTGGATTCGGTGAAGGCCGGCGCGATGAAAGCGGTCCTGCCGCTCGCGGGCACAGTCCTCGCCTCGGACGCGTTCTTTCCGTTTCCCGACGGCGTGGAAGAGGCCGCAAAGCATGGTATCACGGCTGTGATTCAACCCGGCGGATCGGTCAACGACGACAAGGTGATCGCCGCTGCGGACGCTCTCGACCTGGCGATGGTGTTCACCGGCATCCGCCATTTCCGGCATTAATCTCGCGGGGCAGGCTGCCACTGCCCCGCAGGTTTGAGCTATCGCGGCCCGGGCCATCCCGGCGGCGGGGCGAGCCAATCTTCACCCTCGTCTCCGATCGGCGCACCCGGGGGAGAATCCGGCGCCGGCATCACGTGCGCGACTTCGGCCGGACGCTCCAGGAACCGTTTGATGTCCGCCGCCAGAAGTTGATGCTGCGCCTGCTCCGCCTCATTCGGCGCGGCGTCGCTGCGCAACCTCGCTCCAAGCTTCGACAGCTTCAGCGAAGCGATCGCGCGGACCTGCGGGTTCGGCGCGCCCGCCGCAAGCCACATAACGCGATCGACCAGCACGCGCTCCTCGGCCCGGCGGATCTCCATCTCATACGGCGTCGCCGCAGGAGCGTCGAAAGTCGCCTTCGTCAGGCGGTCGATGACCTCTTCGAGCCCTGGGAGCGACGGATCCACGGCATGCTGCGCCACCATGCGGGCCGCCCGATCCGGAATCAGCACAAACCCGATCGTCACGTCCGATGCGACCGTCGCGGGACTCAGCGGATCGAATCCGTCGCCGGTCGTGCGCGGAAACAATTCGCGATGACGGGCGAATCCCGGCGGACGCGGCGGAATCGCATCGAGCACCTGCTTCGGCACCACGAGTTCGGAAGGCTTCAGCGTCCCCGCCAGCGCATCGAGCGCCTTGCGTTGATTCGCCGCCGTCTCCCATTTCACTGGCGTCCGATTGTCGCCGCGGATTCCGTAGATATAGTCGATCCCGCCGATCATCGACGATGCCGATTCGACCGCATAGCGGTGATACATGTAGATCGGCACCAGCGGCTCCTCGATCGTCGCCATGGGAGCGCCTTTGCGAATCGAATGCTCGCCGAGCCTCGACAGCGCGGCCTTCCGAACCTTCATCAGCCGGTTCAATTCATCGGCCTGATTCACGCCGTTCGACCACTGATCGACGCGCGGATGCGCCTCCAGATCCTGGTTCGTGAAATAGCGGATATCCTGGGCCCACGCGTCGTCGAGAATGCGGGTCAGCGCTGCTTCTTCATCGCCGGGCGGCAGCACGCGATATCCATAATTGATCGCGACCTTGTCCCAATCGCCGATCCGCTGCGGATAGGCGTGCGAGATGTCGATGGCGCCGTCCTCGCGCAGCTCCTCCTGCGGATGCGGGTAATCCATCACCGAAATCCAACCCTTGCTGCTGTCGTAATAGTTGTGCCCCAGGCCCAGCGTGTGGCCGACTTCGTGCGCCGAAAGCTGCCGGATACGCGCGATGGCGGTCTGATAGAGAATGTCAGGCTTCTCCATGCCGGTCTGATAGGGAGAAAGCAGTCCTTCGAAGATCAAATAGTCCTGGCGGTCACGCAGCGAACCGAGCGTGACGGTCGCCTTGATAATCTCACCCGTGCGGGGATCGGTCACCGATGCGCCCGAACTCCAGCCTCGGGTCGAACGGTGGACCCAATTGATCATGTTGTAGCGAATATCCATAGGATCCGCTCCATCCGGCAGCACGGCGACCTGAAACGCGTTCTTGAAGCCCGCGGCTTCGAAAGCCTGATTCCACCAGCTCGCGCCTTCGATCAGCGCCTTCTTCACATCTTCGGGAGCACCCGGATCGACCCAATACCGGATCGGCTGCACGGGCTCGCTCATCGCCGCCGCCGGATCTTTTTTCTCCAGCCGATGACGGCGAATGTATCGCTTCACCATCGGATCTCCGATCGGCACGCTATAGTCGACATAGTTCAACCCGCCGTAACCGGCGCGCGGATCGTCATAGCGGGGCACAAATCCCGGAGGCGGGAGCTCTACCAGCGAATAATGCTCGCGCAGCGTGACCGCTTCGGCGCTCGGCGTCACGCTCGCCACGGTTCCCGAGAAAAGTCCGCCGCCGAATCCTCCGCCGCCGCGTCCTCCACGGCCACCACCCGCTTCTCCGGTCCCGATCGGCGGAGGACCCTGAACCGGCCCGCCTCCACCTCCTCCGCGGCCACCCGCGCCTTCATTGGCGAACGTCAGCGTCACTTCAATCTCGCTGTTTTTTGGAAACGCCTTCGTCCGCGCCATGTAAACCGCGCTGCGCGTCCGGTCGACACGATATGTTCCGGGACGCAGCGCGCCGCCGGCGCCGTGACCGTCGCGCAGGAAGAAATCCGTCGCGTCCACCAGAACGTGTCCGTTCGTCTCCGCCGCGACAGTGAAACCCCACAGAATCGATTTGGCGAACGAATCCTCCACGGATTTGCGTTCGGCCGGATTCTGGCTCGACGAGCGGAACGATTCGTTGTGCTGATAAAGCAGCACCTTCGGCCCGACGCGCTCGAAGTACACCAGCCTTCCCTGCCCGCTCTGCCCGCGATCGAGTCCGATATCGTTCGACCCGAGCCCCGCCGCGAGCCCCGTCGAATAAAGGAAGTCCGAATCGAACCTCGGAATCTCCAGGAACAAGGAACCGGTGCGCTCGTCCCAATACATGGGGAAGAACCCGTCGAGCTTCTGCATTCCATTGGTGCGCTGTTCGATGGAAGGAGGAGGTCCGCCGGCCTGGCCGCCTCCGCCGCCACGGCCTTGTTGCGCCTGGAGCGATAGAGCAAGTGAGAGAACAAGGATGGATGCTCGGAACATAGGGTTTATTCTAATCACACTTCGAGGCCGACTGCGCGCATCAGTTCCAGCGCGTTGCTCCGCTCGACGACGCCCGGACGCAGCCGGTAGTCGAATCGAATCTCGCCGCCTTCCAGGTGATCCTCGAAATGCACATTGATGGCGCGCCCGCCGAGCGTCCCGGCAATCTGCGCCAGGGCCAGATCATGCGTGGTGACCAGTCCGATTGCGCCGTGTTCGACCAGTCCGCGCACCAGCGACTCGGCGCCGATGCGCCGGTCATGCGAATTGGTCCCGCTCAGCAACTCGTCTAATAAGAAAAGCGCCGGCTTTCCCGCGCGCACCAGATCGACAATATCGCGCAGCCGCGAAATTTCAGCATAAAACCGCGACCGGTTATCGGCGAGCGAATCGTTCGCTCTCATCGAAGCTCCGATATGGAGCCGCGAGACTCGCATGCTGTCCGCCGTCACCGGAGCGCCCGCCCAGGCGAGCACCGTGCTCAAGCCGATTGCGCGCATCAGCGTGCTCTTCCCGCTCATGTTCGATCCGCTGACGATCCACAACCGGGTTTCCCCGCCGATGCCGACATCGTTCGCCACGGCGGAGTCGGGCGGAATCAGCGGGTGCGCCAACGCTTCCGCCTCGAAGCGCGGTTCGGGCGACGGAAGGAGTTTCGGGAACACCGCCCTCGGCCGCTCATAGGCAAAGCACGCGAGCGAACACAGCGCTTCGAACTCGCCGATCGCCGCGGCCCACTTGCCCAACTGCGGGCCGCACGCCCGCCGCCATTTCTCGATGGCCATCGCATACTGCGGGATCCACATCAGCGGCGCCGCGATCGGGCGGAAAAACATGTTGAGCCGCGCGACGTCCATCTGCTCGATCATGCGGCTCAGCCGCCGGATCTGCTGCGACGCCGTTCGCCCCTCCGTCTCGAGGGCCTTCTTCAAATCCACCAGATAAGGCGACGAGAAGGGCTCGCGCTCCATTCGCTCCAAAAGCAGAACCAACAGCCTCAATTCATGCGCCGGGGTCTGAACCGACTGCTCAACCCGCTCGACCGGCGCGCGCGTCGCGAGATTGAATCCAAGTTCGGCAAGAATCACCAGAAGAAACGGGGTCAAACCGAGGACATGGGCCAGAAACAAGACAAACGTCAGCAGCGCCGCCGCCGCCAGCAACGCCGCGATCGAGCGCGCTCCCGCCAGGAACGGGACGGGAACATCCTCACCCCATCTCGCAACATCCTTCGCATCCACGGCCGCGCGAATATCATCGCCCATCAATGCGAGTTCTTCGCGAAGATCGACGCGCCCGCGCAGCTCTTCGACCGATTGCTGCCGGGCAATCACGCGTTCGGGATCGCCCGGGGCGAGCAGCCACCCCGCCAGCGCCGATTCTCCCGCCGCCGTCCGCGCCGTGGAAAGCAGCTCGAACAACGATCCGCGCCCGAACAAATCCAGATCGTCCGCATACACATGCCTCGGATCGCGGAACCGCTCCCCCTGATTTCCCTTCCCGATCCATTGATTCGTCAGCCGGCCGAGCGCGTGCTCGAAATACGCAATCCCGCGCGACGCAGCCGCCCGGCGGCGATCCACGCGATCGTGCACGATCGCCAGCCCGATAAAAACCGCCACCGGAGCAATCAGCCACCACGCCGAGATCGCTCCGGCGCCGAACGAAGCTCCCGCGATCGCCACCGCCGCAATCGCCGTGATCAGGCGGGCATTGCCGAGCCGGCGGAAGCGCCGCTCCGAGACGGCGTGTTCGCTGCGCCAGAAATCCAAACGTTGCTGGTACTGCCGGGAGGGAGGCACGAACCTCGATTCTAGAGCATCCGGTATGCTGGAGACTTGCTGCCTCGCCTGCGCGCCAATCTCGATTTCTTCCCTTCGCCGATCCCGGAAAAACCGGGCCTCGTCATTCGCGACCCGTTCCATTATTCCGACGCAACCATGATCGTCCCACCCCCTCTCGTCGGCTGTCTGGAGTTTCTCGACGGCCAGCAAAGCGAGCTGGATCTTCGCGCCTATCTGGTGAAAGTCACCGGCGATCTTCAGGTCACGGAACTTCAGCAGCATCTGCTCGAATCGCTTAGCTCCGCTGGATTTCTCGAAGACGAGGCGTTCGCCGCCCGCAAAAGTGAAGCCGAAAGGCAGTTCGCCGATTCCGCGATCCGCGGCGCCGTCCACGCCGGCAGCGGCTACCCCGAATCCGCGGGCGAGCTCCGGGAAACCCTTCGCGAATACATGAACGGCGCACCATCCCCCGATGGAAAAGTTCTCGCAATCGCCGCTCCGCACGTCAGCCCTTTCGGCGGCATCGAGGCATACCGCGCGGCGTACTCGGCGCTGTCACCATCCGATGCCGATCGCACTTTCATCGTCCTTGGAACATCGCACTACGGCGCGCCGGACCGTCTCGGCCTGACACGGAAACCGTTCCGCACTCCCTTCGGCGATACGCGCGCGGACCTCAAAATCGTGGACCGTCTCGCGGCCGAAATCGGCGACGCCGCTGCGATGGAAGACTACTGCCACGCCGTCGAGCACTCGATCGAATTTCAGATCATATTTCTTCAGCATCTGTTCGGTCCCGCGATCCGCGTCGTGCCGATCCTGTGCGGCTCCTATGCGCGCAGCATCTACCAAGGCGGATTACCCGAAGACAATGAAGGCGTGCGCCGCATCTTCGGCTCGCTCGGCGAGCTTGCGGCGCGCGAAGGCGGCCGCCTGCTCTGGGTCCTGGGAATCGACATGGCGCACATGGGGCGCCGCTACGGCGATCCCTTCGACGCCGAAGCCGGCCGCGGCCACATGGAATTTGTCGCGGCTCGCGACCGCCGCCGCATGGAAGCGATGGAATCCGGAGACGCGCGCGGTTTCTGGGATCAGGTCCAGGAAAATCACGACGATCTGAAGTGGTGCGGCTCGTCCCCTGTCTATACGTTCTTGAAATCCGTTCCGAACGCGCGTGGAAAGCTGCGGCACTACCAACAGTGGAACATCGACGACCGCAGCGTCGTCAGCTTCGCCGGAATGAGCTTTTCCGGATAACCTGCGCCATCGCTTCTGGGTCCTTGCCTTAGATGAAGGCCGTTCGTGGCCCGGCTAAGGCCGAGATACGATCGGTGTGCATTCGCCGATCAACTTAAAATCGCAACCTCACCAAAAACTGCATCTGCCTCGGCGTGCCCAGATAGCTCGTGATCTGCCCGAACTGCTGCGAATTGATCGCCAGATCGCCGCTGTACACCGCAAAGTTCGTGTGATTGAAAACGTTCAGCGCTTCCATGCGCAGTTCGAGGACGCGCTTCTCGTCAACGTGCGTCTCCTTAAACAGCGCCGCGTCCATATTGAAGAACGGAATCCCCGTGAACATCCGCCGCTGGAGTTCGCCGATCTGCCCCGCGCCCGGATTGGTGAAAAGCTGTCCCTGGAACGTGCTCCCCGTCGGAGCCACACCGCGCCCGTCCGCCCCGATCGCCGACGCCGGAACGAAGTACGGCCCGTTTCCCGTCATCCGGAACTGAAGCAGATTGTTAATGTCGGTTTTCGTCAACATCGTGTCCGCCATGTTCTCCGTCGAAAAATCCTCGCGCAGGAATGTCCCGAAGTTGGAAAGAATCGAGAGCGTATTGCCCGATTGCCACAACAGGTTCCCGCTGGTGCTCCAGCCCTGAATCAGACGGTTCCATCCATGATTCAGATGCAGGAAGTGACCTTCGCCGAGCGGAAGTTCGTACACGTAGTTCAGCTTGAACTGATGCGTCAGATCCGTCGGCGGGCGAGCGTTCTCGAGCGCCGTATTGTGAATATCGAGGAACGGCTCAAATCGCAGCGGGTCGACGCCGCCCGCGTCGCTCAGCCACTTCGAGAACACGTAGTTGACCTGAAATTCGAACCCGGACTGCATCCTCCGCCGCGCCTCAAGCTGGAGCGAATCGTAATGCGAGTTGCTGAAGTTATCCAGATAAATCGTGCTCAGCGCATTCACGTTCGGGAAAAAATTCAGCCGGCCATTCAGCCCGTTGAGGGTATATTGATACGCCAGTTCGCCGGCCTCTCCGTTCTGGATCAGCGTTCTTACCGTCGGATCCGTCAGCGAGCCGCCGCGTCCGCCAAGCTGGGCAAACACCGGCAACTGCTGGCTCCCCGGAATCTTCGAGTTAAAAGCGGGATTGAAAACTCCGGTAGCATTCAACGAAAGAAATCCATTCTGCTGCGCCTTCAGAAAATCCGAAAGAAATCCGTTCGAAGTGATGTCTTCCTGGTTCAGATCGAATCCGCGCAGGAGCTTCGTGGCATGATCGCCGATAAAGCGCGCCTCAACAATCGTGCCCTTCAACTCGCGCTGGATCGACAAAGCGAATTGCTGATCGTAGGGCGTCTTCAGCTTCGGATTCATGAGCGTGTAAAACACAAACGGATTCAGGGCGTATTGATCGGAGAACTTCGTCGGCACCTGGAACGGCGGCGGGGCCAGCGAAGCGCCCGGCCCGGGCTTGGTAACGGTGCCGCTCAGATCTACGTTCGCCAGAAACGCCTGAAGCCCGGGATTGTTATACGTAAACCCGTCCGCCACCTCCACCATCTGATCGTCCACGTAATGGATCGAATACCCCGCCCGCACCGAGGTCTTTCCGTCGCCGAAGACATCCCAGGCGAGGCCGACATTCGGAGCCCAGTTCTTCTGCTGCTTGGCATAGAAAGGCCGCCCAACCGAATTCCCCGCAAAATCGAGCGAATTGTTCGGATCGAGCAGCGAACTCACCGCGTTGTTGTTCTCAACCGCCGGTTGCAGTTCGAGCGAGTTCGTTTCATTCACCGGGGTGTAGTAATCCCAGCGCAGCCCGCCCGTCAACGTGAGATTCTTTCGAGCCTTCCACTTGTCCTCGACGTAAAACGCGTGGTTGTCGTAAGTGAAGTTGCGGACCCAGGGCGCACCGGGAACGAATCCGGAAGTGCGGCTTGTAATGTTGTACAGCGCCTGATCGTTATCGAGCAGTCCAGCCAGAGTCGCCAGCAGCCCGTTGGCTTTGTTGAGGTCCGTCGCGCTGATACCAGGCAGATCGGTCGCGCCAAGAAGGTTGGACTGCTGCGACGATGAATCGATTCCGACGTTGTAGACCGGAACCGTGTCGGCGTAATCGTAGCTTCGGATGCGGACGCCTTGGTAGTGATATCCGAACTGAAGATCGTGCTTGCCATGATTCCAGAAAGCGTTGTCTTCGATATTTCTCGTGCGAGTGTTGCGTCCCTGCGGCAGGAAGCTCGCCGCCGCTATCGGGCTCGTGAAGCTCAACCCGCCGATGATCGATGACGGCAGCGTCCCGGACATATCGAAAACTGCTGGCGCGAAATTCAAGCCGCCGCGCAGTTCGTTCGTAATCGTCGCCGACGGGCTGTAGCGCCAGGAAAGGGCTGCGAATTTCGTCGAGTTATCGTTCGTCACCGGCGGAATCGAAGAGTAGCTCACCGCGGTATCGGGGCGATCCACCAGATCGTGATTCCACGCGAACGATCCCGAGATGACGTGTTCCGTCGAAAGATTGTAGTCGAGCCGCCCCGTCCAATGATCCTGGTCGCGATTGTTCCGGACGAAATACGAGTATCCCGCCGTGTTCAGCAACTGTCCCGGCTGGCTGTCACCGACACGGTAATTGTTGATCTTATCCGGCGTCGGAATCTGATTCAGGAGCGCTTGCACCGTCGGGTCGGGCTTCAGCCCCGTAATCGTGAACATGTTCGCGGTGTGAACATTTCCTTTTTGATCGACGTACGTTTCGATCCCGTTCCGCGCGCTCTGCGTGAGAATGGTCGCGTCCTCGGCCGTTTGGCTGCGCAAGCGGTAGGCTTCATAATTCATGTAGAAGAACAGCTTGTCGCGCTTGACCGGCCCGCCGAGCGATCCGCCCACCTGATTCAGATTCAGACGCGGAAGTCCGAGTCCGTCTTTGTTATCGAAGAAATCGTTGGCCGCGAATTTATTATTCCGGTTCTGCCACAACACGGTTCCCTTGAGCTCGTTCGTTCCCGAGGGTGTCGCAAAGTTCACCTGTGATCCTCCGCTTGCGCCCGCGCCCGAGAGCGCCGTCGTGACGGTGAACTCCTTCACCTGATCGAGCAGCAGAAGATTCGGCGTAAAGTCCAGATCGTTGTCGCGAAGATAGTTGTCCTGAATGTTGACGCCATCGAGCGTCACCGTGCTGAACGATTCGCGCTGTCCGTTGATATTCGTCGCAAACGCGTTCGATGCGACACCGGCCTGGGTTGCAATAAACGCCAGCGGATTCCGGTCGCCCACCGGCAGCCTGCTGATCTGTTCCGAAGTGACGGTGGTCGCAATCGCCGTGCTCGTCGTCTGCACCGATTCGGCGCTCGCTGTGACTTCTACGCTCATCGCGGTTGTCGCAAGCGAGAGCTTGATCGGCGGCAGATCGGTCGATCGCGCAGGATCGACCTTTACATTCTCCAGATTGTACCGCTGAAAGCCGCCGGCTTCGATCACCAGATCGTAAAGCTCCGGCCGGACGCTTTCGATGGTGAATGCGCCCTCGTTGCTGGTCAGCGTCGCCAGCAGCGCACGCTTGCCGCCGTGGAGCAGGAGGCTCACCGTCGCCCGCGGAACCGCGGCTCCCGACGGATCCACCACAATCCCGGTCAACCGCCCATTCGACTGCGCCTGGGCTGCGGAAATCAGCAGAAATCCAGCGACAACAAACCGCATGCATCCTCCCCCAAAAGCTATTCTCGAAGTCTAACACTTCAAAACTGCCGAAGATGCGCGTTTACCGTCGTGAATCTGCGGCGTTCGGATCAGCGCCGCCAATATCCGCGATAGTATCGTCCGCCGTAATATCTCGGCGCAACCCAACGAGCTCCCCGAAATGGCGGACGAACCCAATATCCCGGTCTCCACGCATAGCCGCCTCCCCAGGGATACCAGTAGCCGCCCACCCAACTGTATCCATATCCGGGATACGCGACAAAGGGCGCAACCGGAGCGACCGGCGCCGCATAGAACCCAAGCGGATAAGTCGCCGCATATCCGTAATTTGGAAAACCGACACCGACTCCGACGACGAACCGGGGTCCGGCCATCGCAACGACACCCGCGAATAAGAAAAGTAGAATGATTTTAGTTTTCATGAATCCTCGCACCTCCTTCTTGAGAACATAACGTAGGCCAGGCGCTTAGAGGTACTACTTTCATCGGCCGTTAATGTTGCACTACATTGGTTTGGTGAAGTGGACCACGATCTGGCTGCTGCTGATCGCCGAGCTGCTCAGCATGGGCGTTTGGTTTTCCGCATCCGCCGTTGCTCCAGCGCTATCGGCGGCATGGTCTTTGGACGACTCCGGCCGGTCCTGGTTAACGATGAGCGTTCAAGCCGGATTCGTCGCCGGCGCTTTGATTTCAGCGCTGCTGAATCTGTCGGATCGGATTCCCGCGCATCTCCTGTTCGCCTGGTCCGCAGTCGTGGCGAGCGCGTCGACGGCACTGATCGCAGCCCGCGCGGACGGACTCAAAATGGCGGTCCTCCTGAGATTCCTTACCGGGCTTTTTTTGGCCGGCGTCTACCCCGTCGGCATGAAAATTGTCGCGACGTGGACCAAAGAAGATCGCGGCTTAGGCATCGGATTACTTGTCGGGGCATTGACGCTGGGGTCGGCGGCGCCGCACTTGTTGAACGCGCTTGGGATCACCAGCGACTGGCGGGTCCTGCTATACACGGCTGCGGCCGCGGCCGCGGGCGGGGGGCTCATCGCAGCGCTATTTGTCCGGATGGGACCGAACCAAACTCCCGCGCGGCGGTTTAAGTGGTCATATGCGGGTAAAATCCTGCAAGATCCCCCTGTTTTGCTCGCAAATCTCGGCTATTTAGGTCATATGTGGGAGCTTTACGCGATGTGGTCCTGGATTGCCGGATATGTGGCCAGCAGCTCCGTCGCATTCCTGGCGATCGCTGCCGGAGGCCCCGGCAGCCTGGTCGCGGGCAAGCTCGCCGACAGGATCGGGCGCACCACGGTGACGATCGCCAGCATGGGGGTCAGCGGGGCGTGTGCCGCATTGATCGGAATCGTCTACCACTCGCCTTTTCTGTCAGTTATCGCGATAATTTGGGGCTTTGCGATCGTCGCCGATTCGGCCCAGTTTTCTGCTTGCGTGACGGAACTGTGTGATGGTGAGCATCTTGGGACGGCTCTGACGCTCCAGACGTGTCTCGGATTCCTGCTGACGATGTTCACGATCCGGCTGGTGCCGCTGGTTCAGGCGCGGATCGGAGTTCAATGGTCTTTCGCTGTCCTGGCGATCGGACCGGCTTTAGGAATCATCGCGATGGCGGCATTGCGACGCCGGCCGGAGGCGGAACAGATCGCAGGCGGAAAAAAATAGGCTTGACGTTTCGCCTCTTCTTCCCTATCCTGGATTTGAAAAGGGCAAGAAGAAAAGGCGAATATGTTTACCTCCCTCCGAATCGGAACAGCCGGGTGGGCGTACCCACACTGGAACGGAATTGTCTATCCGAAGGCTGGCGTGCATCCTTTAGAGGTGCTGTCGGCCCAGTTCGGCGTTGTCGAGATTAACAGCTCGTTTTATCAACCGCTTAAGCCGGAGCTAGTAAGGCTGTGGATTAAGAAGGTGGAAGCGAATCCGCAGTTTCGATTTACAGCGAAGCTGCATCAACGATTCACGCATTCGCGGGTTCTGGACGAGGCCCAAGTCCGGGAGTTCAAGGACGGAGTGCGGCCGCTGATGCAGGCTCGGAAGCTCGGGGCGTTGCTGATGCAATTCCCGTGGTCGTTCAAGTTTACTGCGGAGAATCGCGATTTCTTCATCAAGCTGCGGCGAGCGTTCGCGGAATTTCCTCTGGCGGCCGAGATGAGGCATTCGAGCTGGATGGCGGAAGAGGCGGTGGGAACTTTTATCGATTATCGGGTGGGCTTCTGCAACATCGATCAGCCGGAGTACACACGCGCGATGCCGCCGACGGCGTTTCTCACTTCGGAAGTCGGGTATGTGCGGCTGCATGGGAGGAATCCGCAGAATTCGCTGGGCGCTTTCGACCGGTCAGCTCCGCGGGTAAGGCAGCACGATTACCTGTATACGGAGGCGGAGCTGACCGAGTGGGCGAAGAAAATCGAGCGGGTGGCACAGTTCGCTGAGTCGACTTTCGTGATCTTCAATAACGATGCCGCGGCGAAGAGTGTGGTGAATGCGCTCGAATTGCAAGCTCGGATGAAGGGGATCCGGACGACCGCTCCTCGGGAACTGCGGCGGAGGTATCCGGTGGAGTTGCAGAACTTCGGTCCGAGGCACGCGGAGCAGCAGGTTCTGTTCCCGGCAGCTTAATTTAGAAGGATGGGACATTTCAAGCCTCGCGATCCTGATTTCGAGCGGCGCGCGCGGGAAGGCTTCGCGCGACAGACAGCGATGAAGACGATCGGCGCAGTGATTGAGAACGTTGCGCCGGGAACGATAGAGATCGGGCTGCCGTTCAGCGATCAGTTTGTGCAGCAGAACGGATATATGCACGCGGGAATTTTGACAGCGGCCGTCGATACGGCATGCGGGTTCGCGGCGATGACGCTTACGGAGGCGGGTTCGGATATTCTGACCGTCGAATACAAAGTGAATTTCGTCGCGCCGGCAAAAGGCTCCCGCTTCCGGTGTTCCGGGCAGGTATTGAAAGCCGGAAAAACCCTCACGATTTGCGAAGGAAAGATAATCGCGGAAGACGGAAGCCTGGTCGCCGCAATGCTGACGACCATGATGGTCATGCGGCCTCAGCAGCCTTCATAGAGGAAGCGCGGATAGCGAATCGTTTTTCTCCCGGAGCGTTTCGTGGCGATGCAGTACATCTGCTCGCCACGGAGCGCGGTGGAATAGCCGTTGCGCTCCAGGAAATCTTTCACCCACATATCCGTGCCATAGCCGGGAATCACTTCGGTGAAGAGGTTGGTCACTTCGAATCCGGCGGACTCGACGGCTTCGCGCAGCTCGGCGGGAGTGTATTCGCGGACGTGGGGGATTTCAGTTTCCGAAGCTTCGCCGTGGGGGTAAGGGAACTTCGAGTAGAGCTGCGGATTGCCGCTCTGTTCGAGCACGCGGGCGACGGCGAGGAAGCTTGCGACATTCGGAGTCGTCAGGATCAGTGTGCCGCCCTCTTCCATGACTCGACGCATCTCGAAGAGCATGTGCATCGGATCGTTGATCATGTGCTCGAAGATTTCGCAGGCGAGGATCGTTTCGAAGTGGCCATCCGGATAGGGATAGCGGTCCTTTTCGGCGTTGAACAAATCGACGAAGCAGCGGAAGACCTCCCTGCCCTGCACGGTCACGATTTTTTCGTCGACGCGGCCAATCGGACCGAAATACGTTCCTCGGACTTCGCGATATCCGAGCACGCACTGGAGCGGCGGCGCCATGTGCATATACGTTCCCATTTCGAGGATACGTCCGGAGGATTTGGGCGGAGGCACCAGCGTCAGCGTGCGGGCGACTCGCGGGATGTGGATTTCGAGGTAGTTTCGCGCGGCATCGTCGGGCTGGTCCATGGATCGGACGAACGCGGCGATTTCGTCATAACGGTGGCGTGGAGGGATAATTTCAGTCGGATGCTGCACGTCGAAGTGGGAAAGTTTCTCGTCGGCCTTCACCAGGATATCGCGGAGCGAACGAATCAGCGGCATCGCAAAATACCAGCCGATCAAGGACCGGTTCTTCGAACATAGCGTTCCTCGGCGGGATAGCGCAACCGGCTTTCGAGTCTGCCGGACACTTTGCCTTCAGTTCGGTGACATTAGTCTCACGTCGCTTTGCCAGATGTCCGCGCCGGCCATCATCGTCATCGAGGTCGAGGGCTCCGAATTCTGGTTGAAGCGCGTTTGCAAGGTAACAGGCCCGTGCGCACGTATCGCGATCGCGGCGGAAAAACCCCTTCGCCGTTGGGACGCGGGCGGCCCTTTGGGTGGAAGTTGCAGGTCGAAGTGCGGGAAGCGGGCGAAACCCGGGAGCACGCAAGATCAAAACGCCGGTGAACGAGACCGAAATCTGCGTTCACCGGCGTGAATCTGCGGCTATTTTGAAGAGTTACTCAGCCAGCGTGTCTTCCGCGGCCGGGATCGGTTCTTCCGAAAGTCCGCCCGCGTACAGTGCGCGCGTCTCTTCGTCGTAACCCGGGATGTCGAGCGCGGCTTGCTCTTCCGCCGCCATCTCTTCTTCGACGCCCTCGCCGGCGATCCGGACGTTGCGGTAGTATTCCATACCGGTTCCGGCCGGAATCAGGCGGCCCATGATGACGTTTTCCTTCAAACCGCGCAGGTAATCGACCTTGCCGTTGATGGCGGCTTCGGTTAGCACGCGCGTGGTTTCCTGGAAGCTGGCGGCCGAGATGAACGAATCGGTTGAGAGCGACGCCTTGGTAATTCCGAGCAGCACGGTCTTGCCGGCTGCCGGACGTCCGCCGGCTTCGATCACCCGATTGTTCTCTTCGCGGAATTTGAACTTATCGACAACCTCTTCCGGAAGGAATTCGGTATCGCCGATATCATCGACTTTCACCCAGCGCATCATCTGCCGCGCGATGACTTCCAGGTGTTTATCGTTGATGTTGACGCCCTGCAAACGGTAGACCTCCTGGATTTCGTTGACCAGGTACTTCTGAAGGTCCTTTTCGCCCATCACCGCCATGATGTCGTGAGGATTGCGCGGACCGTCCATCAGCGGATCGCCGTGGCGGACATGCTCGCCTTCCTGCACGTTGATGTGGACGCCGCGCGGGATGGAGTATTCTTTCTGCTCGCCATCGTCGGCGGTGATCATGATCTTGCGCATGCCCTTGGAGATTTCGCCGTACTTGACGGTACCGTCGATTTCGCTGATGACGGCCGTTTCGCGCGGCTTGCGGGCTTCGAAGAGTTCCACCACGCGCGGCAGACCGCCGGTGATGTCCTTCGTCTTTGTGGTAGCTCGCGGAATTTTCGCGAGCACGTCGCCGGCGTGCACTTCATCGCCGTCGGAGACGGTCAGGTGAGCGTGCATCGGCATCAGGTAGCGCTTTTCGTCGGCCTTGCCGCCGCCCTGGGGGCGAACGATGATGGCGGGAACGCGCTTTTCGTCGGTGGAATCCATCACGACCCATTGCGAGCGGCCGGTGATTTCGTCCACCTGTTCCTGCATCGTGACGCCTTCGTTCAGGTCTTTGAAGTGAACGACGCCGCTGACTTCGGTCAGGATGGAGAAGGTGTACGGATCCCATTCCAGCAGAACGTCGTTCGTCTTGACCTTCGCGCCGTCGGCAAACAGAACCTTCGCGCCGTAGACGACGGGATAACGTTCTTTTTCACGCTGCTTGTCGTCGAGGATGGCGATGATTCCGTTACGGTTCATGGCGATCAATTCGCCCTTGGCGTTCTTGACCGTGACGATGTTGTGGAACTTCACGAAGCCGTCCGATTTGGCGTCCTGCTTTGACTGTTCCGCCGAACCGGTGGCCGCGCCGCCGATATGGAACGTACGCATCGTGAGCTGGGTGCCCGGCTCGCCGATGGACTGAGCGGAAATGATTCCGACCGCTTCGCCGCGCTCGACCAGACGGCCGGTGGCGAGGTTGCGTCCATAGCAGAGCTGGCAGACGCCGCGCTTCGATTCGCAGGTGAGCACCGAACGAATCTTGACGACTTCTTTACCAGCAGCCTGAATCGCGGCGGCCAGATCTTCGGTGATTTCCTGATTCGCCTTGACAATGACGTTGCCTTCGTAATCGAGCTGATCTTCAAGAGCAACGCGGCCCACGATGCGGTCGCGGAGATTCTCGATGATTTCACCCGATTCGATGATCGGCGCGACTTCGATTCCGTCGCCGGTGCCGCAGTCGTTTTCGGTGACGATCACGTCTTGCGCCACGTCGCAGAGACGGCGCGTGAGGTAGCCCGAATCGGCCGTCTTGAGAGCGGTGTCGGCCAATCCCTTACGGGCGCCGTGCGTCGAGATGAAGTATTCGAGCACGTTGAGGCCTTCGCGGAAGTTCGCCGTGATCGGCGTTTCGATGATCTCGCCCGAGGGCTTGGCCATCAGTCCGCGCATACCGGAGAGCTGGCGGATCTGCTGCTTCGATCCGCGGGCGCCGGAGTCGGCCATGATGTAAATCGGATTGAGGTAGCGGCCGGTGCGGTCGTCTTCCTCCATCCTTTTGAACATCTCTTCGGAGACTCGCTCGGTGACCTTTGACCAGATTTCGATGATCTTGTTGTAGCGCTCACCATGCGTGATCGCGCCCTCCTGGTATTGAGCGCGGACCTCGATGACCTGCTTTTCGGCGTCCTTGACGAGTCCGGCCTTTTCGCCGGGCACGACCATGTCGTCGATGCCGATCGAAATTCCAGCGCGCGTGGCGTAGAGGAATCCGAGGGCTTTGACCTGATCGAGCATGGTGACCGTGGTTGGCAGACCGTACTTCAGGTAGCAGTATTGAACGAGCTGCGTGAGCCCCTTCTTCTTGAGAAGACCGTTGATGAACGGCATCTCGTCGGGAAGGACATCGTTCAGGATGACGCGGCCGACCGTCGTGTCCATATACTGCTTATTGAATTCGATCGGCTCCGTATGGAGGAGATTCTGGTTGTCAAAAGCTTTGACCAGATCGATGACTTTGCCGGTGTAGCGCAGCTTGATCGGCGTCAGCGTCTCGACCTCGCCCATTTCGAGCGCGATCAGAACGTCGTCGATCGAAGCGAAGGTGCGGCCTTCGCCCTTCGTGCCCGGCCGGGCTTTCGTCAGGTAGTAGAGGCCGAGCACCATATCCTGTGTCGGGACCGCGATCGGCGCACCGTGCGCGGGAGACAGAATGTTGTTCGCCGAAAGCATCAGGGTCGAAGCTTCGATCTGCGCTTCGGGCGAGAGCGGAATGTGGACGGCCATCTGGTCGCCGTCAAAGTCGGCGTTGAACGCGGTACAGGTCAACGGATGCAGCTTGATCGCTTTTCCTTCGACCAGTACCGGCTCAAAGGCCTGGATACCCAGCCGGTGCAGCGTTGGAGCGCGGTTCAGAAGAATCGGATGATCCTTAATGACTTCTTCAAGAATGTCCCAGACGACGGCGTCCTGCTGCTCGACGAGCTCTTTGGCCTGCTTGATCGTCGTGCAGTGACCCCGCTGTTCGAGGCGATGATAGATGAACGGCTTGAACAGTTCGAGCGCCATCTTCTTGGGAAGACCGCACTGGTGAAGCTTCAATTCGGGTCCGACGACGATGACTGAACGGCCCGAGTAGTCGACGCGCTTTCCCAGCAGGTTCTGACGGAAGCGTCCCTGCTTACCTTTAAGAGTGTCAGAGAGCGATTTGAGCGGGCGATTGTTCGCGCCACGAAGCACGCGTCCGCGGCGCCCGTTGTCGAACAGAGCGTCGACGGCCTCCTGGAGCATGCGCTTTTCGTTGCGCACAATCACGTCGGGCGCGTGCAGCTCGATCAGTTTTTTCAATCGATTGTTGCGATTGATCACACGGCGGTACAGATCGTTGAGATCGCTGGTGGCAAAACGTCCGCCATCGAGCGGCACCAGCGGACGAAGCTCCGGCGGAATTACGGGAATCACGTCGAGAATCATCCACTCCGGCTTATTGCCCGACTTACGGAAGCTCTCGGCGACACGCAGGCGTTTGGCGTACTTCAGCTTCTTCTGCTGCGAAACCTCGGTCTTCATGCGCTCGCGAATCTCGAGGCTGAGAGAATCGCAATCAACCTTCTTAAGGAGCTCCTTGATTCCCTCCGCGCCCATCATGGCGACGAATTTTCCGGGGAATTCCTGATCGAGCTGGCGCTTGCGCTCGTCACTGATCACTTCGCCCTTTTTGAGATCCGGAACCTCGCCGTTATCAACCACGACGAAGGCTTCGAAATAGAGGACGCGCTCGAGTTCACGAAGCGTGATATCGAGCAGGTAGCCGATGCGCGAGGGCAGTCCCTTGAAGAACCACACGTGGGAACAGGGGCTGGCCAGTTCGATGTGGCCCAGGCGCTCGCGGCGGACGCGCGAAAGCGTGACTTCGACGCCGCACTTGTCGCAAATGACCCCGCGGTGCTTCATGCGTTTGTACTTTCCGCAGAGACATTCCCAGTCCGCAATGGGACCGAAAATGCGGGCGCAGAAGAGCCCGTCGCGCTCGGGTTTAAAGGTGCGGTAGTTGATCGTTTCCGGTTTGGTAACCTCGCCGTGCGACCAGCTACGAATTTTTTCCGGGCTGGCGAGCGAGATCCTGATCGAGTCGAAATCGGCGATCAGATTCGCGCGATCGTATGGAGAAGAACGATACATATGATCAGCCATGATGATTTTTCCTGTGTCCAGTCCCTTTCTTTTAATTCATCCGCGTCATATTCAGAACGCGGCCTAATCCGCCGCGATCGCGGTTTCCAGCGTCTCCCGCGGCTTCTTCATCAATTCCACGTCCAGACACAACGACTGCAACTCACGAATCAAAACGTTGAAGCTTTCCGGGACTCCAGGCTCGGCCGCGGCTTCGCCCTTGACGATCGCTTCGTAAATCTTGGCTCGTCCGTAAACATCGTCGGACTTGGCCGTCAACAATTCCTGCAACACATAGGCGGCGCCATAGGCTTCAAGGGCCCACACTTCCATTTCTCCGAAGCGCTGTCCGCCGAACTGAGCCTTGCCGCCCAAAGGCTGCTGCGTAATCAGCGAGTAGGGGCCGATCGATCGCGCGTGAATCTTGTCGTCAACCAGGTGCGACAGCTTCAGCATGTAGATATAGCCGACCGTCACCGGCTGCTCGAATGGCTGGCCGCTGATACCGTCATAGAGCTGAACCTTGCCGGAGCTTTCATACAGCCGCTTGTCCTGGCTCAATTCCTTGGCGGCCGCCAGACGCGACTTGATGTCCTTCTCGGTTGCGCCGTCAAACACCGGCGTCGCGAACTTCACGCCGAGCGCCTGCGCCGCCCAGCCGAGGTGCGTTTCGAGAATCTGTCCGACGTTCATGCGGCTCGGAACGCCCAGCGGATTCAGAACGATTTCGACCGGAGTGCCATCGGGCAGATACGGCATGTCCTCTTCAGGAACGATTCGCGCGATCACACCCTTGTTGCCGTGGCGGCCGGCCATCTTGTCGCCCACCGACAGCTTCCGCTTCATCGCGATGTAGACTTTGACCTGCTTGATCACGCCCGGAGGAAGTTCGTCGCCCTTGCGGAGCTTGGCGATCCGCTCTTCGGTGATCTTTTCGAGAACCGCGATCTGGCGCGACGTCATCTCTTCGATCTCGTCCACCAGCTCGTTCAGGCGCGGATCTTTGTTTGCAAGCTTCATGCGCTTGATATCGCGGGCGCGAAGCTTTTCGATCAGGTCCCGCGAAAGAATCGTGCCTTTCGAAAGCAGCTTCTTGTTGGTTTTTTCGTCGTGCAGGTCGGCCTGCAACTCCTTGCCGTCAAAATGGACGTTGAGACGCTTGGCGCGCTCGTCGTTGAGAATTCGCTTCTCGTCTTCGAGGTTGCGGCGCAGCCGTTCTTCCGATCCTTCGAGAATCAGCTTCGAGCGCTCATCGAGCTCGGCTCCCTTGCGGGAGAAAACCTTGCAATCGACCACCGTTCCTTCGATTCCCGGCGGGCAGTAAAGCGAGGCGTCTTTGACGTCGCCGGCCTTTTCGCCGAAAATCGCCCGGAGCAGCTTTTCTTCCGGCGTGAGCTGCGTTTCACCTTTCGGTGTAACTTTGCCCACCAGAATGTCGCCCGGCTTCACCGTCGCGCCGATGCGGATGATTCCGCTCTCGTCGAGATTGCGGAGGAATCCTTCGGCGATATTCGGAATATCGCGCGTGATTTCCTCCGGCCCGAGCTTGGTATCGCGAGCGTCGACTTCAAACTCCTCGATGTGAATCGAGGTGTAGTAATCTTCCTTGACCAGCTTCTCGCTGACCACGATCGCGTCCTCGAAGTTGTACCCCCGCCACGGCATGAACGCGACCAGCACGTTGCGTCCGAGCGCCAACTCGCCGGCGTCCGTACAGGGACCGTCCGCGAGCACGTCGCCCTTTTTGACGCGCTGGCCCTGGAACACGATCGGTTTCTGATTGATGCACGTGTTCTGGTTCGATCGCTTGAACTTCGTGAGCTGATAGATATCGGCGCCCACCTCGCGCGAAAGCTGGCCTTCATGGCCGCTGCCTTCCACGCGCACGATGATGCGTTCGCTATCGACGGAATCGACGATCCCGGACCGTTTACACAGGACCACCGCGCCCGAGTCGCGAGCCGTCACGCGCTCCATGCCGGTTCCGACATAGGGAGACTCGGCGCGCAGCAGCGGAACCGCCTGACGCTGCATGTTCGATCCCATGAGCGCGCGGTTGGCGTCGTCGTTTTCAAGGAATGGAATCAGGCTCGCCGCAACCGATACGAGCTGCTTCGGGCTGACGTCCATGTATTCGACTTCGTCGACGTGCTTGAGCACGAAGTTTCCGGCCTGGCGGGCGTTCACCAGCTCCGCCGTGATCTTGCCCTTTTCATCAAGACCCACGTTGGCCTGCGCGATCAGGTACTTGTCTTCCTCCCAGGCCGAAAGATAGTCGCAGTGAGCCTCGATCTCGGCGGGCTGCTTCTTCGCGTTGACCGCGGACTTGTTGGCCTTCTCGACTTCGCCGCGCGGCAGGACCTGGTTCACTTTGTAATCGGTGTCGCCGGGATTGAGGATCTTGACTTCGTCCACCACGACGCCTTCCTTGACGCGGCGGTAGGGGCTCTCGATGAATCCGTACTCGTTGATCCGGGCGAAACAGGAGAGAGAGCTGATCAGTCCGATGTTCGGACCTTCAGGAGTTTCGATCGGACAGATTCGCCCGTAGTGGGTGGGATGCACGTCGCGGACTTCGAATCCGGCTCTTTCACGCGAAAGGCCTCCGGGTCCCAACGCTGAGAGTCTACGCTTATGCGTAATCTCCGAAAGCGGGTTGGTCTGATCCATGAACTGAGAGAGCTGGCTGGATCCGAAGAATTCGCGGATGGCGGCCATCACCGGCTTCGCGTTGACCAGGTCGTGCGGCATGGCCGTCGACATCTCCTGGTAGACGCTCATCTTTTCCTTAATCGCCCGCTCCATACGGACCAGTCCGATGCGGAACTGGTTTTCGAGCAATTCGCCGACGGCGCGAACGCGGCGATTGCCAAGGTGATCGATATCATCCACCGCGCCGATGCCCTTGCGGAGCTTCAGCAGGTATTGAATGGTGTCGATAAAATCTTTGTGATCGAGCGTGCGCTTGTCGAGCGGCGTCGCATCGGCCTTGTCGTACAGCTTGATGTTGAACTTCATGCGGCCCACGCGCGAAAAGTCGTACTTGCGCGGGTCGAAGAACATGCCCTGGAAAAGCTGCGTGGCGGTGTCGACGGTCGGCGGATCTCCCGGACGAAGCTTGCGGTAGATTTCGAGCAGCGCGTCGTTCTGCTGCTTCACTCCGTCCTTCCGCAGCGTGGCCGAAATCACGTTACCCACGTCGTCGAGTTCGGGAAAGAAGACATCGCATGTCTGGATTCTCGCCTCGATGAGCTTGCCGATGATGGCCGGCGTCAATTCGTGATTCGCCTCGATCAGGACTTCGCCGGTCTCCATATCGACCACGTCCGCGGCGACAAACGCGCCTTCAAGATCGTTCGGAGCGACTTCCACCTGCTCGATCTTGTTCTTAACGATTTCCTTGAAGACGCTGTTGGTGATCTTGCGGCCCTGCGGCACGACGGTCTCGCCGCCCTTGGTGATCGCATGCGAGAGCTTGTGCCCGATCAGTCCTTCGCTCACCTTCCAGAACAACTTCTTGTCCTTGATAACGATGTCGCTGGTCCGGTAGAACGCGCGGAGAATGTCCGCATCGGCCTTGAGGCCGAGCGCACGCAGAAACACTGTGCCGTAGAATTTCCGTTTGCGGTCGATACGCACGTGCAGCAGATTCTTGTTGTCGTACTCGAATTCGACCCAGCTTCCGCGGTACGGAATGATCTTGCCGAGGAAGTATCCCTGTGCGGGCTGGCGTTCGAAGAAAACCCCGGGCGAGCGATGGAGCTGCGACACGATCACGCGCTCGGTTCCATTGATGATGAACGTTCCATTCTCCGTCATCAGCGGAATTTCGCCGAAGAAGACCTCCTGCTCCTTGATGTCGCGGATCGTCTTGTTCCCGGTCTCGGCATCTTTGTCAAAGACGGTAAGACGAATCGTTACTTTGAGCGGAGCCGCATAGGTCATGCCGCGCTCTTCGCACTCGGCCACGTCGTATTTGAGCTGGAGGCCGACCGGGTCGCCGCAACGGTTACAGAAAGTGACGATGTTCTTATTGAATGTTCCGCAGCGAGGGCAAAGTACGTCCCCTAAATGAAACGGGTCGGTCTTGATGGTCGCGCCGCAGGCGGGGTTTCGGCAGGTGGACCGCAGGTGGTGCAGCCCCTTCAGGTTTCCGCACTTGCACTCCCAGTTGCCGATGGCGTAATCGACGAACTCGAGCTGCGAAAGTCCGCGGAAATCCGAGATTGGGAATACACTCTTAAAAACGCTCTCCAGGCCTGTATCGTCCCGCTCGCTGGGCAGCAGATCCATTTGAAGAAACCGCTCATAGGATTTCTTCTGGACCTCGATCAGGTTCGGAATCGGGATCGAAGTTTTGATCTTCGAGAAATCGACTCGTTCTCCAAACTTGCTTTGATGGGTGCCGTTTTCCGGGGTTTGCATTCTTTAAAATCCTCTAAAGCAGCGAGAGCCGCTAACGGGAGGCGACAGCGGCCTCCCGATTGAAAATCCGATCTAAGACGAAAAGGCCCGAGGGTAAAAACACACCTCGGGCGTACGATTGGAACGCAGAGCGAACGGTAGTTCATACGAACTGCCGTGCAGATCGCGGGGTACTGAAATCACTGTTAAGGGCCGGGGCTCTCTTTCTCCGGTGTTCTCAATATAGCAAACGCATTACCACTCGTCAAATGGTAGTTTCACAAGGGACTAAGTACGAGCAAACGCAAGCGTTGGTGGGCCAGGCGCCCGTCCGCTGTCCCCTCGCAGAGCGGAAAGCATTGGACCTGCCTCATTCTCTTAGTTCTTAAAATCCAAACCGCCGCCAGTATCCTACCCTGGCGGCGTGGCAGACGAACTAAAAAACTATTTAATTTCGACGGTGGCGCCCGCGTCGACGAACTTCTTCTTGATCGCCTCCGCCTCTTCCTTATTGACGCCTTCCTTCACGGTCTTCGGAGCGCCGTCCACCAGATCCTTGGCTTCCTTCAGACCGAGACTGGTGACTTCGCGGACAGCCTTAATGACATTGATCTTATTAGCGCCCGCCGAGGCCAGCACGACGGTGAACTCGGTCTTTTCCTCAGCCGCCGCGGCAGCCGCGCCGCCACCTCCGCCCGCCGCCGGAGCAGCCGCAACAGCGGCCGCCGCCGCCGAGACGCCCAGCTTTTCTTCGAGCAACTTAACGAGCTGCGACGCTTCGAGCAGCGTCAAGCCCTGAATCTGTTCCGCAATCGCGTTGATGTCAGCCATTTCCGTTATCCTTTGAACTTATTTTCTTTTACGCCTTGGTCAACGACCACGGCTAGATTCCGCCCCACACCGTTAATCGCAGTCACCAGCCGCTGGGCCGGAGCCTGGATCAAGAAAAGAAGCTTCGCGTAAATTTCTTCCTTCGCCGGCAGGCTCGCGAGATCGTTGATCCCGGTAACGTCCACCACCCGCCCCTGCACCATTCCGGCGCGGAACGTGAAGGACGGATTGGCCTTGGCATAAGTCGTCAGCGCTTTCGCCAGCGCCACCGGATCGCCCGACGTGTATGCGAGCGAGCACATCCCCTTCAGGTCTTTGAGAAGCGCTTCGGCCTTGGTGCCCTCAGCAGCCTTTTCGGCGATGCGGTTCTTAATGACCTTGTAACTCGCGCCCGCGCCGCGGATCGCCTTGCGCAGCTCGAAATCCTGACCGACCGTCAACTTCTCATAACCGGTCAAAAAGACGTTGTCGGATTTCTGCAAGTCGGCCTTCAAGGCTTCGAGATCTTTTTTCTTCTCCGGCTTCTTTTTCATGGAATTAGACCGCTTTCAAGTTATACGGCGTCACATCCAGAGGAACGCCGGGACCCATGGTCGAGCAGATTGTAACGCTCTTCACGTATTTGCCCTTTGCTGCCGACGGCTTTGCCTTGACCACGGCTTGCAGCAAAGTGTTCGCATTTTCGAGCAATTTCTCGCTTCCGAAGCTCGTTTTACCCACAGGAACGTGGATAACGCCGGTCTTGTCGACGCGAAATTCGACCTTACCGGCCTTCACTTCCTTCACCGCCTGAGCGACATCCGTCGTCACCGTGCCCGTCTTCGGATTGGGCATTAAACCGCGAGGACCCAATACTTTACCGAGACGCCCGACCGATCGCATCATGTCCGGAGTGGCAACGACCGCATCGTAATCGGTCCAGTTTTCGTTCTGGATCTTGGCGACCATCTCTTCACCGCCGACGAAATCCGCGCCGGCTTCCTGCGCCTCGCGGATCTTGTCGCCGGAGGCGATTACCAGGACCTTCTTCGATTTGCCGAGCCCATGCGGCAGCACAATCGTGCCGCGAACCATCTGGTCGGCGTGTTTCGGATCGACGCCGAGACGCATATGCAGTTCGACCGTTTCGTCGAACTTGGCGAACTTGACCTTCTGGACAAGCGGAACCGCCTGTTCGATGGAGTAGGGTTTCCGCTCGACTTGCGCAGCGGCAGCAGTATACTTTTTACCTTGTTTGCGGCTCATGTTGTGATTGGTCCAAACGGCGGGGCCGCTTTTTCAAGAAAAAGCTACTGCACCCACGCCTCCCAAGGTGACGACTACAAAACCGTAGATTAACAGATCAGAAACGGTCGCGCAAGTGATGGCAGAGCAGCTTCTCCTTCAGGCTCATCTTGTATGAGACAAGACTGCTTGAACCATAGCGGCAGCGACACTGCTATACTCGCTGGAAACGGGAGGTTTGAGAGGACAAATGAAGAGATTCCTGACATGCGCACTCTTTCTGGCTGCGGCCGCGTTCACGGCGCGCGCCGAGAAGCCCAATTTTTCGGGCGAATGGAGCTTGAACGCGGACAAAAGCAATCTGGGTCCGATGCCTCCTCCAACGTCTATGACGCGAAAAGTGGATCACTCCGATCCCTCGCTCAGCATGACGCAGGCGACGACCGGGGGGCCGCAGGGAGATCAGACGGTCACGATGAAGTTCACCACCGACGGCAAAGAAGGCACGACGGAGATGATGGGCAATGCCGCCAAGACCAAGGCCACCTGGGAAGGCGACACCCTGGTGATCAACATCAGCTTCGAAGTCGGAGGCAGCGAAATCAAACTGACCGAGAAATGGTCGCTCGATAAGGACGGCAAGACGCTGACGGACAACTCCCATATCGCGCTGCCGCAAGGCGAGTTCGACATCACCTACGTGATGGACAAAAAATGAAGCGCGCCGCGGCGTTATTGCTGGCCGCCGCGATCGTTTTCGCCCAGTCGATCAGCGGCGCCTATAAGGGGACCTGGAGCGGCGGCAACGGCGGCGGCGATTTTCATCTCACAGTGAAGAGTCCCACCAACGCCGAGGTTGGATTCACGCTCGAAGGCCAGGAAGTGCCCTGCAAGATTACTTCGCTCAAAATCGACGGATCGTCGATCGAAATGGTTTACGAATTCGATCTTCAGGGAAACAAGCTGCAATCGGCCGTCAAGGGGACCCTTCAAGGCAAGACGCTCGGAGGGACGTACAAGACGACGGCGGGCGATTCTCAGGTCGATGAAGGTACCTGGAAAACGGTGTCGCAATAAACCAAGGAGTCAGGATTCAGAATCCGAGAAAGACGCGTTTTCCTCCTGACTCCCGATCACCTCTCCACCATCTTCCGCACGCGATCCAATTCGCGCCTCAGCCTCCCCTCGCGCGCGCCGAGCGAGACGACATACGCCGCGATGATCACCCATGCCGCGGTGAATCCATAAAACATGTAGTCGAAGTTGCGTGTGTCCATTTTCAGATTCCTTTTAAGGATGAGTGCGCGGTGCGGCGCAGCAAATCGATTTGGCGCGCGATCTCTTCCTGCCGCACGCGAATCATCACCAGAGCAGCCGCCAGGAAGAACAACGCGAGAGCGTTCCACCCCAGCGGATGTTCCAGGATCGGATCCATGCGTCCGCCGCCGGTTCGGAAGGTTAACACCGGCCCCGGATGCTGAAGACGCGGGAACCACTCGATGGCTTTGTAAACGAACCACGCGTTGACGGTTCCGAAAATACTGACGACGGCGGACAATCGGGCGCGCTGGCTCGGCTCCTCGACGGCGCGGCGCAGCATCAAATACCCGACGAACACGATACAGCAGATCAGCATTCCAGTCAGGCGGGCATCCCATGCCCACCACACTCCCCACTGCTGCCGTCCCCAGATGGACCCGGTGACGAGATTCGTCAGCGCGAAGGCGAGCGAGACCTCGGTGATCGATGCGGCGAGCGAATCCCACCACAGATCTTTTTTGACCAGATACACGATCGAGCACGCGAGCCCGACGCCGAATCCTGTGAGCCCGAGAATACCGCCGGGAATGTGAAAGTACATGATCCGAAAAATCATGTCCTGCCGCGTTTCATCGGGCAGGCCGAGGAAGATGGTGTGGAGATTCCAGACCAACAGCGCCGCGGCCGCTGTAGTGAAAAGCACGACGAGTCGATTGCGCATAGGAATCACCCCACCAGAACCGTGTCAATCAAAAACGCAGACAAGGATGTAAACACGATATCGAACGCCACCAGCATCTTGATCCAGATCATCTCATCCGCACCTACAGGCCGGCCATTGAGCAGTGCCGTCGTCAGCATCATGGCCGCCATCAGCGCCGGAATCATCAAAGGGTAGACCAGCATCGGCAGCATCAGTTCCCGGATCCGAAGATTCACCGTAAGCGCGCTGAAAAAAGTCCCGATCACCGTCAGTCCCCAGGTGCCGAGCAGCAGCACTGCGATCAGCATGGGAAGCTGCCGGGCCCAGCGGACGTTATAGAACAATCCGAAAACGGGCAGAGAGACCGCCTCAATCAACATCAGCAGAACATAATTCGCCAAAGCCTTCCCGATAAACAGCGCGGAAGCGGGCATGGGAGCGGCGAGCAATCCGTCGAGGCAATCGTTCTGTGTCTCGCGGGAAAAGCTGCGATTCAAGACCAGCGTTCCCGCGAATGAAAATACGAGCCAAACGAGTCCGCCCGAAAATTCCTGCAACTGGTCCGAAGTCGGGTCGAACGCGAAGCTGAACAGGACCAGAATCACGACCGAGAACGCGATGGACGCGTTCAACGCTTCCTTGGTTCGAAATTCCGAACGCAGATCCTTCGCCGCGATGGTCGCGGCCTGCCGCACCAGGGATGGCGCCGGCATTGCCGCCGATCGGGCCGCTTCAAGTTCCGCGATGGCTTCACTGGTCTTCATACGTCCGATACAACCAGCCCGCGTCGTCAATCATCTGTTGCGTCCGCGCGCCCGCGTAGGCGATCTCCCCGCGGCGCATCAGCGCAACATCGGTGGCCAGCACCAGCGCTTCTTTTAATTGATGCGTGGACATAATGATCGTGCGGCCCTTCCGATGCGCGTCCGCCAGCAGGCCTTGCAGCACCGCGATCGCGCGGTCGTCCAGTGCCGTGAACGGCTCATCGAACAGCAGCACATCAGGATCGTGGATGAACGCGCGCGCCACCGCAAGCCTTTGCCGCATCCCGCGCGAGAACTCGCGAACCAGCCCGTCGCGGACGCGATCGAGTCCGATCCGCTCCAGCCAGGCGCTCGCCGCTCTGGCCGGCTGTTCGAGCCCATAAAGACGAGCGAAGATCGTGAGGTTCTCGGCGGCGGATAATTCCTCATACAGGGAAATCCCGTGCCCGAGCACGCCGATCCTCCGCCGCGCCGCAACGTCGCGCGCATTCGATCCAAGTATCCGCACTGCTCCTTCGGACGGCTTGGAAAGACCGGCGATGATACGCAGCAAAGTGGTCTTCCCCGCTCCGTTTCGCCCGAGCAGGGCTACGGTCGAACCTCGCTCCACCTGAAACTTGATGTCTCGCAGCGCCGCGAAATCTCCGTAGTATTTGTAAACGCCTTCGACTTCGAGGGCGGGCCGAATGTGCCCCCGTTCCGGGCTCACGCAGCGCCCTTTCTGTAAAGCATCACGCCGCCGACGCCGAGGATCGCAAACGTCAGCACCAGAATCCATGGCAGCCGATCGTAAATCCGCGCGGAGGCGATTTCGATTTTGGGCGATCCGTTATCTTCTTCCTGCTGTGCCGCGTTTTCAGGAGCGCGCAGCGAGCCCGTTCCTTCAAGCTTCACTTCGTACGAGGCTGCCCGCGCCCGGTAGGTATGAGCGTGAGTCTGCGGCTCTTCGCCGAGGCTGTCGATGCCATCGCCGGTGAGCGTCACCGAAGGCGGCGTCACCAGGAAGGTGCCCATCTCCGGATCGGCGAGCTTGTTTTCGAAGGAACTGCCCGCGGGCAATGTATACGAGATATCGAACCGCGTTTCACCGGGCCGGATCGGATAATCGATCTTGAACACGTTGGGCTGCGAAGTTTTCCCAGCTTCGCGCGTGATGGGCATGCCTCCGGGCGAACTGATCGTGACCTGCGGCTTCCCTTGCGCGTTCTTCGGCAGATAAAACCGCGCCGAGCCCTTCGCGGGATCATTGAACGTTGTGTTTGTTTTGTTTTCGAACATGAACGTCTCGCTGACGCGGACGTTTTCCGTCCCCGGTTCGAGCAGGATCATGTGCTGCCCCGCGCGGCCGATTGACGGATCCTTGGTCGATTCGTAAACTTTGATCTGAACGCCGCTGGCCGGCGTGCCCGGAGTAATCACGGTGTTGTAAGTCGCGCCGCCGTAGATCGCTTGAATGAGCGCGGGACCCGGCGGATAATCTTTGTCGATTTTAAACTTTCCGCCGGCGTCGGATTTTACGGTCGCAAGCGTCTGCATCCCGCCCTGACCCGGCTGGAGCAGGCTGACAACGGCATTCGCCTGTGGCTTGCCCGTCGTTCCGTTCGTAACCACCCCATCGACGGCGCCGAACAGAGCGCCCGCAGCCAGAAGAAAGATCGCGAGCCTCACGACGCCATCGCCTTTCCGCACTCGCCGCAAAACTTCATCGCGCGGGAAAAATGCGCTCCGCAGCTTGGGCAGACATTCTTTGGCGTCGCTTCTATCGGCTTCACGGCTTTGGCCGCAGGGACACCCGCGCCGATTTGATCGATGGCCGCGAGCACGCCCGCCAGCTCCTTTTGCAAACTGAGTTTCGTCTGTTGATAGTCGTCGTCCGACAGCTTCCCGACGCGATATTCGAATTGAAGATCGCGCAGGTTTTCGTAGATCGCGGCTTTACGTTCTTCCAGGTGGCGCGTCGGCGATTCCGGTTCGGGCTTCGGAATATCCTTGGCGCGGATCGACAGCGTGAACACCGTCGTGAGGGCGATGACGAGAATGGCGGCAATAGCGAGCGGCATCTAATCCAGCTTCGAAATGTCCTGCTCGATGCGATCGTGATAACGGTCGAGGATTTGCGGATCGATCTCAGGAACAGGCTGCGATTTCGCGGAAAAGCGGCGGATGAACATCCAGATCGCGGCGAGCCCGATCGCGATCGCAACCCACGGCGCGGTCCAGGCGAACAGCGAAAATCCTTGCGCCGGCGGGACCGCCAGAGCCTGCTTTCCCGTTTCTTTCACGATCGCGCCGACGATCGAATCGTCCGAGTGTCCGGCCAACTGCATCTCGGCAATCCGCTTCCGCATCGGAGCGCAGTAGCCGCATTCGAGCATCGCGCAATCGCCCACGGTGTTCTTGCACGATCCGCAAAGGCAGGCGAGCCGCATCCCGACGCGGCGCACTTCCTCCGACATGATGCCGGATTCATTCACTCCTTTGGTCGGCTGTGCAAGCGCTATCCCCGCGGCCGGCGCCGCCATGAAGAACATCCGGCGGCTAATTTTCTGCTTTGACATGCTTCCCCGCGATCCCCACGACTTCCGTCCGCGCCCAGACAAGTTTCTGCTTCGCCGGCACCAGGCACACCAGCGTGCCGGCGAGCACCACCCAATACCCAATCCAGATCCAGCTCACCAGGGGAAACACATAGGCCTGGATGACGACTTTCTGCCCGTCCGGCGATGTCCCGGCGAAATTCACGTACAGGTCCTCATTCAACCGGCGCCTGATTGCAACCTCCGACGTGGCCGAGCGGGAAGCGCGGTACAGGCGATGCTCCGGCTCGATCCTTCCCAGTTCCTCGCCGTCTTTCGAGACGTCGATATTCAGCCTGCCCCACTGATAATTTTCGTTCTGCCCCTGATCGAAGCTCGCCACGTGCAGGCCGTACCGGCCGATCTGCATTGTCTGGCCGGGGATCACTTCCTGCGTCGTGTCCTTATCGAACGCCTTGCCCGTGAATCCGATGAACATCAGCACGATCCCGACATGCACCAGGTATCCGCCGTAGCGGCGCGTGTTGCGGTGCGTCAGTTCAACCATCGCGGCCAGGAGATTGGTGCTGGACTTGGAACTGATCGCCGCCGCTCCTTTCACGAACTCCAGAGCGATCGTGATCAGAACGAAGGCGCAAAGCATGAACGACATCAGCGCATAGAAATGCCGGACGCCCACCGCGGCCAGAGCGAGCGCGACCCCGAGCGACGCCACCAGCGGCCAGAGGAACGCTTTTTTCAGACTTTCGACGGAGCTTCGCCGCCACGCGATCAGCGGACCAATACCGGTCAGCAGCAGCAGGAACAACCCGATGGGAACCTGAATCCGGTTATAGAACGGAGCATCCACGCTGATCTTTTCACCGGCCACGGCTTCGGAAATTACCGGAAACAGAGTGCCCCACAGAACCGCGAAACAGCTTGCGAGCAGAATGAGATTGTTAAACAGGAAACTCGATTCGCGCGAAAGAACGCTTTCAAGCTGCGCTTCGCTCTTCAGGAAGTCCAGACGATTCAGAATCAGATAGACCGTCGCCGCAATTCCGATCGCGAGGAACGTGACAAAGAATTTTCCGATCGATCCCTGCGCGAACGCATGAACCGAACTCACTACGCCGCTGCGCGTCAGGAACGTTCCGAAGATGCACAGGAAGAACGTCGTCGACACCAGCACGACGTTCCACACCTTCATCATTCCCTTCTTTTCCTGCATCATCACGGAATGTAGAAATGCGGTCGCGGTGATCCAGGGAAGCAGCGATGCGTTCTCCACCGGATCCCATCCCCAGTAGCCGCCCCATCCAAGCACCGCATACGCCCAGCCCGCGCCGAGCAGGATTCCCGTCGTCTGGAACAGCCAGGTCACCAGCACCCAGCGGCGGGTCGTGTAGATCCATCCCTCGCCCGGCTGCTTGGTGATCAACGCCGCGATCGCGAACGCAAACGGCACCGTCGATCCAACATAGCCGAGATACAGATTCGGCGGATGGATCGCCATCGTCCAATATTGAAGCAGCGGATCGAGCCCATTGCCGTCCCCGACATCGACAATTCCCCGTCCGGCGACCAGCACGTTGAACGGCTTGGCGACGAACGAAATCAGAATCAGAAAAAACGTCTGCACCGCCATCAGGATCGCGGTGACGTACGGCATCATCTCGCGGAACTTACGGCGATTGCGGAAAACCACGATGACCGCGTACGAGGCGAGCAGCCAGTTCCACAGCAGCAGCGAACCTTCCTGACCGCCCCACCACGCCGCGAACTTATACAGCATCGACATGGCGCGATTGGAATGCGAGGCGACGTATGCCAGCCGGAAATCTCCCTGGATCAGCGCGTAGACGAGCAGCGCCGACGCCAGCGTGATCAGCGCCCATACGCAGTAGACGGCGCGTTGCGCGCTCAAAACCAGGAACGGCCGTTGCGACCATTTCCCCGCAACCGACGCAATCGCCGCATAGGTCGCGAAGCAAAATGCAAGAAGAATCGCCAGCGCGCCAATATTTTCCATTTCGTCTCTCGAGCTTTAGGCCGCGGGCTTTCTCATCTCGGGCTTCGCTTCATACTTCGAAGCGCACTTCGCCTGGATCTTCGAGGCCCGGAAAACTCCGTCGGCCCCCAGTTTTCCATCGGCCAGCGCCTGCGACCCGTCCTTGAACGTGTCGGGCAGCGGCTCGGTGCCGCTGTAGACCACATTCAGCTTCAGATTGTCCTGAGCAAGCGTGAAATGCACCGTATTCCCATCGCGCTTGATCGAGTTCGCCTCCACATCGCCCCCCACGCGAATCCGCTTGTCGGCATCTTTCGGGAGCTTCGAAACCTCGGCGATCGTCATATAGTAGGTCTTCGTCTCGCTGATTCCGCCAATGGCGAGCCAGGCTAAAGTGCCCAGAATCACAGCGATCAGCAGCCCGAACTTCACGTAAGTATTCATGGAGCGCTTCATCTCCTTTAATAACCTTCAGTATAACGCCGCGGGTAACGCGGTTCTTCCATAAAAACAACGCGATCGGTTTCCAAGCGTCATTCGATTCGAACGCGCGTCGTCTCGAAAACACGAATCGTTTCGAAAACCAAAAGCCCCGGGCATTTGCCCGGGGCTGCGGAATCGCTCAAAACTGCCACGCTCCTGAATGGAGCGCGCGTTATTTCTACCAGTCGGCTCGAATCCCGAGCTGGATTAATCGTCCTTCCAGGTTCGCGCCGCCAGCCTGCGGAGCAAACGTCGGCTGCGTCGTGATCACGCCCAGGGCGTTGGTGGTTGCCGTCGCCAGCACCGAGTTGAAGTTGCGGGTATTGAAGATGTTGTTCGCCTCGGCCAGGAACTTCACGTTCACTCGTTCATGAGCCGTGAAAAGGATGCGCGTGAACCGGCCGTCGATTTGGTAAATGTTCGGCGTCCGGAAGGTATCACGTCCGACAAACAGCGGACGCTGAACGCTCGAGGCGACCTTATCGCCGTTGAGCAGCGTCCCGGTCGTGATGTTCACCTGGTCCCCTGACGAGATGTTTGCCAGCAGCGTGAGCTGGTTGCCGTTCGCCAGACGGTTCATCACCTTGTTGTCGAGTTTGAATGCCGGCGCGAAAACCGCCGACATATTAAACGCCTGCGGGCGGTTCACGATGCTGTTACCCCGATCGCGGGTACGGTTGGTTGGATCCTCGATCGGCAGGTTCTGCTCGAAGCTATTGGCATCCGGCGCATCGCTGATCGTGTGCGACCAGGTGTAGGAAGCGCTCGCCGAAACTCCATTCGAGAAGCGATGATTCAGGTGCACAATCAGAGCTTCGTAGTCCGAAATCGCGCCGATGTCCTGCAACGTGATGCCGTCGAACTGCGGAAACAGACGCGTCGTCGCGTTGACGGCCGAGGAGAAAATCGGACGGCCATCGGCGAGCGTTCCGGTCGGATTGATCAGGTTCATGTTGCGCAGATATCCGAGGTTGCGTCCCGCCGTATGAACATAGCCAAGCGTCAAAGCGTCGTTGCGCGTCATCTCTCGCGTGATCTGGATGCCGGTGTTGATCGTGTACGCGTTCTTGAAATTCGGCGTCACCGCGATGATGCTCGGCGTGCCCGGAGTGACTCCGACCACGTTGGAAAGCTGCGTCGGGAACAGCGGCGCCCCCGCCGATGCCGGACTAAACGATGCCACGAACGAGCGGCTTCCATCGTTGACCAACGCGTTGTACCACAGGTTCGTCGCCGGCGCTTCGTAGAATATGCCGCCGTTCACCCGAACCACCGTCTTCGGATCGATGGTCCACGCGATTCCGAGACGCGGCGCGAAATTCCCGCCCGGAGTCCGGAAGCTGCGAGTGTAGGCGAACGGAGCGTTCGCTTCCGCATCCGGAGCCTGGTAGCGGTCCCAGCGTACGCCATAGATCAACAGCAGATTCGAGCGCACCTGCCAGCTATCCTGCACGTAAAGGTCGTAGAAATTCGATTTATACGAAACGCCCGGCAAACCCACATTGGTCTGATAGGTCGAATAGCAGAGGTTCGATGCAAACGGCAGCCCCGTCGCCGTATTCACGACCGGGCACGCTGTCCCGTTCTTCGCCGCGAGATAGTTCGCCACCGTCGCGAAGGTATAAATGTTGTACGTCGGCGAGCTCAACTGATTGTCATTGTTCTGCTGCCACCCGAAGCCCATCTTGTAGGTGTGCGAGCCGCGAATATAAGTGAAGTTGTCGCTGACGCTCGGAATCTTCTCGGCAAAATGATCGGCCGGAAAGCCGGGACCATAACCATTAAACGTCGCGACCCCGCTGATCGTGATGCGCGGCCCGGGTCCGTCGCCGGGACTCGGAACGTGCTGCTCATTGCGATACGGATCGGACGCGCGAAGCTCGTTCAGCGCCGTCGGAGAAAACGTCGTCAGCCACTGAATTCCTCCGATGTGCGCGCGATCGTGGAAATCTTCCGCCACGTCGAGCGCGTTGGTGGCGCCCACCGCCGTGTTGAACGGATACTCGTTACGGAAGTAGTTGTACCGGAAAAAGACTTGATTCTTCGCGTTGATATTCCAATCCGCGCGCAGGTTGAGGAACTGAGCATGCTGGACGCTTGGCGCGGTCTGGAGCAGGTTATCCGGAATCCCCGCCTGCTGCGCGCTGGCAAGCGGAATCGTGTTCGGCGTCGGAAGCCCGCGCAGCAGGTGCTCGTAGCCGCCGAAGATGAACAACTTGTCCTTCTTCAACGCTCCGCCCGCATTTAGCGCGTAATCGTGCAGATCGATCGCCGGAGGAACGCGATTTGAAGCGAGCAGAATCGTTCGCGCGCTCGAATCCGGCGGACGGCCGATGAAATAAAACTCGCCGTGGAACTGATTCGTTCCCGAATTCGTGATCACGTTGTAGATGTTGCCGGCTGTATTTCCGAACTCCGGAGCAAAACTGTTCGAAACCGTCTGCACTTCGCGCACATAAATATCGGAGATCGGAAACAGCCGCAAACCATAACGGTCGCTCTCGGTGTTCACCATTCCGTCCATCTGATAGTTGATCCGATCGAGAAGCCCGTTCGTGTTGATCGTGCGCGGAATGCCGAGTTCCTGGTTCGGATGCCCGCTCACGCCCGGCTGGAAAATCACAAAATTGTACGGATTGCGGGAGGTCAACGGCAGATTGTCCACCTCCTCGTGTCCGATCGTGCGGCCCGTCGAAACGCGCGAAGGCTCCACGACCGGTGCGCCACCAGTCACCTCGACAGTCGTCGATACCGCGCCCACCTTCAACGCGACATCGATCACGCCTTCGGTTCCCGCATCCAGGCGGATGTCCGTGTGGCGCTGCGTGTCGAAGCCTTCTTTCTTGATCGTGACGGTGTAAACTCCCAACGGAAGATTGGGGAACACAAAGTAGCCGCTATCATTCGAATCCACGGTGCGGGTGAATCCGGTTTCCGCGTTCGCCACCGTGACGTTCGCCTGTGGAACCGCAGCCCCAGCCGGGTCCGTCACACGTCCGCGTATACTTCCATTAATCGCCTGCGTCTGCGAAAAAGCGAGCTGTAACGCAAACGTCATCAAAAGGGATACAAAACGAGCTGTGCGTGCCATTCAACCTCCCAAGTCGTTCAAATTGAAGCAAAAATCCCGAAGCCTAACGTGTGACTACTGTATCATATTAGTTCCAGCTCTGGAACGGATAGCTACCTAGATGATGACAACAAAGAAACGATTCATGATCGCCGGAGCCGTCGCTTTGACCGTTACGGCTGCTGTCGTGGCGCAGCAGGCGACTCCGCGAGTCGACGCTTTCGCGGTCCCCCCCGATCGAGGCGCCGCGGGCATGTCGCGTCTTTTGCGCGAGTTGCAGACGCGCGCCAGCCTCATGCTCTTCACCGCCCATCCCGACGATGAAGACGGCGGCATGCTGACTTATCAGGCCCGAGGCGTCGGAGCGCGCGTCGCGCTGACGACTTTGAACCGCGGCGAAGGCGGCCAGAACGTCATGGCGCCGGATTTTTATGACGCCCTCGGCATCGTCCGTACGCAGGAACTGCTCATCGCTGACCGTTACATGGGCGTTCAGCAATTCTTCACGAGCGTGATCGATTATGGCTTCTCGAAGACCCGCGAAGAGGCGCTGGAGAAATGGAACCACGAGCGCGTGCTCGCCGATTCGGTGCGCATCGTTCGCATGTTCCGGCCTCTCGTCGTCGCATCGGTATTCGTCGGAGGCGCGACCGACGGCCACGGAAATCATCAGGTCGCCGGACAGATGGCGCAGGAAGTTTTCAACGCCGCCGGCGACCCGAACAGGTTCCCCGAACAGATTCGCGAAGGCTTGCGCCCATGGTCGCCGCAGAAGGTTTATGCGCGCGTCCCCAATTTCCAGGTGACCAACGAGGGCATGTACGATTACGCGATCGACAAGTTCGTTCCGGTGAAGTTCACCGATTACGTCACCGGCCAGACCTACAATGCGCGTCCTTCGGTGACGGTCGAGGTTCAGGAAGGAACTCCGGCGCCCGCCGCCGGATTGACGTTCCTGCAAATCGCCCGCGAAGGACTCGGCTATCAGAAAACGCAAAACGGCGGCGGGGCGATCCCGATGCCCGCGCCGATGACCGTCTCCTACCATCGCTTCGGATCGCGTGTTCAGTCGGCCGAAAGAGAAAATGGTTTCTTCGACGGAATCGACATCTCCTTGGAGGGAATCGCGGCGCTTGCAACGGGCGACACGGCATTCCTCAAGACCGGGCTGGCGGGAATCGCCAGGAATGCTTCCGATGCGATGAAGCAATATCAGGTGGAGAAGCCAAGCGGGATTGCTCCCCTGCTCGCCGATGGGTTGAAGAACACGCGGGCGCTCATCGCGCGGGTGGAATCCAGTTCACTCGCCGAGCCGGGCAAAAGCGATGTTCTTTTCGAGCTTCGCGTGAAGGAAGAACAGTTCCAAAAAGCGCTGGCCGCGTCGCTCGAGATCTCATTCGAATCCGTGGTCGCCAATGCCGAGAATCCCGAAGGCGGACGCGGACGCGGGCGCGGTCCATCCACCGGCCCGACAGGTCCACAGAGCAGCGCTGATGCCGCCTTCGCGGCGGGACGGGGAGCGATGATGGGCCGCGGGGGTGGACCGACGTTTACCATCGCAATCCCCGGACAGTCCTTTAACGTCGAGACGCAAGTGTACAATCAGAGCCCGGAAGCGGTTCAAGTCCTCGGCGTCGATGTCGTTCCATCGGATGGAAAGAACTGGAATACGCGCCTGATCGGAAATGCGGCGGCGGAAATCGCTGCCGGCAAGGAAGCGATCACGCGATTCGGCGTCACGGTCCCCGCCGACGCCGCGATCACCCGTCCCTACTATTCGCGGCCCGACGAAGAACAGCCCTACTACGACATCCAGGACAAGCGCTATCTGGGCCTGCCGACATCGCCTTATCCGCTTGCTGCGCGCGCCCGGCTTTCCTATCACGGCGTTCCGTTCGAAGTCGCCGAATACGTCCAGACCAACGAACGCGTCAACGGATTCGGAACTCTCCAGAATCCTCTCATCGTGGCGCCCGCGATCTCCGTCTGGGTGTCGCCCGCCGCCGGAGCGGTCCCAATGAGCATGAAATCGTTCCCCTTCACGGCCACGGTTCACAGCAATGTGAAAGGCCCCGCCCAGGGAACTCTGCGCTTGAAACTTCCGGCCGGATGGCGCTCCAGTCCCAGCGAAGCGATCTTCAACTTCGCCCGGGATGGCGAAGATCAAACAATCGTGTTCACCGTTCAGCCGGATATCGTGAAGGCAGCCGAGTACACGATTACCGCCATCGCCGATTACAAAGGCAAGCAATACACGGAGGGCTATCATCTCACCGGTTATCCCGGCCTGCGCCCCTATCCTTTTTATCGGCCCGCCACCTATAAAGCCGTCGGCACGGAGGTGAAGACCGCCCCGAGCCTCACTCTCGGTTTCCTCCCCGGCACCGGCGACGATGTTCCGAAAGCTCTCGAGGATCTCGGTCAGAAGGTACAGATCCTCGCCGGGTCCGACATCACCCACGGAGATCTGTCGCGCTTCGACGCGATCATTCTTGGAACGCGCGCTTACGCGGTCCGCGCGGAGCTCAAAGCCGCGAATGGACGCTTGATGGAGTACGTCAAGAACGGCGGCGTCCTCATCGTCCAGTATCAGCTCCAGGACTTCGATCACAATTATGGACCGTATCCATTCACGCTTGGACAGAATCCGCAGAAAGTAGTCGACGAAAGTTCCCCGGTGACCCTGCTCGATCCAAAGAACGCCGCCTTCGCGTGGCCGAACAGGATCACGGAAGGCGACTTCAAAGGCTGGGTCGAAGAACGCGGTCACGGGTTCATGCGCAGTTGGGATGACCGTTACACCGCTCTGGTCGAGACTCACGATCCCGAACAGGACCCGCAGAAAGGCGGCCTCCTGCTCGCCCGCTACGGCAAAGGATTCTATATCTACGATGCCTTCGCGCTCTATCGCCAGCTTCCCTCCGGCGTTCCAGGCGCGTTCCGCCTGCTCGCAAACCTTGTAAGCCTCGGCAAAAACCCCGAGTGGAAGTAGCCGCTTGTCCCTCGGAACGCCGCAGTCTTCGGAAGCCCGGATTTCGTGAGACCCCAATCGCGCAATCGGAGATAGGATAGGTACATGCGACGTATTGTTCTTCCGCTGATTTTCGTGACGCTGGCGCTCGCCCAGGTCGATTGGAAAACCAGCACGACACTGCCGGGCGTCGACCTGACAGGCCTTACTCCGGCCCAGAAGACCGCCGCTTTGTCCGTCATGCGCGCCAACGCCTGCGGCTGCGGATGCGACATGATGATCGCTCAATGCCGCCTGTTCGATCCCAAGTGCGCCGTCAGCCGGCGCTGGTCGGACATGGTCGTAAAATCAGCCGCTGCCGGCAAGAGCGCCGACGCTATCCGCGCCGATATTGCGAAACTCGCCAACGAGCCGCCTCCCATCCTCGAATCGGCGGTGAAGCTTTCCATCGACGGCGCTCCCATGCGCGGTCCCGCGAATGCCAAAGTCACCGTCGTCGAGTTTTCCGATTTCCAATGTCCCTACTGCGCCAAGGCCGTCGGCGAAGTGAATCAGGTTCTTGCGAAGTATCCGCGTGATGTCCGGCTGGTGTTCAAGCAGTTCCCGCTCGACAATCATTCCCAGGCCGCGCTTGCCGCCGAAGCCTCTCTCGCGGCTCAGGCCCAGGGCAAGTTCTGGGAACTTCACGACAAGATGTATGCGAACTTCCGCTCCATCAACCGCGAGCGTATTCTCGCATGGGCCAAGGAAGTCGGCATCGATCTCGATCGCTTCGAAGCCGATCTCAAAAGCCACAAATACGCGCCTCGCGTCGCGTCCGAGGTCAAGCAGGGCGACGCCGCGGGTGTCGAGGGCACGCCGACGTTTTTCATCAACGGCAAGCGCCTTAACGCCGCCTTCGATCTCAACACCGTCGGACCGATCATCGCCGAAGAACTGAAGCGCTAAACCTGATACAATCGGCTCGATTTTTTCAGGAGGCCACGCATGCCGAAATTCTCCCTGCTTCTCGCCGCGGCCGCGATTCTTTCCGCCGCGTCGAACGAACCGAACTCGCAGCCGAATCCCTACAGGACAATCGATCACTGGGGCAAACTGCCCGAAGGACGAACCTGGGGCTCGGTCGCCGGAATCGATGTCGATTCGAAAGACCACATCTGGGTCGCCGAACGCTGCGGCGCAAACACATGCGCCGGCAGCAATTTGGATCCGGTCATGGAGTTCGACACCGAAGGCCGGTTACTCAAAAGCTTCGGCGGAGGAATGTTCGTTTTCCCTCATGGACTCGGCGTCGACAAGGAAGGAAATGTGTGGGTGACGGATGGACAGGGGAAGGATGGCAGGGGGCATCAGGTTTTCAAGTTCAGCCCCGATGGTAAAGTCCTGATGACGCTGGGGAAAGCGGGAGTCGCGGGGACCACGCCAGACACTTTCAACATGCCCTCGGACGTGATAGTGGCTCCCAACGGCGACATCTTCATCGCCGACGGACACGGCGGAAATAGCAACAATCGCGTCGTAAAATTCGATAAAACGGGCAAATATGTCACGGAATGGGGCAAAAAAGGCACCGGGCCCGGCGAATTTGACGGGCCTCACTGCCTCGCGTTCGATTCCAAGGGCCGCCTCTACGTCGGGGATCGGAACAACAACCGCATCCAGATTTTCGATCAGAACGGCAAGTATATCGACGAGATGAAGCAGTTCAGCCGGCCGAGCGGCATCTTCATCGATAAGCATGATTTCATCTATGTTGCTGATTCTGAATCGGAATCGGTCTCGCGCAACCACAATGGCTGGAAGCGGGGAATGCGCGGCGGAAAGCTCTCGGACGGAATCGTGTTGTTCTTCATTCCCGATCCCGATGAAAACGCACGGGGAACCAGCGCGGCCGAAGGCGTCGCCGTCGATTCAAAGGGCGCGATTTACGGCGCCGAAGTAGGACCCAAAGATATCAAGAAATACGTCAAAAAATGATCAGAGAGGCGGATTGGGCGGCTTGAAGTAGGTCCGCGGGAGCACCGCCGAACACCATTCGTGTGCGTGGCCGAACGTCTCGCGGTCGCGGAAGAAGACCGCCGTGCCCCAGGAATGCGCCACCGGGATTTCATGATTGGCGAAAAATGAAAGAGTGTTCTGTCCCCAAACACGGTACAGCGCGATGAACCATCCGTAGCCGCGCGTTCGCATCTCGCCAACCATATCGCCCAACTCGTACCGTTCGCCGTGAGTTTTGAGCGGTATCCGCGCGTCCCGGAATTCGGCGCTGACCACTGGATAACGGCGGTCGCCCATCCCGCGGATCACTTCGAGATCGCAGCCCTCCGTCGCCGTCTTCAAGAGGCTCACATCTTCAGGCAGAATGTTGTCATGATGAAGATCCGCGAGCGTTCGGACCGGAACCGGAATGCTCTCGGAGAACCACAAGCCTTCGGTCAGACTGTACGAAGTGAGGCTGTGTCCTGCCGCCTCGGCCGCCAGGTGCAACGGCGCTTCTCCTGAGGCGCCGCCCAGGGCGACGTTGAATCCGTGAAAGCCGGCCCGGCCGCCGCACTTTTCCATCAGGGACTTGAAATTCAGGGGAGATTGCTCGAACGCGAACACCTGGTAGCCTGTGTTCAGAAGCCGGTCGGAGAATTCGCCGCTGCGGGCGCCGACATCAACGGCAATTCGCGTCGGCAGGTACGAGTACAGAAACGACATCAGGCCGATTTCCGGATTCACGGCCGCATAATCCGGGGCCTCGATCCAGAGATCGCGCTTCAGAGCCTGCGGAGCCGATTTGTGTTGATCGAGCTCCGCTTTGAGCTGCGGCAGCGTCTCAACAATGTGAATGTTCGATTGAAGCAAAGCCGTGTGAGTCTCGCTGAATTCCTGAAGCGCAGCCTCCACGCTGTCCAGGCGCTCGTGAACCGTGCGGCTCATGGCATGGCCGCACATCCGCAGGATCTGTTTAATTGACTCACGCAGGCTCATGAGAATTGTATTTCCAGATCGAACCCCTATACGGCCGGGACCGTTGCGGCGGATTCGCCAATGAGTTCCTGAAATCTCCGGTCCACGGCTTCTCCTTTTTCGAGGGACCTCCAGATCCAGTCCGCGGCTCCGTCGTCTCTGTACCGCTCCGACAATTCAAACGCCCTCTCCCGCAGTTTGCGATTTATCTCCGGCGCCGTGATCTGTTCGACTGCCTTGAGAAACGCGTCCCGGCGATAGGGCGCCACCAGCCCCACTCCCGCCGATCGCACAAATCGCGCTGCGGCCGTGTCCGGACTTCCAAGTACCAGAATCGGCGCATGCGAAGTCGCAAAGATATAAGGAATCCTGCTCGGGAAGCTGAGTTGCGCGATAAAGCGGCGGTCATCGGTCTCATCCAGAGTCCCCGAAGGAACGACCACATAGGGAACATCACGGATAATGGCGATCATCGCCTCGTCCGGATCGCATGTCTCCTGCGCGACCACCCCATCTTTTGCCAGGTCTTCTTTCGAACAAGGGAGCCAGGGAAACTTGCCGTTATTGAACCAGCGGAGAGTGATCCCGGATCCGCGCACAGTCTCCCTCAGGAGTTCGATCCACCTCCGTCCCCAGATATTTCCGACAATGACGCCGTCGCGCGACCCGGAACGGAGATGATTCACATGAGCGGGGATGAAGCGTCCCGGCACCAGTGGAGGCATGAACCAGAAACGGGGCCCGTATTTCCGTTCGTATCCGTCGCACAGTTCACTGGAAATCGCCAGGCGCAGCGAAGAACTGCCGAGCAGTTCCGTCATCAATGAATCGGGGATGCCGTCGGCGCACAGGTTCTGATCGTCCATCAGGTACGTACATAAACGGCCCCCGAAAATACTTTTGATCGCGATTGCGTTGAGCGCATCGTCCGGGAAATACGGAATGCATAGGATCCGCTTCACGGTTATTCCCCCGAGCCTCTGCGCGACATTCCAGAACGCGGCATCGCGCGTGGAGCCCTGTTGCGGGATGCATACGTGGCGCGCGCCGAATTCCTGCTCTCCCTGGTAGAAATTCTTCGACCGGACGGAAAGTATGTTCGGTTCCTTTCCGAACAGACGACGGAGGAGTACGCCGACGCCGTGATGATCGTTTATCTCGATGTGACTGACGATCACATCCGCATCCGTCAGGGGCATATACGGCTCAGTCTTGCGGATCAGGCGCGCGAGCTTTTCGGTCAAAACCCGATTGAATGTCCGCGCTTCGGAACTGGCCATGGATGGTCTACGCCGAGGCGCTCCATCGCATGCTGCTTCGAGAAGGAGCGTCTCGAAGCGAATCAGGATAGCCGGCGAAAGCATCGTTGAAGCGGCCATCGAGAGGCCGCCCCAAATCGATGGAGGCCGCCAGCCATTGGGCGACGCCTTTATCGGAAAACATCGGGCCGACTTCAGCCGCGCGCCGCCGGAGCCGCTGCTGTTCCTGTGCAGCGCTCAGGCGCTCCATAGCCTCCAGAATGCGCCCCGAATTGTAAGGCGCGGACTCGCCCACGCCGAAATGCTTCACGAAGCGGGCTCCACAGGTTGTCGAATGGCCGATCACCAGAACCGGCGTGTGCGACACGGCCGATGCGAACAGAATCCGGCCAGGCAAGCTCAATCTCGCTACGCCTTCATCCATGTCGCTGCCGTCCAGCGCCGCGGACGGAACGATCACGAACGGATACTTCTTGAGCACATCCGCCAGTTGGTTTTCCGGGACGACGCCATGAGCCCGGATTCCAGCGCGCCGCATCCTTTCGGGATCGAAGCGCAGCCAGGGAGATTTATTGTTGCCATACCAATCGATCTCCCAGCCGCAGGGGCTCAACTCGTCGCACAACCGGTCGAACCATCGCTGATCCCAAAAACTTCCGATCATCGCGCCCCGGCGGCCTTGCGCTGGAACCGGCGTGATCTGCTTCGCAACGAGATGATCGGGCACGATCGCCGGAAGCAAATGGAAGGGCAGACCGAATTTGTCTTCGTAAGCTCGCTTCAATTCCGGATGCGTAATGAGTCGAAGCGAGCAGCACTCGAGAAATTCCTGCATCAGATCGTCAGCGATTTTTTGCTGCGCGATGTTCTGATCATCCATAATATAGGCGCACAGGCTTGCGCCGAAGGACTTCTGAATCGCGATCGCCGTCAGGAATTCGTCCGGAAGATACGGGACACACAGAACGGTTTCGACGGAGAGGCCGCGCAGGAATCCAAGCGTCTGGAGAAAAAATTCGCGCCGCGACTGCGAGCGGCGGTGCATGCAGACCTGCCAATCGCCGAAATCCTGAATGCCTTGGAAATCGTTGCGCGCGCGAATGGCAATCACATTCGACCAGCCGGCGCAGATCCGCTTTACCAGCGGACCGGTTCCATGCAAGTCGTTGACTTCGTTCGCGGTGATGACGACGTGGACCGGGGCTGCCTTATCCAGATAGCGCACGACCTTCAAGTCGTCTGCGACGACCGTATTCCCTAAGTCGGCAACTAATCCCGTAAGCCGGTCCCGGAGAGTTCTGTTTCGCGGGAAAGCTGATTCCAGATTCACTGCCACAAACTCTCTAAGGATAGAGCACAGGGTCAAGGGTGTCAATCGATTTAGCCGTCGAAAATCGCGGGGATTTTATGCGCCTTATGCGCGGAGACTGAAGATAATGCGGATTTGCGTCCGAGGCTCGGGATTCCTCGATCGATCGCTCCCGGTCGCGCCTTCTTACAAGCTCTCGCTCGGAGAACGCGCGCCGCAACCCGGTATAATCAATAAATCTTCTTCACTCAGGAAAGAAATTCTGATCACCCCGTCACCCCCAAAGCCAAGCCCAAGCCACCGCACCTCGTATCTGAAGGCGCACGGATACAACCTCCTGCTGATTACCGTCGTCGCATGGGTTGCCAACTATTACCACTTCATGAATTTTGGCCTCTACGACGACGACTGGTTTTTCGTGGCGAACCCGTTCCTGTCGCCGGCAAAGTATTGGTTAACCACCTCTTTGTCGGAACAATTCGAGCCGCAGTTCTTTCAGGGACGCCCGCTACAGATCATCTTCGAGTACGGTTTCGCGGAAATAGGCGCGCTTTTCCAAAGTATTCCTGTCGATTATCTGATAGCGTTCGTGTTATTTTCCGGATCAGCGTTGATGCTGTACGAACTCCTGCGGCGCCGTTTTTCGCAGTTGGTGGCGACCCTCACAAGCTTGATCTTCGTCCTCAGCCCACTTTATACCCTCCACCAGTTCCTTAACGGGCAATTCACTTTCGGGCCGGCTTTTGCTCTTCTGTTTGCCGGGATGATCCTTTATGAGCGTGGGAAAAGAGGACAGGCCTACACTTTCGCGGTCCTGTCTCTGATGACCTACGAGAGCATCTTCTTGCTTTTCTTAGCCGCGCCTCTGTTCATTCAGGGACGGCCCGTATTGAAGGGCCGCGGACGCGAATGGATTCGGCATCTTGCCATTTGCCTGGTCATTGTTGGCGTCTGTTGGGCGTCACGCTTGTGGCTTGGCGAAAAGCGCGTCAACTCAGTGGGTCAGGGCGTGCTCTGGTCCGTCTTGCGGTCAACCGTCTATTACGCGGTCACCTGGCCTGGAACGTACCTTTACGCTTTCGTGAAAGCAAACGAAGCGACGGTCGAAGCATGGTTCTTCGCGATTCTATTTTGCTTAACGCTGCCTGTACTGCTTCGGCGGGCGCGTAACGACAAGAGCGCGGCATCTCCCGCAAAATGGCCGGATTTCGGATCGGCTGTTTTCACGGCAATTTTCCTGACGTTTTGCGGATGCCTCACCTCGTACTACTTTTTCTTCCGCGCCGAACCGATCTTCGTGGTTGCTGGCCGCGACACGCGCATTAACGTCGCGGCGACCGTCGGATCCAGCTTGCTCATTGCAATCTTGCTCGCCTGGTGGATTGAGATTTCCCGGGCGGCGTACGCGCGGGTGATCGCATATCTTGGAACCGTCGCCGCCCTGACCGTGCTGTTTCTCTACACGTTCGTGGTTCAAAATGACTACGTTCGTGAATGGGACGATGAGCGTTCCGACATCGCCCAGATCATCCTGCTGACCCCGGATATCGAGCCGGACTCGATTATCATCATGAAGCATCATTTTTACCCCGTCAGCCTCAGGAACGGAGGTTTTAGGCGCCGCGCGATCGGGTTCGAAAAGACCCTGTACGAGCCCTATTTCGAGCATCTGTTCGGAGTGAGTCCTGCGCCGAAAATGTTTTACTGCTACTCGGATGCGTGGCCCAAGTTTCTCAAACTCGATCCGGACGGATATTTTTCCTGGACCGCGGACAAATTCGACGGGCGGTGGTTCCCTTACCCCGGTGGTCGACGCCGGCCCGGCCGCTTCATCGTCATGGACGAAGTCGAGCCAGGGCATATTGTCCGTCATACCGAGCCAACCTATGTGGACGGGCAACAGATCGTGCAGATGCCCGGTCCACTTAAGCACCGGCCTCTATGGATTACGGTGCCGGATACACCGTTTAATCACCAGTTCATTCCCTGGTTCGCAATCGAGCAGATGAAAACGCTCCAACCGGCGGCGAACTGATTTACGCCGATTCGGCGAGGCGGCGTTCGAGTTCTCGAATTCCCTCAAACGATCCGACCTCGTAAAAGCGCTCCGGCACTTCGTAAGCAGCCAACTGCCCTTCCCCGAGCAGTTGCTGATACAGCGCCGCGAGGTCCGCCGGCTCCTCCCCAGGAACATGGTCGAACGCAGCGGCGCGAAATAATCCGAGGCCATAGTCGATGTGCTTCATCGCCGCGGTACGATTCCTTTTGTCATAAACGCGAATCGAACCGTCCGGGCCGAGTTCGACATTGCTGCGATCCCACTGATCGTCGTTGCGAAATACGGTCATCAATCCCTGCTTGCCGGATTGCTGGAATCGGCGGGCGATCGCAGCGTAGTCGCAAGGCAGATAGGAATCACCGTAGAGGACGAAGAACTGGTCGCCGAGTTTCGGCAGGGCCCGTTTCAGCGCGCCGGCGGTTCCGAGCAGAACCGGACCGTCGAAAGAATAGCCGATGTGCAGCCCGAAACGGCTCCCGTCGCCGGCGTAATCGCGAAGCATTTCCCCGAGATGTCCCGCGCACAGAACCACGCGCTCAATCCCGGACGATTTCAGCAACCGAAGCTGATGCGATAGAAATGTATCGCCGGCGATTTCGACGAGGGCCTTGGGAATCTGCTGCGTCAGCGGATAGAGACGCGTCCCGAGTCCGCCGCATAGGATCGCAACCGGAGGAATCGCATTCATTGCGTGACGATCCGGGTGCCTTCGAAATCGAAACGGAAGCGAACCTCGCGCATCCCTGCCTCGCTCAGGGCGTGCCGGCAGCGGCGCTTGTCCTCGCAGTAGAACAACAGGAATCCGCCGCCGCCCGCCCCGATCAGTTTGCCTCCCAACGCTCCGTTGCGCCGCGCCAGGTCGTACCACTCGTCGATGTGCGAATTGCTCATCGATCGCGACCGCTTCTTTTTGTGCTCCCAATGTACATTCATCAGGTCGGCGAACTGCTCCAGGCATCCCGATTCGAGCGCCTGCTGGCTGCGAAGTCCCAGATCCTTGATGAAGTGCAGATTCTCCAGCATGTCCGGATCTTCGCCGCGGCTTTTCGAATCCTGCTCTTTGAGAATCGCCGACGCCGACCGCGAAAATCCCGTGAACATCAGCAGCAGATTGTCCTCAAGGTTTGAGAGCGTCTCGCCGGAAATTCTCAGCGGCCAAGCCTCCACGCTGTCGTCCGGATTAAAACGGAAGCAGGTAATTCCTCCGTAGGCCGAGATGTACTGATCCTGTTTGCCGATCGGCTCGCCGAGTTTTTCCAGCTCGATTTCGCATGCCTGCGCCGCCAGTTCCGCGGGGTGAACCAGATTCTTCTGGTAGGCGTGAAGCGCCTTGAGCAGGCCCGCCGTGAAGCTCCCGGACGAACCCAGCCCGGTGCCCGCCGGAATATCGGCCATGCTCGTGATTTCGAGATCGGGATCGTGCAGCCCGACCATGCGCAGAGCCTCACGGACGATCGGGTGCTGCACCTCGTCCGCGCAGCCGACGCGCTCCAGATGCGAATACTTCACGATCAGCTCGCGCACGAAAATCTGATGGAGCGTGATATAGACGTACTTGTCGATCGCCGCCGCGATCAGAAATCCGCCGAATCGGCGATAGTAAGACGGAAGATCCGTTCCCCCGCCGCCCAGCGAAAGCCGGAGTGGACTCCTGGTGATAATCATGTTTTGGATTTTTCGTAAATGCAGTCCACGATTTCCAGCGCCGCCTTCGCATCCTCGAGAGTGGGACCGCGGCTCACGCCCGTGCGAATCGATTCCTCAAAGTCGGCCATTTCGAGAGCCCAGGAGCGGTCCTCGCCGGGAAATTCCCAGATCGTCGTCTCCGGCGGCCCCATTTGGGGAAGCATGCGATAGAACGCAATCCGCTCGACTCCATAACTTCCGCCGAGCCCCTGGATGTCGAGCTTGCCGTCGCGGCCATAGATTTCCAGCGAGAACATGTTCTTCCATTCCGTGCAGCTCACCTGAAGCCACGCGATCTGGCCGCCGCCGGTCGAAAGCATCATAAATGCGTTGTCGTCGACGGGCATGTTCCAGAAATAGGTGGCTGCGCGGCCCTCGATGCGGGAAAAATCGCCCAGAAACCAGCGCGACAGATCGATCAGGTGAACTCCTTGGTCGATCAGCTCTCCGCCGCCTGAAAGCGCGGGATCCGCGCGCCATTCTTTTTCGTATCCGACGCGGCCGCCGTGACCGTACCGCCCGCGCAAAAACATGAGCGTACCAAGCGCTCCGGAATCGATCACCTGGCGCGCCTTCTGAAGCGCCGGGTGGTAGCGGTGATTGAAGCCCACCTGCACTTTTACTCCCGTCCTACGCGCGGCCGCGCTCACCGTATCGAGTTCCGCCGCCGACCGCGCCGCGGGCTTTTCCACAATAACGTGCTTTCCTGCTTCCGCCGCGGCGGCTGAAACCGGCGCGAGCCACTGATTGGTTGTCGCCACGATCACCGCGTCTACATCGTTCGACTGCGCGGCCAGTTGCCATTCGTTCGTCGCTGCCGCGCCGTATGCGGCTGCGAGCTTCTCCGCCCGCTCAGGAATCGTGTCCGCCGCGATGCCCACCCTGTGTCCGGCCGCATGCAAGGCGCGCGCGCGCTTCTGTCCGATCAATCCGCAGCCGATAATCGCGAAATTCATTTCGAAGCAGTCAATTTTAGCGCAGGTGTATTTCCTTGAAACGTGGCATAATGGCAGATTGTAGCGTGACAAATCGGCCCTACATCAGTTTAATCCTTCCCGCTTTCAATGAGGCCGCCACCATAGGGAAAACAGTTGAAGAAGCGATCCGCTATTTTTCGCGCCGCGGGTGGACGTATCAAATCATCGTCGCTGCCGACGGCGAGGATGCCACTCGCGACATCGTTTCGAAGATGGCCGCCGTCAATCCCAACCTTCACGTGATCGGGAGCCGCGAGCGGCTTGGAAAAGGCCGTGGCATTCGCATGGCGGTAGCTCTGGCAACGGGCGAAATCATCGGGTATGCCGACGCCGACAACAAAGTGCCGATCGAGGAGTTCGACAAGTTCGAACCCTGTTTCGCCCAGGAGTTCGACATCGCCATCGGTTCCCGCGGACTGGCGCAATCCACCATCTTGCGGGCACAGCCCTGGTATCGCCGCGTCGGATCCCGTACTTTCGCGGTGGTATTGCACGCGATCGTCGGACTCAGAGAATTCGTGGACACGCAGTGCGGTTTCAAGTTTTTTCGCCGCGGCGTTGCGCAAAAAATCTTCGCGGCGCAGCAGATCGACGGCTATATGTTCGATATCGAGGTGCTCGCAATGGCGCAGCGCCTCGGCTGCCGGGTGGCTCAGATCCCTGTCGTCTGGCGGGACGACGGAGACAGCAGGCTGCAACTGGTTCGCGGGAACCTTCAGAACGGCCGCGACCTCTTTCGGATCCGGGCATCGTTGCGCTCGCTCGATCGGTCCGAACAAACCATCGCCGCCAAGGGCGCCGCCCAAGGTTAGGGAACACCTGCCCCCGGGGTTACGTCTCTCCTTTTGGAGCAACTGATGTACTGCACCAAATGCGGGATTCAACTCGACGATAAGGCAAAATTCTGCTCGGATTGCGGCGCGCCAACCAGCAATAACGCGTACGCCGCTCAGCCTTATCCCAGACTGAGCCGGCCGCGCGAGGATCGCAAGATCGCCGGCGTTTGCGCCGGCTTCGCACGTTATCTGGGCATAGACGTTACACTTGTCCGGCTGATCGCCGTCGTGCTCGCCCTCTGCCCGCCGAGCGTCGGGCTGATCGCTTATCTGGTGGCCTGGATCATCATGCCCAATGATCCGCTGCGGCTGCCCGCGGCCACGCAGGCCGAAACCACTGCGTAAGCGGATTACTCACATCGCAACGCCGTAATCGGACCGGCGCACGCGCGATCGCCTTCTTCGCTCGTCCAGTAAACGCCGCCAGAGATCCCGGCGGTCCGAACCACAACGGTAAGTCGTGGAAATCGTCACACTAATCCCGCTATAATGAATTTTCCGGCCTGTCCGCGGCGGGGTGGGTGTGCCATGTTCTTTCACGTTAGAGACCTGGAGGTTCGTGCTCGTGATTTCGACGTCGAACTCAAACCAGGGGAAGTGGAGTTCCTGGATCCTAAACTCCGGCAAATCGGGCCTTTAAAGGCCTCCGGCAGGGTCGAGCTGGTAACCGGCGCCCTGGGCGAAATTCGGGTGAAAGGCCGCCTGAAAGCGGAGATGGAAGCCGAGTGCGACCGCTGCCTGGAAGCCGCGCGTTTCCCGGTGGATTCGGATTTCGAGTTATACTACCGTCCTGTCGAGGAAGGCTACGGCGAGGAGGTAGCGATCGACAAAAGCGAAGCCGAAATGGGCTTCTACGAAGGCGACGGGATCGAGTTGAACGACGCTCTTCGCGAATTTGTTTTACTCGCGCTGCCGATGCAGCGTGTCTGTTCGGAGGCTTGCAAGGGAATCTGCCCGGTGTGCGGGCAGAACCGGAATCAGAAAGATTGCGGCTGCCACGCGGAAGCGGTCGATGAACGTTGGGCAGCTTTAAAAAATTTGAGTAAGTGAGTTACGATGCCTAATCCAAAACGACGTCATTCCAAGCGCCGCACCTCGGCCCGACGCACGCACGACGCGCTGCGCCGCTCCATTCTCGCCGAGTGCCCCAATTGCCACGAGCCTAAGGTCCCCCATCGAGTGTGCCCGCACTGTGGAAAGTACAAAGGCCGCGAAGTCGTCGAGGTCGCCGAAGAGTAATCTCCGCCTCCATGACCACGATCGCGGTTGACGCCATGGGCGGCGATCTCGCCCCCAAGCCCGAGGTCGAAGGAGCGATCAAGGCAGCCACGTCTTTGAATCAAACGGGGACGAACGTCAAGATCGTTCTGGTTGGAAAAGAAGACGTTCTCCGCCGCGAGCTCGCCTTGCACCCCAACGCTCAAGGTCTACCCATCAGGATTCACCACGCCTCCGAAGTGGTGACGATGGAGGACTCGGCGGCCAAAGCGTTCCGGGGTAAGAAGGATTCTTCCATTCGCGTCGCCTGCCGCATGCAGCGCGACGGCGAAGTTCAGGGAGTCGTGTCCGCCGGCAACACCGGAGCCTGCATGGCGACCGCCAAAATGGTCCAGGGCATGATCCGCGGCGTCGACCGTCCGGCGCTCGCCTCGGCTCTCCCTACCGCCAAAGGAAAACCCGTCGTTCTCGTCGACGTGGGTGCCAACGTCGATTCCTCCGCTGAAATGCTCGCCCAGTTCGCCGTGATGGGCGAAATCTATTCGCGGATTATTTTCCGGAATAATTCGCCGCGCGTTGGCATTTTATCGATTGGAGAGGAAGAGCATAAGGGTAACGAATTGACTCGCTCCGCGACACAGTTGATTAAGGCCTTGCCGATCAACTTCATCGGCAACGTCGAGGGCCGCGATATCTACACCGGTGATGTAGACGTAGTGGTGTGCGACGGCTTTATCGGCAACGTCGCGCTCAAAGTCAGCGAGGGCCTGGTGGACATGATCAAGAACATGTTGCAGGAATCGCTGGCCGAGACCGTGACGCGCAAAATCGGCTACGTCCTTTCGCGCGCCGCTTACCGGGATTTCCGCAAGCGCGTCGATTATTCCGAGTACGGCGGAGCTCCGCTGCTCGGGGTCAAAGGCGTGAGTATCATTTGCCACGGCCGGTCGAACGCGAACGCGATCAAAAACGCCATCCGCATCGCCGCTGAATTCGCGGCCGGCAAGGTTAACGAGAAAATCGCAGCCGAACTCGACGGAGTCGCATCTTCGAAAGTAGCCGGAAAATGAACCAGGGAGACGCCAGTCAGAAGTCAGGAATCCAAATCCTGGCTTTCCTGCTCTGTTGCGCCTTCACAGCACAAGCCGCGAAGCTCGATCCGGTCCACTGGACTCTCACCTCCGAATCCGATAAAGCGCCGCCAGGTTCTTCGATCGTACTGAAGCTCAGCGCCAGCCTCGACGAGGGTTGGCATCTTTACTCGCTCACAACTCCGAAGGGCGGCCCGATCCCAACGACGATCGGGTTGCTCGACAATCCCGCGGTTGCCGGATTCAAGCTTTATCAGCCAAAACCGGAGCGTAAGTTCGACCCGAACTTTAATCTCGATACGGAAACATTTCAAAAAGAAGCTATTTTTTGGATTGTCGCCGATCTGAAAAAGGACGCGCCCCCGGGACCGCTTGAAATCTCCGCCTGGGTTCGTTATCAGTCCTGCGACGACCGGCAGTGTCTGCCGCCAAAGAAGAAAACGGCTGTATTAACTTTAACTTTGGATCCCTCGGCTCCAACGCCTGTTGGGTTCGTTCGGCAGAATGATTACACCGAAATCACGCCCGGCGCGACTGCTCCTGCTGCTCCGGTTTCCACGCCCAAAACCGAAGACAGCCTGGCGACTTTTCTGCTGACGGCATTCGGATTCGGCCTCGCCACGATCTTTACTCCGTGCGTCTTCCCAATGATTCCGATCACTGTCTCGTTCTTTTTGAACCAGCGCGGTGGCATCGTTCAGGCGTTCGTTTTCTGCCTTGGAATCATCGTTTTGTTCTGTGCGCTCGGCTTTGGTGTCGCCGCGGCTGTGGGACCCTTTGGAGTGGTTCAACTGGGCTCCAATCCGTGGGTGAACGGATTCATCGCGCTGGTCTTCGTTGTCTTCGGCCTCAGCCTTCTGGGCGCGTTCGAAATCACACTGCCGTCCAGTCTCCTGACAAAGCTCGATTCCGCTTCCCGGCGGGGTGGGTATCTCGGAACCCTCCTCATGGGTCTGACCTTTTCGCTCACTTCATTCGCCTGCGTCGGACCGTTCCTGGGCACGATCCTTGCGGCTTCTGTTCAGGGAAAGAGCTCGCAACCGGTTCTCGGCATGGCCAGCTTTGCCACCGGCCTCGCTTCTCCGTTCTTTTTCCTCGCGGCGTTTCCGTCCTATCTTAAAAAGCTCCCCCGCAGCGGCGGATGGCTCGCTCGCGTGAAAGTCGTCATGGGATTTGCAGTGCTCGCGTTCATGCTGAAGTATGCATCGAATGTGGATCAGGTTCTGCAAACCAACTGGATCACGCGCGAACGGTTTCTCGCCGCGTGGTTCGTGTTATTCACTATGGCCGGACTTTACCTGCTCGGGCTGCTGCGCCTGGAGGGAGTCGAACCCGGCGATCACCTGGGCATCGGACGGCTCTTGACCGCGTGCGCCATCCTCATCTTCGCCTTCAGCCTGCTGCCCGGGATGTTTGGATCTCCTCTCGGAGAACTCGACGCCTTTGTACCCGTGGCAACGAGTGGTCCCGGCCGGACCTCGGCCGAAGCTGCACAGCCATGGATGAAGAATCAATATAAAGAAGCGCTCGATCAGGCGCGGCAGCAGAACAAACTCGTGCTGGTCAGCTTCACCGGATACGCCTGCACGAACTGCCATTGGATGAAAGCGAACATGTGGCCTCGGCCCGAAATCGCTGAGGAAATGAAGAATCTGGTCCTGGTCGAGTTGTACACGGACGGCACCGACAAGGCGTCTGAAGAGAACCAAAAGCTCGAAGACGAGAAATTCCAGACAGTTGCCATTCCTTACTACGCAATTCTCGATCCCGATGGAAAAGTGCTCGCGACGCTGCCCGGCCGCTCCACCAATCCGCAGGAAGTTCTCGCCTTTGTCAAAGCTGGGAAGTCGTAGCTGCCGCCCGGCTTGTCAAAGCTTGAAACGTTTGACCGTCTGAAACTCCCTCTATAACGTTAGTCCAAAATAATACGGAGGAAGTCCATGTACAAGTCGTACGGACGGCGTATCATGTCGTACGCCGGAATTACTGCGTTGATTGCTGGATCTGTCTTTGCGGCCGATCAGGATGGAAATAACGGGAACGGGAACAATGGCTGCGGCAATCTGCCGGGCTATACCGCTCTCAAGAACGCGCTGCAATCGGCAACTCAAACCGAGCGCAGCGGGCTGAACAACCAGATGTGGGCCACCATCGTCGACCGCGACGGAATCGTTTGCGCCATCGCGTTTTCCGGCAACGATCGCGGAGCACAGTGGCCTGGAAGCCGCGTGATCTCGGCTCAGAAGGCCAACACGGCAAATTCGTTCAGTCTCGACAGCTCGTCGAACAGCAATGGATCGGGCCAGCCGGCCGGTCTCGCATTATCGACCGCGAATCTCTATTCGGCCGTTCAACCCGGCGGCAGTCTCTACGGTCTCCAGGCGAGCAATCCGGTCGATACCGGCAACGCATATCAGGGGCCGTCCTTCCGCTTCGGCACGGCCAACGATCCACTGGTCGGCGGCAAAGTCGGCGGCGTGAACGTCTTCGGCGGCGGACTCGGACTGTATGCCGCGGGCAAGAAGATTGTCGGCGGTATTGGTGTCAGCGGCGATACCTCGTGCAGCGATCACTATATCGCCTGGCGCGTCCGCAACCTCCTCGGGCTCGATCACCTTTCCGGAGTTGGCGGCGTGAGCGGCGATGCGGCTCACCCGGATAACATCATCTTCGACATCACGCCCAATCCGGCGGGCGGGACCGGCAACAGCGCGGGCGGATTCGGTCATCCGCACTGCATCAACGATACGCCGACTACGCCGCTACCCGCGGTTCAGCCCTAGTCGCGACAGTACAGTAAAGAAGCGCGTTGGTGACAGAAACAGAAGGGACTGCGGCGTCTCAGTCGCCGATGATCTTCACCAGCGCGCGTTTCCTGCGGCGTCCGTCGAATTCACCGTAGAAGATCTGTTCCCACGGGCCGAAGTCCAGCTTGCCCTTTGTGACCGCGACGACCACTTCCCTGCCCATTACCTGACGCTTCATATGAGCGTCCGCGTTGTCCTCGCCCGTCCGGTTGTGCTGGTATTGGGATGTCGGCTCGTGCGGCGCGAGCTTCTCCAGCCACCGATCATAGTCCTGGTGCAAGCCGCTCTCGTCATCGTTAATGAACACCGACGCCGTGATGTGCATGGCGTTGACCAGCACCAGACCTTCCTCTACGCCGCTCTCGGCAAGGCACTGCTCGACCTGGCGCGTGATATTGACGAACGCGCGTCTGGTGGGAACCTCAAACCATAGCTCCTTCCGGTAGCTCTTCATGCTTCGAGTCTACCCGGCGGCGCGGCCCCCACGGCGATTCATAAATTTGTTAAACTCAGAGGCTTAGCGAATGCGGACCCCCCGAAACCTTCGCGCGCCGGCCGGGGTGGCAGTGGCAAGCTTATTCCTTGCCAGTTGCGCCACGACGACCAACACACAGCAGCAGTTCCGGACGTTTTTCCTGCCGCCCCAGAAGACCCCTCAAGCAAACCAGCCCCAGGAGCCAGTTCCCGAACCGCCTCAGCTCCAGGCAGAGCTATACCAGAACGAAGGACCAGTTGTGATGACTGCCCTTCCTGATGCGCTGCCACGCCCCAGCGATGCGGATTTCTTACTCAAGCGCGCCGACGATCGTCTGGCGGCGGGAAGGGCCGCTTATCAGAACGGTCAGATCGGTGAAGCGCGGCGCGAGTTCAATCGCGCCCTGGAGATTTTGCTGACGGCCCCGGAAAATGTCGCGGACCGTCCCAGGATTGAGCACCGGCTGGAGGATATGGTCGATGCGATCTATCGATACGATATCGATCCCGGCGGCGCAGATCAGGACAAGCCGTCGTACGATAAAGCCCCGCGCGACGAGTTTTTAGAGTTGACATTCCCGGTGGATCCCAGCCTGCGGACCAAGATCAAGGAACAGATTCAGGCGACGACGTCGCAACTGCCGCTGGAAGAAAGCGATGCAGTGGTGGGAGCGATCCATTACTTCACCAGCGAACGCGGCAAGAAGATCATCGCGGGCGGCCTGCGCCGTCAAGGGCGGTACAAAGAGATGATCGAGCGCGTGCTGGCCGAAGAAGGACTGCCGCCGGAGTTGATCTTCGTCGCCCAGGCCGAGTCGGGCTTCCTCCCGCGCGCGGTTTCCAATAAGAAGTGCGTCGGATTATGGCAGTTCGCCCAGTTCCGAGGCAGGGAATACGGTTTGAACCAGACGCCGGCGACCGATGATCGGATGGATCCGGAGAAGGCAACGCGGGCGGCGGCTCGCCATCTCCACGATCTCTATGATCATTTTGGTGATTGGTATCTCGCGCTGGCGGCTTACGATTGCGGGCCGGGTTGCGTGGATCACGCCGTGATGCGGACCGGCTATGCGGACTACTTCATGCTGCGGAAGCTGAATGTGTTGCCGAAAGAAACCGCGAACTATGTTCCAGTGATCCTGGCGATGACGATCATCGCGAAGAACGCCAAGGATTATGGCCTGGACAATCTCGACGTAGAGCGGCCGATGGAGTTCGACACGATCGAACTACAGAGTCCAACTCACATCGCGCTGGTGGCGGACGCTCTGGAACGCCCGATCGGCGAGTTGAAGGATCTGAATCCGGCGCTGTTCAAGCCGGTGGCGCCAGCCGGCTATTCACTGCACATTCCCAAGGGTACGCTTCCGGCGCTGGAAGCGGCGTTCAACGTGATTCCGGCGAACCGCCGCGATTCATGGCGAATTCATCGCGTGCAGGATGGCGAAACGATAGCGACGCTCGCGAAACAGTTCAATGCGCAGCCGTCCCTGCTGAGCTCCGCCAACCACGACGAACTCCCGCGGCCGGGCGAGTGGGCTGCAATTCCCATCAGCTATCCGGGCGAGCGCGTTGTCGCGGCGAAGAAGCCGGTGGCGAAATCGGCCGCGCCGCGCAGAAAGCCGGGAACGAGCACAGCGGCGGTGCGGAGATCGAAATCATCCACAGCGAAATCGGCCGCCGCGCGCCGCGCGCAGAACGCCAAGGCGCACTCCAGCTAATCGATCGCACCGGCGTTGAACTGGGCCGGCCGATGTTATCCTGTCCGTAGCAGGACTCTTAATGGGTTACAGCAGCCGTTCGTACGCCCGCCCTTACCTTGGGCTTCCTGGATTTCCGCCCGGAATCAAATGGCTCCTCATTTCGAACATCGGGGTTTTTCTCCTCCAGTTCTTCCTCGGAGGGACCACGCTGGGACAGATCTTCGGATACTTTGAACTGGTTCCCTCGGCGGTCGTGAGGCACCTTGCCGTCTGGCAACTGGTGACGTACATGTTTCTCCACGGAGGAATTTCGCACATCCTGTTCAACATGCTGACGCTGTGGATGTTCGGAAGCATGCTCGAATCGGCGTGGGGGACGCGGCGATTTTTACAACTGTATTTTTTCAGCGGGATCGGGGCGGGAATCTGTATCGTTATCCTGAACTACATTTTGGGCGGAGCGAACGTCCCCACGATCGGAGCATCGGGAGCCATCTTCGGCGTGATGCTTGCGTGCGCGATGGTGTGGCCCGATCAGATCGTGCTGATGAGTTTCCTGTTTCCGATCAAGCTGAAGTACATGGTGATGATCTTCGGCGCCATCGCTTTCCTGGGCGCAATGAACATCAACAGCGGGGTGAGCAACATCGGTCATCTGGGCGGGATGCTGTTCGGCTATATTTTCATGAAACTCCCGAGGGTGCGCAGGTCGGGGTACCGGCCCCTGGGAGGGATTCAGGATTCCTACAATGCCTGGAAGCTGGCCAGAGCGAAGAAGAAGTTTCAGGTTTATTTGAAGAAGCAGAGATCGAACGATATCAACTGATGGGCAACCGCGACTTTCACCATTACGTCAGTTTTGATAGGTAAGCAATGCTGCTGAGAAGAGGTGTGTCTATGAAAGCCTTCCGGATTCTTGCGATGTTATCGGCCGGCGCCGTCGGAATCTCGATTGGCATGTGGGCCCAGGGTCCCGGTCAGGGGAGCGAGACGGTCGCAAAGCCTAAGAAGAAGGTGGACCCGCCGGATCCGTCGAAAGACCCATCGGCCGGCGCCACGACCGCAGCGGCTCCAACACCAGCGCCTTCGAGCGGCGATAAGATTCCGTCGAAGTACAAAAAGACCGATTCGGTTCCCGAAGGCGTCCCGACCTTTCGCACGGATGCGATGACGGTGACTGTCGACGTTGCGGTGCTCGATAACAAGAACCACTTCATTCCGAAGATCCCCAAGGGTAATTTCCGGATTCTCGAAGATAACGTCCCACAGCAGATTACCGGTTATTCGATCGGCGAAGCGCCGATGACAATTGCCATGGTGATCGAGTTCTCGAACCGCTATCAGAAGTTCTACAGCGAGCCGTGGTTCCAGACGCTCAACGCTGCTTACGGATTCTTACAAACATTGAAGCCGGAGGATTATGTCGCGGTGGTGGCATATGACATCCGCCCCGAGATTCTGTCCGACTTCTCAACCAACCGTCAGGACGCTTACGAAGCGATGCAGCGTCTCCGCATTGCGGCGTTTTCGGAATCGAACCTGTATGACGCATTGACCGACACTGCCAATCGCATGCAGGACATCGAGGGACGTAAGGCGATTCTGCTTCTTTCTTCCGGAGTCGACACGTTCAGTAAGCTCACGTTCGACAAGACCCGCAAGATTCTTCAGGACGACGGCGTACCGATCTACGCCATCGGATTGATGCAGGCGATCCGCGAGATTATGGATCCATATATGGGGTCAATCCAGCGCATGGATTTCCTGCAAGCGGACAATCAGATGCGCACGTTCGCGAAGGAAACCGGCGGCATGGCTTTCTTTCCGCGCTTCTACGGAGAGATGCCGGGGATCTTCGGCTCAATCCAGGAAGCGATGAGGAATCAATACGTGTTGAGCTACTCGCCCTCCAACCAGGAACGCGACGGGAAGTTCCGGAAAATCAAAGTTGACCTGGTGAATCCGGAAACAAATGAGCCTCTGCGTGTAGTGGATGAGAAAGGCAAGCCGATCAAGTACCAGATTGTCGCGAAGGCCGGATATACCGCTCCACGCAAGGTCGAATAAAGCTACAAAGTCAAGAATTCCATCTCGCCGTTTTTGAGCCGATTACAAATGCATTGACATGGGTGTAACACCTCTGTTACTTTCACCTTGTTCCCGACACATGCCTGCCCGACAATTACCTTCACCGCACAGCCGAATCCTCCTGGTCGACGATAACGCGAACGGTTTGAGCGCGCGGCGCTGCGTTCTCGAGGAGCTTGGGCATCGCATCACGACGGCATCGAGCGCCGCCGAAGCGCTGGAGCACGTCGCCAGTCATCGTTTCGACCTCATGGTCACGGATTATAAGATGCCGAAGATGGACGGCGTCGAATTAATCACGCGCGTGCGCAAACAGTCGCCGGAAACCGCGGTCATTTTGTTATCGGGCTTCGTAGACGGACTAGGACTCAGTGAAAGTAATACTGGGGCTGATGTCGTGATTCAAAAAAGTAATAATGAAGTGGCGCATCTGGTAAGGTCGGTCGGACGACTGCTGCGGAGGAAGAAGCCGAACGGTTCCGAAGGCGGCGTCCGCGCGCGGCGACGCTCCGTCTAAGCCACGTTTATTTTACACACGACGGCTCTGCCGCACGCCGCTACAATACAGGTAGATGATGTGGTTGGCGATCGCGGCCCTTCTGGTGCAGAGCGTCGATTATCAGGCTGAAGGAATTAAGGCCCTCGACGCGAAGCAGTATGACTCCGCCGTAGACTTGTTCAAGAAAGCCATCGCGGAGGATCCGAAGGATTATGCCCCGCATTTTCATCTGGCGCTCGCCTACAGCTTGCTGAAAAGAGACTCGGAGGCGATTCCCGAGTACAAGAAGGTTCTCGAACTGAAGGCCGGTTTGTACGAAGCCGAACTGAACCTGGGGATCTGTTTGCTTCGGACGAAAAATCCTGGCGCCGCCATTCCTTATCTCAAGTCAGCGACGGCGGAGAAACCGAAGGAGCAGCTTCCGGCGTATTATTATGCGCAGGCGCTGCTCGATTCCGGGCAGAATGCCGAAGCCGAGGCGGCGTTTCTCGTGTTGAATCCGACAGCGGGATCGGAAGCGGGATTGGGGCTGGCGCTGATGCGGCAGGGCAAACTGAGCGGCGCAGAGCAGCACTTTCGCAAAGCGGCCGCAATGGATCCCGCCTACAGGAGCGCGCTGCTCCAGCTTGCGCAAGCCTACGAAGACGCGCATCAGGCCGCCGAAGCGATCGCGATTTATCGCGAGTTTCCCGACAATCCCGGCGCGCAGGAACGCATGGGAGCACTGCTCGCGGAATCGGGCCAGACGACGGATGCGATTCCCGCGCTCGAGGCCGCGGTCGCAAAGTCGCCTACGCCGGCCAATCGAGTTGCGCTGGCGCAGGCGTACGTCAAGAACAAGCAGACCGACAAGGCCGCGGCGCTGATGGCCCAGGTGATTCCGGCCGAACCGGACGATTACGAACTGCGGATGTTCTACGCGCGGCTGCTTCGAGACCAGCGCAAGTTTTCCGATGCGGCTCAGCAATTCCTGGCGGCGTCGAAGCTGAAACCGGAGGCTTGGCAGCCGTGGAACGAGATCTCCGGAATCATGATCGCGGCCGAGCAATACCCGCAGGCGCTTCAAGCGCTCGATCAGGTCCGCGCGAGGAACGCCGAGACAAGCGCGCACTTCTATTTGCGCGCGATTTCGCTGGACCATCTGCATCAACTGAAGGACGCCCTTGCGAATTACAATAAATTTCTGGAGATGAGCCAGGGCAAAATGCCGGACGAGGAGTTTAAGGCGCGGCAGCGTGCGCGCATTATCCGGAGCGAACTGAACAAACGATGAACGCGCTGCTCATACTGATGCTCGCCGCCGATCTCAATTCGGTTAAAAATGAACCGAACCTTGAACATCGGAGCGAGATGGCGCTCGACTATGCGAATCAGTCCATCGACGCGGCGCGCGATGCGTACAATGCGGGCGACGTTGCGAAGATGCAGGCCGCTCTCGCGCAGGTCAGCGATGCAGTGGATGTGTCCTATGAGGCTCTTTCGGAAACGGGGAAGAATCCGCGCAACAACAAATATTTCAAACGGGCGGAGCTTCGGACGCGCGAACTGGTCCGGCGGCTGGATGGACTCGCGCAGACGGTAAACTTTGAGGACCGTGAACCGGTGAGCAAGGTACGAGACCACGTTGCGGACGTTCGCGATAACCTGCTCAAAGGGATCATGAGCAAGAAGAATTAGAGGTTTTATGAAGCGGTATATCGGAATTCTGGCGCTTTGCACGCTGCCTCTTTCGGCGCAGGCTGTGCGCGACTTTCTCACGTCTGACGAGGCCGACCAAATCCGCAACGTCCAGGAGCCGAACGAGCGGATGAAGCTCTATCTGCACTTCGCGCGGCAGCGACTGGACCAGGTGAGCCAGTTGCTTTCGAAAGACAAGCCAGGGCGCAGCGCGATGATTCACGATCTGCTGGAGGATTATTCGAAGATCATCGAGGCGATCGACACTGTGGCCGACGATGCGCTGCGCCGGAAGCTATCCATCGAAAAGGGGATGGAACTGGTGGCCTCGGGCGAAAAGGACATGATCGAGAAGCTGAAGAAGATCGACGAATCTAAGCCGAAGGATGTCGCCCGGTATGACTTCGTGCTTCAGCAGGCGGTTGAGACCACACAGGACAGCTATGAATTGTCGTCGGAAGATATGAAGACTCGGACTGCCGAGGTCGCGGCGAAGGAACAGAAGGAGAAGGCAGAGCGGGAATCTCTTATGACCCCGGAGGAGAAAAAGGAAGCCGCCGCGCAAGCGAAGAAGGATGGGAGTTCGACGGATACTCCGAAGAAGAAGGCTCCGACGCTGAGGAAGCCGACAGATCCGCCGGTGGAGAAGAAGCAGCCTTAGCTCGCCGGCGCTTGCGGCATCATAAACGCGGATTCACGCGAATCCAAGAATTGGGCCGCGACCATGCGAGCGGCCAGCGGGCCTGATCCGCAAAGTCAGTCGCAACCTTTGGCGGCGGGCTATTCTTTTTTCTCGCCGGCCGGCGCCGGAGCGCCCGCAACCGGAGCAGCGATGTCGGGAGCGGGCCCCTGAATCACCGGCATCCCATTGAAATTCACCGGGCGCAGATTGTCGCGAGTACCGAAGTCGATGAAATCGAACATCAGGAAAATGCCGAGGAACAGGAAGCCGGCGACCGCGATGATTGCATTGATCGGCTTGTCCCACCGCAGGTGCATAAAGAACAGCGCGACCAGGCTCGCTTTGATCGTCGCGATGAACAGCGCGATCACGACGTTGCCCGATCCGAAATCAATATAAGACGCCCCGACGGTGACGATGGTCAGGAACAACAGCGCCAGCAGCGTCCGCAGATAAACCGCGGCCCCGCCGTGCTCATGGGCGTGTTCGACGGATTGTTCGTGATGTGTGCTCATTTGATCAGGTAGTAAAGCGGGAACAGGTAAATCCAGATCAGGTCGACCAGGTGCCAGTAGAGGCCAACCAGATCGACGGGCGTGAAGTAGCTCTTGGAGAACTCGCCCTTGCGGGCGCGAATCAGAATCCAGATCAGCACGACGATTCCGGCCACGATGTGAATGCCGTGCAGGCCGGTCATCATGAAGTAGAAGCTAAAAAACGTCGCGTAACCGTGGCTGTTGGGGATCAGATCACCCTTGTGCGAATACCAGTGACCGGGCAGCAGGCCGTCTTCAAACTTGTGGGAGTATTCGAAGTACTTTACGACAAGGAAAATGCAGGCGCAGAGGATGGTAGCGGTGAGATAGCCGACGAGTTTCCTGGTCTGGCTCTTCTGCGCCGACAGAACGCCCATCACCATGGTCCAACTGGAGAACAACAGCACGACGGTGTTCAGAGCCCCAAGAGGCTTTTGCAGGTGCTCATGCGCTTCGAGGAACTCCTGCGGATAGCGCGCCTGCATCAGGCCGAAACCGACGAATAAGCCTCCGAACAGCAGAACTTCGGTCGCCAGGAACAGCCACATCCCGATCTTGGAGGTGTCAAACTGCTGCTCCATGTCGGTGAAGTGATGCTGGAAATGCGGATCGGCATGTTCATGGCTGTGTCCGGCGCCATGGCCGTGCGGATCGTGTTTCAGATCTGTAGTCGATGTGCTCATTAGTGTGCGACCACCTCAGGACGATAGTCGTACGGCGCCCGTTCGAGCACCGGCTGATCTTCGAAGTTGTGCGTAATCGGCGGCGAAGAGGTCTTCCATTCCAGGGTCGTGCCGCCCCATGGATTGTCTGGAGCGTCGTAGGGCTTGCGCAGCGAAGCAAGCAGATTGATCGCGGTCAGGAACAGGCCCGCGCCGAGGATCCATGAGCCGTAGGTCGAAAACGCGTGCAGCGGCTGGAACTGATCCAGGTAGTTGTAGTAGCGGCGCGGCATGCCCTTCGAGCCCAGGAAGAACTGCGTCAGGAAGGTCTGATTGAAGCCCCAAAAAACCAGGCCGCAACCGATTGCAGCCCACTTTTCCGTGTACATACGGCCCGTCATCTTCGGCCACCAGTAATGCAGGCCGCCGATGAAGGCGATCACCGTGCCCCCCATCATCACGTAATGGAAGTGCGCGACCACGAAGTAGGTGTCGGTCAGATGCACGTCGGTTGAAAGCGTGCCGAGGAAGATTCCCGTCAGGCCGCCGATCGCAAACAGCAGCAGGAAGCTGATCGCGTACAGCATCGGCGTTTCGAGCGAAATATTGCCCTTGTACATCGTGCCGAGCCAGTTGAACATCTTCACCCCGGACGGAATCGCGACCAGGAAGGTCAGCGCCGAGAAGATCACCGTAGCAAGCTGGGATTGTCCCGCGACGAACATGTGGTGGCCCCACACAATGAAGCTCACCAGCGCGAGCGAAACCGAGGAGTAGGCGACCGCGCGATAGCCGAACATCGTCTTGCGCGAGAACGTCGGGATCAGTTCGGAGATGATCGCCATGCCCGGCAGAATCATGATGTACACCGCCGGGTGCGAGTAGAACCAGAAGAAATGCTGGAACAGAACCGGATCGCCGCCGATTTTCGGATCGAAGATGCCGATGTTGAAGACGCGTTCTAAAGCAAGCAGCACCAGCGTGATGCCGAGCACGGGAGTCGCCAGAACCTGAATGATCGCCGTCGAGTAGATGCCCCACACGAAAAGCGGCATATCGAACCAGCCCATTCCGGGAGCCCGCAGCTTGTGAACGGTCGCGACGAAGTTGATGCCGGTGAAGATCGATGAGAAGCCGAGGACGAAAACAGCCATCGTCATTAACGTGACCGTGCCGCTGGTCGAAGTCGAGTACGGCGTGTAGAAAGTCCAGCCGGTATCGACCGCTCCGAAGATCATGGACATCACGGCCATGAGCGCCCCGACCACCCAGAGGTAGAAGCTCGCAAGATTGAGCCTCGGGAACGCCACGTCCTTCGCTCCGAGCATCAGCGGCATGACAAAGTTACCGAGCGCCGCGGGTACCGATGGAATTATGAACAGGAACACCATGATCGCGCCGTGCAGCGTGAACATGCGGTTGTAAGCGTCGGCGGTCACCTGTATCCCGAAGATCTTGTGCGTGGTGGTCAGCAGCGACAGGCGGACCAGCAGCGCGAAAATCCCGCCGACGAGAAACGCGGACAACACCCCGATGAGGTACATCACGCCGATCCGCTTATGATCGACCGTGGTCATCCAGCTCCAGATGCCCTTTTCCTCGGTGATGTAATTTTTTGCAGGCCGCGGCTTATCCGCGACGTGAGCTTGGGATTTCAGTGTGTGTGCCATTTTCGATCCCTACTGTTTCTGTTCCGCAGGCTTGTTCGGATCCGGTTTCGGCGGCATCGATAGCGTGGTAGGCGCCGGAGGTCCGCCGTTCGGATCGTTGCCAAGCGATTTGATAAACGCAATAATTCCCTGCTGCTCGTGCGGACGCAGCAAACCCTGGAACGTCGGCATGATCGGCTCGAATCCGGAGACAACCTTCGCCGACGGCTGCATCATCGATTCGATCACGTAGTCCTGATTCACCAGGACTTCCTGTCCGTTGTTCAACTTCTCCATTTTGCCCCAAATTCCCTTCCAGCTTGGGCCGCCGTTGGCGATGCGGGTCCCGTCGATCGAATGGCAGGTAGAGCAGCCCTTGCGCTCCCACTGGAGCTTGCCCCAGGCCACGGGATTTGTTTTGTAATCTTCCCACTCGCTGCCGCCGGTTTCGACGAACTTGGCGTAGTCCGCGTCGTTATCCACCACCAGCTTCGCCTGCATATCGGAGTGCCCCTTGCCGCAGTATTCGGCGCAGGTTACGTGATGCGTGCCAAGCACAGTCGGCGTGAACCAGACTTCGGTATAGCGCCCGGGAACGATATCGTGCTTCACCCGCATGTCGGGGACAAAAAAATCGTGCAGAACGTCTTCGCTGGTCATCACGAAGCGGACCGGCTTGTTCACCGGCACATGAACTTCATTTACGGTGCGCGATCCATCGGGATATTCGAACGCCCACGACCACTTTCGCGCGACAATCTGAATCTCAAGCGCCTCCCCGGGAGGAACCGCGTACTTCATCCAACCGTTCAGCCCCCAGAAAAAGATGCCGACGCAGAGCATCAGCGGGATCACGCTCCAGATGATTTCAAGGAGCGTGTTGTGCGTCTGGTGCGGCGTAACGCGGCCGGGCTTATACCGATAGCGCCAGGCGAAGTAGATCGCCGGCACTGCGATGCCCAGGAACAGGAACACGCTCAGCCAGAACAGCGACATGTACACGAAGTCCACTTCCTTGGCGAACTCGGAGCCCTGCGCGGGCAACATCAATGATCGCAGCCATTCCATTTAAACTAGTCCCTCTTTCAACCGATGGGCTCTCTCCCTCTCCATCCGGAACATCCTCCACAAGAACCAACCGACGATTAGAATCGTGAGCGCTCCGCCGATCTTCATGATGTTTGTCGCAAACATCACGTAGGCGTGCTTGGTTGGATCGTACTGATAGCAGAACAGCAGAACCTTTTCCACCGTCATCGACGTGCGATTCTCCGACGCCTCAGCGAGGGCGAAACGCACGTCCAGCGGCCGGAACCGCGTCCCGTACAGATAGCGCGAAATTTTTCCTTCCGGAGTCAGAATGAAGATCGAGGCCGGATGCGCGTACTGCTCCTGGGTCGGATCGTAGCGATAGTGATAACCGATCTGCTCCGCCAGCTTCTTCGCGTTGTCGTTCCTGTCCACCAGAAAATGCCAGCCCGGCGCCGGACGCCCGAAGCTGCCGACGTATGTTTCCTTCTTCCTGCGCGACACATCGAACGACTCTTCCGGGTTGATCGAAATCGTGACGACTTCGTACTCGTTACCCGGGGTCCAAGGAATTTCGCGCATCACCTGCATCTGGCCGTTGAGCACCAGATTGCACAACATCGGGCACGTGTAATAGATGAGATCGAGAATGACCGGCTTGCCCTTGCTGAAATAATCCTTGAGCTTCACCGGATAGCCGTTTTCGGCGATGAACTCCAGGTTGAGATCGACCGTGCGGCCGAGATGTTCATCGACTCCGATCCCCTCAAGCTGCGCCGGACGCACTCCTGCGGGCAGAGATCCCGGCTGTCCCGTCGGAACCCGGTCCTTCTGCGCGGCGAGCGGAAGCGCCATCAGCGCCATCGCAACGAATTTACGTCCATTCACGTTCATTTGACGGCCAACTTCTCTACTACTTCGCCGGCGCCGCTCCCGCCGCTCCGGACGGAGCCGCAGGATCTTCCTTCTTCGGCACATAACTCTTCGCCGGGTAAAACAACTTTCCTTCCGCCGCCTCGGCGGCGAATTTCTGCATCGCCTCGTCGAGCGGGATTCGCACCACGCCCGCCTTCTTGTCGGTGAACGAATAGTTCTTCATGAACCAGTCCTCCCGATAGTGCAGGGCTTTCAACTCCTCGCTCGGCGGCGCGAGAATCTTTTCGTACACCGCGTCGTCCCAAATCTTGTTGAAATACGCCTGTAGCGAAAGGATCGTCGCGATCAGCAGAATGACGCTGCCGACGGCGAACGCGGTCACTGAGGCGACCTTGGGCTCGCTTCGATCGAACCCTTCTTCCGGACTTGCGTGTCGAATCTCTGTTTCGCTCATCTCATTTATCCAAAATCAGGCGTTCTCAAAATGGAGTGATTGTTCGAACCGGAGGTCCCCCACCGGAACCATCTTGTGTTTCCTGAACCGGCTCCAGAAGATCAGGCCGGTAATACTCACCGTTGCCGCGAGCGTCGCGAAATCCATCCAGTGAATCTGCGGCCCCTCCCGGTAATAAGCCGGCATGACCACCCAGTACAAATCGATATATTCAACCACCAGGCTCCACACGGCGATGAATCCGATCACGCCGAGCGACCGTTTCGCCGGCCTGCACAGCAGCGTGAAGAATGGAATAATGAACCGGATAAACGGCATCGCGATGCCGATCCAGAACCAGCCGCCGGCGATCCGGTGACGGTACCAGATCGTTTCTTCCGGAAGATTCGCGTACCAGATCAGCAGGTATTGCGAAAAGGCGATATAGGTGTAAAACGCCGTCATCGCGAACAGCCACTTGCCGAGATCATGATAGTGCTCCATCGTGATCGAGTGCTTCAGAATCCCAGCCTTGCGGAAACCCAGCGCGACCAGCGTCACAACGGAGAAGAACGAAAGCGCTCCCCCCGCCAGAACGTACAACCCAAAGATCGTCGAATACCACGCGGGCTCGATCGACATCAGCCAATCGAATGCCGCCAGCGATCCGACCACCACCACCAGGAACAATCCCGGCGCGCTCCACCTTGAAGCGACATACATCTGCTGCTTCGACTTCTCCGTATCCTGCTTGGTCGACTGCCGGTAGATCGCAAAAATCCAGATCGACCACACCACGAACATCACAACACTGCGCATGATGAAAAACTGCTGCGTGAGGTATCCGGACTTCGCCTTCAGCGCTTCGCTCGCCGCCACCACCGCCGGATTCGTCCAGGAATAAATATCCTTCAACCCGAACGCCACCGGGATAAACAGAATCAGCCCGAACGGCAGCGTGAACATGATGTTTTCCATGATCCGGCGCAGCGTAACGCTCCACGCCGACCCGGTCAGGAATTGCACCATGACGAAGAAGAACGAAGCGAGCCCGATCACCGAAGTAAACGCGAACGCCACCATGTACGAACGGAAAAACCGGGCCGGATCGTTGATATATCCGACCACGCACAAAATGATCGAAGCGAGCGCGGCGAACATCAGCACATTACGGCCGGTCGACCACCGCGACTCCTCCATCTGGTAGTTGTCTGCGTGATGATGATGCTCACTCATTTAATTCATCTTCTCCAGTGCGGCCTTCTGATCTTCGGGAACATCGCTCATCGATCCGTGCGCGGCTCGCTGGAGCGCCCGAAGGTAGGCGATGATCGCCCAGCGGTCCTCGACTGAAACCTGATACTTATAGGCCGGCATCGTGCGCCGCCCCTCGCTGATCACGGTGAAAATCTCGCCGTCGGCAAACTGCACCACGCGGTCCTCCATCAGGTTCGAGGGCTGCCAGCTCGGAACGTGAATCGGAACGATTCCCTGCCCTGTACCCGTCCGGTCATGACACGGCGAGCAGTACGTGTTAAACTTCGCCTGCCCTTTCTTGAGCAGGTCCATGGTCACCGGCACGGGCGACTTGCCGACATACATATCGCCGGTCATGCCCGTGTAGTAAACCGGATCCTCGTTCAGATGCCCGCGCGCCACCGTCCCGGCCGGAGGAACACGGCTGTCACGGTGATCCGCGAACAGATCGTTTTCCCACTGCGGCTTGAATTTTCCCTGGCGCTTCATGTCATCCCAAACCTCAAGCGGAGGATTTCGCTGGACGTTCGAACATCCCGACAAAAACGCGAGCGCGGCAATGATTGCAATGAGCGGCAGCGCACAATAGGCGCTGACCCACGCCAGCGGATTCTGGCTCCCGGCTGCCTGACTCCTGAACGGCGGCCTCATCCTTCGACCACCTCCACCGTGGACGCCCCAACGCTTCTCAAATGCTCGGCCGCGGTCGCCGGGCTGAACTTCGGATCATCCGCTTCGATGACCAGCAGGAACCGGTCATCCGACGCCCGATGAATCGCCTGATAATTCATCGACGGGTGATAAAGCCGCGGCAATCCGTTGAGCGCAAGCATCCCGATCACCGAGGCGAACGCCGAAAACAGCACCGTCAGCTCGAACGTGATCGGAATCGAGAACGTGAAATCGAACAGCGGCTTGCCGCCGATCACGAACTTGTCGCTGATCGCGCCGCAGTAGTAAATCAGCCCGAGCGCCGTCGCCGTCCCGCATAGCCCGATGCAGACCACAATCCAGCCGAGCTTCGAATACGGAATCCCGATCGCGTCGTCGATCCCGTGCACCGGGAACGGCGACATCGCGTCGAGCTTCGTGTACCCCATCTCGCGAATCTTCCGCCCGGCGTGCACCAGCTCATGCGGATCGTCAAATTCACCGATTACGCCGTAAACCTTGTCCTCGCCGATGCCCAACTTGTCGCGGATTTGGTCGGGAGTGAACGCCATTACTTCACCTCCACTGGAGCTTCCTGCCCCTTGAAGTGTTGTTTCTCGTACGCGAGCACGCCCTTCACTTCCGAAATCGCAATCATCGGCAGGAACCGCGCAAACAGCAGGAACAGCGTCAGGAACAGCCCGATGGTGCCGAGGAACGTGCACATGTCAACATAAGTCGGTTTGAAGTAGCCCCACGAACTCGGCACAAAATCGCGATGCAAGCTGGTCACGATGATGACGAATCGCTCAAACCACATACCGATATTCGTCGTAATCGAAAGAATGAACATCACCGGAATCGACCGGCGCAGCGCTTTGAACCAGAAAAACTGCGGCGAGATCACGTTGCAGGTGATCATCGTCCAGTAAGCCCACCAGTAAGGCCCGAACGCGCGATTGATAAATGTGAACCGCTCGTACCCGTTTCCGCTGTACCAGGCGATGAAGAACTCGGTCGCGTAGGCGTAGCCTACAATCGAACCGGTCACCAGGATGATCTTGTTCATGTTCTCCAGGTGCTTCATCGTGATCAGATTCTGCAAATTCAGAGTCCAGCGCGCGATGATCAGCAGCGTCATCACGCACGCAAATCCCGAAAAAATCGCGCCCGCGACAAAGTACGGCGGGAAGATCGTCGTGTGCCATCCGGGAATGACCGACGTCGCGAAGTCGAACGAAACGATGGTGTGGACGGAAAGCACCAGCGGCGTCGAAAGGCCCGCAAGAATCAGGTACGCAGCTTCATAGTTGCGCCAGTGCCGGGCGCTGCCGCGCCATCCCAAGCTCAAAAATCCGAAAACGAACTGCTTCACCTTCGATACCGTGCGGTCCCGCAGCGTCGCCAGATCGGGAACCAAACCCGTGTACCAGAACAACAGGGAAACCGTGAAGTACGTCGAGACCGCAAACACGTCCCAGATCAGCGGCGACCGGAAGTTCTGCCACATCCCCAGGTCGGTATTCGGAACCGGAAACAGCCAGTAGGCGCGCCACGGACGGCCTGTATGGAACAGCGGGAAAATGCCCGCGCACATGACCGCGAACAGCGTCATCGCCTCGGCCGAACGATTAATCGATGTTCTCCACTTCTGACGGAACAGAAACAGAATCGCCGAAATCAGCGTTCCGGCGTGACCGATACCGATCCAGAACACAAAGTTCGTGATGTCCCACGCCCACCCGATCGGCCGGTTGTTGCCCCACACCCCGATACCGGTCGAGACCAGATACGTCAGCATCGCCCCGAGCAGCAAAGTGATGGCGCCCGTGATCGAAAGCGTGACCCAGTACTTGAGCGGCGTCTTGAAAACGTCGCCCTCGACGATCGAGCTGATCTGATCGGTGACGGCATGGTAATCCTTCGCCCTCACAAGCGGCGGATTCACCTCCATCAGCTGCGGATTTTGTGTGATCGCTGTATCAGACATGTTTTAGTTCACGTTCATTAGCGGCTAAGCTTCCAACTCGGGATTCACGTTGCGCAACTTCGCCAGATACGTCGTCCGCGGCTTGATATCCAGCTCCGCGAGCATCGCGTAGTTGCGCTCCTGCTTCTTCAACTTCGACACACGGCTGTTCGGATCGTTGATATTTCCGAACACGATCGCGTCCGCCGGACAAGTCTGCTGGCAGGCAGTCTTGATCTCGCCGTCCTGGATCGCCCGGCGTCCTTCGGTCTTCGCCTTGATCTTGGTTTCCTGTATGCGCTGGACGCAGTAGGTGCACTTTTCCATCACGCCGCGCATGCGCGCGGTAACGTCGGGGTTGAACACCATACCCATCAGCGGATTATCGTGCTTGTGGAAATTCAGGAAGTTAAAGTGACGGACCTTGAACGGACAGTTGTTGGCGCAGTATCGCGTTCCGACGCAGCGGTTGTACGCCATGTCGTTCAATCCCTCGGGCGAATGCGTCGTCGCGGCAACCGGACAAACGTTTTCGCACGGAGCGTTTTCGCACTGCATGCAAGGCAGCGGCTGCTCCACCGCGCGCGGATCGTCCTCAGGACCAACGTAATAACGGTCCATTCGAATCCAGTGCATTTCGCGCCCGCGCATCACCTGATCTTTGCCCACAACCGGAATGTTGTTTTCCGCCTGGCACGCGACCACGCAGGCGTTGCAGCCCGTGCACGCGTTCAGGTCGATCGAAAGCCCCCACTGATAGCCGGTGTTGTATTCGCGCTCGGGATAGATCGAGTGCAGCTCGGGGACCTCCGACATCTCCTCGATCGCCTTGGGATTCTTCCTGAACTCGGCGAGAGTCACTTCGCGATACATGGGCCGGTCATTCTGACGCGACGCATTGACGCCGTTGTCGCCGATCGTTCCATGCTCCTGCGTCGTCGCATGACGGTAGGTGTTGCCCGTCGCCGTCATGGAAAATCCGTCGGCGAACCAGAATCCGTCGGTGGTGCGAAGCAGGTTCGCGTTGAACCCCACGTCCTTTCCGACGCGCCCGCACTTTGTACGTCCGTAGCCGATCGCAATCGATACCGCGCCGTCGGCATGTCCCGGCTGGATCATCACCGCGGCTTCCAGTTTGTAATTTCCCTTCGACAGCGAAACCATGTCGCCGTCTTTGAGATTCGATTGCCGCGCCATCGCGGGGCTGACCATCACCGCGTTGCCCCACACGAGCTTCGTCATCGGATCCGGCGCTTCCTGCATCCACGCGTTGTTGGCGAAACGCCCATCCCAGGTCGCCGCGCTCGGAACGAACGCAACTTCAAGCCCGCTGCCGCCCGTGTTCGGCTCGGCGGCCATTGCCGCGGCAACTCTTTTTGCGTCCACCGCGACTTTCAGCGATTCTTCCTTCTTCGCCCCCGCGACCACCCCGTCATGAAGCGCCTTGCGCCACGCCGCTTCTTTATCCTTTCCGCTCCACTGCGACGTCCAGTAATTCTTGACGATGTCGTAGGCTTTTTTATCCTTCGCATCGGCCAGCATCGCGACCAGCTCGGCCGCCGTTTTGCCGCCGTACATGCAATCGATCAGCGGCTGCTGGATCGCAACCGTCCCATCGGAGCTGCGCGCATCGCCCCATGTTTCGAGAAAATGCGCCTCCGGCAGATGCCACTTCGCGGCCGCCGCCGTCTCGTCTTCCTCCTGGCCAAGGTGAATCGAATTGGCAACCTTCGCCAGCGCCGACCCGAATTGCAGATCCGCCGGAGCCGAATACACCGGATTCCCGCCCAAGATGACCAGCGTCGAGACCTGCCCCGAATTCATCTCCGCGACCAGCGCTTTCAAATCCGCCAGGCTCGGCCCTGTCTCGACCTTGGTGTAAGTAACCGCCGCGCTCTTCAGCGATTCGTTGATCGCCATCGCCAGCGCATGCACGATCGCCGGCTGGCGGGGACCCGCGATCACCAGCGCCTCAGGTCCCGCAGCCTTCAAATCCTTCACGGCCGCAGCCAGGAACTTCCCGCGCTTGTCGTTTCCGCCGGCCGCATTCAATCCCGGCACCGCGCCCAGCGCCGCGGCGAGATCGATGGCGAACTGCTTCACCTCGGACGCCTTCATCCGCAGGCGATGATCCGCATTCGCCCCCGTAATCGAGAACTGCGACTCTACCGCATACAGCCGGTTCAGCTTTTCGAAATCTTCCTCGGACTCCACCTTGCGGCGCTTCGAAAACTGCTTCGTCGGAGCGGGAGCGGTCCAGTCCAGCCCCAGAAAATCCGAATCCAGCGCGACAATCACCTTGGCCTGATCGAAATGCGCGTGCATATCGACCGCCTGCCCGAATGCAATCTGCGCGCCCTGCCGCCGGTTCTCGCGACTCAGCGGCTCGTACTCGATCCACTTCGCCTTCGGAAACTTCTTCAACGCATCCGCACGAACCGACTCGAGCGATGGCGAGATCACCGCTTCGCTCAGGAACCGCAATCCGCTCCCGTCGCCGAGATTCAGCCCCTTGCGATAGGCCTCAAATTTGTTCCAGTCGGAAACCGTTGTCCCCTGAAGCAAGCGAGCCGAGCGATCCGGATCGTACAGCCCGAGAACCGCCGCCTGCTGCATCGCGGTTGCCGCTCCCTGGCTCTGCGGATGGTCCGGATTCCCTTCGATCTTCGTCGGACGCCCGTCATGCGTTTCGACCAATAACCCGGTCGCCTGCCCCGCAAACGCCATCACCGTCGCATAGAAGTAGGCTTGGCCGGGAATCAGATCTTCAACTGCTTTCGAATACGGAAGGATATGCTCCACAGGCCGGCGGCAGGCAGCCAATCCCGCAAGCCCGAACGATGCCGCCATCAACTTCAGGACATTGCGCCGCGAATTGCCGTCGAGCATCTCCGTCCCGCCCGGAAATTCCTTCGCCACAAAGTCACGAAACTCCGGCGTATCGGCGAGTTGATTCAGGCTCCGCCAATACTGCTGGCCGGTCAGCGGCTTCTTCGCAGTGATATTGATCAAACTCATCGGTGACACCCCGAGCAATTCGTGGGCGGATTCAAGTGTTTTTGCGCGATAATCTCTTCGCCAATCTGGCGCGCCGTCTTGCCGGCGGCCGGATCCGGCGCCCAATCAAGCTTCGTCACCAGTTCCGCCGGCCGGATATTCGGCGCCGGATCGCGGTGACAGGACAAACACCAGGCCATGTTCAGCGGCTTTTCCTGGTGAACCTCGATCATCTGATCGATTCTTCCGTGACAACTCACGCAACTGACGCCCGCTGTCACATGCGCGGAGTGGTTAAAATAAACGTAATCAGGAAGAAAATGGATCTGGACCCACGGGATCGGTTGACCGGTTGCATAACTTTGCCGAACCAGCTCCAGGCGCGGGCTCTTTTCCTTCACCTTCGTGTGACAGTTCATGCACGTCTGCGTCGCGGGAATGGCCGCGAACGCCGCTTTGTAAACCGTGTTGTGGCAGTAGTAGCAATCCAGGCCCAATTGGCCCGCATGCAATTTGTGACTATAGGGAACCGGTTGAACCGGCTGATATCCGGTGTCGATGTTCGTCGGATAAGTGTAGTAGGCGTAGCCTGCAATTGCGGCAACCGCCCCCAATCCGACCACCGCGCCGGCGATCTTCAAAATCAGGTCAGATGCCTTCGGAAAGATAGCAGCCATGTAGGTCTTAAGGTTTTAGCCTTTCATCGTTTCTACCACAGCCATAACTTGTACGCAAGTGGAGCAACAGTTCTTGTCTGACCGGACACAATACAGTTTAACAAGAAGCTTTGGAAACCTCAAGGTACGCCCGAAGTTAATGGTGCTCCATAACCTTTTCTTCCTGGTACTGACTGTCGCGGTGTACTTCACCCTGATCCCGTTGTTCGAAAAGCTGGTCACCGACGCCCGCGGACGCGAGATCGCAATTCTTCAGCAGGTGGGGCGAACTTCAGGTGAAATCAAAATCTCGCAACAGTCGTACAAAGACGCCGTTTCGCGTGCAAAAATCACACTTTTCCTCGTTTTAGGCAGCATTTATGTGCTCGCTGTTCTGCTGCTCGAATCGGCGATCATGCCGCTTTACGTCTACCGCCCCTTAAAAAAGATGCTCGATGCCGACCACGCCACCCAGGCCGGCGACCGCGAGCGCGAACTGATTCCGCCTGAAGAGATCATGGGCGATGAGATCGGTCAGATCATGCGCTCGCGCAACGAAACCGTCGGAGCCTTACGCCGTCAGGAAGATGAACTGGAGGCCGCGCTTCGAAAACTCGAAGAACAGGACCGCCTGGTCAGCCTCGGTTTACTTTCCGCCAGCGTTGCGCACGAACTGAACACGCCTCTTTCCGTGCTTAACGGATCCATCGAGAAACTGATTGAGACAACCGAGGACCGGCACACTCTGGAGCGGCTGGAACGAATGCAGCGCGTCACACAGCGGCTCCGGACCATCAGCGAGAGCCTGGTCGATTTCTCCAGAGTGCGCAAACAGAATACCGAACCGCTTCTGGTGCGCCCTCTGATCGACGAGGCCTGGGCGCTGGTTGCGATCGACGAAAAAGCGTCGGCGGTCGACTTCATTAATAACGTGCGCCACGAAGATCGCGTGATCGGCAACTCGGATCGCCTGGTGCAGGTTTTTGTGAACCTGCTCCGCAATGCATTGATCGCCATCGAGCAGTGCGGCCGCATCGAGGTCGGATCGCGGCGAAACCAGCGCTGGGTAACGGTCACAATCGAAGACAACGGCCGGGGAATTCCCGCCGACGTGCTGCCCGAGATTTTCGACGCGTTCGTGACGACGCGTCTCGATTCGAAGGGGACCGGTCTCGGCCTGACAGTCGCCCACGGAATTGTGACCCAGCACGGCGGGACGATTTCAGCCAGCAACCGGCCCGAAGGCGGAGCTCGTCTGGAAGTCTCTCTTCCCGCCGCGCGGAGTTAGACGAAAAGCTGTAACGGTCGCCGGGCGCCGCGCACATATATTTCCAAAGGAGGCGTATGCCCCAACCAGCGCCCGCCCCCGAAACTGACCAGACTTCGCCGGAGCAGACACGCGGAGCCTTCGAAATGCTGAAGTCGCTCGGCGAGGCGGCGGGAGTTCTCACCGGACTCGCATTCATCGCCGGTTGGCTCTACTGGTCGACGTATTACTCCGCATTTGGCCTGAACCCGCTGGAACTCGACTTCTCGTTCGCGGTCATTTCCGTGTCGCCGATCCAGGTCATCGTGCGCGATCTTCAATCGGAGTTCCACCGCCCGTTGGTTGTCGCCGTTCTGGTGCTTTCGATGCTGATGTGCACAGTTCTCGGCCTCCTTTTCGTGCACTTTCGGACTGCGGGCCATGCAAAACGGACGAGGCTGGTCTTCATCGCCCTCTCAGCGGTCATGCTGAGCGGAGGATATCTGCTCGGCAGGCACGATTCGAGGCTCGATGCCTCTTGCGTCTCGCGGCTTCCCACGGTCGCGTTCCTGACCAGCGCGACGAATGCGCCGAGCGAAGCCGATGCGGCCGCCGATTGTCTCAACAATCGTCTCGATTGCAAGCTCGTGCTGCACGCGCATGGTGTTTATTACTATTTTCCGATCCCCGACGATTGCAGCGCTGACGGCGATTCTCCCTCGCTTGCCAGCGCCGAATTGCCCGATAGCGAAGTTCGCATGATTCGGGTCCAGCGGACGGTGGAGTGGTGAAGATGCGCCTGGCGATCATCGCGTTTGCTCTGCCTTTGTGCGCCGACACCGTAACCACGCGCGACGCGCGAAGCTGCAATGGCCGCGTCAGCATCAACAACGGCATCGTGCAGTTGGATGCGCGATTTCCGGCCGGAGCGCGAACGGTGCGGTACGGAGGAGCGGCTGTCAGGGGGATCGAGTTCAATGGCGCCGTCTTCAACGCCGGAGGACCTCCGAACCTTCCGCAGCCGGTCCCGGCGAACTCCGCCGCGACGATTTATTTGACCGACAGGAGCGGTCATCGTTGCACAAACCTCAGCATTCTGCCCGACCGCGTGACGTGTACCGCGGGTTCGTGGCCTCGGCAGAGCGTCCTGCGGATCATCTTCGACTGATCCCCTGCCGGGTCCGCGTTAGAACCGATTCTGAACAACCACCCAAAAAATCAAAGAAAATTGGCGGATCGCAATCAATTGTGCCCGCCGTAGTAATTCGCGACGAGTTCCGCGATGCGCCCTTCCGCATCCTCCAGCAGCGTGCCGACGCCGTAGTGGTGCGCGGTGAAGATGCACAGCACGATGTTGCGGTCGCGGCTCTCAAGGATGCCGACGTCGTTTCCGATGTAGGGAGAAAATCGCCGGTCTTATGCGCTACCCGAAATCCGGTGACGTATTTCGGCATGCGCGTCGAATATAGCTGTCCGCGCATCATGTTCAGCATCATGTCGCTCGAAGCCTTGTTGACCGCTTCGCCCTTCTTGATTTTTTCGAGCAGCTTTCCCATCTCGCGGGGCGACGATAATCCGAACGGATATTTTCCTTCCGAGTGGAATTTATCGCGCGACGGTTCTTTCGCGATCGCGTCGAACCAGACCTTTGCCGTCTCCGTCGCGCGGATCGATTTGTAGCCGTAGCTGTCCATCAGCTTGTTGACCGCCGGGGGGCCGCCCACTTTCTCGTAAATATAATCCGTCGCCGTGTTATCGCTGACGATAATCATGAGCGTGAGAAGATCTTTCACCGTCAGATTCAATCCCGGATCGAGCGACCGGATCACGCCGGTCCCGGGCCGCCTGGCATCATCGGCCAGCGTGATGCGATCGGTGAGTTTGAACCTGCCTTCCTCCATTTGCCGGAATGCTTCTACCATGAGAGGAATCTTGATGACGCTCATCGTGTCCATCTGATCGTCTGCGTTGATGGCGATCTCTTCATTCGTTTCGAGGCACTTCACGTAAATGCCCCATTTCGCGTTGAGCGATCTGGTGATGCGCTCGATATTCGCCTGCAACCGATCGAGCGGCTTTTGAGCCGGCTGCGCGAGCGCGGCAAGCGCGGCGGCCGTGAAAAGAATGAATCTCATGTGGTCAGATTGTATCTCGCCGCCTCCGATCGCCGCTCAAAGAGCAGGGAAAGGGAGACGATTCGAGATGGGATCCGCCGGACTATAAGCCGGTTTCTGTACCCGCTTTTGTGATGAGCGGGCGGCAGCCATTCCTCTTGGCCCCGGATTGCTCCAGGGCTCCAGCGACCTACCCGGAACTTGTAGCGGAGCGGAGCCACTCCTCGTCCCCTATTTGGTCTTGCTCCGCATGGGGTTTACCCTGCCATCCACATTGCTGCGGACGCGGTGCGCTCTTACCGCACCTTTTCACCCTTACCCGCCATGCCCGTGATAAGCGAGATACATGACAGGCGGTATGGTTTTCTGTGGCACTTTCCGTGAAACTCGCTTTGAGCGAATCCCCCCGGCTGTTAGCCGGCATGCTGCCCTATGGAGACCGGACTTTCCTCCCAATCGCCTCTTCAACAGAAGCGAACGGGCGGCTGCCCATCCGGCGGATCCGCTTTTATTATAAACGTGAAACATTGGGAACAAGTGGCGTATCTCCAAGCAGTTGGTGTATTCTGTATTCGCGGACCCCGAAACGTTTCGGTAGTCGGAAGGGGCGGTCCGTGCTGGTTCAGGGCTAGAGTTCTAAGTTGTAAATATTAAAGCTGTTAGAGCGGGCGGTCGATCCTTTTTTGAGGCTTAAGACCGACTCGCGCGGCTCAGACTGTAAGCGGGCCGCATAAAACAAGTTCTACGAAGATTGTTTGTGGGGAGGAAAACAATGTTGAAGAGGCTTGCCGCACTGCTCTGCCTCGTTGGGCTGTCGGCAATTGGCGTCGCAATCCTCACGCCTTCGGCGTGGGCCCAGGGCTTGGACACAAAGGCGTCCAAAGACGACTGGGAAGAAATCAATTTCGAATACAACTCTTCGGTGCTCGTGGATGGATTTCCGAGCCTGCTGCGTTTGGCGGAGCTGCTGCAAAAAAATCCCGGCTACAAGGTGAAGGTCGAAGGCCACACCGACGTGATCGGCAATGCTTCGTACAACGACAAGCTCGGCATGGCGCGCGCGAACACGGTTCGCGACTTCCTGGTGAAGTACGGCGCGCGGCCCAGCCAGATCGATGTATCGACTCGCGGCAAGGCCGATCCAAAATATCCTGGCCAGAAGAACACGTTTAGCAGGACCGATGAAGCGCGCTGGATGAACCGCCGCGTGGTCATCACCGTCACCGACGATCAGGGCCGCACGGTCAGCGACACAGCGAGCGTCGGGCAGGCGATCCGCGCGATCGAGCCGCCCAAGCCCTCGATGGATTGCTGCAACGAAGTGCTGAAGCGGCTGGACAAGCTCGATGACATTGCGAAGCTGCTGCAAGGCCTCGCCGATCAGAACGCGCAGTTGCGCCGCGATCTCGACGCGCTAAAGCAGGCGCAGCAGGTGCTCGAATCGAAGGCGAATCAGCCTGGTCCGCCGCCGCCGCCGACCACTCAACAGGTGGCGCAGGCCGTCGCCGCGGAGCTCGACAAGAACAAGCAGCCGAAATTCCAGTTGCTCGGAGTCAACGTCGGCATGGATCAAAACGGCGACGTGACGGCCACGGGCCGCGGCCGTTTCTTCGGAGTCTTCGCCGATCATTATGCCTTGCAGGCTGAAGCCGAATATCTCTATTTCAAGGGGCAGAAGGAAGGCCAGTTCGACCTCGGCCTGGTCGATCGCATCGGCCGGTTCCAGGCCGGCCTCTTCTCGAGCTTCAAGACTGTTTCGCTTTCCGGCAATCAGAGCAATGGAACGCTCGGACAGGCGGCGGTCAGCCTCGACTACATCTTCAAATGGGGCAAGGTCGGACTGTTCGGAACCTACGCGTTCCTGGACAACGCGCTGATCAACAGTCAGGCGGCGGTGCTCGCCAACGGCATCGTCTCCCCCGATCTGCTGGAACAGCGCTACCTGAAAGTGGTCAATCAGGCGGGCGCGAGTTTCAGCGCCGGCCTGTGGGGCAACAACTACCTGGAAGGCAACATCGGCTATCTGAAGAGCTTCTCCGCGGGCGACCGCGCGGGCGGGACGTTGCGCTTCGTCTTCCCGTTGAACGACAAGATCGCGTTGACGGTGGAAGGCGACCTCAACCCGACCATGCTGAGCAACCAGAACGACGGCCGCGCCGTGGTTGGCGTTCAGTTCGGCAATTCGATTCGTCCCAAGGAAATGCTCGCTTTGAATCACCCGGTTCCGGCCGACGTTCCGCGCGTTCGCTATGAAGTCATTTCGAGAACGGTGCGGACCGGACACTCTATGCCGGTCGCCGACGCCGGCCCGGACCAGATCGGCGTGCCGTCGGGTCCGATCACGCTCAACGGATCGGCCTCGTACTCGCCGGATGGCCTTCCGCTCACGTTCCACTGGATTGAGGAAAGCGGTCCTCCGATTAATCTGACCAGTCCGAACAGCTCGATCACCTCGTTCGCCGCCGCGAGCGGAACCACCTATGTATTCCGTCTCGTCGTGACCGACAGTCTGGGCGGACAGGCTCAGGCCCGCGTTCGCGTGACCACGGTGGCGGCCGACAAGCCGGAAATTCTGTTCTTCATCGCGAATCCGGCGACGATCCAGAGCGGCCAGTCCTCGACGCTGTCCTGGAAGGTCAACAACGCGGCCACGGTCAACATCAGCGGCATCGGCAATGTGCCGGCGCAGGGTACCGCGCCAGTTTCACCGACGTCGACCACGCAATACACGATGACCGCCACCAACGCCAACGGCAGCGCCTCGGCGACGGCGACGGTTACGGTGACGGGCTCGGTGACGCAGGTGACTTACTGCTACGCGTCGCCTGCCAACATCACGGTGGGCGAATCCTCCACCATCTTCTTCCAGACCACCAATGCGACGTCGGTGACCATCAACAACGGCGTCGGCACCGTGGGCGCAAACGGAAGCGTGGTGGTGACGCCGACGACCTCGACCACGTATACGGTTGTGGCGAACGGCGCAAACGGAGCCTCGGCTTCTTGCAGCGCCGCGGTGACGGTTACGACCGGCCAGGTGCCGCGCATCATCCGGTTCTCGACCGCGCCGCAGTCGATCGTCGCCGGCCAGTCCTCGACACTCTTCTGGGTGGTTGAGAACGCGACTTCGGTCTCGATCAGCAACGGCATCGGCAATGTGTCGCTCGGCGCGTCGCAAGACGTCTCCCCGGCGACGACCACCACCTACACTCTTACGGCGACCAACGCCGCGGGCAACGTCACGGCGCAGGCGACCGTGAACGTCAGTCCGGCGGTGAAGATCACCTCGTTCACGGCCACGCCGAATCCGTCAACAGCGGCGGGCGCGGCGGTGGCGCTGACTTGTACGGCATCCAACGCCACCTCGATCACGTTGAACGGCCAGGTGACCAGCGGCGCGACGGCCACACAGACCGTCAATCCCCAGGCCACGACAACCTACGCTTGTATAGCGAACGGCAACGGCGGCAGCGTCGATCAACAGTCGCTGACCGTCACCGTGCCTGCGGGCGGCGGTGGCGGCGGCGGAGGCACCGGTCAAGGTCCCACGATCGTGATCGCGGGCGGCAATACGATCAACACCACGAGCCGCTTTGTCACGCTCGACGCCTCGAAGTCGTTCAGCCCGTCCGGCAATACGCCGTTGCAGTATCTCTGGGAGTCGATCAACGATCGCGCCCTGATCATGAATGCGAACCAGGGCGTCACGCAAGTCATTCTGGGCGGTTCACCGACCAGCACCGTGACACCCGGCAGCTACATCTTCCGGCTTACGGTGATTGACAGCAAGGGCAACACGTCCACGCAGCTCGTGAACGTGATCCTGAGCCTGTAGCCTGAAGTTGAAAAGCCTCGATCCGGTTTCGGCCGGGTCGAGGCTTTTTTTGTTGGTGGAAAAAGAAAAGGCCCCGAGCCGGAGCCCGGGGCTGTGTGTTTTCAGCGACCTATTCGGTATCTCGCGTACGCTTCTTGCGATTCCGCTTCCGCGCCAGCGCTTCCTTCGTGCGCTTCTTCTCACCCGGTTTCAAGTAGAACGAGTGCCTCTTGATCTCCTTGATGATGTCCTCTTGCTGGACCTTGCGCTTGAAACGGCGTAGAGCGCTTTCGAGCGTTTCTCCGTCCTGAATGTGGACTTCAGCCAACCTTCACTCACCCCTCTTTCCGATGTGGCGTAAATTCCAAGGTAGCATAGTGGGCAGGTCTCCAAGCCTGCCCCACAAACTATGGAACCGATCCAAATCGAACCGATCGGCATCGTCCGATCCCCGATTGCTGACCCATCTCGCGATGAATATTGGGGAGGCATTCAAGCCGTCGTTGAACTCAACGTCGCCGCCGACGCCGTCAAGGGACTCGACCAGTTCTCGCACATCGTCGTCATCTATCACTTCGACCAGGTCAGTGCCGGTCAAGTCGAACGAGGCGCGCGTCATCCGAAAGGCCGCGAGGACTGGCCTTCAGTCGGCATCCTTTCCCAACGAGCCAAGCGCCGCCCGAATCGGATCGGCGTGTCGACATGCCGGCTGCTGAAAATCGATGGAGTCAAGCTGACCGTAGAGGATCTCGACGCCATCGACGGTTCCCCTGTGATCGACGTGAAACCCTATATGTCAGGATTCGGGCCGCGTGGAGAAGTTCGCGAGCCTCAATGGTCGGTTGAGTTGATGTCGACATACTTCGCTCCCTCAAAATGACGACGCTGATTCTGATCGGCGCAGCCTTTTTGGGCGGAGCCTCGAACGCGCTCGCCGGCGGCGGCACGTTTCTCGTCTTTCCCGCCCTGCTTCTGGCCGGAGCCGCACCGGTGAAGGCCAACGCGATGTGTTCCATGATCCTGTTGCCGGGAGTCTTCGCGTCGGCGTGGGTATATCGCGATTGGGTTCGCAGAGTCGACACGAAATTCACGATTCGAATGTCCGCGGCGAGCCTTGCGGGATCAGCCATCGGCAGCGCTCTGCTGCTCAGCACGCCGGATACGACGTTTTCGGACCTTGTGCCATGGCTGCTTTTTCTGGCGGCGGCGGTTTTCACTGCGTCGCCTCGCCTGCGCGAGATCGCGGAACGCAAGAAAGCGCGCGAATTCCCGGCCGCGCTCGTTGCCGGCCAGACCCTGATTTCCATTTACGGCGGCTACTTCGGCGCAGGCATGGGAGTGTTGATGGTCGCGCTGTACCTGACTGCATCCCAACTCGACCTTGCGGCTTCAACAGGACTTCGCACGATTTCCGCGGGCGTGGTGAACACGCTTGCGGTGGCGGTCTTCGCCTGGCGCGGGGCGCTCGATTATCGCGTCGGCCTTCCGATGCTGGTCGCTGGAATCGCAGGCGGCTTCATCGGTGCGATGGCGGTGAAGCGCCTGGACGAACGCCACGCACGAATCGCGATTCTGATCTACGCATGGGGCCTGACCGCGTGGTTCTTCACCCGCAGGCTGACCGCTCTCAATTAGTCTGCGGCTTAGAGTTGGAAAAGGCAAAGCTCCTCTTCCTCGTGTCAAAAACAATTAGCTGGACCGGTCAAGCGAAAGCGGACGTTCGCGCGAATTGACCGCGGGACGGCTCTGCACCTGCTCCGGGGCTAGGCCGGCTCGCCTTCGGCGAAGAAGGCGGCGTAAAGCGTCTTCATCGGTAGCGCGTCCAACCGCAAAAATTGTCTTACTTGCCCTTACTCAGCTTCCGGAAGTACTCCGCGACCGCATCCACATAGCCCGCCGGGACTTTATCCGTCGTCCCGCTGCGGACCTGATCGCCATCCGCCTGCTCGGCCTGTTTGCGAAGCTGGAGCTCCAGCGCTTCGAGGTTCGGCAGCACTTCGCGCGTCAGGCGATTCTGCAACTCCTGCGAACTGATGTCGCCGACTTGCAGCCGCGAGATTTCGCGTTCGACGTCGCCGATCTGGCGCGCCACGTCGGGATTGTCCTTGTACTGCTGCCGCATTTCGTTCAGCGTGCGGCGAGCGTCCTGGACCGCTCCCCACGGATCGTTGCCGCGGACGCCATTCGGCTCATAAATTCCTTCCGGAGCGAAGCGGCCATATTGATATCCCGCGCCGAATTGTCCGCCCTGCTGACGATTGCCGCCGCCATTGGGACCGCCCTGGCCCGTCATCTGACCGCGCTGGCCGGCCTGTTGCCCGCCTTGTTGTTGTCCGCCCTGTTGCTGGCCGTTCTGCTGTCCGCCTTGCTGGCCGTTTTGTTGACCGGCCATGCGCTGCATCTGCGCGCGCATCCGTTCGAGCTGCTGGAGCGACTTGTCCGCCTGGCTTCCATTGGCCTGTTTGTCGCCGCCCTGCCCGAGCGCTCTCTGGGCTTCCTTCAAATCCTGCGCCGCGTTGTCGAGCGCCTGAGTAATCGGCGCCTCGCGCGGAACCATGTAGGCTCCCAGCCCCTGGCGAATGTTGCGCGCCGAAAATTGCGATCGGTTCTTCGCTTCGTTCTGCTGAAGCTCCGCAAGACCGTCGCGAATGCGCGCCGACGCCGCCTGCTGCGTGCCCGCCATATCGCGCGCGGCTTTCTGCATGTCTTTTTCGAGCTGCTCGATCTGCTGCGCCATCTTTTCCTTCTCATCCGCGAGCGCCTGGGCCTGCTGGCGCGACGGACCCGAAGCCTGGCCTGGACGCTGCTGGCCGCTCATCTGATCCTGATAAGCCTGGCGAAGACGATTCGTGAAATCGCGCTGCTGCTGCGCGAGCTTGTCGGCGCGATCCGCCAGATCGCTCACCTGGCTGTTCGCCTCCTGCTTCCGCATGCTGCTGACCTGATCCTGCGCTTCTTTGAGCCGCTCCGCCGCCCGGCGCGCGGCCGCTTCGCTTTGCGCCGAACCCTGCTGGCCCTGATTGGCCGCCTGCTGGGCGTTGCGCATGTCGTCGGTCGCCTGACGGATTTGGTCGACCGCGCGCTGCAATCGCGGGTCCTGTTGCCGCATCTGCGAACGCGATGACGACTGCTGTCCCTGCTGGCCTGACTGGCTGGACGACGATGAAGACGACGATGACTGCGAGCCCTGCTGGCCGTTCTGTTGTTGCTGCTGGAGCTGCTCCATCTGCTTTTTCAGCTCTTCGGCTTCGCGGCGCAGCATTTCCTGCTGCCAGCGCTGCTCGAAAGACTGCCTGTTCTTCTGCTGCTGCGCCAGTTCCTGCTGCCGCCGCGCAAGCTGTTCCAGCTTCTGCAACGCCTCGTCGATTTCTTTCTGGCGCTGCTCCGCGGTCGAGCCCTGCTGCTGGCCCGTTTCGTACTGATTCTTTTCCGTGTCGAGTTCGAGATCGAACAGGTTCGCCAAATCGCGTCCGGCTCCGCCTCCACCCCCGCCTCCCTGCTGGCCGAAGGCGACCTGAATATCGCGGAACGTCGCTTCGGCGCGCAGCAGATGCTGGAGCGCTTTCTGCTCAGGTTCGAGCGCGTCTTTCCACGACTGCGTCTTCAGCTTGTCCGCCGCCGGCTGCATCTCGGCCGCCGCGGCCTCCATGTCTTTCACGAACGACTGAAATTCCTGATTCGCTCCGGCGAGCTCGCGGCTGCGCGCGCGCTGCGCAAGCGATGTTGCCTGCTCTTTCAGCTTGCTCTGAACATCGGCCAGAAACTTCGCATTCTCGGCGGAGTTGATTTTGTCTTTTCCGCCTCCACGAATCTCGTTCCACGTCGCGGCGATAATTTCCTTCTGGCGTTGCGAAATACGGTTCTGATCCATGTCGCCGCCGCCACCGCCTCCGCCCGACTGCTGCGACTGCGTGTAGTTCTTCTCGTACGGCTGCGCCTCGATGAACATGATGTCGGTGCGCGACAGCGTCCGCGCATCTTTTGCAGTCGCATAAACCGCCACCACATCACCGGGCTGAAGCTTGTAGTCTTCGAGATAAATCGTGGTTTTCCCTTCGGCGCTCTTCTCTCCTTTATGGTTCAGGAGATTCACGGCTTTTTCCGCGCCGCCGTTCACCGAATAGTGCAGGTCCATCGATTCGAGCGCGAAATCGTCATCCGCCGCCACCTCGATCGAGACTTCCTCGATCGGGCTGACGCGCGCGTCGGCGCCCGGGTGCGTGATCTTCACGTTGGGCGCGTTATCCTGCCGGGCTTCGATGAAATAATCCTCCGAGAGACGTACGCTCTGCCCCTGCTCGGTGGCGGAGTAGTGGAACATGCCGTCTTTCTGGATCGGAATTTTCGCGACGACCACGTTGGACGATCCGCTATCCAGCGGAATCTTCGATCCATCGTCCATTTCGATCGCGCCGTTCTTCAGCGGACGGTCGGTTTCGATCGTCACCTCGGCAATCGTGCCTGCGACGGCCCGCAGATCGCCGCCCGGATCCTCGGTCGCATCGGGAAGATGGAGCCAAGCCGGGTAGTGATACGTCACCTTGATCTTCCTGATCGCCGGCATGTCGATCACGTCGAGCTTGAAGGTCTTCGAGCGGACACCGGCGGCTTCGGCGTAATATTCAACGGGCTCTGCGAGCGCGGCGAACAGGAATTCGTACGCCGTGCCGTTTGCCCGCGGCAGCATGGGAGCTTCTTCCCACTTCGTTGCGCTCTTGTATCTCGCAAAAAGCTTCACCTGAGGAGCCTGAAAGCCCAGCAGAGTGGCTGTTACCATCTGATCGGACTTGCGGCGGACCAGTTTGTTGCCCGGATCGATCTGAATATCGTAAAAGTTGATCTTGTCGCCCTTAGGCATCCCGGCCCAAAGCAGCGATGCGCCGTAGCCGAGGAATCCCGGCCCGGCGAAGATAAGCCACGCCAATGCAGCAGTTGCGGCTCCAGCGGACGTGGCGAAGGCAAAGATCGATTTGCGCGGCGCGACCCTTTCCGCTTGGGTTCGTTCGGCAATTTTATGCGTATCGGCGGCAAGCAGATCGAGCATCGGATCGGCTTGCTCCCGACGCTCCACGAAGGTCAGCAGCCGCTCTTCAAATTCGGGGAAGGTATGCTCCGCCCGCTTTGCGGCGCGGCGCTGATTCAGGCGAACAACCGGCAAAACCACACCCAGGCCGATGGCGGTCGCAAGCGCGACGAAAAGAATGAACCGCGCCACGGTGAGGCTGCCCGGAGAAAATGCCAGAGCGTTGGTCAGCAGCACCATGGCGAGCGTAACGCCAAGCGCGACGCCCGCGAACACCGCGGCTCCTTTCGATACGGCCAGCCATTTGAGGCGCTGTTCCAATCCGCGAAGGTATTGGTTCAATTGCTCGCGCGTGTTCATGCGGCTCCTTTAAATCAGGCGGCTTTCTTTCGCTCTTTCTTTTCCATCTCGTCTGCCGGCCGAAGATACCCGTCCGCCACGACCGATTCGGCCAAGGCTACCACCAACAATAACAATAATAAGATCGGCCAGAGCCCCCACGGCTTTCTATCCGGCTGATCTGTAGATCCTGACGAGGCGTTTGCGTTTTCGTTACCTTCTCCGGTAGCCTTCCATAGATCAAGCGTTTCCCTGGGGATGACCCCAAGGTCGGATTCACGCCGGTCGGCATGCGCGGCAATGAGGCTCTGACGGCCGCTGGCCGTTTTCAATTCAAAGAATCCTTCGCTTCGAACCGCAAAATTCTTCGCGTTTGCGGCCTCTTCAAGCGACAAAAGACGTTTCCCATCAGGCCCGAGCACTTCCGCCGCGGCGCCTTTCTGATCTCCGGTGCGAAGTTCGACGTAAGAGTCAACCGCCAGGTTCACGGGCTGCTCGGCTCCGCCGCCGCCAAGATACGTTGCGGATTGCTGAACGAAGGGAACCCAGGCTGCGTGGAGCGGAAGGTCGTTCGAAAGTTTGTCGAACGTCGAGGTGAAGGCGAGAACCTTGCCCTCCCCGATCTGGCGTTCGAGAACCAGGGGCGTGCCGTCGTTCAATCGGGCCAGCACTTTCGACTTGGCGGGCGTGACCTTGATGGCCTGGTAGAACTTCACGCCGTCGAAGCGCTCGACGCTGCGCATCACGGGATGACCCGTGTCGATTTCGCTGACAGTGAAAAAGCGCTCGCCTTCGCGCCCGGCGTAGCTCGACGCTTGAATGGATTCGTCGAGCACAGGCACTCTCGGCAACGCGGCCGAAGAAGGGCCCAGCGCAATCAGCACCGATCCCCCCGCCGCCACGTACTTCTTGAGCGAATCTTCGAACCCCGAAGGCATGGAGCCCAGATCGCTCAACACGACCATTGCGAAATGTGAAAGCGTCTGGCTGCCGGCCTGTTCGGGATGATTCGTCTCCATGGTGAACGCGGCGTCGGGCGAGGCGTCGAGCGCGGCGCGGAAGTAAAGCTGGGCGAGCGGCTTTCTTCCGTCGTCGACAAAGAGAACCTTCCGGGGATCGGTGCGCTCCACCGCGAAAATGAAGCGGTCGTCAGCCGGAAGAGCGTCGGAAGAATCGATGCGGACCTCGCCGCGGCTGAATCCGTACGGAGCATCGAGGCCGAGAAACTCGACCTGAGCGCGGCCGTTTTCCGGAACATCCACCGTTTTGGCTTGCAGCGATTTTCCGTTCAGAAGAAGGGTCACGGTGCGCTTCGCCGCCGGCGCATTGAATCCGGCGATCACGGCTTGCAGGCGGACCCGCTTGGGATCGTAGACCCGCCGCGGCGCAACCACATTTTCGACGGTGTAATTCGGCGCCGCCTCGGCGACCTGATGCGTCACCAAGGTCGTCGATTGATCGAGCCGCAGATCGGCGAAGCCGGGCGGCATCGCGGTCTTCTGAAGATCGCTGACCAGATGCAGCTCGATGGGAGTCTTGGTCGATTCCGCGAGCGTGCGGGCATAGCGGGCGAGTTCTCCGTAGGAAGATCGGCTGTCGGTCGGCTGGATCGAATTGATCGCTGCGCGCGCTTCGGCGAGATCGCCGGTGGGCTGCGTGAGCGTCTGCACCTGCGATCCGAGAGCGATGACTTGCGCCTTCTGCCCGGGCTTGACGCCGTTGAGAACGCTTTGCGCTTCGTCTTTCGCCTGCTGTAGCCGATTCCCTGCCCGCATACTGAACGAATTGTCCACCGCGACGACGGTCAGATGATTTCCTTCGCCCGGTTTGACGGCGCGCCGGATAAACGGATTCGCGAACAGCAGCGCCAGCAACAGGATCATCAGCGTCCGCAGGATGAACAACAAAATATGATCAAGCCGCCGGTGCTTCACCGAACTGGTTTCACGTTTCTCAAAAAGCATCAGCGAGGGAAACAACCGCGGGTCGGTCTTATGTTTTTTGAGCAGATGGATCCAGATCGGGAGCCCGACGGCTGCGATTCCCGCGAGAAACCATGGCGAGAGGAAACCCATTTACATTTTTCCTTTACGGATCGCCAGATATTCCCGCAGCGCTTCGTCGAGCGGACGGCTGGTGTCGATCAGAAAGTAATCAATGCCGGCCGCGCGCGAGCGGGTTCGCAGATCTTCTATATGCGCCTCGATTTTCTGGCGGTACTCGTGAGAGGTGTAGTCGGGCGAAACCTCCATCGCTTCGCCGGTTTCGAGATCCTCGAGCAGCACCGGGTGGCGAAGTTTCGGGTGAAGCTCCTCCGGATCGAGCATGTGGAACAGGATCAGCTCGCATCCATGGTAACGGAGCGGCTCCACCGTCTTGACGATGGTCTGCGGATTTTCCCAGAAATCCGAGATGAGCACGACGATTCCGCGGCGGCGCAGAAATTCCTGAAGAGTGTGGAACGGATGCGTGTAATTCGTTCGAGTCCCGGTTTCCGCGCTTTCGATCGCGTGCAGGACTCGCATCAACTGGCCCTGTCTGGACGAGGGGCGGATGTAGCTGCGCACTTCGTCGTCAAAAACGATCAGCCCCGCGGCGTCGCGCTGCGTGCTCGCAAGATAAGCAAGTGACGCAGCCAGAAATCTCGCGTATTCGAGTTTCTCGACGCCCTGAGACCCGTACTTCATCGACCGGCTGGCGTCGAGCAGGATGGTCAACTGCGAATTCGTCTCGCCGCGATAGCGCTTGAGATAGGCGCGCTCCGTGCGGGCGTAGACGTTCCAGTCGACGTGGCGAAGATCGTCGCCCGGGTTATAGGCGCGGTACTCGGCGAACTCCTGGCTGAATCCGAAATCCGGGGAACGATGAAGGCCCGCAATGAACCCATCGACCACGGTCTTGGCGACGAGGTCGAGGCCGGAGATGCCGGCGAGCACGGTCGGGTCTAGAAATCGTTGCAGCATTTCGTACGAACCAGGATCAGCCCTTCGGCGCGGGGTAATGATCCAGGAGTTTCTTCAACAGATCGTCCTGCGTCAGGCGGTCGGATTCGGCTTTGAAGTTCAGCAGAATGCGGTGACGAAGAATCGGACGCGTCAACGCGATGATGTCTTCGTACGACACATGGTAGCGATGCCGCATCAGCGCTCGAGCTTTCGCGGCGAGCACCAGGAACTGCGCCGCGCGCACGCTGGCGCCGAAGTTTACGTAGTTCTTCACGAAATCGGGCGCGGATGCATCCGTGACGCGCGTCGCGCGAACCAGTTTTACGGCGTATTCGGCGACCGAATCCGCGATCGGCACCATGCGCACCACCTGCTGGAAATCGAGAATCTCCTCGGAACTGGTGACCGCTTCGACCTTGGCCTGATGCGTCGTCGTCGTCAGTCCCAGAACCTTCAGTTCGTCTTCGGCCGAAAGATAGTCGAGCAGGGTATTAAAAATGAAACGGTCGAGCTGCGCTTCCGGCAGCGGATAGGTTCCTTCGAGCTCAATCGGGTTCTGCGTCGCGAGCACGAAGAACGGCGGGCGGATTTTGTAGTGGTTGCCGCGCACGGTACACGACAGCTCCTGCATCGCTTCAAGCAACGCCGATTGCGTCTTCGGAGGCGTGCGGTTGATTTCGTCCGCAAGCAACACATTCGAGAAGATCGGGCCGGGGACGAAGGTCCAGGTGCGGCGTCCGGTCGTCGGATCTTCTTCGATGATGTCCGTACCGGTGATGTCGGACGGCATCAGATCCGGGGTGAACTGAATTCGGCGGAACTCGAGGCCCAGCGCCTGCGCCAGCGTCCTTACCAGCAGCGTCTTTGCGGTTCCGGGCAGACCGGTAATCAGACAATGGCCGCCCACAAATAGAGCGATCATCACCTGTTCGATCACTTCATCCTGGCCGACGATGACGCGGCGGATCTGTTCCAGAATGTTGTCGCGCACGTTCTGAAAGCGCTGAATTCGAGCCTGAAGTTCGGTGGAATCGAGTGTTGCTGTGGTGGTGGACATTTGAACGATTGTCTCTTATTTCGATGGATTGAGTTCGAGCAGAAGCTTTTGGGCTGGTTTGAACCCCGGAGCGACTTCGAGCGCGGCCAAAACCTCATTCCGCGCATCGTCGAGCTTTCCGGCCGCCTGGTAGGCCTTGGCGAGCTCGAAATGCGCTCCCGCCTGGTCCACCGTGCCGCCGGCGATCACGGCCGCGAATTCGCGAGCCGCGCCCGTTGGATTGTTCAACGCTAAGTAAAGATCCCCCAGCTTCTTGTGAGCCTCTTCGTCTTTCAAATAAATCAGATTGAGCCGTTCGAGCGCCTTCGCCGCGGCTTGCTTGTTTCCTGCTTCGGTCTGAAGCGTCGCGAGTTGTTTCAGCGTGGCCGGATTGCGGCCGCCGACTTCGGAATAGCGCTCCAACTGCGCGATCGCTTTCGGCTTGTCCCCCTTGGCGATATACGCTTCGGCCAAGAATTCGTAAACACTGCCGGTTTCGACGTAATCGGCGTAAACGTCGCGGATCGCGTTGCCTTCTTTGATCACTTCGTCCCAGTTCTTCGCTTTCACCTTTTCGGATATGTCGCGAAGCTGCTTTCTCCACTCATCAAATCCGTTGACCGCGGATTTAGTCTGTTCATCGAGCCAGGCGAAGAACTGGCGATCGAACTCCTCCGGCTTCATTTTGAATTCTTTTTCGATGACTTGCGGCGTGGGGATGAGGTCGGCAAAATCCTTGATCATGGCGAGCAGTTTGCCGTAACCCCACTTCTGATCGATGAAGTTGCAGATCTTTCCGGCCTGGAAGTACGACACGACAACCTGCGTCGGATACGTCGGGTGGATAAATCCGCGATCGATCTCGCTTACGGGCAGCAGCTTCTTCTGCTTGATCGCGTTGATCGCTTCGGGATCCAGGCGGTCGCCCCAATCGGGATTTCCGTTGCCCGTTTCTTCGTAAACCGCGAGTCCTTCGGTAAACCAGCGCGGTACGCGCGATTTGGTCATCGTCAAAACGTAGACATGGCTCAATTCGTGCCACATTGTGCTGTCCCAGTGGAACGTGCCGGGCTTGCGCGCGCTCGGAGAATCCATGGCGACCACTTCGCCGAAGGTCACGCCGAGCGCGCCGAGTCCGGGCATACCCATGGTGCGGACCGCGAAATCCTCGTGATCGGGATAAACCTCAACTTGAACCGGCGCGGGGAGCTTGAATTTGTATTTCTTCTCGTACGTCGCGATGGCGCGCTGAAGTTCGGACTCGAAGTAGGGCTTCAAAAGCTCCGCTTCCTTCTTGTGAAGCCGAAGGATCGTCGTCGGCGTTTCGTAGGTTTTGTAATTCTTATAACTATCGAGTAGCTTCAGCGTATTCGTCGTCGGAGCGTCTTTGTATCCGGCGTCGTACGATTTTTCCAGTTCCTGCCGCGCTTCGCCATCCTTGCCGAATCGCATCAGGTTGATGCCGAGCTGGCTGTGCGCCGACCACAGATCCGGCTTCAGCTCAATCGCCTTCCTGTAAAGTCTGATCCCCTCGTCGTAGCGGCGGTTGATGATGAAAAAATGGGCCGCGCGCTCGTAGCCTTCGCCGTACATCGGATTGATCTTGAGCGCCTTGTCCATCCACGCCGATTGTTTGTCGTCGAGCCAGTCGATGGTCGCAAGCGTCGCCATCGCGTTGAGCGCCTCAGGATAGATATCGAGCGCCTTTTTTGCTTCCGCCGCCGCTTTTTGAGGATTGTTGTCTTCAAGCGCCACGCGAGCCAGCAGTTCCTGCGCTTCATAGAGCTTCGGATCGGACTTCAACGCCTTCTGCGCGAGCTCCGCCGCCTTGCCTTCGAATCCATCTTCGGCGACCATCGCCAGCCCGAGCACGGCCGGCGCGTAGTCCGGTTTAATCTCCAGCGCCTTTCCGAAACTCTCGGCCGCGTCGGCAGGCTGCCAGTGCTCCAGGAGCATCCGGCCTAAGCGAATGTGAAGATCCGCATCTTTCGGATGCGCGTCGATCGCCTTATTGAAGAGGTCGAACGCAGGTTTGTATTGCTTCAGGCCCCAAAGCCCCTCGGCCTGCGTCGCAGGATCCGGAGATTTGGTCAGAGCCTGATAACACCTGGTCGCATCCGGATCGCCGCGGTGACGGAGAGCCTCGCATTTGGCCACCGGTTTTTCCGGGCCGGGCTTTTCCTGCGCGTAAATCGGGAAGGCGGCCGCGAGCAGTACAGCAAACTTCACTTGTCGAGCGCCTCCTGCGTCCTGGCCAGCTCGACCAATAGCTGCGAAAGCTGCCTGCGATAATCGCTCACATCCATCGAGGCTTTTTTGTACTTCAGCTCGTCGATGGCGGCTTCGAGCTCCTCTTTGCGCTTCAGCAGCTTCAATTTTTCCGGATCATTGATCTGCGCCGAGACCGCGCCCAGATGCACCAGCGCGAACCGGCCGGCAACGAGTCCTTCGCCGTTCTCGGGCGACGCGGCTTTGACGCCTTCGCCCTTGCCGGTGTCCTCGATCAGAGGATGTTCGGTCGCGATTCGGTTCTGCGTTTTAAAGAAATCCGCGGTCTTGGCTTCGGCGTACCGGAAAGCTTCAAGTGCGGTGATCGTTTCGTTCTTGTCCGTGTCGGCGGCGGGATCGCGCAGCGCCTCGATCCAATAGCGCGCGAAGTAGGTCGCGTTCTTCTCGGTGCCGGATTTCGTCGCGGTGATCACCACGCGGCCCGGCTTTTCCAAGGAAACGAGCGATCCGCCGCTCGCGCTGGTCATGTTGACGATGAGCTGATGCTTCGCCGGAATCTTGTCGAGCAGATTCGCCAGTTCGGTTCCGGTGATATCCGGTCCCGGGATGTTGAACTTGTAATCCGATTCATCGTAACTGCCATGACCGATCAGCATGACAACAACGGAATCGTCGGGCTTGGACTGCTGTGCGAAATCGCGCAGCTTTGCTTCGATCTGCGATTTAACCGCGCTCGGGCCGGCCAGCGTTTCCACTTTCGCGTTCGGCTCCGCGGCTTTGAGAAGTTTGTCGACGTCCCTGGCCCAACCGGTGAAACGCTGTTCGTACTCAGGCTCGCCGCCAAGCCCGGCGACGGTGAGGTAAAACGTATTCGCCTGGACCATCGGCGCGGCGCACAAAGCCAAAACCAAAGCCGCCCGCGGCCATCTCATATAACACCCCATTTACGGCGCAACAGCCACTCGCCGGAGCGCAGCGTCAACAGAAGCAGGAAGATCGCCGGCATGTCCCACAAATCGCGAGTCTCGCGAACCGTGATGCCTGCTTCGGAATAACTGATATCCGTCCCGAGCCTGCCCGCGTCTTCCGGCTTGTAATAGCGGCCACCCGTCTCCGACGAAAGCTTTTCCAGCAGCTCGCGATTCTGTTCGGCGCGGAAATTTTCAGCGACACCGTCTTCGCGGCGGAACGTCAGAACATCCCGGCCCAGCTCTTCGTTGCCCTTCTTGGCGACCACTTCGACCAGGAAGGATCCCGGCTTCGGCGTCGTCCAGTCCGCCGTATAGGATCCCTGTTCAAGCGGATCGGGACGCATCTCAACGGTCTCTGCGAATCCATCGGGGCCGATGATATGCGCCTGGACGCTCGCATCGCCGGCCGGAAGATAAGTGCGATCGCGAACCTGAGCTTGAAGCTTCACGTTCTTCTCATCGGCGAGCAACTGCCGCGGAGTCGAGGTGGTCACCCGGCGGGGCGTGTCATTTACCAGCCAGCGCAGCAATTGTGTATAGAACATCTCGTGCGATTTGTCGGCGACCGGCTGTAGCATCTGCCACCGCCAGCTTCCAGCCGTCGCGAAAACAGCCGTCCGTCCGCGCCCGTAGTTCTGGATGATAAGCATCGGAATTCGTCCACCCTGCTGCGGAAGCCCGTCGACAAGGACCACCGCTCCCGGCTTGGGCTGACCGGCATCCTGGAAATTCATCAGGTAAGGGAGCTTTTTCCAACGCTCAACGTTTTTCGCCGGATCCTCTTCGATTCGCGTGATTAAACTGTCCCGTCCCGCTGAAGTGAGCTCGACATTCGCGGGAGCCCGAACAAACGTTCCCTTGCGGTCCGGCAGCGTCACGGGAAGCAAATCGCTGAACAGCGATTTCGCATATCCGCCGTCCGCCAGCGAATCGCGTCCGCCCAGGAACAAAAGCCCGCCGCCGCGGCGATCGACGAAATCGCGGATCAACTGCTGCTGCCCCGCGGTGAAGTAGGCCGCTTCACTCGACCCGATAATCAAGCCCTCGAATCCGAACAGCTCCTCCACTTTGGTCGGGAAACCGTCCTTGAGTTCGTTCTCATCCTTGACGCCCTGGCGGTAAATCTTGTTCTGCGTGGTTCGCAGAATCGAGACCAAATTGATATTGCGGTCGTCCTCAACCGCGCGGCGCAGGAATTTGAACTCCCAGCGAGGCTCGCCTTCCATATAAAGGATGCGAGGCTTGCGCTGATCCACGTTCACCAGCCGGGTCACGCGGTTGTTTTTCTGATTCTCTTCATTCGGCAGCGGATCGATCGCGACGTCGATCGTTTTGACCCCCGCGGCGCCGGCGCTGAACAGGATCGGCTCGCTTTGCTCGGTTCCGTCACTTTTTAGCGTAATTTGCTTCGATGCGAGCAGCTTTTGACCGTCTTTTAGCGTGATTTTCGCGCTCTGTCCGGAATAGCCGTTTTGATGGAAGCTGACCAGGGCGCTCAGCCGGGAATCCGGCAACGCGCGCTGCGGCACCTGCACATCGGAAATCTCGACGTCGTGCGTCATCTTCTCGCGGCCGAACCCTACCGTATGGATTGGAATCCGCTGGCGGCGAATCTCGGAGATCGTTTCGAGATCGATACCGCCGGAATTATCGGCTCCATCGCTCAGCAGGACAACAGCCCCGATGGGGAGGCTCGATGCGTCCTGAAGGACTTGTTTGAGACTTTCGCCGATGTGCGTCGCCTGGCCCGAGGAGTTGAGCTGCTCGAGTTTCGAGATTCTCTCCAGTTGATCGCTGAGCCGATACAAGCGAACCTGAAACCGCTTTTGCAACTCGCTCATCAGGCCGGAATTAAGCACTTTTTCGGCCGCCCCCCGGCGCGATCCGCTGCCCGCATCGTCGATCGCCATGCTCGCCGAATCGTCAACCACAACCGCGACGATGTTTTGCTGCGGCCGCAGCGTCGCGACGCTCAGCGCCGGATGCCACAGCATCAGCAGGAGGACCGACGCGAGCGCGGTTTGCAGCAGCCATACCAGCCCCGGCCGGATTCCCGCGACGCGGGCCGAGCCACTGGCTCGCTTGCGAATCAGAAGCCCGAGACCGGTTGCGGCAGCCAGAATGGCCAACGCCAGCAACCACTTCGGCCATCCGCCCAGGAGCACAAAGGTTCCTTTCGAGAAAACCGAGGACGGATATTTGAAGAAGAGCTCGAACATCAATGTGTCAAATCGTACATGAAATAGTTGACCGCGATCCGGTAGGCCAACGAGGCCCACTTTTCAGGGTATCTGGGATCATCCGACCATTCCCATGCGTCACCGAGGTCCATATTATGGCAGATCGCTACCATGATCCGGCCCTTGTCGTCGTAAATGCCCCGCCACTTTGCACCGTAGCCATCGTATTCGAAAACCCGGCCGGTATAGAGGTATTGGGCCCCGGGCACCTGAAACCGGTCGTCCAAATCATATATGACGTGAAAGATCGGATCCTTGTTATCAAGATCTACAACCGGCCGGTCCGGAAAGACTTTTTGCATGCTGGCCATAAAGTTGTCCCACTCGATCGTCCCGTGAAAATCGTCGCACATGAAAAATCCGCCGCGGAGAAGATATTCACGAAGCTGCGCGGCCTGCTCATCGGACAGATTCCAATAGCCGGTTTCGACCGCGTACATCACAGGCCAGTTATAGACGTCATCGCTGCCGTCCAGATCCACTACCTGCTCCACCGATCGCGTGTTGATGCGCGTCAATCGCCGAATCCCTTGCAGCAACAGGCGATCCGAGCGCGGATAGTCGACCGTCCAGCGGCGGTATCCGTCGGGATATCCGTGCGGAGCCATGATCGAGTCGTACCGAAGGCGGGCGCGCGTCCACTCCGTCTGTTGCTGATAATCAGGAGGAAGACTGTATTCGGCGTGGCCTTCCTGGGTTGCGTACTCTTTGAACGGTCGCTGAGCCCGCAAAACGCCCCATGTGGCGAAGCCTGCAAGTGCCAACAGAAAGAACGAGCGCGGGCGCATCACGATAAGGGTCGGCTTACGGCCGATGCCTACTCGCAGAGTAGCACAGCGAAACGCGAAAGCTGCTGAAAATCGCGGGGATCAAAGCTTATTTGAGGATTGCTCCCGGGCGGCGCGGCTCGCAAGCTCGTCGCAGCGGTTGTTATCCTCGTGGTCGGCGTGACCTTTCGTCCATGTCCACTGAATCCGGTGTTTCGCGGCTAACTGGTCCAATTCCATCCAAAGATCCTGATTCACCACCGGCTTCTTCGCGCTCGTCTTCCACCCGTTGCGCTTCCAGCCGTGGATCCATTGGGTAATCCCGTTTTTCACATATTCGGAATCCGTGACGACTTCGACCTCGCAAGCCTGCTTCAATGCGCGGAGCCCCTCGATTGCCGCGGTGAGTTCCATGCGATTGTTCGTCGTTTGTGGAATAGACCCGAACATCTCTTTCTTGTGGCCGTTATAGCGCAGGATGGCGCACCATCCTCCGGGTCCCGGATTGCCGAGGCAGGCGCCGTCGGTGATCAGTTGGACACGTTTCATCATCAACTATCATAAAGAGAATGCCTGAGGTACCGAAGGGGCCGGAACGACCGCAAGAGTCTTCAAGCACTCCCCTGGTCTTGATTCCGGTCAGCGCCGAGGATGTGGCGCGCAGATCGCGCCGTATCAAGTTGTCCATCTGGGCAGGCGTCATTCTGGCGCTGGCACTCGCCGGCTGGTACTATAAGCGGACCGTTGATCCCCTGCAAGCGAAGGAGTCCTACGACTCGGGTTTGAGACTGCTGAAGGTCGCCCGATACGATCAGGCCGTACTCTCGTTCGACCGCGCCGTCAGGCTCAAGCCGGATTTGGTGGATGGATACCTGATGCGCGCGCGGAGCTACGTCGGACTGGCAAAGACCGAGGAAGCAATCGCGGATTTTACGCGCGTGATCGAGATGCGGCCTTCCGATACCGCGGCCGTCATCGAGCGCGGACTCGCTTACATGGACCTGAAGGACTACAAGGCCGCGCTCGCCGACGCCAACCGGGCGATCGAGGCCGATCCCAAACTCGCCAAGGCATATAACCTGCGTGGGCTCATTGTCAGGACGATGGGAGACCCCAGGAAAGCTCTCGAGGATTTCACCCGCGCAGTCGAACTTGCTCCGAACGAGGATAACTATTATCAGCGCGGCGCGACATATCAGTTGCTGAACGAGCATCGGAAAGCAATCGCCGACTTCGACCAGGTGATCGCTTTCAAGCCGGGCGACGCGCCCGGATATTTCGCGCGCGCCGAGTCGCGCCGCGCCCTCGGGGATATCAAAGGCGCGCAGGCCGACCATTTGCAGGGCCGAATGATTGACGGAAGATGATCGCCCGGGCCGGTACGCTGCTAAAGTAGTAAATTGTCCCGCGTAATTTCGTCGCCCGAAGCAGCATCCCCCGTAACCGGTTCGCGCAGGTGGCCGCAGCTTTATCTGGGCCTCGCGTTCACCACGCTCGCTACATTGATGCTCGAGCTGTCGCTCACCCGCATTTTTTCGGTGGTTTTTTACTACCATTTCGCGTTTCTTGCGATTTCCGTCGCTCTTTTCGGACTCGGCGCGGGTGGAGTTTTTTCCTACATCGTCGCTGGATGGCGCGGGAATCTCTTCGGCAAGCTCGGAACTCTGGCCGCCGCCGACGGCGTCTGCGTCCTTGTTTCGCTCTGGTTCATTCTGTCGCGCTCGAACGAACTGGGATACGTTACGCTCGGCGGAGTTTATTTGGCGAGCGCGCTTCCGTTCTTTCTGGCCGGATCAATCGTCTCGCTGGCCATTTCCGAAGCGATCGAACGCGTCGATCACGCATATTTCTTCGATCTCGCCGGAGCCGCGGCCGGATGCCTTCTGTTGATTCCCTTCCTCAACTTTTTCGGCGGACCGAACACGGTGATCGCCGCGGGAGTCTTCTACGGCGTCGCGTCGGCGATTTGGTTCAATCTCGCCGGATCGGACAGACGTCGGGCGGCGGCAGTGCTCGGAGCGTTGGTGCTGGTCACGGTCATGGTGCTGAATTTCAAAAATCACATGATCGACGTCCGCTATGCGAAAGGCCAGAAAATTCCGCAGGAGCGCTTCGTCGCCTGGAACAGTTTTTCGCGCGTCGGGGTGCATTTCGAAGGCGGTTGGAGCATCGTGATCGACGCCGACGCCGCCACTGGCATCTCTCCGTTCGATTGGGACCGCATCACGCCGCAAGAGCGCGTGAATCTGACGCGCACCGGCCCCGGAATCGTGTACGCATTGCGTCCCGCCGCCAAGACGCTGGTGATCGGAGCCGGCGGAGGATACGACGTCGCGCGTTCCCTCGCCTCGGGAAGCAAGGATATTTCGGCGGTGGAGATTAATCCGATTATCGCCAACCAGATCATGCGCGATCGATTCGTCGCCGACAATCACGGCATCTACTTCCGCCCCGAGGTCAGGCTGTTCGTCGAAGACGGACGATCCTTTGTGCGGCGCAGCAAGGAAAAGTACCGGGTTGTTCAGGCGACGCTGGTCGATACCTGGGCGTCGACCGCAGCGGGCGCGTTCGCGCTGTCCGAAAACAATCTTTATACAACCGACGCCTTCTACGATTATTTAAATCATCTGACCGAGGACGGTGTGTTGTCTTTCACGCGTTGGGGATTCGATCCGCCGCGAGAATCGCTGCGGCTGGTCTCGCTCGCGACCGTTGCCTTGACGCGCCTCGGCGAAACGGATTTGCCGAATCATTTTATCGTCGTCCGCGGCGACGCGGAAAAGATCGGCGAGTGGGGTGCGCAGGACACGGTGATGGTGTCGCGCAAGCCGTTTACCGCCGGAGACGTGGATCGTCTGCGCGCTGAAATCGCGCCCTCACGATTGCAGGCCATTTATCTTCCGGGGGACGCGGCAACGAATCCATTCGGTGAATTACTGCATGCGGCGAATCCGGCGGCGTTTTACGCGAAATACACGTACGACGTTTCGCCCGTCGCCGATGACCGGCCATTCTTTTTCTATACAGTTCAACCACGCGATCTGCGGGATTTTCTGTTCAAGGGAAACTCGGTGAGCGCGGACTACAAGATCAATCGAGCCGTCCCGCTCCTGTTCAGCCTGATGGCGATCAGCCTCGTCGCCACCGCTCTGATTCTGGTCTCTCCGCGGCTGCTTCTACGAACGAAGCTGCCGAAGCAGAAAGGGATTGTGACGTTCTTGTGGTACTTCCTGTGCCTCGGGGCCGGATACATTCTGATCCAGGTCGCGCTGATTCAGAAGTTCGTGCTGCTGCTGGGGCATCCGACGTATGCGCTGACCGTAATCGTTTTTTCGATGCTCGTGGCCAGCGGGGCGGGGAGTTACTTCAGCAGGAAGGTGGTGGCCGGAGATGACAGGCGGCTGATGCAAATTCTCGCGGGCATCGCCGTAGTGGTGGCGATTTTGGCCTTCGTGGCGGCGCCGCTCGGGTCGCTGGCGGCGGGATGGCCGCTGTTCGTGAAGATGGCCGTCACCGCGGCCGCGATCGCGCCGGCCGCGTTCCTGATGGGAATGCCGTTTCCCAGCGGACTTTGGAGGCTGGAGCGCCGGCATGCTCCTTCCGTGCGCTGGGCGTGGTCGCTGAACGCGGCAGCCAGCGTGATGGGATCGGCGGCGGCAATCGTCCTGGCGATTTATCTCGGACTGAGAGCCACGCTCCTGGTCGGCGCGGTGCTTTATTTGTGCGCGCTGGCCGTCATCCAGGCCACCAGGCGAGCCGCGCCCGGCTCCGTTCGCTGATCCGCGGTTGTGATCGCTGCACCGGATCGTGTGATACATTCAAGCCTCATGAGAGCACCGTGGATTCTTCTGCTCCCCGCCCTCGCATTTGCGCAGCAACCGTGTGAATCGTTGTTGAAGCTCGCCTTACCGGATGTGACGATCAAAAGCGCCGCGGCCGTCCCGGCCGGCAAATTCGCGCTCCCGGCCGGACGAACGCAGGCCGACGTGCCGGCATTTTGCCGCGTTGCAGGAACCATCAGGCCGGAAGTGAATTTCGAAATCTGGATGCCTGCGCGGTGGAACAAAAAACTGCTGATGGTGGGAAACGGCGGGCTCGCGGGATCGATCAGCTATGGCGCGATGGTTGCTCCGTTGAATAAGGGTTACGCGGCCAGCAGCACGGACACCGGTCATGTCGCCGACAACGACGGTCACTGGGCGCAGGGACATATGGAACGGGTAATCGACTTCGCGCACCGGGCTGTGCATGTGACGACGCAAGCGGATAAAGCGATCCTCGCGGCATTTTATGGGGGAGCGCCGGCGCATTCCTATTTCAGCGGATGCTCGCAAGGCGGCCAGGAGGCGATGACCGAAGCGCAGCGGTATCCGCGCGACTACGATGGAATCGTCGCGGGCGACCCGGCGAACGGGTGGGTGCGGCATTATATCGGAGCGCATCTCTGGATCACGCTCGCGCTACAGGGCGATGCATACATTCCCGCGGCGAAAATTCCCGCGCTCGCCGGCGCCGTGAACGACACCTGCGACGCGCTCGACGGAATTAAGGACGGAATTCTTAACGATCCGCGCAAATGCCACTTCGATCCGGCGGCTCTGTTGTGCAAAAACGGAGACGCGCCGGATTGTTTGACCGCGCCGCAAGTAGACGCGGTTCGCAGGATCTATCAAGGCGGCCGCACCGCCGAAGGCGACCAGATCTTTCCCGGAATCCTTCCCGGCGGCGAGGCCGGCCCCGGCGGATGGTCGCGGTGGATCACCGGGACTGGTCCCGGCGAATCGTCGCATGCATCGCTCGGGCTGCCGTTCTTGCGGTATGTGCTGTTCGAGAATCCCGCCTGGGACTATCACAGCTTCCGGTTCAGCCGCGCAAACGGATTCGATAGCGATGTCGATTTCGCCGACCAGAAGCTCGGACCGATTTTTAACAATATGAACCCCGACCTCCGCGCGTTCCAGGCGAACGGCGGCAAGATGATCCACTATCACGGTTGGAGCGATCCCGACATTTCGCCTTTGAACAGCGTGAATTACTACGAAAGCGTCGTGCAATTCATGCACAGTCTTTCGGAGACGAAGCGATTCTATCGTCTGTTCATGGTCCCTGGAATGCAGCACTGCACGGGCGGTCCGGGACCAGCGACGTTCGATATGGTCGAGGCGCTCGATCAATGGGTGGATCAAGGCAAGGCTCCGGATCAGATCATCGCGTCACATTCGACCGGGGGTAAAGTGGACCGCACGCGGCCGCTGTGCGCGTATCCGCAGGAGGCTCGCTGGAAGGGCGCGGGCAGCACGGACCAGGCCGAAAATTTCGTCTGCGTGCAGCCTTAGCCGCCGGAACCAAATAACGGTAAGCTGGTTGCCTCACAATGATTACCACTGAGAAGCGGGGACGCTCTTTCCTGATCGGACTGAATCGCGCCGCCAAGCGCAACGCGTTCGACCCTCCTATGTTTCATGCGTTGGCGCGAGCGCTGGGTGAATTTGATCGCGATCCCGACCTGTGGTGCGCTCTTGTGTTCGCGCACGGGGATCATTTCACCGCCGGAATCGATCTGGCGCAATTCGCTCCGTTATTTGAGCGTGACGATCCGTTCGAGATGGAGCCCGGCGCGGTGGATCCGTTCGGATTGCGCAATCACCTTTCGAAGCCTCTCGTGATGGCGGTGCAGGGGATCACGTTCACCATCGGAGTGGAGATGCTGCTCGCGGCAGATATTCGCATCGCGGCGGCGGATGCCCGGTTCGCGATGCTTGAAGTCTCGCGCGGATTATATCCGTTGGGCGGCGCGACATTCCGGCTCGTTCGCGAAGGCGGATGGGGCGGCGCGATGCGGTATCTGCTCACCGGCGAAGAGTGGGACGCCGGGGCTGCGCTGCGGCTCGGATTAGTACAGGAAGTCGTTCCCCCTGGACGGCAGCTCGATCGCGCCCTCGAAATCGCGGAAAAAATCTGTGCACAGGCCCCGCTCGGCGTGCGTGCGACCCTCCGATCGGCCTGGATGAGCATCGCCGATGGCGAGATCGCGGCAGCCGAACACGTCCGCGATGACATGCGCGAGGTTCTCGCCAGCGAGGATTTTCAGGAAGGCATCGCAAGTTTCCGCGAGCGCCGGACAGCGCGATTCCGCGGCCGATGAGGTGGAACCGTCGCTCGTTGCTTTCCCAGACCTCAGAATTTAGCTTTGCTTGGCGGCAAGCTGCGACCAATCGCGCTTCTCGCCCGGCCGCCGCATCGCGGGGAGATTCAGCATCCATCCCGGATACTCCTGGCGCAGCCGGCTGGCGGCATCCAGCTCTTTCAAGTCCTCGGCGTCGAGTTTTACGTCAACAGCCTTCAGGTTGTCCTCAAGCTGGCTCGTCTTCGTCGCCCCGATAATCACGCTGGTGACCACCGGTTGATGCAGCAGCCACCCGAGCGCGATCTGCGCTACGGACGACTCATGCTTTGCCGCCGCCTTTTGCATCACATCCACGATGTCATAGGCCTTCTCGACATCCACCGGCGGAAAATTAAACTTGCTCCGGCGAGCCTGCGCGTCCGCCTGGCCTCCTCGTTTAAACTTGCCCGAAAGGAATCCGCCAGCAAGCGGGCTCCAGGGCAGGAGACCGAGCTTCTGGTCTTCGAGAAGCGGAACAATCTCGCGCTCCAGGTCCCGGCCCGCGATCGAGTAGTAGGCCTGAAGCGTCACGAACTTTTCAAGATGCTGCGCCGCCGAGACCGCCAGCGATTTCATGATCTGCCATGCGGCCAGGTTCGAGCAGCCGATATACATCACTTTCCCCTGACGCACCAGATCGGTCAGGGCGCCAAGGGTTTCCTCGAACGGCGTCAGCGGATCGTAGCCATGAATCTGATAGAGGTCGATATAGTCGGTGCCTAATCGCTTCAGGCTCGCTTCGGCCGATTGCATGATGTGAAGACGCGACAGCCCCACTTCGTTCGGACCCTCGCCCATCCGGCCGAAAACCTTGGTCGCGATCACGACGTCCTTGCGCCGGGCTCCCAGCGCTTTGCCGACCATGGTTTCCGACTCCCCTCCCGCATAGATATTCGCCGTGTCGATGAAATTGATCCCGGCGTCGAGCGATTTGCCCACAAGTTCGTCCGCCGCCTTCTGGTCAAGCGCGCCGACCGCTTCGAAGATCGAGCCTTTGCCGCCAAAGGTCATTGCGCCAAGGCAAAGGCGCGAAACAAAAACACCTGTGTTGCCGAGTTGTCGATATTGCATAGCTATCGACGATTATCGTCGATCCCGTTGAATCCGGCGGATGGCGGATCGCATCAACTTACATGATTGAGGATATAATCGATCGGCAAGGAGGTATTCGATGCGCATTCTCATGGCCCTGACCGCGCCCGTACTGCTGGCGCAGTCGTTTTCGGGAACCTGGCATGGGACGGTCACAAGCGGTGGCCAGGAGATTCCGTTCCGTTTTCAACTCGATGGCAGCGGCACGGACGTCAAAGGAACCTTCTTCAATGGGGACGAGCGCTTTACTTCAACAAGCGGGCAGATCTCCGGCGGCACGCTGAACCTCAAGTGGGAGTATTTCGCGGCGGCGCTTGAAGCGAAGATCGATAAGGATTCAATTGACGGAACGTATTCGCGCGCGCGCAGCCAGCCGATGCATTTTCACGCCGTCAAATCGTGGCAAAAACCCGCCGGGACGAATCCTCCTTCGATCGGCGGACTCTGGGTTCTCGAAGATGTGCAGAGCAGCAAGGGTGAATCGGCGTGGCATTTTATCGTCAAGCAGAAAGGCGGCGACGTCGAAGCCGCGATTCTCCGCGTGGATGGCGACACCGGAACCCTGAGCGGCTGGTACGACGGGCAGAAATTTGTTCTGAGCCATTTCTCCGGCCAGCGTCCCGCCATTGTCGAGGTCACTCCGAATCGTGACGGCACGCTCACGCTGATCCAGAACGGGAAAGAGAAAACAACCGCGTATCGTCCCGAGGTCGCTCACGCCAGGAATCTGCCGGAGCCGTCCGACCCGGCCCGGCATACGGGCGTGAAGAACGCGGCTGAGCCCTTCCATTTCCGCTTCCCCGATCTCAACGGAAAGATCGTGGCCGACAACGATCCGCGATTTACTGGAAAGGTGGTCCTGATTAATATCAGTGGAAGCTGGTGTCCGAATTGTCATGATGAAGCCCCGTTTCTGGTGGAACTTTACAGGAAATTTCGCGCGAAAGGTCTCGAAATCGTGACGCTTTCTTTCGAAGAAGGCGACCAGTTGAAGAATCCGGCGCGGCTGCGCTCATTCATTGCGCGCTACGGGATCGATTACACAGTGCTGCTCGCCGGCGACACGTCGGAGGCGAGGGAAAAACTTTCGCAAGCGCAGAACTGGGACGCGTGGCCCACGACGTTCTTCGTCGGACGGGACGGAAAGGTTCGCGGGGCGCATGCCGGCTTCCCGAGCAAGGCCTCGGGCGAACTTTATACGAAAGCCAAAGAAGACTTTACAGCCCAGGTCGAACGGCTCCTGGCGGAGAGCGCGCTCTCGCTGAACAAATAAATGTAACGCCACAAGGGGATTGTTTCCGAAGCCGTCACGCTACCATGCATATATGGACGGCGTTCACGAGCCAACCTCCAATCCGGATTTGAAGAAAACGTACGATGCCATCGTCGTCGGCTCCGGCGCGGCCGGGGGAATGGCAGCGTATGTACTCACCGCGCACGGGCTCAAGGTTCTGCTGCTCGAGGCGGGAAAGAAACTGCCCATCGAGAAGGAACTGAAATCGATGGAGTGGCCCTATAATCACCCGCGGCGAGGGGACATGCCTCCGGACTGCCACGCGCTCGGAGCGCGCGAGTACAATATCCGCCAGCCACCATACGCGAAGGGATCGCGCTATTCCCATGTTTACTCCTACGTGCAGGGTTGGGGTGGATCGGACTACTCCAAAAATCTCGTCGTCGATGAAAAGGAGCATCCCTACACCGGAACCAATTACGCCTGGGTACGCTGCAAAACCTTCGGCGGAAAAACGACGATCTGGGGACGGCTTGCGCTGCGGCTTTCCGACTACGACTTCAAGGCCGCCAGCCGCGACGGATATGGCGAAAACTGGCCGCTTTCCTACGCCGACATCGAGCCCTACTACGATCGCGTCGATGAGACGCTCGGGATTTCTGGTTTGAAAGAAAATTTACCGTGGCTTCCGGACAGCAAGTTCCAGAGGCCGAACCGCCTCTCGCCGGGCGAGATGGTTTTGCGGCGGTCGATGGAGAAGTACAAGCGGGTCGTGACGCCCTATCGAGCCGGAGTCACCACCGACGGCGTCAAGAACAAATATCGAAGCAAATGCTTCGGCCGCGGAGCGTGCTCCCGGCGCGCCGGCGGATGCGATATCCACGCGGCGTTCGATTCGCCGACCGGGCTGATCTATCCGGCCTGGGATACAGGAAACCTGACCGTCCGCACCAACGCGACGGTCTATGAAGTGACCGTCGATAAAGCCACCGGCAAGGCCAGCGGGGTTTCCTTCCTCGATACCGAAACCAGGAAGACGTATCAAGCGAAGGCGAAAACCGTGGTTCTCGGCGCGTCCACGCTCGAAACGGCGCGGCTTTTGCTGCATTCGAAAATCGCCAACTCCAGCGGACAGATCGGCCACAACTTCTGCGAACACATCATGGGGCCAAGCGTTACGGGGCTGGTGAAAGATCTGGTCGGGAAGCCGCGCACGCTCGATGATGGCCGTCCAGGAGGATTCTACATTCCGCGTTTCCGCAATCTCGAGGAAAAGCGCGCCGACTACATTCGGGGCTACGGATTCGAAGGTGAAGGCGGAGCGACGATCTTTCCCGGACACGCCTACGGAACGCCCGGATTCGGCGCCGAGTTCAAGAAAACCGTCCGCGAACAGGCTGGAGCCTTCATCAGTATGGGCGGTTTCGGCGAAGTTCTGGCGCGTTATGAAAACTACGTGGATCTGGATCCGGACGTGAAGGATCCGTGGGGCATTCCGGTGCTGCGATTCCACATTCAGTTCGGCGACAACGAAAAGAAGATGGCCGCCGATATGGCGGATACGGCCAAGGAGATGTTCGAGCAGGCGGGCATCGAAATTGTGGCCACATCGCGCGATATCCTGACACCCGGCTGGTCGATTCACGAGCTGGGTACGGCTCGCATGGGTTCCGATCCGAAGAAGTCCGTCGTGAATCAATTTCAACAGTCGCATGACGTGAGAAATCTCTTCATTGTCGATGGCAGCACGCACGTCAGCGCGGCGAATCAGAATCCGACCTGGACCATCATGGCGCTGTGCTGGCGATCGTGCGATTATCTCGCGGATCAATTGAAAAAGGGCCAGCTATGAATCGGCGCGATCTTTTCAAAATTACTGCCGGCGCCGCGGCGGTGGTGGCGAAAGGCCAGCAGCCCCATCGCTTCCTCACTCCCGATGAATATGCCGCCGTGGATGAATTGACGGAAATGATTATTCCGGCGGACGAAAAATCAGGCGGAGCGCGAGCGGCAAAGGTCGCGGACTTCATCGATCAGCGGCTTGCGGAGGCATTTCTCCAGGAAGAACGAGACCGCTGGCGAGCCGGCCTCAAGCAGTTTCTGGGGATCTCAACGGATGAGCGGCTTGTGTTGCTCAAGAAACTGAACGCCTCGAATGATGAATTCTTTGCCGCTCTGAAACGAGACACGATTCGCGGGTACTACACGTCGAAGATCGGCATTCACGACGATCTGGATTACAAAGGCAACACTTATCAACAGGGCGACTACGCAGGAGAGCTGCCTTAATCTTGTTCGCCCTGCCTCCACAGCGGGGCTTTGCCGCGCGGCGCTCACACGGTTCAGAAAATCGCTCAGGATTCTGCCCCGCTTGCCGTTAAGAAAAGCAGGAGACGCTCGTCTGAACGCCCGCAGAAGTTGGAACACGATTTTAGCGCTTGCGCCGCTCGCCTGGCGTGCCCGATTGAGCGCCCTGGCGGACCAGGCCGGCGAGGTTCCGTTCCTCGAATTTGCTCTGAACGCGCTGCAAAACAGCGGCCCCGGAAAGAGAGACCCTCTGGCCGCCGTACTTCTCGAAAGCGGAGTGCTGGTACGCGTTGTTTCCGATCCTGAGTTGACTTCGATCGAAGAGGCGATGGCGCTCACAAAGGCAGCCGCGCTTGTGGACGACCGGATCGATGCGAAGCTGGTGACCTCTTTGACGTCGCAAACAAACGACCTGCCCAAGCCGCGCGCCGTTCGAACGCTGGAGCTCGTCGACGCGATTTCGGATTGCAAACGCCTGGTGGCCCCGTTGATGCGGTTCGCGAAGATTCCCGATGCGAAGATTCGATCGAAGGCCGTGAAGCTGATGGCGCGCGCGAGCCAGAACAACGGATGGGTGGAATCGATTCTCAGCGATCCCGATGCCCGCGTGCGCGGAAATCTGGTCGAGGGCTTGTTCCGGCAACTCGGCAAGAGAGCGGAGCCGTTGCTGCGGAGAGCCACGCAGGACCCGCACAATCGTGTCGCGGTTACCGCCCTGCTCGCGCTCGCGCAACTGGGAGATCAGCCCAGTCGCGATGAGTTGGAACGCCTCAAGATGGAAGGCGACGACTACTTCCGCCCGGCCGCCGCCTGGGCGATCGCGCAACTGGAGATCAGTCCTTCCAATACAACTCCGCATCCGAGCGTCTGACGTAGTTCGCATCGATCATGGCGGGATCCATCGCGCTGCCGGTTCGTTGGCATGCAATTTTCCCGATCGCGGCGGCGAGCGTGCGCGGCGCCTGAATCACGGGACCGGGGAAAGTCCCGTTAAATCCGGACGTGATGAATTCAAGATCGCCTTCAGGCACCGTTTCGAGCCACTTTTCGAACTTCATCACGACTTCGCCGCAGACCGCTTCAAGGCGCTCGTTGTAAACAGCGCCATAAATTTCGCCGCGGCGCGCGTCGAGCACGACGGCCCGTAGCGCATGCGTCCCCAAGGACGCGAGCGCTTGAAGATTCGAAACGGCGATGACTTTCCGGCATGCCGCTTCGGCGAGCCCCTTCGCCGCCGTCAGGCCGACCCGAACGCCCGTGAACGATCCCGGTCCCGACGCCGAAGCAAACACGTCGATATCGTTTGGGGACAGGGAGTGCTGCGCGAGAAGCTTTTCGATGGCTCCGAACAACACGTGCGCGAATCCGTCGGACGACTCAAGTTGAATCTCTTCGATCAGCGCGCCGCCCGAGACCAGCGCGATGCTTCCCAAATCGCCCGTCGTGTCGAGCGCGAGGATTCTTGCGCTCACGGAACCAGCCTGAAGACTTTATCGAGCACGTAGACTTTGCCGTTGGCGTTAAGCACGCACATTCGAAGGCTCATCACAGCGGGAAAATGTTTTGCAATCGATTTCGGGATCTGCATGGTTCCCTCGCCTCCGACGCCTACGACGCGGAATCCTTCGCCGTCGATGGGAACTTCGCCCTGCCATTCCACAAGCAGCGATCGCGTGCCCCGCGTCTGGCGCTTCACTTTGATTGCAAATGCCGGAGGCCGCGAAATGGAGATTTCGCCTTCCTTCGGCGAATCGACCTCGAACGGGATCCTCTCCGGATTCTGTTCTATCTCTTGAACGGGCACCTGGCGCGACTCGAATTTCCACGATTTGAGCATCCCCTCCTTCGTCCCTTCACGCGAGATATGGAGAATCCAGGGGTGCGATTTGTCCGGGGGCTCGCCTGTGAAGTGCTCGCCGTTGTAGCCTTTTTCCTTCGTGCGCTCGCCGGTGAGAGGATTAATCCAGGCGACGTCGTAGCCGTGTTTTTCGACGGTGACCTCAACGGGTCCCGGCTTTTCGACATAGACAATATATTCGACTCCATCGAGCGCCAGCGCGCGCCCTCCGTCGAGGTCGAAATACGGTTCGAGTTCCCAGTAGCGGTTGCCTGACATGAAATCGAACCACGCGCTCATGTATTCGCCCGACCCGGAAGCCGGATACTGGCCATTCATCGTCGCGTTCCAGAGATCGTTGACGTTCTGGATTCCCGTATTGATTCCCGGGATCTGGTAGAGCTGATGCTCGACGGCGCCGATGTTGGGATCGGGCGTGCCGTAGCCGATAAGCCCCATCCATTCGTCGCCGAGCAGAGCGGCGGAACTGAACGAGGCGAGCGTGGTGCGCGGATGATTGTAGGCGTCAAGCTTCTTGAGCAGCGCGCCGGTATCTTTGAGAATCGTGCGAGCGTTCGCCAGGTTTTCAAAAGAAGGCACGCCCATCCACGTGACGTTCATTCCGGAAAAACGCGCCGCAATGCCGGTGATGTAGGCTTGACGTTCCTTCCAATCGTCGGGAATGGAAGCGAGAACGATATCCGCCACCAGGCCCTTTGCATTGATCGCGCGAATGCGCTCGGCTGCTTCGCGAAGATCGGTGGCGGGCTCGATCGTGACGCGAAGGTGCGTGAATTTTTCCTTGACGCGCTGATCGACCACGCGGTCGAAATCGGCGCGGGGAATCCTGGCGAAATCGCCGACCGCCGTGGACATCCAGAGGTGCGCTTTGTTGGTTCCTTCCCACGCGAAGTGATGGAGGTTTGCCACGCGCACGAATCCGGGAGACTCCGAATCGGCGGCAGAAAATTGAACCTCCTTGCCGTCGAGACGAGCGAGATTGCTGGTGATTTTGTAAGTCCACTGTCCGGACTCGGTCGGAGTGAAACGAATCATCAGACGCCCGTCGCTATCGCGGAAGGCGTTCATGATATAGGTCCGGTGCTTGGGCGAGCGAAACTCGGCGTGCAGTTCCGCCGTCGCGGCGTTTTCGTTTCCTTCAAGATCGAACGCCAGATCGCAGGACGACCATGCCGGAACACTGCACGTGGGCTGCGCGAAGATCGGTGCGGCCAAAAACAAGACCCACAGGCGGGGGATCATCTCTGCTATCAATATAGACGATCGCATCCAAATGATCGACGATTACACGCCCAAAGAGCTCCCTTTGGCCACGACGATTCCCGCCCGTTGGTATCTCGATCCACAATTTCTCGAGCGGGAGCGCGACGCCGTGTTCGCGCGCACCTGGCAGCCCGTGGGTCACGCAAAGGCCGTCGCGGAGCCGGGCAGTTATCTCGCGGCGGAGATCGCAGGCGAGCCCGTGGTGGTGACGCGAGCCAGAGATGGAGTGCTGCGGGCGTTTTCGAATGTCTGCCGGCATCGCGCATCGATGATCGCGCAAGGATCCGGAAAGGCCGCGGCGCTGCGGTGTCCTTATCACGCCTGGACCTATGGCCTCGATGGGAAGCTCGTCGGCTGCCCCGAGTTTGAAGGCGTGCTGGATTTCGACAAATCCAGTGTCGCGCTGCCGGAATTTCGAGCCGCTGCCTGGGGTCCCTACGTTTTTGTGAATCAGGATTCTTCCGCGCCGGACCTGAATGACGTTTACGGAAACATCCCGCAGGAGGTCGCGGCGATCGGATGCCCCGTGGACCGTCTCCAGTTTTCCCAGCGGCGCGATTATCTGGTCGGCTGCAACTGGAAAGTATACGTCGACAATTATCTGGAGGGCTATCATCTGCCCGCCGCCCATCCCGGGTTGTTCCGCGAGCTGGATTACGCGAACTATCGCGTGGAGCCGCATCGATACTATTCCTCGCAAATCGCTCCGATTCGCCCTCCGAGTGAAGGCGCCGCGCAGAGCCGCCGTTACGTATCGGACGGCCTGAGCGCGCTCTATTACTGGATTTTTCCGAACTTCATGCTGAACGTGTATCCGGACAATTTGAGCGCGAATATCATCGTGCCCATGGGTCCGGACAAGACCCTGACGATTTTCGAATGGTTCTCCTATCCCGGCGCGGGCGTCAAGCCGGAAACGATCGCTTTCAGCGACGAGATTCAACAGGAAGATATAAAGATTTGCGAGTGGGTCCAGAAAGGACTCCGGTCCCGGACCTACAACACCGGACGCTTTTCGGTGAAGCGAGAAAATGGCGTGCATCATTTTCATCTTTTGCTGAACGAGTTTTTGGAATATGAAAATCACTGAACAGGAACGGCAGGCGGCAATCGCGCGGCTGGAATCGTCGCGGGACCGGTTGCTGCAAGCGATCGAGGGGCTTACCGAAGAAGAGGCGGCATTTAAGCCGTCGCCCGAAAGATGGTCGATTCTGCAACTGGTCGAACATCTTGCAACCAGCGATCCGGGTTTGATGGCGCTGATCCGGCGCGCTCTCGATTCACCGGCGCAGCCGGAATTGATCGAACAGGTTCACAAACACGACCATCGCTATTTGGGCGAATTGAAGCCTTTTCCGCGCGGCGTGAACAAGGCTCCGGAGGCGTTGCGGCCGAAAGCGATCTACGGGTCCCTCGCCGAAGCGGCGGCGGCGTTTACGAAAGCCCGCGAAGCGACGATCGAATTCGCCAGGTCGACCCAGGATGAATTGAGAGATCATTTCGAGCCGCATCCTGTGCTGGGGCCGATGGACGGGTTTCAGTGGCTGGTCGCCTGCGCGGTGCATGTGGAAAGTCACACGTTGCAGATTGAGGAGCTGAAGCAGTTGCAGCGAGCCGCGGGGGCCGGCTGACGCCCTGCCCGGCAGGCGCGGGTTTCAGGCGCCCGCGCGGATCTCTGGAAGGGGAAACCGGAACTTGCCTTGGAAGATTTCCGCAAACAGGGTCACGATCTGATCGTGAACCAGCCCGTTATCCGCGAGAACGTGCGCACCGCGAAGATTCATCGGGCAACCGTGCATGTCGGTGCAGATTCCGCCGGCTTCCCGGATCAATAAAACTCCCGCCGCCATGTCCCACGGATTCAGTGCGAATTCCCAGAAGGCATCCAGGCGGCCGGCCGCCACGTAGGCGAGATCGAGCGCGGCCGCTCCGGCGCGGCGCACGCCATGCGAAAGCATCGCGAGCTGGTAATAGAAATGAATATTCACGTTCTGATGACGTTTCCGCGAAGGGAATCCGGTGGCCGTGAGCGTCGCTTCAAGACGCGGCGTCTTTGAAACCTGAATCCGCCGGTTGTTCAGATACGCGCCTGACCCGCGCTCGGCCGCGAACATCTCGTTGTGCACCGGATCGTAGACGACGCCGGCGATCAACTCCCCGTCGTGCTCGAGCGCCAGGGTCACGTTAAACATCGGAAACGCATGCGCGAAATTCGTAGTGCCGTCAAGCGGATCGACATACCAGCGATAGCCGGAGTTGTTATCCTGTCCGCTGCCTTCCTCCGCCACGATCGCATGCGAAGGAAAATGCGCCTGTAGCCGCTCGACGATCAATTTTTCGCTGGCGCGATCGGCCGCCGTGACCAGATCGTATTCGCCCTTGAGTTCAAAGCCGACGCGCTGTTCGAGGTATTGATTGATCAGCGCGCCCGATTCGCGGGCGATTTCAGCCGCCGTTTCGAGATAGGATGCCAACGGTTAAATCTCGTAGAGGTACTTGATATCGTGCTTGAACAGGAACAGATTCGGCTCGCCGGTACGGGTAAGGCGGATGAAATTGGCGTCGTAAAACTCGATGATTCCTTCCACTTCCTGGTTGTCGCTCAGGCGGACGCGCACGGTCCTGTGTTCCTCGATGAGGTGCTTCAGAAACTTCACTTCCTCGAAGGTTTGTTCCGGAGCTTTGGTATTGCTGACTTTTCCTGCCATTTCGCTGTTAGGGATTGGAATCTCCATAATAGCCAGTCCGCGTCTGAGCCCGCAAATCTTTGCGCGAAAGATCGACGCGAACCGTATGGAATCCCGGCGATTGATTCTTGGGATAATACCCGACCATGTACTGAGCGCGCAGGTCGCGCAGAATTTCGTCGAAGGTCCGGTCAAGCTCTGCAATCGTCGGGTCGAACCAGCGCCCGCCGGTGTCCGCGGCCAGAGTTTGCAGCGCGTGTTCTCCTCCGATGTTGCGGCCGGCGTCGTTTGTTATGGGGACGATCACGATCGGATACATGACGGCGTCGGCGCGCTGAGCCGCTTCGCGCGCGTCTTTGAAGGCCTTCGAACTCGTCGTATTGCCGCCGTCGCTGATGACGACGATCACGTGGCGTCCGTCGCGGCGTCCGATATCGCGAGCGCCGTGATACACCGCATCGTAGAGCGATGTGCCGCCTTCCGGCCTGATGTAGCGCAGCTTGGCCTCAAGAGCCTTGGCGTTGCGCGTGAAGTCGTGCTCCAGCGTAACGTCATAATTGAACGTGTAGAGCGCCGCCGTGTCCCGCTCATTCCCTGCCCCGAACAGAGACCGCAGGAATCGCGCCAGCGATTTTACTTCGAGCGCCCAATCCTTCGCCGTGGACCCGCTGGTATCGACCATGATCGCTACCGAAAGCGGCTTAGTCGTGTAGTGCTCGAAAACGGCAATCTCCTGGGGAACGCCGTTGTCGAAGACCGAGAAATCTTCTTTTTCCAGCGTGCCGATCAAATCGCCGGACTGATTCTTGACGTTGACCAGCAGGCGGACCAGCCGCACGTCGGCCTTAAACGTTGCAGGCGGATTCGGCTGTGCGCCGGCTGAAAGAATCGCGAAGACTACGGTCGCCAATCTCATGCTTTAGGCGGCGCGGCTTTGAGCACCGACTCGTCCCATTCCCCGTCGACCCACACCTCGCCGTCGGCGAAGAATTCTTTCTTCCAGATCGGGACCATGCGCTTCAGCCGGTTGATTCCTTCAAGCGCCGCATCGAACGCCGCTTTTCGATGAGCAGCGGTGACGACCACGGACACGCTGGTCTCGCCGATGTTGATCTTTCCAAGGCGGTGAACCATGGCGATCCGTCCGATGGGGAACTGGTGTGCGATCTCGCCCCCGATTTCAGCCATCACTTTCACCGCCATCGGCTCGTAACATTCGTATTCCAGGTGCAAGGTAGGGCGCCCTTTCGAATTGTTTCGCGCGACGCCTTCGAAATTGACGAACGCCCCATCTTCGCCTCGAAGCAGCCGTCTGGCGACCGCGCCGCCGTCGATGGGATCGCGCGTGAGGGCGAAAAAATGTCCCGCGGTCGGAAAAACAATCTGGTGGCTAAACGCCGCGGCGCCTCCGCTGACGGGAGGCATCAAGGCAATCTCATCCCCATCCGCCACCGCTGAAGTCGGCGGGGCGAACTGCTGGTTGAGCGCAATCACAACACTTGGCGCAATCTCGCGAAGCCGCGGGAAACGGTTGCCGTAGGTTTCAAGAACCGACTGCAATCTAGCCCCGTCCGGCATCTCGATCGTATCCTCCCGAAGCCCCACAATCTCGCGCACCGGGCCGAAGAAAAGTACCTTGATACGCACTTGCTCATACTAACAGACTGCTATCGCGCTCCTTTGGTTTCAATGACTTGCTATAAATCCATAGTTCTCGGATCGTGTTGTATTCTTTCCAGGGAGGTTTTTCGATTTGCCACTCGAACGTGTGCAGGTGTCTGTGAGGGCTGATGTGCGGAGGTTGAGGGCAATGGCTGCCAAGCTGGCTACGGAGTCGCGGGCCGACGCGACGAAACGCGCGTACAGTGCTGACTGGATGCGATTTGAGCAGTGGTGCAGGGCGCAGCGGAGGAAGGCGCTTCCCGCATCCGAAGAGACTTTGATTTTGTATGTGGTCGCGGCGCTGGAGCGGTATCGGGTTGCGACGATCGACCGGCAGGTTGCGGCCGTCGTGGATGCGCATGTGTCGCGTGGTCTGCCGTCGCCGGCGGGCCGTGATCTGCGCGATGTGATGAGCGGCGCGCGCCGGCAGCCTGGCGCTGGGTCGAGGCCGAAGGCGGCGATTACGCCGGATCATCTGCGTGCGATGTGCGCTGCGCTGCGGCGGTCGGGCGCGAGCCTGTGGGTGCGGGACCGCGCGATTCTGACGCTGGGCTTCGCTGCGGCGCTGCGGCGTAGCGAGCTCGCCGCGCTCGATGTGGGGGACGTGCGGTTTGTCCGGCAGGGTATGACGGTCACGGTCCGCCGGTCGAAGACGGATCAGGAGGGAGAGGGCCGCGTGGTGGGCGTGTTCTTTGGCCGGCGCGCGTTGACGTGTCCGGTGCGGGCGGTGCGGGCGTGGCTGCGCGAGCGCGGCGGCGCGCCTGGTCCGCTATTTCCGGGCACCGGAGCGTCCGGGCATATCACGCCCGAGAGGGTCTACCAGGTGGTGCTGCGCGCTGTCGAGATGATCGGGTTGGAGCGCGGCTTGTACGGGGCGCATTCCCTGCGCGCCGGTTTTGTGACGGCGGCGGCGGAGGCCGGTGTGCCGGAGACCGTGATTATGCAGCGGACTGGACACCGGAGCGTCCAGACGGTCGCCCGCTACGTGCGGCCGGCTTCGGTGTTTTCCGTGGATGCGCTGGCGCGAGCGCTATAACCTTTTCGGCTGGATCTGGCGCGTTGCGTTCGAGGGCGGCGATGGCTGCGGCGATTCCGCGCGACGCTGCGCGGAGCCGGTTGGCCTGTTGCAGGAGTCTCTGGCGTTCGGATTGTGTCATGCGGCTATTGTCCTGTGGGCTTGGCCGCTGCACAATGGACGTGGGCGGCGTGGTAGCCGGTTGGTTCGACATCTGCCCTGCCGGCGCCGTGGCAACGTCCGCCCCTTTTCCCTTCCCCTGAAATGAAAAAACCAGGCCGCGCGTCCGCGGGCCTGGCTTGAAACAGGTGACGGCTTTTGCCGCGTTGTCGATGCTGCTATTGTCGCATCGCGTAGTCGTCGCCTTCTTCGAGTTTGCGGCGGATGATGCGTTCTACGGCCTCGTAGAGGCCGATGACTTCCGCCGGCGAGAGCGTGGCGCTGAGCGTGGCGTGCGCGACGGAGGCCTCTAGTTGCGCGGTGAGCTCGTCGTGGAAGAGAGCGGCGTTGCGCCGCTCCCAATTCCTGCGCCGTTTTTCGTCGTGGTTCATCGCGCCTCCTTTGCGGCCGCGGCGAGCTCCGCGGCGAGCTCGGCGATCTTTTCAGCGCGCCATTTCATTTCGCTGCTGGCGTGCGCGGCGCGGAGGCCTGCGGCCATGTCCGCGAGGTCTGCGATAGCGTGCGCGAGGGCGGCTATGCGTTCGAGGGCCTGCATGGTTTCCTGGTTCACCGCGCACCGCCCTTGCCGCCTGTGACGGCTATGTAGATGGTGATGGCCAGTGCGCGGATGTCTTCGTTCGAGGCTGCGAAGCCGGCCAGCTTGCAGGCCTGTATGGCATCGCGGAGCGCGGCGGCCATGACGTTGCCGGACGCGCCGATTTCTTCGTTTCCGGCGCGGATTGGCGGCGGCGCGATGCTGCGCGGCGGCGCTGGCGGTTCGATTGTGGCTTCGCCTGGCCGGTGCACTTCCCACACGTTGGAGCGGCCCTGCTTGCGCTTGCAGATGATGAGCGTTGCGCCTGCGGCGGCGTGCTTGGCGCGGATGGCCTGATGCAGCGGCGGATCGGCGAACATGATGCGATCGCCTTGCAGGAAGTACATGTACTGCGGGCCGTAGATGCCTTCGCGCGGTTCGGCCGGAGGATCAAATTCCAGCCGGACTGTGACGGGAACGTTGACTTCGAAGGTGACCTTCTGACGGGCACCGCCGCGCGGGAGCGCGGCGGCGCCGTTGGGGGCCGGTTGCTGGTTCATGCGATTTTCCTTTCTTCCGGCGTGATGCGGCCGGCTGGCTTGCGCGGCGTGTCTTCTTCCAGCCATTCTGCTGGCATGCTGCGCCAGAAGTTGCGTTCGGCCAGCGCTTCGGCTTCTGCGGCGTGCGCTTCGAGGGCCGCGGCGAGGGCGGCTTCCTCTTCGGCCTGGCTGAGGTAGGTTTCTTCTTCGTCCATTTGTTCGGCGATGTCAGCGCACCATTCGGCGTACTCTGCCGCGCAGGGTTCGCACAGTGCGGACATGCCGTAGATGTTGAGTTCTGTTGCTATGCAGGTGCACATCTGCTGGTTCCTTTCGGCCCGCGGGTGGCAGCCGCGGGGTTGTTTGGCCTTTGACTTGCCAAATTTCCCCGAAGAGAAAAAGGCAAAAAAGAGAAGGCCTGTTTTTTGCGGCCTGGTTCCGCAGACGGCGCAAGGGCGGCGCGGTGTGTGCGCCGGCGAAGCGGACCCTTGCGACGGCTGCGGGTTCGGCCGCATGGCCTGGGTTTCTCTTTTTTGCGTTTTTCGCGTAGGGGAAATTTCTGCGGTTAGATCGCGCGAAGCGCGCACCGAATGAAGATTTGAACGGTGTAGCCGCGTCGCCGCGGAGCGGGAGCGGAGCCGCGCGGCGGCCGGCTGCGTGGCAGCGTGCGGGTCCGATGTCAGGCCTCCGCTGTTGGGCGCGGGTGGCCGGGTTTGCGCGTGCGGCCCGCTGCGTCGAGCCGCTTTTTTCCTTGGGGGTATCTTAGGGTCCACCGTGGGCTTGCCGATTTGTCCTGGCTCGTTTCTGCGCGGCTGCGTGGCATCGTAGCGTCGTGGCTGAGCGAGATAAAACAGGCCGGTTTCAGGCTGGCTCGTCGGGAAATCCGCGCGGCCGTCCGCGTGGGTCGCGGAATGCGCGGACGATCATGCTCGCGGAACTGATGGACGGCGAGGGCGAGATTATCGTCCGCAAGCTGATCGATGCTGCCAAGGCTGGCGAGCCGCACGCGCTGCGCCTCGCTGTCGAGCGCCTGCTGCCTCGCATCGAGCGCCGCGTCTCGGTCGATCTGCCGCGTGTCGAGTCCGCTGGCGATGTCGCCGCCGCGGTCGCCGATGTGATTGCGCTGGCTGCTGGCGGCGATCTGACGCTTGAGGAGGCGAGGGCATTTCTCGCGCTGATCGAGCAGCAGCGGAAGGCGATCGAAACGAACGATCTGGCGGAGCGGCTTCGTGCGATCGAGGAGGAGCGGGAGAAATGGCGGGATTGAAGGGCCGCGTCATGCGGCTGTCGCGCGGCGTGGGCGATGGCGAGGCCTCGCCTGGTCTGGTGTGGTGTACGGAGGTGCGGGCCGCGGTGGATCGCGGCGATCTGGCGGAGGGGGAATTTGTGGCGCGGGATTTCTATCTGACGCGCCGCGTCTGGCCAGATGGACCGGACGAGGGGTACGAGGTGCAGCGCGTGACTCGCGATCCGGAGGACCAGGGCCGCGTGTTCGAGGGCGGCGTCGAGGTCGGCTATGTGCGGCGCGGGAAGCTCGGCGGTGTCGTGATCGAGCTCGAGGAATCTACCGGCCTGGCCGCTTCGTGACCTTGGGAATGAACCGGCCCAGGTGGTCGCGGTTCGGCGTTGGCTTCTCGCCTGGCTTGGCTGGTGCTTTGGCTTTCTTCACCGGATTCTCCCGTCTGCGCTGACTCGCCCGCCGCTCGCCTGCGCGGATTTGTCCTGCTTGTCCCGCGGCGCGGCGCCGATGTCTTCGATGGCGCGGCGGACGCGGTCGCGCTGGTCAGTTTCTCGCTCGGCTGGTGTGCGTGGTCCGATCATGCCTGCATTGTCTCGCGCGGCGCTGCGGCACGATTTCTATCGTGACTGCTACTCCGTTGATGGTCCACCACCTGCTGCGCGAGTCCTCGAAGAGCACCTCGCGCGAGGGGACCCATTCCGGGCCGTACATGACGCGGCGGGTGACGACGGCGACGGTGCGTATGGTGCCGTCGCGGAGCATCCGCAGCATTTCTTCGTTGTCGATGCCGGGGAGCTCTGGCGCGAGCGCGGCGGTTTCGACGACGGTGTCTATCCAGGCCTCGAAGGCGCGGAGGCCGCTGGCGATGATGACGCGGTCGCCGGGTTTCATCGCATGGCCTTTCTCGCGGCGACGGCTGCGATTGCGTCATCGCTGAAGCTGGCGAGTTCTGCGTGTCTGGCCTGCTTGCGGCCGGCTCTCCACTGGCGGAGAGCCTGCCATCCGATGCCGTGGATCCGCTGGAGCATCACGCTTACGAACCAGGCCCAGGAGTAGCCGCATGGCCGGCGCTCGATGGCGAGCTCGGCGAGCACCTTCTGGATGCGGATGATTCCGCCGTCCTCCGGCGCGGCGCAGGCGAGGACCTGGGCGAGAATTTTCTGGTCTGGCTCCGCTGCCGTTTCGTCTGGCTGGCCGAACCGGGCGCGGTAGGACAGCAGGGCGGTCTTGGCGATTTCGATTTGCTCTTGCGGGTACGCTGCCGCTTCGGCCTGGTCGACGCGCAGCAGGATTTTTTCGGCTCGCCCTTCTTTGGGTTTTTCCACAGCTTGGCGTCGATCGAATACTTCTAGTTGAGTAGATAACTGATATTCGATATCGAGGGGCCGCTGCTGCGGAAGTCGTTGAATTTCCGAGGGGGGTGTACCGGTAGCCGGTACGGGGTGTGCGCCCTGCCGGTACGGTGGTGTACCGGTAGCCGGTACACCCTTTGGGGGGGGTGTGCGGGTTGCCGGTACGGTTTGCGGTAATCTCGGTTCGATGAATCGGGTTGACGCGCGGTTGCGGGTCCGCTACGCCGAAACGGACCAGATGGGGATCGTTTATCACGCCAACTATCTGGTGTGGATGGAAGTGGGGCGCGTCGAGTATTGCCGTGCGGCCGGAATCCGTTATCGCGACATGGAGCGCGAAGATGGGATCCTGCTGGCCGTGGTCGAGGCAAACTGCCGCTACCTATCCCCGGCTTTGTACGACGAAGAGGTAATCGTGAGGACGTGGGTCGAGCAGGCGCATCCCAGGATGCTACGGTTCCGGTACGAAATGGTGGAGCCGGAAACGAATCGCGTTCTGGCGACCGGAGAAACGAAACATATTTTCTGCGATCGCCAGCGGAAGCCGATGAAGCTCCCCGAGAAGTATCGGGCAGCTTTCGGAATCGCTGTGGCTAATTCACATGCTGAACCGTGAGATAGCCCCCCGGTGAGCTGCTGGCTCCCCCGATGGTTAGCACGATGCTCAGATCTCCATCCGGAGTATCGTCCGGAAGCAGGATGTTGACTTGGTAGAGTCCGGGCGAGCCAGGCGTCAGGCCAACGTACTGGACATTGGCCGCGGGAAGGTCACGGCCGTTGAGCGTCACCTTGGAATCTGCAATCACAGGCGCGAGCGTTGATCCGAACACACCAGGCGCTACCGGCGGGTTCGTCCCACCGAATCCGGTGCCGTACAGCGTGACGTACTGCCCCGGATGCGCGGGCAGGAAACCGGCGCCAGGGAACAGATTTGAAGCAACCAGAAGCGTTCCCGTTAAAGAATCGGTCGCGATCACTGGGTTGTGCCCATCGCTGTTGTTGGTCGCGTAGAAAAATTCCGGCGTCGCGGGCTGCACCGGAACGGTCATTTTGTTGCTTTCGATCGAATTGGCTGTATCGCAGCCGGAAATCACCGAAACATCGACGCTCGATGCGCTGAATGCGGGCGACTGGAAATTGATTTGAGTGTCGGATGCGCCAAAGATGGGGGCGCGCGCGCCTCCCGCGACTACACAAATTCCGCGGAAGTTGGTGGGTACCTTGCCCCCGACCAGATCGGAGCTTGCGACGCTGACAAAGGATGGTCCAGCGCCGAAGTTCTGTCCTTTGACCGTCGCGATGCCGCCTGTCGATAGTGCGACCACGAGCGGCGTGCTGAAGCCGGACCCTTGCACGCTGGTCAGTTGAGGACCGGGAGTGGTCACCGTTCCAGGATTGATCGTCAGGCTAAACGTCACGGACGCGAGTTTAGAAGCACTCGCCGTGATCGTTACAACTCCGGCGGTCTGTCCGAGAGTCACCTGAGTTCCCGCGACCCCGGTGCCGTCGGTAGTCACGGTCGTATTCGCGAGCGTCGCGGAACCAGAGACGATTGAAAAGCTGACAGCAACATTACCCACTGGCACCCCGGCGGCATCGACGACTTTGACGGTGATCGGCAGAACCTTGCCAGGAACCCCAGATGCATTGTTGCCCGAGAAGATCGACAGCGTCGCGGCCGTCTGGGGAACGAGCTTGCGAACGCGATCGTTCGACCGGTCAGTGAAGTAAATTGTTCCGTCCTTGCCGACAGCAATTCGACTCGGATCGATCGAAACACCGAGTGCTGTACCGGTTTCCATGTTGAACGCGTACGCCCCATTTCCCGCGATGGTGGTGATTTTCGATCCGCTCACCATGCGAATTACAGAATTCCCAGCGTCGGCAATGTAGAGGTTTCCAGCCGCGTCGAAGGCGATTCCCAACGGAAGGCTCAATTGAGCGCTCAACGGTGATCCGCCGTCGCCCGAGTAGCCGGGAGTCCCGATTCCGGCAACGGTCGTGATGATCTTTGTGGAAAGGTCAATCTTTCGGATGCGGCTGTTCAGGATATCGGAAAAGTAGAGAGCCCCATTGAAAATCGCGAGATCATACACCGAAAGTCCCGCATTCTTTGCAGAATTATTGTCACCGGTTGCCTTCGGATTTCCAGTGCCCGCGAAGGTACTGATGTTTTGGTTGGCATCGACCATCCGAATTACGAAATTGTCCGAATCCGCGATGTATACATTGCCAGCCGGATCCGCCGCAACCGCGCTGGGCGCAGCCAGACGCGCCTGGGGTGCAAATTTTCCATCGCCGCTATATCCGGCCCCGTTGCCTCCAGCGAACACTGTGGCGGACCCGCCGACGGGAACACGCATGACTCGATTGTTCGCAGTATCGGCAATGTACATCGTCCCCTGGGCGTCGAATGCCGTGCCTGAAGGGAAATAGAGCTGATTGTTTCCTGTCCCGCGCGCCCCCGTACCCAGCAAAGCATTGATCGTTCCGGAAGGCGCGACGTAGCGGATCCGGCTGTCCCCGGTATCGGCGATCACGAGATTGCCTTTACTGTCCAGCGCCAGTCCGTCCGGATCATTGAGGAATGCAGTGGTCGCAGAAATGTTATCGAGTATCGATGTTCCAGCCAGGGTATCGATAATCCCGTTGTGAATTCGGCGGATCCGTTGATTGCCCACGTCGGCCAGCAGGATATCACCGTTCGGAGCACCGGCGATATACAGCGGCACGAGGAACTTTGCGCTCGTCGGCGCCCCGCCGTCGCCGCCAAAACCTTGCGAATCGCTCCCGGCGATAAAGTGAATTTTTCCGTCGGCGAGGGTCACGCGCCAGACTTCGACGACACAAGTGATCAGAAGATTTCCGTTCGAGTCGATGGCCGTCGAATAAGGGAAAGTGAGGAAGGCTTTCGTCGCTAGACCGCCGTCGCCATCAAGCTGAGGCTCGCCGTATCCAAAATCGCCCGTTCCGGCGACGGTGCTGATCTTGTTGTTCGCCTGATCGATGCGCTTGATCCGGTTGTTCACCTCATCCAGGAAATAGACGAAACCGCTCGCGTCGACCGAAATCCCGCGCGGGCCGTACAGGGCCGCCTGCGTCGCAGCGATATTGTCGCCGTCGCCCGGGACCCCGGTTCCAGCGATCGTAGAAATCGTCCCGTCGGTCGCGGACACTTTCCGCACGCGGTTATTGAAATAATCCGCGACATAAACATTCCCCGCGCTATCTACGGCGATATCGAACGGATCAAGTCCGGCGGAGGTGGCGATCTTGCCATCGCCGGAATAATGATAATCGTCGCTGCCGGCAATCGTCGTGATCACCCCTGTAGCCAGAACAATCTTGCGTACCCGGTTATTGTTGTAATCAGCGATATAGAGGTTGCCCTTGCCGTCCAGTTTGACTCCCTGCGGAGAATCGAGTTCCGCTTTGATCGCTGGGCCTCCATCTCCACTGAAGCCCGCCTGTCCGGTCCCAGCGACGGTTGAAATGATGCCGTTCGCGTCGACCTTCCGGATGCGATTGTCGTCAGAATCGGCGAAATAGACGTTGCCGGCCGAATCCTGGGCGATGCCATATGGATACCGGAGCGGGACCGTTTTCGCCGGTTGACCGTCCAGCAGGCGATTACTCCCGGCAACCGTCGTCGTCAAATAGGATTGCGAATAGGAAAATTGCGCAGCAAGAGCAGTAAAAACAGCAAGATGTCGGATCCGCATGGTCTAATAGTCCACTTACTATACGACATAGTGTCCGATTTAGACAAGAACTTTTTGAGATTGTTCCCGCCATCCACGATTCCAATCTAATTTTGTCGTAATACTGTCAGAAATGCTCCAGGAGAACTCTTCACCGATCCGATTGAGACGATCAGCGGAAGATCTCCGTCCGGAGTATCGTCGGGCAGGCGAAGGTTGACCTGATAGAGCCCGGCTGTCCCAGGCGTAATACCGACATAGAGGACATTCTCGGCCTGTAATTGCCGTCCGCCGAGTGTGACCGTCGCTGTACCGGCCACCGTCGCCGCCGTGGAACTCACGATTCCTGGACTGATCGCCGGATTCGTCGCGCCGAATCCGGTCCCGTAGACCGTCACGTATTCCCCAGGCTGCGCAGGTACGATCCCGGCTCCCGGGAACAAATCGGCCGCCGCGAGATAGGCGCCCGTGATCGGATCCGCCGCCGCCACCGGATTGTGGCCGTCGGAATTGAGCGAAAAGTAGAAAAATTCCGGCGTAGCGTTCTGCATCGCGACCGTCTGCGTGTTGCTCTGCATCGGCGCGGCCGAATCGCATCCGGTCACAACCATGACACCCACGGTCGTCCCGAAAACCGCCGGCGTTTGAAAATTGATCTGCGTGTCCGATGCTCCGAAAATCGGCGCACGAACGCCCCCAACCACCACGCAAATTCCCCGGAAATTCGTGGGAGGCCCGCCGTTGACCAGATCGCTCTGCGCTAGGCTCTGGAATCTGGACCCTAATCCGAAGTTATGTCCCTCGACTGAAGCGAGTCCCCCCACCGACAGAGCCTGTATCGGCGGCGCGCTTAGGCCCGAACCCAGAACTCCGTTGGGGTCGATTTCCGGCAACTGCGGCGACGGCGGCGTGTCGGTCACACTCAGCGTCGCGGTCACTGGGTTGAGTCCGGCGGCCGAAGCGCTGATCGTCGCGGTTCCCGTTCCCGGGCCGAGCGCCGCCTGAACCGTCGCAATGCCGTTCCCGTCCGTCACGGCAACCGGCGAAACCAGGATCGCCGGACCGCCCGTCACGCTGACGCTGACAACCACATTGCCTACGGGCACTCCCGATTCATCGACAACCTTGAAGGAGATGGAAACCGTGGACCCCGCCGAACCCGACGGACTTGAAGCAACCGAGATGGAAGCTGCAAGCTGAGGACGCAGTCTCCGCACCCGATCGTTCGACTCATCGACAACATAGATGGTTCCATCCTTGTCGACTGCGACGCGTGTGGGGTCAATCGGGACGCCGAGCGCCGTTCCCGTCTCGACCTTATATACCGGCTGGCCGTTTCCGGCGATGGTCGTAATGATTCCATTTGCGACGCGCCGGACAACCGCATTTCCCCAATCGGCGATGTAGAGATTCCCGGCCGCGTCGAAGGCGATGCTGCGAGGCAGCGCCAACTGCGCCGAAATGGCCGGTCCGCCGTCGCCCGAGAATCCCTGGGCGCCCGAACCGGCCACGGTCGTGATGATTTTCGTCGCAAGATCGATCTTGCGAATTCGGTTATTGTACTCGTCGGCGAAATACAAGCTGCCGCCGAAGTAAGCGACATCGGCGGGGCTCAGCCGGGCCTGCGCCGCAGGGCCATTGTCGCCGCCGAATCCCGAATCGCCTGTTCCCGCCAGCGTGGAAATAATCCCCGCCGAATTTACCACGCGAATCCGGTTATTTCCGAAATCGGCGATATAGATATTCCCGCCGGGGTCAGTCGTGACGCCCGTCGGCCCGTTCAGCATCGCGCGGGTCGCGGAAAAACCGTCTCCACCGAATCCGCTGTTGATTCCACCCGCGATGACCGACGTCGCGCCCCCCGGCTGCACGCGCACGATGCGGCTATTCGATGTGTCCGCCACATAAAGATTGCCGGAAGAATCCGCTCCAAGGCCGGTGGGAAGAAAGAATTGATTCACCCCGCTTCCGCGCATTCCATTGCCGGCATAAGACACCAGGGCGCCGGCCGCGGAGACGGCAACCACACGGCTGTCAGCGCTATCGCTGATCAGCAATCCGCCTTGGCCGTCGAGCGCCAGACCATCGGGAAGATCGAGGAACGCCGCCGTCGCCGGAACATTGTTTGGCAACGCCGTTCCGGCGATCGTATTGATCACGTTGTTACGAATCATCCGGACGCGAAAATTTCCCGTGTCCGAGATGAGAACATCTCCATTTGGACCCGACGCGATATAAATCGGATACTGAAATTGCGCCCCGCCAGGAGCACCGCCGTCGCCTGCGAATCCGGCAGCCCCGGCTCCCGCAATGGAATGAATCGTCCCGTCGGCCACTGTCATCCGCCAGACTTCCTGGGCGCAAACCAGCAGAACGTTCCCGTTGGGTTCGACGGCCGTTGAAAAAGGCGACAAAAGCGACGCGTTGACCGCGGGATCGCCATCGCCATCCAGCCACGGCTGGCCCGATCCGTAATCGCCGCTGCCGATCGCCGTGCTGATATAGTTCGCCGCCTGGTCGATCCGCTTCACTCGGTTGTTGAAGGAATCGACGAAATACACGATCCCGCCCGTGGTGGCGGAAATTCCGCGCGGCCCATTCAACGCCGCGAACGTAGCACGGCCGAGATCGCCGTCGCCGGCCACCCCGGTTCCGGCGATTGTGGAAATCGTTCCGTCCGCGGCTGACACCCGGCGGATTCGATTATTGAAATAGTCGGCAATATAGATGTTGCCCGAGCCATCGAGCGCCAGATCGTACGGGTCCATTCCCGCCGTAATCGCCTGCTGGCCGTCCCCTGAATACTTATAGTCGCCATTCCCGGCGACCGTGGTGATGACTCCCGTCGCCAGAACGATCTTCCGGACCCGCTTGTTGGAATAATCGGTGAAGAAAAGATTACCCCTCCCGTCGAGTTTGATCCCCTGCGGAGCGCTGAGTGCGGCCGAGGCAGCCGGCCCGTTATCTCCCGAAAATCCCGCCGCTCCGGTGCCCGCGAGAGTACTAATGACTCCATTCGCATCGATACGCCGGATCCGGTTGTCGTCCGTGTCGGCGACGTAGACATTTCCCGCCCCGTCTTCGGCGGCGCCGAACGGATAACGAAGTGGAACGTTTTTGGCCGCGCGGCCGTCTAGCAAACGACTCGTGCCTGCGGCGGTGGTCATGATGTACGATTGAGCCTGAGAGAGCGCAGCCCAACCAGCCGTCCAGACAATGATCGTTCGGATTCGAGTCATGCTTTCGTTTGAGTCCCCCGACTTGTAACGCAAATTAGACCCCGGGCGGGCCGTCGCGTTTCTAAGAGACACTCTGGATGTAACGGGAACACCTTCGTCACCATGAGCACACTTTCGATTCGAGATTTGGATTTGAAGAACAAGCGCGTCTTCATGCGCGTCGATTTCAACGTCCCGCTGGCGAACGGCGGGAAAGAGATTACCAGCGACAAGCGGATCAAAGCATCCCTGCCGAGTATTCAGTACGCGCTCGATCACGGCGCGGCCCTGATCCTCGCAAGCCACCTCGGCCGCCCAAAGGGTAAACCGAACCCGGAAATGAGTCTCGCCCCGGTCGCGGCGCGGCTCTCGGAACTGGTGGGCAAACCCGTGGCGATGGCGCCCGATTGCGTCGGGCCGAAGGTCGAAGCCATGCTGCCGAAGCCTGGTGAGTTATTGCTGCTCGAAAATCTCCGCTTCCACCCTGAAGAGGAAGCGAACGATCCCGGGTTTTCCAAACAGCTTGCGGCTCTGTGCGATGTTTATGTCAATGACGCGTTCGGCTCCGCGCATCGCGCGCACGCATCCACGGTCGGAATGATCGCCTGCGTCAAGCAGGCCGCCGCCGGATTATTGATGGACAAGGAGCTCGAATACCTGAACAAGGTGACGAAGAATCCCGCGCGGCCCTGCACCGCGATTCTGGGGGGCGCAAAAGTCTCGGACAAGATTGAAGTCATCCGGAACCTGATGAAGTTTGCCGACCGCCTGCTGATCGGCGGAGCGATGGCCTACACGTTTCTCCGCGCTCGCGGCGAATCCACCGGAAAGTCACTTGTCGAGGAAGACAAGATCGATCTCGCCCGCCAGTTGATGTCGGAAGCCGGCGGCAAGCTGCTGCTCCCCGTCGACCATGTCGTATCGGCCGAGATTAAACCCGGCGCTCCCGTTGAAGTTGCCGATCGTGTTCCCGACGGAAAAATGGGACTCGATATCGGCCCAAAGACCGTCGAGGCCTATGAAAAAGTGATCGCCGGCTCGAAGACCGTCATCTGGAATGGACCGATGGGCGTCTTCGAAACTCCGCCCTTCCACTGCGGCACCGTGGCGCTTGCAAAAGCTGTAGCCGATTCGGGCGCTCTCAGCGTCGTCGGCGGCGGCGATTCGGAAAAAGCGGTCAAATCCGCGGGGGTCGCCGGCAAAATCTCCCACATCTCGACGGGCGGCGGCGCGTCCCTGGAATTTCTCGCGGGAATCGAACTGCCCGGCGTCGCGGCGCTCGATCGCTAGACTCACTTCGTCTTCGGCGGATACTTTTCGATCGCCTTCTTGACCATGTCGTCGAGCTTGCTTTCGATCTTTGCCGCGTCGCCCTTCTCTTCGCGCGAAATCCCCCGCCAGACAAGCGACTTGGTGGAAGGATCGCGCAGATCGATCACCAGCGTTCCTTCCGCGTACGGCACCCGGACCACGCGCGTTCCCCATCCGCGCCAACCTGCCGGATAAACCTCGCGTTCCACTTTGCGGCCCGATCCGAATGTGTAGCGGACATTCAAGTCCGATCTCCCGTCGGTCTGCTCCAGCCCGCGCGAGGAAAGATACCGCGCAATGTCCGCCTCGATCTTCTTCTTAATCAGCTCACTGTTCAACGCCGGATTCTTGCTGTTGAGCTGGCCGTTCCGGATCGCAAACGTCTTGAACTTCGAAAAATCCACCGATTCGTCGAACTCAACGGTGACCTTCTGCCCAAAAGCGCTGACCGCCGCCAGCGCCATCGCCGCCAGGATCTTCATGAACGGCAATCGTAACATAGTGTCCTTTATACTCGTTTCATGCGTCCTCTTGCCGCCCTTGCGCTGGCGCTTTTCCCGCTCCACGCCGAGGGGATCTCCCATGACGAATTTCGCGCCCGCCGCGCCGAACTCCGAAAATCGCTCGATGGAGTCCTGGTTCTGATCGGCAACAGAGAATCCGACGATCTCCGGCTCGACTTTCTCCAGGAAACCAATTTTCTCTATCTTTCCGGATGGCACGAGCCCGGCGCCGCGATGATGCTGACCAGGAACGAGGAGATCCTCTTCCTTCCTGAACGCAACATCCGCCAGGAGACCTTCACCGGACGGCGCCTCGGCCCCGCCGACCCCGATGCTCCCGAGAAAACGGGATTCGCCAAGGTTCTCCCGAGGTCCGCCATTGAGACCACGTTCATGCGCCTGCTCGAATCGTCGAACAACGTCTACACCATTCCGAATCAAGGCGATGCCCAAAAACTGGCGGCGCTCGCTCCCTTGCATGAAAATCAGTCCGCCGTTCTTCCCATCGCCAGACTTAGGATGGTCAAGTCCCCCGCTGAAATCGAACTGTTGACCAAAGCCGCCGATGCCACCGTCGCGGCTCATCTTGCGGCTTGGAAGATGATCCGCCCCGGCGAGTACGAATACCAGGTCGCGGGAGTGATGCTCGGCGAATATTATGCGCGCGGCTGCGAAGGCAACGCCTATTCTCCCATCGTCGGCAGCGGACCCAACAGCACGATTCTGCACTACTCCGCCAATCGCCGCCGCATGGATTCGGGAGAACTGCTTCTCATGGACGTCGGCGCCGAATGCGGCGACTATGCCGCGGACGTTACCCGCACCGTGCCCGTGAACGGCAAATTCACCGCCCGCCAGCGCGAGATCTACGAAATCGTCCTCGGCGCGCAGAAAGCCGCGATCGCCGCCATCAAACCCGGCATCCGCATGCGCGGCGAAAAATCTCTCAATCAGATCGCCACCGATTACATCAATTCTCATGGCAAAGACCTCCACGGCGAGCCCCTCGGAAAATACTTCACTCATGGTCTGAGCCATCATGTCGGCCTCGACGTCCACGACCCCAATGATCCCAACGCGACGCTCAAAGCCGGCATGGTGATCACCATCGAGCCCGGAATTTACATCCCCGAAGAAAACATCGGCGTGCGAATCGAAGATACCGTGCTCGTGACGGAAACCGGATCCAAAAACCTCAGCGGAGCCCTGCCCCGCGAAGTAAGCGAGATCGAGAAGTTTTTTGCCAGGTAAACGCAAACAGCACGCGGCGTATATCGCCGTCATCGTGGGATGTTTCGCGGTCGGTATGGTCATCGGCTGGCCGAGAAACTCCCCTTTTCGAGTTCCCATCGATAACGCGATGTACGATCGCAGTCTTGTACACGCCGCCAGCGGCCGCCGCGCAGCTCAATCCGTAGTCGTCGCTATCGATGAGCAAACACTCAATCTTCGCGGCGGGACTCGAAATTACCGTCCGATACTGGCGGAAGCCCTCACCAAGATCGCGATGGCGCGCCCCAAAGCGGTTGCCATCGACCTGACCCTTGCCGATCCCACCGATCCGGCCGAGGATGCTCGGCTTGAGGACGCTCTGCGCCTCAACTCGCAGGTTCTCGTCCTGCCTTGCTCGGAAATCGCCGTGAACAACGTCCTGCGATGGGAGGATCCGATCCCCCGCTTTCGGCAGCTCACTTCCCATCTTGGCCACGTCTACAGAGGGGAAAACGAGGCCGACGGAGTCAGCCGTTCCGTGCCTCTCGAACGGATCGCCGACGGCAAACGCCGTTGGGCCCTCGCGCTCGAAGCGTTCAGCGTGGCGCAGGGTCTGCCGATCATCGACACGCCTGAAGGGGTAGAGATCGGCGGCATCACGATTCCCGCGCCCCGCGATGATGGACGCTCGATGTTCATCCGTTACGTCCTTGACGGAATTCCCCGCGTCTCGGTCATCGACCTGGACACACATCTTGACTCTCTTCGCGATAAAACGGTGTTCGTCGGTGTAACCGCCGTCGCCGCGGGCGACCGCCCGGTCGCCATGCTCGGAACCAGCATCCCGGGCGTCGAGATGCACGCCCAGATCTTCGAAACACTGGCCCGGAACGAGTTCCTCACTCCGGCGCGGCCTTCAGTCGTGCTCCTGGTTTGCATCGCATTCGCCGCCGCGGCGGGGCTGATCTTCTCCCTGCGCTCGGGCTGGCAGGCTTATCTTTTGGGCGCTGCTCTGTTGGCTGCCGCGACAATCATGCCAGGTCAGCTATTCCGCTTTGACATCGTCTTCCCCTTCTTCGCTCCCACCGCCGTCGCCTGGCTCTCCACCCTCGGAGCCGCCACCTACCAATACTTCTTCGTCCAGCGTGAACTGAAACGCTCCGAATCCGAAAAATCCCGCTACCAGCAGGCGATCCATTGGGCCGCCCACGAAATGCGGACCCCGCTCACCGCAATCCAGGGATCGAGCGAGATCATGACCCGCTACGCCCTCCCCGACGACAAAAGAAAACAGCTCAGCGAGATGATCAACTCTGAATCGAAGCGCCTCGCCCGGCTCATCCAAACCTTCCTCGACGTCGAACGCCTCGCCGAAGGTCAAATGGAACTGAAACGCGAAAATTTTGACGCCTCGGGTGTCGTGGAAACCTGCGTCAAACGGGTCTTACCCATTGCGGAGCGAAAAAATATCTCTGTGTCCCTCGATACCCCGGTCGAAGGCGTCCTCACCGGCGATCGCGAACTGATGGAGTACGCCATCTATAATCTCCTCACGAACGCGGTAAAGTATTCGCCGCCCGGGACCGAAGTCCACATAGTGAGCGAGTTCCACAACGGCGAGCTTCATCTTTCCGTCCGTGACCAGGGCATCGGCATGGACGACAAGGAACTCAGGAATATTTTCAGGAAATTCTATCGGACGAAAAAGGCCGAAGCCTCCGGGGAAGCTGGAACCGGAATCGGTCTTTCCATCGTCCAGCAGATTGTGACAACTCACGGTGGACGGATGGAAGTTACCAGCGAGCCCGGAAAAGGCTCATGCTTTACCATGATAGTTGCAGCCCATGCAGAAGCTTCTGATCGTCGAGGATGACCAGTCCGTCCGCAACACGATGGTGATGTGCCTCGAACTCGAAGGCTATGCCGTCGAGGCCGTCTCGTCCACGCGTGAAGCAATCGACCGGCTGCGAACCCAGCCCTATCCCATCGTCATCTCCGATATTTATCTCGATGAACGCACCGGCATCGACGTTCTCCGCACCGCGCGCCAGCAGAATCCTGACTGCGCCGTGATTCTCATGACCGGCCGCGGCAGCATGGAAACCGTCATGGCCGCCACCGAAGGCGGAGCCTTCGAATATCTCGCCAAACCGTTCGAGATGGCGCAAATGATCGACACCATCAGGCGCGCCGAAAAAACCTTGGACGGCGTTGAAGCCGGCGACGAAGCCGAATCGATTGACGATCTGCCCGAAACCGAAATGATCGGCAGTTCCGCCCGCATGATCGATATTTATAAAACGATCTCGCGTGTCGCCCCCACGGACGCCACCGTGCTGATCGAAGGAGAAACCGGAACCGGCAAGGAACTCATCTCCCGCATGATCCACCGCAATTCGAAGCGCGCGCAGCAGCCGTTCGTTCCCGTCGATTGCGGATCCATCGCTCCATCCCTTCTTGAAAGCGAGCTTTTCGGAACCCTCAAAGGCGCCTATACCGGAGCCGATCGCGACCGCATGGGCGTCTTCGAAGCCGCCAACGGCGGAACCGTATTTTTAGACGAAATCGGCGATATCGACCTCGGATTTCAGCTCAAACTGCTCCGCTTTTTGCAGGAGCGCGAAATCCGCCCTCTCGGTTCCCCGCGCGCCAAAAAAGTTGACGTCCGCGTGATTGCCGCGACCAATAAAGATGTTCAAAAAATGGTCGACGAAGGCAAGTTCCGCGAAGATCTCTGGTATCGCCTGAACGTCGTCAAACTCGTTGTCCCGCCGCTCTGCGAACGCGCCACCGATATTCCGCTCCTGGTCCACTATTTCCTCAAGCGATACAACGAGCGTTATAACCTGGACACAAAGCTGATCGAATCCGGCCTCAAAGTGATGCAGGAGTATAGCTGGCCCGGCAACATCCGGCAGCTCCAGCACATGATGGAGCGCCTGACCATTCTGGCGCCCAACGGCCGCATCGACGCCGGCGCCGTCCGCGGCGCGATCGAACAAATGGATTCCCGCGAAAATTCTAGCGAGACTCTCGCCGATACCGAAGCCGAACAGATCCGCCGGGTGCTCGCCGCCACGAACGGCAATAAGAGCCGCGCCGCTAAAATCCTCGGCATCGAGCGCAAGACCCTCTACCGCAAACTCGAACGCATGGGGCTGTGAGTTTCTCGAAGTTTTCTTCTTGTCGCGGCTTTCCGCCGAACCATCTACGATTCTGCCGCCCGCCGCCGCTATCCGTGCTGATTTGCCGGTTTCTTTCCCCGCAGCAAATCAATCATCAGTAACGCCGCCCCGATCGTTATCGCGCTATCGGCCACGTTAAACGACGGAAATTCATACGACCCGAAGAAAAATTGCAGAAAATCCGTCACCGTTCCCCGCCCTGCCCGATCGATAAAATTTCCCAGCGCTCCCCCAAGCACCAGCGCGAATGCCGTCTGTAGCAGCGCCCCGTCTCCCAGGCCCGCCCTCGCCGGACGCCATAAAATCCATGCGATCCCGCACATCACGACCACTGAAACACCAACCAGCAGCCAGCTTCGCAAGGGCGCAGCGCTCTCGGCGAGCATTCCAAACGCCGCCCCCGGATTTTCCGTATGGATGATGTTGAAAAACCCCGGAATCACCGGATGAATATCCCAAGGCGAAACGCGCGTGCGGATATACAGCTTCGTGATCCGGTCAAGGAGCACGACAATCGCCGCAATCGACGCCGCCCTTAGCCGGGCGTTCATTGCAGTCCCAACCCGGCCCCGGGCTTGCCGCGACTCACACGGCCTCGCCGTTCATTTCGTGTAACGCAGCCGCGCACGAATCGCACACCGCCGGCCACTCCGCATCCTCGCCGACCTTCGTCGAATACTTCCAGCATCGCTCGCACTTCACTCCATCCGCCCGCTCCACCGTAACGCGCTTCTCCGAACCTGGATCCACCACCACCTGCGAAACGATGAACAGCGACGGCAACTGCCCCTCGTACCCGGCGACGTCATACCCCGACAGCCGCACCCGAGCCTCCAGCGGAGCCCCGATCAGCTTCGTCTGCCGAGCCTCTTCCAGCGCCTTCAACACATCTTCGCGGATCGACATCAATGAATCCCAACGATCCAAAACCTCCGCGCTCAAACCGGAATCCAGTTCGGACCGGTCAGGAAACAACGCCATGTGGACGCTCTCCGGCGCTTCCGCCGGCTTCACCGTGTATCCCCAGACTTCCTCCGCGGTAAATGACAGCAGCGGCGCAACCAGACGGGTGAGCGCGTAATGGATCTTGTATAAAGCCGTCTGTCCGCTCCGCCGCGCCAAACTGCGTGTCGCTGAGGTGTAAAGCCGGTCCTTCAAAATGTCGAAGTACACCGCGCTCAAATCGGTGGTCGCGAAATCATAAAGCGTCCGATACACCTTGTGGAACGCCAGTTCCTTGTACGCCGCCCTGCACTTTTCCACGACAGCCGCCGCCCGCGACAGTGCCCAGCGGTCGGCTTCCAGCATCTCCTCCACCGCCACCGAATCGCGAACCGGATCGAATTCGTGCAGATTTCCCAGCGCGAAACGGAACGTATTCCGCAGCTTCCGGTACGCCTCCACCAACCGGTCCAGAATCGTCTGCGAAAGCGTCACGTCCTCGGTGAAATCCACCGACGCCGTCCACAGCCGCAGCAGCTCCGCCCCGCCTTTCTTGATGATTTCGTCCGGCTCGATCGCGTTGCCCTTCGACTTGTGCATCGCGTGGCCCTTCTCGTCGAGCGTCCACCCATGCGTCGCGCACTCGCGATACGGAGCATCGCCTTTGAGCCCCACGCCGATCAACAGCGAGCTGTGGAACCAGCCTCGATACTGGTCGCCGCCTTCGAGATACATCGTCGAAGGCCACTCGAGCCCATTGGCGGCCGTCAGCACCGCCAGATGGCTCGATCCTGAATCGAACCAAACGTCCAAAATGTCGTTCTCTTTTCGAAACTCCCTGCCGCCGCACTTGGCGCATTTGACGCCCGGCCCGATCAGTTCCGCCGCCGGCTTAGCCCACCACACGTCGGCCGTATGCTCGCGGAACTGCTCGACGACCCGATCCAGAATCTTCCGGTCCGTCAGCGGCTCATTGCAACCGTCGCAATAGAACACTGTGATCGGCACGCCCCAGACCCTCTGCCGGGAGATGCACCAGTCCGGCCGTCCCGCGATCATGTTCGAGATGCGTTCTTCCCCCCACGCCGGGATCCACTTGATCTTCTTGATTGCCTCCAGCGATCGCCGCCGAAGATCGTTGCGCTCCATCCCGATGAACCACTGTTCGGTGGCTCGGAAGATCGTCGGATTATGGCAGCGCCAGCAGTGCGGATAGGAATGCTCGATCTTGCGTGACGCCAGAAGCGCCCCGTGATGCGAGAGCAGGTCGTTGACGATCGGATTCGCCTCCCAAACCGTCTTCCCAAGCAGCGCCTCCGGCAGTTTCCCATCCGCGCCTTCCGCCTGGAAAAACCGTCCCGCGGCATCCACTGGACAATAGACCGGGATTCCGTACGCCTGTCCGGCCAGGAAATCCTCCATACCGTGGCCTGGGGCGGTGTGCACTGCTCCGGTGCCTTGTTCAAGCGTTACATGATCCCCCAGGATTCCAAGCGACGTGCGGTCCAGAAACGGATGTTTAAAAAGGGTTTTCTCCATCCGCTCTCCGCTAAACTCGGCAAGAATCTGGGGCGATTCCCATCCGAACTCCCTGGCGTTTGCTTCGAGAAGATCCTTGGCAACGATGTAAACATTCCCATGCGCTTCCACTGCTAAATACCTGAATTTAGGATGGTAAGCGATTGCCATATTTCCCGGCATTGTCCACGGCGTCGTGGTCCAGATCACTCCCCACACCTTCTTGCCGGCAAGAGCCGGATCGATCGCTGCGGGATCGGAAATCAGCGCGAACTTGACGTAGATGGAGGGGCTGGTGTGGTTCTCGTACTCGACTTCTGCTTCAGCCAGAGCGGTCTTGTCGTGGATGCACCAATTAACCGGTTTTAGCCCTTTATAGACGTATCCTTGCGACAAAAACTCGACAAAAGCGCCCGCAATGATCGCCTCGTACTCGGGCGTCATCGTCATGTACGGATCTTCCCAGCGCCCCAGAACTCCCAGCCGGATGAACGCCTCACGCTGCAAATCGACGTATTTCCGCGCGTACTTTCTGCAAGCTTCCCGAAACTGCGGGACCGTCATCTGAGCCTTTTTCGGCCCCAATTCCTTGTCAATGCGGCTCTCGATCGGCAACCCGTGGCAGTCCCAGCCGGGGATGTAGGGTGAATCGTAACCCTCCATTGTCCGCATCTTTACGATGAAATCTTTAATGACCTTGTTGAATGCGGTTCCCAGATGGATCGCGCCGTTCGCATACGGCGGGCCGTCGTGTAAAACCCACATCGGACGGCCTTTACGGGACTGGCGGATCCGATCATACAGTTTCATTTCCTGCCAGCGCTCCAGCAGCTTCGGCTCGAGCTGCTGAAGGTTGGCCTTCATCGGAAAATCGGTTTTCGGCAGATGAACCGTCTTTTTCAGGTCCGTCTTGGCGCGTTCTGTGGGCACGGTATCCATCGGGCTATCAATTTATGTTACCTGATGGAGGAAGAAAACAGGTGGGCTAAAAGCCTCCCCGCGCACGCTAACTCATTCTTCATGAGTTACTTGAACTCTTCATCGCTATGTCGCAGTTTCCTGTTGACAGAGGATGCGTCTCAGATTAATATTCTCTTTCGCTGCTTCTCAGGATACGAAACGAGAGCAGCACTGTGACGGATGAAGCCGCTTTCTGATCTAACTTTAGAGCCTACCCATGACCTTCCACGTTGGTGAAAAAGTTGTATATCCGAATCATGGCGTTGCAACAATCGAGAATATAAGTTCGCGGGCGTTTGCGGGTCATTATGAACGCTTTTACCTGCTCAGGCTCACTTACAACAGCCTGACGGTGATGGTCCCGTTCTCGCATGTGGATGAGTTGAGGCTCAGGCGCGTCACGCGGAACGGCGAGGTAGCGCGCGTCATCAGCTTCCTGTCCGAGGGCCGGTGCCGCCGCCACGCGGACTGGAAGGATCGCTTTAAAGAGAACAGCGAAAAGATGCGCGATGGAAGTCTTTTGGCCGTCGCCGAAGTGATGAAGAGCCTGCTCATTCTTCAGATGCAGAAACCGCTCAGTTTCCGCGAGAAGAAGATGCTCGACCGGGCGCGGCACATGTTGATCACCGAGTTTTCGACTTCGCGCGGATTGAGCGAAGCCGCAGCCACCGACATGCTTGACAAGGCGCTGGCGAAAGCGCAGTTGCATTTGCCGGCTCCGCTGTAAGTACCGAACGCGCTGCGTTGCCCCCGCTGCTCGAAGAGCGGAACTATTGGATGCGTTCGCGGATTCGTTCCCGCGTCACGAGTTCGTCGAAGACGGCAAGGACCTGCTTGCGATATTGATAGACTCGTTGAAGTTTTTCCCGAACAGCGCTTTCGTTGCGGTGACGTTTCATCAGCTTGTCGACCAATTTCTTGGGAAGGTCGATATCTTTGCGAAGAGCCTCGGCCGAGTGGCCGCGCAGGAACAGGCCGTAGAACAAAGCTGCTTCCCGCTGCGGCGCCAGTGGGTCGAACTCTTCCCGGAAGGTGCTTGCCTGGGACATCAAAAAAAGCAGTATAAACTCGAAATTGACGATTCGCAATAGAAGAGCGCGATGCAACCGGAACACTCTGATTCTGCTCGGTTCCACCCTTTATGAGATACAGGTTGCAGAACGCCGCGAATGTTTCAGAAAATTTGTGTTATCCTGATTTCGTACACAAACGATTAAGAATAGACGAGGAGTATCGATTCCCGAATGGCATTGGCGAGTGAAGCAAAGAGCAAAGTGATTTCGCAGTTCCGGGTTCATAAGACGGACACGGGCTCGCCAGAGGTTCAGGTTGCTATCCTGAGCCGGCGCATTTCCGAACTGACGGAGCACTTCAAGACGCATAAAAAGGATCATCACTCACGCAGGGGTCTTCTGCAGATGGTTCAGCGTCGCCGCCGTTTGTTGGATTATCTGCGCAGCCGCAGTCCGGAGCGCTATAAGACTCTGATCCAGAGCTTGGGCATCCGTCGTTAATCGATTCTCGAACGCTGGTCGACGTAGGCCGGCGGCGCGTTGAAACCCTCCAAAGTCTCCTCTTAATCAAAGCAGGCCAACCGTGATCTGGTAACGGGCGCGGGCGGTTCTTGATTAAAGGACGTTTCCAAACATGTTGCATTCCGTTGAAGTCGATCTCGGCGGGGGAAAGATCATTACCTTCGAAACCGGGAAAATGGCCAAGCAGGCCAATGGAGCGGTCGTGGTCCGCTCAGGCGATTCCGTGGTTCTGGTGAGCGCGGTGACCGCTCCCCAGCCCAAACCTGGAGCCAGCTTCTTCCCCCTCACGGTGGATTACCGTGAATATACTTACTCCGCCGGCCGATTCCCGGGGGGCTTTATCAAACGCGAGGGCCGCCCCACCGAAAAAGAAATTCTGACCAGCCGGTTGATCGATCGTCCAATCCGTCCCCTGTTCCCCGAAGGTTATTCGCACGAAACGCAAGTGATCGGAATGGTGCTTTCCGCCGATCCGCAAGTGGATCCGTCAACGCTGGCGATTGTGGGCGCGGGCGCGGCGCTTGCGATTTCCGATATTCCGTTCCACCACCTGCTCGGCGGGGTTCGCGTGGGAATGGTCGACGGCAAGCTGGTGGCCAACCCGACTTACGAAGAGACCAAGGCATCGAAGCTCAACATTGTTGTTGCCGCGACCGAAGACGGTATCGTCATGGTTGAAGCGGGCGCGCAGCAGGCGACCGAAGCCGAAGTGCTCGCCGCTCTTGAGTTCGGTCACGAGTGCTGCAAGAAGCTGGCGGCGGGCATCCGCGAGCTGATGAAGAAGGCCGGCAAGATCAAGAAGGAATTCGCCGCGCCGGCCGTCAACCAGGCGCTCTACGATCAGATCGCAGCCGGCATCCGCGAAGAACTGACGGACGCGCTGAACACCGAGAAGTATCCCAAGCTTGAGAGCTATTCGCGCGTGGACGCCGCAAAAGCCAAGGCCATTGAAGCTCTGCCTGAGGAGCAGCGCGAAGAAGCAGGCGACCTGTTCGATCGCCTGAAGGAGCGCATCTTCCGCGACGAAATTCTCAAGTCCAGACGCCGCCCGGACGGACGCAAATTCGATGAGATCCGCAAAATTGACATCGAAGTCAGCGTTCTGCCGCGCACGCACGGATCGACGCTGTTCACGCGCGGCGAGACGCAGGCGCTGGTTACGGCCACGCTTGGAACCAAGGACGACGAACAGCGTATCGAGCTGCTCGATCCGACAGAAACATCAAAGCGTTTCATGCTGCACTACAATTTCCCGCCGTTCAGCGTCGGCGAAGTGGGCTTCATGCGCGGAGCGGGCCGCCGCGAAATCGGGCACGGCGCTCTGGCCGAGCGCGCCCTTTCCGCCGTGGTTCCGGACGAGAAGGTGTTTCCTTACACGATGCGCGTGGTGAGCGACATTCTGGAGTCCAACGGTTCGAGTTCGATGGCATCGGTTTGCGGCGCGACTCTCTCGCTGATGGATGCCGGCGTGCCGATCGCATCCCCGGTTGCGGGAATCGCGATGGGGCTGGTGCTCGAAGGCAAGGACTACGCCGTTCTCACCGACATCGCCGGCGCCGAGGATCATTACGGCGACATGGACTTCAAGGTCGCCGGCACGAGCACCGGCATCACCGCGCTCCAGATGGACATCAAGGTGCCGAACGTGACCAGCGAGATCATGAAGCAGGCGCTCGAACAGGCGCGCGGGGCGCGGCTGTTCATTCTCGAAAAGATGAACGCGACGCTCGCCGCGCCGCGCACGACGCTTTCGCCGTACGCTCCACGGATCACCTCGATCACGATTCCGACGGAAAAGATTCGCGAACTGATCGGTCCGGGCGGTAAGGTGATCCGCGGCATCGTCGATGCCACGGGCTGCAAGATCGATGTCGAGGACGACGGCAGCGTGAAGATTTTCTCGTCCGACGGAGTTGCCGCCGAGCGCGCTCTTCAGATGGTGCAGGATATCTGCGCGGTCGCCGAAGTGGGCAAGACCTATCTCGGCAAAGTGGTCCGGATCGTCGATTTCGGCGCGTTTGTCGAGATCTTCCCCGGAACCGACGGCCTGCTGCACATCTCCGAGATCTCAGAGAATCGGATCAAACAGGTTCGGGATGAACTGAAGGAAGGCGACCAGATCCTGGTAAAAGTCCTCGCTCTTGAAGGGAACAAGATCAAGCTCAGCCGGAAAGCGATCCTGAAGGAGCAGCGGGAGAAGCTCAAGAAGGAAGAAGCCGGAAAGGCTTAAGGACGCTCATCGGAAATCGCGGCGGGGCGGGAGCAATCCTGCCCCGTTTCGTTTTTTGGACCCGGATCTAGGCGCTTCTCTTTTTGTTTCCTTTGTGACCGCGTTTCCCGCCCTTTCCGGCTTTGCCGCTTTTATGCTTTTGCGCTGTTTTCGACTTTGCGAAAGCCGAAGTGGAATTTCCGAGCAAGCCAACAGCAACCAGCAGTACAATCAGTTTCTTCAAGCCCGAACCTCCTGGAACACAGTATCCCATCGGCGCAACGGGATGGGGGCTGTAGATGAGGTCCGCCGCGCCTGCGGATCGCCGCGGGATTGGCGATTTTCTGCGAACCGAGGCATAAGTGATACGTATTAAATCTAGATGTTATCCGACCTCCGTTACGCCTTCCGCACGCTTGCGAAAAACCCGGCTTTTGCGGCGATTGTCGTACTGATTCTCGCGATCGGCATCGGCGCCAACACCGCCATGTTCAGCGTCGTCGACGGGATTCTGCTTCGACCGCTTGCCTTCCGCGAGCCCGGCCGGCTGTTCGCCGTTCAGGAGTTCGTTCCTAAGTTCGCCGCCTTTGCGTCGGCGCTGCCCGTCTCCGCGCATCACTTCCGCCAGTGGCGCGAAAATTGGACCGCGGCCGATCAGATCGCGATCTTTAATTCCTACACGACAAATCTCACAAGTCCGAACGCGGAACCGGAGAAACTCAACATCGGCCGGACCTCCGTGTCGCTTTTTCCGATGCTCGGCGTCGAGCCGCGGATCGGGAGATTGTTTCTCGCGGAAGAAGAGGCGTTCGGCCGCGATCGCGTCGTGCTGCTCACCTACGATCTTTGGCAGCGCCGTTTTCATGGGGACGCGGGCGTGGTGGGGCGGAAAATTCTGCTCGATGGAAATCCATACGAAGTGGCCGGAGTGCTTCCACCCGATTTGCACATTCCGCGAGTCAGCCAGCTACAGGGAATGCACTTCGGCGACCAGGATCCCGACATCTGGAAGCCGATCGGCCTGCGCGACCGGGAAATCCAGCCGGTGGGGGATCACAACTTCGCGGCCATCGCGCGCCTGAAACCCGGATTCTCTTCGGCCCAGGCTTTGGCGCAGCTCAATGCGATCCAGCAAGGCATCGTGCAGCATTTTGCGCCCGAACTTGGCGACTTGAGGGCTTTTATCGTTCCATTGCAGGCGCAGATCACCGGGAGGTCGCGGCAGGGCCTTCTGATCATGTTTGGCGCGGTCGGAGCTGTTCTGCTGATCGTGTGCGTGAACGTCGCGAATCTTCTTCTATCGCGATCGGCGGCGCGGCGGCGGGAGTTTGCGGTTCGAGCCGCGATTGGCGCGGGCACGGTGCGGCTCATTCGCCAGATTCTCAGCGAGAGCGCAATGCTCGCCTCGATCGGCGGCGCGCTCGGGCTCGGGCTGGCTTACGTTCTGCTGAAGCTGATCGTCGCCAAGGCTCCGTTCGATCTGCCGCGCGCGGCGGAGGTAGGCATCGACGTCCGGGCTCTCGGGGCGGCGCTGCTGATCAGCGCTGTCTCGGCGCTGCTGTTCGGACTTCTCCCGGCCTGGCGCGTGGCGCGCTCCAATGCGAACGAATATCTGAAATCCAGCACGCGGAGCAACACTGAAAGCCGGCAGGGAGGACGCGTCCGATCGCTGCTGGTGGGGATTGAAACCGCGCTGAGCACCGTCTGTCTCATCGCCGCGGGCCTGCTGCTGAGCAGCTTCGTCCATGTGATGAACGTCAACAAGGGATTCGAAGTGGAGCGCATCACCTCCGTCGAGCTGAACCTGCCCGCGTCGCGCTATCCGGATCTCGCGCGGCGCGCCGATTTCCAGCGGAAACTGATCGACGCAGCACGCGCGCTCCCGGGCGTCACCTATGCCGCGGTGACCAACATCGTGCCGCTCACGGCTTCCGGCGACAACGGCCCGCTCTCGCCCGAAGGATCCACGCTGCCGTTCATCGAAAACCCCATTGTGGACCGCCGCTATGTCAGCGAGGATTTTTTCCGCACGTTCGGAATCGCCATACCCGAAGGACGGGTTTTCGAGCGCTCGGATCAGAAAAGGGTCGCCGTGGTTTCAGCCGAGGCGGCGGCGCGCGCATGGCCGGGACAGAATCCGCTCGGCAAGAGGTTCAGGACGCAGGGACCCGATTCTCCGCTCTATGAAGTGGTTGGCGTGGCGGCCGATATCCGCTCCGACGCGCTGAATGAAGCGTCGAGGATGACGGTCTACATTCCGTTCTGGCAGGATGACAATCGCAACTTGTCGCTGGTGGTTCGAACCGCGGCCGACCCGTCCTCGATCAGCAGCGCGGTCCGCGCCGATATCCGCAAGCTCGATCCGGAGCTTCCCGTGCCGCAGTTCCGCACGATGCGCGAGATTGTCTCGGCATCGGTCGCGCAGAGGCGATTTCAGTTGAACATGGTCATGGCGTTCGCCGCCATCGGGCTGCTCCTTGCGAGCCTGGGAATCTATGGCGTCGTTTCCTACTCAGTCGAGCAGCGTCGCGGAGAGATGGGGATCCGAATGGCGCTCGGGGCGAGTTCGTCGAATCTTCGGACGCTGGTGGTGCGGCAGGGGCTGACGCCTGTGCTTGCCGGGCTTGCTGCCGGACTGGTGATTGCAGCCGCCCTCGGAAGGATACTCAGCGGTATGTTGTTCGAGGTTCGATTGACGGATCCGTTGACGCTCGCGGCGGTCGCGGTGGTTCTCATCGTGGTCGCGGCGCTGGCCTGTTATGTTCCCGCCTGGAGAGCGACGCGGTCGGATCCGCTCAACGCGCTGCGCTACGAGTAATGCGCGCCGGCCGCGCGTCCGCGTGACTCCTTATGTCGCATTTTGCGGCAGTTGACTCTTTGCGTTGTTCCAAGGTAATCTCATCCCTATTCGCCGCTCGACTGGGGGCTGGGTTTGGTCGACGCACAAAGTCTGCGGAAGTTCGTGTCGTCGTTTTCCGGCGACGAAAAAAGTCGTGCGCTTGTGCTCCAGCTTCTCGAGCACACCCCCGCTCCCTTCTCACGGGCTCAATTTATGCCCGGTCATATTACCTGCACCGGACTCGTGCTTCATCCGTCAAACAATGCGTTCCTGCTCGTCTATCACCGCCGGCTCGAGCGTTGGCTGCTGCCCGGCGGTCATGTTGAGCCGGCCGACTCGGAAATCTGGGACACCGCCCGGCGCGAGGTGATCGAAGAAACCGGCGCCGTTCTCAATGGACCCGACCGGCCTCCCCTCGTCGGCATCGACGTGCACGGGATCCCGCCCGGGCGGCGCGAGCCCTTTCATCTGCATCACGATCTTATCTTTGTTTTCAAGGCTCAATCGCCGGAGGTCCAGCCAACCGAAGAAGTTCGCCGCGTTGAATGGTGCGATCTCGATTCCTTTGACCGCTTCGATCTCCCCGCAAGCATCCGGCTTTGCGCGGCCCGCGCTCTGGACCTTACCCGCTAAAGCTTCGCTCACCCCCTGCCGATTACAGCTTGGGACTATGTGTCGTTTAGTCCTATGCCAGGGAGGACGGATTTCGCTCATGAGACGCACTACATCGCTGATTAGCTTGGCTCTTTTAGCCTGCGGGCTCGCCGGCGCCCAAGCCATGACCTCGGTCAGGATCGGTACGAGTTTCACATCGTTGAGCGGAGCCAATCCCCAATTTGTCGTCGATGGAACGCAGTACACCTCGCCTCAGATATTTGTCTGGCCCGTCGGCTCCAAGCACACCGTCCAGTTTCCGTTTTCGACGGACAACAATGGCGTGAGTCTCGATTACCAGAGCGTTTTGAACGACACGATTCGCTATTCGTTCGGCGGATGGGTGGCAACGAGCACGGTCCCGCTCAATCCGCAGGGCAGCGCCGTGATCACCGTCAGCGCGGATCCGGGGCTCACGTCCTTGATCGCCGGCGTCAACGCAACCTATCGCGTCCACATCAATCTCCCCAATCCGGGCGCCGACGGCGCGCAGTCCTGCTCCGGAGCGCCGGCCGACCCCCTGGCGGCCAATCGTCAGGGCATCATCTATTTCAATGGAGCCTGCTACGCCCAGAGCACTACTTTCCAAACCGATCCGTTCGTGCCCGCCGGCAGCTATACGTTGAACGCCTTTCCCTATCCCGGCTGGGTTTTCTACGGATGGTCGATCGGGAATAATCCGCCCAGTTTTCTCAGCACCGTTACGATTGGCGGCCCGACGAACATTCTGGCGATGTTCTCCGTTGCCAAGCGCGTGAATTTCGTGACGAATCCGCCTGGACTGCAAATCATCGTCGATGGATCGGTGGTCAATACAGTGACTTCGGCCGACGGAGTGAGCTGCCAGCCCGATAGCACCCGGATTCCGCCCAACGCCCCCGCAGGATTCGTCGGTTTGTGCGCGGGCCAGTTCGATTTCCTGCCCGGATCCACGCATACGGTGGGTGGTCCCGCCGTGCAGCTCGATAAGCAGGCGAAATACTGGGTTTACCGGCAGGCGGTCAACTCCGCGACGCCCAATATTACCTACGGTCAGAACGCGACGTTCGTCGCCGGCTCCAATACCAGCTCGCCCGACACGATGAATGTCAGCTTCGCTCCCGGATTCCGCGTCAGCATTCTGACCAATCCGGCCAACATGAAGGTCATGATCGACGGTCGCGATAACTGGCTGGCCTACAACTTTATCTGGGGACAAGGCGAGACCCATCACATCGCCGCCGAAACTCCGCAAACCGGCGCGAGGAATCGCGTATTTTCCTTCACCGGCTGGTCCGACCAGGGCGATATGAGCCATGACATTGTCGTCGGGAATAGCGACATGGCCATTACCGCGAATTACGGCATCTTGAATCAGATTTCTCTTTCGAGCACTCCCGCGCCCATGAGCTTCACCGTGGACGGCTCGACGTGCCAGGCGCCCTGCGTCCTGAACAAGGCCGGCGGATCGACGTCCCAGATCTCTGCTCCGGCGCAAGTCTCCGCCGGACCCGGCTCGCGCTGGGATTTCGTATCGTGGTCCGATGGAGTCACAACTGCCACGCGGACGGTGAACTTCAATCAGGATACGCTCTCGCTGACGGCAAACTACCAGACCTCTTATCAATTTACCGGCGTAATCAACCCCCCGAAGGCCGGAACCTTCAAAGTGACCCCATCGTCCCCCGATGGCTTTTACGCGAGCGGCACTCAGCTCGGCCTCACCGTCGTGGCCAATGGGGGTTACAAATTCGCCCACTGGGAAGGCGACCTGACGGGATCTTTCGCTCCGGCTACATTGACGATGAACACGCCGCACACCGTCCAGGCTGACTTCGCGACAGTCCCCTTCATTCCGCCCGCCGGCATCCAGAGCGTAACCGGTCCGACGCCGGACGGCACGGTTGCGCCCGGATCGATCGTGTCGATCTATGGCCAGAACCTGGCGCCGTCGCTGCAAATCGGTCCGAGCAATCCGCTGTCTCAAACGCTTGCGGGAGTTACGGTGAGTATCGGCGATTTCGTGCTTCCGCTGGTCTTTGTTTCCCCGGATCAGATCAGCGCCCAGATCCCGTGGGAGCTGCCCGAAGGGACCTACAATCTGATCGTTCATAACACCGGTCTGCCGGACGTTCCCGGCACGGTCGTGATCAGCCGTAATGCGCCGGGCGTCTTTACGCAGGTCAACGATCAGCAGCTTCCTCTCGCGCTGGCTCTCCATCAGGATGGAACAGTAGTCAACTTCCAGAGCCCGGCGGCCCTCGGAGAGCAGATCACCATCTATGGAACGGGCTTCGGACCCTATGACAAGCTCCCGGTCGACGGCTTCCCGAGCGCTTCGGCCGACAAGCAGACGCTGGTCGATCCGATCGCGGTCAATACGGACGCAGCGTCCCTGAAGCCGGATTGGGCGGGAGCGGCGTCAGGAATGGTTGGAGTGAACATCCTGAAGCTGACCATTACGAGCGACATGCCTGCTTCGTCCAACGTGAACCTGACGGTCCAGGTGAACGGGAAATCGAGCGCGCCGTTCGTGCTGCCGGTTCAGTAAAAATTAACGCGTCCCGGATTTCGGCGGAATCTCGAACGTCCCGTCAACAACGGCGACGAAATTCCGCTCCTCGCGCAGAATCAATCGTTTGCTCTGCGCGAGCTGGAAATTCTCCCGGGCCTCCGCATCGCTCCTCAGGCGAGCGCGATAGGCTTCATACGACGAGAGACTGTCGAAGGCAATCAATCCCCAGGCAATGTCGTTCGTTCCTTCATGCGGCAGGAAATAGCCGATCAGGTGTCCGCCGCAGCGCGGGATAATGCGGCCCCAGTTCTCCGCATATTTTCGGAACGCGTCAAGCTGAAACGGATCGATCTGATAGCGGATGAAACAGGCGATATTCACGTCGGTTCTCCTGGGCGCGGCGCCGGATGGGAGCATAAGAAAAACCGCTCCCGCGATTGCTTCGCGGCGATTCATGCCCACAGTATGCGCGCCTCCGCGCGTCTATACTTCGTTTATCATAAAAGTATGGATGTCGATGCCGGCGCCTCGCGCATTGCTTCCGCCATCGGCGAGCCGGCCCGGTCGCGCATGCTCTATTGCCTGATGGACAATCGCGCGCGGACAAGCACCGAACTGGCGGTGGTCGCCGGCGTGAGCCCTTCCACCGCAAGCGTCCACTTGAAGCGCCTTGAAAGCGAGCGGCTCGTCAAAGTGTTGAGTCAGGGAAAGCATCGCTACTACAGTCTGGCTGGTCCCCGGGTTGCGAAGGTTCTCGAAGGGCTCAGCGTACTCGCGGGCGGCGGGAGTGTGAGTTTTGAGCCTCGCACGCCTGAGCGGCTCCGCGCCGCTCGAACCTGTTACGACCACCTGGCCGGAACACTGGGCGTCGCCCTGCACGACCGCCTTCGCGATCTCGCCTGGCTGTCGGAAACCTACGACGTGACGGCCAAGGGTACAGTGATGTTGGAAAAGCTCGGGATCGACGTCGAAGCGGCTCGTGCGTTGCGCCGCCGATTCGGATTCGCCTGTCTTGACTGGAGCGAGCGGCGGTCGCATCTGGGCGGCGCCCTGGCGGCGGCGCTTCTCCGCGTCGCCCTCGCAAGGAAATGGGTGACGCAGGATCTCGACAGCAGAGCGCTATCCGTCACGCGCCACGGAAAGCGGGAAATGCTCGAACGATTCGGATTGCAGATGGACGCCGCCCTGTAATTGTTTGGAAATATTCGTCCTCGCACGGACTGGCCTTTCGATCGCGGGGCAATCCGGGTTATTTTTGTACTATCCTTGCTTGGATAGGAGATTTATTTTCGATGAGAGCACTCAGCATCTTCGCTGCGGCCGCGCTCGCCGCCGCAGGAGCATTCGCGCAGGGACGCGGAAATCAACAGCAGCGTCCGGGCGCCGCGCCGCCGGCAGCCACACAACCCGATCCTCAGCCTGGACAGGTGCGTCGTGGACCCCCGGCAGAGGAGCGCGAGAGCGTCACTCATCATAAAGCCCGCATCGGCGGTCAGGATATCAGCTACACCGCGACGGCAGCGACTTACGTCGTCAAGGGCGACGACGGATCGCCCAAGGCCAGCATCTTTTTCGTCGCCTACATCAAGGACGGCGTTGACGACGTTTCCAAGCGCCCGCTGTCCTTCGTCTATAACGGCGGACCAGGATCGGCATCCTTGTTTACGCACATGGGGCTGGGACCGAAGCGGATCGTGCTGAATGACGACGGCTCCGGAATGCCCGCGCCCTATTCGATCGTCGATAACAACGATTCGTTCCTCGATGCCACCGACATGGTATTCATCGATGCGGTTTCCACCGGCTACAGCCGTCCGGCGCCGGGCGAGAATCCGGCGCAATTCTATGGCGTCGTCCAGGATGCGACCACTTTCTCCGATTTCATCTATCAATACGTGACGCGGAACGAGCGCTGGGCCTCGCCCAAATTTCTGCTCGGCGAAAGCTACGGCACCACCCGTTCGGCCCAGCTTTCGAACATTTTGCAGCAGCGCCATCAGATGTACCTGAACGGCGTCGCGCTCATCTCTTCTGTCGGATTCGGCAACTGGGGCGCCGACGATCGCACGATTTTCTTCCTTCCCACGCAGGTCGCCTCGGCTTGGTATCACAAGCTCCTGCCCGCCGATCTACAGAAAATGACCATCGAACAGATTTCGCAGGCGGCTCGCGAATTTGCGCATGGCGAGTACGCGCAGGCGCTCGAAAAGGGCGACCAGATCTCGCCCGCTGAGTATAAGAAAGTCGTCGCGGATCTCGCGCGATTCACCGGCCTCTCTCCGAAGTACATTGAAGAAGCGAATCTTCGCGTGAGCCCGCAGCGCTGGTTTAAGGAATTGATGCGCGACAAGCGCAAGACGATGGGCCGTCTGGATGCGCGCTTCACCGGTCAGGACGTCGACGCGGCTGGCGAGCGTTATGAATACGATTCGAGCGAAGCGTCCTACGAAGGCGCCTACGTCGCGATGTTCCACGATTATGTCCGCCGCGATCTGAAGTGGAATAGCGATCTCTATTACACCGTCAGCGCCAACGTTCGTCCCTGGGATCAGGGCCAGCCCGGCGGACCCGCCGAAGCGCTCCGCTCCGCGATGACACAGCAGCAGAACTTGAAGCTCCTGGTGGTCTGCGGCTACTACGATCACGCGACGCCCTTCAACGGAATCGAGCAGACCGTCTCGCACATGATGCTTGAGCCTTCGATCCGCAAGAACGTCACCTTCACCTACTACGAAGCCGGACACATGATGTACATCGACAAAAAGGCGCGCGAGAAGCTCCATCGCGATATGGATGCGTGGATCAATGCCAGCTATCCGCATAGCGGCGGCACGGGCGCCGCGGCGGCGACGGTGCAGCAGCAGTAGTTAGTTCAGCTCGACAACAATGACGACCGTGCCCTGGACCTCGATCTGCCCGGGCGTGATCTGCGTCGGGGCGGCAGCGGTCCCCGCGACCCCCACGACCACCGGGGTCACCGTGCTGCCCTCCTGAAGCGAAAGAATTGCTCCTGTGGTGTGGCCGAGCCCCGCCGCCATCGCGTCGGCGTGATTTTTCGCCACCACCGACGCCATCCGTAGAGCCTGCGCGCGCGCCGGTTCCGGATCCTTCAGCGAGAACTGGAGCGACCCGATCGATGTGGCTCCCCCGGCCACGGCTGCGTCGATCACCGCTCCTGCGAGCGACGTCGATCCGAGCGTCACCTCGAGCGTCGTGCTCGCGTTGTAGCCGACAATGGCCGATTGTCCTCCCCCGGGCGGCGTCTTGTAGACCGGAAAGACGGAATAGTTGACCGTTTTGATATCCGCATTCTGCCCCAGCAGTTTTTGGAGCGAGGCTACCAGAGCCGCCACCTGCGTTGCGTTTTGCGACGCGGCATCGGCCGCAGTGGTGCTTTGCGACACAACGCTCGCGTCAATCTTGACCTGATCGGGCGGGAGGAAAACGCTCGCTTGCCCTTGCGCTCGAACCGAGGGACGCGCCGAAGTGGCCTGGGCCGTCAAATCCAGGGCGCACAAGGCGATGATTAAAATCGACTTGGCTAACACGTTTAACCCTCCGTGGTGCTTCTCCATCTGACCGGTCCGCGCAGAGCTGCAATCGCGGCGACGCAGCTAACTGCAATCGGATGGCCTGGAGAATGGAATAATCATCTCGCCCGCTGGAATATGGTGCGAACGGGGAGGGTCGAACTCCCATGGCCGTGAGGCCGCTGGAACCTAAATCCAGTGCGTCTGCCAATTCCGCCACGTTCGCGACGCTATTGGCATTATACGAATCAACTTCCAAACGACGCCACTCGATGAAGCACGCGCGGCACAACAATCAGCCGCGGAGACGATTTTCCGCAGGCGCACTTCGTTCGCTCCAGTTCGTGGTCTCCCGCCACAAACCGGCTTGACTCGATATGCAATCCTCGATGCGCTTCGCATTCCGCCGCCAGCAATTCACCGCCTTCGCCGATGATCTGTTCGAACAACGGAACCCGGAACGCCTGCCAGAATCGCTCCCGAGTCTCGGCCGGGAGTCCCGATTCCCATTCGCGCCGCATCGCGATGAGCGCGTGCGTCGGACGGGCGATTCCCTCCAGAGCCTCTAACTGTTCGGCGCGCCCGGCGATCGATTGCGGAGCGAAACGCTCCACCTCATCATTCCAGCCCCCGGGAAAAACCCGCACCCGCCCCTTCGACCGGAACCCCGCCATCAGCACCGCTGTCCGCGGCGCAGGCGGGATCGGGTACACCAACGTCGCCCGCGACCGCACACTTATTTGGTTCGATCAGCGTGCCATTATTCTCAGCAAATTTTCCCCGAAAATCAGCCGCGCATCCGCATGGCTCACCCCAAGCTCGTACAACGCCTTCGACTGATCCTCGAAAACCTGCTGCTTCCACCCCGGCGGAATGAGCGCCGAATCCGTCCCGAACAGCAGCCTCCGCGGCCCCACAACGTCTAGCGCCCGCCGGAAAACCTGCCGCAGATCCAAATGCGATTCCTGGTATCGCATCCACGAATTCGAACTCGACGTGTCCAGGTAAACGTTGGGACAAAGATCCGCGAGCATCAGCGCTTCCCGGAAATATCCGGCTCCGAAATGCGGAATGACGATCGGCACCGTCGGAAATTGAAGCGCAATCGGATGAACGTCAATCGGATTCGAGAAACGCATATCGAAGCGTGATTCGAGTCCAACCTTTGCGCGAATCCCCACGCTCAGGACTCCACAATGGACGAATACCGTCCTCCGGTTCTTGGCTGCCCACTCGAATACGGGAAGCGCGTCCTGAATCGGATACCGTTGCATCGCCGGGAACAGACACACGGCATCCACCTCAGCCGGCTTCCATTCGCGAGGATTCACCATCGCGTAAGAAAAGAATCTTCCGGGATTCGCCGCCGCTGCCGCCTCCACCGAATCTTCATCGCCAGGCACGCTCGCAATCAGGGCCGAATGAGCCACCGAGTTCCGATCCAGCTCGTGCGCCCAAACCGCGGCGAATTTCTCGGCACTTTCCGGCGGCACAGGCACGCCCGCTTGCGCCGCGATCGACTCCGCCGTCATTCCCGGCTTCTGTGCCGCCAGCGCCGCAAAAAATCGATGCGAAAAGAAATGCACATGAGCGTCCGCAACCCCAAGCCCTCCCCAGGGCGATTCCCGTTCCATAAATGAGCCTGTCTATTCTTGCGCCGAAGCGCAGACAAAAGCATAACATCCGCAATGCTGCCGCCCGGACGCGCGCTCAACCTCCAATATTGACGTGACGTTGCCAATCCCGCTCAGGCAAGGGATGGTCCCGGCTGCCGGCCTGCTCAGTTAAACTAAAAGTAGTGATTCCGGAAAATTCGACGGATTCCGTCGCCACTCCCCTGCCCGTCTCTGAACCCGCAACACTACCAACCCAGGCCCCGGTTCAGACCGCGGCTCAAGCAGCAGCAGAAGAAGAAGAACCACAGCGCGGCACCATCGCCGAATGGACCATCACCATCCTTTTGTTACTGTTCCTGACCACAACCCTGGTCCAGGCCTTCGTGATTCCAACCGGGTCCATGGAAGATACTCTGCTTGTAGGCGATCACCTGCTGGTCGATAAACTTGCCTACGCCCCGGCCGGTCCCGTTAGCAAGTGGATTCTCCCCTATCAACCCATCAAGCGCGGCGATATCATCGTCTTCCGTTACCCCGTCGACATCTCGCAGACTTTCGTGAAGCGTTGCATGGGCGTTCCAGGCGACCGCATCCGCATTATCAACAAACAGGTCTATCTCAACGGCGTGAAGCTCGACGAGCCGTATAAAGTCAATAAAACCGACTATATCGACTCGTATCGCGACAATTTCCCGGGCGAGCCCAACGCCAACGTTTACCCCGGTGCAATCGACATGCTCCAGCATCATGTCGTTAACGGCGAAATCGTCGTACCGCCAAATTACTACTTCGCCATGGGCGACAATCGGGATTCCTCCCTCGACAGCCGCTACTGGGGATTCGTGCCGCGCGAGAACATCATCGGCAAGCCGCTGATTATCTACTGGTCGTACGACGCGCCTACCAACGATCTCAACTCGCCTTCCGTCAACATCAACCATGTCCTGGACCTGGCGCAGAATTTCTTCAGTAAAACCCGCTGGCGCCGGACTTTCATGCTCATTCACGGGTATCCTGTTAAGTAGGAGCGCTCAGGGGTCCCGCCCTGGTGCACGGTAAATAGAAGAGATGAAAAAATTCGCCGATTCCACCCGTGACTTCGTCATCGAGTGGTCAATTAACATCCTGATTCTCCTGTTCGGAACCACCACTCTGGTTCAGGCGTTCATCGTGCCTACTCCATCGATGGATACGACCGTTCGCGTGGGTGACCATCTGCTTGTGGACAAGCTTTCCTACGCGCCGCCGGGATCGATCACCAAACACCTGCTTCCTTATACCGAACCGAAGCGCGGCGATATCATCGTCTTCCGCTACCCGATAGACATCTCACAAAACTACGTGAAGCGTGTTATCGGCGTGCCCGGCGACCACATCAAGGTTGTCGACAAAGTCGTTTATCTCAACGGCAGACCCCTCCAGGAGCCCTACATCCAGCACATCGCCCCCGGCATCGAGCCTTATCGCGATAACTTCCCGTCGTCGCCCTGGGGCCCCGTCTATGATCGGGCCAAAGATATGCTCGCGCAGAACGTCGTCAATGGCGAACTTGTGGTCCCGCCCGACAGCTATTTCGCCATGGGCGACAATCGCGACAACTCTCTCGACAGCCGCTACTGGGGATTCGTTCCGCGCGAGAATATCATCGGCAAGCCGCTGGTGATTTTCTGGTCTTACGATGCGCCTACCGAAGATTGGGTTGATTACAACTCGAACCACTTCATCGATCTCGCCTTTAACTTTTTCAAAAAGACACGCTGGGACCGCACGTTGAAGCTCGTGCGCGGCTATCCGATCCAGTAAATGAATCATCGCTACGGATTGATCCTCGCCGGCGGGCGTGGGACGCGATTCTGGCCTCGCAGCCGCCGCAGTCGCGCAAAACAGGTCCTGCCGTTTTTCGGCGAGCGAACCTTGATTCAGCAGACCGTCGATCGTTTGCGCCCGCTTCTTTCGCCCGATCGCCTCTGGATCCTCACCAACGATCACCTTCGCGATGAAATCCTCCGCCAGCTTCCTGAAATTCCGAAGCGCCAGATTCTCGCTGAGCCCGCTCAACGCAACACGGCTCCGGCGATCGGCCTCGCCGCCCACATCCTGCAATCGATCGATTCGCAAGCCGTCATGGGCGTCTTTCCCTCCGATCACGTCATCGGCCGCCCGCGCGATTATGTTCGTCTTCTGAAGTCCGCCTTTAAGATGGCCGAAGCGGGTAAGATCGCCGTTCTCGGCATTCAGCCCCGCTGGGCGGAGACCGGCTACGGCTATATCGAGTTCCCCAAAAACATCCAGCCCAACGCGGCAGCCGAAGTCAGCCGGTTTCGCGAAAAACCGGATGCCGCCACGGCGGAGCAGTTCCTTGCCGCGGGCAATTTCTATTGGAATGCCGGGATGTTCTTCTGGAAGACATCCGTGCTGCTTGACGCTCTCCGCCGGTTTCTTCCCAAGACTGCGGCGCTCCTGTCCGGACTTCCCGCATTCCGGAGCCGCGCCTTTCCCGCGAAGCTCAAAGAGATTTTTCCCCGTTGCGAAAACATCTCGATCGATTATGCCGTTCTTGAGCGAGCGTCTGACGTCGCAGGCATCGCCGCCGGCGACATCGGCTGGAACGACGTCGGAAGCTGGAACGCCGTTTACGAGCTCCACAAGCGCGACCCGCAAGGCAACGCAGCCCGCGCCGATACCCTGATTGAGGCGAGTTCTGGAAACTACGTCGATGCCGGCAAAAAGCTCGTCGCCTTGCTCGGCGTCAAGGACCTGATCGTCGTCGATACTCCCGACGCACTGCTCATTGCCGACCGAAGCCGCGCCCAGCAGGTCGGCGATCTCGTCAAGCGGCTCGAAAAATCCGGCCGCGAAGATCTTCTCTAATCTCTGCAACCACATCGCGATTCGACCGGCTTCGATCGCGCAACCCATGCCTTAACCTTTGGGCATGAAGGCTGGCGCTCCGGTTGGTGCCCAGCCTGCCGCGCGATGAAATCCTCGAGGCTCCTCATCGCAACGCCACAAGAAGATCGGGGTGGGCTCTACCATAGTGGGCACCTATGCGAGCTAAAAGGGGCAAAACTCGTCCCGGCGCTGCCGCGGGCAATCGGCAGTGGAGACGTCTCCCTCGAATTTGCCGTTCGTGCGGGGTGGGCTCGCAGTCCGCCCCTACTGCGGCGACAGCGTCATGACGAATCCGCTCATTTTGCCCGGATTCGAATTCTGCGCGCCGTTCGGAAAAATATTGCTGGTCGCAATCCCGGTCGCTAGAATGTTGCCCGCTCCATCCACGTCAACTCCGTAAACGGCCTGTTCGCCGGGGCCCGTGACGAACGTCGAATACACAAGCTGCTGCGGAGTAAACGGAGGCTTCGTCGGATCGATGATCGCGATGAATCCATCCGGCCCGAATCCGCCGCTGCTCGTGCTGATCGCATCCGGAGTCACCGGAAAATCGAGCGAGTACGTATACCCACCGAGAATGTACCGTCCCGCCGCGTCGCGAACCATGGACAGCGCGACATCGCCTCCGCTTCCACCGAAGTAGGTCGAATAAACCAACCCCTCCACCAGCGGGCTTGTTCCTTTCAAATCCAGGATCGTCAGGAATGCGGTCCCCACGCACGCCGGCGCGGGATCCGACGTGCATGCGCCCTTAAACGTCGTTTGCACAGCACCCTGCGACTTCGGGAAATCCGGCGAGAGGGTGAACCCCGCCAGCGCAACATGTCCGCTTGGTTCGATCACGATGCTCTTCACGTCGTCGGTAAACGCGCCGCCCAGCATCGTCGAGTATGAAATCGTCCCAAGCGAAGGATTAAGGACAGTGAGAAAGCCGTCTCCATCGCCGTTGTAGAACGGTTGATAAGCAAGAGGCGTCAAAGGAAAACCATCCGTCGAGTACGTGATGCCCGCGACATAGATACTTCCCGCCGCGTCGGCTGCAATCGCGTGCGGCAGATCCTGTCCCGACCCGCCGAGATAAGTGCTGAACACGAGCGAACCCGATCCGGCCTGTGTCGGGTCGAACTCGGAAACGAAACCGTCGTATCCGGCGACCCGCGCCGATTGCGTCGGATTGAGCAGTGGAAAATCGTCGGACGTCGTAAAGCCGGTGACATACACTTTTCCGTTCGCCACCGCGACTGCGTCCACTTCTTCGAAATTCGATCCGCCCAGGAATGTCGAATAAATCAGTCCGGCCGTGCCCGGTTGGGTCGTATCCAGCACGCTTACAAAACCATGCGAGTTGCTCGCAATCGCGGTCTGAAAACCATTGACGTTTGGATAATTGGAGGAATCCGTGGAGCCGCCGATATAGATCACCCCGTTGCTGTCCACGGCCATTCCCTTGACGGCGTCCGCAGAAGACCCGCCCAGAAACGTGCAATAGACGATCGCCCCGCCGCCCAGCGCGGGATTCAGCTTCATCACCCACACGTCCTGGTTCGTTCCATACGCAAGCTGGTAGCCGTCCGGCGAGGTCGGAAAGTCGGCCGACCACGTGTTCCCTGCCAGATAAATATTCCCCTGCGCGTCGTGAGCGACGGCGATTCCGGTGTCGGTCTGCGATCCGTAGAGAAACGCCGAAAAATTCAGCACCGGATCGATCACCAGCGGTTTCGCCCGATCGTAAGCCGCCAGTTCCACCCGCACATCGCCCCGGCTGTCGATCGCGTACTGCGACGCGACCGAAACGATCTCACCCGAAACCTTTTTCTGATACACGGCAGGCTTCCGCTGCACGATCTCTCCCTCGCCCAATGTCATCACGATCTCGCCACGGTCGTTCAATGAAACGCGATCCGCGCCATCGAAGCGCATCCGGATCGCCGAAGGATTGGCGCCCGGCGCGATCTCGAAATCGTATTCCAGTTCCCCGCCTTTGCCGTAGTAAACCACGTCGATCCCCGGATAAATCGCCTTGCGGTGCAGTCTGCTGAAGGCCGCGACACTCGAATAATCGCGGCCGATGAAGTAATTTGAGGCCACCTGCGGCTCGCTGCCCCGCAGTTTGCTCCGCGAATTCGACCCCGCCAGCGTCATCCTCACCACCCGGTCATTTATATGTAGAATCGTCGCGCGATCCGTAAATCCTATGGAATGGTTCAACCCGCGAGCCACCCATCCGCCCGGCCGCGGCTCAAACCGGGTGGGGGCCATTTCCAGAATCCGGTTCGGCGTACCGGCAAACGCACTGACGGTGAGCAAGAAGGCGAGACAAAACCGCATGTTGTTTGAGACGTAACTCCTGAATCCTGAGGTTTCAGCGGATCTTATCTATTAAATCACTATTTGGCCGGAAGTTGCCGCCGGATGAACAGATCGTAGACCGCCCCCCCGATCAGGCCGCCCGCGATCGGACCGACAATCGGCACCCAAAACGTCGCCGCCCCATCAGTCAATCCGTTGTTCTTGAAGCCCGCGGCCACCGTAAACAGACGAGGTCCGAAATCGCGGGCAGGATTGATCGCATACCCATGCATCCCCCCGAACGCCATCCCGATCGCGACCACCACCAGCCCCACCATCAGGGGAGTCAGATTCCCTCCCGGCGGAGTATTCCGCTCGTCCGTAATCGCGAAGATCATCAAGAGAAGAAGCGCGGTGCCGATCGTCTGATCGACCAGCCCCGCCATGGGCTGGCCTGGAAACGCGGGGAAAGTCGTGAAAACCCCCGCCGTCTTTTCAAACCCCGGATCGACCGCGAGAAATTGAGGCCGGTAATTCCAGAACACGATCGCCGCCGCCACGAAAGCCCCCGCCGTCTGAACAATGCAGTAGGGCAGAACCTTGGCCCACGAGAATCCCCGGAACGCCGCGAGGGTGATCGTCACTGCGGGATTCAGGTGCGCGCCCGTGACTTTTCCGGCGATGTAAATCCCCATGGTGACGGCGAGCCCCCAGGCGAGGGTGATGTTCGTATATCCGCCTTTGTCGAACAGAACGGCCATGGCAACGACGCCGTTGCCGAACAGGATCAGCACGAGGGTCCCGAAGAACTCGGCGATGAGTTCCGAAGACAGGCCTTTGGTCATCTGTACAGCATAAAGGAGTCCGGAGCCGGAATTCAGCATCAGAATCCCAAACCATCTTTGCGGCATCGCGGCCCATCAGACGACGCCCGCTTTTCACGTGAACGGTCAGATGGCTTCCACGCGGCCGCCGGCCACGAAATTAGCGCTGTTGCGTTCGTGCAGCGCGCGGATCAGTTTTCCGAGCTGCATGAATTCTCCAAGGTTGGACGGCTTACAGAAGTACTCCGTGGCGCCCAGGCTGAGTGCATGGTCTCGCTCGGCCTTCACATCGGACGACGTGATCACCACCACCGGGATATTTCCGCATTTCGGGCTCCGCCGGACGCGCTTCAACACTTCGTCCCCGGTCTTCCGCGGCAGGTTGCGGTCGAGAACAATAAAATTCGGGAACCAACTTGCCGATCCGTTGTCCACCTGATCGATGATGTGGATCGCGCGCTCGCCGTCCTCGGCCACTTCCATGTTGAAGTCGATCCCGGCTTCCTGCATCGCCTCCCGCACCAGGAAGACGTCCGCCGGGCTGTCCTCGACCAGCAGAAGTCTCAGCGGAGTTGGATTCGCTCTCATTGCGCTCCTCCAGGCAGCGTGAAAAAGAATTTTGCTCCCCGCCCCGCTTCCGATTCCACCCAGATCTTTCCGCCGTAACGCTGGACGATTTTCTGGCAGATGGCGAGCCCGATTCCGCTGCCGGAATACTTGCCTCCTCCATGCAGCCGCTGAAAGAGACCGAAAATCTGCGTCTGGTATTCGGGCGCGATACCGATGCCGTTGTCGCGCACTGAAATCGTCCATCCCGGCGCTCTGCGTTCGGCCGAAACATGAATCTCCGGAGGAGCAGCGCTCCGGTACTTCAGTGCGTTGCCGATCAGATTCTGGAAGAGCTGCAACAGATGAACCTCGTGGACATCCAGTTGTGGCAGGCCGTCCGATGTCACCTTCGCGCCGGCTTCGGCGATCTGATTTTCGAAAGTCACCAGAGTTTTTCGAAGCACCGCGTTGGCGTCCACAGGACCCGTTGCGGCCGCCGGCGCGTCGGCCGCCTGAGTATAAGCGAGCAGATCCTTGAGAAGGCGCTCCATCTGATGGGCGGAATCCACTGTGTGCTGGATCAGCCTTTGAGCCTCGTCATCCAATTTGTCCCGGTAGCGCTTCTGGAGCAGCTCGCTGAAGACCGAAAGATGCCGCAACGGCTCGCGCAGATCGTGGCTGGCGGAGTAGGCGAACTGGCGAAGGTCGCTGTTGGATTTCGCAAGAGCCTGGGCCTGCTGGGCCAAAGCCTCCTCGGCGCGTTTCCGGTCGGTAATGTTCGTAAAGGTAATCACGCAACCCAGCGGTTCATTCGTTTCGCCCCACAGCGGACCGGCGCTCAGCAGCAGCGCGTACGTCTCGCCATCCGGATGACGCATTTCGGTCTCGATTCCTTTCATCGTGACTCCGTTGAGAACCGACTCCAGAATCCGGCACGCGTTCAGCCCGGAGCCTGCCACCGTCAGCTCGAAGGCCGAGTCGAATGCGTTGAGCAGCAGCGAGCAGCGCGCCAGATTCTTCGCCGATTGGCTGCAACGCACGATGACGCCTTGCAGATCGACCACCACAATCGCTTCCGCCGCCTGATCGAGAATGGAGCGGGAGAGCTGTTCCTCCCTCACGATCGCCTCATTGCGGCGCTGCTCGCGCAGGTCGCTGATGACCAGACAGATCGTCTGGATCCGTCCGACATTCAGCCGGCTCATCGAGATGCGGACCGGGATCAGCGCCCGATCCTCCGCGCGAAGATTCAGTTCTCCGGAGGCGTGCCCGCGCTCCCGCGCCGCTTCGAGCATCGAAACGAAATGATTCGAATCCGGAGCCTGAATGAATTCATCGAACCGCAAAGTGGTCACATTTTCGACCGGCGTGCGCACCATCGCCGCGAAATGACCGTTGCTGTACAGTATCCGCGCTTCCTCATCGAGCGTGACCGTGCCCTCGCGCATCTGCTCCACAAGAACGCGATACGGATGATCGGCGCCTTCGAGAGTGAAGACCTGCGGGCCGCGCGGACCATTCACTACTACCGCATCCACTTCGCCGTAGTGAATTGCATGAATCGTCTCTTCGGCTTGCGCAAGACGCGCAACCAGGTCCTCAACTCGCTCGGCCGCTTCGATTGGATCGATCGGAACCGGCGCTCCGCTCGCTTCAGCCACCGTGGGCTCCTTTCCCCGTTCACAGATCCAGGCCGCGGCGCAGCGCATCCGTTTCGGACAAATCGCCGATCAGGCGGCGAACCACACCGGGAGCGTGCTTCACCAGCGTGGGCACTGCGACGACGCGGTCCTTGACCGCGCGTTGTGGATCGTTGTAGATATCGACTACTTCCAGGCGGTAATTCCCGGAGAGCTCGGCCTCGCACAACCGTTTGACGTTTTGAATGGCATGAAGTGAACGCAAACTTGAACCGGCTATGTACAATTTCAAATCATGAGCGCCGGAAACGGGGCGCTTGGTCCAATTCGGAGGTTCGCGGAACGAGGATCGTGACAATAGGCTCCTTAGGAAGCGGGCCGGACATCCAGACCGATGAGTACGCGTTCCGTATTCGATAGGTCGCCGATGATTTTCCGCGCCGGTTTCGGAATACTGCGGACCAGTGTGGGAATCGCGAGAATCTGATCGGCCGCCGCGAGTTGCGGCTTTTGCATCAAATCGATAATTTCAACGCGATAGCGGCCGGCCAGGTGCTCTTCGCAGATTTTTCTGAGATTGCTTAGAGCCTGCAAGGAACGGGGAGTCTGGCCTGCCACGTAGAGACGCAAATCGTATCGCAGATCTTCCTCCCGATGCAACTCACGGACCTTCTTTGAGGTCTTTGCGGGCGCTTTTTTCACGTCCTTCATACCCTGCCTCCGCGGCCGTTCGGCCGCACCGTCTTCGAGGCGTCAGGCAGCGGGTTGGAACGGCTCCGCTCCATTGCCTCCCTTTCCGAGACCGCGATCCGTCTTATGGCCTCGTTCTCCCCCAGGAAGGCGGCCAGGTCGCTTTCTCGAGCCTTCTTATCCGCCTCAAGCGCGGCGATCTGCGCCTCCAGCGCGCGAAGCGAAACTCTTGCGGCCGTTTCCTTTTGCCGCGCGTCGCGCCGCATCAATTCTTCCCGGCGCCGCTCCTCCGCCTCCCGCTGGACCCTGGCGGATCCGGTGAGAAAGCCGCCCGGTCCGATATAGACGTCGCGAAGCTGAACGCCGCCGCCGGTCAGGAGAAATTCCCGGACCTGGTTCGAATGCGCCATGCCGCGCGATTTCAGAACGTAGAGCACGCGATTGCGCTCCCCCTCGACTTCGATATTCCGCAGCAGAATCCACGTATCAACGAGAGAAGAGATGCTGATTTGCGTAGTTTCGAGATTATCGGTTTCAGCGATCGAGGTGAATAGCGCCGTGATCCCGCGGTCCTTGAGGAAGTCGACCAGCCGCAGCACCAGGCCCATGATGTCATGCTTAGACCCGTTCGGAATCAGCCCTGAGATCGGGTCGATTACGACGACTCCGGGCTTGTGCCTGGCGACGAGTTGATGCATCCGCACCAGGTGCATTTCCATCCCGAAGGCGCTTGGGCGCGACGCGCTGATTTGGAGCAGGCCCTTCTTCACCCACCGCCCCAGGTCTACGCCTATCGAGGCGACATTGCGAATGATCTGGCTCGGCGATTCTTCGAACGCAAAATAGATCGCCGGTTCGCCTCGCCCGCACGCGGCTTCTACGAAATGGGCGCCCAGGCTTGTCTTGCCGGTGCCCGCGGTGCCGCTCACCAGAACTGTGCTGCCGCGATAGTATCCGCCCCGGGCGAACATCTGGTCCAGCCCCGGAACACCGCTCGACACAGCTTCGCTGGTCGCCTGATGAGTCAGCCCGAGCGAAGTGACCGGGAGAACGGAAATTCCATGATCATCGATCAGAAACGGGTACTCGTTGGTGCCGTGCGTCGAGCCGCGGTATTTCATCACGCGCAAACGCCGCGTCACTGCATCGTCCTGCACCCGATGATCGAGCAAAATGACGCAGTCCGACACGTATTCTTCGAGGCCGTGCCGGGTCAGAGTTGCTTCGCCCCGCTCGCCGGTGATCACCGCGGTGACGCCTTTGTCCTTCAGCCAGGTAAACAGGCGCCGAAGCTCGGACCGCAGAATTCCGGTTTCGGAAAGTCCCGCAAAAAGCGCTTCCGGAGTATCTAAAAGGACGCGTTTTGCGCCAATCGAATCGATCGCCGCGTTGAGGCGGACAAACAAGCCTTCCAGGTCGTATTCGCCGGTTTCAGCGATTTCATTCTTATCGATATAAACGTGGTCGATGACGAGCTTCTTCGAGCGCTGAAGGGCCGGCAGATCGAAGCCGAGCGAGGCAACGTTCATTTCCAGATCGTGAGCGGACTCCTCAAACGACATGCAGACGCCGTTCTCTCCGAATTCGAGCGCCCCGCGAACCAGAAATTCGATCCCGAACAGCGTCTTACCGCATCCAGCTCCTCCGCAAATCAACGTCGGCCGGCCCTTGGGCAAACCGCCCATCGTAATCTCATCCAGACCTGCAATCCCGCTTCGAACTTTAGGCAACAGACGTGGGGTGGGTTCGCTTCGACGTGGCACGTATCCTCAGGAAAATGTAACGTTTCAACAACGGCGCTGATCCTGTCCCGGATCACACCAAAATTTTAGAGGGTCGAGGACGGCATCGCAAGTGGATTCGCGGGAATGCCTGATTAAGACTGGTTCAGACTTAACCGTTACTCAGAACGAAATTCATTGAAGAACGACATTCTTGCTAAAGCCGAAATCAGCGGCGAGCCCGGCGTAATCGGTTTGCCCTCCCGAGACCAGCGGAGCGGTAAACATGACGGCTGGAGCTTGCGCTTCGAGCGCAATCGCCCCAAAACTCGACCCGGACGCCGGCGCCGGCGGGAGATAGGACAGCGCTTCAGCGGGAATCGTGTAGCTTCCGGGAGCGGCGGGAACAGTGCAGTTCATGGTGACGATTCGCCGGTTCGAACCGGCCGTGGTTACCGAGTTCACCTGAATGTAGACCTGATCGAATCCGGATCCGGTCCAGGAAAATGTGAACGGCTTGCTGCGGTCGATGGAGTTTATTGAATCCCAGGCCGGCGACTGGAAGCTCGCGGGAAAGTTCGCGGTGACGTTGAAGGCTCCGACAACACTACCTCCGGTTCCGCTCAGCGTAAATGAATTGGCGGCGAAAGAGGCGCCTGAAGAAGAGAACGAATAGACCGGACCCGTCGGGGTGGCGGTAATGCCAAGCGCGGCGCCGCCCGCCAGAGCGCCCCCGGAGAGCGGGAGGCGCGAGCCGGCGTCCAGAAATGCATAGGGAGCCGCCGGATCGGAGCCAGCCGCGGGAAAGGTCCGGTCATAGATCTCGCATGAGCCGAATTTGTAGGTAATTCGTCCGAGTTCGTATGCGGTCGCGGTATAGCGTCCGAAAAAACCGCTCACGGTCTGCTGGAACGCGCCGCTGGGTCCGGACCCGATTCGCGCGAGCGCGAACGCTCCCTGCACGATATCCTGCTGGGCATCCAATTTGGCGAGGAGCGGCTGCGAGAAGAATGGATCCGAGCATGAGGACTCGCCCGGCGCGGCGATGGCGAGAGAACTCATGTTGCCGACTTCGCCACCGGCGCTCACCTGTAGCGGAGCGAAACAGTCGAGAGCGACATCGGAGGGCAAATGAAAATTGATCTGCCACAGCCCTGGATAACCGGCCACGGCTCCTGCATATTCGGGCGTGATTTGGCGGGTATTGACGATCACTTTGAAGTTTCCAGCGGCAGTCTGGTCGCCGGAAGATCCACCGGTGTCGTTTGCGGAATCGGCTCCGCCGCCGGTGCCCCATAGCACGATGTCGTCGCCTGGGTGGGCCGGGGTCAGGATCCAGTGGTAGCCTCCGAAATCCACGGCGCCGCTGGTGAAGCGAACCAGACTGAGGCCGCCATTGACATTCGCAATGGTCGCCTGCGCGGGACCGGTGCCGACGCCGTTCGAGGTTCCGATCCCCATGCTCCGCGCGACCACGGTTACGTTCTCGGGGACGCTGGTCTGATTGTTGTAAGTCACGCGAACGTTGTAGAGGCCGGGCGCCATCGACGATGGAAGAAATCCTCCGACCTGCGTCGCGAGCGAGTACCAGATCTTCGCGGTGACCGGCGCGCCGCCGGATTGAGGCGTGAAGGTAACCGAAGTTCCGCCGACGGAGTCGGGATAGTTCGGGCCGGTGGCGGTGGTGAGCGAGGCGGGCCCGAGATTTTTTCCATAGATCACCCACACGACGCCGGGAGAGAGCTTCGCCTGGTTCCCGCTGGTGTTTAGCACACGGCCGGAAGTGATGGACGGCTGGGCATGGAGCGCCGATGCGGTGAGGAAGAGGATTACGAGGATCAGCCGCAAGAGCTTGAAGGGATCGCTCCCGCCGGAGTCTCCGGCCACCGGGAGAATCGCCTGCCACGCCGCCGCGCCTGGCATGGTGTCAAGCGCGAGATTTCTGAAGATTCGCATTCCCGAGTACATGCGAAGGCGGCGCCGGAAAGTGCGAAAAAAGTTGCGAATCGGAAGCGATCTGGGTATACTCGCTTCGATCCGGTGGCTGAAACCTTCGTATACATACTCGAACGGGCGCGTTTGGGGGACGATCTTGCCCGCGACGCGGTTTACCGCCTTGCTTTCCAGCGGCTTCGCCGGATCGCGACGGCGCTGCTCCGCCGCGAACGGGCAGGACATACCCTGCAACCGACGGCCCTTGTAAGTGAGCTGTTCCTGAAACTGATGCGCTTCGAATCAAGGATTCTGGACGAGGATCATTTCTTTCGCGTAGCGGCTCGCGCGATGCGCCAGGTATTGATCGACCACGCGCGCGCGCGGCGTCCGGCCAAGCGAGTCTCCCTCGAACATGTGGCCGAGCTTCTGTCCGCGGGCGATCGAGGCAACGAAGCGGTGCTGGCGGTGAAGCTGGTTTTCGAGAAACTTCGCGCACTCGATCCGAAGGTGGCGGAGACAGTGTGGATGAGATCGGTGGAAGGAGTGACGGCGCTCGAGATGAGCCGTCTCCAGAATCGCGAGCTATGGCGTGTTCGCGCGGACTGCGATTTCGGACTCCAGTGGATGGCGAACCAGCTCGGCCGCTACGCCTGATCGATTTCGAGAGCGATCTGTTCGGCCCAATCTTTCACGGAACCGGGCCGGCGCCTCGGGTCCGGATCGAAGGCCGGAGCGAGCCAGGACGCAGCGCGCTGGCTGCCGAGCAGGATTGAAAGTTCGTCGACAAACGAGGGATCGACGAAGGAGCTTTCGAGATCGGCGAGCCGTTTCCCGGTGAGGAGCTCGAGAATAATCACGCCAAAGGAGTACACATCCGAGGCAGGAGAATAACGGCCGGTGAGCCGCTCCGGCGCCATATAGTGGAACGAGCCCGCAATCAGAGTGGTTTCGGCCAGCTCATTTTCGGCGCTGCGAAGCCCGGCGCTGCCGAAATCCACGATGACGGGCTGGCCGCCGCGAACAAGGATGATGTTTTCGGGTTTGAGATCGCGATGAACGATTCCGTGCGCGTGAACCTCGCCCAGCGCTTCGGCGATGCGGCGAATGAGCGTTGAAGCGCGCGCCCGGCCGAAACCCGGCATTGAATGGCGAAGCGTCTCGCCTTGGAGAAATGGCATGGCGAGGCAAGGCTCGCCGGCGGGACTGATCCAGGAATCGAGAATTTCGACAATCCCCGGATGCGCGATCGAGCGAAGCGCGGACACCTCATGCGCGAAACGATCGCGAAGCCAGCCGTCCTTTCTTGCGGTACGGCTCAGGACCTTCACGGCTATGGGCCGTTCGGGGCGGTGAAGATCGGAGGCCTGGTAGACGATGGAGAATCCGCCGCGCGAAAGGACGCGGTGGAGAAGATAACGTCCGTTCAGAACTTCGCCGGACCAATCGTTCGGGACCGCATCGGCGGCAGTGCGATGAAATCGCCGCCGCAGGAGAAAAGCAGATTTCTGGACCTGGAATCGAGCTTTCGCGAAAGCCGATTTCCGCAGCGCGAAGGGAGCGATGAGCGCGGCGGGCGCGAACCACCAAACCCAGGCGGCCCAGGGCAGGGCCGGGCCGACGCGGAACGAGTAGACGGCAACGGGCGGCCCCCCTGCATTGGCGACTTCGAGCGAGTAGCGGCCCTTGGCGAGATCGCGAAATTCGAGCGTTCCGTCGGACGACGCCTGCCAATTCTTTGAAGGGAGCAGCCGCCAGCGCAAAGGAGCATCGCGAAAGGGAGAGGCTCCCATGGCGCCGATATCGATGCGCAGGGTCTTGAGGCTGGAGGGCAACTCCGCTGGAAACTGGTCGAACGATGATTGCCCGTCGAGTTCGAGACGCGAGAGGCGGGGCGCGAGCGAGTCTCCTGGCGGAGTGAACCACGATGCGTCCGGCCGCATATGCGTCACGCCTTCTTCCCCGGCGATCCAGACGGACCCGTCGGCGTCTTCGAAAAACCCGTACTGATCGAGTTCGTTCGCCGCGAGGCCGTTGCCCATGTGAAGATGCAGCCAATCTTCCGCGGCGAAATGATGGCCGTCCGAGATAAAGACCCCGTTGGGTGTGCCGCGCCAGATCCATCCGCGCGAATCGCGCTTGATGAAGTAGGTGTCGCGCGGCGGGTACGGATAGTCGGTCACATCCCAGCGACCGCCGTTTCTGGCGAGCCTGGTGATCAGTCCGGGCTTACGATATGCAGTCCAGATTTCATCCGGTCCCACGGCAATGGATCGCAGCGTCGAGATTGGACGCGATGCCGGAATTTTGTGCCATTTGTCCTGCTCATCGAGCCAGGCAACTCCAGCGTTATACGCGATCCAGAGGCGGTGGTCCTTGTCGAATTCGAGGTCCACGGCTTCGTCGAACCCGGCGAGCTCGCGCATCGCCTCGCGCGAAAAACGTAGAGGCGGACCTTGCAGGCGAAAAAGTCCCTGTTTGGCGCCAACCCAATAGCGGCCTTTCGCGTCGCGCACGATTTCGCGGTACTGATTTCTGCCCGGCTGGAGATCGTCGAGGCGGCGAAGGATTCTTCCGCCGGGCGAAAGAATGGCGACGCCATAGTCGCGGATGGCGGCGAGGAATCCGCCGCCGTCGAGAATGGCCAGGGAGTCATAGCGGCGCTCTTCCGAAGTGAGGCGCTTCCAGCGATCGCCTTCTTTCCGGTAGATGTGTTTGTGTGTCGCGACGAGAATGGCTCCGTGTTGGTCGCGCAGAACCTGAACCGCAGGCTCGCCGGAAAAATCTTCGGGAAACCAGCGTTCCCAACTGGCGTCGGGAATCCATTCGACCAGGCCCTGCTGGAATGAACTGAGCCAGACATTTCCCCGGGGATCTTCAAAACCTGCCAGCGGGGCGAATCGGTCGTGATCGGCGCGGTCGCGAAAGCGGTTGCCGGAGCCGACTTCTTCGACCGTCTCGCCCAGAAACCACAAGCGCCCATTTTGCCCGCCGAGCAGCGGACCGCTGCGATTCCCTTCCGCGCTGGGGCGGCGTTCAAGCGCGACGCGCGGATTTTCGAACAGAAGCGCACGTTCGCCGTCGGCAACCCATACACGATCCCTGGAATCCGGACTCACGTTGTAATAGAGATCGGCGGGACCGACAGCGTGTCTCTCCCGGGGATTGTTCGGATCTACCCAGCACACCTCCACCGGGGAGATGCAGACTCCCCAGATCCGGCCGCGAGAATCGATATTCAATTCGCGGCGGAGGCGATAGTTCATGCGGCGCACGGAATTGTCGAGTCCGATTTGAATCAGGCTGCTGTTGCCTTCGACGAAAATCCGATCGGGATAGGCTGCGATAGAGAAGACGGGCTCATTCAGAATCTTCTGAAAACGTCCTCCGGTCATCCTTGCGAGGCCCTGAAAATCGCCGGCCCAGAGCGATCCATCGCCGGTAAATGCGACGAATCGGGCAGATGCCATCGGATAAGCAGAGATTTTGTGGTAGTGGAATCCGTCGAATCTGTATAGTCCGTCCGGCGCGGCGAGCCATAGAAAGCCGCCGGGCCCTTGCGCGATTCCAAACGCGCGGATGGACGGATTCGGATAAACGCGGAGGCGGTGGGGCGAAGCCTGCAAGGCGAGCGTTGTCGCGAAAGCAACAATGGCCTTGGCGCGAATTCCCGGCATTCGCTGCTTAATATACCAACATAGCCGTGGCTTGCCAGATTCCGGTCGAGATTCTTATCCCGGCACCCAGCGATAGCGCAACGCGACATTCGGGACGACGTCCGCGTTTCACCTGGGGGCGGGCTTAAGCCACGGCGACCAGGGGATGGCGGCGCCGGGCGATTCCGGCATCGGGAGATCGAACCGACCTGCGAGCAGCGCGGCGGCTGAGCTGTTCAGAGTGACGCGGCTGTCTTTCGCGGCCCAAGCGGGGCGAGAGAGCATCCGCGCCACATTTCCGCCTACAAACCTTTTTCGAGGACCTGGCGAATTTCGCCGTCGCTGAACATTCCGCTTGCGCCCAGTGCATAGGGACAATGCATTTCGAGCACGCCGCCGGAAAAATCGATTTTCTTCGCGGCCTGGTCCTTCACATTTTTCAGCTTGACGAGTTTCAGGCCATCGCGAACCGCTTCCTTGCCCATATCGTCCTGGCAAATCATCCGCAGAGCCATATTGAGGCGATGGCAGGAGATGTTGTCGATGAAATTGAGTCCTTCCAGATCGTCGGCGAGGCTGTCCCAATCGACTTCGTAGGGGATCGCCTTGCCGCAGATCTCTTCGATCTCTTTCACGCGGGCCGGAAATGTCGTGTCCTGGAGCTCCTTGATCTTTCGCCGCTCGTTGAGTCGCATGGTGGAGTCTCCTAGTTCATCGCAACGACGTCGATGGAGTCAAGGCGGACCACGATCCGGCTGTATTCGCGATTTCGCAGTTCCACAGTCTCTGCCGCGAGTTTCACCACCAGGCCTCCGATGCTCTGGCCCTTTACGTAGAGCATGACGCTCTTCTTCTCGTTCAGGCTGGCTTCAAGAACTTCACGCACGGTATTGTTTTCCTTTCCGATGAGCGCGGGAGCCGCCGTTATGGCCGCCGCCACGGTTGTAAAACACGTTCTTCTCGTCATGTTTTGCGCACCTTCACATTTATCCGCGGAATCCGTTGCCCCGCCCGAGCGGCACATGCAAACAGCAAGGATGCCAATACGATCCGCATATTACTGTCCTCCGGCTTCCTGCGCTATTTATAGGTGGCAAGCGAGTCTCAAAGCCGTTTGATCAGGTCGAGTGGCGTAAGTAGATTTTTTCCGCGAAATTCTCCGCGGGACTTCGCAGGTAGACGCGAACGGAGGTCCCGTGCACAAATTTCTTACAACTCTTCTCGTTTTCTTCGGCTCATCAGTGGGCGCCCACGCTTCGGTCGCCGTGGTGCAGCATCAGAACAACTCTGGAGCGGCCGGTTCGAATAAACAATCCGTGACGATTTCGCCAACGGCGGCGGGAAGTCTGATTGTCATCGGCGTGTGCGGGACTGGAAGCGCCAAGACGAACAGCATCGCGGACGATGCATCGAATACGTATCAGCAGGTGAGCGGGGCAAGATCGGCCAGGAGCGCATCCTGGTGCGAGATCTGGTACGCAGTGAACTCAAAGGCCGGCGCGAGCACGGTTACGGTGACGTTCAGCAAATCAGGGACGTTCGAGAAGAACGTGGAGGTGTGGGAAGTATCGGGGATGGATACCGGAGTGTCGACAGTGCTCGACACGGCGGCGGTGGTGAATAGCGGAGCATCGACGACGAATCCGGCGGGAGCCGGGGTGACGACGGCGGCGACGAACGAGTTCATCGCCGCGATGATGTTCCCGAACGGAAACACGACGGCGAATCCCGCGCCGGGGAATGAATTCACGGCCGGCGGCGACATCTCGGACCAGAGCTCGGTGGGGTATGCGTCGCTGATCGCGGCAAACGCGGGAGCGCATCAACCGAAGTGGACGACGACATCGGGCGGGTTCAACGCGTCCACGGCGGCGTTCAAGAGCGCGGTGACGGGTCCGGACACGCAGGCTCCGACCGTGCCCTCCGGCGTCACGGCCACGCCAGTGTCGTCTTCAGCGATCAATGTTTCGTGGACGGCGTCGGCGGACAACGTGGGCGTCGCGGGATATCGGGTGTTTCGCGGAGGCGTGCAGATCGCGACGACATCCGCGACGACGTTCGCCGACAGCGGGCTGACGCCGTCGACGACTTACGTCTATACCGCCGCCGCGTTCGATGCGGCGGGAAATGCGTCGGCACAGTCGGCGGCGGCTTCGGGGACGACGTTTGCATTGGATACCGCCGCCCCTTCGGTTCCGGCAAATTTACATGCTGCGGCGACCACTTCGACAACCGCGGCGCTCGAGTGGAGCGCGTCGTCGGATGACGTCGGCGTGGCGGGGTATCGCGTGTTTCGCAACGGGACATCCATCGGGACGACGGCTGGAACATCATTCACGGATTTTGCGCTGCTGCCTTCGACGAACTACTCATACTCCGTTGCGGCGTTTGACGCGGCGCAGAACCAGAGCGCGGCATCGGCCGCGGTGAACGTGACCACTCCGGAGGGTCCGGCGTACCCGCTGAAGCCGCATGCGAGCAATCGATACCTGATCGATCAGAACGGCGTCCCGTTTCTGCTGATCGGAGATGCGGCGTGGTCGCTGATCGCGCAGCCTTCGGAACAGGACGCAAGCGACTATCTCCACGACCGGGCGGGCCGCGGATTTTCGGCCGTGCTGGTGAATCTGATCGAGCACAAGTTCAGCACGAATGCACCGGCGGATTTCAATGGAGATCGTCCGTTCACGGGCCGTCCATTCGCAACGCCAAACGAGGCCTATTTCGCGCATGCGGATCGAGTGATTCAGATGGCGGCGCAGAACGGAATCAACGTGCTGCTGGATCCTCTCTATCTGGGATTCCAATGCGGAGACGAAGGCTGGTGCGCGGAGGTTCAGGCAGCTACCGACGCGGATTTGATTGCGTGGGGCCAGTACGTCGGAAACCGGTACAAGAATTTCGACAACATTATCTGGGTGATCGGCGCGGACGTGGATCCGACGATGGTGAAGGCGAAGATGCAGGAATTCGTCAACGGGATTTTGCAGTTCGATACGCGGCACGCATTCACGGCGCACAATCAGCCGGAGAGCATGGCGATCGATCCGTGGCAGGGCGCGACGTGGCTGAACGTCAACGACGTCTATTGGTACGACGACGCGCTGTATCAATTCACGCTGAACGCCTACGATGTTTCTCCGGCGAAGCCGTATTTCCTGATCGAGTCGTTTTATGAGAACGAACATTTGGAGCCGATCCAGGGAGTTCGTTCGGAGACTTATTTCACGCTGCTGACGGGCGGATTCGGCCACGTATTCGGAAATTGCCCGATCTGGAATTTCAATTCTCCGCAGGCGGCGCAGTTCTGCACGCTGGGCGACTGGCGTCCGCAGTTGAGCCATCAGGGAAGCGTCGACATGACGAACGCCGCGGCGGTGTTCGGGGCGCGGAAGTGGTGGACGCTGGTTCCGGACACGAATCACACGACGGTGACGGCGGGGTTCGGAAATTTCGGACTGCCGAGCTACGTGAATGCGGCGCGGTCGGCCGACGGCACGCTGATGATGGCTTATGTTCCGGTGAGCGCGACGATCACGGTGAATCTGGCGCAGTTGGTGGGGCCTGTCAATGCGATGTGGTTCGATCCGACGAACGGAGTGTACACGCCGGTCGCGGGGTCGCCGCTCCAGGCGACGGGTCCTCGGCAGTTCACGACGCCGGGGAACAATCATGGCGGAGACGCGGATTGGGTGCTGGTGATTGAGACGGCCGGTCCGGACACCCAGGCGCCGACGGTTCCGGCGGGTCTTTCGGCGGCGGCGATTTCGACGAGCCAGATTCAGCTTTCGTGGAGTGCGTCGACCGACGACCGGGGCGTTGCGGGGTATCAGGTATTCCGCGATGGCGCGCAGATCGCGACAGTACCGGCGGCGGGCTACGTCGATTCGGGTTTGCTTCCGCAATCGACGCACACATACGCGGTGGCGGCGTTCGACGCGGCGAATAATGTCTCGGCGCAGTCGGCTCCGGCCACGGCGAGCACTCCGGCGGCGGACACGACGGCGCCAACGGTTCCGGCGAATCTGGCGGCGTCGAACGTGACGCCGGCTTCGGCGACGATTTCGTGGAGCGCATCGACGGACAACGTCGCGGTGACGGGATACCAGGTATTCCGCAACGGCGCGCTGATCGCGACGACCGGGTCAACGTTGTACAACGATGGGGCTCTGACTCCATCGGCGGCGTATTCGTACACGGTCGCGGCGTTCGACGGGTCGGGAAATACGTCGGCGCCGTCGCAGGCATTGGTGGTGACGACTCCGCAGGGTCCGGCGCCGACCGCGGCGTACGGGTTCAGCGAGGGATCGGGCACGACGACGCGGGATTCGTCGGGGCACGGATTGACGGGAACGCTGGTGAACGGTCCGGCGTGGAGCGCGGGGAAGAACGGCGGGGGGCTGACGTTCGACGGATCGAGCGCGTATGTCGATCTGGGAAATCCGCCGGCTTTGCAGATCACGGGATCGGTCACGATCGAGGCGTGGGTGATGGAAACGGCGGATCCGCCGGACGATGGACAGATCGTGGCGAAGTCGGATAACAACGGCGGGTATCAGTTGAAATCGTCGCCTGATACTGGATCGCGGACGTTTTCGATGACGGTTGGCGGACCTTCGGGCGATGTGGCGCGATATAGCTCGACCGTACGGGCGCTGAACACCTGGTATCACGTCGCGGGCGTTTACAACGCCGCGGCGCAGACGCTCGATATTTACGTGAATGGCGTGCTGGATAATGGCCAGCTTTGGGGCACAATTCCGGCTTCGCAGAGGAATGCTCCAGTGAACGTGAATATCGGGCGGCGGACGGGGGGATTTTTTCTGCACGGCGTTGTGGACGATGTGCGGATCTACAACTCCGCGTTGACGCAGGCGCAGATCCAGGCGGATATGAACACGCCGGTCCAATAGCGGACGCGCAGCCGGACATTATTGCTCGCAAGCAATTCGGCCGTCTCCGGATTTCCGGACGGGACAGCGTATTCGTACAGGCTGAACCGGGGAAGCGTCTCTTCCTGCCGTGGTTGCCCGATGTCGGCTGAAGTCAGTCCGGAATGAGGGCTGCGGATTTTTCGGTCAGATCACGGCACCGGCCCCGCGGTCCGCCGTCTAAAGAGGTGAAACCATCTCGAATCGATGCGGTATCAAGTTACGGCATGATTCTCGACAATCTCTTGCAGGACATTCGATTCGCGATCCGGCAGCTTCGAAACAACTGGATTTTCACGACGACCTCTATCGTTGTTCTGGCGCTGGGCCTATGCGCGAGCGTCGCCATTTTCGCGTTCGTCGACGCCGCGCTGATCAAGCCGCTGCCGTACAAGGATCCAAAACGGCTGGTGGGCGTATTCGAGTCGATCAAGCTGTTTCCACAGTCGAATCTCTCCTATCCCGATTATTTGGACTGGAAGAAGATGAATACGGTTTTCTCGTCGCTCGATGTGTATCAGACGAACGGATTCCGATTCGAGGCGCAAGGGGACGTCCAGATCGCGAGAGGAGTCCGGGTGAGCGACGGATTCTTCCGTACGCTGGGCATTTCGCCGATTCTTGGGCGTGATTTCTATCCCGGCGAAGATCTGCCTGGCGTCGAACCAACCGTGTTGATCAGCTATGCGGCGTGGAAGTCCCGCTTCGGAGGCAGCCGGGACGTACTTGGGAAAGCGGTCACGCTGAGCGGAACTCCGAACAAGATCATCGGCGTGCTTCCGGCCGATTTCAGTTTCGCGCCCGCCGGCGCAGCCGAATTTTGGACGGCCCTCCATCCAGCGGGCGGCTGCGATCTGCGCAGGAGCTGCCACGGTCTGTACGGAGTCGCGCGACTAAAAGATGACGCTACGGTCCAAAGCGCGTTAGCCAACGTTCAGGCGATCGCGAAGCAACTCGAGAACCAGTATCCGGACACGAATCGCGATCAGGGCGGCACGGTCGCGCCGCTGACCGACGTCGTCGTGGGGAATTTTCGCCCGATTCTCCTGGTGTTGCTGACCGGCGCCGGGCTGCTTCTACTGATTGCGAGCGTAAATGTCGCGAGCCTTCTTCTGGTGCGGTCGGAAAGCCGGAGAAAGGAAATCGCGGTACGCAGTTCGCTCGGCGCGTCGCCTGGAAGGATCCTGCGGCAATTCGTCACGGAAGGCGCCGTGCTTGTCGCCGGGGGAAGTGTTGCCGGGCTCGCGCTGGTCACCTGGACCATGCGTATCCTGGTTCGGCTGATCCCCGCGAACATGCTCACGCGGATGCCGTTCTGGCAGGATCTGGGGCTGAATACGCGAGTGCTGGGGTTTGCCGGCGGGATCGCGCTCCTGACCGCGGTCTTGTTTTCCTTCACGCCCGCGCTGCATCTGTCGCTGTCCCGGATGCGCGCGGGGCTGGCCGAGGGAACACGCGGATCGGCCGGAAACACCTGGCGGCGGCTTGGCTCGAAACTGGTCATGGTCGAACTCGCCACCGCGACGGTGCTCCTTGTCGGCGCCGGACTGCTCGGCAAGAGTTTGTACAGGCTGCTTCAGGTCGATCCCGGGTTGCGGGCGGATCATCTTGTGATGCTCAACATCGCGGCGGCGGGCGCCGCCACCGGGCAGCCGAACGAGATGAGCAACCTCGCCCGCGACATCATGAACCGGATCGAGAGCATCTCAGGCGTGACCTCCGCCGGTATATCACGCATGGGCCTGCCGCTCGACGGAAATGGAAACACGATCTGGTTCCGGGTGCTCGGGCGGGAGTGGCACGGCGAGCACAACGAGTGTCCCCTGCGCAGCGTGAGCCCGTCGTATTTCACGACGCTTGGGGCCAGACTCGCCCGCGGCCGTTTCTTCACGGAGATGGACGATGCGTCGAAACCGCGCGTCGCGATCGTCAATCAGGCGATGGTGAGGAAGCACTTCCCCAACGAGAATCCGATCGGAAAGCAGATCAGCTTTGTCAGCTTAAACGCCGCGCCGATTGAAATCGTGGGAGTCGTCGAAGATTTCAAGGAAGGGCCGCTCGACGTAGAGACGCCGCCTGTTCTATACCTTCCCTTCCATCAGGATCCGTCCACGGATTTCGGACTCGCCGTGCGCACGTCGGAATCGGAACTGACACTGCTGCCGGCGTTGTCGGCGCTGATCCGGCAAATGAATCCCGCAATCGTCACCTACGGCGGGACGACGATGCGGGATAAGATTCGCGATTCCCAGTCGGCTTATCTTCACCGGTCGTCAGCGTGGCTCGTGGGAGGATTTGCGGCGCTTGCGCTCTTGCTCGGCGTGGTTGGACTCTATGGCGTGATCGCATACTCGGTCAGCCGGCGGACTCGCGAGATCGGAATCCGGATGGCGCTCGGAGCGCAGCCAGGCTCGGTGTATCAACTCATCCTGAAGGAGGCAGCGTGGCTCGCCGGAATCGGCGTTGCCGCGGGATTAGCCGCATCGCTTGCCGCGGCGGCGCTGATGCGATCGCTCCTATTCGAAGTCCGTTCCTGGGATTTCGAAACGCTCGGTGCGGTGGCGGCGGTTCTCGCGATTGCCGCGCTTGCCGCGAGCTATCTTCCCGCGCGGCGCGCCGCGGGCGTGAATCCAACGGAGGCCTTGAGGATCGAGTAGGCGAGCCGCATCGCGATCCGTTTTCAGAAGAGCAAAACTAACCGATCAGGTGCAACACGACCGTACGCCGGTGCATATCAAGGCGATGCTCGAACACATAGATCCCTTGCCACGCGCCAAGCGCCATCTGGCCGGCGATCACAGGAATCGAAAGGCTCGTCTGGGTGAGAGCAGCGCGAATGTGGGCGGGCATATCGTCGGGACCTTCGGCCGAGTGCCGGTAGGCGGGATCGTTTTCCGGCGCAAGGCGCTCGAAGTAATCGGCCAGATCGAGCACAACATCGGGATCCGCATTCTCCTGAATCAACAGCGACGCCGAGGTGTGCTGCGAAAACACCGTCAGCAATCCAGTCTCGACGCCAGTGGATGCGACCCATTTCGCGACATTGTGTGTAACCGGGTACAAGCCTTTTCCGCGCGTAGGTACGTGCAGGATCTCGAAAAACTGCCTCACTTCAGTGGATTGGCGCGGCGAACTCAGGAATCGTTACTCCACGGTGACGCTTTTCGCGAGATTTCTAGGCTGATCGACATCGCAGCCGCGGCGCACGGCGATGTGATAGGCCAGGAGCTGTAGAGGAACCACTTCAAGAATCGGAAGCAGAAGCTCATTGGTCGCTCCGATCGTAATCACATGATCCGCCATTTTGGCGACGTCCTCGTCGCCCTCGCACGCAACAGCGACGACCAGTCCTTCACGCGCCTTGACTTCCTGGATGTTCGAGAGCGTCTTTTCGTACAGAATGCGGCTCAACTCATCGGCGGGATCGCGCGTTGCGAGAACCACGGCGGGAAGATTCTCGTCGATGAGCGCATTCGGCCCGTGCTTCATTTCGCCCGCCGGATATCCTTCCGCGTGGATATAAGAAATCTCCTTCAGCTTCAGCGCGCCTTCCAGTGCGATCGGGAAGTGCACGCCCCGTCCAAGATACAGGAAATCGGACGCGCGAAACAGGACCTTCGTTAGCTCCTCATAAATCGAATCGCGCCGCAGGATATCTTCAAGCTGGCTGGGCAGGTGAAGGAGCTGAGTCACCAGCCTCCTGGAGGTTTCCTCATCCAGCGTTTCCCTGCTCTGGCCGAGATACATCGCCAGCAGGAACAACGCCGTCAACTGCCCGGTGAATGCTTTCGTCGAGGCGACGCCGATCTCGGGTCCAGCGTGGGTAATGATGGTGCCCGCCGCCTCGCGCGTGATCATCGAGCCGACTACGTTGCAGATGGCCAGCGTCTTCGATCCCTTTTGCTTCGCCTCTCGCTGCGCCGCGAGCGTATCGGCGGTCTCGCCCGACTGCGAAATCACCACCGTGAGGGTGTCTTTTCCGACAATCGGATCGCGATAGCGGAACTCGCTGCCGTAGTCGACCTCGACAGGAATGCGCGCCAGCCTCTCGATCATGAATTTCCCGGCAAGCGCGGCGTGCCAGCTCGTGCCGCAGGCGACGATCCGAACCTGGCTGAAATTCCTGAACTCACGCGCCGAAATATCCATCTCGTCGAGGAAAATCCGGCCCGACTCCTGGCCCACGCGGCCGATCGTGGTGTCGCGGACGGCGCGCGGCTGCTCAAAAATCTCCTTGAGCATGAAATGCTTGTAGCCGCCTTTTTCCGCCATGATCGGATCCCACAAAATGTGCGAGACCTGCCGCTTCATGGCGCGGCCGTTGAAATCGGTAAGGTGCACGCCGCCTTCGGTGAGCACGGCGACATCCCCGTCGGCCAGAAAAAACATGTCGCGCGTGTGGCTGAGAATGGCCGGCACGTCCGACGCGACGAAGTATTCCTGATCGCCCAGGCCGACCACCACCGGCGGACCCTGCCTCGCCGCCACAATCTTGTGCGGATCTTTTTTCGAGATCACGCTGAGCGCGAAAACACCGGTGAGCTGGCGAACCGCATCGCGAACTGCGTTTTCCAAATTTCCATCGAAATATTTTTCAACCAGATGAGCGATTACTTCGGTATCCGTCTCCGTGCAGAAGCGATGACCTTCGGCAAGAAGCTGCTGTTTGAGCGACAGATAATTTTCAACGATGCCGTTATGCACGACAACGATATCGCCGTGACAGTCGCGGTGCGGATGAGCGTTCTCCTCGGTCGGGCGCCCGTGCGTGGCCCAGCGCGTGTGCCCGATGCCGTAATCGCCGTCGATCGGATTCAACCGCAGCGCGTCTTCCAGGTTCCGCAGCTTCCCCTGCGCCCGCCTCACGGAAAGCACGTCGCCGTCTTCGAGCACCGCGATTCCGGCTGAATCGTATCCCCGATACTCCAGCCGCTTGAGTCCATCCAGAATGATGGGCACCGCTTTACGCGGTCCGATATAACCGACGATTCCGCACATAGTTATTCGATAAACTCCACGCGATAGTCTTCGATCACCGGATTGGCCAGCACGTCATGCGCAATCTGCTTCATTTCGCGTTCCGCTTCATCGCGGCCCGATCCCGGAGCCAGCTCAATATCGAAAAACTTGCCCTGGCGCACGCCGGCGATCGACTTGTGCCCCAGTCCGTTCAGAGCATTCCGAATCGTCTGTCCCTGCGGATCGAGCACGGTTGTCTTAAATGAAACGTAAACGCGGGCCTTCATACCTCCATTGTAGTGTGGACAGGCGCGTTTCCTCAGCATCCATTCGCCGTTACACCCGGCCGGGCTGAGAAATCCGGCGCGCCCGGAAAAAACCCGAGGTTATTTCACTCCGCCCGGCATCGACGGGGAATGGGCGTCGCGGGCGGGATCTCCAGCGAACATGGGCAAATAAAACACCAGGGCTCGAAAATGTTTGATCAGATCTTTCACCCGCGCCCGGCAGCGGATATTATAGATGGGAAGGAGAAGCGCTTTATCGTTCAGGTTTCTGTCCTCGCGTCGTCCAGCAGCGGTAACTGCGCACTCGTCGCCACCTCGAGCACCCGAGTGCTGATCGACGCTGGACTCAGCCGCAAAGAAACATTCGAACGTTGCCTGGCCTCGGGAATCGATCCGGAGACGATCGACGCAATTCTCATCACGCACGAGCACACCGATCACGTCTCGGGACTTCCCGCGATCGCGAAAAAACTCGACATTCCGGTTTACATTTCGCTCCTCACCGCGCCCGCGATCGCCTGGGGCGAGTACACTCCGAAGCTCGAGCTTTTCCAGGCCGGATCAAGTTTCACCATCGGCGACATCGACGTCACCAGCTTCACCATCCCGCATGACGCGCAGGATCCCGTGGGCTTCTCGCTTCGCGCGGAAGGAATCAAAGTTTCAGTCGCGACCGATCTCGGCTACTTACCTGAGTCGGCCCGCTTCCACTTGCGGGGATCGGACGTGCTGCTGCTCGAATCGAATCACGATCTGGAAATGCTGAAGGTCGGGCCCTACCCCTGGTCCGTCAAGCAGCGCGTGATGGGGCGCATGGGACATCTTTCGAATGAAGTCGCCTGCCGCTTCATCCGCGAGCATCTGGACACGACGACTTCCACGATCATCCTCGGCCATCTGAGCGAACACAACAACCACCCGGCGATCGTGCGTCAATGCGCTGAACAAGCTCTCGACGGCCGCAGTCTTTTCACCCGTCTGGTCATCGCCGATCCCAGGCAAGCCGCTGAGCCGATCGTCTACTGATGGAATCCGCGTGCATCTTCGGCCTAATCCCGGTATCCTGTTTTCTTGATCCCCAGATACACGCGCCCGGAAATGGGCCGCATCTTCTCCGACCAGAATCGTTTCTCTCAATGGCTTGAAGTGGAGCTCGCGACGACCGAGGCTCTTGCCGAAACCGGTGACGTCCCGATGGAGGCTGCAAAAGCGCTCCGGGCGCACGCCGCTTTCGACGCCGGGCGCATCCACGAGATCGAGCGCGAAGTGAAGCACGACGTCATCGCCTTCACGACAGCGGTGGCGGAAAAAATGGCGGCCGCCGGCGTAGCCGAGCATTCACGCTGGCTGCACTACGGCCTTACGTCGAACGATATTGTGGACACCGCGCAGGCGCTGGTTCTGAAGCAGGCGTCGGAGCTGATCGTCAGGGGCGCGGAGGATCTGGCCGGCGTTCTCAAGCGCCGTGCATGGGAATTTAAAGATACGCCCCAGATCGGACGCACGCACGGCGTCCACGCCGAACCGATCACTTTCGGCCTGAAGATCGCGCTCTGGTACGACGAACTGGTTCGCAACATCGGGCGCTTCAAAGATGCAGCCGAAGATCTCCGCGTCGGAAAAATCTCGGGCGCGGTGGGAACGTTCGGCCACATCGGACCCGAAGCTGAGGAAAAAATCTGCGGCCGCATCGGATTGAAGCCGGCTCCGATCGCCTCGCAAGTTATCTCGCGTGACCGGCACGCGGCATGGGTTTCCGCCCTGGCGCTGGTCGCGGCTACGTGCGAAAAGATCGCTCTCGAGATTCGCCACTTACAGCGGACGGAGGTTCGCGAAGCGGAAGAGCCGTTCTCTGCGGGACAAAAGGGCTCCTCGGCGATGCCGCATAAGCGCAACCCGGTGACCGCCGAGCAGATCTGCGGCCTTGCCCGGGTGGTGCGCGGCAATACGATGCCCGCATTTGAAAACATCGCGCTGTGGCACGAACGGGATATCTCGCATTCTTCGGCCGAGCGCGTCATTCTGGCCGACTCGGCAATCCTTGTCGACTATATGCTTGCGCGGACGCGCTGGCTGGTCGACGGGATGCGCGTTTATCCCGAGCAGATGCGCCGCAACCTCGATAGTACTAAGGGCCTGATCTTCTCAGGCCAGCTCCTTCTCGATCTGGCGGCAGCGGGAATGCTAAGAGAACAGGCGTACAAGGTGGTGCAGTCCCATGCGATGAGAGCCTGGGAGACGGGCGGGAACTTCCGCGAGGCGGTCGAGAACGATCCAGAAATCCTTTCCTTTCTGCCGGTTGAAAGGATTCAAGACGCTTTTTCGCTGGATCGCTACCTCCAACATGTTAACCGGATCTTCAACCGCGTTTTCTCGGCATAATCTGTTTAAAAACATCAGCTTAGATCAGCACTGAAACGTTCTAAGAAAATCTGGGGGTCCGATTTACGGGCTTATGGGTTAAACTTATCTTGCGTGCCTCACCCCCGTTTAAGGGTGGAAGTCGATGGACTTTAAGGGCACATACTGGGATCCGGAAAAATGAGTTCGTCGCGTAATACTGAGTTCGACCTTGCCCGAGTTCTGCTGGTCGACGACGATCCGACATCGCGTTTGACGCTGAAAACAGTACTGGAGGCCGGCGGGTACAATGTCGATTCGGCGGCAAGCGCCGCGGAAGCCGTCGGGAAGCTGGATGAGGGCGAGTACGAGCTTGTTTTGAGCGATTTACAGATGGAGTCTCCGCGGGCGGGATTGAAAGTGATCGCGCATGCCCGCATGATGGACTACAAGCCTGCGACAGCGATCATCAAAACGTACCAAAATGTGCGTCCGCAGCCGGCAAAACAGGGCAAATCGATGCTGATTAAGCCGGAAGACATTCCTGAGCTGCTCAGCAAAGTCGCGGATCTCATCAGCCAGCGAGCCACGCGCCGTCTGGAGCGCGAGTTGCGGCTTGCCGGCGTCTAGCGGCCTGTTCCGTTCACCCACCCGTTGTACGCCGCATCCGGCGGACGCGATTTGAATGCGTGGAGCCGCCAAAGCGCGATCGGCATCGTTGCGGCGGAGAAACGCCTCGATCACAGACGGATCGGGCTCGGAAACGTGTATGGATGTGGCGGAGACTGCGCCAAGCCTGCGAAGGACGGCCGTTTCAAGGCGCAGAACAGCCGTTCAGGGCAATTGGGCGATGACTTTTTCGAGCTGGTCCAGGCCGCCGGCAAAGAAATGATCCTGCGATTCAATCAGGATCAACTGCTTTGGCTCCGGCAGAGCCGCCACGATCGGTTCGATTTCATTCACGGGGCCGTACTGATCGTGGGTGCTCTGAACAAAAAACCGCGGGATCGTGCAGCCATCCAGGTAGGACCGGTCTTTAAAGATGCTCGGGAATCCGGCGGCGATGATGCGGCGCGCGCCCGCGCCCCCGCAGCCCAGACGCAGCGCGATGCGGGAGCCGAAAGAGAATCCCGCAAGCGTCAGAGGCAGATGCGGGTAGCGCTCGCGAAAATAGCCAAGACAGGCTCGCGCGTCCTCGAGCTCGCCTTCGCCATGATCGTAAGTCCCCGCGCTGAGGTTGACACCGCGGTAATTGAAACGCAGAGCGACGGCTCCAGCGGTGCGCAATCCGCGAGCCAGGCGATAGACGACTTTGTTATGCATCGTTCCGCCGTGCTGTGGATGCGGGTGGCACACAAGCGCGATCTCCCGCGGAGAGCCCTGTTCCGGTTCTTCGAGCAGAGCTTCCAGGCGCCCGGCAGGGCCGGGGATGAATAGCGATTCGATCCGCCGCGGCATCAGTTGGAGCGGTAATTGGTGAACTGCATGTCGATTCCGAAGTCCTGGCCGCGCAGGAGGCCGATGATTTCCTGAAGCGTATCGCGATCCTTGCCGGAGACGCGCACAAGATCGCCCTGGATCGACGCCTGCACTTTCTTCTTCGAATCCTTGATCGCCTTGACGATTTCGCGCGCCTTCTCGATCGGGATCCCCTGCTGAAGCGTGATCTCCTGGCGGACGCTCGATCCGGCGGCGGGGGTGATGGTCCCGAAAGAGAGTCCTTTGAGCGGGACGTGGCGCTTCACCAGCTTCTGTTCCAGAATCTCGGTGACGGCTTTCAATTTGAATTCGTCCGCGCTGGCGATCGTGATTTTGTGATCCTTTTCGTTGAGCTCAATGGAGGAGTGCGAACCCTTAAGATCGTAGCGCTGCGTAATTTCCTTAAGCGCTTGCTGGATCGCGTTGCTGACTTCAGGCAGCTCAATTTTGGAGACGATATCGAATGTATTCTCAGGCATTTGTTTTTTGTCACGAATGGACACGAATGAGCACGAATCCGATTCCATTCATGTTCATTCGTGTTTATTCGTGGCTGAATTGCTTCAGTGCCCTAATGCTACCAAAACCTTTTCCGTAATTTCGCGGACCAGGGCAGGAAGCGCCGCGTCGAGCGCGAGCGTGATGGCCGCCTCGACGCGCGCGGGGTCGAGAGGGATGGGATCAGGCCGCCGAGGCTCAGCCTGGGGCAGGGGCTGGGCGGCGGCGACAGCGGCTTCAGCGAACAATCCGCGAGCGAGCTGCGCATCGTGAGCGAGCGGCTGGATGGTCTGCATCACCAACGACGCTTCGAACGGCTTCTTGAGAATCGCGTCGCAACCGGCGCGGCGGGCTTCCTCTTCATCGAAAGGCTCGAGCAGGCCCGCCGTTAGAATTACCCGGACGTGGCGGCTGGACGCTTTTATCGTCCGGCACAAATCGAACCCACTGCGGCCGGGCAGGAAGACATCGGCGATAACGACGTCGGGGTCCACATCGGGCATGCGCACCAGAGCCGTCTCGCCGTCCGTCACGCTGACCACCGCAAAGCCTTCATCGCGCAGTATGCGCTCGCCCATACGCTGCGCGTGCGGGCTGTCATCCGCGAGCAGGATAATACTCATTTACAGGGACGATTTGTCGGTGGAAGCGGTCTTCGTTTTGTCGTCGCTCTTCTTCTTTTTCTTCTTGTCGTTCTTCTTATCGTTCTTGGTATCCTGCGGCTGCTGCTGGTCGGACGAACCTGAATTCTGGTCGGTTGACGCAGTCGAGGGCGAAGAGGATGACGGCGAAGTCGAGGCCGGCGCCGCCGAGTCTTTCGCAGCGCCCGGAGGATTCAAGCGGGCATCGGGCCGCGTATCGAGAGCCGTCGGGTCCGTCACCGGCGCCACGGTCACATCGCCCGAGAATCCGGCGGAAGCCGTCACGGGGGCCGGAACGCTGGCGGGAATCGCCGGTTTGGGATTGGTCATGGTGGGCGAGCCGGCTTTGGCGGCGCTACTCACATCCGGGCCGCGGCGCAGGAAATCGGTGGCGCTGTGAAGAATTCCCGGCTTGGTGCGATTCTCCTGCTCGTATTTCATGCGCGCGACAGCAGCCGGGTCAGCCTCTGGGACCGGCATTTCGAGCGATTCGAGCTTCTTCTTCGCCTGATCCGCATACGGGCTGAGCGGATAATCCTTCACGATCTTGGCCAGCGCATCGCCTTCCCTCTGCCGGAAACGCGGCCCCATGCGCGAATAGGAATCGGCTTCCTCCCATAGCGCCTCGTCGGCGCGGCTGTAAAGCGGATACTGATCAACCAATCCCGCGAAGCGATTGGCGGCGGCGGCGTTCGCACCCTTGTGGTGATAGAAATCGCCGGTCCGGAACTCGGCTTCGCCCAGGACTTCCTGAATCTCGCGGAGCCGCTGCTCGGCCTCGGGAGCGAACTTCGAATTGGGGAACTGGGTGATCAGGTTGCGGCATTCCTGCTCGGCGCGGAGAGCGTTATTCGGGTCGCGGTCGGCCTTGTCCATCTGCTTGTAATGAATCATGCAGATTTTTTCCTGGGACTCGGCCGCTTCCTCCATCGCGGGATAGAACAGGATGAAGTCTTTATACTCGGCCTCGGCCTGCGCCATGCCGTGCGGGCCGCCTTCGCGATACCAGCTATCGGCTATGGCAAGCTTGGCTTTGGCTAAGTACTCGCTCGTGTCATAGGTGTTGATCAGAGTATTCAGCGTGAGGCGAGCGACTTCATAGCGGCCATGCTCGATGTCGTTGACGGCCCGATCGAAAAGGACCTTATCCGGCTGTTGCGTGTCCTTGGTGATGGGGTTGTCGTACTTCTTGCGTTTGAATCCGCAGGAAGCGAGCAAAATACAGCCCGCGACCATCACCACGATCTGTTTCCGTTTAAGACTCATAGATAAATATCCTTATGACTATACCCGAACTGAAGCGGCTTCACGAGCCGCCAAACGCATTTTCCGAAAAGCGTCCGCGGGGTTCACAGTGTGAAAAATAGACGACCCCGCAACCAACCATTCAACACCCGAAGTGACTGCATCGGCAACGTTTTCCTGAGTGATGCCGCCGTCGATCTCAATTGGGAATTGCAATCCGCGCTCCGCTTTCCTACGCGTCAATTGCCGGACCTTTTCAAGGGCGCGCGGGATGAAACGCTGTCCGCCGAATCCCGGGTTAACGCTCATGACCAGAACATAATCGAGCACTTCGAGCACATCATCGAGCATGAAAACGGGCGTTGACGGATTGATCACCACGCCCGCCAGGGCGCCCTCGCTCTGGATCATCCGCAGCGTCCGGTCCAGATGCGGACAGGTTTCCTGATGGACCAACACCTGATTTGCGCCGGCCTGGATGAAGACGGGCGCGTAGCGGTCCGGATCCTCGATCATCAGATGGACGTCGAACGTCATCTTCGTGATTTTGCGCAGCGATTGGACGACAGGAGGTCCGATGGTCAGATTCGGCACGAAGTGGCCGTCCATCACGTCAAGATGGACCATCGAGCAACCGGCCGCCTCGAGCGAAGCGATCTGTTCGCCGAGACGCGCAAAATCGGCCGCGAGGATGGACGGCAATACTTCAACCATGAACGTTAGACCACTTAGGCTAGACTGCGGACTTCCTTCAGGCTATCACGGCTGCATAAAAGCCGTCGCCGGGGTCCCGGCCGGGCAGGCGGAGATGCGTTTCAACCGCCGGGAATGCCTGGGTAAGCTGCTCGTTTTCTTCAGCTTCCAGAGAACATGTGGAGTAAACCAAGCGTCCTCCGGGCTTGAGCAGCGCAAGGCCGTTTTCAAGAATCTTGCGTTGACGTGACTGGAAGACCGGGAGGTCTTCGGGTTTCAGCCGCCACTTGATTTCAGGGTTGGCCGAAAGCGTTCCAGTGCCCGAGCATGGGGCATCGATCAGAATCCGGTCGAACCTGGCACGGAACGGCAGCGGGTGAGTTGCATCCAGCACCACGCGCTGGGCCTCCGGAGGCACGTCCATGAGGCGTTGCAGGAAACGGTCCGTTGCGACGACCCGCGCCCCGAGGGCGATCGCCTGAGCGGTTTTGTTTCCGGGAGCCGCGCAAAGGTCAAGGACAGTCATCCCCGGCTCGATCGCTAAAAGAGGGACGATCGATTGAGCGCCGATGTCCTGGCGCCGTCCCGTCTCGGGGTTGACATGCGGGGCAGGCTCCTCCAATGCGGCTCGGGCGATCTTTCTAGCGGCTTCCACACCGTAGTGGGACTCCCAGCGATCGAGCATCCAGGCGGGAATGCTCAATTCGACCGCGGCCGTCGGCCAGTTGACCGGCCGGCGGTTCACTTTTCGCAGCACCGCGTTGACGAACGGCGCAGCGGACCGCTTGCGCGCCCGCTTGACCAACTCGACACTCTCGGTGACGGCGGCATGGGCGGGAATCCGGTCGAGGTAGCGAAGCTGGTAAATGGCGATACGCAGCGCGATGCGGACCTCTTCATCGAGCTTCGGCTGCGGGCGTCCTGAAAAATGGCCGATGAGAAAATCGAGCTGGCTCTGATACCGCAGGGACCCGAGCACAATCGATTCAGCAAGCGCCGCGTCGCGAGCTTCAAGGTTCGTCTCCCGGCGCAGCAGATCCGATGCGTAGCCTCCGGCGTGGACTTTCCTGAGAATCCGAAACGCGGCGTCGCGGGCCGGCGAGACTTTACTCTGCAAGTTTCCCAATATGGATCAGGTTCGCACGTGGGATGATACCGGTATGCGTTGCCTTATCGCTCTGCTGGCATTATCGGGGATCGTTGCCGGCCAATCCCATCGCGCGCAGGCGGTCGAGGTGAAGGTTCTCTCCACCATGCTCGCGGATCGCGACGGCGTCGGCGAATGGGGATTCTCGGCTCTCGTCGTCGTGGACGGCCATCGCATCCTGTTCGACACCGGCGCGCGGCCGGACACGGTGCTGATCAATTCGAAAGCGATGAAAGTCGATCTGAGCAGCGTTCCCGACGTCATCCTCACGCACAACCACGGCGACCACACGGGCGGACTCATCGCGCTGAAGAAGTCCGCCGGCCGGGATTCGCTGAAAACCGTCCACGCCGGGCAAGGAATCACGTGGCAGCGCAACCGGCTCTCACCCGGCTGGGAGCCCATGGATCAGGTGCGGAAGACCTACGAGAGCCTCGGCGGACGCTTCGTGATTCACGACAAGCCGGCCGAGCTCTATCCCGGCGTTTGGCTGACCGGTCCGGTGCCGCGTCCATATCCCGAAAAGAACTACGGAATCGGCGGTCAAGGCAAAGTGCGGATGCCCGACGGAGCCATGGTTGAAGATACGATTCCCGAAGATATGTCGCTGGTGATCGATACCGACCGCGGCCTGGTGGTTCTATCCGGATGCGGCCATTCGGGGATTATCAACACGCTCGAATATGCGCGTAAGATCGTGCGCAATGCCCCGATCCACGCCGCGATCGGGGGATTCCATCTGTTCCAGCTCGACGAGGAAAAACTCCAATGGACCGCCGGCAAGCTGCGCGAATTCGGGATTCAAAATTTCCTCGGCGCCCATTGCACCGGAATCGAGGCGACACATCGGATTCGCGAACTGACCGGGCTGTCGCGAAAGACGGCGGCGGTTGCCGCCGTGGGGGCTGAATTCAAACTCGGCCAGGGACTCGATCCCGGAAGCATCGCCCGCTGAGCAGGAACTCTGTATATTGAAAGTTGGGACTGAGGCCGCACGTCATTGCCGGCGCTTCTCTGCCCGAGGTTCACTCGAGCGTAAGCACGGAGCGTCCGACGCTGTGGCGCCGCCTGCTCGCATTCGCCGGTCCCGCCTACCTGGTCAGCGTCGGATACATGGATCCCGGCAACTGGGCCACCGATCTGGCGGGTGGTTCCACGTTCGGATATCAGCTCCTGTGGGTGCTGGTTGTTTCGAATCTGATGGCGATCCTGCTGCAAACTCTTGCCGCCCGGCTGGGGATCGTCTCCGGGCGCGATCTGGCGCAGGCCTGCCGGGAGTCGTATCCGCGCCCCATCTGCAATGCGTTGTGGGCGCTTTGCGAAATCGCCATCGCCGCCTGCGATCTCGCCGAAGTGCTCGGAGCCGCGATCGCGCTTCAGCTCCTTTTTGGAATCCCGTTACTCGCCGGCGTCCTGATCACCGCGCTGGACACGATTTTCGTGCTGTGGCTTTCGCGTTTCGGCATTCGCCTGATCGAAGCGATGATCCTTAGCCTGATCGCCATTATTACCGGATGTTTTCTGGTCGAGCTCTTTTTCGCCCGGCCCGCGATTCACGAAGTTTTTTCCGGACTGGCGCCGCGCCTCAACGGCAGGAATCTCTACATCGCGGTCAGCATCATCGGCGCCACCGTGATGCCGCATAATTTCTATCTCCATTCCGCGCTGGTCCAAACGCGGCGCATCGGCCGGACCTCTTCCGAGAAACGTCAGGCATGCTTGTTCAACATGATCGATTCCTTCATCGCGCTGAACGGAGCGCTCATCGTGAACGGAGCCATCCTCGTGCTTGCCGCCGCCGTATTCTTCAAGCAGCACATCGAAGTGACCGAGATCGCCCAGGCGCACGAGCTTCTCTCGCCGCTTCTCGGCACGACGCTTGCCAGCGTTCTGTTCGCCGTCGCCCTTCTCGCGAGCGGCCAATCCTCCACCCTCACCGGCACCTATGCGGGCCAGATCGTCATGGAAGGGTTCTTAAACCTACGCATGGTCGCGTGGCTGCGGCGGCTGATCACTCGCTCGGTCGCAATCGTCCCCGCGGCGCTCACAATCATGATCGCGGGCGAAAAGAGCACGTTGGGACTCATCCTGCTCAGCCAGGTGATCCTCAGCATGCAGCTTCCCTTCGCCGTGATCCCTTTGATCCGCTTCACCAGCGACTCGCGCCGTATGGGCGAGTTCGCGAATCGCCCCTGGGTCAGGCTGCTCGCATGGACCTGCGCGATTCTCATTCTCGGCCTGAACATCTGGCTCGCTTACGACGTCGCCGGTTCGTGGATCGCGAGCTCTCCGGTCCGCGTCGCCTTCGCGATTCCAGTCCTGGCCGCGCTGGCGTTCCTCCTTGCCTGGATTACCTTCTTCCGGATGCGCCATCCCGTTGCTGAAACGGGCCGCGCGACCGTCGCCGACAACCTGCCTGCTCCGGTTTACCGCCGGATTCTCGTGCCGCTCGACCATAGCAATAAAGACCGGGCCGCCATCGCGCACGCGGCGGCGATGGCCCGGCTCCACGGAGCGGCTCTGCATCTTCTGCACGTCGAAGAAGGCGTCACCAGCCAGTTCTTCGGCTCGCAATCATCCACCGCGGAGATCCAGGCCGGCGAGCAATATTTCGAAAGTATCGTCGAGTCGCTGATGAAGGACGGGATCCAGGCGGAATTCGCGGTGCGCCACGGCCGCAGTCCAAAAGCCGAAATCGTTCGCTTTGCCCGCGAAATTCACCCGGACCTGGTGGTGATGGGAGCCCACGGACACCGCGGTGTTAAGGACCTGATCTTCGGCAACACAATCAACGCCGTCCGCCACGAGATCGCTGCGCCGGTGCTCGTGGTCGGGGATCAATAGATCGCGGTCCGCCGCTTGCGCCCGCGCGGCGGCTGCCTATGGGGTCGCCACCTTCGGCGGTTTCTTGGGAGTCAAATCCTGACCCGACGGCAGCTTCGATACATCCCATCCGCCGCCGAGCGCCTGAATCAGCGATACGCTGGCGAGCATCCGCCGCGTCTGTAGCGACACGGCGGTCCGTTCGTTCGCCAGCGCCGCGGCCTGGGCCGTGATCACTTCAAGATATGTCGTGATCCCACCCTGGTAGCGGTTCTGGGCGAGTTGCAAGGACCGTTCCGCGTACGTCACCGCCGCGGCCTGCTCCCGCGATTCCTGCTCGAGATACCGCAGCCCCGCCAGATTGTCCTCCACGTTCTGAAACGCATTGAGCACGCTCTGCCGGTAGTTGGCGACCGTGACATCGTAAGCCGCCTGCGCCTGTTCCGTCAGGCCGCGCCGGCGGCCGCCATCCCACAGCAACTGCGCCGCCGACGGGCCGAGCGACCAGAAGCGGCTCGGCCAGGTGAAAAGATTTGCCAGGCTTGTCCCTTCAAAACCGGCGGAGGCGCCGAGTGTAATCGTGGGATAGTAAGCCGAAATCGCGACGCCGATCTGCGCGTTTGCCGCGGCCACGCGGCGCTCATTTCCCGCGATATCCGGACGCCGTTCGAGAAGTTCCGACGGAATCACACCCGGGATCGGAGGCGGCGCCGCCGTCAGCGGAGAGAACGGAATCGACAGTTGCGATGGCGCCTTGCCGAGCAAATTTGCGATCGCGTGCTCGAACTGCTGCCGCGCGACCATGGTGTCCGTCGATTCCGCGCGCGTCTGTTCGAGCTGCGTCTGCGCCTGCGCCACGTCCACCTGCGAGGCGACGCCCTGGTTATACCGATTGACCGTGAGATCGACGGCCTGCTTATACGCCGCCACGTTATCGTCGAGCAGCTTCTTTTGCGCGTCCAGTCCGCGAAGCTGGAAGTAATCGAGAGCCAGTTCGCTTTCAAGCAGCAGCCGCACGTTGGCCAGATCAGCCGCCGTGGCCTGCGCCGACGCCTGCGTGGCTTCGATCGAACGGCGAATTCCGCCGAAGACGTCCGGCTCCCACGCGGCGCTTACACTCGGCAAAGTGATCAGCGCGCTCTGTGACGCGTCCCCGCGGCCGAGGCTCCCCGATGTTCCGCTGCCGAGCACGCTGATGCTGCCCGACAGGGTCGGGTAAAGATTCGACCGCGCCACGCGGATGGCCGCTCTCGCCCCGCGAAGTTGCGCCTCGGCCGCGGCGATGTTCTGATTGGAAACGTCGATCTGCTCTTCAAGCGCGTTCAGGGCCGGGTCGTTGAAAATCTCCCACCACTTCCCGCCGTGCATGTTGTCATTCGGTTCGCCCCGCTTCCAGCCCGGCGCTTCCTTGAACTCCGGCGGCAATGGCTCTTTGAAAGAGTCCGTCATCGGAGCCATCGGCTTCACGTATTTCGGCCCGACCACGCACGCCGGCAAAAAGGCAGCGGCCAGAATCACCGGCAATACCGGCGCGGCGGACCGCACGGCCCGCCCGCGATGCGCGGGGGGCCCGCCCCGCATCTCGCTGCTCATGCGGTGGTTCCCTCCCGTGGAGGAGTCTCTTTCTTAAACCACGGCTCGATATACTCCGGACAATTGACCAGCTTGATATCCTCCGCCATCTGCGAGGCCAGAAACTGAAGGCTGGGACGATCGACCAGTGTCACCTCGCTCATGTCGATGATGATCTCTCTCTGCATCCGGCGCGCCTTTTCGATCGCCCGGCGCAGTTCTCCCAAACATCCGCCGCTGCATTTGCCCGCCAGGCTCAGAGTCACCGGACCTAATGGATCGATTTGCGCGAATTTTACCATTCTTATGCTTCCGCCCCCCTACGGCTTAAGCGACGTGCCATCCGGTCGAACGCCAGATAAATCACCGGCGTTGTGTACAACGTCAAGAGCTGGCTGAAGATCAACCCTCCGATGATCGCGATACCCAGCGGACGCCGCAACTCCGATCCGGTTCCGGTTCCCAGCGCCAAGGGAATGCCTCCGCCCATGGCCGCCAGCGTGGTCATCAGAATCGGCCGGAAGCGCAGCAGGCACGCCTGATAAATTGCTTCGTGAGGAGGCTTGCCCTCCTTACGCTCGGCCTCGAGAGCGAAGTCGATCATCATGATCGCGTTCTTTTCGACGATGCCGATCAGCAGCACGATTCCGATCAGCGCGATGACGCTGAAATCCGTCTTGCAGATCATCAGCGCCAGAAGCGCGCCCACGCCCGCCGAAGGCAGCGTCGAAAGAATCGTGATCGGGTGAATGTAGCTTTCGTACAACACGCCCAGAACAATATAGACGGTGATCAGCGCGGCCAGGATCAGGACCGGCTCGTTGCTCAGCGAAGAAAGAAACGCCGCCGCAGTGCCCTGGAACGTCGCCTGAAGGCTGGCCGGCATCTGCAAGTCTTTCTTGACTTGATCGATCGCGTTCACTGCATCCCCGAGCGAAGCCCCGGGAGCCAGATTGAACGATGCCGTCACCACCGGGAACTGTCCCTGATGATTCACCACCAACGGAGCCGTCATCGGACGGACGGAGGTAAACGCGCTCAGCGGAACCTCTCCGCCCTGCTGCGAGCGGATGTAGATATTCTTCAGTTCGCTCGGATTCTGCTGAAGCTCCGGCTTCAGCTCGAGCACCACGCGATACTGGTTGAGCTGCGTGAACATGATCGAAATCTGCCGCTGTCCGTATGCGTCGTACAGCGTGTCGTCGATCAACTGCGGCGTGATTCCGAATCGCGACGCCGTATTCCGGTCGATGACCACGTGAGCCTGCAAGCCGCCATTCATCTGATCGCTCGCCACGTCTCGAAGAACCGGAATCTGTTGCAGCTTGTCCAGGAATCTTGGAACCCATTCGGCCAGTTCCCTGGCGTCGGCGTCTTCAAGGCTGTACTGGAATTGCGTGCGGCTCACGCGATCTTCGACGGTCAGATCCTGAACAGGCTGCATGAACAGCGTAATCCCGTCGATTTTTGCCAGCTCCGGCTGCAAGCGCCGGATCACGTCGCTCGCATTGATCTTGCGTTCTTCGAGCGGCTTCAGATTGATCTGGATGCGCCCGCTGTTGAGCGTCGTATTGGTTCCATCGATCCCGATGAAGCTCGAAAGACTCTCGACCGCCGGATCCTCAAGAATCACTTTCGCCAGCGCCCGCTGCCGCTGCGACATCGCCGGGAACGAAACCGTCTGCGGAGCTTCCGAAACTCCCAGAATCACGCCTGTGTCCTGTACCGGGAAAAATCCCTTGGGAATGATCCAGAACAAATAGAGCGTCGCCGCCAGCGTTCCGGCCGCGACCAGAAGCGTCTCCGGCTGATGGCGCAGGATTACGGTCAGCGTCTTTCCGTACACGGAAATGATTCCCTCAAACACACGCTCCGATAAACGATAGAAGCGGCCCTGCTCCTGTTCCGGCTTATGCTTCAGCAGCCGCGCGCACATCATCGGCGTCAGCGTGAGCGACACCATCGCCGAGATCAGAATCGTCACCGCCAGAGTGATCGCGAATTCCCGGAACAGACGGCCCACGATATCGCCCATGAACAGCAGCGGAATCAGCACGGCGATCAGCGAAACCGTCAGCGACAGAATCGTAAACCCGATCTGCTCGGATCCCTTGAGCGCCGCCGCCAACGGCTCTTCGCCCTCTTCGATATACCGCGCGATGTTCTCGATCATGACGATCGCATCGTCCACGACGAATCCGGTCGAAATCGTCAACGCCATCAACGTCAGGTTGTTCAGGCTGTATCCGAGGAGATACATCATGCCGAATGTCCCGACCAGCGACAGCGGCACAGCAACGCTGGGGATGATCGTCGCGGCCAGCGTCCTCAAGAACAGAAAGATCACCATGACCACCAGCCCGATGGTCAGGATCAACTCGAACTGCACGTCTTCCACCGAGGCGCGGATCGTGATGGTTCGATCCGTGAGCGTGTGCACCTGAATCGCGCTCGGCAGCGAAGCCTGGAGCGACGGCAAAAGCTTCTTCACCCGATCGACCACTTCGATGATGTTCGCGCCGGGTTGCCGCTGAATGTTGACGATCACCGCGGGATCCGCATTCATCCACGCCGCAAGCCGCACGTTCTCCGCATCGTCGATCACGTCGGCCACGTCGTCAAGCGTCACCGGCGCGCCGTTGCGATAGGCGACGACCAGCGGCTTGTAATCCTCGCTCGTCAGAAGCTGATCGTTGGCGCCAATCGTGTAGGAATTGCGAAGACCGTCAAAATTTCCCTTGGCCTGATTCACGTTCGCGGCGGCGATTGCGTTGCGAAGGTCCTCAAGATTCAGATGAACCGAGGAAAGCAGCATCGGATTGGCCTGAATCCGCACCGCGGGCTTCTGTCCGCCGCTAATCGAAACCAGGCCGACGCCCGGCAACTGCGAAATCTTCTGCGCGAACCGCGTGTCGGCGTAATCTTCCACTTTCGACAGCGGCATCGTCTCCGACGTCAGCGCGAGAGTGATGATCGGCGCGTCGGCCGGATTGGTCTTGCTGTAGATTGGAGGATTCGGCAAATCCTTCGGCAGGAACGTGCCCGCCGCATTGATCGCAGCCTGCACCTGCTGCTCGGCGACGTCGATGTTGAGTTCGAGCGCAAACTGGAGCGTGATGACGGAGGAGCCGTTCGAGCTCGTCGACGTCATCTGGTTCAGCCCCGGCACCTGCCCGAACTGTTTTTCGAGCGGAGCGGTCACCGAAGACGCCATCACATCCGGGCTCGCCCCGGGATAGTACGTCACCACCTGAATCGTGGGGTAATCGACCTGCGGCAGCGCCGATACCGGCAACTGGCGGTAGGCAACCGCGCCCACCAGCAACACACCCGCCATCAGCAGCGACGTGGCTACCGGCCGAAGAATAAATGGCCGTGACGGGCTCACTCGCTTGTCTTAGCTCCCTGCTTTGAAGCGGGCCCCGCCACGCGCACGTTGACCTTGGTTCCCTGCTGGAGTTTGTCGATCCCGTCGATCACGACCTTCTCTCCGGCTTCAATCCCTTCCGTGATCTCCGTCTCGTCCCCCTCGGTCTGTCCGACCGTCACGTTGCGGACCTCCACCGAATTGTCCGCCTTGACGGCATAAACGAACGTCGATTGCGGGCTTCGCTGAATCGCCGCGGTCGGCACGATCGTGGCCCCGTGCCGCGTCTCAAGCAGCAGTCTCGCATTCACGAATTGGTTCGGGAACAGCGATAGATCCTTATTCTCGAAAATCGCTTTGAACTTCACCGTCGCGGTCGTGGGATCAACCTGGTTGTCGATCGTGAGCAGGCTTCCCGACGCGATACGGACCTTGTTATCCCGGTCGAACGCCACCACCGGAAGCGTCTGCCCCGCCGCCAGCTTCTTATTCACCGGCCCGAGGCTATCTTCCGGAATGTTGAAGATCACCGCAATGGGCTGCAACTGCGTGATCACCGCCAGCGGATTGGCATCGCTTGCATGAACCATGTTGCCCTGATCCACAAGCCGCAAGCCGATTCGCCCGGTCAGCGGCGACGTGATATGCGCGTACACCAATTGAAGCTTGGCGTTATCGATCGCCGCGTCGTCGGTTTTGACCGTGGCCTCGATCTGATTCACCGTCGCGATCTGCGTATCGAGCTGCTGTTTCGGAATCGCATCCTGCGAAAAAAGCACCGTATAACGCTGTAAATCGACCTTCGCGTTCGCTAAAAGCGCCTCATCTCGGGCCTTTTGCGCTTCCGCCTGCTCCTTTTGCACCTGGAACGGCCGCGGGTCGATCTCGATCAGCGGGTCGCCCTCTTTTACGAGCTGCCCCTCGGTGTAATAAATCTTGACGATGTGCCCGTCGACCCGCGTCCGCACCGCGACGGTATTGAGAGCCGTTGCTGATCCTAACCCGTTGAGATATACGGGCATATCTCCGCGGCGCGCCACCGCCGCCACCACCGGAACCGCCCGGCCGTCTCCGCCTTTCCCGCCGCCTTTTTTGCCTTTTTCCTGCGTCTGCTGCTGCGATTGCGTCATCCGCGGATAAAGATATGTTCCGCCTGCCGCGGCCGCCAGCAACAGGATCCACGGCCATACGCGCCGCCGTCTTTGCGTTCGCACTTCGGCCTTCTGTGCCGTCCGAGGCGGCTCAAGCGTATTCGGAGTCATGGCTAGTAACAACCATGATGCCCGCCAAAGGCGCAATCATGTGAGTGCTGAAGGGCAACCCACCGGATATGCCAAACGGCTAATATAAACTGGCTAAATCCTGCGATTCACCGAACTTAAGTGCTGTTGTAGTGGACGCGACATTCCGGACCAATCCGGTCAGAACGCTACCCGCTCCCACTTCAATAAACCGCTCCACACCTGAACCTACAAGCAGCCGGATCGACTCGGTCCACCGAACCGGATTCGGGACCTGGTGATACAGCCCTTCGCGAGCCTCCGCCCCGGCGCGAACCTCTCGAGCCTGCCAGTTGTTGATGAGCGGCTTTGCAAGATCGCGAAACTCAGTCTGATCCAGATCCGCCTTCAGCCGCTCCTGTGCCGGAGCCATCAGGGGGCAGTGAAAGGGAGCACTTACCTGGAGCAGAATCGCTCGCCGGGCGCCACGGGCCTTAGCCAGCTCCACGGCTCGATTCACTGCGCCGGAGTGTCCGGCGATGACGACCTGATCGGGAGTGTTGAAATTCGCGGCTGTCACGACTTCCCCTTGCGCGGCCTCGGCGAGCACACCCGCGAGTTGATTTTCGGGAAGTTTCAATAACGCGGCCATCGCGCCGGCCCCGGCGGGAACGGCTTCCTGCATGTACCGTCCGCGCTTGCGGACCAGCCGAACCGCGTCGGAAAAATCGAGCGAACCCGCCGCGACGAGCGCCGAATATTCCCCAAGGCTGTGACCTGCGACGTAGTCCGCGGTGATTCCCTTGCCCGCGAGAACCGCGTGCGCGGCAATCGAGACGGTCAGTAATGCGGGCTGCGTGTTCTCGGTCAGCTTAAGCTGCTCGTCGGGGCCTTCAAAACACAGTTTCGAAAGGGAGAATCCGAGCGCGCGGTCGGCCTGTTCAAAAACGCGCGCGGCTTCGGGATATGAGTCCGCAAGGGATTTGCCCATTCCGGCATACTGCGATCCCTGTCCGGGAAAGATGAATGCAGTTTTCGACATGAATTCGCAGAATACCAAAAGCGGGAAACCCCGCCATCGCTGGCGGGGTGGCGGGAGCAACCTGCTTTGAAACTAAGCCGCTTCGCGCTCGGCAGCGAGCACGCTGTCCACGCGGGCGACGCGAATCGATCGCGCAATTCCGAGCGCGCGGAGAAGCTTCAGAGTGATCCAGGAAGGATCGAACTCATACCACGCCAGACCGTGACGGGCCGAGGTCGGATGCGCGTGGTGATTATTGTGCCAGCCTTCGCCGAACGTGATCGCCGCAACCCACCAGTTGTTGCGCGAATCGTCGCGAGTATTGAACCGGCGCTTGCCCCACATGTGCGTCGCCGAATTTACCAGCCACGTGGCATGCAGACCAAACACGACGCGCACGAAAGTTCCCCACAACACCAGCGGCCAACCGCCCAGAAGGTAGAACAGCCCCGTCGAAACGACGATCGGAACCCAGTGATAGTTGTTCAGCCAGACGTAGAAGCGATGCTTGGCAAGATCCGGCGCATACTTCGCCATGATGCGCGTGTTGTTGTGCATCGACTCTCCCCACAGGAGCCAGCCGATGTGCGCCCACCAGGCGCCTTCGCGCGGCGAATGCGGGTCCCCGGGCTGATCGGATTTCTGATGATGCAAACGATGCGTCGCGACCCACGAAATCGGCCCGCCTTCAAGCGTCATCGTTCCACAGACCGCAAAGAAATATTCGAGCCACTGCGGCACAACAAACGAACGATGGGTATGCAGGCGGTGATATCCAAGACTGATTCCCCATCCGGTGCAGATCCAATACAAACCAACCGTAATCGCCAAAATCTTCCAACTAAAAAAAGGCAAAGCGGCGAGCGCGCCAATATGAAAAATCGCCATGGCGATGGTAGTGGCCCAGTTCAGGCCATGGCGGGGGATGGAAACAAGATCGTGACTCATCGGATACACTCCCACACTAACCTGGATTTGTCTTGTAGATTGTAAGAGTTATGTAATTTCGCCCAAGCCGTACGGAAATGTCCTTAGAGTTGGTTCGAATTCATACTCAGGATCGAGTCGGCCCTATGCCGTTCGGCGCGGATTCGCCAGAGAACGCTGTACGCTATCAACGATCGAGCGCTACATTTCTTCAAAATGACGGATCAGCGCGGCAAAAATAGCCGGCTCCCGCTGCGGCGCTGAAAAGCGGCTGATGACTACTGGTTCGTCGAATTCGCCGAAGTCAGGTCGCCTTCGGCAGACCAGTAGAGCGCGTTGAACAACAACGGTAACGTCGCGTGCGTCTGCGCGCGATGTTGTGGACGGATTCCGAACAGCACGACCTTGCCTGGATTCGTTTCGATCGCGACCACAGCGGCGCGGCCGAGCATATAATCTTCACCGCGCAGCCACCCCGATGCTTTGGCGCCGTTATTGGGATAGCGAGCGACGACGCTGACTTTCTGCGATGAGAATCCTTCGGTCAATTGGAAGAACGGCGAATTGATATAGAAGCCGTAAGTGTCCGCCGCGGAACCATAGCCCATCGGATGCGCGGTATCGACCTGCAAATTGACGATTGTCCCCGGCGCATAGTGCTGCTCCCGGGTGAGCGTGCGCTTCATCTCCTTCACCGGGAGCGGCATTTTGTCAACCAGGAGATTCGACGCTTCGCCCAAGGCGACCAGCGTTCCGCCGTGATCGACAAAATCGCGCAGCGCCTCGACTCCTTTGTCTTCCAGACCGCCCTTGTATTCGGGAACCGTGCTCGAAGAATTCTGTCCCTCGATCATGTCGCGGGCGCGCTGGTCCGGCAGAATGATCGCGTCGAACTTCTCGCGCAGTTTTCCGGCCTGAATGTCTTTGTTGTGGAGAGTCGTGTAGGGGAATTCGTAGCGTTCGAGGATCCAGCGAGTCCAGCCTTCATCCATGTTCGAGGTCCACGATTGATAGAGGCCGACACGAGGCGCGCGCAATGCGACGCCAAGATCCCGCGATGCCGCTGCCGTCTTCACCGTGACATCGAATCCCGCGGTTGCCTTGTTCCACGCCTCGGACTTCGCGGCGGCATGCGCCATCGCGGGCTCCGATCCGCGGGCGCGCGAGATACTCACCTTGGCGCCTTCTTTCAATAACCGGTTCACGATGACCGCGCTTTCGGCGCCGGTGTAGGGAAAACTCCATCCCGCCGGAGTTTTTTCGACGGTAATGGCGAACTTCGGCTTCGCAGCGACGCGTTCGAGCGGGAGATCCGCGGCCAGCGCCGTCCTGGCGAAAACCGTCTTCACGCCAAACTGCATTCCGAGCGACCACGCCGATACGTCATACGGCGCCTCCGCAGGCGCATTCGGAGAGCGCCGCACTTCCGGATACGTCTGTTTTTCGAGGAGATCCTTTGCGTATCGCGCGAAGACCTGGTTGAACGGGATCACGTAAGTTCCGGCTTGATAGTGTTCGCCGTCCTGCACGAAATCCTTTTGCGCGCGCGAAACTTCGACGCCGCCGATCATCAGCTTGTCAACCAGTTCGGCAACCTCGGCCGGATCGTGCTGGCCCGCGACCGGAATCAGAATCGCAAAGCTCTTCTGCCTGTCTCCAAAACCTAACTCGCCTTTCTTTCCGGATTCGATCGTGTTGAGATTGATCTCATACACCTGGTGCAGCAGCGATTCGCGGCGATCCGCGGCAGCATCCAGCAATCCGAAGGTCGCGATCAGTTCGTAATCCACGATATCCCGCAGACGCCACCATCCGCCGAGCCACGGACGCGGATACTCCGTCCTCGGTGTAATATCGCGCGGAGGCGCGAGGGGCTGATCCGGATTCTCCGCCTGCTGCCGGAATTCGTTCGCTTCGGGACGCCCGGTTGAGGGAACGCTCGGGCCGGACAGATCCGCCATGCGCTGGAGCACGGGCGTCGCGATCCGAACGCTGGCGACTTCGGTGAGCAATCCGACCTGGTTGTGCCACCATCCGGCCCACGCCATCGCGCCCTGCCAGAAATTCGTATAGGTCGAGTTGTAGATGATGCCGGTCTTGCCGGCGGCCTCGAGAGCAGCGGCCTGCGCCTGGCCATAAATCGTGTTCAGGCGGTACACGAGCGGATGCACGTTGGGATTGATCGGATCGGTCGCCGGCATGGTGAAGATTCGTGCGCCGGCGTTGCCCTGTTGATGTTCGTCGAGCCAGATGGATGGAAACCAGTCGTGCCAGAGCACCTGCGCGGTCATCTGGCTTTCTTTCTGTGAAAACAGGAACAGATCGCGATTGTCGTCGTGGCCGACGTAGGGGTGATAGAGATACGGGAGATTGCCGCCCTCGTACGGCGTTCCCAGATATTTGTTGTACCAGTCGGTCACCATGATCTGGCCGTCGGGATTGGCCGAGGGTTCCATCACAATGATGACGTTGTCCAGAATTTTCTGAATCTCGGGCGAATTCTCCGTGGCGAGGCGGTAGACCATCTCGATCACCATCTGCGATGAGCCGATTTCGGTGGAATGGATGTTGTTGTCGATGAAGACGACCGATTTGCCGTGCTTGAAAATTTCATCGCGCTCGGCGTCGGTTGGAGCGCCGCCCTGGAAATACAGCTTTCGTTGAAGCTGCTTGAAATGGTCCAGGTTCCGGATCGTTTCGGGCGAACTGATTTCGAGAATCACGAACGGGTTGCCGTTCGTCGTCGGCCCCAAGCTGCGCATTTTTACGCGCGGCGACTGATCGGCGATTTTCTGAAAATACTCGACGATCTTGTCATAGCGCGCCAGCTTCTTATCCGCGCCGATTTTGAATCCGAAATACTGCTCCGGCGCGGGAATCGACTGCGCCGCGGCCGCCCCAGCCAGGAGGATGAACGCGCAGGTACGCCTCACCCATCCTGTTCCATTCCACTTGTACATAGGCGTAGGTTAGCGCATTCGTACTGGCCAAGGTTCTAAAACTGCTTATCCGTTGAGTACGGTAGTCCCACTGCGGTTCGACGCAGATAATCGGGCTGCTTATGACGACGGCTCTGTTCCTTTTCCTGGCGGCTTCGACGCCTCCGCCGAAGCCCGTTTCGAAACCGCTGGTGCCGATTTCGATGTGCGACATCGTCACGCATAGCGAGGTTCAGCAGGCGTTCAAGCGCCCGTTCGCCAAAGGAGCGGAAGACCGGACCGCTTGCGAATATACAGCGCTCGATCAGCAGGTGGTCGCCATCAAGACCCAACATTCGAACGCAAAAATCGACGCGCGGGCGGAAATGCTGACGCTTCGCAAGGCATTCCCCGAAGGCCGGATGCGCGACGCGAAAGGCCTTCCGGGAACCGCGTTCTTTTTGGATTTGCCAGGCATTGGCACGCAGCTTTTTGTCATTCGCGGCGACCATGATTTTCTGCTTGTCTCGGTCATGGGCTTGGGTGACGCAAAGAAAGTGGCGAAGGCAACGGCGCAAATCGCTCATCTTGCGCTCGATCGTCTCCCGAGTGTGCAGTAAGGTTACGGTACGATCCGCGCGCCGCGCAGGCGTTCGAAGAGAATGGAAAACTAGGACTCGAGATGCAGAATGCCGCGCTGTATCGCGATCGTCACGGCGTGAGTACGATCGGCGGCGCCCAGCTTTTCGAGAATATTCTGGATGTGCATTTTGATCGTGCCGCTCGCCGTGCCGAGTTTGTCCGCGATCTCTTTATTCGCTAATCCGCGCGCGACGAACCCGAGCACCTCGACTTCGCGGGGCGTCAGGGCGACCTGCGGGAAATACTCGCTCAGCCGCTGGGCGACTTCGTGCGGCATGAGCCGCTTGCCTGAATGGACGGTCCGGATCGCCTTAAGCACGTCCGTGTGGACCATCTCCTTCAGCATGTATCCGCGCACGCCTGCCTCAAGCGCGCGATAGATGTCCTGATCGCCGTCATAGCTGGTGAGGGCGATGATGCGCGCCTCGGGAAATTCCTTGCGGATCGCCTGCGTCGCCTGAACGCCGTCCATCGACGGCATCCGCAGGTCCATCAAAACGACGTCAGGCTGATGCTGGCGGAACAGATCGACGGCTTCGCGGCCGTTCCCTGCCTCGCCTACCAGCTTCATGTCGGCTTCATTTGCCAGGATCGAGGCGATTCCCTTCCGCACAAGCGGATGGTCGTCGACGCACAAAACGCGGATCGTAGTAGTGGTTTCTGTCATTCGTGGTGTCCATTCTGACTCGGCAGCACGACCGAAATCGTCGTGCCGCGGCCTGGAGCACTGGCCAATTCGAGTTGGGCTCCGATATGGCTGGCCCGCTCCTTCATACCGATCAATCCATAATGACCGGCCTTGCCGTTCCCGTTCTCGGCAAAGCCGGAGCCATCGTCCTTCACCTGAAGCCGGAGCGCCCTGGACGAATAATCGAGCGCCACCTCGACGTTCCTCGCGCCCGAATGCTTCACCGAATTGGTCACCGCCTCCTGGGCGATGCGAACCAGGTTGTACTCGACATCGGCGGGGAGGCCGGTCTGCCTGTTTTCAAGCTTCAGCTTCAGTTTGATATCCTTCGTCTCGGTGATCTGCCGCGCGGCCTGCTCGATCGCGGCGGCGAGTCCTGCATTGCCGCTCCGCAGCCCCGCCACGGACCGCCGCGTTTCCCGCAGGCACGCTCCGGCGTCTTGAATGATCTCTTCAAGCCGCGTGCGGTCTTCCGGCGCTTTTATCCTTCCCGCCAGCGCCTGCATCTCCATGGTGATTCCCGAAAGTCCCTGAATCAGCGTATCGTGAAGTTCGCGAGCAATGCGGTTGCGCTCGGTCAGGATCAGGCCGAACTGTTCGCGCATCTGATGCATCCGCAGCTTGTGGGCTCCCCAAACCATCGCGGCGATCACCGCCGCCACCAGCGGCCAGAACCATGCGCGTTGATAGTAAAACGGCGCGAGAGTAAAATCCAAAGCGCTTCCCGTTTCATTGCAGGTGCCGTCGTAATTGCAGGCCGTCACTCGGAAATGATAGGTCCCCGGCGGGAGATTGGTGTAGTTCGCTTCGCGCCGCGGCCCTGCCTCGATCCAGTTCTTGTCGAATGGTTCAAGGATATAGCGGAACGTGATCCGGTTCGGCAGCACCATGCTCAGCCCGGTGAACGTGAACTCGATATTTTTCCTCCCCGGCGCAAGCCTTGAAATCCGGGCCGCGTCTTCGCGCTCGCCGTTCACGGTGACGTCCTCGATCACCACCGGCGGCGGAGGCAGCGCGCGCTGCCAGTGCGGATCGAGCACCAGCAATCCGCGGATGGTCGAAAACCAGACCCGCCCGTCTTTCATCAGGAACGCCGACGGCTGCACGCCCGGCTTGCATTCGATCACGCGGAGCGCATCGGTCGGACTGTAAGGATTGCTCGTAACTTTCCTGATCTGTCCGGCCACGAATTTTCGCAGTTCCGACCGCGACACCGAATAGATTCCTTTGCTGCACGCCAGCCACATATGGTCGTCGCTGTTGTCGCCCGCGATGCCATAGATTTCGCTGTCGAACAACCCGTCGCGCATAAAAAATGAGGAAATCTTCCCGTTCTCGACAAGCTTCAACCCGTTGCCGAGCGTGCCCATCCACAATCCGCCTTCCGGATCGCGGTAGAACGACGAAACTCCGCGGATCGGCTGGCCATTTTGCAGCAGCGGCTCGCCATTGGAGCTGAACACGCCGTTCGCCGTCGAGATGTAGATCGTTCCGTTTGCATCTTCGCCTTGCGCCAGCACGGGCTCGCCATCGTGCGTCGAGCCGATCCAAATTTTTCCGGTATGATCGCGCAGAATGCTGCGGATATCGGCCGCTGTAGACGCCGCTTCCACGCGCCCGTTCCGGATTCGGTTCATTCCGCGCGTCGTGCCCACCAGAAGATCCCCGCCGGCGTCTTCGGCCAGCGCACTCACGAAGTTCGACGCCAGGCCGTCCCGGACCGTCAGCGTCGTGAATTTCTTCCCGTCGAACCGGACAAGCCCGGAGCCTAACGTGCCGATCCAGATCGTCCCGCTCCGATCCTGCATCACCGGACCGGTATCGTTGGTCGGCAGTCCTTCACTCACCGTGTAAGGGACCCCGCGGCCGTCGAGGAACTGATTCAAGCCGTGTTTTGTGCCGACCCACAGGCTCCCTTCACGATCCTCGTAGACCGAATAGACGGTGCTTTGCGAGAGTCCTTCCTGCGGCTTGAAGCTCTCGATTTCTCCGTTGCGCTCGCGGCCGAATCCGTTTCGAGTACCGATCCAAAGACTGCCGTCGCGGCTCTCGAAAAGATCGAGAATCCAGTTGTCCACCAGCCCGTCTTTGGTCGTGTAGAGCTTTTCCTGCCCGTCTTTGAACCGCACCAAACCCACGTTCGTACCGAACCATAGCGTTCCGTCGCTCGATGCGGAGATCGCGCGGATACCGGAATCGGCTGGAAGCGACAGCCGCCGCGCCACAAACCGCGTTCCATCGAAGCGGTACGCCTGCGGACCGTCGCCGCCCACCCAAAGCGTCCCGTCGGGCGCAAAAAAAGCGTTGCGGACAAATCCCGTATCCAGGCCCTCCGCCGCGCGGAATGTTTGGAATTTTCCGTTGTTTAATCGGGCGACCCCGCCCGAAGTGCCGATCCACAGATCGCCGCTCTTTCCCGCGATTACAAACGAGACAGAATCCGACGGCAGCCCGTCGCGCTGCGAAAAGTGTGTAAACTGGCCGTTTTCGAGGCGATAAACACCGGATTCGTTGGTGCCGATCCACAAAACGCCGTCGTCGTCCTGAGCGAGATCGCGAACCCACACGTTCGTCGGCGCCGAAGGATAGATGCTTTCCACAGGCGTGAATCGCACGCCGTCGAATCGCACCAGCCCGGCCTGCGTGCCAAGCCACAGATATCCGTCGCGCGTCTGGATCACGGAATAGACCGTCGATTCGGCCAGACCCTGCTGGGTCTGCCAGATCCGATGCACGTATTGCGTCACCTTGCGGTTCGGGTCAAGCCCGTAAGCCGAGGCGCCGATCAACAGCAGGACAACCAGCCTGGATCGCATCGCTAATTAACCATTTTAGAAGAATGACGAAACTGAATTCGCAATTGTTAGCGGCGGCCGAAACTTGCCTGCGTATCGGTTACTCGCACAAGTTTTTTCTTGCGCGACCCCAGAACCGCGGGTATAATCGTTCAGCCCAGTGCTAACCATATGAATATAAATAACTTACGATTGCGCGCCAGCAACGTTTCGGCCGCACTGCTTACGCTAATTTCGACTGTTACCTACGCTCAAACCACCGCTAACAATAATGCATACGTGCAGCACAATATCGTCTCGGATGTGCCGGGACAGGCGGATGTGACGGATCCGAATCTTGTGAATCCGTGGGGACTGACGCAATCGGCAACGAGTCCGTTCTGGGCCTCAAACCATGACAAAGGAAACACTACCCTGTACAACGGCAGCGGCATCGCCAACCCATTAGTCGTCGTGATTCCCTCAGCGTCGGGCGCGACCGGTGGAACCCCCACAGGCCAGATCGTGGGAAACGGGAACAATTGGAGGCTCGCAAACGGCAATCCGGCTTCCTTTATCTTCGCGACCGAGGATGGAACGATCTCGGCGTGGAATGCGGGATCGGTAAATTCGACCGCCGAAATCAAGGTGGACAATTCCAAAACCGGCGCGGTTTATAAAGGAATCGCGACCAACGGCTCGACAACCGCCGGAGTCCTGTATGCGGCGAATTTCAACTCCGGCAAAATCGATGTATTCGATGGAACCTTCGCGCCGGCCACGGTATCCGGCGGATTTACGGATCCGAATCTCCCGGCGGGATTCGCTCCGTTCAACATTTGGAATATCCAGGGCAAGTTGTACGTCGCCTACGCGAAACAGGACGCCAACAAGAAGAATGACGTGGCGGGCGCGGGCAACGGCGTGGTGGACGTTTTCGATCTCAACGGCAATTTGTTGCAGCGGATCACTTCGGCGGGACCGCTGAACTCGCCGTGGGGAATGGCGATCGCTCCGGCGAACTGGGGCGCTTTCGGCGGCGCGTTGATCGTCGGCAATTTTGGCGACGGAAAGATGAATGCCTTCGATCTGAAGAGCGGGAACCTTCTCGGGACGCTTCAGGATCCGTCGGGCAAGGCGATCGTGATCCAAGGCTTGTGGGCTCTGGTGTTCGGCAATGGCCGGACCGCCGACGCGAACACGATGTACTTCACCGCCGTACCCTCCTTCGGCGATACGAAGAATCATGGTTTGTACGGCGGCATCGCTCCGCCGTCGCAAATCACGACGATCAATAATGCCGCGAGCCAGACGAGCGGCCCGATCGCTCCCGGAGAGATCGTCGAATTGAACGGATTCACCATCGGCGTATCGCCGCTTCAGAGCGCGGCCATTCCTTCATCGGGACATGTCGCCACCACCCTTCCGGCCGCGGGCGGCGCCACCAGCGTCACCTTCAACGGCACGCCGGCTCCGATTCTATATTCGTCGGCCTCGGCGACGAGCGTGATCGTGCCCTACTCGGTCGCGGGTTCGACGACGGCCAACGTCGTCGTGACGTTCAAAGGCAATCCCAGCGCGACATTCTCGGCGCAGGTGGCGGCCACCGCTCCCGGACTTTTCACGCTGAACCAGACCGGCAGCGGCGCGGTGGTCGCTTATAATTCGGATGGAACCTTGAACGGAGCCTCGAATCCTGCAACCCGCGGCACACCGGTGCTGCTGTTTGCAACGGGCGAGGGACAGACGAATCCCGCGGGCGACGATGGAGCGATCACCACGGGGAATTTCTTCCACGCTCCCGTGGCGCCGGTGTCGCTGCAAGTCGAAGGCAAACCCGCGACGGTGGTTTATGCGCTGTCGGCTCCAGGGATGGTCGCTGGGGTGATGATGGTCGAGGCGATTCTGCCCACCAATCCAGGCGCGGCGGCAGGGCCGGTGCCCATCGTGCTGACGGCCGGCTCCGCCAGCAGTCCCAACGGCACCACGATTTTCGTGAAGTAGAAAATCGCGGGGCGGGCTTCCAGCCTGCGCGCCTGTTTGCCTTAAGTCTCCGCCGCCTCGGGCGGAATGCCGCTCCAGGCTGTAAGACTGCCCCGCGAAAACGATAATCTGGGTGCATGCTCTTCATCTCGGAAGAACAGGTTCGCGAAAATCTTCCAATGCCGGAGGCGATCCGCCTGATGCGCGAGACCTTTCAGTCTCTGCGCGCCGGCACCGCCTTGAACCAGCCCCGCCGCAGGCTATATCTGCCCACCGGCACCGTCCTTCACAGCATGGCCGGCGCTTTTGGAAAATACCTCGGAACCAAAGTTTACGCCGCGAATCCACGCCACGGCGCGGCCTATTTCTTCTTTCTTCTTTTCGACGCCGAGACCGCGCGCCCGCTGGCGACGTTCGATGCGAATCATCTTGGCCAGATCCGCACCGGAGCCGCCAGCGGCTACGCCACCGATCTGCTTGCGTCTCCCGATGCCTCCACGCTCGCCGTGATCGGCACAGGATTCCAGGCCCGGACGCAGCTTGAGGCGATGCGCGAGGTTCGTTCGTTCAGAGACATTCGCGTCTGGAGCCGAAGTGAAAAGAATCGCTACAACTTCGCGGTGGAAACCGGAACCCGCGCGGTCGAGACGGCCCGGGAAGCCGTCGAAGGCGCCGCCGTCGTCGTTACCGCGACCTGGGCCAAGGATCCGGTGATCGAAAACGCGTGGATCGCTCCGGGCGTTCACGTCAATGCGATGGGATCGAATCAAGCCCAGCGGCGCGAATTGCCCTCGGACCTGGTCCATCGCGCGGACCTGATCGCCGTCGATTCGAAAGAAGTCGGAATGATCGAATCGGGCGACCTCCTGCTCGCCGGAGTCGATTGGAACGATCCTCGCATCAAGGATCTGGCGCAAGTCGATAAACGTCCGCCCGGGAGCCCGCTGACTATTTTTAAATCGAATGGACTTGGAGTGGAAGACGTCGCCGCCGCGGCCTACGTCTACGAAAAACTGGCTTGATAACGGTTATTCCTGAGCCGACATCTGTGTATCGTTGTCGCGCCAGGCGCTCAACTTGAGCCGCCGGCAGACCCAGCACAAACCTTCGTTCGAATTGGGAGCGCACTCGCCGCCGCAGACGACACATTGGGCAGGTTTCTTCACCCGCTCGGCTTCGATCGCCCGGCGCGCCTGTTCGATAATCGCCTCAGGGACCGCGGTGTCGCTCACCGTCTCAGCATCAGGCGTGCGTTTACGTCTCACGACTCCACTATAACAGTTCAATCACGCAGCGCGGCGCGCCGGGAATATATAACCCGCGTCCAAGGACGCCGAGCAGTGCGGGCATTTCTGTCCGGGAGTGACAATCCAGGGGCGAAGAGCGCTCGAATTGGCAGCGCGTTGCACTCTGGCCTCCACTGTATGGGTGCACATCGGGCAGTAGACCTTGGATATCTCCGGCGGCGCCGTCTTGGGTGTCGTCACTGTGCGTTCTCCTTCGGAAATATGGACGCGATTCCGGGGGAAAGAGATCTTATTTTCTTTTGCCGGGCCGATGAGGAGAACAATGGACACCATGTCAGGGTCCGGTGCGGCGCTTTCCGGTGCGGCGCTTTCCGGCGCAGCCTCCGACGCCGCATTGGACGCGCAATGCCGCCGCATCGCAGCCTGGTCGCTGGCGCTCGAACGCGTAACCGGGGCATTGCCCGAGCGCGGCGAGGAAATCCTGGAACTGGCCGAATCGCTCGACGCCTATTTCGGATGGGAGCCGTTCGGCTTGCCGGATGAAGGCCCGGACGATATCGCCCAAGCTGCGCTCGCCTGTCTGAGGGTCGTAACTCCCGACGATTTGCAGCGCGCCATCGAAAAGCTTCCCGTATTCCCTTTGGCGGCCCAGCGCGCTCTCAGCGTCATTCTGCGCGACGACTGGAGCGTGGCCGATCTCGAATCCGTTGCCGCGTCGGACCAGGCGCTGGCCGCTCAGTTGATCCGCGCCGCGAATTCGGGGACACGTCCAACCTGGAGACCCATTGCCACCATACCGCAGTCCATCCTGCACATTGGAGCGGACCGCGCCAGCCGTATCATCTATGCAGCTTCGATTCAGCCCATGTACGCAACGCCCCGGCTTCGCGATCTCTGGCATCATTCACTCGCGTCGGCCGAGGTCGCCGAAAGCCTGGGCCGCATTTCACGTTCGATCGATCCGAAAAAAGCGTTCCTGGCCGGACTGGTTCATGATATCGGCGTCCTTGCGATGAGCGGCCTCCCGCAGTTGTTCCACGACCTGATGTCTCGTGTGACGTCACTCGGCTGCGAATCCATCCAGGCGGAGCGAGCCCTCTGCGGATTCAGTCACGCGCAGGCGGGCGCCCTCGCTTTAAGGACCTGGGCATTTCCCGAAGAAATCAGCCTTGCCGTCGAATTTCACCACGCGCCCGAGCGCAGCGGCGATTCTCTCCCTTCGATCCTCTATTTAACCGAGCAATGGACCGATGCATCGGAGGATGCCCCCTCGGTTGCGCGCTTTCACTTCGCGCTGAAGCGCCTGGGAATCAGCGAGCGCCAGTTCGAGCAACTCGCCCCGCCGGAGGATTTGAGGTCGTTGCAGATCGCCTGAGCAGCCGCCTCCCTCTTCAAGGTCCGGGGAGCCGCGAGCATCGCATCCCGCTTTGAAGTATGATAGTAAGTACTTACATATGCCCGCAGCCGCCCCTCACCGCATCCGCATGCATGGCGAAGATCGCCGGCGCCAGCTTTTGAAGGCCGCCATCGAGAGCTTTGCGCAGAAAGGATTCTCCGGAACGAAAACGAAGGACATCGCCGCGGCCGCCGGCGTCAGCGAAGCGATTCTGTTTCGTCACTTCGCCAGCAAGGAGGACCTTTACCATGCCATTCTCGACGCAAAAGAGTCTCCCGATGCGAAGAATCAGCTCATGCAGGAATTGGAGCACATCGCGGCCAGACGGGACGATTCGCGCTTCTTTCTTCAGATCGCGACCGCGGCCGTCAGATCGTTCAAGGAAGATCCCGCTTTTCACCGCCTGCTGGTCTACGCCTCGCTTGAGGGTCACTTAATGGCGAGTCTGTTTCGCGCCCGCTTCGGAGTGCCTTTCGGCAACTTTCTCAAGCGCTACGTTTCGCAGCGGCAGAGGGACGGCGCATTCCACAGGTGCGATCCCGACATCGCCGTCTCCGCGTTTTTCGGCTCTGTGGTGCATTACGCCATGGGCCGATACGTCTTCGAAACCGAGGAGCCGCCGGTGAGCGACGAAGTCGTGGTGAAGGAGCTGGTCGCGCTGTTTCTGCGGGGAATCAAGAAAGGTTAGAATGCATCGCTATTCAAAAATCGCAGTAGCCGCGCCCGCATTGTGCGCTCTGTTGGCGGGTTGCGGTGGATCAAAGACCACTGAGGCCGCCAGAAGCGCCCCGTCTGCGGCGCCGAACGTGCTGAACACCGCGCATATCTCGGCCGTTCAGGCGGTCAGCCGTCCGATTTCCGCCTCCGTGCAGGTGACCGGAACCTTCATCGCGATGGATTCCTCCGACGTGGCGCCGGAAGCGGCGGGACGCGTTGTCGAAACGCCCGTCAATGTGGGCGATTTCGTCAAACAGGGCCAGGTGCTTGCCAAGCTCGAAGATCGCGACGCAAAGTTGCGTCTCGACCAGGCAAAGGCTTCCGAACAGCAGGCTGAAGCGGCGCTCCGGCAGGCTCAGTCGAGAATCGGACTCGGCTCCGGCGAAGATTTCGACGCCAGCCATGTCCCCGAAGTGCTCGGCGCAAAGGCCGCCTATGAGTCCGCCCTGGCGCAGGCGAAGCTCGCCGAGGCCGACGCGCAGCGCTACGAGAATCTCATCAAGACGGGCGATGTTTCGCGAAGCGCCTATGAAAAAGCGCGTACCACGGCCGATACCGCGCAGGCGCAGGCAAATTCCGCAAAGCAGGCCTACGAAGCGACGCTCAACGCGGCGCGCCAGAATTATCAAGGCGTGATGACCGCGCAGGCGTCGCTTTCCGGCGCGCGCGCCGCCACCGAAATGGCTCAAAAAGCGCTGCAAGACACGCTCATCCGCGCTCCTTTCGATGGATATGTGAGCGCCCGCCCGATCGCGGCTGGACAGTACGTCGCCCTGACGAACAAGATCGCAACCGTTGTGCGCGTCACTCCCATCAAGCTTGACCTTCAGGTTCCCGAATCGAACGCCCCACAGATGAAGCTCGGCGCGAGCGTCGAAACAAGCGTCCCCGGTTATCCCGATCGGAAATTCATCGGCAGGGTTACCGCCATCAATCCCGCCGTCGATCCGAATTCGCGCACGTTCAGCGTGGAAGCGCAGTTTCCCAATACCGATCTGGCCCTGAAACCGGGCATGTTTGCGACCGCGCGGATTCTGCTCGCCGGAAGCAGCCAGGGCATCTTCGTTCCGGCCGGCGCCGTGCTCACCGATGCGAGCACGAACTCGTCGCAGGTTTTCTTCGTTAAGGATGGAAAGGCCCGCGTAGCCGTGGTGCAGCTCGGGGCGAAGGATGGCGACATGATCCAGATACTTTCCGGGCTCTCACCCGGGGCCACCGTCGCCGTCGATCACCTTCAGGACCTTTATGACGGTCAGTCCGTCCAAGTTTCTTCCTCTTCCAATGGAGGAAAAGGCTGAACCATGCATAAACTGGCCGAGTTGTGCGTCCGCAGGCCTGTCTTCGCGACGATGCTCATCGTCGCCCTGATGGTCGTCGGCGGATTTTCTTTCATGACGCTGGGGCTCGATCTGCTGCCGAAGGTCGATCTGCCGACGGTCGCCGTGACGGTCTCCAATCCCGGCGCCTCGGCGGAAGAAATCGAAACCGAGATCACCAAGCGCATTGAAGACGCCATCAATACGATTAGCGGAATCGAGGATCTGAATTCGACGTCGGCCGAAGGCACCTCGACCGTGGTCATTTCCTTTTCGCTCGACAAAAACGGCGACGTGGCGGCGCAGGAGGTTCGCGACAAGGTCAACATCGCGATTCCGAACCTGCCGGAGACGGCCAAGGCGCCCGTCGTGCAGAAGTTCGATCCCGACGCCCAGCCGATTTTCCAGATGGCGATTTCCTCGCCCCGCCCCCTGCGCGAGGTCACCGAGATCGCCGACAAGCAGATCAAGCCGCGCCTTGAAAATATCAGCGGCGTCGGCCAGATCACGCTGGTCGGCGGGTTGAAGCGCGAAATCCGCGTGTGGGTAAATCCGGAAAAGATGCGCGCCTATAACCTCTCGGTTGCGGATGTCGCCAACGCGCTGCGGCAACAGAACATGGAGCTGCCCGGCGGCAATGTCAACGCCGGGGCCACCGAGCTGAGCGTGCGCACGCTCGGCCGGCTGGTCGATCCCGCGCAGTTCGACGAGATCGCCATCGCAACCCGCGGTCCATACGTGGTGAAGCTTCGCGACATCGGTCACGCCGAAGACAGCGAAGAAGAACCGGTCACCTCGGCCCGGCTGAACGGCGATCCGTCGGTGACGCTGGTCGTCGCAAAGCAGTCTGGCGAGAACACCGTCGCGACAGCCGACGCGATTAAACAGAGAATCAAAGAAATCACGCCCATCCTGCCCAAGGACGTTCACATCCAGATCGTCAACGACCAGTCGATTTTCATCAAGAACGCGGTGCACGCGCTCGAATCGCATCTGCTTGAAGGAAGCCTTCTCGCGGCGGTGATCGTCTTCGCGTTTCTGGCCAACATCCGGACTACGTTGATCTCGGCGATCGCGATTCCCACCTCGATCATTTCGACCTTCGCGCTGATGGCCTGGATGGATTTCGCGCTGAACCAGATCACCATGCTTGCCTTGACGCTGATGGTCGGCATCGTCATCGACGACGCGATCATCGTGCTCGAAAACATCTACCGGTATATGGAAGAGAAGGATATGCCGCCGTTCCGCGCCGCGATCGAAGGCACCCGCGAAATCGGCCTGGCGGTCATGGCGACCACCTTCTCCCTCATGGCCGTCTTCCTCCCGATCGGCTTCATGGGCGGAATCGTCGGCCGCTTCATGTCGTCGTTCGGCTTCACCGCGTCATTCGCGATCGCCGTATCCCTGCTGGTTTCGTTCACCATGACGCCGATGCTCTGTTCGCGCTTCATCAAGCTGAAGAAGGGCGCAAGACACGGCGAATCGAAGCAATCCCCCTTCTTCCATGCGATCGACAAGCATTACACGCGGATGCTCGTATGGTCGATGGCCCACCGCAAATCGATGGTCGCGCTGAGCGTCGTGGTGATGTTCATGACCGTCCCGCTGTTCATGCTGGTCGGAAAGAATTTCGTCCCGACCGACGATCGCGGCGAATTCTCCGTCACCGTCCGCGCTCCTGAGGGAAGTTCGCTCGCCGCGACCACAACCATTGCGGAGCGGATCGCGCGCGATATTCGCGGCCTCCCCGGCGTCACAGCCACGCTTACAACGGTAGGCAACGCAGTCTCCGGCTTCGGCGGGATCTCGGTGGGCGCCACCAATCGTGGATCGATTTACATCAAGCTCGCGCCCAAAGCGGAACGCGAGAAGAGCCAGCAGGACATCCAGCTTCAGGTTCGCGAACTGCTCAGGAAATATCCGCCGGAGTTAAAAACCGCGGTGATGCAGGCCGGCGGCGCGGGCGGCGGACAGGCCGACATAATGTATGTGCTCCAGGGCGCCGATCTCCAGAAACTCGACCAGTATTCGCGCGCCATCATGGCCAGGCTCAAGGAAGTGCCCAATGTCGCCGACATCGACAGCTCGCTGGTATTCGGAAAACCGGAATTGCGCGTCGAGATCGACCGCCAGCGTGCGGCCGACCTCGGCGTGCGCGTCAACGATATCGCGCAGGCGCTGAACACTCTGGTTGCCGGACAGGTCGTTTCGACGTTCCCCTCCGGCGGCGAGCAATATGACGTTCGCCTTCGCGCGGAACGCCAGTTCCGGACCAGCGTCGAAGGACTCTCGCAGTTGACCGTTTTTTCGACCAACAAGCAAGGATGGGTTCCGCTCGATCAGGTGGTGCGCCTCAAAACCGGCGACGCTCCCTCAAGCATCGGACGCCTCAACCGGCAGCGCCAGGTCACGATTACCGCGAACGTGCTGCCCGGCGGATCGCAGGCGGATGTCCTCGGCCAATTGAACAGAATCGCGAAGGAGATCCACATGGATCCCGGCTACGGCACCGCCGTCACGGGGACTGGACGCGAGCTCGGACGCGCGGTCTATTATTTTGGCCTCGCCTTCGCCCTGACGTTCATCTTTATGTACATCGTGCTGGCGGCGCAGTTTGAATCGTTCATCCATCCCTTCACGATTCTGCTCACGCTGCCCATCGCGATCCCGTTCGGCATCTTCTCGCTGTTGATCATGGGTCAAAGCATCAACATCTTTTCCGCGCTCGGAATGCTGCTGCTGTTCGGCATCGTGAAAAAGAACGCGATTCTTCAGATCGACCACACCAACGGCTTGCGCGCGCAGGGCATCGATCGTTATGAAGCGATCATCACCGCGAACCGCGACCGCCTTCGTCCCATTCTGATGACCACCACGGCCCTGGTCGCGGGCATGCTGCCCCTGATCATTTCCGGCGGTGAAGGATCGGCGACGAACCGCTCGATCGGCGTGCTCGTGGTCGGCGGACAAACGCTCTGCCTGCTGCTTACTCTGCTCGCCGTGCCGGTGTTTTATTCCATCTTCGACGATGCGAAAAAGTGGTGGATCTTCCGGTGGATGTTCCGGTCCCCGGAAGAAACGGTAAAGGGAGTTCCGGTGGAGAGCGTTCGATGAGTTTCATGGAAAGAGGCCGCTCGGGCCTGCTTGTCTTTTTCATTTCAACCGCCGTTGTTGCGCAGCAGCAGGAGACGCTGGTGCCGCCCGTGCGCCCCGTGCGATTTCCTCCGCGTATTGGAGTCTTCACCGAAGCTCGAATCACTCTCGATCAGGCGCTGCACATGGCGCTGCTGAACAACAAGGACATCGAGTCGTCGCGGATCGATAAACAGGAGGCCGAATACAATCTTCTCGGCGCGCGCGGCGCCTACGATCCCGTCGTCGGCGGAAATAGCTTCTGGTTGAAACAGGTAAGCCCCGTCGCATCGTCGCTCGGCGGATCGGCCACCGGAGCCGTCTTAACCAAGACCTGGCAGTTCGACCCCAGCGTTTCGGGTTCGTCGCCGTGGTTTGGCGGAAGCTATCGCACCGACTTTTCAAACCAGCGCACCTTCACCGACAACACCTTCGTCACGTTGAACCCGCAGTTCCCGACGGCCCTTAACTTCTCCTATACCCAGCCCCTGTGGCGAGGCCTCAAGTATGATGCGAACCGCCACGCCATCGAGGTCGCGCGCAAGAACCTGTCGCTCACCGACGAGCAGTTCCGCCAGCGCGTCATGACCGTCATGCAGCAGACCGAGCTCGCTTTCTGGGAACTGGCGTTCGCCTACAACAATCTCGAAGTCCAGTTGCAAGCCGTCGAGATCGGACGCCAGCAGGATGAAAGCAACCGCCGGCAGGAGCAGCAAGGATTGCTCGCGCCGATCGACGTGGTCGCCGCTCAAACCCAGCTTGCGAACTTCGAACTCAACGCCTACAGCGCCCAAAACGCTCTTACCCGCGCCGAGGACAATCTCAAAGTGCTGATCCTTCCCGATCGCACCGCGCCGCTCTGGTCGAGCGCGCTGATTCCCGTCATCCCTGAAACAAAGCCTCCGCTGGAGCCGCTCGCCGAAGCCGTTGCCGAAGCTCTCCATAATCGTCCCGAGGTTGCGCAAACCAGAATCTCCAGCGCAATTAATCAGAGCGACACGCGACTCTATCGCGATCAAACCAAGCCTCAAGTCGATCTGACCGGCGCCTATTCGCGCAATGGATTGGCGGGAACCCAATTGCCCCAAGGACCGAACCCCTTTATCGCCGGATTCGGTCCCCTGATCGATCGGCTGAATACATTGTCCGCTACCGCCGGCCTGCCTCCTCTGAACTTGACTTTCGGCAACAGCACCGTTCCGCCCCTGCTGGTCGGCGACTACGGACAATCCGTCAGCAACCTGTGGAACGGAAATTTTCCGACCGCTCAAGTCGGCCTCCGCATCGCGATTCCGATTCGCAACCGCGCCGCTGAAGCGAATCTCGGCCGCTCTCTCGCCGAGGGACGCCGTATCAAAAACCAGACCGAGCAGATCGAGCAGGCCATCGAAGCCGACGTCCGCAATGCGATGCAGCTTGTGCAAACCGCCCAGTTGCGGCTCGATGCGGCGCGTGTCGCCCGCGGCTCGGCCGAGGAACAGTACAACAGCGAACAGCGCCAGTTCCGCGCAGGAACTTCAACTTTGTTTCTCGTGCAACAGCGCCAAACCACCATGATCGCCGCCCGCAGCGAGGAACGTCGCGCGGAAGCCGATCTCGGCGAAGCCATCGCCGCATTTGAGCTCGCAACCGGCTCCATCCTTCGCGATCACAACATCACCCTCAAGTGAGCCCTGTACAACTTACGAAGTAAATAATTCGGCGGCCGTAACATCGCCAAAAGTTTAACGTGAATTGCTCTTTTTATTTCATGAGCTTACAAGCGGCACGCCGGATGCTCTAGCACCCGCGAGTTGATATGGCGACGTTGAGCTTTGAAAATCTGAATTTCAGTTTTCTGATCGAGCCTGACAGCAAGACGGCTTATCTACAGGAATGGGAGGACGGCGCATGGAGCGAGGCCGAGCGTTTCACCCTGCCCCAGCCGCTCCATGGACTCCCCAGAAATTCAAGGCTCGCCCGCGCGATAAAGTCCTTTCGAAACGACCGGCACCTTGATGCGATCCGCGCCGCCCTCGAACATGGCCTCGAACGCACCCCCGCGCCCGTCCGCCGCGGATTCGCCGCTCGCATCTTTGAATTTATCTACGCCTAGATTTCATCCCCCGCTCACCCCGCTGGGAATCGAGAGAGAAGGAATGTATAATGCTGCAAGATAAATATGTTCCGGTTTCTTCTGCTGCTGGCCGGACTTGCCGGCGCCCTCGACGCCCAATCGAGCTCCCCTGATTCCCAACTTGCCGCCCAACAGGCGCTCGTAAACCAACAAGCCCTTGTAACCAGGTACTGCGCCGGCTGCCATAACGACAAACTCAAATCCGGCGGATTCACCTGGACGAAGGTAGATCTCGCCCACCCGGACCAGACCGCGGCCGAAGCCGAAAAAGCGATCAATATGCTGAAGGTCGGAATGATGCCCCCGCCCGGTCTTCCCCGCCCCGATCCCGCCACCCTCAGGAGCTTCGCCGATTCAATCGCCGCCCGCATCGATCAGGCCGCCCTCGCCCGCCTCAATCCCGGCGCCCCGCCCCTGCATCGCCTGAATCGCACCGAATATCACAACGCCGTCCGCGATATGCTCGGCCTCGATGTCGACGTCGCCGCGCTCCTTCCCGCCGACGACATGTCGCGCGGCTTCGACAACATGGCCGACGTCCTCACAATTTCTCCCGCGCTCATGGAAGGCTATATCCGCGCCGCCGGAAAAATCAGCCGCCTCGCCGTGGGCGATTCTCGCGCCACTCCGGTCACCCAGACCTTTCAGGTGCTCAAAATCGTAAACCAAATGCGCCACGTCGAAGGCGCTCCCTACGGCACTCGCGGCGGAATTTCGGTAATCTACAACTTCCCCGCCGACGGCGAGTACGTTTTCAAGACGCTCTTCTATCACGACATCGACGGACCCTTCTGGGGAAAGAATCAGGGGAAAGGCCAGCAGATCGAAATCTCCATCAATGGCGAGCGTGTCGCGCTCATGACGCTCGATCCGAACATGATGCCCACTGACACGCGTCAGACCGAGCCGGTCAAAGTAAAGGCCGGTCCCCAGCGAGTCTCGGCCGCTTTCCTGACGAAGTCCGACGGCCCCGTGGAAGACTTCCCCTCGCCGGTCGAAAATGTCCTGATCGACACCACCCACGCCGATCTCCCCGGCCTCACCTCTCTCCCCCATCTGCGCGAGTTGACCATCATCGGACCCTCGAAAGTCACCGGCGTTTCGGAAACTCCCAGCCGCCGGGCCATTCTCGCCTGCACGCCGGCGAATGCCGCGGACGAAATTCCTTGCGCGAAAAAGATCATTGCCAGGCTCGCCCGTATTGCCTATCGCCGCCCCGCAAGCGATAACGATCTCGAAGATCTCCTCAGTTTCTACCAGAAAGGCCGCAACGCCGGAGGAAATTTCGATTCGGGCATCCAGACCGTCGTCCAGACCATCCTCTCCGACCCCGAATTCGTCTTCCGCTTCGAGCGCACCCCGGCGAATACGCCCGGCGGCTCGAACTTCCGTATCACTGACCTGGAACTTGCCTCGCGCCTGTCGTTCTTTCTCTGGAGCAGCGTCCCGGACGACACGCTCATCAATCTCGCCAGTCAAAACAAACTTCACGAACCGGCGGTCCTCGAACGCGAGGTCCACCGGATGCTCAAGGATTGGAAATCCGAATCGCTCGCCAAGGTATTCGCATCCGAGTGGCTCCATCTTCAGAACCTCGCCGACGTCCAGCCCGATGCTTTCCTCTTCCCGAACTTCGAAAAAAACCTCGCCACCTCCATGCGCCGGGAGACCGAGACGTTCTTCGACAGCATTGTGCGCGAGGACCGCAGTATTCTCGACCTGCTCAACGCCAACTACACCTACGTCGATGAAGTTCTGGCCAAACACTACGGCATCCCGAACATCGCCGGCTCCCGCTTCCGCCGCGTCACCCTGACGGACGAAAACCGTTTCGGCCTTCTTGGCCACGCGAGCATTCTTACGCTGACCTCCATTTCCAACCGCACCTCGCCCGTGCAGCGCGGAAAATACGTGATGCAGGTGCTGCTCGGCACGCCGCCTCCGCCGCCTCCCGTCACTCCGCCTCCGCTCAAGGAAAACGACGAAACTTCGAAGCCTCAGACCATCCGCGAAAAAATGGAGATGCATCGCAACAACGAGCCCTGCCACTCCTGCCACCAGTTAATGGACCCGATCGGCCTCGCGCTCGAAAATTTCGACGGCGTCGGACAGTGGCGCGCTCAGGATAGCGGAGCCGCGGTCGATGCGAAGGGAAAAATGTTCGACGGCACTCCGCTCGACGGCCCCGTGAGCCTGCGCAAAGCGCTCATGAATCACGCCGACGTCTTCACCGGAACATTTATAGAAAATCTCCTGGCCTACGGCCTCGGACGCGTCGTCGATTATCGCGAGATGCCCATCGTCCGCTCCATCCAGCACGATGCCGCCCGCGACAACAACAGATTTTCGTCCATCGTTCTGGCCATCGTAAGGAGTCCCGCCTTCCAGATGCGCCGCGCCGAGTCCGGAGGCACCAACTGATGCCCTTCCCGCTCCGCTTCTTCCCGGCGCTTCAACCGTCCTCGATTCCCGCTGCCGCCGAGCGAGCCCTGGCGGCCCGCTGTTCGGTCAAACTCCCATCGCCCGGAAAGAATTCATCCCCATGTTCCTGACCAAAAAACATCTCTCCCGCCGCACGATGCTCCGCGGCCTGGGCGTCGGCATGGCGCTCCCCTTGCTCGATTCAATGGTCCCCGCGCAAACCCCGCTCGCGAAGACCGCCGCCCGGCCTCTTTCCCGCCTCTGCTGCATCGAAATGGTGCACGGCTCGGCTGGATCCACCGTCGAAGGATCCAACAAGCACTACTGGTCTCCCGAAAAATCCGGACGCGACTTCGAATGGACCCAGATCCTCGAACCGCTCAAAGACTATCGCGATTACATCACCATCATCAGCGACACGGATCTGCTCCCCGCCGGAGCTTTTCACGAAAATGAAGAGGGCGGCGACCATTTCCGCTCCGCCTCTTCTTATCTGACCGCCGCGCACCCCAAGATGACCGAAGGAGCCGACATCTATTGCGGCACCTCGATCGATCAGATCTACGCGCAGCAGTTCGGCCAGGATACGCCGCTCCCCTCGATCCAGCTCTGCATCGAAAGCCAGTATGCCTCCGGCTCCTGCGACTACGGCTATGCCTGCGTGTACTCGGACACGATCGTATGGTCCTCGCCGACGCAGCCGCTTCCCATGACCATCGATCCCCGCATGGCCTTCGAATCCCTCTTCGGCGACGGAGCCACCGCCGAAGAGCGCGCCGCCCGCCAGCGCATGAACGGAAGCATTCTCGATCGCATCACCCACCGCGTTGCCGCTCTTCAAAAAGACCTCGGTCCCAGGGATCGGAGCCGGCTCAAAGACTATCTCGATGATGTCCGTGAAATTGAGCGCCGCATCCAGAAGATCGAAGAACATAACACCAGCGGCGTCGCCCGGGCCCTTCCCGCCGCCCCCATCGGCGTGCCCGATTCGTTCGAAGAGCACGTGAAGTTGATGTTCGACCTCCAGGCGCTCGCTTTCGAGACCAATACGACGCGCGTTTCCGCATTCAAGATGTCGCGCGACGTCTGCCAGCGCGTCTACCCGGAAAGCGGCGTGAAGACTCCGTTCCATTCCTGCTCCCATCACAATGAAATCCCGGCGCGCATCGCCGAGTTCGCGAAACTGAACCGCTATCACGTCAGCCTGATTCCCTATTTCCTCGAAAAACTCAAGAACACGCCGGATGGCGACGGCAACCTGCTCGATCATTCCCTGATCATGTATGGGAGCCCGCTCGGCGATTCGAACGCGCACAATCACATCCGCGTCCCCATGTTCCTCGCCGGTCACGCCGGAGGCGGAGTCAAAGGCGGGCAGCACATCCGCTGCAACCCCGGAACGCCGATGGCCAATGTCCTGCTGACCGTGATGCGCAAAGTCGGCGTCAACTTGGAAAAAATCGGCGACTCCACCGGAGACATCGCGGTTTGATGAACCACGTGAATCATCACGGCTTGAATGGCGGACCTCGCCGCCGCCGCGGAGCGGAGATGCCTCCGCGGACCGTCAAACGCGCCAACCACCTCAGGAGACTCAAGATGAAATCCGTCGGACTGCTTTTCGGACTTTCACTTCTCGCGCCCGCCGCCGATACCCGCATCGCCGACGCGGCCCAGCAAAGCGACCTCGCCGCCGTCCGCAATCTCCTCAAGCAGAAGGCCGACGTCAACGGCGCGCAGGGCGACGGTCTCACCGCCCTGCACTGGGCCGCCCAAAAAGACGATGTGGAGATGGCGAAAGCGCTCCTCGCCGCGGGGGCGAAGCTTGACGCAACCACGCGCCTTGGCGCGGCGACGCCTCTGTTTGTGGCCGCGCGCGAAAGCAGCGCCCGCGTCATCGATCTCCTTCTCCGTTCCGGAGCCGACCCCAACGCGCCCGACGAGCACGGCACAACGCCGCTGATGATGGCCGCGGCCGCCGGCAATCCGGAAGCCGTGGAAATCCTCATCGAACACGGCGCCAGCGTCAACGCCCGCGAAGGCGCTCACGGCCAGACCGCTCTGATGTTCGCCGCTTCCCTCGGACGAGCCGGCGCCATCCGCGTCCTTACCGCTCATGGAGCCGATCCTAAAATCACCACCAAGGCCGGCAAAGCTCCGCACATTCCAAGCCTCTTCGAACAAAACCAGCAGCGCCCCACCGCGCAGCCTGCCTCTGCGCCTCCGCCCGATAAGGCCGCGCTCGACGCGCTCGCAGCCGGAATGGGATTCAAATCCGCCGAATATCGCGCTGGCGGTCCCGAAATCGCCCAACTCCGGGCGGCTGTTCAGAAACTGACGGCCAAAGTTGACGATCTCGAAAAGAAGCTTCCCGGCGCGCCCAAAGCCGAAGACGACAGCATGTTCCGCCCGCCGCGCGAGCGCGGAGCCACCGAGGTCGGCGGCATGACCGCCCTTCTTTTTGCCGCTCGCGACGGCCACCTCGAAGCCGCGCGGGCCCTCATCGAAGCCGGAGCCGACGTGAATCAGCCAAGCGCCGGCGACGGATCAACCCCGATCGTCATGGCAACTGCAAACGGCCACTTCGATCTCGCAAAGTTCTTCCTTGACTACGGAGCCGATCCCAACCTCGCCAACAATATCGGGCTCACGCCCCTTTACGCCGCCATCGATCTTCAATGGGCCGCCAAAGGCTGGTTTCCCAGCCCGATTCTCGGACAGGAAAAGACCGGTTATCTGCAATTGATGTCGGATCTGCTCGGCGCCGGCGCGAATCCCAACGCCCGTATCGTCAGGAAGCCCTGGTTCCGCGCCTCGGGAGATCACTCCTGGATCGATACCGCCGGCTCAACGGCTTTCCTGCGGGCTGCGCAATCGCTCGACGTCACCGCCATGCGTCTTCTGCTTGCCCATGGAGCCGATCCGGACATTCCAACCGCGGGCGGCGATACCGCTCTCATGGTCGCCTGCGGAATGGGTTGGGGCTATCACTACAGCGTCAACTCCCCCGACTATACCTGGATGGAGGCCGTGAAATTCGTGATGCAACTCGGAGCCGACGTCAATGCCGCCGATTCGCGCGGCTACACTCCGCTCCACGCCGCCGCATACATCGGCAACAACGAATTGATTAACTACCTGGTCGACCACGGCGCTGACGTCAAGGCCGTCGCCAAGGATAAAAACACCGTGGCCGACATGGCCAACGGCCCCACGCGCTTCGGCATCCCGCACCCGGATACGGTCGCGCTCCTTGAGAAACTCGGATCCGCGAACTCGCACAACTGCCGCTCCGATCAGTGCCTCGTGAATCCGCGCGAAGAGAAAAAACCAACCAACGAGCAAAGATGAAATCCTCCGTTCTGCTTCTCTGCGCATCTCTCGCATTCGCGCAGACGCCCGCCGGGATGCGAGAAATCGGCGAGAAGGCGTACATCTACGCCTACCCGATGGTCCTGATGGAGTACACCCGCCGCGCCGCCCCCGCGGGCGCGAATCAGTTCGCGCACGCCCCCGCATTCCCCGCCGCCGATTTCCGCCAGGTCATCCGCCCCAACGCCGACACACTTTATTCTTCGGCGTGGCTCGATCTTTCGAAGGAGCCCCTGATCCTCCACGTCCCTGATACGCATGACCGCTACTACCTCATGCAGTTCATGGACGCCTGGACCGAGACCTTCTCAGTTCCCGGCAAGCGCACGACGGGAACCGGAGAGAACATCTTCGCTATCGTGGGCCCGGGATGGAAGGGCACGCTCCCGCAGCGGGCGCATCGGATTGACTCGCCGACAAATATGGTCTGGCTTCTCGGGCGAACGCAAACCAACGGACCCGCCGATTATGACTTCGTCCACGCGATCCAGCGCGGCTATACGCTGATGCCGTTGAGTCTTTATCCGGATGGAGCCAGGCCGCAGGCTGCGGCGCTGGCCGGCCGCGGGCGCGGCGGGATGACGCCGCCAATGCTGGTCTCAAAATTGACTATTTTTGACTTTTTTTCGACTTTTTTGCAGCTTTTGACAGCAAATCCGCCACATAACGGCGATGAAGCCATGATGGCTGAGTTGGCGCGGGCCGGAATCGTCCCCGGCAAGCCCTTCGCCATGCCTTCGCCCGAATTTGAAGCAGGAGCCCAAGCCGCGGCCAGGCGCCTTGACGCTCTCGAAGACGCAACCGGAAAGCCCGGGAAAACAGGATGGGCAGGGGGCGGAATGCACGTGGGCCGCTACGGAACCGATTATTTTCAACGAGCTGCCGTTGCCCGCATCGGCCTTGGCGCGAACCCTCCCGAGGACGCGGTGTATATGCACTGTAGAGTTGATAGCGAGTCGCGTGAACTCAACGGCTCGCACAACTATAAGATCCACTTCGATAAAACTCCGCCCGTGCGGGCATTCTGGTCGCTCACGATGTACAGCGCCGACGGGTATTTCATCGCGAACCCGTTGAATCGATTTGCCATCGGAGATCGGGATAAATTGCAGTTCAATCCGGATGGTTCACTCGATATCTACATCCAGCACGCTTCGCCAGGTCCAGCAAAAGAATCGAACTGGCTGCCTTCCGGCACCGATCGATTCAATCTCAGTCTACGGATGTATTGGCCGGCCGCCGAATTCACTCCCCCGGCCGTAGAACGATCATCTCCGTAGTGATGTCGGTATTGACATCGATTGTATTGCGCAGCTTAAGCGCCGCCGCATCATAAACCTCGATCTGGTAGCCGGCGGCGTAGATGTAGAGACTTTTTCCATCGCTCGATACGGCGAAACTGTAGCGGGCGCGGCCGTCGAATTCGGCTTTGCGCACGAGTTTGTTCGTTCCGAGATCGAAAACCCAAAATTCGCTGCGCTTGTTTCCGCCGGCGCCGCTGGTGGTTACCGTGTATCCGGTTTTTCCATCCGGCGTGACGTGCAGGCCCAGCATTCCGCCGCTCATCGGACCCATGGGATTGAACTGGAATTTGCGGGTGTCGAGATCGAAGCGGCCGATTCCGAAAACCTGGCGATGAACGATCGGATCGATCGCGGTGAACATTCCGACCAGCTCACCGGGTTTCTGGAGCGTATCGATCTGCTGGCCCATGCCGACGCTGCCCAGTCCGGACTCGGGCTCGGAGAGATCGAGCTTCTCGACGAGCTTGAACGTCGCGGTATCGAAGACCATAATGCCCTGACGCATCAGGTACAGATATTTCCCGTCGGAGGAGAGGTGCATGTTCGCGTTGGCGCGGCCCATGCGCTGCGACTGCAATTCATCCTTGGGGAAATCGGCTGTGCGAACGATTTTTTTCTGAGCCAGATCGACGACGGCGAACTTCAACGGAGCGATCTCGAAGCGGTCGATCTTTTTTTCCACGACTTCGGTGATCAGATAGAGCAATTTGCCGGAAGGATCCGGAGCCCACGAGTTGAAGCGGACGGATTTGTTGCCCTCGTCGAGAAGGAAGGAATTGGTAACCTTGCGCGAGGCAGCATCGATCACTTCGATGCCGTTGTGATCGACGGTCCAGACGTAAATGGTCTTGTGATCGCGCGAGAGCTGGACGCCGTGAGGCGTACCGGTGGCGAGGTGGATCCTGTCGACCACTTTTTGCGAAGCTTCGTCGACGACGAGCATCTCCTTCTGCCATGCGCCGAGGAAAAGAGTCCCCTGTGCAAAAGCAGCGCCGGCAAATGCGACCGCGGCCAGACACTTCACTGCGCCACCTCCGGCTGATCCCAACGAACGTATAGCGGCACGGCGACCACCAGATAAGATTTCGCTGTCATTCCCTTGTATTTCGCCACGATCCAGACGTCTCCATAGTTGTTGCGGCTGAAACGCCGCTTTGGATTCGGGCCTTCGACATTCGGCGTAAACAACCCGGCAGAGTTCAGCGTGCCGACGAACTCCTTGTCATCATCGCCGTACACGGAATAGAATTCTTCGACCGACCATTCGGCATCGACGGGGCCGAGTTCAACGTCGTGATCGTAGGCGATGGCTTCAAACTGCTGGAAGCCTTTCGGGTAGCCGATTCCACCGAGCCTTGCGAGCGCAGTACCGGGAGACACCTTGATGTGATCGATCTCCTTATAAACGGCAATGGCGTTCGGCGCGACGGCACGGCGGACCGAAACATCGCGCTTGCCGGCGATTGCATTGGGATCCACATCAAGCTCGACGGTTGCCTGCTGCGCGTCCTGGCCGACGATCCGCTTGACCGTGACGCCCGATCCGAAGTCGATATCGGCGGCGTTGAGGTTGGAAAAGTTGTCGCCGAAGATCCGGACGCGCTGCGCGGCCGATCCGGCTTTGAGCATAGAAACGTCGACGCCAGTCACGCTCGGCGCATCCGATGCGCGGCGCATTTTCACATCGATGCCGAATTCGTCGTAGGCGCCCCAGAACCAGCGGCCGTCCATTTGGGACTGATCGGGCGAGACCCACATCACTTCGCGCCAGTCCGGCGTTCTCCCGCGCCACGAATAGCCGGTGTAGACGACGGATTTGCCCGACCTGGTCACGGTGGAACCGTCCTTCACATAGGTCAACTTAACGTTGGCGGAAAATTCATCTTCGGACGCTCCGGGTTCGATCTGCATTTCTCCGACGATTTTTCCGCGGCCGGACTGATAGCCCTCAATCAGCCAGCGGCCGGCGAGCTTGGGCGCCCGCATTCTCGCGCGCCACGCGGCCCACTCAGGTGAAGACAATCCGAAGTCCTTGGCGAGGTATTCGACAGCCTGATCGACAGCGGGCTTCGAGCCTTCGATCTGCCGGCCCTCGCGGCCAGCCGATCCGCGGAAGGACTGCTCGGCCACGGTAAAGTATCCGCGATGCATGGTGACGAGCAAGTCCCACTCTTCTTTGGAACGGCGCCACGACCGCGCCCGGCCGATGGGATGACAAGAGGCGCAGGCCTGGCGGACAGCGTCGTTTGGAAGGGATTCGTCGATGGCGCGGCGTTCTGGAATGTACATCACGGGCCTGGCTTCTTCGGGCGCAAGTCCGTGCGTCGTGGAAAGACTTTTTACGATGGCGCGCGCTTCATCAGGCTTCAGCGTGAGGCCGTTGAGACGCACCATACGCTTGATGACTTCTTCCCAGCCTTCGGGAGTGGTGCGTTCCCACGAGATTCGCGTCAGGTTGCCTTGATCATCCCGGCGATGGCACGCGCCGCATTTGGCGATGACGAGAGGATCGGTTACGGGAATTCCCGGTTCTGTTTTTTGCGCGAGAAGAGGAACGCCGAGCAGGAGTGTAAGTTTAAACCAAGTCATAGTATTCGCGGTGATCGATTGGAACATCCACCAGAAAAGGAATTCGCCGCGAGAGGGCGCGTTCAACCGCGTCGCGCGCGCCGGCGATATCGGCGGCACGGTGCGACGCGATACCGAATGCCGCTGCCGCGGCGGCGAAATCAGGAGGGCAGAAATCGACGCCGTAGGGCTCGATTCCCTTGCGGGATTCGCTGACCCGGATGAGGCTGAGGCTGCGGTCCGTGAAGACGACGATTATGACGGGAAGGCCGAGTTCGCGGATCAGCACGAGATCGTGGAGCATCATGAGCATTCCGCCGTCGCCGACGACGGCCATGACATTTCCCGACGGATGCGCGAGTTGCGCGGCGATGGCGGCGGGGACTCCAAAGCCCATTCCGGATAAACCATTCGACATAAAAAATGTTCCGGGCTCATAGGAGCGCCAGAACTGGCCCATCGCGAGTTTGTGGGAGCCGACGTCGCAGGTAACGATTCCGCCGCGGGGAAAGACGGCGCGGAGCTCCTCGATCATGCGCAGCGGAGAGAGGCCGCCGGCGGGCTTGCGTACGATCGCCGCGCGGCGCCCGGCGAGGAGATCGGCCGGCCAAGGCTTCGGCGCTACTTCCAGTTGAGAGATGAGGGCGGTTATCTCGCCGATGGATTCCGCGGGTTTGTAGCCGCCTTCGGCCATCGATGCGGAATCGATGGAGACGATGTTGGTCTTGGCGAACCAGGTTTTATCGCACTCGACAGGATCGAATCCAATGGCGAGGACGAGGTCGGCCGCTGCGATCGTTTCGAGGATATCGCGGTCAATGGTCATTCCCGAGGCAACGCCGAGGAAGAGCGGATGGTCTTCAGGGACGATGCCTTTCACCTTCGGCGTGACGAGGAATGGGGCTTGCAGGCGATCGATCAGAGAGCGGATCGCGGGGGCGCTGGCCGGGGTTGCGCCGAGTCCGATGAGAATCAGCGGGCGTTGAGCGTGGTCGAGGGCTGCGGAAACCGGGGCGATGGGCGCGATCGGGGGATTGCGGGCGGAGCAGGGGGCCGGACTCCCCGCGGGTTGGGTGGCGGCGTCGCTTTCGAGGGTGATGTGGACAGGGCCGGGGCGCGGCTCGGCGGCGAGGTCGAGGGCGGGGCCGATTTGATCGAAGGGGAGAGATGCCTTGGTGATCGGCGAAAAGAGGCCCTTAAGATCGAGCCGCTGATGGGTCATCGTGGCGAAGGACGTTTTGGGGATTTGCGCGGTGACGGCGAGGAGCGGGGCACGGTCCAGATATGCGTTGGCGATTCCGGTGGCGAGATTTGTGGCGCCGGGGCCGAGCGTGGCGCAGCAGACTCCGGGGATGCCGGTGATCTGGCCGAGGACTTGCGCGATCCAGGCAGCGCTCGCTTCGTGGCCGGTTAGAAGAAAACGGATGCCGGCGCGGCGGCAGGCGTCAATGAAGGCGACGATTTCCCCGCCGGGCAACCCGAAGAGATATTCGACGCCGCGATCCCTGAGGATCCTGGCGATCGCTTCGGCGTTGGTGGGCATTTATTGATTCTACTTAGGAACAAGGCGCCTGGCCGCGCGGTTCCGTGCGAGGTTAAAAGGGACACAGGGGGTTGGGATATGAGGGATGGGCCGCTCACTTAGGCGGCGGTCCAAGGGCTAGGGGGCGAAGGGAGTGGGCAGCGTTATTGTTTGGAGCGGCGGCGCATGCCGGCGCGAGCTTCGGCGTCCATTTCCCGCTCGCGTTCGGATTCGCGTTTGTCGTGAAGCTTTTTGCCCTTGCCGACGGCGATTTCGACTTTCACGCGGCCGTCTTTAAGGTAGAGCCTGGTGGGAACCAAAGTGAGTCCCTTTTCGCGGGTGGTGGCGAGGAGTTTTGAAATCTCCTGGCGATGGAGAAGAAGCTTACGCTTACGCGTAGGCTCGTGATTCATGATGTTGCCGTGAGAATACTGGCCGATGTGGGCGTTGACGAGCCACGCTTCATTGCCGGAGACCTCGGCGAAGGCGTCCTTGAGTTGGATTTTGCCGTCGCGGGCGGATTTGACCTCAGTTCCGGTGAGGACCAGGCCGGCTTCGAGGCGGTCGGACAGGAAATAATGATGGCCCGCGGCGCGATTATCGCTGAGGATCTTGATCTTGGAATCGGGCATTATTCAATGTGCAAACTTTCCCTTGCACGGGGGCAACCGTAACGGCGTCAATGTCTTCGAGGGGCTCAGCCCAAGTTTAGCACGTGCATTTTTGAATGAGTCGTAAATCAATGAATCGTAGACGCTTACGGGTTTTGGCCGCTTTGTGCGCGATGGTTCTGCTGTTCGCGGCGGCGCTTCAGGCGAAGAGTAAAGCCGACAAGCTTTTCCAGCAGGGCCAGCAGGCGGAGGCTCACCAGGACTGGGACACGGCGCTGGAGTTTTACCTTCAGGCGCTGGACATCAAGCCAAACGATACGGAGTATACGATCGCGATGCGGCGGGCGCGGCTGCAAGCGGGAGCGAGGCATGTGTCGCAGGCGCAGAAGCTGCGGTCGGAAGGGAAGCTCGAAGAGGCGCTGGCGGAATTTCAGAAGGCGCTGATCACGGACCCTTCCTCGTCGATTGCGATTCAGGAAATCAAGCGCACGCAGCAGATGATCGATCAGGACAAGAAGACGCCGGCGAAGCCGGAGGAGCGGGGCCTGACTCCGGCGGACCGGATCCGGCGCGAGACGGAGGAGCGGATTGCGTCGATTCAGGCGCCTCCGGAGTTGAAGCCGGTGCTGCGAACGATCGGACCGCTGAAGATCAACAATCAGCCTCCGAAGGTGCTTTTCGAAACGGTGGGGAAGCTGGCGGGGGTGAACGTTCTGTTCGATGCGCAGTATACGCCGCCATCGCGCGGATTCAACGTGGAGCTGGGGGCGACAACGCCGGAAAATGCGTTCGACTATCTGGCGGTGATGACGCACACGTTCTGGAAACCGGTGGCGCAGAACGCGATTTTCGTGACCGAAGATAATCCGACGAAACATCGGGACTACGACGACGAGGTGGTGAAGACGTTCTACATCACGAACGCGACGTCGGTGCAGGAATTCCAGGAAATCGCGACGGCGATCCGGACGGTGGCCGATATCCGGCGGGTGTTCACATACAACGCGCAGAAGGCGCTGATCGTTCGAGCGCCGGTGGATGCGATGGAGCTTGCCGAGAAACTAGTCCGCGATCTCGACAAGCCGAAGTCGGAAGTAGTGATCGACGTGATTGTGATGCAAGCGAACAGTTCGCGGACGCGCGATCTGGCGGCAAGCATCGTCAATTCGTCGGGGACCGCGGGCCTGAATATACCGTTTGTATTTACACCGCGCAATCCGCAGCTTTTCGGGACGACGGGTACGGGCGGAACTTCAGGAGCGAGTGGAGCGACCGGGGCGACAGGAGGCGGGGTTACGGCGACCAATCAGTTCGTGTCGTTGGCGCAGCTCGGCCACATTTCGACCAACGATTTTTCCACGTCGCTGCCGGGCGCGCTATTGAACCTGATGATGATGGACAGCAAGAACAAGATTCTGAACTCGCCGACGCTGCGCATGTCGGACGGGATGAAGGCGGAACTGAAAGTGGGGCAGCGGATTCCGTACGCGACGGGAAGTTTTCAGCCGGGCGTGGGTACGGTCGGCGTGAGTCCGCTGGTCTCGACACAGTTCAACTTTATCGACACGGGGGTAAACATTTCGATCACGCCGCAGGTGCATTCAAACTCGGAAGTGACGCTGCACGTCGAGGTGGACATATCGAGCGTCGCGCAATACTTAAACCTGGGAGGGCTACAGCAGCCCGTGATCGGGCAGAACAAGAACACGGCGGACCTGCGAATGCGCGAAGGCGAGGTGAACATTCTGGGGGGCCTTTCGCAACTTCAGGATTCGAAGACGGTGAACGGGATCCCGGGGCTGGTGGATATGCCGATCCTGGGGAGCACGTTTTTCGGAAGCAACCATACGGACAAGGAACGCGGGGAGTTGATGATCGCGATTATTCCGCACATCGTGCGGACGCCCGATTATACGGCGGAGAATCTTCGCGGAATTGGGGCGGGCAACGATCAGTACGTGAAACTTTCGCACGCTCCGCGGGCAGACACGGGAGCTCCGCCCGCGGCAACGGAAGCTCCGAAACCCGCGGGGCCTGAAGCTCCTCCGGCGGTTCCGGGGCCATCGACGCCAGGGGAAGTGAGGATTGGATTCTCACCTCTGTCGATTCAGACACCAGTGAGCTATCCGCTGACGGTAACGATCACCGCGAATGGAGCAAGCGATCTGTTCTCGGCCGCTCCGCTGAAGATCAAGTTCGACCAGACCAAGCTTCGACTCAACGACGTGTCGGCGGGTGAGATATTCACGCGGGACGGAGGCCGCGCCAATGTGGTGAAGGACATCCGGAACGATACGGGCGAAGCGACGGTGACGGTGACTCGATTGCCGGGATCGCCTGGCGTTTCGGGATCGGGGGCAGTGGCGGTGCTGAATTTTGTTGCGACGGGGAAGGGCGAGAGCACGATTTCGGTGGTGGATACGACGCTAAAGAATTCGCAAGGGCAGACGGTTCGAGCGAGCTCGGCGTCGATTCCGGTGACGGTACAGTAAGAGTATGAGAAAGCGGAGCGAGCGCGGGCTAACTCTGGTTGAGTTGATCGTTGCGTTCACGATCATGGCGCTGCTCACGTCGATGTCGGTGCCGCTGGTCCGGTATCGCGTCCGGCGGGACCGCGAGCGCGAACTTCAGTACGCCCTTCGAACGATTCGCAAGGCGATCGACGATTACAAAGACGCCGCGATCGGCGGAAAAATCGAGACGAAGCTGGGCTCGGAAGGATATCCGGAATCGCTCGAGCAACTGGTGGAAGGTGTGAAGCTGTTGCAATCGGCCGAGGGGAAGAAGGTCAAGTTCCTGAGGAAAATTCCGCTCGATCCGATGACAAACAGCCGCGATTGGGGAAAGCGCAGCACGCAGGATGATCCTAAGTCGCAGAGCTGGGGCGGTCAAAATGTATTCGACGTATATACAAAGAGCACGGAGCGGGCGCGCGATGGAACTTCCTATTCTGACTGGTGATTCGCGCGCGAGCACGCGGCAAAGAGGCTACACGCTGATCGAACTGATGATCGTGATGGCGATCATCTCAGTGTTGGTTTCGATCGCGGTTCCGCTGTATACGAAGGCGCTGACGCGGACGAAAGAAAGTCTGCTGAAGAACAACCTGTTCACGCTGCGGACGGTGATCGATGAATACACGTTCGATAAGAAGAAAGCTCCGCAATCGCTGCAGGACCTGGTGAGCGAGGGCTACTTGCGGGCAATTCCGGTCGATCCGATTACGGGAAGCGATCAGACGTGGCGGGTGGTGATGGAAGACGCCCTGAGCGCGGTGGATCAAACGGAACCGGGAGTTTGGGACGTGCACAGCGGATCCGACCAGAAGAGTCTTGAAGGAACTCCGTACGCCGAATGGTGATGGAGTATCGCGGACAGTTGCGAGCAGATGATAGACTGGGTTTCTGAGCGCTCTGCCCCAGATCCCCGGTCGTCTAATGGTAGGACAGCGGCCTTTGGAGCCGTGAATCGTGGTTCGAATCCATGCCGGGGAGCCAACCTTTAGATTCAATAATATAGGGAGCTAGTAAGCCGATTTTGTACGGATTTTGTACACGGACGCTATCTTGGACCCGCAGAAGTTCTTGAATCTCCATGGCAGAAGCGATGAGCATGGATTCGGTACATGTAAATCCATGCTCAGCAGGGCTAACACTCACAGCCTTAGTGCATTGATCAAAGCGGCCAGCGCTGCCGGCTGCTGTCGTCGGCTCGGGTAATAAAGGAAGAAACCGGGAAACGGCTGGCACCAATCCTCTAGAACACGGATAAGCTCCCCGCTTTGGAGCTGCGGTTCCACACGCTCATCTGACACGAAGGCAAGGCCGACGCCATCAATCGCGGCACGAACCATAATCTCCACGTCGTCAACGACGAGAGGCCCGTTCACCGCTACGGACAGGGATTTTTTACCCTTCTCAAACTCCCATCGGTAGACGCCCGCGGACCCGTGCCTGAAGTTGATGCAACGATGTTTGAGCAGATCGTGCGGCGTTTTCGGCTTCGGGTGCGACTTGAAATACGAAGGTGAGCCCACGATGGCCGCCCGATGGTCCTTCGACACCCGGACCGCGATCATGTCCTTCTGAATGTATTCGCCAAAGTGGATGCCTGCGTCGAAACCCCCAGCAACGATGTCCATGCGGCTGTCGTCGGCCGTGACCTCAAGAACCACGTCCGGATAACCCCGCGTAAACTTCGCCAGTTTCGGCCCGACCACCGTGGTTCCGGCAAGGCGCGGCACGAGGAGCCGCACGCGGCCTGCGGGTTTGTCACGTAAGCCTGAGAGCTGGTCCAGGGCATCCCGCACATCGGTAAGAGCCGGACGCAACCGCGCGAGCAATTGCTCGCCTGCCTCGGTCGGCGCGACGCTGCGTGTCGTGCGGGACAGCAGACGCACCCCTAGATCCTCCTCCAGCCCCCGGATCGCGTGGCTCATGGCGGAGGGAGAAACGCCCAACCGCTTGGCCGCCTTCGTAAAACTGCGCTCCTCGGCTATGGCGAGGAAGGCGGCAAGAATATTGAGATCGCTGCGTACCATTTGTGAATTGTGCTCACAAGCCTTTGTCTTTTATACATACTACTCAAAACCGCTATCCGAGCGTACCTTGGAATTAGAGGACGAGAGAAATAGTTGGCTGAAGCCAATAGCGAAGGAGGCATTATGCAAAAGCGAAAACTCGGAAAAGGCAACCTGGAGGTTTCGGCCATCGGCCTTGGCTGCATGGGAATGAGCTGGTCGTATGGCCCGCCGAAAGAGAAGCAAGAGATGATCGCTCTCCTCCGCGCCGCCGTGGAGCGTGGCATCACGTTTTTTGACACTGCGGAAGTCTATGGGCCGCTCACGAACGAAGAACTCGTGGGTGAAGCGTTCGCGCCGTTTCGCGGGAAAGTCGTGATTGCCACCAAATTCGGGTGGGAGGCAAATCCGGGTGATGGCAGCAGGTGGAGCGCGTTAAACAGCCGCCCGGAACACATCAAACAGGTTGCCGAGGCTTCGCTCCGCCGTCTGAGGGTCGATGCGATTGACCTGTTCTACCAGCACCGTGTCGACCTAAACGTGCCCATCGAAGATGTGGCCGGAGCGGTGAAAGAGCTCATTCAGCAAGGCTATCCGGAATTCCACGAGAAGCTGGTGGGCCGCTAGGCAGCATCAATAGCCCAAGACTTTTGAAAGGAGTTCGACATGGACATCAAACGAAACGGATCACGCCCCTCTCAAAAGGGACCGGAGGAATATTTCACCGGGGCTGTGCGGATCGATCCGATTATCCAGGCGCCAGACCCCTCCCGCGTCACCGCGGGTATCGTCACATTCGAACCGGGCGCGCGTTCGGCCTGGCACACGCATCCGCTGGGACAAACCCTTGTCGTTACATCCGGCTTCGGCTGGACCCAATGCGAGGGCGAGCCGATTGTAGAAATCCGGGCGGGCGACGTCATCTGGTGCCCGCCGAACCATAAGCACTGGCACGGCGCGACGCCGAGGACTGGAATGTCACATATTGCGATTACAGAGCAGTTGAACGGCAAGAACGTCGACTGGATGGAAAAGGTGACCGACGAGCAATACCTTGCCGGCCCACAAATCAACACGAAGGAGTAACAGCTATGCCAGACAATGGACGTAAAGCATTTGGCGACATCGCACCCGCGTTGGCGCAATACACGGACGATGTCCTGTTCGGGGATGTCTGGGAGAGACCGGGCCTGAAACCCCGCGACCGAAGCCTCATCACCGTCGCAAGCCTGATTTCGCTGTACCGCACGAACGAGCTGCCGTTCCACCTGAAGAAGGCGCTGGAGAACGGCGTGACGCGCGACGAGATTATCGAAACGATTACCCACCTCGCCTTCTATTCGGGCTGGCCGACCGCGAGCACAGCGTTGTCGATCACACGGAAAGTTTTCGAAGAAGCTGGAAAGTAAGGCGAGAGCCATGCAGAAACGAAAACTTGGAAACAGCGGCCTTGAAGTCTCGGCTATCGGCCTCGGTTGCATGGGCCTGAACTATCATCGCGGCGCCGCTCCGGATCGGAACGAGATGATCGCTCTGGTCCGCGCCGCCGTCGGGCGCGGCATTACTTTCTTCGACACCGCCGAGGTCTACGGACCTTTCACGAACGAGGAACTGGTCGGCGAAGCGCTCGCGCCTTTCAAGAAAAGCGTCGTTATCGCGACGAAATTCGGCTTCGATCTCGGCCCCGGCGGTACGGGTGCGCCCAATAGCCGGCCCGAACGTATCCGCCAGGTCGCCGAGGAGTCGCTGAAGCGGTTGCGGGTGGATACGATCGACCTCTTCTATCAGCACCGCGTCGATCCCAACGTGCCGATCGAGGACGTTGCCGGCGCCGTAAAGGACCTGATTGCCCAAGGCAAGGTCAGAAATTTCGGATTAAGCGAGGCAGGCGCTTCCACCATCCGCCGCGCGCACGCCGTCCAGCCTGTCACCGCCGTCCAAAGCGAGTATTCACTTTGGTGGCGCGAGCCCGAAGCGGAAGTGCTGCCCGCATGCGAGGAACTGGGGATCGGCTTCGTCCCTTTCAGTCCTTTGGGCCGGGGATTTCTCGCCGGGAAGATGGATGAAACCACCACCTTCGGCGGCAACGACAATCGCGCCACCTTGCCGCGGTTCACGCCGGAGGCGCTCAAGGCGAACCAGCCTGTGATCCGCCTGCTCGAAGAGATCGGGCGCAAGAAGTCCGCGACACCCGCTCAAGTAGCCCTCGCCTGGCTGCTGGCGCAGAAGCCATGGATTGTTCCCATTCCGGGAACCACCAAGCTGCACCGTCTCGACGAAAACATGGGCGCGGCCGCAGTCGACCTTTCGCAACAGGATCTTCGGGCCATCGACGAAGCGCTTTCAAAAATCAGCATTCAGGGAGACCGTTACCCCGCGAGCCAGGCAAGCCTGACCGGCCGCTGACCAGCACCAAGGAGTGGGAATATGCCACATGTGATCGTCACGCTCTGGCCCGGAAAATCAGAAGACCAGAAGAAGCGTCTCGCGGAACGGATCGCAAAGGACGTCATGGACGTTCTGAAGTACGGCGAAGAATCCGTCTCAGTGGGCTTCGAGGAAATCAGTTCGAAGGACTGGAAAGACAAGGTCTACCAACCGGATATCAAGGACAACTGGGACAAGCTCTACAAAAGGCCGGGATACGAGATGTGAAACAAGGGTAACAATTAACTTGACTCACCCAGAAAGATGCAATCGTTTACTTCGCAGACGTGAAGGTAGCTACTGAGTTTTTGGCGAAGTTCCGTTTGCCAGATGGTAAGCCTACCTGCCCTAAATGTAGTGGTCAAGAAACATCTTTCCTATCAACCCGTTTGATCTGGAAATGCAAGTCTTGCAAGAAACAATTCTCTGCAAAGTCAGGCACGGTAATGGAAGATTCACCAATTGGCGCAGCTTGCCGGAAAGCGGATCACATTTGCGGATCTAACAGGCAAAGAAACGGACAGTCCCGAGAGTTGGGACCCCGTAACAGGCGCGGGAAGCGCGGGTCCTAACTCTTTGAAGTTTTCCGAATTGAATCTCCCGTACCCTTGGGAGAAGAACGAGGGCGAATAGGTTTGTGCAGGTCCAAATCGGACTTGCGAACGGACAGGATCTTTTTCAGTCCAGCAGTGAAGCGCTCGAACTCGCTTGCTTGGCGGCTGTCGGGTTCAGTCTTTTCACCTCGGCGCATGCAGTCTGCCTAGGGGTAGTTTAACACGCCCCGGAAAGGCACAATGAAACCAAGCGCTATACTAGCGGCCCAAGTCGGACCGTTCAAGTTTGACCACACCAAAGACGAAGTCACGCTGGAACCGGGAACATACCATCTTGCCCACGCAATTACATTTGGAGTTGTGAAGCAAACACGGATCGCGGGTGTATCTTTCATCGGCTCTGGTGGAGGGCCAGCGGAATCAATTCTCATGGCGGCTCCCTCGAAGGAGAACATCGTCTACGGCAATGAGATTATGCCCTAGGTGGTTTGGGCGGAAGCGCTCCATCCTTGATGCTGTTCAAAGTTGCATCCACCAGTGGGCGAAACGCTGGGTCCGAGTAGGGCGCACGAAGGAAGTCCATTGTGAGCAGCGCTGGTCCATCGAATCTCCACTGACATTGCGGCGAAAACTTGCAGTGTGCAAACCCTGTTGCCTGTGTTCCGCGAAATACGATCACGCAGCTACCGTCAAAATTGCAATTTCTGAAAAGCTTTCCATCGAGTGTGACGGTCTCGTTTTTGAAGTCTACTCCGTTCACGATTGCTGGGCCGTGGATCGCCACACCGACTGGGCAGTCTTCAAAATGGTTACCTGCCATGAATAGCCCCGGCAGAGTACATGAGTCCGGTCCCGCGTCTAACAAACGTCCGTCTGGGAGATAGGTACGAACGGAAACATTCAACTCTGCGGGCAGGGCTTCTCCGTGTTTTTTGATCGTCACGAGCACTTCGCCGCTCTCGGAGTTTTTCAGTGTGATCTGGGTGTCTGTCCGATCAACGGTGTATTTGGCCTTGTCTCCTGGATACCCATTGTTGCGGCGGATCGACGCGATCTTTTCACCGTCGCTCGCGTACACATCGCAGTCGATGGCAAGATCGCCGTCTTCGTCGCGCCTTCTCACGGTGAACAATGGCTCACCGTTGTACATGAGTGAGGTTGGGGACATTTACAAATGTTTGTCCGCCGAGTCGGAGCTTGAACTTATCTTCCTTGAGCCACATGCCTCATTGTTTCCGAGGCAGGTGAGCCAAGTCAATTATCACCGAAACAAGCAATCCCGGTGCAGGCTTCATGAACAGGAACGCTTAAAGGAAGAAGGACATGACAGGCAACATCAAGGACAAAGTGATCGTCATCACGGGCGCAAGCAGCGGATTGGGGGAAGCCGCCGCGCGGCAGCTCTCCCGCCTCGGCGGCAAGCTTGTACTGGGAGCGCGGCGTCTCGACCGGCTTGAGGCGCTCGCGAAAGAGTTGCCGCCCGGCAGCGTCTCGGTTGCGAAGGTCGACGTGACCGAGCGGGACCAGGTGAAACGCCTCGTGGATCAAGCCGTCGCGGCGCAATGGCCAGGAGAGCTGTCACTCCCTGTGTAGCCAATGCCAGCCCCTACGGCTCCGCCGGACAGGCCGAGAATGAGAGATTCCGTTAACATCTGGCGAACAATGCGCCATCGTCCAGCCCCGATCGCGACGCGCACAGACATCTCTTTCCTTCGTGCCGCCACCCTGGCGAGCATTAGATTCGCCACGTTTGCACAGGTGATGGCCAGGAGCAGACCGACCGATCCTAACAGTACGAATAAAGACGTCCGAATATCACGAACCATAGAATCGCGGATCGGCTCCACATTCACTTTGTCCAATTCTTGTCGAATTGCGGATTGGCTTGCTCCAACCGATGGGCGATCGCCGCCATCTCTGTTTGCGCTCCATCGATGGAAACACCTGATTTCAGCCGCGCGATGCAATATAGCGATCGAACATAGCTCGTTCTGTCCTGGGATGGCTCCAGCCGCAGCGGCACCCAGAGAGCAGCCTGGCGATTCCGAAGATAGAATCCCTGGGGCATCACTCCGATTATGGTCGCGGGACGACTGCTTACCTGAATGCTCCGACCGATCACGTCATCACGGCCGCCAAACCAAGACTGCCACGATGGATAGCTCAGGACGACGACGGTGGGAGCGTTAGGGGCATCCTCTTCCTTTGTAAACAGGCGGCCACGCCAAGCCGCCACGCCGAGAAGGGGCATGAAGTCAGCCGTGACGGATTGAATGCCAACTTCCTCCACGTGGTCCGCGTCCTTTAAGATGGTCCGCGCGTCCGTGAAGGCGGCGATATCAGCGAAGGCCGCGTTTTCAGCGCGCCAGTTCTGATAATTAAAAGGAGACACAAGTGTGTTCTTCCCCGCGACTCCGCTGTGCGTCCTGTTCCCACAACATGACGAGACGATTCGCATCGGGCCATGGGAGTGGACGGAGAAGCAGGTTATCGACGATCGTGAATATCGCAATCGTGGCGCCGACACCCAACGCGATCGAGGCTATCGCCGTCGCTGCGAATCCCATGTTGCGGCGGAGAGTTCGTAGGCTGACAATCAGATCCCTTCTTGCGTCCTCCAATAAGCGCACGCTCACTGGTAACATCGTTTCCCTCTCTTCTTTCGCATCTCGCCGGAACTCTTGGTCAAGTCGGCCTACTTTAGCTGCAAATAAACTTCCGGCGGCAGGTCGGTATTTACTTCGACGCCTGGGAGCGCCTTACTTAGCGAATCTTTAGATAATCCGGAATCCCGAATATATATGCGCTTTAGATTGCGCAGTTCTCGTATCCGGCCGGGTATTTTTGAGAGGCGATTATTATAAAGATCCAGGCTTTCGAGCGCTTGTAGATCGGCGATTGTCGCCGGCAACGATACGAGTTCATTTGAACTGAGGCCTAACCGTTTGCACGTTTTCAGTTTTCCAATATTTGCAGGAACCACACGCATTTGATTGTCGTCAAGACCTACGCCTTCCAGACGCGGAAGCGTTGCGAGCACCTCGATGACATGCTCGAAGTCAAGACGGGAGTTCCCGCCAACGAATATAGCCTTTAGAGTTTTCAGTTTGGCAATCGCCGCGGGAACCGTGCTCAGATCATTTCGATTCAGGATGAGATTGGTGAGCTTCGGGAGCTCGCCGATCTCGTCACCTACCGGAGTGCGATTCAGAATAAGAGTAGTGGCTTCTTGGCGATGGGAAAGAGCCTCTTCCGCCGAGCGGTAAGTCTGAGCGCCCCGAAGGCAAGGCGTCAAGGCAACAGCAAGGATACATTCTCGCCGGCTCAACAGTTTTGGATATTGCTGGACATTAGAACGCATATTTATGATATGGGGTTCAGCGTTGCCGCAAGTACAGGCTCTCCGGAACTAACTGCCCCTGTTTGATTTCCAGTCGAATGTGGGATGCCGCCTGGATCGTTTCCATCGGATTCGCGTCGAGGACCAAAAAGCTGGCTTCATAGCCGTCCATCAACTTCCCCAGCTTCCGTTCTGGGAAGATCAGCGCTGGTGAGATTTCGGTCATCATCTGCAAAATTTCGCGGTTTGTGAAAACACCAGTTGACGCGAGCGAGGATACCTCAGTGAAGAACTTACCCGGAGTTTCATCGGTGCCGATAGCGAGACGAACGCCTGCTCGCTTGAGTCGTCTCAGGTTTTCGACCTGCACCGCTCTTGCCCGCGCGAGCAACAATTTGTCTGTCGCGCGTTCCGCGATCGCGATAGTGGTGACGACGGGGACGCCGCGCTCGGCGGCGAGGCGTGCGTCGGAGTCCTGAATTAAGAAGTCAGATTCCGTGTCGTCGGGCTGCCAAGAATAGCCAGGGAGATGCATGATCACACTGACCCCAGCAGCGATTGCATTATGAAAGTCCTGCGCACTCTCGACGTGCGCAAGCGAGCGAAGCCCAGATTGATTCGCGCGGTGCACGATCTCCGCCGCTATCTCCGGTTTCAGCCCCAGACTTCGGCCGCTCGATTTTCGAGTATACTTTTCGGAGCGATAAAGATAAAGCTTCACGGCATCAGGCTTGCTTTCGAGAAAGCGAGGCCAGACTTTATCGATATCGTCCTTGGTGTCAATCGTATAAAACGCGTTGCCTTCCAACTCGTCTTTGCCGACTTCGAGTAAATGGCGATCGGCTGCGCTCTGATAAATCCCGGTCGGATGGCCGCCCGGTGAAGTAAAACCGCCGTGTGCGAAGATTATGTCCACCGTGGCCGGTCCGCCGACCACGCTGCGCAAAGGATTTGAAAGGCTCGCGATATCGTTCGGATTCAGCACGTAAAACACTCCGCTCGCGAAAAGAGCTGGATTCGCCCAAGTAAGCATTTTTCGAGAATTGGGTTGATGATTATGAGCGTCACCGTAGGGAGGGACTACGTAGCCGTCATTGAGATCTATTGTGTTCGTGATGACTGCGGGCGGTTTCGATTGCAGGACTCCGTTAACGGCGTAGTACGTCGCCGGTTGAAAGCCGGCCCCATTGAGCCATCGGCCATTGATATAGGCAGTCGTTCTTGGCCCGGAAGGAGACTGCGAAAGAGCGATGCTCCCGAGCAGTAGAGCGCCCGCCCACAGTGGCCATTTCCGAGAGAAGTGGCTCGTGTGCAGGTGTGTGAAGAACCGAGCAGAGATTATCTTACGCATCGGGAGGGTTTGTTATTTGTTGCGAGTCGCGAACACACTTCATTTGATACCGCAGTACACCACGGCTGGTTACAACCAATTCATCGCGTGACGAGGTACGAATCCGCTGCCGCGACGTCTATTTCGATCGACATGCGATATCTCCTCCAGTTCCTTAAGATCACCCTGCCCGGAATCATCGCGGGCGTACTCAGTGGTTATCTATCGGCCGAATTCACCCTGGCGCGGGCGATAAAAGCGCCCCGCATCGTTACGGCGCAGAAGCTTACACTCGTCAATGACTCGGGGCGCATCGGCGCTCAGCTTTCCTGGGAAGAATCCCAGCCAAGCTTGAAACTGTTCGATCAAGCAAATCGCTTACGGTGCGCTCTATTCCTTGAGCCCAACGGCACCCCCGACCTGTATCTCTACGACGATCACGAGAAGACACGCGCCGCCCTAAACCTATTCGATAGCGGCGTGCCCAACCTTGCATTCAACGACGCTGCCGGAAATCTCATGTGGACTGATTTCGATAATAATCGCTCCTACAATACGAAGTTCATGTTTAAAGATGGAACCGGAGGCCGGCTGGTCGTCCGGCACGGAATCGTTGGGGACCCTTCGGGTATCAAGACAGTAGATACCGTCGAAAAGAGATGAGTGCCAAGCATTTTTTGTAGCGGCCGCTAATTCCCGGAGTCATTCGGCTCCTCCGTGAGAAGCGTCTTGATGAGAATCGATCCATCCACCAGCTTTGCTTCTTCCCGCAGCAAGACCTGGCTCGACTTGGCGAACCAAAATCGCGCAACGGGTCCGGCGGGATTGCCATAATCGCTCGACAGTATCCAGCATGGAACGGCGCGCCCATCGGCAGTCCGGATCGTTCCGTCGCCCGTGACCTTGAAAATGTACCGTTTGGGCGGCGCTTGACCCGGATCATAAAAATTTAAGCTTGCGGAATAGCCTCGCGCGAGAGGCAAAGTCTGAAATAGTTCCATGTCGGTTTCGAAATTGTATGCAGGTTCCGGCGACGGCATGCTCGTCTCGCTTGCGCCTTGCATCGTTGGATCAGGCCCGAGCACGATGTGGTCATTGAGAAACCGGTAGCTACGCTTGAGCGTTTTTCCGTCTCGCGTTACCTCGCGGTCGTGCGTCAGAGGCCGGAACGTGCCGCGTTCAAACCAGGATTCCTGAAGCACAGTGTAGGCGGGCGGCACCACGCCATCCCAACGCTGGGAGATGTGGAGAAGATCCTGGCCGTCCCGCCGCTCGAAAGACACGGTCCGGCGCCATATATCCATAGTTGACCGGCTGCCGTCCTTGCCGATCTTATAACGAAGGTACAAGTAGGTCCCGGGCTTGAGCCGGTCGAACCGCTTCATGGGTGAGCCGACATTTATGATTTCAGTACGACGGTCCCCCGGTGACGACGATCCCGCGCCGGAGGCCGCCGCGCTGGCGAATTGAACTACGAGTAGCCAAAAGCAGGTTGTTAGAGTTCTCATATAGATTTCAGCGCCGCTGATCGGACAAGCCCAGATAGATGGATGCGTAGGCCGTCAATTGCCGCGCTTTTCGGGAGCCGATCTCTTTCTTCACTTCATCCAAAGCAGCGATCGCGTCGGCGTCCGCGCCGTTCACATGCAGGATTCGCGCCAGCTCGACTCTTGCGCGTTGCCGAACGGTTAGATTTCCGAACGGATCGAAATAGGAATCGACTCGCTCAGTGTCCTTCACGCCGGTCCACGTGAACGGCTCGGATTGAGAGGTCTTTTCGATGAGCTGCCGATACCTCTGCGCCGCTGAATCCGGCGAGGTCTTGCCCGTCAACTCGTCCAGCCTGATTTCAAGCAACCTACACTCCGCTTCACAACCGGATTTGGCGAGTTGGCTCAGGACATGTTGCATCCATGCCCAATCGACATTTTTCGTTTGGGCTTGCGTCCCAAGAAGATTGAAGCTGAGGATCGCGACCCGCTGAGCGCCCGTCATTATGGTGTCCGCCTCTTCCTCCGAAGGATGGCCGAGGCGCCCCGGAGTAATCAGCTCGATCTCCGGATCGTGGGCCAGGATCGCCTCGAGATCCGGCTTATGGAACGCGCCGATGACCACCAGCACCGTCCCGCCCGGATGCAGCTTGGCGGCGGCTCGAATGCGCTCAGATTGAAGATATGTCCGGTAGAGATAAAGTCTTCTTGGAAAATCCTGATCCGCTCGCGCGGGTGTTTTGGCGGCCCAGTTCGTGATGGGCGCGGTCGTCGCCGGATCATCGGCCGCGAACAGGTCGGTCTTCAGGGATTTGGGATCGGGGAAAGAGACGAACGCAGACGAACCCTGGCGCGGCCGAATTTCGGGCGGGACATCCAGATCCCTGCCGAATACGAGTTTCTGGTCCTCGACGGGAGGCATCCAGTCGACCGGGCAGATCTGGTTGTGATGCTGCGCGGCATAGGGAAGGATGACACCCTGCACCTCGTAGGTGAATTCGTAATAATCGTTTCGACTCGCTTCCTCCGGCGGCCGTTCAATACAGATTGCGTCCGGATGCACCTTGTCGATGAAGGCGGCGAGCATTCCCGGACTGTTCATCGGCGATACAAGCTGCCCGCTGTGATCCACGACGCCAAGAACGATCAGCTTCGTGCGCGGCTTCGCCGTCTCCCGCTGCTGCTGCGCCTGGGCGAGAGACATCGCGCCAGCGAAACAAACAAGGGCTGCTCGCAAGATAGTCTGCTTAATGATCCAAAATTTCTTAATGGATGACATCCCCATCACCTCCGCAGGATTGCATTGGGCATGGGAAACACTTCACTGCGGAATCCGATATTGCGCTTGATCACAGGATCAGCAGCCGCAATGGACTCGATCTGTTGGTCTGCCTCGGCTTCAACGATTGCCACACCCCAGGCGCCTGACGGGTCGGCTACTGGTCCGAATACCACGGCAATTTTTTTATTTGCCAGGTCCGTCCAGTACGCGACGTGATCCTTCATCGCGTCGGCTTCCTCTCGATTGATGCCTTCAGGAAATGACGGTCTTGGCGGAATCAGGCGATAAAGATAGTACTTCAACTGGTCTCCTTTTGTGACGGGGACTGAGACGCATCACTTGATGCGCACGTTGTCGCCCGACGCGGTCGTTGTCCAATTCTGGCCATCTGAGGATTCAGATTGCTCGAAATGTATGCGATTTTTCCCTGAAAAAACGTTGATCGTCCGATGATAGAGGGTTCGACCATTTTGGTCGCTCTTGCTTGAATATGTCCAGCGCTCTCCTTCGATTTGCAACTCGCCCCGTCCTGTCGCAAAGCCTTCCTGGAGCACTGCTTGCGTGTAATAATGACCGGGCTGGCCGCTCGGGACGAATATGATCAGCGCGCCCGGTTTTCCATTGATCGTTTGCTGGCAGGCGAAAAAGCGCCCTGCCATGGCGCAATCATCAGTCAGTGTACTCGTCGTGGAATCCCCGTTTTGTGTCTTTCTGGTCGCTCGCCAAGTACCCTTGTAAAGCCACAGAGGGCGGTAAGCAGGATCGCTTCCCAAGCTCGAACCACATACGAGCAGAAACACAACCGACAGCCGGCATAAGGTGTTCATCTTTATAGTGATCATAGGAGTGCGAAGGCTACCAGCGCGTCATCGAGCTTGATCGGCAGTTTCTCATGTCCGCCGGCAGCGATGATCACGAACTGCTTTGCATAAATCTGATAGGTCATCGGCGACGCCTCGCCCGGTGCCCGAAGCTCTGATTTCTCCCTGGTGCGGTTGGCCACTGTCATCACACAAAGACAGAAGACGCGCACCGCCGGGCAAAGGATAGATTAAAAGTCGACTAAGAAACACCCTAAGAAAGGCGAAACTTGTCCACCTGGGGAGCCTCCCAGCCCGGGCGCTCCGCCGAGCCCGCCCACGATGGCCTTTTTCCCGTGATCCAGCCAGATGGCAGTACCTCGAGCGACACGCCTCCGTTAATGAAGCGAGAATACGGCTTCTCGACGGGAGAAAACAGGAGTCATGCAATCGCCCCACAGTCTATTCCCGTCGTATCGCGGAAATCGGATCGCAGAGCGACGCCGCGCGCGCCGGTAACAGCGCGAAAAGAGCATTCAGCCCTGTTGAAACACCTAGCGCGATCAGGGCGATGCGCGGCTCGAAGACGGCCGGTTGCGCCGCGATCTTCGCCAGCACCGGCGTCGCCTGCCTGGCGCCGGCGAGTCCGAGAGCGCATCCCAGGAGTGCCGGCGCCATTGCCTCAAACAAAAACTGAATCAAAATATCCGCAGGGGTTGCGCCCAACGCCCGCCGTATGCCGATCTCGCTGGCCCGTTCTCGTACCGCGATCCAGGAGATCGAAAGCGTTCCCAATCCCGCCAGCGTGAGTGCGCACAGTGCGATCCAGCGCGAATACGAGAACATGCGTTCGGAAACCGTGAGCTGAGTGTCCATCAGTTGCTTTTGGTTCTGAACATCGAAATCATCCGGCAGTTTCGGAAGGCGAGGATGTCGCCGCCGCAGGATCGCGCGCACTCGCTCGCCAGTATTGTCGATGTCGTCCGGACGATTCACCTCAAAAATCATGCTGCTGAAGTATTCTGCATTCGCCAGACGATGCATCGCTGTGCTTAGAGGCACGTACGCCTGCATATCTTCGTTGGCGGCATCGAGTCCCTGCCCGCGCTCGGCGAGCACGCCTGTTACTTCGAAAGGAACGCGGTTAATCAGGACGTGCGCGCCCACCGCGTCATCGCCGAGCAAGTCCCGCGCAATGCTGCTGCCGAGCAGGACCACGCGCGCGGCGGCCCGGTCCTGATCCGTGGTGAATTCCTCGCCCTTTACCACAGGCCAATGCTTCATTTCGAAGAACTCTGGTTCGACTCCAATGACAGGAGTGTTGTTCTTCGCCAGATCCCCCGCTTTCACTAGGAAAGCACGGGCAAACGTGGGCGAACTACGGACGATGGCAAGATTCGCCAGCCGGAGAGCGCGCGCATCCGCCGGAACCAGCGTTTGCACCAGCGTTCCCGTTCGCGCCCGGCCGGCAACCGTACGGCTCTGTTGCGGGGTCACGATCAGTAGATTCGTACCGAGGTTCTGAAACTGTCTCCGCAGCTTTTCGCGCCCGCCCAACGCATAATCCACAGAGCACAATGCGCCTGCGACGCCAAGGCATGCGGAAAGCAGGATCAGCGCGGAGCGAAACGGGAACCGGATCAGCATGACCAGGGATCTTCGACAAATTCGAGCTGTCCGCATCGAGATTAGGAGCCGCGCAACGCCGCGACAGGATCGACGCGCGACGCCTTCCACGCAGGATATGTTCCGAAGACCATGCCGATGGCCGCCGCCAGCAGGATGGAAACCGCCAGCGCCTCCAGGTTAAACGCCGCCGGAGACTTCTGATAGGCCCCGGCCAGTTCGACGCCGCTCCATCCGGCGGCGGCGCCCAACAGCCCTCCGATGAGCGCAATGAGAAACGCTTCAAACAGAAACTGAAACAGAATGTCGGTGCGGCTCGCGCCCACCGACCGGCGCAACCCGATCTCTCGTCTCCGCTCCGCGACCCCCATGGTCATCAGGGCCATAATGACGACGCCTCCCCCGAACATCGCAAGAAAGGCCACGCCGCGAAGAATCGTGGTGAGCGTGGAGCTGACGTTGGTGAGCTGCGCCAGAACCGCCTGAGGATCGGTGATATTGAAATCATCCAGCGCGCCCGGCGCCAGATGGTGCCGCTCCCGCAGCAGCTTCGCTATCGCGCCGGCAGCCTCGGCCGAACGCGCCGGATCTTTCACCTGGGCGATGATCATCGTCAGGAAATCGCGATTAAACAGTCGCCGTGAAGCGGTCGAAACGGGAATGATGACGATGTTGTCGAGGCTCGATCCGGCCGGACCAGCGCCGCGCGAAACCAGGACGCCCTTCACCTCGAAGGGAACCCCGCCGATCCGGATGATCTTGGCGAGCGGCGTTTCCTGGGGAAAGAGACTTTTCCGCACATCCGCTCCGATCACGGCGACACGCGCCATGCGCTTTTCGTCGTCGGCTGAAAGGAACGATCCTTCTGCCACTTCATCGCCGCGCAGCGCGAGCCAATTTTCTGAAACGCCGAACACCGCGGGCGAGATCTGCTGATCGCGATATATCACATCAATGTCGAACGCGTTCTGGAGTTCCGCGACCTGTTTCACTGCCGGCAGCTCCCGGGCAATCGCGGAAGCGTCCTCAAACTTCAGCGACGGGTCGACATTGGAAAGCGAAACCATCCCCCGCGTTTTTCCGCCGGGCCGCACAAGCACCGTGTCGAACGTTCCCAGCATGTTCTTCACACGGGTCATCGTATCGCGGCGCGTATTTTCACCAATCGAGTTCAGGACACTCAACGTCGCGACCCCCGCCACGACACCCGCCATCATGAACAGCGATCGTCTCCGAAACCGCACCACCGCCCGCGCGCCCTGTTTGCACTCCTCGATCGTCTTCATCGCTGCGCAGCACCCACAGCGCGATCGTGAACCACGCGCCCGTCGCTCATAAAAATCTCGCGTTTGGCGTAGCCCGCAACCGCTTCATCATGCGTCACCAGGACGATCGTTCTGCCGCCGGCGTTCAATTCTTCGAGAATGCGCATGATTTCGGTACTCGACGCCAGATCCAGATTTCCAGTGGGCTCGTCGGCGAGAATCAAGGCGGGATTATTGATCAGAGCCCGCGCTATGGCGACGCGCTGCTGCTCTCCTCCGGAAAGCTCGGCCGCAAAGTGCCGTGCCCTTGCCGCGAGCCCCACGCGGTCCAGCGCCTCGAGTGCACGCTTGCGGTCCACGCTCGCTCCGCTGTATACCATCGGGATCTCTACGTTCTCCACGGCTGTCGTTCTGGGCAAAAGCTGAAAGGACTGAAAAATGAACCCGATCTTCTGATTCCGGATTCGGGCCAGCTTGCGGTCCGAGTATGCTGACACATCCTCGCCAGCCAGTCTGTATGTTCCGCTGCTCGGCCGGTCGAGGCACCCTAGGATATTCAATAGCGATGATTTTCCTGATCCCGAAGCGCCGCGTACTGTCACAAACTCGCCTTGCTCTACCGAGAACGCTACATCGCGAAGAGCATGGACCGGAGCCCCGTCGTTGCGGCGGTGTGTCTTCGCGATTCTCTCCACGCAAATCATTTCTGCTCCTTAATCGCGGCATCCGCGAGAACCCTCTCCCCGATTTCCATCCCTCTTTTCAGCTCGTACCAGCCCCCCTCGCGTGCGCCTACAACGACGTCCCGCCGGCCTCCCCCGGCCAAATTCACATAAGTCCGCTCTCCGTCCCGATGCACTGCGCGGTCGGGAATCACTAAAACTTCGCGATCCGACGTCCTGATTGTCACGTTGGCAGTCATATCCGGTTTCAGCAGCGACAATCCGCCTGCAATACTGATGCCGACCTCGTAATTCACGACGCCCGACACAATCGTCGCTTTCGGAGCCACGCGCTGCACTTCTCCGCGAAATTCGCGCGAAGGATAGGTTTGCAGCGTGAACGTCGCCGGCTCCTTCGGACGCACGCTGCCGATGTCAGTTTCATCCACCATTGCCACCAGTTCCAGCGCGTTGTCGGCAATGATCGAAACGAACGTCGGGGCAGCGAACGAAGCCGCCACGGTTTCGCCTTGCAGCGTCGAAACCGACGCCACTGTTCCCGTGATCGGCGCGCGAATTTGAAGATACGGCAGGTCGCTCTGAATCACCGCCAGGTCACGCCTCGATTTTGCGAGTTTTGCCTGGGCGTTAGCCAAGTCCTCCTCCAGATCTTCGGCCTGCTGCCGTGGAATCAAGCCGTATTCCAGAAGAGCGTGGCTGCGTTTTAGCTCGCGATCGATCTTGTGTACCGCCGTGTCGTCAATTTCGATCTGCGCCTTCGCCGCCGCGATGCGCTCGTCCAATCCCCTGGAAGCAATCACCGCGATCAGGTCGCCTTCGGTCACGTGCGATCCGACGCCGACATTAAGCTGCGTCACGACTCCGGAAATCTGGGTTCCGACCTTTACCTCCGCGCCGGTCATCAGCCGCAGAATTCCCGTCGCGTTGACGCTTGTCTGGATGCGCCGTTTCTCGACGGCGACGATCGCCGGGGGCGGCGGATTTTTCGCTGCCGCCTGCCAGATCTCGCGCTGCCGGTAGTACAAGCTCCCAGCCGACCCGCCGATCAAAACGACGGCGGCCGTAACGAACCGAAGTCGCATCGGCTACTTCCGCTCATACACCATCACCATGGGATCGCTTTTTCCGCGGGCCGATTCGACCGTCATCGTCCGCCGGTCCGGCGATAGCCACCGCGTCTCGGTCCGAACCACCTGAGTGCCCGCTACCGATCCCGGACTCGTCCAAGTTGTCACCAGCTTGTCCCCATCCCATTTCGAGACCGTCTCGGCTTTGTCGCCCATTGGCGTTTCGTTCTTCATGACGGCTCCCGTGAGATCGAACCTTGTCTCCGGCCCTTGCGCCTGGCCCATTCTCTGGTTGACGATAACGATCTCCTTCCCCGTCTGGGTGACCACGGAGGTCAATTTCATCTGCGCCATCATTCCGATATTCCTGCTCTTCGTCGGTGTGAGTTCCCACGTGCCTGAAAAATCCGGATGCTCCGCTGCAAGCACGACGGAACAGATCGCTGCGCACATCAAGAAGATTCTCATGCAGAGATTCTGCACCCCGTACCGCAGTACAGAGTCAACAGGTTTTTTATTCAAGCTTTCGAAAAGGGCAAACGGGATCAGGCTGCCCATCGGTCTCTTTCAAAAGTCCAAGAAGTTGCGCTCGCATCCTTTGAAGAGACTCGAGCTCCTCATCGATGATTCTGAGCCTTTTTCGCGCGACCGTTTGGATGACCCTGCGCGCTTCGGTTCCTCTCGCCTGCGGATCGGATCCGAACATGTGTACCGCTGCAAGCTGCTGGATCTCTTTGAGGGTGAATCCGACGTTCTGACACCGGCGCACGAAGAGCACGCATTCCAAGTCTTGTTCGCTGTACATGCGATAACCCGAAGATGTGCGCGGGGGCTGCCTGAGGATCCCTTTGCGTTCGTAAAATCGCAGCGTCTGGATGTTAACGCCGGCCTTCTCCGCCAGGTCGCCGATCTTCATCATGGTTATTTTGAACCCTATACCACAGTACAGAGTCAATCTCACCCGGTTGCGCCGGAAGATTGTGGAAAACGCCGGACCATTTTTCGAGACGAAGCTGTTGGATATGCTTCAGCCGACGCCTAACACTGCTTCGATCTGGTCGATGGCCCAGTTCGCTTCCTCATCCGTGATGGCGTAGGGCGGCATGAAATAAAGAACGTTGCCGAGCGGGCGCAGCAACAGGCCGCGCTTCAGGAATTCAGCGGCCAGCCGCGTCCCGATCGGCTCCAGATATCCACCCTGTTGCGCGTGCAGTTCGAGCGCCGCAACTCCGCCGATGATCCGCACATCCGCGACCGCCGGTATCGACCGCAGCGGCGCCAGGCGCATCCGGAACAGCGATTCCAAACGCATCACGCGTTCGATCGAACGATTTTCGTGGAGCAGATCCAGGCTTTCCAGCGCCACCGCGCACGCCAACGGATTCGCCGTAAACGAATGGCCGTGAAAGAACGTCTTCCGGCGATCGTCACTCAGGAAAGACGTGTAAATTTCCTCCGTGGCGGCGGTAACGCCAAGAGGAAGGTAGCCGCCTGTGATCGCCTTCGAAAGGCACACGATGTCGGGCCGGATGGGACCGTGCTCGCACGCAAACATTTTTCCGGTACGGCCGAATCCCGTGAGGACCTCGTCGGCGATCATCAGCGCGCCGTACCGGTCGCACAATTGCCGCACGCCCGTAAGAAACTCAACCGGCCAGACGACCATGCCGCCCGCGCCCTGCAACATCGGTTCGACCAGCACCGCCGCGACCGAGTCCCCGCGCGCAGCGAGAATCGATTCCAGACTTCGCAGGCAATCGATGGAACAGGAAGACCGGGTCCGTCCTGCCGGGCATTGATGGCAATAGGGCGCCTGAGCGCGTTCGACGGGAAACAATAGCCGCTGGAAAGGAGCGGTGAACGGCGATTCGGCGCTCGCCGACATCGCGCCCACCGTGTCGCCATGATACGCGTGATCCAGCACGATGAATTCTCGGCGGCTGGGATGTCCGGCATTTTGCCAATGCTGGAAGCTCATCTTGAGCGCGACTTCAACCGCGGTCGATCCGTTATCGGAATAAAAAATTCGCGTCAAACCCCGGGGAAGCAGCGCTACCAGCCGCTCGGCCAATTCCGCCGCCGGACGATGGGTAAATCCGGCGAACATCACGTGCTCGAACTCGCGCGCCTGACGCGCGAGCGCTTCGTTTAACCGCGGATGGCTGTGGCCGTGAATGTTCACCCACCACGATGAGATTCCATCCAGGATGCGGCGCCCGTCGCCCGTGTACAGATAAACGCCCTCGGCGCGGACGATCGGCAGCGGAGGCGGCGCCGTTCGCATCTGCGTGTACGGATGCCATACGTGCGCGCGATCGATCTCTTGAATATTCATTTGAGAAAGGATTCGAGAATGGAGTCCGGATCGAGATGCGCTATTGCCCAGTGGTTCACGTCATCGCTCGACAGGACCTGGAAATACGGCATCTCGCCAACCACCTCCACCTGCCCGTGGGCTTCAATCGCTTCGCGGTTTTCGGCGTTGGGCTCGCCAATCATCACCACGCCGGCGATCGGAATCGACCGTGCCCGCAGCGCTTCAACCGTGAGCAGCGTGTGATTGATCGTGCCCAACGAGGACCGCGCCGCGACGACGGCCGCCAAACCCAAGTCCCGGATCAGATCCACCATAAGTTCCGAATCGTTCAGAGGGACCAACGCTCCACCGGCGCCTTCGACAATCCAGCCGCTGCCGACGGCGGCCATTTTTCGGATGCCTGCGATTTCGATCCGCTCCCCCGCCAGCCGCGCCGACAAATGCGGCGACAAAGGCCGGGGCAGCCGAACTCCACAATCGTGAGTCTCGGCGTCTGTACACGAGGCGAGTTTCCGCACCACCGCCGTGTCGTCGTCTTCAGGAGAACCCGTTTGAACCGGCTTCCAGTAACGGACCGGCATCACGCGGCGATACCGGCACACGAGCCCGGCGCACAGGGCCGTTTTTCCGACATTGGTGTCCGTCCCCGTGACGAAAATGCCGGGCGTTCTTGCGATTTTCATGCGGCCGCTACACTCCGCGCGGCCTTGTATAGAGCATCCGCGAATCGGCGCAAAACACTTTCCGAGAGACCCGCATTGACCGAGATCCGCAGCCGGGCTGTTCCTTCCGGCACGGTCGGAGGCCGAATGGCGCGAACATCGAATCCGGCGTTCTGAAGCGACGCTGCCACGCGGACCGCCTCGGAATTGCCGCCGATCACCACGGGAATAATTTGCGACCCGTCCGGATCTACGCCGAATCCGCGCTCGGCAAGCAGCGCGCGCAGACCACGCGCCAGCGAGAGCACGCGTTCCCTCAGTTCGGCGCCCTGCTCGATCAGATCGAGCGCCGCATCGAGCGCCGCTGCAATGGAAGGCGGCGGAGCCGTGGAAAACACAAACGGCCGTCCGCGCTGCGCCAGATACTCGATCGCCCACGCAGGCCCGCAGACAAACGCGCCGGCGCATCCAAAAGCCTTACCCATGGGATTGATCGAGAGCAGTACGGCGGCGCCGATATTGCGGGCCTCGATGCACCCCGAACCGCGTTCGCCGAACACTCCCACCGCGTGAGCTTCATCGACAATCAACGCCGCGCCCGCGCTTTCAGCAAGACAGGCGTAACCGTCTAACGGCGCGATGTCCCCATCCATGCTGAAAAGAGATTCCGTCGCGATGAATCGCTGTCCCGGACACGGATCTCCGAGTTGCCGCCTGAGCGCCGATCCGTCCGCATGCGGAAAAACGCATTTCCGCGCGCGTCCAAGCCGGATTCCATCGATGAGACTCGCGTGATTCAGCTCGTCGGAAAATACAATGTCGCCCGGCTCCAAAAACGTAGCCAGCACGGCGACGTTCGCCATATAGCCGCTCGAAAAGTAGAGCGCCGCCTCAGTCCCTTTGAAACGGGCGAACCGTTTTTCGATAGCCGAGAAAGCGGCTCGCTCGCCGCGGAGCAGCCGCGATCCCGTAGATCCGCAGCCCTCGCTCATAACTGCATCGGCCATGCGCCGCTTCACCGCCGGATGCTGCGCCAACCCCAGGTAGTCGTTCGAGCACAGGTCAATACCGCGCGGCGCCTGAACCTGGCGCAATAGCCCCGCCGACGCAAGCTCGCCGATTCGCCGCGAAATTCGCTCGCGCAAATGCATCTACGCTCCGATGGCCGCAAGCACCGGTTCGTCATCGGCGGCGCTCGGATTCGGCGCGGTGAGCAATTTGTCCCCAATAAAAATCGAATTCGCCCCGGCGAAAAACGCCATCAATTGCGCTTCCGTCGAAAGGCGGACACGCCCCGCGGCGAGCCGGACGCGGCTCTTCGGCATCAACAGGCGCGCAACCGCAATCGTGCGGATCAGATCCAACGACGCGACTGGCTCGGCGTTCGCCAGCGGCGTCCCGGGCATCGGCATCAGAAGGTTGATCGGGACCGATTCCGGCTGCGGATCGAGCGCGGCCAATTCCTCCAGCATCGCGCACCGGTCTTCGGGCGTTTCGCCCAGCCCCAAAATGCCGCCGCTGCAAATCGTAAGGCCGGCTCGCCGCGCTGCCCGAATGGTCGCCAGCCGGTCGTCGTAGGTGCGCGTCGTGACGATGCTCGGATAGAATTCCCGGCTGGTATCAAGATTGTGGTTATACGCGTCGAGCCCGGCATCCTTGAGCGCCGAAGCTTGCTCCGCGGTGAGCATGCCCAGCGTCGCGCAAGCCTCCAACCCGAGCGCTTTCACCTCGCGAATCATCTGAAGCACGCGCATAAACGATTCCCCGTCCGGAGCCTGCCGCCACGCTGCGCCCATGCAGAACCGCTGCGCTCCCCGGCGTTTGGCCGCCTCCGCCGCCTCGCGGACGCGCTCTATCGAAACCAGCGCCTCGCGCTCCACGCCGGTTTTATAATGCGCGGATTGGCCGCAGTAGGAGCAATCTTCCGGACATCCGCCCGTCTTGATCGAAAGCAAAACGCAGCGCTGAATGTCGGCGGCCGTGTGAAATTTCCTATGCACCGAATGCGCTTCAAACAGCAGATCGAATATCGGGAGCCTGTAAAGATCGAGTGCGCGCCTGGACTCTTCCGTCATCTGCACCAGCATGCGTTTGTTTCGTGCTCCGATCAAGGATGCTTTAGTTCGGAATAGAATAGTTGAGACATTCAATTATCTATGCGGATTCAGACCTTCCTGGAGCACAGCCCTGCGTTCGCTGTGCGTCGCGCCGCGCAGCGTATCGAAGCCGACCTCGCCGACATTCTCCACGCTTCAGGGGTCAGCTTTCTTGAAGCTCTCGTCCTCGTTTCAATCTTTTTCGAAGAACCGAAGACGATCAAGCCGTCTCATCTTGCCGCCACGCTCAATACCACGCGCGGAAATGTGAGTCACTGCATTTCCGCGCTGGAAAGCCGCGGGCTCCTGCGGCGCCGCATCGATCCCGAAGACGCCCGGGCTTTGAATCTCTTATTGCGTCCGGCGGGCAAAAGTACCGCGATGCGCGTCATCCGCACGCTCGACCGCTTGCAGCGCGACTTTGAAAAGCAACTCGGCCTCGACCAGCTTCGCGCCGGACTCAACTCGATCGTCCGCTTCGAGGAGATTTGCGCCGCCCGCGCAGCCGCGGCCCGGCTGGAACGGCAAGCCTCAAACAGGAACTGAGCGAAAACGTTTCCACCGGCCGGCCGCTCTGCAACGCGCAGGTTTGCGGTAACGTTCGCTTGCGTAGTTTAGTTCGGCCCCGAGCTTGGTCCGGCTCATCGCGAGCGGAGCGCGAAAAGTCGAGCGTTTCGGCGCCTGCCCGGCCCGGCGCGTCCCGCAATCTGCCTTGATCCTATAAAGGGTAAAATATTCTGAGCCGAAACGTTGCGTAAAGTTGCGTAACACAGTGGACAAGGGGGAGGAACTTGCCTATGCTCCGTAGAATTCTAATGTTGGGTTTGGCCGTGTCGCTGCTGTCGTCCGCGGCTTTCGCGCAGGGGAAAAGACGCGTTGCCGTGATGAACTTCGAGTACGGAACCGTCTCGACTTCCGTTGCCGAGATTTTCGGGACCAATGTGGATATTGGCAAAGGCATCACGGACATGTTGGTGGATCGTCTGGTGAACGACGGAACGTATTCCGTGATTGAGCGGAAAGCGCTCGACAAGCTCATCCAGGAGCAGAATTTTTCCAATAGCGACCGGGCCGATCCGGCGAGTGCCGCCAAGATCGGAAAGTTGCTCGGGGTCAGCACGATCATCGTCGGCTCCGTCACCCAATTTGGACGCGACGATAAGAACACCAAGCTCGGGGGCGGCGGCTACGGCCTCGGACGCTTTGGGGTCGGAGGCGTCGGGCGGAAAGATTCGAAAGCCGTCGTCCAGATTACGGCCCGTATGGTCGACGTGAACACCGGGGAGATTCTCGCGTCGGCGCCGGGCGAGGGTAACTCTGAACGCAAAGGGACCTCGCTTCTGGGCGGCGGCGGATCGGGATGGAACGGCGGCGGAGGCGCGGTTGATATGACCAGCTCGAATTTCGGAGCGACGATTATCGGTGAAGCGACCAACAAGGCTGTGACGGATGTCGCGGCAAAATTGATCGCTGCCGCGCCGCGTCTGCCTGCCGCCGCCGTGGTCCCCGTGGATGGTCTGGTGGCCGATGTCAGCGGACGGCAACTGATCCTGAATGTCGGCGCCGGCGCCGGCGTGAAGGTGGGCGATGTGCTTAAGGTTTCCCGCGCCGGCCGCGAGATCAAGGACCCCGCCACGGGAAAAGTCCTGCGCCGCATCGAAACCGACTTGGGAGAAGTCACCATCACCCAGGTGGATGCTGGATCTTCCACGGGCAATTACAGCGGCAGCGAACCGGTCAAAGTGGGCGATCACGTGAAAAAGTAGTTTTCTAAAATCGCCGCAACCGGCGGAAGGAGGTCTGCCATGAACATCGGCGAACGCGTCGGCGACCACGAGATTATCGCCATTCTCGGCGCGGGCGGCATGGGCCAGGTGTATAAGGTCCGGAATCTGCTTTCCGACCGCATCGAGGCGATGAAGGTGCTGCTGCCGAATATGGTCGGCGATCCCGAATTGGCGGACCGCTTCCTCCGCGAAATCAAGGTTCAGGCCGCGCTCGATCATCCCAACATCGCGCGTTTTTACACCGCGCAGCATTACGAGAACCAGTTGCTGATGTTCATGGAGTTTATCGACGGCACTTCGATCGAAAAGCTGCTTCGGGAAGGATCGCTGAGCCTGGATGATTCGCTCTTGTGCGCTTCGCAGGTTTTGGACGCGCTGAGCTACGCGCACGGCCGCGGTGTCGTCCATCGCGATATTAAGCCCGGAAATATCATGCGCACCGCCGGCGGAATCGCCAAGCTGATGGATTTCGGCATCGCGAGAATGCGCGCGGACCGGCGTTTGACACAGACCGGCAGAACGGTGGGATCGCTGTACTACATGTCGCCGGAACAGATTAACGGAGCCGAACCCGATCCGCGCTCCGATCTGTATTCGTTCGGCGTGATGCTCTATGAAATGGTGACGGGCCGGAAACCATTCCAGGGCGACTCCGATTATTCCATCATGGCCGCGCATTTGCAGCACGCCCCAGCCCCGCCGGTCGAACTCGCGCCGGGCGTGCCGGGCCGGCTCAGCGAAATTATTTTGATGGGCATCGCCAAAGATCCCCAGGCGAGGTTCCAGAGCGCGGACGCATTCCGGCGGGCATTGAGCAATGTTGGCCAGCCCCGGACCGCCGCTGCCGCGCCTCCGCCCCTTCCGGCAATGACGCAGCCCGGCAATCCTCCCGCCGCCTCTGTTTCCAGCCCTCCCCGCCCCGGCGGAAGACGAGCCTTGTACATGACGCTAGGCTCGGTGGCGACTGTCGCGGTGCTGGCTGCGGCCATCTGGCAGGCGCCAAAATTCTTGGGCGTGCACGCCGGTGGATCCGCGCCGGCGGCACCACAGTCTTCTTCAACGGCGGACGCCCCGCCTGCTCCGGCGTCGGAGCCCGCCGCTGCTCCCGCGCCGGGTCCCGCTCCTGATGCCGGCGCTTCCGCCCCCGCGCCTGCCCCGCTCCCGGCCGCCTCGTCCAAAACCTCGCCACCGGCGCCTTCACCGATCTCTAAACCTGCCCCTGCGCCCGGACCGCGTGGCGGAGATCAGGCGCCTGTAGCATCCGCGCAGCCCGCCGAAAATCCGGCGCGGGCGGCTCAGCCGGTGGAAACAGCGCCGGCATCTCAGTCACAGCCCGTTCCGGCCCCGCCCTCAAAGACTCCCGCCGCTTCAGCGGAGTTGAATGACTTGCGCAAGCAATATAACGATCTTTCGATCGGCGCCGCCGCGGCGAAAGCGGGTCTGCGCTCGATCCAGCAGCAAATGCGGAGTCAGGGACTGAACCTTCGAACCGACATCCTGGAAGCAGAAAACCGGATGGACTACCTGATGAAGGAAGCAATGGATTCGATTCGCAGCGGCAATGCGGAGGAGGCTCGCCGCGACCTTCAAATGGCGGAAATCTCTTTATCGGCAATTCAGAAATTTTTGGGACATTAATTTACCGGCTGGAGGTTGTGCCGGTATTGCCGTTCTGATTCAAGATTTCTTGGGATGGAAAGCGTTATCCCAACGGACCTCGGTCGGCTGCTCCGCGGTTTCGATGTTCAGATTCACCACGACCGGTTCCTGCCCGCTCCGGACCACCACGGCCTCCACCGGCATGTCCGGGCTCGCGTTCATTTCCTGGTGCGGAACAAACGGCGGGACGTAAATGAAATCGCCCGGATCGGCCTCAGCGTAGTATTCGAGTCTTTCGCCCCACCGGAATCGAGCTCGCCCGCGCACTATATAGAGAACGGTCTCCAGGTCGCCATGATGATGCGCGCCTGTCTTCGCGCTCGGCTCGACCACCACGGTTCCGGCCCACAGTTTATTCGCCCCGGCGACCGCATGCGTGATCGCGGCCGCGCGGGTCATCCCCGGCGTCTGCGGCGTGTTTATATCCAACTCATTCGCATGAACGACGCGGATGCCGTGCGTTTTCCAATCAGTTGGCATGCGGCGCCGTGTTCCCTTCCACCGGGTAACCCTTTTCGATGTAATCCTTTGCGAAACTGTTGGGGATCTCGACGATCCTGATTTTCGAATATCCCAGCCCGTGCAGCAGATTGTAGGCCGGCTTCATGTTCGGGCAGTGATCCCAGGGGCAGCACCCGCAGTACAACACGATCTGCGCGTCTTTCGGGACGCCGGCGACCGCCTTCTTCAGCTCGTCGAGTCCTTCCTGGCTGCGGGCGGGGCCGCCGTAAACCGCTCCAGGAACATGTTTGCTCTTGTAAAGCTGCGCAAAACCGACATAAAAGACGTATTTTGCCTGCTTTTTAGCCACTAAATCGGCTAAATCGGGCGCATGGATCACCTCGCCGGGGCTCCAGGGCGGATTGAACGCCGCAGCATCGGGATTTTGCGCCATCATTGCACCAACCGTGAACAGGATCGCAGGTAGGGTCTTCATACGCATAGATTACAAACTATTTGGAACCTTTGGGGCCGGTGAGTGAAATTTCAAGTATGCATCGCATCTTTCTCGCGACGGCGCTGGCCGGGGCGGTTTTCGCTCAAAAATTCGAAGTCGCATCGATCAAGCCGAACAAATCGAACGATCACCGCATCATGATCGGAATACAGCCCGGCGGGCGGTTTAACGCGTCGAATGTCACGGTCAAACAACTGATCACGATGGCGTATGGAATCCGCGATTATCAGGTCAGCGGACTGCCGTCGTGGGCGGAATCGGATCATTACGACATCGCCGCAAAGCCGGAAGGCGGCGATTCGAGCGCCCCGGATGCGAAGACGCAACAGGAGAAGATGCGGGCGATGATCAAAGATCTGCTCGCGGATCGCTTCGGCATGAAGACGCATTCCGAGACAAAAGAGCTGCCGATCTACGCGCTGGTGGTGGCAAAGAACGGTCCGAAGATGGAGGAATCGAAGGAAAACGCGCCCGAGGCCGCCGACGGCGTTCCGCGCGGACGTGGCGGGCAGATGATTCGCATGGGGCGAGGACAACTGAGCGGGCAGGAAATGCGGATGGACATGCTGGTAAACCAGCTTTCGCAGATTCTGCGGCGCAACGTGGTGGATAAGACCGGGCTGACCGGCAAGTACGACATTAAACTGAACTGGACGCCCGATCCAGGCGAAGGCGGGATGATGCCAGGACCCTCCGATGGGGCACCGCCGCCGAGCGCCGACTCAGGGCCGTCGATATTTACCGCGATTCAGGAACAGCTCGGGCTTAAGCTCGATTCCCAGAGGGGTCCGGTAGAGCTGGTGGTTGTAGACAAGATCGAACGGCCGAGTGAGAATTAGCGACGATCCTGCCGGCCGCTATCCGCAGGCCGGGCGCCGGCCGGGATGCTCACGACCGGGCACGGAAAATCCGCATCAACCGGGAAAATAAATTGAAACTTGCCACCGCAGTGCGCGTAATGCAAGGAGTGGGTTTTTCTCGCCCGGGTGGTTATCTGGAAGAATTGAGAAAGTATCTGGTGACGCGGAATAAACTGATCGCGGCTCTTGCCGCACTTTCGCTGGCCTTTCCCATGACCGCGGCGGAGCACCACGGAACGGTCACATTCGGGGGGCTTCCGGTTCCCGGCGCGAAGGTCACGGCGGTCCGGGACGGAAAAACGATGAGCACGGTCACGGATCTTCAGGGAAATTATTCTTTTCCGGATCTGGCGGATGGAGAATGGAGCATGCAGGTGGAAATGCTCGCCTTCGCGCCGCTGAGACGCGATGTGAACGTCGCGCCGGGCGCGGCGGCTGAAGAGTGGGAATTGAAGCTACTGCCCCTTGAGGAGATCAAATCGGCCGCGGCGATCATTTCGCGTCCCGCAACTCCTCGCCCGGCGGAAGAAGTGAAGAACGGCGCGCCTGCTGACAAAGAATCGGCGGAGAAAGAAAAACCGAAGGAAGCTGCGGCGGGGCAGGAGGCCGCGGCGGAGCCGAATCCCGACACGGCCGACAACTTCCTGATCAATGGGAGCGTGAACAATGGAGCTTCATCGCCCTTCGCCCAGTTTGCCGCGTTCGGGAACAATCGCCGGGGGGCGAAGGGACTGTACAACGGGATGTTTGGATTCATTCTGGACAATTCCGCAACGGACGCGCGTCCGTATTCGCTCACCGGCCAAGATACCCAACGGCCGTCGTACAACCACCTGACTGGTCTGGCGACGTTCGGCGGTCCGCTGAAAATTCCGCGTCTGATTCGAAACGGGCCGGTGTTCTTCGTTGGATATCAATGGACGCGAAACCGCAACGCTTCGATTGCGACCGCGCTGATGCCGACGCTCGCGCAACGCGCGGGGGATTTTTCCGGACTCCCGCAGATTTACGACGCCAACGGGGTGCCGATTCCCGGCAACATCATTTCTCCCACGCAATTCAGCAAGCAGGCGCTCGGCTTGCTGAAGTATTATCCGCAGCCGAATTTTTCGGGAAGCTCGCGCTACAACTACCAGGTCCCGCTCACGGGATCGACGCATCAGGACGCCTTGCAGACCCGTTTGAACAAACCGATTGGACGGAAGCATCAGGTGTACGGATCGCTGGGGCTGCAAAGCTCGCGCACGGATAGCGTGAATGAGTTCGGATTTCTCGATACGGCCGACTCGCTGGGTTTGAGCGCTACGATCGGCTGGCGGCAGGTCTTCACGCCGCGATTTTTCGGGAATGCGAGCTACACATTCAGCCGCATGTCGAGCCGCACGACTCCGTTTTTCGAGAATCGCGAGAACGTTTCGGGCGACCTCGGGATCACGGGGAATCTGCAAAATCCGACCAACTGGGGCCCGCCGGCGCTCAATTTCGCCAGCGGCATTGCGGGCCTGACAGACGCCGGCGCATCGTTCACGCGCAACGAAACCAACGCGCTCAGCTATTCGATTTTCTGGGGCCGCGGGCGGCACAACGTTCAGGCCGGGATCGATTACCGGCGGCAACAGTTTAATCTGCTGGCGCAGCAGGACGCGCGCGGGACATTCACTTTCACCGGCGTCACCACGCAATCCGATTTCGCGAGCTTCCTGCTTGGAATTCCCGACACGAGTTCGATCGCGTACGGGAACGCCGACAAATATTTCCGCGCGTCAACATATAACGCGTATGCGAACGACGACTGGCGCGTCAATCCGGAGCTGACGATCAACGCGGGGATCCGGTGGGAGTATGGGTCGCCGATCACGGAGCTGTACGGACGCCTGGTGAATCTGGATCTCGCTCCGGGGTTCACGAAAGAGGCCGCGGTGGTTGCGAATCATCCGGTGGGCAGCGTGACCGGACAGCGCTATCCCGATTCGTTGATCCATCCCGACAAAAGAGGCTTCGAGCCGCGCGTCGGGATTTCGTGGCGGCCGGTGGCCGGATCGTCAATGGTGGTTCGCGCGGGCTATGGCGTGTACTACAACACGTCGGTTTATCAGAACATAGCGACGCAGATGGCGCAGCAGGCTCCACTGTCGAAGAGCTTGAGCGTCGCGAATTCGCCTGAAACTCCGCTGACGCTCGCGAACGGATTTGTTACGTCATCCGACATCACGCCGACGACGTTCGCCGTCGATCCGAATTTCCGGCCGGGCTATGCGCAGAACTGGCAGGTTTCGGTGCAGCGCGATCTTCCCGCGGGAATGGTGATGACCGCGACCTATCTCGGAATCAAGGGAACGCGGGGCCAGCAGGAGTTTCTGCCGAACACATATCCAGCGGGTGCGATCGATCCGTGTCCGCTTTGTCCGACGGGATTCGTATATCTCGCCTCGAACGGCAATTCGACGCGCGAGGCGGGCATGATCCAGTTGCGGCGGAGATTGCATAACGGATTCACGGCGACGCTTCAATACACGTACGCAAAGGCGATCGACGACGTATCGACACTCGGCGGATCGGCGCAGGTGGCTACGGTTCAGTCGAGCGGCGGGGCAGGCGGCGCGGGGGGCGGAGCGAACAACAGTTCCGCCAGCAGCAGCGCGGCCCAGGCTCCTACGGGAGGAAGCAGCAAGGCGGCGATCGCGCAGGACTGGCTCGATTTGAGCGCGGAGCGAGGTCTTTCCAGTTTCGATCAGAGACACCTGCTGAACGTGCAGGCGCAGTACACCACAGGGATGGGAGTTCGCGGCGGAATGCTGATGAGCGGATGGCGAGGCGCGCTGTTGAAAGAGTGGACGATCACGACGACGGTCACGAAAGGAACGGGACTTCCACTGACGCCTGTATATCTCGTTCCGGTGACGGGCACGGGCGTAACAGGCTCGGTTCGTCCGGACTACACGGGGGCGAACGTTTACGCCGCGCCGGCGGGGGCGTTCCTGAATCCAGGCGCATACACCGCGCCTGCGAAGGGCCAGTGGGGGAATGCGGGACGCAACTCGATCACCGGTCCGGGGCAATTCACGTTAAACGGATCGATGACGCGCACGTTCCGGCTGAATGATCGCTTCAATCTCGATGCGACGCTGACGGCGGCGAATCTGCTGAACCATGTCACGTTCCCGAGCTGGAGCACGGTGATCAATAATCCTTCGCAATTCGGACTGCCGGCGGCGGCGAATCCGATGCGGACGGTGCAGACCACGGTCCGGTTGAGATTCTAGGAGCCAGGAATGAACGCGAATGGACGGAATTTTATCGGATGGCTCGCTTGGGGGGCGATGGTTTTTGCGCAACAGGCGAACGAACCCGTCACATTCAAGACGACGACGCAGCTCGTGGTGGAAACCGTGTCGGTGAAGGACAAAAGCGGCAAACCGATTGAAGGGCTCAGCGCGAAGGACTTCACGATTACCGAAGACGGGGTCCCCCAGACGATCAAGTTTTTCGAGTATCAGAAACTCGACGAGGCGGCCGGGCCGGCGACGGGCGCAACTGCGGCTCCACCGCGGCTGATCGAACCGCTGAAGAAGCTGCCGCATTCGCAAATCGCGCCTGAGCCGCCGGGGAGCATCAAATACCGCGACAAGCGGCTGCTGGCGATGTATTTCGATCTGACGGCGATGCCGGTGCCCGACCAGCTACGGGCTCTGGATGCGGGGAAGAAATTCATCCGGACGCAGATGACGCCCGCCGACCTGATGTCGATCATGATTTACTCCGGGGCAGCGGTGCAGATCGCGCAGGATTTCACAGACGACCGGGAGAGGCTTCTGGCAATCCTCGAAACGATGATCGTGGGCGAGGATGAGAACGCCGACACCACGGCCGACGCGAGTTCGGCCGATACGGGAGCGGCTTTCGGCCAGGACGATTCCGAGTTCAACATTTTTAACACCGACCGCCAGCTTGCGGCGCTACAGACCGCGGTTACGATGCTGGGGCGGTTGAATGAGAAGAAGTCGCTGATCTATTTCGCGAGCGGGCTGCGGCTGAACGGAACAGACAATCAGGCTCAGCTTCACGCGACTGTGAACGCGGCGGTGCGGGCCGGAGTTTCGTTCTTTCCGATCGACGCGCGGGGGCTCGTGGCACAAGCGCCGCTGGGGGATGCAACGCGGGGATCGCCGGGCGGGATGGCAATGTATACGGGCGGATCGGCTGGAGCGGCGATGTCGAATTTGCAGAGGTCGCAGGATACGCTCTGGTCGCTCGCTTCGGATACGGGGGGAAAGGCGCTGCTCGATTACAACGATCTGGGCAAGGGAATCGTGCAAGCGCAGCAATCGATCACCAGCTATTACATCATCGGCTACTACACGAGCAACGAGAACCTGAACGGAAAATTTCGCCGGGTGAAGGTCACGCTGAACGATCATCCGGCGGCGAATCTCGATTACCGGCAGGGCTACTTTGCGGGTAAAGTTTTCGCGAAATTCACGGCCGCGGACAAAGAGCGGCAGCTTGAGGAAGCGCTGATGCTGGGCGATCCGGTGACGGAATTGACCATCGCGATGGAGGTCAATTATTTCCAGCTCAATCGCGCGGAATACTTTGTTCCGGTCGCGGTGAAGATTCCCGGCAGCGAACTGGCGCTGGCGCGGCGCGGGGGAGCCGAGCACACTCTGATCGATTTCATCGGCGAGATCAAAGACGAGTATGGATCGACGATTTCCAACGTCCGCGACAAAATCGACATCAAGCTGAGTGGAGAAACCGCAGCGCAACTCGCGAAACGTCCGATTCAATACGACACGGGATTCACGCTGCTGCCGGGCAAATACGTGATCAAGTTTCTGGCGCGCGATGCCGAGACCGGGCGAATCGGCACGTATCAGACGAACTTCGTGATCCCGAATCTGATGAAGGAAGACAAACGCGTGCCGATCAGCTCCGTCGTGCTCGGCAGCCAGAAGGTGGACTTGAGCGACGCGCTCTATACGGTGAAAAAGAACTCCGAGCTGAACGTGAATCCTCTGGTGATCGAAGGTCAGAAGCTCATGCCGAGCGTAACGCGCGTTTTCAACCGCAATCGCGAAATGTTCGTCTTCCTGCAAGCCTACGAGCGCGCCGCGGCGACGACGCAGCCGCTGGTCGGGTTTGTGAGTTTCTACAAGGGACAGGAGAAAACATTCGAGACTCCTCCGACCGCGGTCACCGACGGAATGGACGCCAAGTCGAAGGCTGTGCCGCTGCGATTCAATGTGGCGCTCGATAAGCTCGCGCCGGGGGAGTACACATGCCAGGTGACGGTGCTCGATCCGACGAATCAGAAAGCAGCGTTCTGGCGGACTCCCGTCATGATCGTGCAATAGCGCCTTTCGCGCGCCACGCGGGGCCGCGATATTTTCCGCGAATCACAGTGACATAGGCGATTGCGAGCAGGAGGACGGTTCCCAACATGGTCCAGCCCGCGAGCTGGTTCGGCGGCATCATCAGAATCACCACGATAAATGCCGTGTAGATCACGGCAATGGTATTCAAGGCGGTTCCGTATTTTCCGAGCGACCAGGGGAGTTCCTGCGCCCACGCCGATCGCTTCGGCAATGCGAGCGCGACGGGAATCACGTAGGCCGCATAAAGCGCTACGGTGCTTAGCGATGTAACGATCGGAACGGCCGCGGTCCACAGCATGGCGAGCATCGAGGCTCCGACGATCACCCAGATGGCGGAGGCGGGCGTTCCGAATCGCGCGTTGACGCGCCGCAGCCGCGCGGCAAACGGCAATCCGTTGTCCCGGGCCAGCGAAAAAACCGCGCGCGATGCCGACGTGATGCACGATAGCCCGCAGAACCACATGGCCATCGAGGCAAACGCCGCCATCGCATTTCCGAATCTGGCGCCGAGCGACGTTTGAAGAATTGCAATCGCGGCGGGAACCTCGTTTCCAGCGGCATCCTTCATATGCAGGATCGAGCGCGGATCGCGAATTGCGAGGGTCAGGGCGAGAATCAGGAGATATCCAGTCACTCCGGCGACCGCGACCGACAACACGATCCCCCACGGCGCGCGCACTCGGGGATTTTCGGTTTCCTCAGCCATGTGCGCCGACGCGTCGAATCCCGTATAGGTCCAGTGCGCCTGGAGCAATCCCAGCAGGAACGCCCACCAGTAGGGCGCCCGGCCGCCGCTGGAGAATCCACGGGCGAGATATCCGACGGGCTGAAGCGGCGCTATCCAGAAAACAGCGGCGACCAGCGCGGCCACGCCGGCGATGTGGACGGCAACGCTGAGGTCGTTCAGGATCGCGACCAGGCGTATTCCGAAGTGATTCAGCACTCCTTGATTGATCAGAATGAAGGCGAACATCGCGAACAGGTGCGCGGGCGTCGACGAGATTCCAAGAAACGGGAGAATGAACTGCGCGCAGCTATAATTGATTCCGGCCTGGGCCGCGATCAGGCCGACGATATTGAACAGCGCAACGAACCAACCAATGGCGGGACCTCCAAGGTCGGCCGCCCAGTGATACATCGCGCCGGAGGTCGGGTAGGCCGAGCACAACTCGGCCATGCTCGCCGCGATGATCAGCATGAACAGCGTCGCGACGGGCCAGCCGAGAGACATCTCGAGGGGGCCGCCCATTTCGAATCCGTAGCCGAACAGGGTTACCGCGCCGGTCAGGATCGAAATGATGGAAAAGGAGATGGCGAAATTCGAGAATCCTCCCATGTTGCGGAAGAGTTCCTGGACGTAGCCAAACCGCGCGAGTCCATTGTTTTCTGAATCGGGCATGAAGCAGCAGTATATTCTGTTTCTGATGGACCTCAGGACGCTTCTCGCGCGGGCGAGCCCGGCGCGGAGCGGCGATGAACTCGCCGGAATCGCAGCGGAGACCGCGGAGGAGCGCGTTCGCGCGCAGATCGAGCTCGCCGATGTTCCGCTGAAGCGTTTCCTCGAAGAACCTGTGGTCCCGTACGAAACGGATGAAGTAACGCGGCTGATTCTCGATTCGCACGATTCAACGGCGTTCTCGCCCATCTCGACGCTGACGGTCGGTGAGTTTCGCGAATGGCTGCTCGACGACGCGACCACCGGGGAATCGCTCGCGGCGATCGCGAACGGAGTCACGCCGGAGATGGCCGCGGCGGTTTCGAAGATCATGCGCGTGCAAGACCTGGTCACGGCCGCTGCAAAGCGCCGGGTGGTTACGAGATTTCGCGACACGCTCGGCTTAGAGGGTCGTCTGTCGACGCGTCTTCAGCCAAATCATCCGACTGACGATCCGCGCGGGATCGCCGCGAGCATCGTCGACGGGCTGCTGTACGAAAGCGGCGACGCCGTGATCGGAGTGAATCCGGTTTCCGATGACCCGGCATCCGTGGAAACTCTGCTGCGCATGCTCGACCGCATTCGCGAAACGCTGGAGATTCCGACGCAGACCTGCGTGCTCGCGCACCTCACAACACAGATGGAAGCGATGCGGCGCGGCGCGCCCGCCGATCTCGTGTTTCAATCCATTGCGGGAACCGAGGCCGCCAATCGCGCTTTTGGAGTGAATCTCGCGATGCTCGACGAAGCGCGCGCCGCCGCGGGCGAGCTACATCCCGGCGCGAACGTGATGTATTTCGAAACCGGGCAAGGCAGCGCGCTATCGGCCAATGCACATCACGGCGTCGATCAGCAAACCTGCGAAGTCCGGGCCTACGCGGTCGCGCGCCGCTATCAGCCGCTGCTGGTCAACACAGTCGTGGGATTCATCGGCCCCGAATATCTCTTCGACGGGAAGCAGATCCTTCGGGCGGGACTCGAAGATCATTTCTGCGGGAAATTGCTCGGCCTTCCAATGGGGTGCGATGTCTGCTACACCAACCACGCCGAAGCCGATCAGGACGACATGGACACTCTGCTGACCATGCTGGGCGTGGCCGGATGTAACTACATCATGGGAGTCCCAGGAGCCGACGACATCATGCTGAACTACCAGAGCACTTCATTCCATGACGCGCTCTATCTCCGCGCGATGCTGAAGCTGCGCCCCGCGCCTGAATTCGAATCGTGGATCGAGCGCATGGGAATTCGCCAACCGTCCTTGCGAGCTCTTCCACCCGCGTTCGAAAAAGCGCTGCAAGTCGCATGACCGCCGACGGATGGACTCACCTCCGCGATCTCACCGCCGCGCGCATCGCGCTCGGCCGCGCCGGGCACAGCCTGCCGACGCGCGAGCTTCTCGATTTCCAAATGGCCCATGCGAGGGCTCGCGACGCGGTGCATCATGTCTTCGATCCGCGGGCGTTCGACGGAATCATTCTCAAAAGCGCGGCCGGGAGCCGCGCCGAATATCTCCGCCGCCCCGATCTCGGCCGCAAACTCGCACGCCCGGCGCAACTCGAACGAGGCGATTACGATGCAGTGCTGATCATTGCCGACGGGCTCTCCGCAACCGCAGTTCATCGTCACGCGCCCGCGTTCATCGCCGCTCTCAAATCCGAACTCGAGGGATGGAATCTCGCTCCGCTTTGCATCGTGGAGCAAGGACGCGTCGCGATCGGCGACGAAATCGGCGAGCGTCTTGGCGCAAGACTCGCCGTGATGATCATTGGCGAGCGCCCGGGCTTGAGTTCTCCGGACAGCCTCGGCGTTTATCTTACCTGGTCGCCGCGCGTGGGACGAACCGACGCCGAGCGCAACTGCGTTTCGAATATCCGGGCGGAGGGCCTTGATCCCGCGCTCGCAGGCAAGCGGGTCGCTATGCTGATGCGCGCGGCGCGGGAACGCCGGATCACAGGCGTCCTCAACTCATCGCCGCTGCTTACCTCTTAAACGGCGCGACGTGCAATCCGGGCGGCAACACCGCTTTTGAAAAATCCAGATCGTCTTTCACAACGGGAATCGCGATTCCCGTCGTCGCCGCGGCGGCGGGATAATTCTGGCTGATCAATAGGCGCAACGCGCCCGACGAGTATGAAACCTCGCGCGTCGAATCGTCGAAGGACCGCAACAGCTTCGCTTTCTTCGGATCGTCGGCTGTCACCAGGGCTTCGCGGATCACCCGCTCACCCGACGCATACGTGAGCACGCCGACCACTCCCGGAGCCTTCAGCCGCGGGTCCTTCACATCGTCCTCGGGAACGTCCAGCCCGGCGTAGCGCCGCGTCAACGTCTCGCGCGAAATCGAAAACTGGACCAGCGGAACGTAGGTATCGAAGAGACGCTGCCCGTTGCCGAGCCGGTACACCGTCCACCAATCGACTTCCTCGAGCCCACGCAAAACAGTGAGCACCTCGCCATTGACCGCCCTGGGCTCAACGCCCTCCGCCGTGATCGAGTACAGCGGCTTCTGCTTCAGATCGACGCCCAGCGGCCAGGCCTCAACGGTGGTGGTCGCTTCGATCCCCACCGCGGCGATGATGTGATGGATCTTCGTCGTCTTCCTCAACTGCAAACGCTCATCCGGGTTGCGCCCGGGGATGCCCGCATCCGTAATGTCGAATTCCACGTTCGTCGTGTCTACGATTTCTTCCCCATCCTTCACGGTGTAAGAAAGCGACGACGACGCCTGACTCTGATAAGGTTTCTTCCCCTGCGCGCAGACCAGGGCCGCCGCTCCCAGCGCGGCGCACAAAATAATTCTGTTTTTCATGATCTATTTCGCGCCATAAGGCGCCATCAGCTCCTGAGTAGTGTACACGCGCCCATCAACCATCACGCGATCGATCTTTGCCGCGTCGCTTATGCTGCGCAAAGGGTCGCCCGAAACGATCACCAGGTCCGCGAGTTTGCCCGGCTCGATCGATCCGAGATCCTTGCCGTATCCGAGCGCTTGGGCCGCGTGCAGGGTTACGGTCTGTAGCGCCTCCCAGGGTTGAAATCCGTACTTCACTTCGGCTCGCAGTCCCAGATGATTCAGGATCGACAAGCCGGGAAGGGGCGAATCGGTTCCGAGGATCACGGCGCCGCCGGCGCGCTTCACGGCGAGCAGCGTCTCCTCCTCTTTTCGCAACGATTCCAACTGCGCCTGATTCCCCGCCACGGCGCGATCCCGGGCGGCAACCATCGCAGCCTGCTGCCAGGGAGGATTCAACGCCGCGAGCCGCGGATCGTTCAAAATATCCGGATCCTCCGCATACAGCGCCGCCGCCGCAAACGGAGTCGAGATCATGAACTCGCCAGCCGCGGGAAATAAAGTCCGGATGTCGCCATAGGTCACGTCGCCATACGACCGGGTATACGAATATCCCCACCGCGATGTTGCACTGACGTGCGTCATTCCATCCATTCCGAACGCGAGCCCCGGCAACCCGTAATGTGACGCGATCCAAACGCCGAGCTTTTCATGCGCAAACTTCATCGCCTGCAACTGCTCGTCGTGCGGCAGGCGGACGTAAGTCTTCAAATTGTCGTACTCAAGCGCCTGGGCCCGTGCAAACTGCATTTGCAGCGCTTTCTCCGTGGTCACGAACGCGTCCGTGGAGTAGTAGCTGCGCTCGCCGTCAATAATCTCCCCCGACGCGAAAAATCGCGGCCCCACGCGAGCCCCTGACGCAAACGACTCCTTCGTCTCCATCTGTCCGTACGCCTGCTCGCCCTGAGACTGGAGCGCCGTGAATCCATAGGCGAGCCAGATCCGCCCGGCGCGATCGCCGAACGACGAAAGCCCGCCGTAGTTATGATTGTGCGTTTCCCAATATCCGGGCAGCACGGTCCGATCCGAGGCGTCGATGACTTCCGCGCCGCGGTGTGCCGCGCCGCCATGCGCCTCGACCTTTTGAATCCGCCGGCCCACGATGGTCACATCGACGTTCGTCCGCTCATCGGCGCCGAGCCCGTCCCACAGCCGGCCCGCGTGAATCACGATCCTCTTTTCCGCCGCCGCGCGGCGCCACGTGAAATCAAGCGGGACCGTCTCCGGCTTCCCTGATCCGTCCGCCGCCACGATTCGGAGCTTGCCACCCGAGAGATACAGAATCCTCTTCCCATCCCCGCTGAACGACGGGGCATCGGTCATCTCTTCGTTGACCGGCCGAGCCTCGCCGGTTGGCGCTCCGTTCGCATCCACCGGCCGCGTCCACAAATATCCGTCCATGACAAACGCCATTTTCGAACCGTCGGGCGAGTATACTGGTCCGTCCACGCCGCGCGAGCTGATCGATTTGTACGGCGCGGGCTCGGTATACGTTACCGCGCCGGTTGCGACATCCACGGTCGCGATCTGATTCGTCCCTTCGCGGAATCGCCGCGTGTAAGGCTTCAGGGCCGCCATCGCGATTGTTTTTCCATTCGGCGACCAGCTTGATGCGCCAGGCTCGAATCCGGCGCGCACGATCTCCTTGACTTCACCCGAGGCCAGATCGATCGTGTACGACGTTCCATCCTGTTTCTGAAACGCGAGCTTTTTCCCATCCCTGGACCATGCCGGATTTATCTCGGCCGAGTCGTTCATTTTGGTCACGCGCTGCTCGGCGCGCGTGGCCAGATCAAGAATGTAGATGTCCGCAGTCCCGGCTTTGTCCGACGAATAGGCGATCTTCGTTCCATCGGGCGACCACGCGGGCGATTGTTTATAGAAAGCGTCGTTGGTGAGCTGTCGCGGCTTGCCGCCGACGTCCATTAGCCAAAGCTGGTTCAGCGCCTCGAAGACGATCCGCTTTCCGTCGGGCGAAAGGGCCGGGAACATGATTCCTTTGACCGGACGTTCCGCCGTCGAATCGAAATCGTAGGCGCGGTGCTTGTACGGCGCGCGATTCAATTCGAATTTCGCTTCAAACGGGATGGTCCGCGTCGAGCCGCCGATCGCCGTCGCGAAAATCTTCCCGTTGCCGGTGTAGAGAATTTCCTTCCCGGAAATCCATGTTGGAGGAAACGGAAAAACGTCGTCCGCGGATCCGACCTGTTGCCCCGAAACCATCAGCTTCGCGCCGCCGGTCACGATCTGCGTGTACGCCACGCGGTTCCCATCGGGAGCCCAGGACGGGGATTCCAATCGCACGCCCTGCCGCGAGGGAATCAGCATTCGAACTTTGCCCGCCGCGTCCACGGCCTGAATCCCGGCGGCGCTGGCGAAGGCGATCTCCATCCGGGTGGGAGACCATGCAGGCTCGTACTCATCGTCGGGGCCGGTGGTCCACTGCGTGAGCTTCCGCGTCTCCACATCCACGGCCCAAATATCGTAGGAGCCTTTCATCGCGCGGTCGGATGAGAACGCTATCCGTTTGCCATCGGGCGAAAACGAAGGCTCGCGATCGTCGCCGTGACCCTCGGTAAGTTGCCGGATTCCGGTTCCGTCCGGCTTCATCACCCAGATATGAAACGTCCCGCCCTTGAACGACTGGAAGGCCACGAGATCGCCCTTCGGCGACCAGGCAGGCCGGGCCGGTTCGAGAAATGGATCGGTCAACCGCTTCGCCGCGCCTCCGGCGAGCGGCAGCGACCAGAGGGTCTCCTGAAGATCCATGATGATTGTCTTGCGATCGGGCGAGACGGTGGCGCTTATATTCGTCCCCTCGCTGACCGTGACAATCTTGGGCGCCGCTGCGCAGACCAATGGCAAAAAGAGCAGAAAAGCTCGTCTCATCGCGGGTATTATACTGTGGCCCTCCGCTCGCCGACGGCCGCGGTTCCGACAGGCCGGTCAGAACCGCGCGCGTCAGCAAGCGGCGTTTTTTTAGAAGGCAACCTTCAGCACTGCCTGAGCGACTCGATATGCTTCGCCGTTCGAAACAATGGCCGTTGAAGTTGACGTCGCCAGCGTCTGGTTTCCGGCAAGTCCGAAATTCGGCGAGAGGATACTGTTCGATCCGACAGTGGCATTGCTCAGCTTGCGGAAATTGGCATGATTCAGCGCGTTGAACGCCTCCATGCGGAACGTGATCTTCACGCGTTCAGTGGCCGCGAAGGTCTTCGAAATGGAGCTGTCCATGTCCCAATACCACGGACCATTAAACATATTCCGCCCCATCCCCACCGATCCCGGAGCCGCCAGCGCGAATGCCGATGCGTCCTGAAAATAGGCTGGGCCGATTACGCCGGCCTTCGGGGCCAGCGAATCGCCGGGCAGCGAATTGCCCACGATCACCGCGCGGGAATTGGTGGCCGTCGAATAGAAGGCCGTCTTCGCTCCCGAAGTGATCGAGAAGGGCTGGCCCGACATGTTGGCGTTGAACCCCTGCAACGCCCAGCCGCCGAGGATCGCGTTGATTGCCTTCGGAGCATTGCTCATCCAGCGCTGGCCCTTGCCGAAAGGAAGCTCATAGATCCAGGTGAACAGGATCACGTGCTTCTGATCGAAATCGGCGCGGCCACGTTCATTGCGCAGGTTCGAGCTGTCGATCGTGGACACGGAAGTGGGCGTAAACGTCGTCACGATCGGATCGCCCGATTGGTCGTCGATCACTTTTGAGAGCGTATACGCAAAGTTGAACAGAAGCCCGTTGCTGAACCGCTTGCGCAACGTCGTCTGCATGCTGTGATACACCGAATCCGCCGAGTTCGAAAGGAACAGAACGCTGCCGAACTGTTGGTTCGGACGAAGATGCGCGGCAAGCGTGGTTTGCTCGATTCGTCCGGCGAAATTTCCGGCCGCATTCTGCTGGAGGTCCGTCAGGGTGGAAGCTGAATTGACGAACGCGCTGGTGAGAATGCCGCTGGTCACCAGAGGGATCGGCGCGCCACTGATACCGGCGGGACAACCGCTCCCGTCCGGCTTGCAGCCTTTTGCCACATTTTGCTGCATGGTGAGGAATTGCGGCACAATCGGCGCGGCGCTGATCTGATTCGCGTCGAGCTGGCTGTACAACCGCTCGCCGCGATTGCCGACATAGGCCACTTGCATGACCATGTCGAAGGGGAGCTGCCGCTGGATCGAAATGTTCCACTGATGCACGGTCGATTGCTTCATGTTCGGATCCATAATCACCGTGTTCGGCGCGCTGCCGAGCAACTGAGCAGGCGGCGTCAGGAAGCTCGACGGCTTCAGCGTCGGGGTTGGAAGCGTGTTGGGGAATCCTTGCGACAGGCGCACGTTCGGAACCGATCCGCATCCCGGAGTGGAGGCCGCATACGTCGGGGCCGTGCAAGTATAAGCGAGGCCAGGCTGCGAGTTCGCCACGGCGGCAGCCTGATAGGTCGTGATCGGATCGAAGGAGATTCCATAGCCCGCATGAACTACGGTCTTGGTTCCGAACGGGCTCCAGCTCAGTCCGAATCGCGGGGCGATCGCGTCGATGTTCGACCGCTTCCAGATCGAATCCGAGCGGACGAAGGTCACCGGTCCCTGTGATCCGTTGATGTTGCGATCCGGCACATAGATCGGCTGGCTCGATTCTGTCGGCGGGCGATTGATCTCCCAGCGCAAACCGTAAGTGAGCGTGAGATTCTTGCGCACCCGCCAGTCATCCTGTCCGTAGAAGTTGTACTGCTTGAGCCGCTCGCCGGTGTCCCACAGCGAATAGTAATTGCCCGATTTCGATCCGACAAACGAGTCCTGATTGAGATTGCCGAGGAACGCGGCCTTCAGATTCGCGGGAATGCCGAGCAGGTCATTGATCGTGCCCAGCAGCCGCGCGTTATCGGTGGATGCGATTCCGGAGGCCGGCAAATTGAACGCAGCGCCGGGCGGATTCAGCGTCGAGCTCAGAGAAATCGACGGTACCAGACTCTGGCTCGCCGCGGTGCCGGTCTGATTGTTCTGCTGGTAGAGCCGCACGTTGAACCCGAATTTCATCTGATGAGCTCCGCGCGTCCAGGAGAAATTGTCGATCGCCTGCGGAGTGTTGAGCCAGCGGATTGTATGCGGTTGATTCACATAAGAAACCGTTGCGTTGTTGAAGGTCCATTCCGGCAGCGAAGCGCCGTTTGGGTCCGAATCGATGTAGGTGAAGTAAAACTTGAACCGCGCGTATCCGATGGTCGCTTCATTGACCATGGTTGGACTGATGACGCGGCGCCACGACAGCGCATAATTTTGCGCCGGCCGATACACTTCGCCGCGCGGCGGCAGGCCGGGGAAGATTGCCGGGCGGCTGTTCAGCGGGTCGCCCTTGAGCTGGTCCTCTTCAGCCCACATTACTCTGAAAAAGAGGGAGTTGGATGAATCGATCGTATGATCGATGCGGATCAGATTGCGCGGTCCGCGAACCTGATAGGGGGTGTTCCAGAGGAATCCGGCCACGTTGAGGCCATCGCCGGAAGTGTAGTTGTTGGGGCTGGGATAGCTTTTGAGCTGCTTGAGAACCGCCGGATCCCCGCCGATGTGAAGCGGGTCATTCGTATACATATTGTACGTTTGAACGCAGTTCAGATCCGTATTTGTGGCGCAATTGCGCACTCCCGCGGCGAGCGATCCGTCGGGGTTCACCAGCAGCGGGGAGTTCTGCGTGATCTTCTGGCCGTTGATCACCAACGGATTCGAGGGGTTCGGAACAAAGTAACGATAGATTCCCGAAAGCGCAGTGGGAGTGTAGACGGCAGGGATCGATCCGAAGGCTTTATCGATCGCGAGAGCGAGGTTGACCTGCTGGCCTTGCCAGGCTCCGTAGAAGAACGTTTTATTGCGCTTGATGGGTCCGCCGACGTCGAAGCCGTATTGGTTCGAATGAATGTTCGTTCGCGGATTACCCTGTGCGTTCGCGTAGAATTCGTTGGCGTTGAGGGCGCTGTTGCGGAAGTAGTCGACCGCGGAGAAGTGATATTCATTCGTGCCGGATCGCGTCGCGATCGAGACGTTCAAACCGGAGTTGCGGCCTTCTTCCGGCGTCGGATTACTGGTGGTGACCTTGAACTCCTCAACGTTATCCGGATTGATGCGGAAAACGTTGTTCGTCGGCACGGGGTTCGAGGCTTCGTTCGCTTCGATGCCATCGATGGTCACATTGCCGGACATCGATCGGGTTCCGTTGACGGTCAACGTCGTACCGCTGTTTTGCTGAACTCCAGGTTCGAGGACGATCAGGTTTAGCGGATTGCGTCCGTTCAGCGGCAGCGACGCCACGGCGTGATGCTCGACGACGTTGCCGAGGGTCGCTGTGGCGGTGCTGATCTGCGCCGCCGACGCTTCGACTTTCACGACCTCGCGCGTGTCGCCGAGTTCCAGCGTGATGTTTTCAACACCCGGCGTTCCGACTACGAGCGTAATGTTGGTCCTGCGCATGGTTTTGAATCCGGCCATCTCAACGGTGACCGTGTAGGTTCCGGGATTAATTGAGGGGAATGAAAACAATCCCGCGTTGTTGGTGACCTGTTTGAGTGGAACGCCGGTTGCGTCGTTCACCGCGGTGACGTTCGCCCCCACGACTACGGCTCCGGTGGCGTCGTACACGGTGCCGGAAAGGGCGGTGGTGGATGTCTGTCCAAAAGACAAAACGCCGGCGAAAAGCATGCCGGCGCACAATACGGGCAATCTCAGAGAGCGAAGCATCAGTTAGTCCCCTTTGTTGTCGTTCACCTCGACCTGGAAGCACGGCTCCACAGCGAGCCGCTTTTATGGTTCAAAACTATATACCGGTTTCGGGAGGATTACAAGGGTATGTACGCCGCACTGAGCCGCGAGGCGGACTCCGGGGTGCCGAAGATGCGAGCGGGATACAATCGAGGTTTATGAATGTCATCATCACGGGCGCCGGCGGCGGGCTGGGGACCGCAGTTGCGAAGGTTTTTTCAGACAGCGGCGCGACGGTGATCGGAGTGGAGCGCGACTGGCGGCAAACAATGCCGTTTACGACGATCAGCGCCGACCTGAATTCAGCGGCGGGATGCGAAAAGATGGCCGCGGAAGCCGCGAAGATCGGATCGATTGACGCGCTGGTGCATCTGGTTGGCGGATTCGCGGGGGGATCGCCGGTTTCCGAAACCAGCGATGCGACGTGGGACCTGATGATGAATATCAATTTGCGGACGGCGTTCCTGACGATGCGGGCGGTGTTGAAACCGATGACGGCGGCGAAAAAAGGACGCATCGTCGCCATCGGCTCGCGTCCGGCCGTGGAATCGATGCCGAATTTCGCGGCCTACGCGGTAGCGAAGGCGGGGGTGGTGGCGCTGATCAAGAATGTTTCGGCGGAAACGAAGGATCTGGGAATCACGGCGAATGCGGTATTGCCGAGCGTGATCGATACGGAAGCGAATCGGAAGGCGATGCCAAACGCGGATTTTTCGCGATGGGTGCGGCCGGAATCGATCGCGAAGCTGCTGCTGTGGCTGACGTCGGATGAGGCAGCCGATGTGAGCGGCGCCGTGATTCCGATTTATGGGAGAGCGTGATGAAGAAGTTGACCGATTCCGAGATTTCCGCGGCGCTCGCGGGGCTTGCGGGGTGGAGCGTGAAGGACGCGAAGCTCCATCGCGAATATAAGTTCGCTGATTTCCCGCATGCGTTCGGGTTTATGGCGACGGCGGCTCCGGCGATCGAGAAGATGAATCATCATCCGGAGTGGTTCAACGTATACAGCAAAGTGGTGGTGGATTTGACCACACATGACGCGGGCGGGATCACGCAGCGGGATATTGATCTGGCGAAGCTGCTTGAGGGGATCGCGGGTAAGTTGACATGAAAAACAGGACAATTGCCCGAATGAATCCGGGCATGGCAGCCTTGCTAGCCTGCTCCGCGATCTGCATCGCGGCGCAGAATTTTTCCGGGTCCGCCGCGCTCGATTCGAGTATCGAGCAGGCGATTCACGATCAGTTGATTCCTGGAGCGGTGCTCATCGTCGGGCACAATGGGAAGATTCTGCACCGCAAGGCATATGGGAATCGCGCGCTGGTTCCTGCCAAGGAGGCGATGACCGCCGACACGATTTTCGACGCGGCGTCGCTAACCAAAGTGATCGCGACGACTTCGGCGGTGATGAAGCTTTTCGAAGAAGGAAAGATCCGGATTGCGGATCCGGTGACGGCGTATCTTCCGGATTTTCAAAACGGCAAGAGCGAGATCACGATTCGCGACCTGATGACGCACTTCTCAGGACTGCGGCCGGACCTGGATCTGGAACCGGCGTGGTCGGGCTACGACATCGGGATCGGACGCGCGCTGGCGGAGAAATCCACGTCGGCGCCGGGGGTGCGATTCGTTTACAGCGATATCAACTTCGAGCTGCTGGGGGAGATTGTGCATCGAGTGAGCGGAAAGACACTCGATGCGTACGCGCGCGAGAAGATTTTCGAGCCGCTCGGGATGCACGAAACGATGTTTAAACCTCCGGCATCGCTGCGGAGCAGAATCGCCCCGACGGAGATCGATCCCGCGACGGGGGCGCCGTTTCGCGGCATAGTTCACGATCCGACTGCCCGATACATGGGCGGGGTCGCGGGCCACGCGGGGTTGTTCACGACCGCCGACGATCTGGCGAAGTTTGCCGAGATGATGGTGAACGGCGGCGCACCTGTTTTTGCGCCGCTGACGGTTCGGAAATTTACAGCACCCAATTCCCCGCCCGATCAGCCGATTCTGCGCGGGCTCGGATGGGATATCGATTCGAGCTATTCATCGAATCGCGGCGAACTGTTCCCGATCGGGTCGTTCGGGCACACAGGATTCACAGGAACTTCGCTCTGGATCGATCCATCGACCAAGTCCTACGTCATTCTGCTGTGTAATTCCGTCCACCCTCATCGCGGAAAGAATCTGAGCCCGCTGCGGTCGCGAATCGCGACGATTGCGGCGGCCGCGATCGGACTGGACGCTCCGGGTGTGAGCGTGGTCGGGTACAACGAAACCTCGTCGAATCCCGCCATGCCTGGCGGGAGCGGATCGCGGCGGATGATCACGCCGAATCACAGCGTGCTCACCGGGCTCGACGTGCTGGAGCAGGAGAAATTCGCGCCGCTCAAGAACAGGCACGTCGGCCTGATCACGAATCATACCGGGCTCGATCGGAACGGCAAACGAAATCTGGACTTGATGATCGCGGCGGGGGTTCGCGTCACGGCGATATTTTCACCGGAGCATGGACTGACGGGAAAAGAAGATCGCCAGGACGTGGCCGACACCAAGGATCCGATCACGGGATTGCCGGTGTGGAGCCTGCACTACAACGGCCGCTATCGGATGACGGCGGAGATGCTGCACGACGTCGACACTCTGGTGTACGACATTCAAGACGCAGGGTCGCGCTTCTACACCTATTCCTGCACGATGCTCTACGCGCTGGAGGAAGCGGCCAAATCGAAGCGTCCGATTTACATTCTCGACCGGCCGAACCCGGTGACGGGAGTGCACGTCGAAGGGCCGCTGCTCGATGAGAATCTCAACAGCTTTGTCGGCTGTTATCCGATGCCGATCCGGCACGGCCTGACTTTCGGCGAGTTGGCCACGATGGCGAACGGCGAACGCAATCTGAAAGCGGACCTGCATGTGATCAAGATGAAGAACTGGTCGCGTGGCGACTGGTTCGATTCGACCGGACTCGCGTGGATCGATCCATCGCCGAACATGCGAAGCCTGAATGCCGCAACCCTCTACGAAGGCGTCGGGCTGATCGAGGCGGCGAAGAACTACTCGGTGGGGCGCGGCACGGATTCTCCGTTCGAACAGATCGGAGCCGATTGGATCCACGGGACGGAGCTGGCGTTGTTTTTAAATTCGCGATCTATTCCTGGGGTCCGCGTTTATCCTACACGATTTCAGCCAAACTCGTCGAATTACAAAGGAAAAGAAATCGAAGGCGTGCGATTTGTGATCTTGAATCGCGAGCAATTCAATTCGGTCAGGCTCGGATTGGAGATCGCCTACGCGCTGCAAAAACTCTATCCAGGAAAGGTGGACTTCGAAACCTGCCGGTTCCTGATCGGAAACCGGGGGGTGATCGATGCACTAAAATCGGGCGAGGACCCTCGCACGATCGAGCAGCGGATGGAGCCGGACCTGGAGACCTTCCTGAATCGGCGGCGACCGTATCTCCTATATTAATCTAAGGTTCCGCCTTAGGTCCTCTCGGCAAAAAAGCTGTCTATTCGTACTCCCAGTACGCGCGTGTGCCAGGATCTGAATCGGCCGTAGGGGGCCGCCTGGCTCCAGTACTGCCAGATTACAGGGGTTTAGCGCGCTCTTTTAGTTAACACCTTACATCAGGAAAACGCCGGAAGTGTCAAATTTATTTATAAAATCGCTCTCTTGACAGTTGTAACGAAAAACGGCGACAATTGCCTCAGTCTTGCTTTAAGCTAAGTCCGCTTAACTTTAAGAACTGGAGAGGCCTTTAACCGGAATGAAACGACTACTACAACTCTGTCTGTTCGCCCTGTTAGTGCTAGTCCTAACGACCAGTACTTCGGTGGCACAATCTCCCGTCGGAACCATCTCAGGCGCGGTATCGGATGAGACCGGCGCGGTCATTCCAAACGCTGTTGTTGTTGTGAAGAACAAAGATACTGGCATCGAGCGCCAGACCACGTCCGGCGCGGACGGCCGTTACAGCGCTCCGTCACTGCTGGCGGGCCAGTATGAAATTCGCGTCGAAGTGAAGGGTTTCCGAACTGTCGTTCGCGAAGCAACCGTCGAAGTCGGTCTGATTACGACCGCAGACATTCGCATGCCTCTCGGCCAGACCAATGAAGTGGTCAATGTCGAGGCGGCGACCGCGCAGATCGAATATGAAAAGAATTCGATCGACGGCGTGGTGGGCAGGACCAAAATCGAAGGACTTCCGCTGAATGGACGCAGCTATATGCAGTTGGCGTCGGCGGAACCGGGCGTCCGCATCAACACCAGCGGCACATCGCAGTATAACTCGCAGTTTTCGGTGTCCGTTCTGGGCGGCGATGCGGGCCGTACGGCCATCAGCGTGGATGGCGGCCCGGTGCGCGACCGTATTGAAGGCTCAGGCTCCTCGATGAACTTCTCGCAGGAAGTGGTGCAGGAGTTCCAGCTTTCGGAAGTGAACTTCGACCTTTCAACGGACATCACCAGCGTGGGATCGATCAACATCGTGACGCGCTCGGGTGGAAACGATTTCCATGGCAGCGGATATTTCTTCTTCCGCGATCACAATATGGCCGCCTATCCTGGCTTGCAGCGGACGGCTCCCGCGGATCCGTTCTTTGCGCGCCGCAATCCTGGTTTCTGGCTCGGCGGACCGATCAAAAAGGAGAAGGCGTTCTTCTTCTTTAACTACGAGTACATGAATCAGCTCCAGGCGGTGACGGTGCAGCCGGATCTTCCGTCGCTTGCTCCGCTGGCCGGAAGCTATGGGAGTCCATACACGGGCAAAACGCTGAGCGCGCGCTTCGACTATCGCATCAACGGGAATCACAACCTGTTCGTCCGCTACTCGCATGACGGCAACCAGGCGTTCGGACCTTCGGGGAACACGCCAGTGTATCCGTCGGCATGGCTGCGGAACGTGAACTGGGCCGATCAGTCGACGCTGGGCGTGACCAGCACGCTGACGCCGGCGATCGTCAACGATTTCCGTTTCTCCTACAACTTCTGGAGCAATCGGAACCTTTTCCCGAACTCGAGCGATTGTGCGAATTGCATCGGCTTGAACTTCGCGGGTCTGAGCTTCCAGGGCAGTTCGCTCGGAACGCTGGTTGGCGACAACATCAACGCCACGCAGGGCCGCGACTTGCGCGACTTCACCTGGACCGATAATTTGACCTGGCAGAAGGGATCGCATCGCATCCGCTTCGGAGGCGAAATCGGGTATCAGCCCGGCACCGGTTTCTGGGGATATTGCGACCCGGGCTGCTTCGGGGTTTTCACGCCCGAATTCCTTACAAGCACCCTGGGAGCAGCAAACGTCGCAAAGTTCTTCCCGACCCTGCCGAAGACGATCACGTCCAACGCCGACCTTTTGAACCTGCCATTCGCTGTTGGGGGCGTGATCGGGATCGGCGATCCGGGCCAGCCGCCGCTGTACAATCTGGACCAGGCGAAGGCGAACACCCGGTATCGCATTTATGCTTCGGACACGTGGAAGCTTAAACCGAATTTCACGGTGAACTTCGGCCTGGCTTACGAGTATGAAAACAATCTGTTCAACGAGGATCTGACCAAGCCGGCGTTTCTGGCTCCGGTGTACGGCTCCGATCTCAGCCCCACGCAGCCGAATCACGGCAATCTTTCACCGGCAGTCGGATTCGCATGGAACGTCGGCAAGGATAACAAGACGGTCATTCGCGGCGGCGCGGGAATCTACTACGATACCGAATACCTCTACCGCCGCCTGCAAGAGCGCAGTGTCATCGGACCGGTGGGCAACGGCCGCCAACAGTATCCGACGACGAACATCGTCAATACCTTCCCGGGTGTGATCAACCTGGCCAACGGAAGTGTGGTGCCGGTCGGCGCGACCCTGCCGACCAACTCGATTCTCACCCTGACGCTTGGACAGTTCATGCAGCTTTACAACGCGCAAATTGGAGCCATCGCGGCGTCGCTTGCGCCGAAGAACCTGAACGACCTGTCGGTGCGCAACATCAACATCACCAAGTCCGGCGCTCAGTTGCTGCCGCGGGATTATCCTGTGCAGCACAGCTACCACACCTCGATCGGAGTGCAGCGTCAGGTTCGCCATGACCTGGTGGTCAGCGCCGATTACGTCCGCCGCGTATTCCTGGATGTGCTTTACGACGGTAATCCGATCGACCTGAACGATTTCAACCGGTTCATTAACGGCGTGCAGACGCCGGTGATCCCGGTTTGCACGCCGGCGCAGCGAACCGATCCGGCGGCGCAGTGCTCGACCGGCGCGATTACGTTCTGGCAGCCCGGTCAGCGGAATACGTATCAGGCGCTGCTGGTCAAAGCCGATAAACGCTTTGCCAATCGCTTCCAGTTCACGGCTTCCTATGCTCTCGCCGACCAGAACGGCGTCAACGGAATCTACGATCTGACCAATTACAACTTCAGCTACGGGCCGCAGGGCGCGCGGAACACCTTCAGCCTGATCGGCATGGTGGACCTGCCCTGGGGATTCCAACTCGGACTCATCACCACGATTGCCAGCCGCGGACCGGTCGAGCCAATCATTACCGGTATCGAGATCAACGGTCTCACGGGTGTGACCAGCACTCCTTTGCCGGGCCTTTCGTACAATTGCCTCAACCGCGGATGCGGCGCCTCGGACCTTGCCGCGGCGGTCTCCAACTTCAACTCGACCTATGCGGGCAAGAAGGATGCGACGGGAAAAACGATTCCGACACTGACGCTGCCGTCGAAGTATGAACTGGGCGAAGGCGTGAACACGGAAGACGTTCGTCTGACGAAAGTGTTCACGCTGAAGGAGCGCTACAAGTTCTCGGTATTCGGCGAGATGTTCAACATCTTCAACGTGTCGAACCTGAGCGGGTTCAACTTCAACGTCAACTCGGGCAGTTTCGGACAGCCGACGCAGCGCGCCGGACAGGTCTTCGGATCTGCCGGACCTCGCGCCGTGCAGGTGGGCGGACGGTTCTCGTTCTAAATTTCAGTCACTTGTTTGGGCCGCCGGAGAAATCCGGCGGCCTTTTTTATTTTCCGAAGAGCGCCGCGCTCAGACCGTTGATCATCTCCCGCAGCGCCGGTCCGCCGCCATTATCGAGCACGATAATGCAGCCATCTTGGCCGGGGTAGCGCTGAATCATGGTCCGGAACCCGTTGACCCCGCCGCTGTGCGAGATCGTCCTGTCCTTCCCCTCTCCCCTCACGATCCAACCATACGCGTAGTTGTTCAGAAAAGGCGTGAACATCTTCTCGCGCCACCGAGCGGCCAGGACTTTGTCGGTATACAAAGCGCGATCCCAGCGATACAGATCTTCGACCGTCGAATACAGCGATCCGGCCGAATACGGAATCGACATGTCGATATATTCGGCGTTGCGAATTTTGCCGTCCTTGCTCCGCTCGTATCCGGCGGCGCGGTGCTTGATGATCGTTGTATCGTGATCGTATCCGGTATCCTGCATGTCGAGCGGATCGAAGATGTGTTTCCTGAGATAGTCCTCGTATTTTTCCCCGGAGACGTTCTCGATGATGACCCCAAGGACTTCGTAGCCGGAATTGGAGTACTTATACTTCGATCCGGGAGCGAAGTCGAGCGGACGAGCCTTGAAGCGAGCGACAAGTTCGGTGGGAGTCACGTGCTGCCGCATCGTCTTCTCGTAGTCTGGAAAGTCGGTGAAGTTGGGAATACCCGAAGTGTGGGTCAGCAAATGATGAATGGTGATGTCCTTCCAGGCGGCGGGCGAGTCCGGAACGTATTTCGACACGTGATCGTCGACGCTGAGTTTTCCGGTGGCTGCGAGTTGCAGGATCGCCGTCGCGGTGAACTGCTTGGTGATGGAGCCGAGTCGAAACTTCGTGTTCGGCGCGTTCGGCACGTCGAGTTCAACGTTCGCCATGCCATAGCCTTTTTTGAGCAGGACCTTTCCTCCTTTCGCGGCGAGCACGGAGCCCATGAAGTCATACTTGCTGGCGATCTCGTCGGCTTTGGCGGCAAGCTCCTGGCCGTTCGCGAGCCCGGCCAAGAGTATCGCGGCGATCAGTGTTCGATGCATTACGCTCCTCGAAGGCGTTTTATAGAGCATACACTGTAATCTTGGCCACTGAACGCGAACTAACTCCTAAGGCAATTCTTCTCGGCTTGTTTCTTGCGTTTCTGTTCGGAGCGGCAAACGCTTATCTCGGGATGAAGGCCGGGCAAACTGTCGCCGCGACCATCCCCGCTGCCGTGATCGCGATGACGGTTTTCAAGATTCCGGCGATCCGCGGCGGCTTGCTGGAGATGAACATCGCGCGCACCGCAGGCTCGGTCGGTGAAGCGCTGGTCAGCGGAGCGATTTTCGTGCTCCCGTCTTTCCTGATGGTGGATTTGGACGGACATCCGCTCTGGACTGATCTGCGCCAGCATTACTGGCAGGCGTCGATGCTGCTCGTGACGGGCGGAATGCTCGGCGTGCTGTTCACGGTGTTGATCCGGCGGCCCCTGTTTTCCGATAAGTCCCTGCCCTGGCCGGAGAGCGTCGCGAGCGTCGAGGTGTTGCGCGCGGGCGCCGAGGGCGGCCAGAGCGATGCGCCAAAGCTGATTTTCGGCTCCATGGCATTTGGAGGGCTGATTCAGATTCTGAAAGACAGCAAGGGGCTCCAGATCTTTCAGGATTCTTTGACGGGTTTTTTTTCGTTTCCGAAATCCTCGATCCAGTACAGTCCCGGTTCGGCTCCGGTACAGCATGGCGGAGGAATTTCCTGGTCTACGCCGGGACTTTCTCCTGCCCTTGTCGGGATCGGCTACATCATCGGTCCGCGGCTGGCGTCGGTGAATCTTGCGGGCGGGTTGCTCGCATGGTGGATCATGATTCCGCTGGTTCAATTCTTCGATTCCGCACATGCGGGGCCGGACGATGCGCTTGCGATCTGGCGAAACATCGTGCGCCCCATCGCGGTGGGAACGATGCTGATCTCCGCGGCGAATACGCTGTTTTCGATGCGGGAATCGCTGATTGAATCCGTGAAGAGAGCGTTTCGCGGCAGCGCGACGGCGGAGGAACTGGACACGAGCGAGCGCGATCTCCCATTTCGCGCGGTGATTCTGGGAATTCTTGCGCTATTGATTCCGATCGTCTCGATCTACTACGGATTTACACACGGATGGACCGCCGCGATTGGCGCGGCAGTCGTGATGACAATCAGCGGCTTTTTTCTTACGGCGGTCGGAGGATATCTGGTTGGACTGGTCGGTGTCTCCAATCAGCCGCTCTCGGGATTGACGCTCGGCGCGCTGATTCTCGCCGCGCTGCTGATGGTGACGATCCGCGTCACGGGAGCCGCGGGCGTTGCGGCAGTCCTCGGAGTCGCGGCGGTGGTGTGTATTGCGGCTTCCGTTTCCGGATCGCTGATTCAGGATCTCAAAGCCGGTCACCTGCTGGGAGGCACGCCGTGGAAGATGCAGCTCGTCGAGATGCTTGCGGTCGCGCTGCTGGCGCTCTTTTTGATGCTCCCGATCATCGCGCTGCACGAAGCGAATCTCGCGACGGGAGGCATCGGCGGCAAAGCGCTGCCAGCGCCTCAGGCGGGATTGATGGCGCAGCTCGCAAAGGGAATTGTGGGCGGACAGATGGCGTGGGGACTATTGGGAATCGGCGTGGTATTCGGCCTCGTGCTGATCCTCTGTGGAGCGCGCGCGCCGATGCTGATTGCGGTGGGAATGTACCTGCCATTCGATACGTCGTCGGCAATTTTCGTCGGCGGAATGATGAAGTGGCTGGCTGATCGAGCGATGGTGAACCGCGGTCCTCGGGAAAAGCAGGCGGCTGAGGATAACGGAACATTCATCGCGTCCGGACTGATCGCGGGCGAGGCGATTGTGGGAATCGTCCTTGCCGCTACATTCCTCGCTGGCGTTCCTTCGATAACGCGGCTGCTGACCGGAAAAGACGAATTTTCCTGGTTTGCGACAGCGGGCGGGTGGTTGTCGCTTGCGGCGTTCCTCGGGATCGGATACGCGCTGGTACGCATACCCACGCGGGAACGATCCTAGTTCAATCCGAGGCGCGCCGCAGCGAGCAGGTGAAGCCATTCATCGAATCCCGCGCCCGATTTTGCGGAGACTTTGAGCACCTGCATTCCAGGGCGAACGCTTTGAATATTGCGCTCGCATTCGGCGGAGTCGAATTCGACCGCCGCGGCGAGATCCGTCTTGGTGATGATCGCGGCATCGGCCGTGTTGAAAATCGCCGGATACTTCAGCGGTTTATCCTCGCCTTCGGTGACGGAAAGGAGAACGGCGCGAAGGTTCTCACCGAGGTCGAAAGAAGCGGGGCAAACCAGGTTGCCGACGTTTTCAACAAACAGATAGTCGAGCCGAGCAGGCAGCCAGCCATCGATCGCATTGCGGACCATGGACGCGTCGAGATGGCAAATGGTTCCAGTGACGATCTGTTTGACTTGCGCCCGCGAGCGGGCCAGGCGCCGAGCGTCGTTTTCCGTCGCAAGGTCGCCCACCAGCGCCGCAACCTTAAAGTGCGGATATAGCATCGACAAAGTTTTTTCGAGAAACGCAGTCTTTCCGGAACCGGGGCTGGAGACGAGGCTCACCACAGTGATCCGCGCGCCGCGAAACATCTCGCGAAGCTCCCGCGCAATCATATCGTTCTGTTTCAGAACGTTCCTGCGAACTTCCACCAGGCGCGGCTCGCTCACCGGATAACTCATTCGATCTCCAATGCGCATACTTGCAGCTCGCGGCCTTCAACGATTTCCGAAACCGGCGATCCGCAATCTGGGCACTTAAACGATATGGCATCGAGCGCGCGCCGCGCATTACACGCCGCGCAGAGGCCGCGAATCGGAATCTCCTGAATCACTAAACGCGACCCGGCGACCGAGGTTCCCTCCGCTGCCATTTCGTAGGAAGCCAGCAACGCTTCCTTGACAACTCCAGAAAGTTTTCCCAACTTGAGATGGACCGCCCGCACCTGAGCGCCGCGCTGCGCGGCCTCCTCTTCGGCCATCTCGACGATGCTGATCGCGATTGAAAGCTCGTGCATTCAGATGACACATCCCCGGCCGCGCCAGCCGACTTCGATCGCCTTGCCGTCTTCGACCAGGACCGGAATGGTCCGCTGGCCGCTGATCGTTGTCATTCGCTCGCGGGCTTCGGGGTCCGCTTCCACATCGTATTCGACGAATTCGCGATGACTCATCTCGAGCCATTCACGCATGTCCTGCGTGTGAGGGCATGACGCGCTTCCGTAGAGTTCAAGCGTCGGCACGGGCGAGCCCTTCCAATTGCTCCCTCAAGACGTGATACGCGGAGGCCTGCACTTCCTGGATACGAGGAATGTAATCGCAGCGGACCACAATCGCGAAGTCGGCGAGCCCGCGCCGGACGATTTCTCCGCCGTCGTAGCCGGCGAATGCGACGGTAAGCAGCCCGCGTTTGCGTGCCTCTTCCAGCGCCATAATGATATTCCGCGACCCGCCGCTGGTGGAGATTCCGATCGCAACATCTTCCGGACGGGCCTGCGCGATCATCTGCCGCAGAAAAATGACATCGACACCGACGTCGTTCGCGATCGCCGTGAGATTGGCTGGCTCCATGGCGAGCGAAATGGCTGGGATCGGGCGGTAGCCACGCGGCGGAAGAACGCAATCGATCGCCAGATCGTTGGCGTCGGTTGCGGATCCGCCATTCCCGAAGACAATCAGCTTTCCTCCGCGCCTCAATCGGCCATGAATGCCGTGCGCCGTTTTCGCGATCCGGTCGGATTGCTCATCGGCGAGTTGCTTTCGCAGGCGCGCATCGTCCTGCGCCTTCATGCGAATCGACGCCGCCACCTCGTCAAGCACGTCCCGCGTGTCCTGTCGCTCGCCGCCGAGAAATGGATAAAGGAAACTCGCTTCACCAGCGTCGCGCCCCAGTTCGCGATGCTCGAAGAATACGTGCACGGTCTCCCACAGCGTGTGATAAAGAATTTCGATGAGTTCCTGATGAATGAATGGATGCGGAATTTCGGGGCCGGGCAGATCCAACGTCATCGCGCCGCGCTCGCGAGCCTGGCGCAACGCGGCCGTGATCTCCGGATCGCCTTCGGGCGGGGCGAATCCCATCACGATATCCTCGGGACGCAGAATCGTTTCCATCCACGGACGGAACGCTATGGAAAGGTCGAGCGCAGGCAGCGCTCGCTTTCCAACGATGATCGGATGGACGAACTCGACCGACACGTGCTGCGCGTCCGTCGCATACGATCCCCGGCCGAAAGCGAGCAAACGTCCGCCCCGCTGAAATCGTTCCGACATTTCGCGGCAGTTCAAAGCCAGCCGGCCGGCCTCGCGGCCGAAGAATCTTTCGAAAATCGCGTTCCGTTCGAGAAGCTGCGCCGCGATGTCGGAAGACGTATCGATCATCAACAAATCCTTGGCAGCGGATCGCCCACCAGCATGTCGATCACCCGGCGTCCGCCATAGGTTGTCGAAACGACGACCGTGCCCGCAGGCCTCGCCACAACCTCGCCGATAATCGCCGCGCCTTCACCCCCGGCCGTGGCGTGCAGCGCCTGCAACGCCATTTCCGCCCGCGCCGCTGCGACTACGGCAATAAATTGTCCCTCATTGGCGATATGGAGAGCATCCAGGCCCAGCAGTTCGCAGGCGCCGCGGACCGAATCGCGCACCGGAATTTTTTCTTCCGCGATCACGACCCCCAGGCCGCAATCGAGCGCGAGTTCGTTGAGCGACGTCGCCACTCCGCCTCGGGTAGGATCGCGCATCCAGTGGACATCCCCGCCGCATTCCCGCGCCAATGCCTCGATCAAAGGCAAGACCGATCGAGTGTCCGATCGAAGGTCGGCTTCCAAATCCAATTCGCCGCGCGCGAGCAGAATCGTGATTCCATGATCGCCAATCGGACCGGAGAGAATCACGCGGTCACCGCCGGCGACCCGGCGCGGAGAGATTTCAAGCCCGGGGATCGCGCGGCCCATGCCGGACGTCGTGATGTACATGCCATCCGCTTTTCCATGCTCAACGACCTTTGTGTCGCCCCCCGCGATCTTCACTCCCGCCCGCTCCGCCGCGCCTGCCATGGCGCGAATCTCGGCCTCCAATGTCTGTGTCGCGAGCCCGGCTTCGAGAACATAACTCACCATCAGCGCCTCTGCGCGCGCGCCGGAAACCGCAAGATCATTCACCGTGCCGTTCACGGCGAGTTCACCAATCGATCCGCCAGGGAATCGAAGCGGCCGGACGACGAAGCTGTCCGTCGTAAACGCGACCCTCATTCCATTGATCTGAATTTGCGCAGCGTCTCCCAGCGGTTCGGCTGACGATCCGAAAAGAAGGGGCCCGAACAATCCATCGATCAACCGCCGCGTCGCCTTGCCGCCCGCGCCGTGCGCCATCTCGATCTGCGCGTCGCGAAAGCGGATTCCTGCCGGGGCGCTCATGAGACTCCAGCCATCGTCTTGCGATGTTCGTAGTTGAAATAGGCCGCGCAGGAACCTTCCGCGGAAACCATGAGCGCGCCCACGGGATGCTCCGGCGTGCACTCTTTGCCGAACAGTTTGCACCGCGCCGGCTGGAGGACGCCCTTAAGCACTTCGCCGCATTGGGCCGCTTTCGGATCCGTCACGCGAACGCCCGAAACCGAAAACCGGCGTTCAGCGTCCCACTCCGCGAACTCGTCGCGGATTCGCAGGGCGGATTGCGAGATGAATCCCAGCCCTCGCCACTCGAAATAGGGCCGCAACTCGAAAACTTCATTCATCGCCTTCAGAGCGGCACGATTTCCTTCCCAGGGAACGACGCGGCTGTACTGATTCTGCACTTCAGTGGTCCCATCCTTCAATTGGCCGAGCAGCATGACGATTCCCTGCAAAATGTCGAGCGGCTCGAATCCGGAGACGGCGATCGGTTTCAATTCGTTCTTCGCGATCCATTCGTAAGGCCGGCAGCCGATCACCGTCGAGACGTGTCCCGGTCCGATGAACGCGTCGATGCGCATATCCGGCGAATCGAGGATCGCGCGGATCGCGGGAATAATCGTCACATGGTTGCAGAACACCGAAAAATTGCGGACACCCTGCTTTCGCGCGCGCATCAGCGTTACAGCCGTGGAAGGCGCCGTGGTCTCGAATCCGATTGCGAAAAACATCACATGGCGTTGTGGATTCGCAACCGCCATCTTCAATGCATCCGCGGGTGAATAAACGATCCGCACATCCATCCCCCTCGCCTGATGTTCCAGCGGACTCCCGCGCGTCCCCGGCACCCGCATCATGTCGCCGAACGCAGTGAAAATCACTTCCGGATTCCCGGCCATCGAAAGCCCGTCGTCGATCCGGCCCATCGGAAGCACGCACACCGGACAGCCCGGCCCGTGCACCAATTCGATGTTCGGTGGCAGTAAATCTTTTAGCCCGAATCGATAAATGGCGTGTGTATGCCCGCCGCATACCTCCATAAAACGGTACTGCCGCGCGGGATCCGTCAACCTGCGGATCTCCTCGGATGTCTTCGTGATCAACTCCGGACGGCGAAATTCGTCGACGTATCGCATCCCAACCTCACGGACCCGCGCGATCCTTCACGGTCTCTTCCATCTCATAGCCGCGAACCTCCAGCGCCGCCGCTTCGGCTTCGCCGAGTGCTTCAAGAAGTTGCAGTTGCTCCCGCGCGTACTGTTCGCTGATCTTGCTCATCGCGAACCCAACGTGAATCAGAATCCAGTCGCCGGCTCGCCCTGGATCGCTTTCCTGGATCAGGCTCAGATCGACTTTGCGCCGGACGCCGAGCACCTCGACCAGCGCCAGCGGATAGTCGCCTTCGATCAGATTCACGATTTTTCCAGGTATTGCGAGGCACATACCGCTATCCTCAGCTTAATCCCGCTGCCGTCGGGGATGAAGCATGTCACCGTTCAATGCGAGCCTCCGCGATCAGCAACTCTACGCGATCCGCTGCCTGCTTCACAGCCGCGCTCACGGCCGGCGTGAGTCCCATTTTCCCTTCTTCCGGACCTGAATCCTCCGGCTCACATCCCACCAGAAGAATCGGACACGACGCGCCTCCCAGCGAACGGACCATCCGTAGAACGTTCACAGGATTCATGCTGTGCGGATCCAAATCGCCCCGTTGGGTATCGATCTCAGGCTCGATCACGTAGACCGTTCCCGGAGCGCCGCCGCGGGGACACGCATCCACCAGAATCGCCAGATCCCACGGATCGAGCAGCGCATAGGCGAGGTCCAGCCCACGAATCCCGAAATCCCGCAGCACTACTCCTTCCGGCAGCGTGCGCTTCGAGAGAACCCGCGCCACCTCGATTCCAAATCCGTCGTCGCCGCAAAAAATGTTCCCGATGCACGCGATTAGAACTTTCATGCGGGTTCAATCTCATCCACGTGGAAGAAGAATCGATGCCCGGGCTGCCGGAGCAGGCCGAGATCCTTCCCCGGATCGTCTTCTACCACCACCGCGAGCTGAATTTTGCCTTCATAATCCTGTTCTATCTTTTCGACAATCGCCATTTTTCCCGCCAGCACGAAATCCAGGATGTCGCCGCCCTTCCGGGGCCGAAGGACCACGCGGTCACCAGCGCGGATCTCGCGTCCATTCGCCTTAATAACCTCGACCGGAGACGGATCCTCAAGAAGATGCCACTCCCACTCGTTCATTTCTGCTCCTTCGCCAGCCCCCGCAGCGCGCCATGCAGCTTCTGAAGGTGCTCCGGCGGAAGCGTCTCTGTGCGCTCCAGAACTTCTCGGGCCCGCACATCTCCCTCCCGAACTTCCTGCTTCTCTTCATCCGTCATCGTGAGGATCCGCAGCGCGAGAATCTCGTCGATCTCTGTTCCGTCGAACAGATCCCCAGGACTCTCCGGAGCGATCCGCGGATAATCGTACAGGATTATCGGCGAAGCGAGCATCACATCCCGGCTTCCCGCTTCTCCCGCCAGCACCGGCCATCCGCCCTCGTTGCGGCAACTCGCGGCGGCCGCGCGATATCGGTCGGGTGGCTCAAGTAGTGAAACGAATTGCCCATCCGTAACGTGAAGGATGCTATGCAGCGATACAAGCGAACGAAGCAAAGCGCTGTCGCGCGCCGAACCGTCAAACTCCGCCGTGTTCCAGACACGCAGGACGATTTTCAGCAGTTTCTCTTCCACCGGGACGGCCGCGAGTTCTGACGCTCCCGAAATCGCGGCATTGAATCCAAACGCGCGGCGCTGCGGCTCCTGCCCCGGAACGAGCGCCGCCGTGAATTCCACTTCACGCTCGATGCCCTCTTGCCGCCGCTCCCGCTCGACCAGTTGGAGGAATCTGATCTTCACTCGAAGGCCGGGCGCGCTTCCCGTCTCCACCAGACATTCCGTCCGCATTTCGGAACGGTCCGAGCCTTCCGCGAACGTGGACGGATACAGAACACCGAAATTGAAACGCTGCTGATTCTTTACCGCCGACTGCCGGTAGGGATAGAGAAGATAGCCTTCGTACAAAACAGCATTCGCAACTTTCTCCACCGCTTCGATGTTCATCGCGCTGTTCTAGGACCGTTCCGCTACGCCATTTGTTTCCCTTGACGTAACCGCGACATCGGGAGCGTCCCGAAAATCGGCGGATGCGGGATTTGACCTATACGTGCTCGAAAAATCGCATGAACACCAGCACGATCGAATCCGCCGACCCGAAAGTCCATTCGAACCACATCCAGGAAGCCTTGCAGGAACTGATCGATCACGCACGGAAAGACTTGGACCGCGTCGAAGAGCCCCGCTTCCAGGCGCTCCTGGAAACGGCAGCCGAAGTTTTAATCGGGTTGAAGACAGCTTTCGACCACTACAACAAAGGTGAAGAGAAAGCGTGGCGTTTGTAGCCACAGCTTCTCGCAAATGTTGCATTAACACCACGGTTTGAAACTCCAGGCGTCTTCCATCATCAGACCGTGCGATGCAGGCACCATCAACCCCTAAGTTCCGGATTGACGTATCGATTCACGATCTGCTCAAAACCGATCCAGGCAGTCGCGTTTCCGGAATCAGCGGCGGACAGCTTCCCGACCCCGTCTTCCCGCAACATCCCGAACACCTGAGCGACGATGAGGATTTCGAACATCCTCGCGATCCGCTGGCCCGGCGCCATTGGAAACCCGAACACGTCTATCGCGCCATGCGCGGCTGGCTGTTTCCTTATGTCCGTTCGCGCATACTTCCGGGAGATTTTCACCCGATCATCGCCTACCTGTTCACTGAGTACAAATGCAATCTCGACTGTCACTACTGCTGGGCTTACGATAATCGCGTAAAAGGGATGACTGAAGCCGTAGCCCGCACATCCATAGATTGGTTACGTGACAACGGCGCCGGAGTCCTGGCATTAATGGGAGGCGAACCTCTGCTCCGGCCGCAGTTCGTTCACAAAGTCATTTACTATGCGGCGAAAAAAGGTTTCTGGGTTTATCTCCCCACCAATGCGCGTCTGCTGCGGCCCGATGTAACGGACCGGATCGCCGACGCCGGTGTCGCCACTGTCAATTTCGCCGTTGATGCGTATGAAGAAAAGCCAGGTCTGCCGAAAGCCTTGGTTCCTGTGCGCTCTTATTTCGACTACCTGGTCAGAAAGCAGTATCGATATGGATACACCGTCTTTTTCAACATCAATATATGCAGAAATAATCTCGACGACGTTCGCCGGCTGACGGAAATCGCGCACGAAAACGGAATTGCCACCGATTACCATCTCAATGAAACTCCGCTGATTGAACAGGACGAACACTTCAAACACTTGAACGATAACCCGACCTATATTCGCCCGGAAGATCAGCCCGCCATCGCCGATTTGATCGACTGGATCATCGAAAAGAATCGGCAGGGCTACAAGATGATCGACTCGGTCCAACGGCTTACCGAGATGAAGCGGTTTCTACGCGATCAGCCCGAGCCGTGGAGCTGCCGCGCCGGGCACAATTCGCTCATCGTTCGCGTCGACGGTACGCTCGCGCCGTGTTTCCCCATGTATTCGTCGACATATGACTGGGGCGTCGCCGGAGCCCACAAGTTCGAAACGGCGCAGTTGAAGGAGATGAAAAAGTCGTGCGAGCTCCACTGCTTCTCCACTCTTAACCACGTTCTTGCGCTCTGTTATGACAACACTCGCGTTATTCGCTATTTCTTCAAAAATGCCGCGGTCGGATTTCAGGGCGCGACAGGAAATATCGGCTGAACGCGAAACGGCGGCAGGCCGCATAGGATCTAAATTGCATCTCACGCGGAGCCACTCATGACTCAAACTCCCGATGTGTCTGAAATCCTTCGAGCTGAGCGCGCGCGCCTCAGCGTCCAAGCTGGACTGGTTCAGCTTCAGCACTTTAAGAAACCCGTTGAACGCGCTTTCCACGCCGATGAACGCGATAAAGTGACTATCCTTTTTGGCGGTCTCACCTGGAAGCACGAAAAGATGATCCAGGCCGTTTTTAAAGGATGCGGTTACAAATGCGAGATCGTGCCAACGCCGGATGTTGCCGCATTCCAGCTTGGAAAGGAATACGGCAATAATGGCCAGTGCAATCCGACATATTTTACGGTTGGCAATCTTGTGCAGTACCTCCAGGGTCTCGAGCGGCAAGGAATGTCGCGCCAAGACATCATCGACCGCTACGTGTTTTTCACCGCCGGATCCTGCGGCCCGTGCCGTTTTGGCATGTACGAAGCCGAATATCGCTTCGCGCTCCAGAATGCAGGCTTTGATGGATTCCGCGTGCTTCTGTTCCAGCAACAGGAAGGGATTAAAGCCGCGTCGGGCGAGCCTGGACTCAAATTCACGGTCGATTTCGGCATGGGCATGCTGAACGCTCTCCACACCGGCGACACATTGCAGGATCTAATTCATCGGATCCGCCCCTTCGAGGTGAACAAAGGCGAGACCGATCGGGTCTTCGCCGAGGTGGGAGATGATCTTGCAAAGTGTCTGCGCGAGCGCCCTCCATTCGAAGTGTTGCAGCGCACCTCGGGCTTTGTAAACCGCTATCTGGCGCGTCCCGAAAAGAAAAAAATCAAGGACCTTGTGAACTCCCTCGGCAAAGTCTACGAACACCTCTACGGCAAAGTCTGGCTCGACGCCCTTGACCAGGCGCGCGAAAAGATGAATTCAATCGAAGTGGATCGCACCCGTGTCCGGCCAATCGTGAAAATCACGGGAGAATTCTGGGCGCACTTCACCGAGGGCGACGGAAACTTCCATATGTTCCGGTTCCTGGAAAAAGAAGGCGCACAGGTGCTGGTCGAGCAGCTCGCCACTTGGATCGCTTACCTGATTTATCAGGCGAAATACAATGCGCAGCGCCGCAGAGAGGTGGCGCAGTATTCGACCGGGAAAAAGCTTTCCGCCACCCTCAACTACTGGAAGAAGGCGGCGAGCCTCGAAATCGGCCAAATGATGTGGGAACACTTCTACCATCGAGTGACCCGGAAGCTTGGCGGGATCACGCATCGTCTCGCGCCTCAGGCGGAACTCGACCGCATGGCGGCCCCCTACTACAACCGCTTTGCCCGGGGCGGCGAAGGTCACCTCGAAATCGGCAAGAACGTTTACTACACGGTGAATCATCTTTGCCACATGGTTCTTGCGTTGAAACCCTTCGGCTGCATGCCTTCGACGCAATCCGATGGAGCGCAATCCGCGGTCATCAATCGCTACAAGGACATGATCTTCCTGCCCATCGAAACCAGCGGCGAAGGTGAAGTCAACGCGCACAGCCGTGTTCAGATGGCCCTTGGAGAAGCGAAAGCCAAGGCTAAGCTGGAATTCGAAAACTGCCTGAATAAGACCGGCAAGTCATTGGATGAAATCCGCGCCTACGTGGCCGAACACGACGAGCTGCGCCGGCCCTTCTATCGCGTCCCGCATGTCGAGGGAATCGCGGGCACCGCGGCCCAGTTCGTCCTTCACGTCTCCAAACGCATGGATCGCGACGGCAGCTCGATGCGGCGCAGCCGGATCCGGATGAAGGAAGCAGTCGCGTGAAATTCAGCGTGGGTCTCGACGTCGGCTCGACGACCGTTAAAGCGTGCGTCCTCGACACGTCTCGCGATGCGATCGTCTGGCAGGATTATCAGCGCCACGAAACCAAGCAGCCCGAAAAAGTGCTCGAGTTCCTGCGGCGGATGGAATCCGAAGCAGGCATCTCCGAAGAAACGGCGCGCATCTTCGTTACCGGCTCCGGGGGCGGATCGATCGCCGAGAAAATCGGCGCGAAATTTGTCCAGGAAGTGACCGCGGTTTCGCTCGCCGTGGAAAAACTTCATCCCGAGGTGTATTCCGTCATCGAACTCGGCGGCCAGGACGCGAAGATCATCGTTTTTAAGGACGACGAAGAAAGCGGCCGCAAGAAAAAGATCCCGTCGATGAACGACAAGTGCGCCGGCGGCACCGGAGCGGTCATCGACAAGATCAACGCGAAGCTCAAAATACCCACGGAAGAACTCGCAAAACAGGGTTATAACGGCATAAAACTGCACAAAGTTGCGGGAAAATGCGGTGTTTTCGCCGAAACCGACATCAACGGCCTTCAAAAGGAAGGCACGCCGCCCGACCAGCTCATGGCTTCGCTCTTCGAAGCCATTGTTCTTCAGAATCTTAGCGTTCTGACCCGCGGCCATACTCTGCGCCCTCATGTGCTGCTTTTGGGCGGGCCCAACAGCTTCATCCGCGGAATGCGGGAGGCGTGGATCGCAAATATTCCCCGGATGTGGAAGGAGCGCAAAGTTGAAATCCCCGACGGCGCCACGCCGGAGCAGCTTATCAAAGTTCCGGCGAACGCCCAGTATTTCGCGGCGATCGGCGCGATTGAATTCGGAAAAGACGAGGAAGACGGCGTCGGACACTACGAGGGCACGGCGAAGCTCGTTCATTACATTGAGGTCGGCCGCGCCGAAGAGAAGGCCGCCGCCGGCGGCTCCGGATTAGTCGCGTCGAGTTGCGAACGCGAATCGTTCGAAACGGCGTATCAGCGTAAGAAGTTCACTCCCGCGACTTTCCAGCGCGGAAAGACGGTTGCAGGATTCATCGGCGTTGATGGCGGATCCACTTCGACGAAGGCCGCGCTGGTGGATGAGCAGGGAAATATCCTGTGCAAGGCGTACCAGCTTTCAAACGGCAACCCGATCGAAGACACGAAGCAGATGTTCGAAAAGGTCCGCGAGCAGGTGGAGAATCAGGGCGCAAAGCTTGAAGTGCTCGGGGTTGGAACGACGGGGTATGCGAAAGACATTCTGAAGGACGTTCTTCACGGCGATGTGGCGCTTGTTGAGACGGTCGCGCACACGGAATCTGCGGTGAAATTCTACGACGATCCGCACGTCATCGTCGATGTCGGCGGGCAGGACATCAAACTGATCGTCTTGAAAAACGGCCGCGTGAAGGATTTCAAACTCAACACGCAGTGCTCGGCGGGAAACGGATACTTCCTGCAATCCACTGCTGAAGCGTTCAATATTCCCGTCGAACAGTTTGCGCAGACGGCGTTTTCGGCGCAAACGATGCCGGTGTTTGGATATGGATGCGCGGTTTTCATGCAATCCGACATCGTCAATTTCCAGCGGCAAGGCTGGAGAGCGGAAGAGATTCTCGCCGGGCTCGCCGCGGTCTTACCGAAGAACGTGTTTCTCTATGTCGCGAGCATTCCGAACCTGGCGAATCTCGGTACGCGATTCGTCTTGCAGGGCGGAACGCAGAACAATCTCGCGGTGGTGAAAGCGGAAGTGGACTTTATCCGTTCGAGCTTCCGCGCCGCGGGAAAGAAGCCAGAGATTATCGTCCACGAACATTGCGGAGAATCCGGAGCGATCGGAGCGGCAATCGAATCGTTGCGTCTGTGGAAGAACGGGCACACGACAACATTCGTCGGGCTGGACGCGGTGCGCAAGATTTCCTATCGCACCACGCGCAATGAAGACACACGCTGCTATTTCTGCAAGAACAACTGCCTGCGGACATTTATCGACGTGAACACGTCGGGCGAGGCGCCGGAGATCAACATCCACCAGACAGAATCGTTGACCTCCACTCCGCAGCCGCTGACGCAGATTCAGCTTTCCATCAAATCGACGGAAACCGTCAAGTTCCCCGAGCCGAAATTTCAGGAGAAGAAAACCAAGGTTCCGCTGCGCGTCAACGAACAGCGCCTGATCATTGCCACCTGCGAGAAGGGAACGGTCGAAGACATCGAGGAGATGAAGGGAATCAAGGGAAATCTCGATGCGGTCAAGGCGAAATATCCCAATCTTGTCGATTGGGCTTCGCGCGAGGCGTTTCGTTTCCGTCTGACTGAATCGGTGGCGGACGCCGTTCCGCCGGTGAAGTGGTGGGACCCGAATAAAGCCGCCGTGAAGGCTCGCATCGAGCGCATGGAACGCCGCAAGGATTTCCGGGTCGGAATCCCGCGCGTGTTCTACATGTATTCGCACGCGCAGGTTTTCAACGGATATTTCCAGGCTCTGGGCCTGGCCGCGGAGAATATCGTTTATTCCGACTTCACCAGCGGCGACCTGTATCGCGCCGGCGCGAACCGCGGCGCGGTCGATCCATGTTTTCCGGCGAAGATCGGGATCTCTCACGTTCACAATCTTCTGTTTACGAAGGCCGCCAAGAAAAAGCTGGACGTGATTTTCTATCCGATGTTCGATGTGCTTCCGAGCAAGCTGGTGAATTTGCAGGGATCGAACGCCTGTCCGACGATCACAGCGGGTCCGGAGACCGTGAAAGCGGCGTTCACCAAAGAAACCGATGTTTTCGCCGAGCACGGAGCGCGGTATCTGGATCCGATCGTGAATCTGGCAGACCGGAAGCTGTTTTCACATCAGATGTTCGACGCATTCCGCGATCTGCTGGGACTGAGCCCGGCGGAAAACGATCGCGCCGTTCAAGCCGGATTCGACGCGCAGGAGCAGTACGAAAAGGACGTGCAGAAGAAGTCGCGGGCCGTGCTCGAAGAATTGGAGCGCGAGGATCGAATCGGACTCGTGCTGCTGGCGCGCGTCTATCATCACGATCCGGGGTTGAACCACGAAATTCTGGACGAGTTTCAAAAGCTGGGCTATCCGATTTTCAGCCAGAGCACGCTGCCGCACGATGAAGACATCCTGGAGCGCCTGTTCGGCGACGAAGTGCGCGCCGGCGACATCAGTTCGCCGCTTGAGATTCAGGACGTATGGAAGAACAGCTACAGTGTCAGCACGAATCACAAAGTATGGGCCGCGAAGTTCACCGCGCGGCATCCGAATCTGGTGGCGCTCGAAATGTCGAGCTTCAAGTGCGGACACGATGCTCCGATCTATGGAGTGATCGAAGGCATCATCGAAAAAAGCGGCACTCCGTATTTCTCGTTCAAGGATCTTGACGAAAACAAGCCGACTGGATCCATCAAGATTCGCGTCGAGACGATCGACTACTTCCTGCGGCGCTACCGCGAGGATGTAGTCAAACGGCGCAGGGTGGAACGGGAGATCGATGCGGAGATCGCTGCGCTGGCGGAGCGGTTGGAGAGGGAACGCGGCGAAGCCGTGTGCGTTTAACGCGCTCCATTACTGTCGCGCCTGAAACCGCGCGGACATAGGCATCGCGGAAGGCATGAGATTGGGGCACGTTATAATGCCTCGATGAAACTGTTGTGTCTCGCTCTGTGCGCTGTGGCTGCGTCGGCGCAGGAAACCCCGACGGAACGTGAAGCTGCGCGGGATGTCGTGCGCAGGATGTCGGATCTTGAACGGTCGCTCGACGTACAGACCATGGTGGAACGGCTGATGGCCTCGAATTCCGGCCGCGATCAGGCGGTCGCGCGTTCGAAGGAATTGATGGATAAAGAACTGCTTGCGATGTCGGATGACATCACAAAGCATCCTGAGATCGGATTTGAAGAGTACAAGTCCGTCGAGAAGCTCACGTCATATTTGAAGCAGCACGGATTTGAAGTAACGATGGGCGTCGCCAATCTGAAGACCGCTTTCGTCGCGCGGTACAAGGGCAATCGTGGAGCGCCGAACCTCGGAGTGATTCTCGAGTACGATGCGCTGCGCGGCACGAGCCGCGCGTTCCACGGCGATCAACACAGCGCGCAGGGGCCGGTGGGAGTCGCGGCGGCGGTCGCCATCGCGGAGGTTCTGGAAAAGACGAAGATGGCGGGAAGCGTGGTGGTTTTCGGAACTCCGGGCGAAGAGATGATGCCGCCGAACGCGAAGACGGAGATGTTCAAGGCGGGCGTATTCAACGGCATGGACATTCTGGTGCGAAGCCACGCGACCAGCTCAACGTCCCGGCCGGCTCCGGGATTTGGAACGTGCTGTCTGAACATCGACGGCGTGAAGTACACGTTCACTGGCGCTCCTTCGCACCAGATGACGCCGTGGGCCGGGCGAAATGCGCTCGAAGCGGTGATTCATCTGTTCAACAACATCGACGCGGTGCGGTCAAGTATCCGGCCGGAGGCCCGCATTCAAGGCGTGATCACCGAAGGCGGAGCGGCGCCGAACGTCGTGCCCGATCGCGCGGTGGCCGATTTCTACATCCGCTATCCGGACGAAGTTTATCTGGAGCAGGTTCGCGAGTTCGTGGACAACGCCGCGCGCGCTGCGGCGCTTGCGACGGGTACGAAGGTCAAAATCGACAACTACGGCCAGGATCGCGACGGAATTTCCGCGGCGTCGCTTTCAGAACTGGCCTTCGCCTACATGAAAAAGTACGGCGCGACACGCATCGCGAGTGAACCCGGGAAACCGCAAGGATACGAAGAGACGGGAAGCGTTTCGAGCGCGATTCCGGGAATCGGCTTCAGCGCGGCCAGTTCAACCGCGCCGAACCACACCTACGAAATGGAAGCAGACGCGCTCGGCGAGATCGGGCACAAAGGCTTCACGGTAGATGCGCAGGCAATGACGGCATTGCTGTACGATTTTCTGACTCATCCCGAATACCGCTCGCAAGTGAAACGTGAATTCGACGGAATCAAGACGCTCTTCGACGAGTACAAAGCGTCTTTGCGCAGGGTTTACGTGAAGCCGAACGTCGCCGATCCGAACTAGCAGGAACCGGACGCGGTGGAAGCCGGCTTGCTAATCATCCCCAGAGGCTCACATGATTGCAACCACCTCGGGGACATTCGACTTATTACGTCTGAACGCGGTTCGCGACGTCCTGCGATCGTCTGGCCCCTGCATCACATTGATGCTGCCGCCGTACAGGCCGGGCGATACAGCGGGACCGCTTTCCACACTGATCAAGGCAGAGATGCGGTGCGCGGCCCGGCAACTCGCCGAACGTGGCGTTACAAAACCGGCGGCGGAACAGTTGCTTGAACCGATCGGAAAGCTGGATGAGGATGCGGCCGGCTCCCACTGGTCGCGCGTGATTTTCCGGTCGCCCAACGTGTTCGAGCAGTTCCTTTTGCGCCAACCGGTGAAGACTGCGCGCGCGATCGGCGAATGCTTTTCGATCCGGCCGCTGCTGACGGAACTCGCTCTGCCCGATCTCTTCTACGTGCTGGCTCTTTCGAAGGAACGAGTGGGACTGCTCCGGTGCAGCGGCGTGCGCGCGGAGCCCGCAAATCTTCCCGGGAGCGCTCCGCAGACACTCACCGATTGGCTCGCGATCGAGCCGCCGGACCACACGCTCCTGAACCGGTCGTCTGCCGGGCCATCGACGGGAGCAATGGCGGGCGTCCGTTTCGGCACAGGCGGCCAGCGCGAAAAAGAGCGCGCTTATCTGTCGGATTTCTACAAGAGCATCGATCGCGGCGTTCACGAAATGCTGCGCGAGTCCGAAACGCCGGTCATTCTTGCGGGCGTGGACGAAGATATCGCGGTCTATCGCGCGGCGAACACTTATCCGCGCCTGATCCGGAAGTGCATTTCCGGGAGCCTCGACGTCGGGCGCGACCAGACCAGCACGCTGCGCGTCGCGTATTCGATTCTGCAAGCGGACGTTCTGGAACGGCAGGCAACCTCACTGAAGATCGCGAAGGAACGGAGCGGCGCCGGACGTTTTTCGACGGATCTGGACGCGATTCTGAACGCAGCCTTTGATGGGCGCGTCGAGCGGCTCGGGATCAGCGAAAGCGCTGAGCGGACCGATGTATTCGAGCGCGGGGATTACCGCAGCCTGGGGAAAGAAGATCTGTTCAATCTGGCCGCTGTGCAGACGATTCTTCACAACGGCAAAGCCTGCTCCCTTCCGCCGGAGCTGATGCCGGACAAGTCGGTTGCGGCAGCGATCCTGCGATTCTAGGCTTCGCCGCGGATCAGGTCGTCGAAACTTTCACGTGTCCGAACGACGCGCCAGGTTGCGCCTTCTGCCGCCGAACCTTCGATCAGAACCTCCGCGGCGCGAGGACGCGCATTGTAGTTCGAAGATTGAACGAAGCCGTACGCGCCGGCTGAGCATATGGCAAGCAGATCGCCGGGAAGGACCTCGGAAAGCTCGCGATCGCGCGCGAGGAAGTCGCCTGTCTCACACACGGGTCCGACCACGTCGGCGCGAATCTTCGGGCGATTGCTCTCCCGCACTGGAAGGATTTCGTGGTGCGCGCCGTAGAGAGCGGGGCGAATCAGGTCGTTCATCGCGCCGTCGACAATCACAAACTCCTTTTCGCCGGACCTCTTGCGATAAAGGACGCGTGTCAAGAGGACCCCGGCATTGCCGACGATCGACCGGCCGGGTTCGATAAAAACGTGAAGATCCAGGCGCGCGGCGCGTTGGCGCAGCTCGCTTGCGAAGGCGGAGATGGCGGGCGCGAGGTCGGCAGGCTTATAGGCGATCCCGAGGCCGCCACCGAGATCGACATGGCGAATTTCGAAATTCATCGCGCGCAGTTTTTCGACCAGCGCGAGCACCCGGCCGACAGCTTCCATCACCGGCGCGGTATCCAAGAGCTGCGATCCGATATGGCAGCTTACGCCCTCAAGGAGAAGACTTTTGAACTGACGCGCGCGCTCATAGACGCATACGGCGCCGGCGATGTCGATTCCGAACTTGTGCGCGAGGCGCCCCGTCGAGATGTAGGCGTGCGTGGCGGCATCGACGTCGGGATTCACGCGCACCGCGACGCGAGCCTTGACGCCGCGGCGGTGCGCCAATGCGTCAATGAGGGCCAGTTCCGGCTCGGATTCGCAGTTGAAGACGAAAATTCCCGCGTCGAGCGCCTGATCGATCTCAGCCGCGGTTTTTCCGACGCCGGAGAAAACGACTTTCGCGGGATCGCCTCCGGCCTTCCGGACCCGATAAAGCTCGCCGCCGGAGACGATGTCGAATCCGGCGCCCGCTTCGGCCAGCAAGCGCAGCAGCGCGAGATTTCCGTTTGCCTTCACGGCATAGCAAACCGAATGGGGAACATCGCCCAAAGATTCGTCATAGGCCCGATAGTTCGCGAGAATTTCGTTCGCGGAGTAGGCGTAGCACGGCGTTCCGACGCGGGCCGCAATTTCGGCCAGCGCGACTCCGTCCATTTCAAGCGCGTGGTCGCGGTATCTCATCAGCAAACCCTCATCACGACTACGGATTGATCGTCGGTAAGCGGCGTGCCGTCGCGAAAGGCGTCGATCTCGGCGAAAATTGCGTCTGCAATCGCCTTGGGCGATTCGGCTCCGTGTTTCTTCAGCAGCCGCAAGACTCGGCCGCGCGAGAACTCTTCGTCGCTGGAGTTGAGTTGATCTTCCACGCCGTCGGAGAAAAACACCAGGGTGTCTCCGATCCTCAAGTCGATGGCGACTTCTTCGTACTCGCGGCCTTCGAGCAGGCCGATCGGGACACCTTCAACTTTAGGTTTGATCACATCGCCGTGGCGATAGATCAGCGGGGGCTCGGCGCCTGCGTTGCATAGTGTCAGGCGGCGCGAGCGATGCTCCCACAGGGCGACGGTCAGGGTCGCATACTGTGCATCGACTTTTCGCTCCAGCAGCGCTTCGTTCAGGGACTGCATCAATACGGACGGGCTCCTTCGCCTCGGCGCGAGGATTCGCAGCAATCCGCTCACCAGCGCTCCGTACAGCGCCGCGGCGGCGCCTTTTCCGCTCACGTCGCCGAAAACGATAACGGCGTATTCGTCGCCGTGATCGAAGAAATCATAGACGTCGCCTGAAATTTCGCGGGCCGCGCGGGCGCGCAGCGCGAGTTCCAGACCGCGCAACTCCGGAGCCTCGCGAGGCTGGAGCACATGCTGGAGCTTTCGCGCCGCGGCAAGGTCCTGCTCCATGCGCTGTTCGCGCTGGGCCAGCTCTTCGTACAGGCGAGCGTTTTCAACCGAACTCGCGATCTGGGGAGCGAGCAGCGAAAGCGTCCGCTGATGGTCTTCGGTGAAGTGAGCGATGCGGTCGCTTTCAAGATCCAGCACGCCGACCACGCGATCCTGCACGATCAGCGGCACGGCGAGTTCGGAAAGAATATCGGGATGCGAGGCGATGTAGCGCGGGTCTTCCATCGTGTTGAGCACGCGGACCGGCTCGCGCGATTCCGCGGCGGCGCCGGTGATTCCCTTGCCGAGCGGGATATTGTCGAGATTCACGCGCTGGTCGTAGCGCACGCTGAAGCGATGGCGCAGGACTTTTTTCTCAGCGTCAACGAGAAAAATGCTGAACGCGTCGTAGTTGATCAGGGCGCGGATCGTCGCCGCGATTTTTCCGAGCAGTTCGTCCAGATCGAGAATTGAGCTGAATTCCTGGGAAAGGTGCGCCAGCGTGCGCAGCGTGCGGTTTTGCCGTTCCACGCGGCGATACAGTCGAGCGTTGTCGATCGAGACCGCAACGCGAGTCGCGATCAGCCGCATCAAGGCGCGATCCTGCTCGCCGTAGGCCTTGACCTTGGTCGACTGCACATCCAGCACGCCGACCAGCTTTCCCCGCGCGAGCATCGGAACCGCCAGCTCGCTTCGGACCGCATCGAGCGCGTTCAAATACCGCGGATCCGACCGAACGTCGTCGACCAGCACCGGCATCCTGGTGGCGGCCGCGGTTCCCGTGACGCCTTCGTTCAGCGGAATCACAAGACTGCGGACCACTTCCTCGCGATGCCCGATTCCGTAACGAATGCGCAGCCCGCGATCCGCTTCCATATAGAGAAGGATCGCGAAAAGATCGTAGGGCACCACCGTCTTGACGATCGCGGCGACATTTTCGAGCAGCCGGTCGAGATCGAGCGTCTCGGCGGTAACGCGCGACACTTCGAGCAGGAAATCGAGCAGGTCTGCCCGTTCGCGGAAGACGGATTTGCGCGGCGCGGCCATCAGTAACGAACAGCGCCGGAGGGCTCCGGACCCGATGTTTTGCCGGCGGCGCTCTCGATGATCTTCACGCTTGCGCTTGCGCCGATCCGCGTGGCGCCGGCCGCGACCATCTTTTCGAGATCTTCGAGCGCGCGGATTCCACCCGATGCTTTCACGCCCATCTCGGGTCCGACGACCCGCCGCATCAGCGCGACGTCGTGCACCGTCGCGCCGTGCGGTCCGAAACCGGTCGATGTTTTCACAAAGTCTGCTCCCGCGGTTTTCGCCAGCATGCAGGCGATCTTTTTCTGATCGTCGTCAAGCAGCGCAGTTTCGAGAATCACTTTGACCACCGCTCGCGGGGCGTCGGCGGCGGCGATTGCCCGGCGCTCATGCACAGCCTCGACCACAGCGCGAATATCGTCGCGAACGGCGTCATAATTTCCACCGCGCAGCTCGCCGATATTGAGGACCATGTCGATTTCCTGCGCCCCGGCGCTAATCGCGGCTCCGGCCTCCGCAACTTTGATCGCGGTCATGGAGGCGCCCAGAGGGAATCCGATCACTGTGCAGGTTTTGATCTTTGTGAAGGCCAGCTCATCCACCGCGGCCGGTATCCAATACGGATTGATACACACGCTCGCGAATCCGAACCGACGTGCTTCCCGGCAAATCTGGCGTATTTCAACCTGAGTCGCTTCCGGGCGCAACAGAGTATGGTCGATCATCGCCGCGATCGCGGAAAGCCTCGCATTCACGAGCCGATCTTGTGCCTGGGCGTCCACCGAAATTCGCCTTCCCGATCTCTCTCAAGAGTTGGTCCACGTCCGGCCCAGTCAGCGTAAACACATTCGCATCATTATGTTCGGAGCTGTTCCGTGGGGACGCCCCATCATAGCATAGGGACGCGCGAAATCCGCGAAAACCGAGGCCCCAACCAATCCTGCATTGCCGCTCCCGGTTCGAGATCTAGTCCACCCGGCCGCCGGTGATTACCAGCACGCCTACCTGCCCTGGACGTGGAACCATCGCCTCCAGGGCGGCAAGGGTGGTTGCGCTCGCAAACTCCGCGACCAGGCCGGCTTCGGCCGCCAGCCTTCGCTGTGCTCCGCTGATCCGGGAATCGCAGACGGCAATCATCTCGCCGCCGCTCTCGCGAATTTCGCGGATGAGGCGGAGGGCGTTGTGGGGCTTCCTCACCGCGATCGACGCAGCTTGCGTGTCCCCTTCAGGAGCCTTTGTTCCGCGCACGCGCGAGACCATCGGCTGAACGCCTTCCGCCTGGACGCCGATCAGCTTCGGCAACCGGTCGATCCAACCCATCTGGCGGGCTTCACGAAATCCCTTGCCGATTCCCGAGAGCGTGCAGCCGTCGCCGACTGGCGCAATGACGAAATCGGGTTGCAGTTTCTCCGCGATCTCCAGCCCGCAGGTTTTCTTTCCCTCCACCAGAAACGGATTGAACGCCGAATTGCGGCTGTACCATCTCTGCTCACGGCCCGCCTCTTCCGCTTCAGCAAACGCCTGATCGTAGTTTCCGCTGGAAACGCGCGTATCCGCCCCAAATCGCTTCAGCCAATCGAGCCGCACCGTGGATGTATAGCTGGGCACGAAGACGTGACACCGCAGTCCGGCGTGCGCCGAAAATCCAGCCAGAGAGATTGCAGCGTTCCCGGCCGACGAGCAATACACGTCTTTGGCCCCGGCTTCTATCGCGAGCGTCGCCGCGATCGCCGTCGCGCGATCCTTCAGGCTTCGCGTCGGATTCCGCGTCTCATCTTTCAGGTACAACTCCTTCAGCCCGAGCCGCGCAGCCAATCTTGGAGCGGCCACCAGCGGAGTCCCGCCCGCATTCAGCACGGCTCCGGGCCCGCGGACCGGCAGCAGCGGCAAATAGCGGAACAAATCTTGGCGCTCTTCAAATTTCCCGCGCGCGGCCGCGTAATCGTAGCGGACATCCAGAACCCCCGGATCTTCGTGATCCGCGCCGCAGGCCGTGCACAGATACGCCCACGGATCCATCGCGTATTCCGCGCCGCAGCGCAGGCATTGGAGACCGGTCACCAGCACGGTCCTATTATGATGAAGAAATGGCGACGTCCGTTTCCCCATCCGCAGTCGATCTCGAAAAGCAGTATCTGCTCCAGAACTACGCGCGTTATCCGCTCGTGCTGCATCGCGGGAAGGGATGCTACGTATACGATGCTTCCGGAAAGCGCTACCTGGACCTGATCGCCGGCATCGGCGTCAACGCGCTCGGCTACGCGCATCCGCAAATCACGAAGGTCATTCGCGAGCAGGCCGGACTGCTTCTCCATACTTCAAATCTCTACTATCACGAATATCAGGGACCGCTCGCCGCGCGAATCGCACACGCCAGCGGCCTGAATCGCGTGTTTTTCTGCAACTCCGGCGCCGAGGCGATGGAAGGCGCGCTCAAGATGGCTCGCTCGCACGGCCGCAAAATCGATCCGGAGAAGATCGAGGTGATCGCCCTCGACAATTCATTCCACGGCCGGACCTTCGGCGCGCTTTCCATTACCGGCCAGGAGAAATACCGCCGCGATTTCGAGCCTCTCATGCCCGGCGTCCGTTTCGTTCACCGCAACGACATCGGAGGGCTCGAAAACGCCGCCTGCGGACGCACTGCGGCCATCGTCTTCGAGCTCGTCCAGGGCGAGGGCGGAATTTTCCCGCTCACCGCCGAGTACGTGCGCAAAGCCCGCGAGATCGCGACCCGCTATAACGCTCTGCTCATCTTCGACGAAATCCAATGCGGCGTCGGCCGGCCCGGCACGCATTTCGCCTACCAGATGTTCGATCCCGCCATTCTGCCCGACGTGATGATCGCCGCCAAGCCGATTGCCTGCGGGCTCCCGCTTGGCTTCATCGCCTCGAACGAAGCCGCGGCAGCCGCGATCGGCAGCGGAATGCACGGATCGACTTACGGCGGCGGCCCGCTCGCCTGCCGCGTCGCGCTCGAATTTTTCGATATTCTTGACCCGCTGCTTCCGCGGATTACCGAAGTGGGAAGCTATTTCCGAATGCGCCTCACTGAACTGGCGCGGCACTATTCCTTTATCAAGGAAGTGCGCGGCTTCGGCCTGATGATCGGCGTGGAGCTGGATATCCCCGGCAAGCAGATCGTTCTCGACGCGATCGAGGAAGGCATCCTGCTGAATTGCACGCACGAAACCGTACTGCGCATGCTGCCGCCGTATATCCTGACCGAGCAGGACGTGGACCGCGGCATCGCGGTGCTCAACAAAGTACTGAAAAAAGCAAAGCAGGCGTAACGGTTCAACGCGCGGGAGCTGTCTGCGGCTGCCGAGTCACGGGAGCGCTCACCAGCACCGGCCGCGTGCTGAGAATTGTCTTCGCAATCCAGGGCGAAAAGAAGTGTGATTCGTAATTCACGATCGCCACGCTGATCGTTTCATCATCGGGCCGGTCCGCCGGAGCCTGATACCGCACCTGCACATTCTTCCGCGTCAATCCGAGAAAACCCGGCGTTGACATCCGAGGCTCTTCCGCCTGATGATACATGACCATGTTCGCGACCTGGTCGCCTGTGCCGTCAAAGGGCCGCACGGAGCCCCATCGAACCGCTTCCGTCACGCGCTCCACCAGCGCCTGATGGGAAAACAGCACCTGCCCGCAGTCGATGACGCCGAGCAGCATTGCGAAAAACACGATCAGCACCAGCGTCGCTTCGACTAAACTCTGGCCGCGTCTTCTCACGGTTCGTGCTCCGCGGGAGCGAACCGCCCGACGTAAGGAAATTCGACCCCTGGCCGGCCGCTGAACGTGAACGTTTTGAACACGGCATTCACGGTGTACTCGCGAATCCCCACCCCCACGGCCACCGGAGTCCCCGCCTCGTCTCGAACCCAGCGAATCTCCACCTGTTCCGGCCGTAATCCCGACACCGCGGGCCGGGCGTCCGCCGGCGGCTGTGCATCGCCGTAGACGACCATATTGCGGATCGCCTTCTCAGCTTTATCGACCTCCGCCCGCACCGTGCGCGTCGCCGCGTACCGCCCGCCATTGCCGATCGCCGTCACCAGTTGGTTGTAAACGTAGAACGTGTATCCAAACTCGAACGTGCCGCCGAGGCAGGCCATCATCAGCATGGCGGAAAATGCCAGTTCGATCATCGCGTGTCCCGAGTCGCGGCGCTTCATCCGGCGTTCTCTCATTCGATCAGCCTCACCGGATTCGCCGCCGCCACCGAATGCGCCGGAACCGTAAACGATGCTGGGCCTCCGGCCGCGCGGAGAAACATAATCTCCACCTGATTCGCCGGAGCGGTCACCCGAGCCTTGGTCACGGCCGCTGCATCCTTGGGCGACTTCTCCCACTTGTTGGCATCGCCGGCAAACTCCACCACGACGTCCCGAAATTCCCTGGTTCCGAGGTTCCATCGCATCGGCACCCGCGAAACAACCTCCCGCGCCCGATCGAGCCCTGCGCCGGTCCCGTCGATCTTCGAAGCCGCCGCCATCGCCGCCGCATCGCAAAAGACCTGCGCCTCATTCCGCGCGATGTAGACACGCCCTAAGTCGAACGCCATCCCGATGACGGCCAGCAGCAGCAGCATCGTGATCGACATCGCGATCAGCACAAATCCGCGCTGCGGGGCGCTTGCGCGTCCGGCGATAAAAGACACACCCATCCTGTTTAAAGAACGGCAGAAATGGCAGGTTTCTTTAATTGGGTTGATCGGCTGGATCCGCCGCGAAGAAGAACCTACGCCGCCACCGGAGGACTGATCTTCGAGGGCACGGCCGGCCTGGCCAGCAGCAGGATCCCGGCGACCCCCAGCCCGATCGAAATCCACTGCGTCCAGGAAAGCCCGTAATGCAGACCCTGCTCGTGGAATCGCGTGAACTCGATTCCGAACCGCGCGATCGAACTCAGCAGCAGGTACGCGCCCATCACCTTCCCCGGCGCGTGCGGCTTCTGGAACCACCAATAAAGGAAGGCAAACAGCGCCAGTTCCGTCAGCATCTCGTAAATCTGCGATGGATGCAGTGGCACGCCCAGCGGCACGCCGGTCAATTCCGCGGCCTCAGGGTTTCTGAACGTCACCGCCCACGGCAGCGAGCACTCCGTCCCCCAGCAGCACCCGGCCGCGAAGCATCCGATCCGTCCGATCGCGTGGCCTAACGCGACTCCCGGAGCAAAGGCGTCGAACGTCGGCAACAGCGGCAGCTTGTTCGATCGCATGTAAAAATAAGCGACCAGAATCGCCAGCACAAACCCGCCCTGCCAAACCCCGGCAGCTTGCAGCGTCGCAAGCGAAAAAATCGGCGGCTTGTCCGGAGCCCCCCAATCGAACAAAATCATGAGGATTTTCGCCCCGAGCAACCCCGCAAGCGCGCTATAAACCGCCAGATTCGTGACAAGTTCCCCATTCATGCCGCTCCGCCGCGCAAGCCGCACCGTGATCCACAGCCCCGCCAAAAATCCCAGCGCGACCAGGACGCCGTAGGTCGGCAGATAAAAGCCGCCAATGGAGATGATTTTCGGGAACACTTCGCTTTCAGAATATCAAACGCTCCAACTACACTGGTCCTATGCGCTTCGTGCGCGTTTGCCGCTTATGGCACTTGCTAGACTATAAACAGATGCGATTCGGACGGATCCTGCTCGCCAGCCTGACCGCGCTCGCTGCGTATTCCTACACGCAGACCTCGCCATCGCTGCGCCAGCATGATGCTTTTCCGCGCATCCTTCAAGCCGTCGTTCCGCTCTTCGTGGCCGCGAGCGAATCTTCCACCAGCGGTCCGGCCCTGAAAACGCCGCTGCAATCCGTGCTGGCGCTCGACGCTCTCGCCGTAACGCCACTGGGCGGCTCTCTCGTCCTGGTCGCCAGTTCCGCGGCTCTCGATCTTTCCGAACGCCGCCACCAGCAAACTCAACTCCGCTGCTGACTTCTGCGTTTCTTTGCGTCTTTGCGTCTCCGCGTGAAATGTTTTTCCCGGCCCGACGCGCGTAAATTAACCCGGAACTTCAATTGGAGCAGCCCAAATGATCGACCAATATTTAGCGAAAATCTTCGGCACCAAGCACGAGCGCGAAGTGAAACGGATGCGGCCCATAATTGCCGCGATCAACGACCTGGAACCGCAGATGCAGGCGATGTCCGATGCCGAACTCGCGCAGCAAACCGTTTACTTCCGCCAGCAGCTCGCCAACGGAGCGACTCTCGACGATCTCCTGATTCCCGCTTTCGCCACGGTGCGCGAAGCCGGACGCCGCATCCTGAACATGCGCCATTTCGATGTTCAGCTCATCGGCGGCATCACTCTTCATCGCGGCAAGATCGCCGAAATGAAGACCGGTGAAGGGAAGACGCTGGTCGCGACGCTCCCGGTTTACCTCAATGCGCTTGAAGGAAAGGGCGTCCATGTCGTCACGGTCAACGACTACCTCGCACGCCGCGACTCTGAATGGATGGGCCGCATTTACAAAGCCCTCGGCATGACCGTCGGCGTCATCGTCCACGATCTGGACGACGAAGAGCGCCGCGCCGCCTACGGCGCCGACATCACCTACGGCACCAATAACGAGTTCGGCTTCGACTACCTGCGCGACAACATGAAATTCCGCATCGCCGACTGCGTGCAGCGGACGATCCCCGCCGTTTCAGTGCCGACCGCCGATGGCAGAGGCACCCAGCTCAAGATATTCAACTTCGCCATCGTCGATGAAGTCGACTCGATCCTCATCGACGAAGCCCGAACGCCGCTGATTATCTCCGGCCCGAGCGAAGAATCGACAGACAAGTATTACAAGATCAACCGCATCATCCCGCGCCTGGTCCGCGGCGAAGTGATCGAAGGCAAGGAGCCCGGCCAGAAATACACCACCGGCGACTACACGGTTGACGAAAAACATCGCAGCGTCGCGCTCACCGAGGAAGGCTCGATCAAAGTCGAAAAACTCCTCGGCATCAGCAACATGTACGACGCGATCAACATGGAGATCAACCATCACGTGCAGCAGGCCCTCAAGGCTCACGTGCTGTTCCATCGCGATCGCGATTACGTCGTCAAAGACGACGAAGTAATCATCGTCGACGAGTTCACCGGACGTCTGATGCCCGGCCGCCGCTGGTCGGACGGCCTCCATCAGGCGGTCGAAGCGAAGGAAGGCGTAAGAATCCAGCGCGAGAATCAGACTCTCGCCACCATCACCTTCCAGAATTACTTCCGCATGTACAAGAAGCTCGCCGGCATGACGGGCACCGCCGACACCGAAGCCGCTGAATTCGAAAAAACCTACAAGCTCGAAGTCACGCAGATCCCCACCAATCGCCCGCTCCAGCGCATCGAGTATCAGGACATTGTTTATCGCACCGAAGAAGAGAAATTCCGCAACGCCGCCAAGGAGATTCAGGAGCGTCACCAAAAAGGCCAGCCTGTTCTGGTCGGCACGATTTCGGTCGAGAAATCGGAGAAGCTCTCTGGAATTCTCAAGCGCATGGGCGTCAAGCACGAAGTTCTGAACGCGAAGAATCACGAGCGCGAAGCCTTCATCGTCGCCCAGGCCGGACACAAGGGAGCCGTCACCGTCTCCACCAACATGGCCGGCCGCGGCACCGACATTCTGCTCGGCGGCAATCCCGAATTTCTCGCGAAAGAATACCTCCGTAAGCAGTCGAAAGACCCGGATTACATGCAGACCTGCGCCATCGGATCGGCGGAGCGCACCGAATGGGATCAAGTCTACGGAAAATTCCGCGAGGAATGGCAGAAAGACCACGATGAAGTCGTTGGCCTCGGCGGTCTGCATATCGTCGGCACCGAACGCCATGAGTCGCGCCGCATCGACAATCAGCTTCGCGGGCGATCCGGACGTCAGGGCGATCCCGGGAGCGCGCGCTTCTATCTGTCTCTTCAAGACGACCTGATGCGAATCTTCGGCGGCCAGCGCATGCAGAACCTGATGCTGCGGCTCGGCATGGAAGAAGATGTGCCGATCGAATCGAAGCTGATCACGAAACGGATCGCCGCCGCGCAGAAAGCCGTCGAAGCGCAGAACTTCGCCGCTCGAAAGCACATCCTCGAGTACGACGACGTCATGAACAAGCAGCGTCAGGCCGTTTACGGAATGCGCCGCGGGCTGCTCGAAGGACAGGATCAGAAGGAGCGAATTACCGAAATCATCGGCGGCATCCTCGCCTCCTTCATCGACGCCCGCTGCCCCGAAAAAGAGCACCCGTCCACATGGGATTGGCACGGCTTGGAAACCGACATTTTGACCCAATTTGGGGTCAAAATACCGACCGATGAGCTGCAAAACCTCGATCGGCGCCAAATCGAGTCGGAAATCAACGATCAGCTTCTTGCCAAGTACGCCGAGAAAGAAGCCATGGTCGGCCCCGAACTCATGCGCGAAACCGAGCGCATGATCATGCTCAACGTGATCGATAACCAATGGAAAGATCACCTGTTATCGATGGACCACCTGAAAGAAGGCATCGGCCTCCGCGGCTACGGCCAAAAAGATCCGTTGGTCGAATACAAAAAAGAATCTTTCGTCCTGTTCCAGGACATGATGGACCGGATCGAGGACGAAACCATCCGCTGGCTGTTCTTCATGCAGCGGACGGAAGCCCCCGCAACGGAACAGGTTCCACATCCCGAGCTCTGGGCGGACGATGAGGAAGAGCAAGCTCCCGAACCGGTAGCCGTCAGCCAGGCCGCTCAGAATTCCGTACTCGATCTGACCCGTAACATCCAGAGAAAGAAAGAGAAAGAGATGGCTGCCCTGCAATTTGTCGGCGGCGAAGCCTCCGCCCCTCAGAAACCCAAAATCGCTCAATCCAAAGCCGGCCGCAACGATCCATGCCCATGCGGCAGCGGAAAGAAGTACAAAAAATGCTGCGGAGCCTGATTTTTCTAGCCTTTGCGTGCGCAAACGCCGCCATTTTGCCCGATCAGGTCGGAGACTTCAAGAAAGCTGCGCCCAAAACGATCGGCATTCCCGATCAGGCTTTGTATGACGAATACGGGCTCGACGCAACCGAGCAGGCCGAGTATTCCTCCGCTGCGGGCAAACTGACCGCTACGGTATGGCGCTTTCGCGATTCTACGGGCGCCATGGCGATGTTCGAGGCCCGGCGGCCTGCTCTGGCCACCCTGTCGAATGTTGCGAAATTGGCCGTCAGGACATCAGACGGGATTATCTTCGCCTACGGCAACTATCTGTTTCAGCTTACCGGGGTGCTTCCAGGGGATACTGCCCCTTTCTACGCGGATTTACCGAAGCTTGAGCAATCTCCGTTACCCGCGCTTTACGGCGACCTGCCCGCCGAGGGGTTGATCCCCAATTCCGAACGCTATGTTGTTGGTCCTGTTTCACTTGATCGGTTTTTCCCGGGTTTCGCGCCGTCGCTGGCCGCCTTCCATTTGGGCGCCGAGGCGCAGGTTGGTAAATACACGACTCCTAAGGGTCCGATGACCGTGGCCATCTTCAACTATCCGACCCCGAACATGGCACGCGACCGGGCCCAGGAGTTTCAGAAGATTCCTGGAGCCGTCGCCCGCCGCGTAGGACCGCTGGTGGCGCTGGCGCTCAATCCTCCGGACGCCGATGCGGCTGAGCGGGTCCTCAGCGCGGTTAAGTACGACACGAATATCACCTGGAATGAGAAGGTTCCACAGAACGAAGTCAAGAATACGGCCCGGCTTGTGTTGAACATTTTCATCTTCTCCGGCCTGCTGATTGCCGTTTGTCTCACGGCGGGACTGCTGTTTGGCGGATACAGACTCGTTACCAGGAAGCTGCACAAGGGCGAGGATCCGGACGCGATGATCACACTTCATCTCCAGGGCAAATAAGCCTCGGAATTTCGGGATCTTAGACTGGAAAACGGAACGCTTTGCACGCGTTCCCAACAGGATTTTCACAGCGGTGGAAATCCGAGCTGAAACGCTAAACCATTTGCCGGGTTAGGGTTCGAGGCGGTTCTTCACCCGGAAGTTTTTTCCTTGACATCATCCCTCGCACGCCCTAAGATCCAATCACACAGGTTTTGACGGTTGCGATGCCGTCGAATCTGATTCTCCCATGTACATCACCCTGCGAAAACAGGGTACGCGTAAATGCTCACCTTCGCGGGTGAGCATTTTCGTTTTCAAGCGTTTTTCCGGTTGGATGTGGTACGATTCGTGGTGAGCGCAACCGCGCCTCGCGGAGAGGTGGCTGAGTGGTCGAAAGCAGCGGTTTGCTAAACCGTCGTAGGGACTTAAATCTCTACCGGGGGTTCGAATCCCCCCCTCTCCGCCAGTAAATTCTCTGCAATTCCGCTCGGCGCCCGGCGCGCGCGATGCATTTACGCTATGCAGGCTTCACGTCTTCGAGGGGGAGGCTGAATCCTCCTTTGGTAACTGCTCCCCCTCTACGGGCAATTGAGAGTGTAGCCGGGCCATCGAATCCCGAACTCGCTGCACAGCCCGGCGAAAATCTTGGGAGACCTGTTCCGGGTCTAAAACTACCGTAAAGGGATCGTCCTGCATTTAGGACCACCTCCACTTCGAGTTTGATCGTTAGACCATTTTCGACCAGAATTGTTTCGGGCTTTAGTGAAAAAGCCCGGCGTAACGGATACCGAATTGATATCAAGATGAGGTTTTTCCGCGGCGCTCCGAGCTTAAAACGTTTCATGTCAAAAATGTTCTGGCCGCGGAGTCGCACTACGCCTGCAACTGGCTTCGGGTGAAAATGCCTCAGATTTTAGCCGCAACCGCGGCAGCGTAGCCGGACACCGGGTCGAGCGACTCGAGTTCCCAGCCGTCGCCGCCCCGAAGGAATCTTGCGGGCTCGCCAGGGGCGAGCGTCACATCGAAACTCGCGAGCGGCATTGAGAGTCCGAGCCCGACGGCCTTGACGAACGCCTCCTTTCGAGTCCAGCACCGAAAAAACGCCTCCAATTGCAGATGTTCCGGGAGCGCCCGAAGCGTCCGGACTTCGAGCGGGGAAAAGAAGCGCTCCGGGATCTGCCCGGCGGCGAATTTTGGATCAATCCGCTCGATATCGACGCCGACTTCACGCGTGCGCGAGACAGCGTAGAGAGCGAATCCGGCCGAGTGCGAGACATTGAAGAAAAGGCCCGGGACGAACGGTTTTCCGTTCGGATTATAGGCGAATTCGATGCCGCGAGGATCGGTTTCGAGATAGCCGGCGAGAATCACCCGGAGCATCGAACGGCAAGCTATGTAGCGATTGCGGTGATGATCGAAGCGAAAACCGGCGGCCCGCGCGCGTTCGTCCAGCGAGAGGAGTTCGAGAGAGCCGGGAGTGTCGAGGCTACAGGTATGAATATCGACGTCGCGCACGAACATTTAAGGATAGCGAGCGCGCGCTCGCTTGAGCGAGGAGCCAAAAGCGAAGCCAGGACTCGCCGCCCCGCAAAATCGATATAATCCGGGCATGCGGCGACTCATCCTGCTCTCTTCCGTCCTGTTTCTGTCTGGTTTTGCGAAGGATGAGCCGGTCCCGCAACTGGATTTCGAAAAAGTCGATCCGCGGCGCATGCTGATCGACCCGTACAGCTACTGGGCGCAGCCGAACAATTTTTACTTCTTCCATCACATGGACAAAATCCCGCACCAGCGGCTCGATTGGGTGCGCAAGCCGCCGCAGAAGTTTGCGCTGAATGAACCCAAAGGCTCGTTCTCGCTGTCGTACACCATGAACGGCAAGACGTCTACGCTCGACGAGTATCTGGAGCAGGCCGACGTACTCGGGTTCATCGTGCTGAAGGACGATCAGATTGTTTTCGAAAAATATCTGCACGGCGCCTCGCCCGAGGACCGTTTTCTTTCGATGTCCGTGGAGAAATCGATCGTGTCGGTCGTTTTCGGGACGGCAGTGGACGAAGGAAAGATCAACGTGAACGATCCGGTGACGAAGTATCTGCCGGATCTGGCGAACGGGTCGTACAAAGATTGCACGGTGAAGGATCTGCTTCAGATGGCTTCGGGGATTCAGTTCAACGAGGATTACCTCGATCCGAAGGCCGACATTCATCGCGTGCTGTTCGACCTGATCAAGGGAGGCGAATCGTTCCATCAGGTTGGGATCGGGATCGGACAGGAGCGGAAGCCTGGGACGGCGTTCCATTATCAGAGCATCAACACGCAGGTGCTCGGCGAAATTCTTCAGAAAGTAACGGGGATGCCGTTGAACAAGTACGCCGAGGAGCGCTTGTGGAAGAAGATCGGCGCGCAGAGCGATGCGTTCATTTATCAGAGTGAGAAGCAGCCCGAGACATGCGCCTTCGGATGCTTCAACGCGACACTGCGCGATTATGCCCGCTTCGGACTGATGGCCATGCACAACGGCGAGCTCGGAGGGAAACGAATTGTGAGCGAGGCGTGGATGAAGGAGTCCACGACCGCTCCGGCCTTCAATCAGCCGCGCGTGGATGAGAAGACGGCGCGTCCGGTGACGGCTTATGGATATCAGTGGTGGCTGTTCCCGGGCGAGGATCACGCGTTTCAGGCAGTGGGGATTTACGGGCAGAATGTGTGGATCAATCCCGCCAAGCACGTGGTGATCGCGCAGTTTAGTGCGCTCCCTAAGCCGAGCGGTGGAGGGAATCGATCGATCGGAAGGCCGCACGATGCGATTGCGGCGAAATTGGCGAACTAGAATAAAGCATCGAAATCGACTTGAGTCCCGAGCTCGAAGCGAAGCCTTCGCGCAGGCTGCAAGCCTGCCCCGCAATTACGCTCAACTGATCGCTTTGTTTTGGAAGCGATTCAGCGCGGTGTAGATCAGAATCGAGTCGAACACGGCGAGCACCGCGATGATGATGAACGGCGAGATGTGCGGATACTGCGGAGTCAGCGTGCCGCGGAGTCCTTCGCTTGCGTAAGTGAGCGGGTTGATCAGGACTGCCTTTTGCAGAATCGGGAAGTGAGAGAGCGTCGCCCACGGATAGTACGCGCAGCCGAACATGATCATCGGGGCGAGGACGAGACTGAAGATCAGGCCGATTTGCGTTTGTCCGACGCTGCATCCGAGGGTCATGCCGCCGGCCGACGCGAAGATCGCCACCAGAAGAGCAATCAACAGAAACAGGCCGATGAATTCGGTGCTGATGCCGAGATCAGAGCCGAGGAGAAGACGCGCGGGAATGGCCACGATGGCTCCAGAGACCAGCGCCTGAATCACGCCCGCGACCATCTTTTCGACGGCGAGCCATTCGCTGCGGATCGGCGCAAGCAGGCGGTCTTCAATTTCCTTCGTGAATTGAAATTCCGTGAGCAGCGGCATGGCGACGCTCATCATTCCGGTCATGGTCATCGACACGGCCATGATTCCAGGAAGCAGCATGCCTCGGTAGCTCATGGGCATCATTCCGCTGCGCGTCATCACCTGGCCGAAGACGAAAACGAACAGCAGCGGCTGGAGCATGGTTTGCAAAATCGTCGTGAGAAGATTGCGGCGCGCGACGTGAATGTCGCGGCTGAACAACGCCGCGAAGGTTTTCCAGTTCATTGACGGAGGCTCCTTCCGGTGTGGTGCAGAAACAGATTTTCGAGACTCGGCTCGGAGATGTGGACGTCGTTGAGATCGATGGAATTTTCGGCCGCCGCTGCCGCGACTTCGCCGATGAGCGATCCGCCGCGTCCCGCGTAAATATCGACCGCGTTGTGGTTGGCCCGGACTTCGGTGACGCCTGGGAGCGCTTTGAGCCGCTCCACCAGAGATTCCGGAACGGCGCTGAATTTGAGCTGGACAAGATAGCCCCCGGGAATCGACGCTTTGAGTTCCGCGGGCGTGCCGAGCGCGATGACCTTGCCGTGATCGACGATCGCAACGCGATGGCACATCGAATCGGCCTCATCCATGTTGTGCGTGGTGATGAGAATCGTTTTCCCGCTCTGGTTGTATTCGCGAATGATTCCCCACAGCAGCAGCCGAGTCTGCGGATCGAGACCGGTCGACGGCTCGTCGAGGAAGAGAACCTGAGGATCGTGCATGAGCGCGCGGGCGACCGAGAGACGCTGCATCATTCCGCCGGAAAATCCCCGGGTCATATCGTCAGCGCGAGGGGTGAGCTGGAACTGATCGAGAAGCTGGGTGGCTCGACGCTGGCGTTCCGACGACGCAATGCCGTAGTAAGCGGCATGGAAAAGAAGAATTTCGCGCGCGGTCAGTTGGAAGTCGAGATTCGGCCGCTGCTGCACCACCCCGATCAGCCGTTTTGCCTCGACCTGCTGTTTCCAGATGTCGTAAGGTCCGATGTGCGCCTCGCCGCTCGTGGGGCGGACACGAGTGGTCAGGATGCCGACGGTGGTGGACTTCCCTGCTCCGTTCGGCCCCAGGAGTCCGAAGATTTCGCCCGGCTTGATTTCCAGCGAAATTCCGTCGAGCGCGGTGATTTTCGGGTTCGATTTCGCTTCGCTTTTCTTTTTCATGCCGCCGATTCCGGCCCCGAATGCAGCTCCGCCGACGGCAAGAGGCGGAGGCGTGTTGAAGATCTTGCGCAATTCGTGAGTGCGAATGCCGACGCCCATCAGTCCTTTTCCTCCCTTAAATCGTCGAGATCCTCGCATGCGCGCCGGACAATCTTTTTTACCTGTTCTTCGCGGCGCGGGTTGCCATCGGCCCATTCAGCGGCCCGGTAGGCGGCCTTGAGAAACGGCTTGACGTGGACGGCGCTGAGCAGAATGGCGCGCGGACTCGCATGCTGAGCCCAGTCGCCCCAGGATTCGGCGCGCTCCCAGATACGGTGCACCGCTTCGGGATCGCGCCCCAGTTCGGCGCGGCCGGCGTCGGTCAGCGAATAGACGCGGCGGCCGTCTTTTTTTTCCGATTCGATCAGGCCCTCGTCTTCGAGCATTTGTAACGTGGGATATATCGCGCCTGGACTCGCGCGATAGGCCCCGCCCGCGCGTTCCTGTAGCTCCTTCATGAGCTGGTATCCGTGCTTGGGACCCTCTTCAAGCAGGGAGAGAAGGGCCAGCCGGACCTCCCCATTATCAAAGAAACGACTATGTTTAGAGGCAAATGCGGCCCCCAGGCCGATGGCGTCCTCCAGGTCCTGCCATCCCCATTTCCAGCCACGATCGCGCCGGTAGGAACCGCCCCAGAACTGCTTGCCTGACATATGTCGTACGATATATCGAATATCAGTATCTGTCAATACTTATTTTTGGAAGGTCCGTTCCGGAATCGCGCTTCGCTTAGCGGCGCCCGCCGGTTGATCGGTCGAAGTGATGGAGCTTTTCCGGACGAAATCGGAACCAGACGGGGGTTTCGAAATCGGCTCGGAATCCGGCCGGCGCCCGGGCGGTGAGTTGCGCCGATCCGTCGGAGAAGACGACGATCGTTTCGTTGCCCATCTCCTCGGTCACGTAGATGCGCGCCGAAGACCAGCCGGGTTGGGCGGTCAACGAGAGTTCAATGTCTTCGGGGCGAATCCCGAGCATCTCGTCGGGCTTTTCGATAAGGTTCATCGACGGGCTGCCGACAAACTGCGCGACGAAAGTGTTGGCCGGCTGGTGATAGACGTTCGCGGGGGTATCGTATTGCTGGATCTTTCCGTCGCGCATCACAGCGATGCGATGCGCAAGGGTCATCGCTTCGGCCTGATCGTGCGTGACGTAGACCGTGATCGTGCGCAGTTCGTGCTGAAGATGCTTCAGTTCGGCTCGCATCTCGACGCGGAGACGGGCGTCGAGATTGGAAAGCGGCTCATCCATAAGGAAAGCTTTCGGGCGGCGGATAATGGCACGGGCGAGCGCGACGCGCTGGCGCTCGCCGCCGGAGAGCTGGCGCGGACGATTCGCGAGAAGATTCGAAAGTCCGAGGCGGGCGGCGACTTTTTTCACCTCATCGGCAATCTGCGCCGGAGGTTGTTTGCGGATCTTGAGAGGATAGCCGATGTTTTCCGCGATGGTCATGTGCGGATAGAGCGCGTAGCTCTGGAAGACCATGGCGATGTCGCGGTCGCGGGCTTCGACATTGGTGATGTCCCGGCCGGCGAGCTGGATCGACCCGCTGTCGGGCTTTTCGAGCCCGGCGATCATGCGGAGCAGCGTCGATTTGCCGCATCCGGAGGGGCCGAGGAGGACGACGAATTCTCCGCCGTTGGCGCAGAGCGAGACGGAATCGACGGCGCGGCGCGAACCGAACTGCTTCGTGATATTGGTCAGAGCCAGCAATTCCGGGCCTTAGTCGAAAATGCCGAACTCGAGAAACGGCTGTGAGATTTTCGTAATCTTGTCCGCGAGCGATTCGTGGATGTGGTCCGGGTCCTTGTAAACATATCTTCTCCGGGTGCGGCTAGAAATTCCGCCCTCCGTCGTAAAGACCGTGAGGAGTTGGCCGCGCGTCATGCCAACCTTGATTGCCTGCATCGCGCTAAGGCTCGATGCGACCCATTGGCTGTGCTCGCGCGCTGCTTTCGACTGCTCTCCCCGAACGATGGGGAACTGCGCCAGCGCTGCGACCGAGAATAGCGATAGCAAGAAGAATTTCATGACTCACCTTTTCAGTTAGGACGCGCAGACAGAATCGGTCGTTCACCCCTTCACCGCTCCAAGCGATAATCCTCGCACCAGGTACTTCTGCGCCGCCGACGCAAAAACCAAGACCGGAATCATCGCGACGACTCCCGCGGCGCTCATCGCTCCCCATTTGATCTCATATTGCGTGACCCGCGAGGCGATGCCGACGGGAAGCGTCATCGCCGAATCCGTCTGCGTGAGGATCAGGGCGAACAGAAACTCATTCCAGGCAACCACGAGGCAGAAGACAGCAGTCGCCGCGAGACCGGGCTTTACCAGCGGAAGAACGATACGGAGCAAAGCTCCGCCGCGCGATTCGCCATCGAGCATCGCGGCCTCTTCCACTTCGCGCGGGACCTCATCGAAAAATCCGCGCATCATCCAGACGGCGAACGGCAGATTGAAACCGGTGTAGACAATTGCAAGTCCGATCAGCGAATTGAGCAGGCGCGCTTCCCGGAGCATCAGGAAGAGGGGAACGATAGTCACGATCGGCGGGAGCATGCGCGTGGAGAGAATCCAATCCCCGATCTTCTGATCCCAGGAGCGCGGCCATTCGAATCGCGAGAGTCCGTAAGCGGCCGGAACTCCTATGGCAAGAGCGGCGATCGTCGAAAACGCGGCGAGCATCACGGAGTTTGCGAAATAAGAGCCGAACGACCCGGTTCCGAAAGCGTCGCGATAGTGCTGGAGCGTCGCGGTGAATCCGATCCACTGCGGAGGATAGGCGAACTGATCGACTTCGCGCTTGAGAGAAATGGTAATGAGCCAGTAAACCGGAGCAAGCGCGGCGACGAGCGCAGCGGCGGCGGCAATGTATCGCTTCATCGCGCCCTCATAACGCGCATCAGTCCTCGCGAGAAGAGCATGGTCGCGGCGAGCAGAACGAACGACATCGCCGCCGCATAGCCGAAGTTCGAAAAACGAAACGCCGTGCGGTAGATGTACAGGCTGACCGTTTCGGTCGCAGTCCCCGGCCCCCCTTGCGTGAGGATGAAGATCTGATCGAAGATGCGGACCAGGTCCATCGCCCGGAGAAGCAACGCCAGCAGGATCGTCGGCTTAAGAAGCGGCAAAGTGACGTCGCGGAAGATGCGCCAGGGGCCGGCTCCGTCGATCCGAGCCGCCTCGACCGGCTCTGGTGGGATCGCTTGCAGCCCCGCCGAGAGAAGAAGAAAAAGGAACGGGGTCCATTCCCAGACATCGACGGCGATCACGGAAAAGAGAGCGGAGTTTTGTCCGTTGGTCCAGGTGAGCGGAGCGGTGTTGAGCCCGAGTTGCTTCAACGTTCCGTTGAGCGCGCCGAACTGCGGATTGAAAATGAGCCTCCATGCTACGGCAGCGACGACGGGCGGCAGCAGCATCGGCACAAGCAGAGCGGATCGAAACAGAGCCCGCGCGCGGGCGAGAGAGTCGATCAGAATCGCGAGCGCGAGTCCTAGAACGAACTCAACGGCCAGCGCGGCGACAGTGAGCACGACGGTTTGAAGCGCGGCGACCGCGAAGATATGGTCGGCCGCAAGCCGTGTGAAATTGCCCCAATCGCCGAACGCGAGTTTCACGGCGTAGATCATCGGGTAGATCGAAAGCGCGACCAGCACCAGAATCGACGGCAGCGTCCACCAGAAGCCTTCGGGAATGCGCTTTTCGCTCGGGCTGGCTCGCTTCATTGGGTGCGCTGCACAATCTGGCCGATCTCGCCGGCAGCGGCGTGCAGCGCGGCCGCCGGATCCATCGCTCCGGCATTCGCCTTGGAGAGATAGATGCCGAACGTATTTTCGATTTCGTTCCACAGCCTGGTGCGCGGACGCGGGCGGGCCGATTCAAGGGAGGCAAGCTGCGCGGGAAACGCTCGGAACTTCGCGACCAGATCCGGAGACTGGAACACGCTGCGCCGCGTGGGAGGATTGCCTCGCAAAGCGGCCTGCTTCATCTGCGCCGCGTCCGTCGCCCAGAACAGAAAATCGAACGCGTCGGCGCTGTGTTTCGAAGACGCAGGCACGGCGATGAGCCACGTTCCCAGTTCGCCCACGCCGGCCGCCCGCTCGCCGGGCATAGGGACGAAATCGATCTTATCCACGACCTTGGATTTCGACGGATCGTCCATGGCGGCGATCCAAGCGGGCCAATTGATGCTCATCACCGCGGTCGCTTGCAACAGATGCGCCGAAACTTCGTCCGCGTTGAATCCGGCGTATCCCGGCGGGGAATATTTGCCCAGTTGGAGCATAAAGCGCAGCGCCTCGATCGAGTTCGGCGAATCGCAGACCGGTTTCCCCGCAGCGTCGAGCACGTCGCCGCCGAAGGCCCACAGCAGCGGCATGAAATCGGCTACCACTGCATTCCCCGCGGCGGCTCGCATAACGTAGCCGTACATTTTTTCGCCGTCGCCGATGCGTCTCGCGGCCGATAGAACTTCGTCCCACGTCTTCGGCGCGGTCAGGTTGTACTTGCCGAAGAGATCCTTGCGATAGAAAAAAAGCTGCGAGTTGCCGACGTAGGGTAGCGCGAGATTCTTTCCCCCGCTTCGGCATACGGCGAGACACGATGGAACGAAGTCGGAGTCGGGGTCGCGAGGCAGCGCAGCGAGGCCATCGGCCAGCCGCGGAAACCAAGGGTCATCGATCATGATGACGTCATAGGCTCCCGTGCGGCTTGAAAGATCAAGCTGGACTTTTTCAAAAAGATTCGCGTAAGGAAGCTCGACGACTTCAATGCGTGTTCCGTGCGCCGATCCCCATTCTTTTGCAGCAGTTTTGAGAGCGGTTCCCTCGACGCCGGCGTTGACCGCGATGGTCAAGGATTTCTCGGGCGCGCGGTTGCACGACGCGAAAAGGCAGACGGCAAGAGCCAAAAGCGAGAGACGAAACATCCGATTCGCTTGAGTTTAACGCAGGTGGTAGAGGATCGAAAAGCCTGTGCGCCCGACTTCGCGGTATTGAGAGAGCCACGCGGCGAGATATGGCTGCCGATCGAGAGCGAGTGACGGGTTGTACAGGCCAAGTCCATCGACCACCCATACCGGCCGGGATCGCGCAAGCTCGGCTCGATTCGCTTCGAGAAAATCGGCCGCGACGGCTGCGCTGGAAAAAAGATGCCGGTCCGCGAGTACGCCTGAGATCGGCTGCGATTCGAGAAATCGCGTCCCGGCGGGAAGACCCGAATCGATGAAAATGTCGGGACGGAATCCCCAGACGAAGAGGTTGTCGCCGGGTGCGGCAAGTTCGCGAAGTTTTTGAGCTGCGGCGCGGCTGTCGCGGTCGATATCGAGGTCGTGCCATGGCTCGCCGCGAGCGGCGGTGATGTAACGAGGCGCAAACCGCGCGACCGGGATCGCCAGAAGAATAACAGCGCCGGCCCAATACATTCTGCCGGCAGCCCAACCCCGAGCCGCGATCACCATCATCGGCGCAAGTAGCAGGAAGTAGTACCGCGGGAAGAATCGGAAGCCGAGGATGACTCCGATGAAAGAAAGCGCGATCCAGGCGATCAATCTCCAGTCGCGCTCGCGACGCAGGGTAATGGCGGCCCCCGCCACCAGAGCCAATTGGAAATACATCCAGGCGCCGGTGCGATTGAGACCTTCCTCAAGTGGATTCTCAACGAAACTATTCCGGGCGTAGATCGATCCCCATTCCCAAGCCTGCTTATAGAACTCCGCCAGCGAGCCATGAGCCAACATCCAGCCGGCCGCGATCGCGTTCGGCGCCGCGAATCCGGCGAGCAGCAGCGGAAGCGCGCGCCACTGCCAGACCGCGCACGCAGCCAGAACGAAAATCGCTTTGGAACTGCATAGCAGCCCGGCGCCGGCCGCGGCTCCACTCCAGAACGGTTTGCCGCGCCACGCGAAATAGATCGCCGCCAGGTGCGGCAGGATCAACAGCATGTCCGAAGCCAGAGGGATCACTGCGGAGGGCAATCCGAAAGTCAGAAAGATAACGGCGAAGAGCGCCGCCAGTGCTGCTTCGCGTTCAGTCCATCGAAGGCGCGCGGCTTTCCACGCCGCGAAGGCAACGGCGAGAACGTAGACGGCGCCTGCCAGCCGCAGCGCGATCCCGGCCCGGGCGCCCCACAGAAGATAAGTCCAGACAACCAGCGGAGGCTTGTCGTACCAGACGTCGCGATAAAGAGTCTTGCCGCGAAAGACCTCCGCCGCCGCCGCGAGCGGAAGATTATCGTCTGCCCAGAGGACGCCCGAGTGGCAAAGGCGGGAGGCGATCACGATCGCGGCAAGGAGAGCGGCGGCAATTTTCGGATAACGGATGTTAGCGGGCAGCGGACCAACGCGATCCATTACTGTCGCGCCTCAAAATGGCGGCTCCGAGCCGTATCGGCTCTCCTGAGCCGCGACCCCAGGGAGCGGTCTAACGGCCGGGTCAACACTAGTTCTTCTGCGCGGCAGGTTTCGCGGTTTTCGGAGCGGCGGGCGCCTTCCGAATCTCTTCGAAATACTGTTCGACGAACTGCTGATAAATCAGCGGCACTTCGTCGCGGTGGATTTCGCTTCCAGCCTCAGCGTGCGCGGCCTGCTTCTGCGCCCACGGAGTCTTGAGCTGCTGTTTGCTCGAACCGACCTCGATCATCACCTCGCCCGTAACGTTCTGCGCACGCTTGCCGAGAATCTCGCTGATCTTGCCCATCGCGGCGAGCTGTTCGGCTTCCTTCGCGGACTTATCCCCGTCCGCCGATCCGATCCCGCTCTTGGAGTCCTGCGATGCGTTCTTGTCGGACGACTTTTCACTGCCCTTGGCGTCCGCAGTCTGCTTCTTGTCGCCGGCGTCGCTTTGCTGATCGCTTTGCGAATCGCTCTTGGCCTGATCCTGCTGCTTGCCCTGCTTCGACTGATTGCTCTTGTCCTTCTGGCCGTTCTGCTGGCTGTTCTGCGCGTCCTGCTGCTGCGATTGCTGGCCGTCTTTCGACGCCTGCTTCATTTTGTTCAGCATGTTGGACATCGCGTCTTTCAGCTTGTCCATCAGCGAAGAGCTTTGATTCTCGGACGCCTGCTTGCCTTCCTTGGCGCTCTGCTGCTGTTTGCCGTCTTTGTTGCCCTGCTTCGAATTCTCGTCGTTCGAATCGTTGCCGTTGGACTGCTTATCGCCCTTTTCCTGATCGCCCTGCGGATCGGCATTCTGTTCGTCCTGGCGGCCCGGCTGCGCAGCCTGCTTGGAATTGTCCGCCGCATCGGGATTCGGCGAATCCGGCGCATCCGGCGCGTTGAGCATCTGATCCGGCGACTGCTCGTTCTGTACGGTCGGCGAATCGGGATTCGTGTCGTTCACCGATGGAGGTTTGAGAGGATCGCGCTTCTTATCGGCCTTCGCCATCTGCTGCGCCGGCGGGAAGAAATTGTCGAACGCCATCTTCACCAGCGACGGCTGTAGGCTGAGCGATCCCGTGACGGCGTACCGCACCGCGAAGAGCCCGAAAGCGACAGCCGTCAGCGCAATCGCGGGATAGGCGAAACGGGGACGACGCAAGGGCAGCGCAACCGTCAGATTCACCGATCGCGCGATCGATTCGGCTTCCTGCCGCTGCCGGACCCGAATCGCTTCATGCCCCCGCGACGGATCGCCTTCAAAATAGATCGCCGTTGAAAGCGAGTCGGCCAGGGCCAGCCGCCGGTCAATTCTCTGAGCGAGCCTGTAAATCGAAGGAATCGTCTGACGCAGCCGGTAGACGCCAACTCCCAGGCTGCCCACCGCGAGCAGAACCACCCAATACCAGTCGAGAATTTGGGTCCCGGCGAGCAGGAGCACAACTGCGCCGCCCATCCCGATCGTCAGGGCAAGCGCCGACTGATCCAGGAGCAGGTGTGCGACACATCGTCTTCGGGCCTTTTCAAGGACCTCTCGTAACAATGACTTATGGTCCAAATTCCCAGCCGAGCTCCACATTGATTATGACATAGGGATTATGACACAGACCGTCACGATTACATGGCACGCGTCCGCACCACCCGCAGACTCTCGCCTTCGAAGGTGAGAACCCAGTCGAAGGAGTTGAGATCGGGAAGTTGCGGCAGTTTCTTCCCCAGCGTCACGTCGATGGTGTGGTCGTTCCAGTAAAGTTCCGAAATCAGGAGCATGTCCCAGTATTCGAAAGGATCGTTCACGAAGATCACGCGGCTGCGCGGTGGAGGACGCAGTGGAAGTGCGCGGAGCTGCTCGAGGGCTACGGTGGTAAGGCGATGTTCCCGCATGAAGTCGCCGGACCGCGCTTTGAACGGAGGAATCGCCAGGATACTCCAGATGACCGCCGCGGCGGTGGCGAATCGCCATCGCAAATCGTCGGATTTGAGTATCGCCGTGGAGAGGATCGACAGGAACAGAACCCAGGCGAACAGCGGCAGGATGAGACATCCTCCGTTGCGCGGCCAGACTGTAAAGGCGGTCGGAAGCGTCGATGTGAAAATCGCAAATGCGCACCACCAGGCTTCGCGGCGGCGGAGCGTCGCTGCAACGGCGATCACCGCAAGCCAAACGGCGATCAATTCCCACGTCGCATGGAACGATTCAATGTGAAACAGATCCGCCGCGTAGAGAACGTTGTTGAGGAAGAATCGGTGGACGGTGAGATCGAGTTTGTATCCGGCCTCGCTCGCCAGCGCGTGCGGTCCGGCAACGCGTGATGCAGCGTAAATCAACGTGATGAGCGCCAGAATCGCGGGTGTGAGCAGCTTCCAGGGACGCCCGCAGATGAGCTCCCAGGCGATAATCCACACCGCTCCGGCGACGGCCATTTCCTTCGAATCGATCGCCGCCAGATAGAAAAGAACAATAACGGCGGCCCGTCCGGCCGGAAGGTCCCGGCCGCCGCGGCGAAACCGCACGTAACACAGAAGCATTGCCGCCACGAAAAAATACGCCATCAAATCGTAGATCATCGACGTGTTGTAATAGAGCCCCACCATGATGTAGTGCGAACACATGACGACTGTGGCGAGCGTCGCCGCGGCTTTCGACTCCACGAATTCCTCGATCAGGAGAAACGTGAGATACAGGCTGCCGGCCATAATCGCCATCACGCCGATTCGGTACGGCAGCGGATTCATCCTCGCAAAATGATAGATCGGCAAGTAAAACATCGCGGCCATGGGACGGTAGCCGCTCCCGAAGAAATCCACGCAGTCGGCCAGGCACCGCCAGAATCCGCGAGCCCAGTAGATCTGGAGATTCATCGGATCGTCGCCGGCGAAGCCGGCCCTGAGCGCCGGGATCGCAAAGATCAGGAAGTAAAGAAAAAGAAACGGCAGTGCGAGCCGTGACGCGGGCTTCTCCATGATTGATCGGGCTTAGACGATCAGCATACAATCCCCGTAGGAGAAAAAGCGATATCGCTGCTCCACGGCGTGCCGGTAAGCGGCCAGCGCGAGTTCGGTTCCCGCGAAGGCGCAGATCAGGATCAGCAGGCTCGACTTGGGCAGGTGGAAGTTCGTCAGCATCGCTTGCGTGCGCCGGAATGAGAAGCCCGGAGAGATAAAAAGATCGGTTTCTCCGGCCTTGTCCGCGCTCTCGATCGCGCGCACGCTGGTGGTGCCGATCGCGATCACCCGGCGCGCCGCCTCCATCGCCTCGGCCGTCTCCGCCGGGACGTGAAAAGATTCCGAATGGAGATGAACTTCGCTCAATTTCTCGGTATGCAGCGGCTGAAACGTTCCGAGCCCGACGTGCAGCGTGACCCTGGCAACGTTTGCCCCCGCGTTCCGGCAGGCATCGAGAATCTCAGGGGTGAAATGCAGACCCGCCGTCGGCGCCGCAACCGAGCCTCGTTCCCGCGCGAAGACCGTCTGGTATCGATCGCGATCCGCCGCCGTGTCGGGGCGCCGGATGTAGGGCGGCAGCGGAACGTGGCCCACGCGGTCGAGAACCTCGAAGAGATCGCCGTTCGGATGCAGGTGGATCAAACGCTCCCCGAACGGGCCCCGGCCGAGAATCTCCGCCGTCAGGTCTGCGGAGATCACGATACGCTCGCCCGTGCGCATTTTCTTTCCCGGCCGCACCAGCGCTTCCCAGACCGGACCGGAAACCTGACGAGTCAGGAATATCTGCACCCGTCCGCCCGTGCCGTGCTCGCGCGTTCCAAAAAGCCGTGACGGAAACACGCGCGAATCGTTCAGGACCAGGCAGTCGCCCGGCCGGATATACGAAGGAAAGTCGCGAAACCGCCGATCCTGCCAGCTTCCCGTGGCGCGATCGACAACCAGCATCCGCGCGCCGGCGCGGTCAGCGAGAGGCTCCTGAGCGATCAGCTCCTCGGGCAGATGGTAGTCGAAATCGGAAACCAGCAAAAATCTATTATGCGAGACTCGCTACCATGAAGGCGTGCGCATCCTCGGGATCGAATCGTCCTGCGATGAGACGGCGGCTGCCGTGGTCGAAGACGGATCGCGCATTCTTTCCACCATCGTCTCTTCGCAAATCGCCACGCACGCCAAATACGGCGGCGTGGTCCCCGAGCTCGCTTCGCGCGAACATCTCCGCGCCATCGTTCCCGTGGTTCGCCTCGCCCTGCGGGAATCGTCCACGAGTCTCGACGGCTTGAGCGCGATCGCGGTCACGCAGGGCCCGGGATTGGTCGGATCGCTGCTGGTCGGCATGACCTACGCGAAATCGCTCGCCATGGTCCATAAACTTCCGCTGATCGCCGTGAATCATATCGAAGGCCACATCCATGCCGTCGTCAGCCAGAATCCGGTCGCGCTTCCTGCGCTCGCGCTGATCGTCAGCGGAGGCCACACCCACCTCTACGAAGTCCGGGATGGATTTCTCTACCGCCTGCTGGGAAAAACGCGCGACGACGCCGCGGGCGAGGCCTTCGACAAAGTCGCCAAGCTGCTCGGGTTCGGCTATCCCGGCGGACCCGTCATCGATGCGCTCGCTCCGTTCGGCGATCCTCAGGCGGTGCGCTTCACAATGGCGAAAATGAAGGGCAATACGCTCGATTTCAGTTTCAGCGGGATCAAGACCGCCGTGCTCCGGTGGGTGGAGGCGCGCCGAATCGAAGACGAGATCGCCCGCCGCCGCGCCCTGCCGAATCCCACCATCGAAGAACTGCGCGCCGCGACTCCGCAGGCGACTTTGGACCTGCTCGCATCGTTCCAACGAACCGTGATCGATGAGCTGCTGCGCCGCGCGATCCGCTCGGCGGAAGAAATCGGCGCGCGCGGCATGATCATCTCCGGCGGGGTCGCGTGCAACTCCGGACTGCGCGCTGCCGCTCAAGCCAGCCGCTTACCCTATCCCGTCTTCTTCCCGACGCCGGGTCTCTCGACCGATAACGCGGCGATGATCGCGGCTGCCGCCTTCCCGAAATTGGCCCGCCGCGAGTTCGCCGATGCAACTTTGAAAGCCGACGCGAATTTACAGCTCGCCGGCATCTGAGAGCGCCGCCCGCGCTGCATGGAAGCCGCACATCCCGTGAACTCCTCCCCCCGGCGGCGTCGAGGACGAGCATAAATAAACTCCTTTTATCGGAGTTCGATAAAGCCTGCGCGTCGGCCGGAACAGCAACTGGCGCAGAGTGTGCGCCCCGCCCAACACGTCGCCGCCCACCAGATTCGCGTTGTGCCGCTCAAGCTGCGCCGGCGTGAACACGTGCCGCGCCAGAATCAGCGGCCGGAACCCCGGCGCGAATCGCTCCACCTGCGCTTCAATGCGGCCCGTCATGTCCGTCGTCGATCCATTGGGAACATGGCAATACGCCCACGCGATGTGACCACCCGCCGGCGCCCGCGACGAATCGAACTGCGTCGGCTGCGTCAGCAGCACCATCGGATCCGCCGGTGCGGCCCCGCCGATCGCCATCCTTTCCGCCGTCGCAATCTCGTCGAGCGTCCCGCCAAGATGGACCGTCCCCGCCCGCGCGCACCCCCCCGCCCGCCACGGAATCGGAGCACTCAGCGCCCAGTCGATCTTGAACGCCCCCGGTCCGTAGCGATAACGCTTCATCGCGACCCGAAAATCGTCAGGCAAATCGTCGCCCGCGATCTCGAGAAGCTGTTTCGGAGTCACATCCAGCAGAATCGGAGACGCCCGCCCGAGTTCTTTTAAGGAATGGATGCGCGTGTTAACAACGATCCGTCCCCCCAGCGATTCGAAATACGACGCAAGAGCATTCGCGATCGATTGTGCGCCTCCGCGCGGCAAAGGCCATCCCGCCGCGTGAGCTGTAATCGCGAGCACCCACGCGAACGCCCCCGAACCGGTCTCTTCGAGCGGCATCACCGCATGCGCCGCTATCCCGGCAAACAGCGCGCGGGCCGCGCGCGTGCGAAATCGCCGCATCGCGATCGTCCGCGCCGGCCACATCGCCAGCAGGCCGAATCGCGCGAGCAGAGCCGGGCTCCTGGGAACATGCAGCGGCGGCGCAAGCAGGTCGGGAACCAGATCCAACCACCGCCCGGCGAGAAACGCGACCGCCCGCCGATACGCGCCCCCATCCTCCCCAAGCTGCGCACACGTCGCATCGAGATCCTGCAAAACCATCGCCGCAGATCCGCCGTCCAGCGGATGCGCCAACTGGACGGGCGGGTGTATCCATTTCAGTCCGTGCTCGCCGAGCGGAAAGGATCGAAACGCGGGAGAGCAAACCGCCATCGGATGGATAGCCGAACAGACGTCATGCCTGAACCCCGGCAGAGTCAGCTCAGCCGTCCGCGCCCCTCCCCCGATCGCGCTCTCGGCTTCGTAGAGCGTCGTCTGGACGCCCGCCTTCTGGAGCTCGATCGCGGCCGTCAAGCCGTTCGGTCCCGAACCCACTACAGCCGCTTCGCTAATGGGAGTGCTCCGGCTCCAGCCATCCTTGCCGCTCGAGCACGTCTCTGAACCGCGGGTCACTGAGCGAAACCGGCGGGAAATACTGACGCACCACCTCGCGCTTCCACCACTGATGCGTTGCGGCGCGCTCCTGCGGATCCGTGAAGTGGTACTCGTACAGCATCGCTCGAACATAACGCGGAGCCGCATCCGGGAACGGATTCGTCCGCAACAGCCCGAGCACCGGCCGGTCATTTTCAAGCAGCTTCGCCACGAAATTTACGAACCACGGATTGTTGTAGTACTCGGAAAACGAGGCGAACCACATCAGCCAGTCGAGCCGCAGATGATATGGAGCAATCTGCGGAGGCACGCGGTCCGTTCGCACCGGCTGCCCCCTGAATTCGTACTCGCGCCAGCGCGTCGAAGGCGAAAGCGCCGCCTCGTCGGTTCCTTCGACGATCACTTGATAGCGCGGCCGCGTGATCGATCCGAACGCTCCGTATGTCCCCACCAGGTGCCAGCGATTATAGACCGTGTTCATGATCTGCCGCGGCGAAATCATGTTCCGCACCGGCTTGATGCTCAGGTAGGCAACCAGCACGCCCAGCGCAATTACCGCCATACGATGCGCAAGCGCGGCGTCGTGAAGCTCTGGCCGCGCGGCCGGTATGAGCTTCGCAAGCAGACGGCCGTCAAGCAGCGGAATCGCGAGCACCATTGTCATCAGGTTCAGCCAGGAAAGATTGCCGCTCGCGAAAATCGTCAGTTGGAAAAAAATCGTGATCACCCCCGCAACTGTCGCTGCTGGCTGCGGCAGGAAATATCCGAAGGGAACGATCAGTTCCGCGAAATGATTGAACAGCACCCCGCCATGCCGGGTCCATTGCGGAGCGTTGTGAAAGAACCAGCTCAATGGATTCGGCATCGGCTGTGTTTCGTAGTGATAGTCGAGACATGTCAAGTCCCGCCAGCAGGGATCCCCGCGCATCTTGATCAGCCCTGCGCCGAACATCACCCGAAATAGCAGCCAGCGCGCCAGCCAGAAATTGATCGCCTGAATCCGAGTCGCCTGGCTGCCCAGAAAGATCGCGTAGAAACCGGCCTCGAGCAGAATCGATTCCCACCCGAATGCGTAAAATGTCTGACCCACGTTGACAAAGGAAATGTAAAGAGCCCACATCAGCGCCCAAACCGCCATCGATAGCAGCCCGCGCCGCTCCGCCAGCCCGGTTAGCGCGGCAACCGAAAGCGCCGCGCCCGTCCACGCCGCGATCGTGAACGCCCTGTCGCTCGGGTAGAAAATAAACAAACTCGGCGAGCCGCGGAAAGTTACGTCTCGCACGTAAAGGGGAACAGGGAGCAATCCGCGCTCGCCGAGAAGCGGTTTGAACTGATTCACCGCATTGAGAAATGCGGTCAGAAATACCAGCGCTAAAGCCCGTTGATAAACGAGCCTCGTCACCCAGTCATCCGTCGTGAACCATGTCATGAAGACAGGTCCGGCCTGCCCGCGTTCTACTTCTGAGACTGGGCAGATGACGCCTGCCCGATCGGGATCTGCTTGCGTTGCGCGTGCGACTGATCGATCGGAATCGTTATCTCGAGAACGCCGTTCCGCACGTCGGCCTTGGCCTGCTCCGCTTTGGCGTTCTCGGGAAGCGGGATCGCGCGGAAGAAGTTGCCGTAGAAACGTTCTGTACGGCGGAATCCCTCCCGCTCCTGCGTCTCTTCGCGCTTGCGTTCCCCCTGGATCACAAGCATGTTGTTGTCCACTTCGACTTTGACGTCTTTCGGATCGATTCCGGGCAGATCGGCGGAAACCACGAGATCGTTATCTTTCTCCCGGACCTCCACCGGAGGAGCCCACGTACGCTCGCCGCGCAGAATCGGCGTATCGCGCCCCTCAAACATCTGATCCATCCATTCGGTCATCTCCCGAAGGAGACTGAACGGACTCAGGAATGGACCCGTCTGTTGCCGTAATGTAGGCGCGTTCACTTCGCGCCGTGTAAGCGTTCTTGAATCATTCGCCATAGTACGTCCTTCAATTTGAGCTGTAGACGGAATGTCTACCCCGTTAGATTTCTTCTCCAAAGCAGCCGTTTCGATCATTTCCGGGAGCCGAAAGTGTCCGCAAATCCGCTATCGTGGTGGAATGCAACTGGGAATGATTGGATTAGGCCGCATGGGCGCCAACATGGTCCGGCGCTTGATGCGCGGCGGCCACAAATGCGTCGCTTATGATCACACCGCTGCCCACGTGCAGCAACTCGCAGCCGAAGGCGCGGTTGGCTCGGTGTCGCTCGAAGATTTCTTGTCGAAACTCGAAAAACCGCGCGCCATCTGGCTGATGGTCCCCGCCGCGGTGGTCGACGCAACGCTTCACGATCTCGTTCCCAAACTCGACCCCGGTGACATCGTGATCGACGGCGGGAATTCTTATTACATCGATGACATCCGCCGCGCCAGGGAGCTCTCCAAACGCGGCATTCATTACGTCGACGTCGGCACCAGCGGGGGAGTCTGGGGGCTCGATCGCGGATACTGCCAGATGATCGGCGGCGAAAAGGAAACCGTCCAGCGGCTCGACCCCATTTTCAAAACGTTGGCCCCCGGGTTGGGTGACGCCCCCCGCACTCCGGGCCGGGAAAAAGTCGATGGCACCGCGGAGCACGGCTATCTCCACTGCGGTCCCTCCGGCGCCGGACACTTTGTGAAGATGATCCACAACGGAATCGAGTATGGATTGATGGCCGCTTACGCCGAGGGGTTGAACATCCTCAAGCACGCCAACGCCGGCAAGCAGGGCCGCAAAGTCGATGCCGAGACCACGCCCCTGCGCGAGCCGGAACATTACCAATACGACTTCAATCTCGCCGATATCGCAGAAGTGTGGCGGCGCGGCAGCGTCGTAGCCTCCTGGCTGCTCGACCTGACCGCCCGAGCCCTGCTCGAAGCTCCCAACCTCGATCATTTCTCAGGCCATGTCTCCGATTCCGGCGAGGGGCGCTGGACGATCCTTGCCGCCATCGACGAATCCACGCCAGCGCCTGTTCTCACCGCTTCGCTGTTCGAACGTTTCAGCTCGCGTGGTGAAGCCGATTTTGCCAACAAACTTCTATCAGCAATGCGCTTCCAGTTCGGAGGACACGTCGAGCGTCCGGCCGGTGGCTAGAGCCGCAGCAGCCCTCGTATTGCTCGCCGCGGCGCTCGCCGCGCCGGCGTGTTTGGTGCGCCACCGCACCGTCCCCGGACCCGGAAAGGTCGAGAACCGCCCGCTACTCACTGCGTCGAAAGATGAACTGATCGCGCGGATCCATCAGGTCTCCGATCCGGTTCAGTCGTTCAACATGCGCGCCGATATGTCTCCGTCCACCGGCGCGCTCTACGGCGGCGAGCTGACCGACTACGCAACCGTGCGCGCCTACGTTCTATTCCGCAGACCGGATCAGATCCGGGTCATCGGTCTCGACCCCGTCGTCCACAGCAAGACCATTTTCGACATGATCTCGCTCGGCTCATTGTTCAAGGTTTACATTCCGAGCCGAAACGTTCTCTATCTGGGAAACAACGACGCTCCGCCCAGTTCGAAAAACAAACTGGAGAATCTCCGCCCCGCCGCTTTCTTGACTTCCCTCGTCATCGCCCCTCCATCTCCGTCGGACCATACCGTGCTCGAAGACGATACCGACGAGACCAAGGCAGTCTACATCGTGTTCATGCTTCAGGAAGATCGCGGACAGCTTCGCCTCGCGCGCGCTGTCTATTTTGATCGCTATACGCTGAGCATCGCGCGTCAGAAAACATTCGACGAATCGGGCGGCGTCATCAGCGAAACGCGATATTCCGACTGGAAGGATTACGACAGGATCTCGTATCCGTCAACCGTCGTGATCCGCCGTCCGAAAGATGGCTATGAAGTCACCATCGCCGTCGTCTCCGTGAGGTTCAATCCCGCGGATCTGGGCGATCCGCAGTTCGTGTTCGATCAGCCGCAGGGTGCGAAGCTGATCGAGATCAAATAAAAACCGCCCCCCGGGGCGGCCCCAGCCGCGGCCGCAGGGAGCGGTTCAATGCTGTCTTTCAAAAATAACTTACTTGATCTCGGCGATCTTCACGGTATCGCCCGACACGTCGCCGTTGACGGTGACCGTCTTCCCCGCGAACGCCTTCGCTTTGGCTTGCGATCCTGAATCGATCTTATAGACCTTACCGTCCTTGGTCACAAGCACCGCTTCACTGCCGCCGTTCAGGCATTTCTTCGCGCACGCAGCGGACGAATCCGATGCGTTGGCGTGCTTCGCCCCGCAGCTCGAATCGCCGACGAACCCGGTGATTTCAGCGCCGAAAGCCGAAATTCCGGCCAATGCAAGCAGTCCTACAAGCTTCTTCATGGAGCCTCCAATAATCAGAAACACAAACTTAGCAACTCAGACCTTTGCACTATATCACCATTTCACAGGCTTTGCGTCGCGCCATAATCGCTCCAGATCGTAATAGGCGCGAGCCTTCTGCGAAAAAATGTGAATCAGGAAATCGCTGTAATCCACCAGAACCCATTCCGCATTCTGATAACCCTCTACGCTCGACGGATATTCGCCGATTTTCTTGAGCTGCTGCTGGATCTCGTCCGCGATCGCTTGAATCTGCCGGACGTTGGCGCCGGAGCAAATGATGAAGTGGTCGGTAAACGAAGTCGCCTCCCGCACGTCGAGCACAGTGATATCGCGGGCTTGCTTCGACTCAGCGGCGCGTACGGCGGTCAGCCAGGAAGGGTCCGATACTTTCTCGAGTTTCTGGGGCCGCGCCAGTAGAAAGTTCTCCTGTCTGTATCGTACTACAATTGAGAAAGGACCCATGTGGTTTTTCCTCCTGTTGGCCGCTACAGCCTTCGCGGCCGATGATTCCCCCGGAGTTGTTCAAGCCCGCCAGGATCTCGAACGGGTCCGCCAGCAGGCCGATGCCGGATTAATCCCGGCAATGAAGATCGCCGAAGCCCAGCAAAACCTGGATGATGCGCTCGACCTCGACATCCTCGACAACACTCTCTACGCCCATCTCGCCGTGGAAGATTTGAACGAGCGCCAGGCGGCAAATATGGTCGCCGCAGCCGAGCGCCGCCTCGCCCGCACGCAGGAAAAAGTCGATCACGGCAGGATGCTCGTCCAGCAAGGCGTCGCCGAGCCGTACCTTTTCGCCGATGTTGAAACCGAACTTGCTAATCGCAAGCAGGCCCTCGATCAAGCCCGCGCTCGCGCCGCGCTGGTAATGCAAATCGTCGAAATCGCCCGGGCCGAAACCCTCCCGGATTCGCCACCCTCCATCGACCTGAAGTTCCGCGAGCACTTCGAAGGCGAGCGCCTCCTCGAAACGAAAGATGTTCGCGAAATTACCCTCGCCTTCGAAAAGCAGTTTCACGAGCCCTTCCCCGTCAGCGCCCGCGGATCCACCGCCGTCCACCGCGCCATGGGATTCGATCACACCGGACGAATCGACGTCGCCATTGCTCCCGATTCCGCCGAAGGCGTCTGGCTACGAAAATTTCTCGAAGCCAGATCGATCCCCTACTACGCCTTCCGCGTCGCGATTCCAGGTAAAGCCACCGCTCCCCATATTCACATCGGCCCCGGAAGCACCCGCATCTCGACCGACTAACCTCAAGTTGTACAATCGTCCGTTATGCCCACGCTCGATGTGCTGATCAGTTCCGAAGAAATCCACGCACGCATCCAGCAGTTAGCCGCCCAAATTGATCTCGATTACCCCAAAGGCCCCGTCTATCTCGTCACCATCCTCAAAGGCGCCTGCATTTTCATGTCGGACCTCGCTCGCGCGATGAAAACCCCTGCCCGCATCGAATTCATCGGCATTTCGAGCTACGGAAAAGGCAAAACCTCCTCCGGCGAAGTGAAACTCACCAAAGACCTCGACGTCTCCGTCGAAAATCAGGACATCATCATCGTCGAGGACATCGTCGATAGCGGCATCACCCTCAGCTATCTCCTCAACATCTTCGAGCAGCGCAAACCCAGATCCCTCCGCATCGCCACCCTCCTCGATAAGCCCGAACGCCGCCAGCGCCAGGTCGAGGTCCACTACGTCGGATTTAGAATCCCCGACAAATTCGTCGTCGGCTACGGACTCGACTACGCCGAAGACTACCGCAATCTCAAGGACGTGTGCGTCCTCGGCGAGTAACGCGTCCCCGGCGAGTCACGGCAAACTCGCGAAACGTTCCCCCCGCAAACGGGTCATAGGGATGTTCCATTCCATTTCTCGAATCGGGAGAACTCTATGGCCGAAGAAGCAGTGAAAGCCGGAGATGTAACGAAACGCGTCGGCGTCGAAGTCATTCGTGCCCGAGGCGTCGACGTGGACAAGCTCATCAAAATGCTGGTCGCCAATGCGGCCGCTGAATTCGCCAGTACGTATTACTACTACACGATCCTGCGAATGAATCTCGCCGGACACGAAGATTACAAGGAAATCTGCGAAGACGCCCGCCTCGAAGATCGAGCCCACTGGGAACTCATCGTCCCTCGCATCTACGAACTCGGCGGCCAGTTGCCCAACGACCTCAAAGCCTTCCACGATCAGGCCGGATGCGCCGCCGCAAAACTCCCGGATCCTCCCACCGCCGTGAACATCCTGACCCTCCTGCTCGAATCCGAACGCTGCGCCATCCGTAGCTGGAGCGCCATCTGCGACATGACCTTCGGCAAAGATCCCCGCACCTACGATCTCGCTTCGCGCATCCTCAACGAAGAAATCGAGCATGAGGCTTGGTTCATCGAACTCCTCGCCCACGAGCGCGACGGCAAATCGATTCCCTCCGGCCACTTCCGCCGCGGCGAGCCCGGCGAAGCTCCTTACAGCAAGAATCGCGGATTCTATAATCCGTGATCTTTCGCGTGACCCTCCAGACCCCCGAAGGCCCCCGCGCCATCGAATGTAGCGACGGCGAATACATCTGGGACGCCGCCGCCCAGGCCGGCATCGTCCTGCCCGCGATCTGTCATCAGGGCCGGTGCCTCACTTGCGCGGCTCGATTAATCTCCGGCGAAGTCGATCAGTCCTCTTCCAACGCCTATTTCGCCGAAGACCGCGCCGCGAAATTCGTCCTCCCCTGCACCGCCCGCCCGCGTGCCGACCTCACTCTCCTGACTCATCAGCAATGGGAAATGCGCCGCCACCGCCTCGCCGCCGGTCTCCCGGCCCCCTATTCCTGATCTCCCCGGCCCTCCCGCCGGCAGATGAAAGTTATAATCCCTCCATGACCACCCGCCGCCGGTTCCTCCATCAAACCCTCGCCGCTGCCGCCCTCTCCGCCCGCCGGGCCTCTGCCGCCGATCCCGACCTCAAACCCCTCTTCACCGAAGCCGATAAACGCCACGACGAGTCCGTCCAGCGGCTCCAGCACTGGATCCAGCAGCCCTCCATCGCCGCCGAAAATCGAGGCATGACCGAAGGCTGCGACCTCATGATGAAAATGCTCCGCGACGCCGGCTTCGCCCAGGTCACTAAAGTCCCCAGCGGCGGCTACCCCGGAGTCTTCGCCACTCTCGACGCCGGCGCGCCTCGCACCGTCGGCATCTATTTCATGTACGACGTCAAGCAGGCCGACCCCGCCGAGTGGACTTCGCCTCCCTTCGACGCCAAAATCGTCGATCGTCCCGGCATCGGCAAACTCCTCATCGGCCGCGGAGCCGTCAATCAAAAAGGACCCGAAGCCACCTGGATCGCCGCCCTCCACGCCTTCAAAGCCGCGAATCGCAGGCTTCCCGTCAATCTCGTCTTCATCGCCGAAGGCGAGGAGGAAATCGGATCCCCGCACTTTCCCCAAATCGTCCAGCGCCCCGAGGTTCTCGCCGCGTTCCGCAACTGCACCGGCGTCTATATGCCCATGCCGATGCAGCAGCTTGACGGCACCGTCACCATCAATCTCGGCGCCAAGGGCGTTGTCGAACTCGAACTCGTCTCCAGCGGCGAGAAATGGCACCGCGGCCCCAGGCAGGATCTCCACTCCTCCAACGAAGCCCGCGTCGATAGTCCCGCCTGGCATCTCGTCCAAGCCCTCGCGACCCTCGTCGGACCCGACGGCCACACTCCCGCGATCGACGGATACGCCGACAAAGCCCGACCGCTAAATGCCGAAGAAAAAGCTCTCATCCGCGAAGCTTCCAAACGCCAAAGCGAAGCCCTCGCCAAAAAACAGATGGGCGTCGAGCACTGGGTTCACGACGTCGACTGGCTCGAATCCCTCGAACTCCTCGCCGGCCGGCCGACTGTCAACATCGAAGGGCTCGTCGGCGGCTACACCGGCCCCGGCGGCAAAACGATTCTTCCCCACCGCGCCGTCGCCAAACTCGACCTCCGCCTCGTCCCGGACATGACCGCCCAGGGCGCCCTCGCCGCCGTCAAAGCTCACCTCGCCCGGCGCGGCTTCGCCGACATCGAAGTCAACATGACCGGCGGCTACGACCCCACCACCACTCCCAAAAACTCCGCCCTGATCCAGGCCCAGGCCGCCACCTATCGCAAAAACGGCATCGATCCCGTATTCTGGCCGCGCCTGGCCGGTTCCTGGCCCGGCTACGTCTTCACCGGCCCGCCCCTGAATCTCCCCGCCGGCCACTTCGGCCTCGGCCACGGCAACGGAGCTCACGCCCCCGACGAATACCTCGTTATCGAATCCTCAAATCCAAAGGTCCAAGGCTTCGACGGCGCGGTCCGCGCCCAAATCGAATACCTCTACGCCCTCGCCACGGCCTGAAAAATCTATCCCCTGAACGGACCTTGCCGGCCTGCCAGCTACCGGCGGGCCATCCCCGTTTGCCCTCACTCCCGCTCAGGCCTCTCCGTCACAGCCTTCTCCCCCCGCTTCGGCAACGGATTCTTCTTCCTATCCGACCCCTCATGCTCCAACAACACGTCGATCCCCGAATAGGCATAAACCGTTGCAGCATGATCCTGGGGCAGCCCGCCCGTATCCGCCGTCGGACCATAATTGCTCCACAAATCCCGCCCCAGCATTCGCGCCATCGCCAGCAACTGCCCCCGATGATGCGACGTGTGCGTCATCCTCCGCGTCATCACCCAAGCCCGCGACCGCTTCACTTCGAAGAACAGCGTCTCGCCTTCCCACCACGACTCCTCCATCTTTCTCAACGCCGCCAGCCGAGCCCCGCTATCGAACGCATACCGCCGCATAAACTCGATCCGAGTCTCCTGCTTCGGCAGCGGCGGAGCCTTCACATCGATCCCCAGCATCGTGCGAAACCACCCATCCTCGCTCACGCACTGATGCACCATGTGCTCATGGACGCTCCGTCCGCGCCTATCCGTGGGGTGTGGACGAAACGGAAGATCGCCATCTTCAAATACGCTCCACGCACTCAGAACCTTGGCGCGCTCCGTGTTGTACGTATCGATCAGAAATTCATACCGCATACCCGTATCCTATCCGCAGTGCTTCCCGGCCGCCTCAGCCGCCGGCTTCAGCCGCGACAGCAATCGAGCGCGTCCGGCCGCCGGCTCAATCAACCTGTCCCCAAACGGCACTTCATGCAAAAATGAAGAAGGACCCCTTTAGGACGCACAGCCCCACACGCAATCTGTGCGCGGTTCTATAAAATGACAGGTTCCCAGACTCGGCAGAAGTTCCTCAACTATTTTTCGGACCGCGGCCACCGCATAGTCCGCAGCTCGTCGCTCGTTCCCGCCAACGACCCAACCCTCCTTTTCACCAACGCGGGCATGAACCAGTTCAAGGACGTCTTCCTCGGACTCGAAAAGCGCGATTACAACCGCGCCGCGACTTCGCAAAAGTGCGTCCGCGCCGGCGGTAAGCATAACGATCTCGACAACGTCGGCTATACGCGCCGCCACCACACCTTCTTCGAGATGCTCGGCAACTTCTCCTTCGGCGACTATTTCAAGCGCGACGCCATCGCCTACGCCTGGGAACTCATTACCAAGGATTACGGCCTCCCCAGGGAGCGCCTCTACGCGACCGTCTTCCGCGAAGACGACGACGCCGAAAATCTATGGCAGGAAGTCACCGGCATCCCCAAATCCCGAATCTTCCGCCTCGATGAAAAAGATAACTTCTGGCAGATGGGCGAAACCGGCCCCTGCGGCCCGTGTTCAGAACTTCACTTCGACCTCGGCCCGGAAGCCGGAGCCGGCGGAGAAACCTTCCCCGGAAATCCGGGCGAGCGCTTCATCGAAATCTGGAACCTCGTCTTCATGCAGTTCGATCGCGACATCTCCGGGAAGCTGACTCCGCTGCCCCGCCCCTCGATCGACACCGGCATGGGCCTTGAGCGCGTTGCGGCCGTTCTCCAGGGAAAAATCTCGAACTACGATACCGACCTGATCCGCCCCGTCATCGACCACGCCGGCGAACTCTTCCGTAAAACCTACGGCGAAGACGAAAGAACCGACGTCGTGCTCCGCATCAATGCCGACCACGCCCGCGCCGCGGCTTTCCTGATTCACGACGGCGTTCTGCCGTCGAATGAAGGTCGTGGTTACGTTCTCCGCAAGATCATGCGCCGCGCTATGCGCAACGCTCGCATGATCGGCGTCAACGAGCCCTATCTCTACAAGCTCACCGGCTTCGTCGCCCAGCATATGCGCGACGCCTATCCCGAAATGATGGAAAGCGTCCAGCGGGTCGCCCGCGTCGTCAAGGACGAAGAGCATCGCTACGCCAGCACGTTCCAGATCGCCGAGAGATTCTTCCACGACGAAGCCCGGAGTGCCGCCGGCGGAGTTTTGCCCGGCGCCGCGGCCTTCAAGCTCTACGACACTTACGGCCTCGCCCTCGACGAGCAGGAGGAAATGGCTCGTGAGTCCGGCCTGTCCATCGACCGCGCCGGTTTTGACGCCGAAATGGAAAAACAGCGCGCCCGCGCCCGCGCAAGCTGGAAGGGAGCCGAAAAAGCCGCCGTCAATCCTGCTTATCAGGCCCTTCCGAAAACCCAGTTCCTCGGCCGCGAAACACTCGAACTCGAAGCCACCGTCATCGCCGTCCTCGACAACGAAATCGTCCTCGATCGGACTCCGTTCTACGCCGAGGCCGGCGGCCAGGTCGGCGACAACGGAACACTCCTGTCTCTGGACACCGGCGATACACTCGCCATCGTCGAAAGCGCCTACGCGCCCGTTCCCGGCAAGACCGTCCATAAGACAAAACTCATCGCCCCCCTCAAGGAAGGCGATCGCGTCATCGCCCGCGTGAATCCACAAGCCCGTCACGCCACCATGCGCAATCACACCGGCACGCATCTTCTGCACGCCGCTCTGCGCGCCGTTCTCGGAACGCACGTCAAACAGGCCGGCAGCGTCGTCGAGCCTTCACGTCTCCGCTTCGACTTCACGCACTACGCTGCCATGGACGCCGACGAGCTCGCCGAAGTCGAGCGCCTCATCAATCAGGAAATCCTCGCCAACCGCGAGGTCCGCACCGACGTCATGAATCTCGATCAGGCTCTGCAAACCGGAGCCATGGCTCTGTTCGGCGAAAAATACGGCGATCAGGTACGCGTCGTCTCCATCGACACTTTCAGCAAGGAACTCTGCGGAGGCACCCACGTCGCCCGCACCGGCGATATCGGCATCTGCAAGATCGTCTACGAAGGCTCCATCTCCGCCGGCGTCCGCCGTATCGAAGCCATCACCGGTGAAGGCGCCCTGCATCGCTTCCAGCAGGCTCAGCGCGATCTCTCCCGAGTCGCCGGGACCCTCAAAGCCTCCGAATCCGAACTCGCCGGGCACGTCGAAAAACTTCTCGCGCGCGAAAAAGCCCTTGAGCATGAACTCCACCAGTTGAAAAACAAGCTGGCGCAGTCCGAGGCATCCAGCCTTGAATCGCAGGTGCGCGAAATCAAAGGCGTCAAAGTCCTCGCCGCCCGCGTCGAAGGGTTCGATCGTGAACAGCTCCGCGCGCTCACCGATTCGCTCCGCAATAAACTCAAAACCGCCGTCGTCGTCCTCGCCACCGCCCAGGATTCGAACGTCTCCATCATCAGCGGCGTGACGAAAGACCTGACCTCGAAAGTCCACGCCGGAAAACTCGCCGGAGCCGTGGCCCACGCCGTCGGCGGTAAAGGCGGCGGCCGTCCTGACATGGCCGAGGCCGGCGGCAAAGACCCGTCGCAACTCGCCGCCGCCCTCTCCAGCGTCTACACCGACGTGGAAAGCCTTCTTTGAGGCCCGGCGGTCATGGAGCGCGTTGGCCCAAACCCTGAAAAAACCGATGTCGTCATTGTCGGCGCCGGACCAACGGGTCTGGCATGCGGCATCGAGCTGAAGCGCCGCGGGATCGGCGCGATCCTGCTCGACAAAGGCTGCGTCGTCAATTCGATCTATAACTACCCGACGAATCTCGTCTTCTTCACTACGCCCGAGCTGCTCGAAATCGGCGACATCCCCATGACCTCGCTAAACGAGAAACCCGTCCGGCTCGAAGCGCTCAAGTATTACCGCCGGGTCGCCGAGCATTATTCGCTCGACATCCGTCAATACCACCGCGTCTCCCACATTTCCGGCGACGACGGAGCATTTATAACCCACTCCGTCGATCTCCACGGCTGCCCGCGCCAATTCGAATCCAAAAAAGCGATCCTCTCGATGGGTTATTACGACGTGCCCAATCTCCTCAACGTCCCGGGCGAGGATCTGGCCAAAGTCATCCATTACTACAAGGAAGCACATCCTTTTTATAATCATGATGTTATCGTCGTAGGCGCAAAGAATTCAGCCGCGATCGCCGCGCTCGAACTGCATTGGTATGGCGCCCGCGTCACGATCGTTCATCGCGGGCCGGGGATCTCAGACCGCGTCAAATACTGGATAAAACCGAACATCGAAAATCGCATCAAAAGTGGCGAAGTTCGCGCTTTTTTCCACTCAAAAATCATCAAAATCGACCAAAATACAGTGCTGCTCCACACACCCGATGGCGAACAAACGGTGAAGAACGATTTCGTCTTCGCGATGACCGGATATCGCCCCGATATCGAATTTCTGGAACAGCACGGTATCCGTTTCGATCCCTCCACCGGCCGCCCCTACACAAATCCCGAATCGCTGGAAAGTGATAGAAAGGGTATGTATCTCGCCGGTGTCTTAGTCGCCGGCATGCACACGAACGAGATTTTCATCGAAAACGGCCGCTTCCATGGAAAAGTGATCGCCGAAGCGGTGGCGCGAGTTTTGAAATGATCGCGACCAGCACGTGGAGCGACGCTCTTGACCTTTTGGGTCTCGACGGAGTGATCCAGGGGCTGTCTCTGCGCAGCGGTTCAGGAGGAATTTGCGGCCGCGCGATGACGGTCAAAGAAAGCATCGGCGAGTACGAATCCGCCGATTTTATCCCCGCCGATTTTCTCGATGCGATCGAGCCGGAGGTTTTCTTAATCGTGGACAGCGGGGGCGCGGCGATCTCTACATTTGGCGGGTTGGCGGCATTCACGGCGGTGCGGCGCGGAGTTGCCGGGGTGGCGATCGACGGAGCTTGCCGGGATCTCGAGGAAATCCGCGGCAGCGGGCTATGGCTTGCCTCGAAGCACGTCACGCCGCGATCGGGCAAACGCAGGATCCGGGTGGAATCGGTGAATGTCCCGGTTGTCTTCTGCGGGATCACGATCTCGCCCGGCGACTTCATCGCCGGCGACGAAACAGGAATCATACGAATCCCGGCGGCGCGCTTCGAGGAAGCGGTGGCGATTGCCGAAGAGCTGACCCTGCGGGACGCACAGTTTGCGGAGGAGATCCGCCAGGGACAGACGTTCCGCGCAGCATCCTCGAAACTGGGCCACGTCTGAATGAATCCTCAACTTTCACGCGAAGCGGTAACACGCCGGCTGGCCGAAGCGCTGGCGCTGACGTCGTATTCAAATCTGCCGGCGGCGGTGATCGAAGAGGCAAGAAGGGCGGTGCTCGACTGGCTCGGTTCGGCAATGGCGGGATCGCTCGAGCCGCCGGCGCGCATGGCGCGGCAGATTGCAGGAGGGCTGGGGCGGTCTGAGGAAGCGGCGATCATCGGCGGAGGCCGGGCTTCGGCGGCAGCGGCGGCGCTTGCGAACGGAGTCGCGTCGCACATTCTCGAATTCGATGACGTTCACAAAGGATCGACGCTGCATGGCGCGGCCGCGGTGATTCCGGCGGCGCTGGCCGTCGCGGAGCGAGAGCACGCGGATGGAAAATCTTTTCTCGCGGCGGTCGCCGCCGGGTATGAAGCCGCGCTGCGGGTGGGCGAGGCGGTGAATCCGAGCCATTATTATTTCTGGCATCCGACGGGAACCGCCGCCACGTTCGGCGCCGCAGCAAGCGCGGGATTACTGCTCAAGCTTTCCGAAAAACAGATGCTCGACGCGCTCGGCACGGCCGGAACGCAGGCTTCAGGCCTGTGGGAGTTCAACGCCGATGGCGCCATGTCGAAGCATCTGCATCCCGGCAAAGCCGCTTTCAACGGAATCCTGGCGGCGGATCTCGCGCGCGCGGGATTCACGGGAGCGAGCCGCATTCTCGAAGGCGAGCGAGGATTCTTCAAAGCGACGAGCGAATCGCACGATGCGTCACGCATCACCGATGGCCTGGGAAAGCGATGGAAGATCGTCGAGAACTGCTACAAGATGCACTCCTGCTGCGCGCATACGCATACGGCGATCGACACCGCGCTGGATCTGCGCCGCGATGCGGAAATCGCCGCGGTTGAAATCGAAATGTACGGGCCGGGGTACGAGATTGTGAAGGAGATGAATCCGCGGACGCCGTATCAGGCAAAGTTCAGCATCGCCTACTGCGTCGCGGCGGCCCTTGCAGAGGGGCGGGCCGGGCTCGAACAATTTTCGGCGGATCGCTTTAGCGCGGATGGCGTGCGCGACCCCGCGATTGCGAGGTTGCTTTCGAAGACGAGCGTCAAGGTATCCGACGAATTCACGGGCAAGTATCCGGCCGAGTGGACATCGCGTGTGACGATAGTGTTCGCAAACGGCTCCAAGGCGGAAGGCTCGAACCGATTCCCGCGCGGCAACCCCGAGAATCCGGTTTCGACCAAGGAACTGGAAGACAAATTCATTTCGCTGGCGGCTCCAAGATTCGGCGGGGAAGCCGCGCAGCGCGCGATTGAAAAGATTCGCGGCATCGAAAATTGCGAAGATATGTCTTCATTCCTATGAGCGGCCGCTGCTATGAAGACTTCGAAGACGGAATGATTATCCGTCATCCCCTGGGACGCACCATCAGCTCCACCGACAACACGTGGTTCACGCTTCTGACGGTGAACACGAATCCAATTCATTTCGACGCGCACTATTCCTCGCAAACCGAGTTCGGGAAACCGCTGGTCAACTCCACGCTGACGCTGGCCGTGGTTACCGGATTGTCCGTGGCCGATGTCTCGCAATACGCGGTGAATCTCGGCTGGGACGAGATCCGCATGCCCGCGCCGGTTTTTGAAGGCGACACGATCTACGCGCAGACGGAAGTACTGAGCAGGCGCGAATCGAAATCACGCGCGAACATGGGATTAGTGGAGATCAAGACGACCGGATTCAAGCAGGATGGAACGGTGGTGATGACGTTTCGCCGCACGATCCTGGTCTACAAGCGGGGGCACGCGCCGGAGCGGCCGCTGCCCGAGATGGAGAAAAGATGAGCACGATCCCCGTTTCGATCGAAGCCATGAAGCGCATTGAACGCGCGCAGTTCAACACACCGAGGAATTTTGTTTTAACCAGTCCGATCGATGGAGCGGTTTTCGCCGCAGTGGCGGATTGCGGCGCAGCCGAGGCACGGCTGGCGGCAGACCGGGCGGCGCCGGCGTTCGCCAAATGGAAAGACACGACGGCTTATGAACGATCGGCCGTGCTGAAGCGCTGGGCCGGCCTGATGCAGGCGAATGAGCCTGAGATGGCCCGGATCATGGCGCTCGAAATGGGCAAGCCCGTAACCGAAGGGCTCGGCGAGATGCGCTACGCCGAAAGCTTCGTCGAGTGGTATGCGGAAGAAGCCAAGCGGGTCTACGGCGAGACGGCGCCGAGCCAGTTCGCGCACAAGCGGATCATGGTGCTCAGGCAGCCCGCGGGCGTCGTGTACGCGATCACACCGTGGAATTTTCCGTACGCCACGGTGACGCGGAAAATCGCGCCGGCGCTGGCGGCGGGCTGTTCCGTGATCCTGAAGCCGGCCGAACAGACGCCTGTTTCCGCCCTGTACCTGGCCGCGCTCTGGCAGGAAGCGGGGGGACCGGCGGACGTTCTCCAGGTGCTGACCGCGCTCGATCCCGCGCCCGCCTCCGATGTTCTGCTCGACGACCCGCGCGTGCGCGTGCTGACGTTCACGGGATCGACGGAAGTCGGGATGCATTTGTATTCGCGCTGCGCCAAGACGATGAAGCGCCTGGCGCTCGAGCTGGGTGGGCATGCTCCTTTTCTGGTTTTCGGCGATGCGGATCTGGATGCCGCGGTTCGTGAAGTGGCTGCGTGTAAATTTCGCAACGCAGGGCAGACCTGCGTGTGCGTGAACCGGATCTACGTGCAGAGATCGATCGCCGGGGAATTCACGGAGCGATTCGCGCGCGCGGCGTCGGAGCTTCGCGTAGGCGATCCGATGGATTCCACGACGCAGATCGGTCCGCTGGTAAATGCGCAGGGGCTCGAAAAGGTTCAGGCGCACCTGGCGGATGCGACCGCCAAGGGCGGCAGGATCGTGACCGGGGGCCGGATGCTGCACGGACTGTACTTCGAGCCGACGGTGTTGACGGGAATCAAACCGGACATGCTTCTGATGCGAGAAGAGACGTTCGGACCGGTTGCTCCGGTAATCACGTTTGAGGATGATGCGGAGGCGGTGCGCCTCGCAAACGATACGCCATACGGCCTCGCGTCGTACATATGGACTCGCGATCTTGGCCGGGCGATGCGCGTAAGCGAAGCGCTGGAATACGGAATCGTCGGCGTGAATGACGGGGTACCTTCAACGGCTCAGGCTCCGTTCGGCGGACGGAAGAATTCGGGAATCGGACGCGAAGGCGGACGGCTGGGCATGGATGAATTTCTGGATGTGAAACACGTTTCCATCGGCCTGCCTTAAACCGCGTTGATACAGCGACTCCGGCTGCGCTGTGTATGTTTGGAGAGAACATGGCGGCGAAGCGGCGCATCGCGAAACTCCGGATGGCTGCGGGCGACCGCCTGGGATGGGCAGTCCGATGATTCCGCGGTCCCGCGTAAAATAACGCAAACCTTTTTCGACAATTGGCGTATTCCCAGACATGCAAGTGCAGCATGTCTTGCGGCGCCTGGGCCGTTCGCCGATGTTCACGGCGATCACAGTGCTCACGCTCGCCATCGGAATCGGAGCAAATAGCGCGATTTTCAGCGTTCTGAACGGTATTCTGCTGAAGCCGCTGCCTTATCCGCATCCGGAACAGTTGGTCGCGCTGCGGCACAAAGCGCCGGGGCTTGGGATCACCGACGCAGAAACCGCGCCGTTCCTGCATTTCACGTACCGAGACGAGGGCAAATCGTTTCAGGACGTCTCGATCTGGCAAAGCGATACGGGGAGCGTCACCGGGCTCGCGGAGCCGGAAGAGGCGCGCTGCATTGATGTCAGCGCGGCGCTTTTGCCGATTCTCGGCGTGCAGCCGGCGCTGGGCCGCTGGTTCTCGGAAGAGGATGACAAACCCGATGCGCCACGCACGATCATTTTGATGCACGGGTGGTGGCAGGCGCGATTCGGCGGGGATCGCTCGGTTCTGGGGAGAAAGGTATTGGTGGACGGAATCCCGCGTGAAGTGATCGGCGTGATGCCGGAAAGCTTCCGATTTCTCGATCAGGACCCGGCGTTTCTTTTGCCGATACGGCTCGACCGGAGCAAAACGTACCTGGGAAATTTCAGCTATAACGGAATCGCGCGGCTCAAACCGGGGGTTAGCCTGGAGCAGGCGGATGCGGACGTCGCGCGGATGATTCCGCTCGCGCTGACGAGATTTCCGCCGTTTCCGGGTTTCTCGGCGAAGTCGTTCGAGGAAGCGCGGCTGGGATCGAACATCCGATCGCTGCACACGTTCCTGGTGGGAGACGTGGGCAAGACGTTATGGGTGCTGATGGGGACGATCGGGATCGTGCTGCTGATCGCGTGCGCGAACGTTGCGAATCTGTTGCTGGTGCGCGCGGAAGGGCGGCAGCAGGAGCTTGCGATTCGGGCGGCGCTTGGCGCGGGGTGGTCGAGAATCGCGCGGGAACTGCTGATGGAGAGCGTCGCGCTGGGGTTGCTCGGGGGAGCGGCGGGGCTTGGCGTCGCCTACGGGGCGGTGCGGGTTCTGGTGGCGATGGCGCCGGCGCAGCTTCCGCGGCTGCACGAAATTTCGATGGATTCACGCGTGATCCTGTTCACCTTCGCCGTTTCGCTGATTGCGGGATTGCTGTTCGGGATGGCGCCGGCGCTGAAGTACGCCGGCCCGCGTCTTTCGACGGCTCTGCGAGCGGGAGGACGATCGCTCAGCCAGAGCCGCGAACGTCATCGCGCGCGCGGCGTGCTGGTGGTTGTGCAGGTGGCGCTTGCCCTGGTGTTGCTGATCGGATCGGGGTTGATGATCCGCACGTTCCAGGCGCTGCGTCATGTCGATCCGGGATTCGTGAATCCGGGGGGAGTACTGACACTTTCGATCGGCATCCCGCAGACGCAGGTTAAGGAGCCGGCCGCGGTGCTGCATATGGAGCAGGCGATTCTGGACAAGATCGCGGCGATTCCCGGAGTCACCAGCGCCGGGCTCACGACGATCATTCCGATGACGAACAGCGGCTGGCACGATCCGATCTACGCGCGCGATAAGACGTACACGCAGGCTCTTCCTCCGCTGCGGCTCTACAAATTTGTCTCGCCGGGATTGTTCGCAACGATGGGCAATCGCGTGCTTGCCGGCCGCGAGTTCACCTGGGAGGACGCGTACGACATGCGTCCGGTGGCGATTGTTTCGGAAAATCTGGCGCGCGAGCAGTGGGGCAATCCGGCAAACGCGCTCGGCAAGCAGATTCGTCAGGGGCTCACGGGTCAGTGGCGGGAGATCGTCGGCGTGGTCAGCGATGAGCGCGACGATGGGGTACAGGTTAAGGCTCCGACGGCGGTCTACTGGCCGCTGATGCTGGGCGAATTCGCAGGGGAAAAGGTGCGCGTGTCGCGGACGCTCAACTACATCGTGCGAAGCAGGCGCGCCGGATCGCAGACGCTTGTCTCGGATGTGCAGCAGGCGGTTTGGTCGATCAATTCGAATCTTCCGCTGGCTCGGGTCCGGACGCTTCAAGAGATTTACGACCGGTCTCTTGCGCGAACTTCGTTTACGCTGGTGATGCTTGCGATCGCGGGGGCAATGGCGATGCTGATCGGTCTGGTCGGGATCTACGGTGTCATTTCTTATTCGGTCCAGCAGCGGACGCGCGAGATCGGGATCCGAGTGGCTCTGGGGGCCCGGCGCAGTGAGCTGACGGGAATGTTCGTCCGGTATGGACTGATTCTGGCGGGAATCGGGGTGATCTTCGGACTGGCGGCGTCGCTGGGTGTGACGCGCGTGCTGGGATCGTTGTTGTTCGACGTGAGCCCGATGGATCCGTTGACGTACATCGCCGTATCGGCAGGTCTGATTGCGGCAGCGGTGATCGCCAGCTATGTACCTTCTTTGCGGGCGACTTCGGTTGATCCGGTGGAAGCGCTGCGAGCCGAATGATTTTGCAGCGCCGCGCCAGTACGCTCGGCGTTCCGACATGTGTTGAGAATCAGGCCGCGGAAAGAAGGGCAATCTCGGAGGAAGTGGAAATGAGTGGAGCCTTCGGCGGCCGGTTTCCCGGAGGCTGGTCTGGCTCTGCTCGCGGTTGCGGCGCGGCGGCGGTGGTGCGCGGCGCGATCGCGCGATCCGTAAAGTGACGCTACAATAACGAGAGCGTCGTAAGTACGGAGGAGTGTGATCGCAGCACGCCAACCGTTGGGGATTTGGCTGTTTGCTTCTCTGCTCGCGGCTCCGGCCGCATGGGCACAGATTTCCCGCGCGAGTATTCTCGGCCGGGTCACGGACCCGACGAGCGCCGGCATTCCCCGCGCTGTGGTGCGAATCATCCGCGACGATACCAACGAGCGTCTGGATACGATCGCCGATGACGCCGGGAATTTTTCTTTTGCGTCCTTAAATCCCGGGATATATCGAATCGAAGCGTCGGCGCCGGGATTCAAGACGGTGGAGCGGACGGGGCTGCGTTTGGACACCGATGAAACGGTTTCACTGGCGATCGCTCTGGCGATCGGCGACGTCAGCGACCGCGTAACGGTGGCGGCATCGCGCGACCTGCTCGATATGTCCAGCGCGGCAAACCTGACGCGAATCGATCCGGTGAAACTGGGCGATCTTCCGCTCATCGGAAGGCAGGCTTATTCGCTGGTCGGGCTGACGCCAGGAGTCATTTTCACGCAGGAACAGTTCGGCACCACGGGATTCGCCGGCCTGCGGGGCTGGGATGCGAATAACAAGTTCATCATTAATGGCGGAATCGTCGGGACCAATCAGTTTCTTCTCAACGGGGCTCCTGTCAGCCTGACCGGAAGCTGGCAATTTTCTCCGAACGTCGACGCGATCGAAGAATTCAAGGTTCTGACGAACAGCTACGACGCGCAGTTCGGGCGCACAGGCGGGGGGACGGTGATCACCACGCTGAAGAGCGGCACCAACGCGTGGCATGGCGGAGTTTTCGAATATTTCCATAACGCGGTGTTCGACGCCAATACGACGCAGAACAATCAGACCGGACTCCCGCGCGGAAAACATAACACGCATCAATACGGCGGAACGATCGGCGGGCCTCTCCGGCACAACAAGGATTTTCTCTTCTTCAGCTACGAAGGCTTCCGCGAGATCGATCCGTTTCCGGTGGTCAGCGATACGCCTCCGCTGAATCTGCGCGATGGAAATTCGTTCAACAAGTACAGCATCAAGATTTACGATCCGCTGACCGCGCACGAGTGCGTCGAAGGAGTCGACGCCACCAAGTGCGCGAGCGCCTATATCCGCGATCCTTTTCCGAACAACACGATTCCGCTGACGCGCATCAGCCCGATCGGGCGGGCGATTCTCGATCTCTATCCGGGGCCGAACGGCGCGGGGTTGACGCAGAACTTCATCGCCGGAGGCAATGTCGGCCGCTACCGGCAGGATCAGCCCATGGGCCGCTGGGATCATATGTTCAACGATCGCGACCGCCTGAGCGCCACCATCACCTTCGAGCGCGGCCGCGACTTCACTTCAACGAACGGCTTCGCGCCTCCGGCCGAGGTGGGCAACCAGGCCGATTTTCGTATCGACCAGAACTACATCGCCGAGTTTACGCACATCGTGTCGCCGACGACAGTGTTCAACTTCCGCGCCTCATTTGGCCGCTTCACGGAGCTTTTTCCGGACTCTTCGGGCGATTCCGATTTGACCGCCACCGCGCTTGGCATGACGAAGATGATTCACGCTCCCACGGTGGACAGCGATGCTCCGCCGAGTTTCGACTTGAGCACGTATAGCTCGATCATCGGCAATACGTATAGCTGGTCCACGCAGAACCAGTGGTCGCTTCAGCCCGGCATGATCCAGACGAAGGGCAAGCATGTGATCCACTACGGATTCGAGTGGACCTACGCGGCGATCGCCAACGCCGGACCCGGCCGGGCGAACGGGGAATTCTCATTTACGCCGGGGTGGACGCAGCAGTACGTGAATCATTCCGGCGGATCGCGCGACGGAAGCGGCGTGGCGGACCTGCTGCTCGGACTGCCGGATTCCGGGTTCGTCGATTACAACGACAGCTCGTACAAGTCGTGGCCGTATTTCGGCGCCTACGTCCAGGACACGTGGCGGGTGGCGCGAAAGCTGACTCTGACTCTCGGCCTGCGATACGACGTTCAGATCCCCTTCGTCGAGCGCTTCAACCGCGTGAACGCGGGGTTCGACTACTCTTCGGTGAATCCGTTGACGCCGCAGGTGCTCGACGCGTGGAAGGCCGCGGCGGCGGCTTACAACGCGGGCAATCCGAAATATCCATATCCCGCTCCGCCAGGGGCGCTTTTCGGCGCGCGCGAGTTCGCGTCTGCGAAAAACCGCCGCCCCTACGATACGGATTGGACCGACATCCAGCCACGCCTCGGCATTGCATGGAATTTTGCGCCGAAGACTGTGTTCCGCGCCGGCTTCGGAATCTTCTATCGCACTGCCTCGCAGCTCAATCAGAGCGACGGATTCAGCCAGCGGACGAATTATGTTTCGTCGCTCGACTCGGGAATCCTTCCGGCCGCCGGACTCACCGGACCGTATTCTCTCCAGCAGCCGTTCCCGAATGGGATCCTCGCGCCGACCGGCGCGGCGGGAGCGACGCAGACCGACATCGGCCAGAACGTCCAGTATGACGGCCGCTACCGGCCGATCCCGCGCACTTATCAATACTCGGCGGGGTTCGAGCGCGAGTTGCCCTGGGGAGTGGTCGCGCAGTTCTACTTTTCCGGCAGCCAGACCGTCCACGATTCGATGCCGGTGGAATACGACGCGCCGAGCTACGCCGATATTCTGAAGGGCCAGACATCGACAAGTTACCTCACGCGCCGCGTGGCGAATCCGTTCTATGGAATTCTTCCTTCGAACACGACTCTGGGCGGGTCGGCGCAGATTCCCGCTTACGATCTGCTCCGGCCGTATCCGCTGTTCGATGGAATCGCGGTGACAACTCTGCCGCTGGCGCGCTACCGGTACGATTCCATGCAGGTTCTGGCGGAGCGCCGGTTCTCCGGGCTCGCCGATGGCGGGATTTTCACGTTCCTGATTGCTTACTCGTTTTCAAAATCTTACGATATGAGCCACCGCCTGAATGCCTGGAATCTGAACGAGGCTCCCGTGCACGAGATCGGCGCGCTCGATAAACCGCAGGTCCTCGCAATCACGGGATTGTGGGACTTGCCGTTCGGTTGGGACCGGCGATTCTTTTCGAATGTCGGGCGGCTCGGTGGAGCATTATTGAACGGCTGGGCCGTCGATTGGACGCTGACGTACAACTCCGGGTATCCGGTGTCGATGCCGAATGCCGATTTCGTCTGCTCGAATTATGATTCGCCTCTGGGGCAGAGCGCTGCTCACTGGTTCAATAACGATCCCGCGTGCTGGAAAACGCCCGGGGTTTATGAGATCCGGACTTACTTGGATCGCTTCTCGAATATTCGGAATCCTACGGCTCCGCAATTGAATTTGTCGGTGGAGAAGACCTTCTGGCTGGGGGAGAAGTACACGATGCAGTTCCGGGGCGAATCGTTCAACGTGACGAACACACCGATTCTGCCGGGACCCAACACGAATATCGGAGATCCGAGATTCGGGCAGTTGCCGATCCAGCAGAATAATCTGCCCCGTTATATCCAGGTGGCGGCGAAGATTGTGTTTTAGTTCGACGAGCGCGCCCGGCGGCGAATGGAGCGCGTTGGCCGGATTGCGGAGGCTAAGCGCGGCCGTCGGCGGCCTGATCGAGCAGCATCGAAAAATGGCGCGATTTCTCGTCCACACGCGACTTGAGTTCCGCCAACTCGCCTTCGATCGCGCGAAGCTTGTCCGCCATGTGGAGACACGCAAGCACGGCCACGCGATTGGAATCCGCGGTCCCCGCGCGCTTTGCGATGTCGGTCATCAGTTCGTCGACGGTGTGCGCAAGGGCCTCGACCTCGCCCGCCTCATCGGTCGCGGCGAGAGTATAGGTCTGGTTGAAGATGGTAACGCGAACGGTCTTCCGTCCGGTATCCATGGATTAAGCTCCGCTGAGCAAATCCATCTGTCCGAGCAGCTTTTCGATGCGCGTGCGAACCTGCTTGCGTTCGCCGCGCAATTCGTCGATTTCCTGACGCAGTTTCTGCGCATCCGCCGATGCCGCGGCCGCGGCTCTCCGGGCGGCCTCCAGTTCAGCATTGACCGCGTCGCGCTCCGCCAGAGCCTCGTCACGTTCGGAGCGCAGGGCAGCGACCAACTCGACGGTCCGGCGGATCCGTTCTTCCAGGTTCGATAAAGAATCTTCTTCAAGTGCGGGACTGCTCATGGTTTCCTAGTCTACTGCTTTTCTTTACTTACTGCTCTTCTTTACTTACTGTTTTTCAAGGGCGGATTTTGCCTGGTTGATGAGAGCACTGAACGCCGGCGCGTCGTTCATGGCCATATCCGCCAGAATCTTGCGATTCAGGTCGATGCCGGCTTTCTTCAGGCCGCTCATGAACCTGCTGTAGGAGATCTCGGCGGCGCGGCAGGAGGCTCCGATGCGCTGGATCCACAGCGAGCGGAAATCGCGCTTCTTCAGCTTGCGGCCGACATAGCCGTAGCGAAGCGATTTCTCCACCGCTTCCTGCGCGGCGCGATGCAGCTTGCTCTTCGTAAGGAAGAAGCCCTTGGCGAGGGCGAGTGTCTTTTTCCGGCTTGCGCGCCGGTGGGTACCGCGTTTTACTCTAGGCACGTTTTATCTCCTTTTTGGTTACGAAATGCGCATCAAAAACGATCAAAATGCGCTTCAACGGCGGATCAGGCACGTGCGGCGCGCTGTCCACTCGTAAATCCATCTAATAGGGAAGCATGCGATGCACTTCAGGCGAGTTGGCGGGATCCGCCACCGACGCCTGACCGAGCCGGCGCTTCCGGGAACGAGCCTTCGAAGTCAAAATATGACGCGCAAATGCATGCCGGCGCTTGATTTTGCCGGTGCCCGTCTTTTTGAACCTCTTAGCCGCACCCTTATGGGTCTTTAACTTTGGCATTGAAATGTCCTGGATATCGTCCGCCTGTCAAGCAGACGACATAGTTGAGTTTACCACAGGGATCGAAGCCGCGTGCTGTTCACGCCCGTTACACCATGAAAACGATCAACAAAACGATTTTACGCTGCGCTCCGGGGTCATCCTGGCCCATGCAAGGGATTGCCGGCCGGAAGCGGGCGCCGCGCCGGTCCTGAATCCCAGCGGCGAACATTCCGCTACCCGAGCCGGGTTGTTTTTCAATCACTTGCGCTGGCCGGGGAATTGCCCGGGACCTCGTATGGCGAAACATGAGCGTGTGCGCGATTTCGTGACGGCTCCGCCGTCGGGGGAGTACTTCAGGGATAAAGCGGCCGAGGGATGGAAGCTGGTCGCGATCGAATGGGAGCGCGGCGCGACTGCCGGCCGCGCGGTGGAGGACGTGCCGTTCGGCCTCCGCGTGGCGAGCGATTGCAAGCGGCTGGAGGACGATCCGGACGAGATGCAGGTGTTAGTGCTGATGATGGAGACAATCGTCCAGGACGGACCGCTTTCGCAGGCGGCGCGGAATATCAACGAACGCGGATATCGGACGCGCGACGGAGAAAAGTGGACGCCCCAGGCGCTGTTTTATTTGCTGCCGAGACTAATCGAGGTGGGTCCGCGGCTGTGCACGAGCGAGGAGTGGGTGGAGCGCCGGAAGCATTTATTCAACGTGGCCTAGTTGAGTTGTTGTCGCTCCTTATGGCCGCGGTTCTGATGGCGGGCGGAAGGATTTGGCGATCGCGTTGGCGCGGCGTTCGGCTTCTTTAGCTTCCTGCTTGTGGTTGAGATGCTTCAAAGCTTCCGAGTAGTTTCCGAGCGTGACGGCAAGGCTCGGGTGATTGGGGCCGAGGGCTCGCTCCTCAGCGGCAATCACCTTCTGGAGCAGGTCGGCCGCAGTCTGCCAGTTGCCGCGGGATTCTTCAAGCGCGGCCAAATTTCCGCGCATCTGCTGCGTCCGCAGGCCGTCCGGCGCGGCGCGTTCGCTGATCTGAAGAGCGCGGCGGAGATAAGGTTCGCCTTCGCCGTAGCGCTTCTGCGATCCGAGAATTACGAACAAATTGTTGAGAGCCGCGCCAATGAGAGGATGACCAGGGGGGAGATTCTTCTCATAGATGGGCAGAGCGCGCCGGGCGCAATTCTCGGCATTTGCAAAATCATTTTCGCTGGAGTACAGCGCGGCGAGATTGTTCAGGGTTTTTCCAACATCGATCGACTCGGGGCCGCCGATCTTGTCGAACAACGCGAGCGCGCGGCGCAGGACGGGCTCAGCGCGCGCCGCCTCGCCCTGGCCGGACAACGTCAGTCCGAGCGTGTTCAGGGATGCGGCCAGCACTCTGTCGTCGCGCGCTTCTTCGGCGATGAGAATCGCGCGGCGAAGCAGGGGATCGGCCTCCTGATCGCGGGCGGCGCTGTGGAGGACGGAACCAAGATTGTTGAGGGTCGAAGCGGTCTCAACGGAATTCGCGGGCAGATATTTTTCGCGAAGTTGGAGCACGCGGCGATAGATTTTTTCAGCCTCGTTAAAATCGCCCTGCTCCTGGCGGACGAGCGCGAGATTGGAGAGATTCGCCGACAAGCGGAAATCGCGCTCTTCGAAAATGTTCTGCGCCTCGAGCAGCGCAGCCCGGAACCTCGATTCGGCGCCGGCGTAGTCGCCGATCCGGACGAGCCGAATCCCCTCGGTGTTCAGTTCGGACCAGCGCGGGGCCGGGTTCTGCCCGGCTGCCATTGCCGGGAGCGCCAAGGCCGCGAAAAGCAGGATTCTCATAGCGGAAACAGAATGTACCCGGCGCGATCCCGCCACAAGTGGGATTGGGTAGCGCGAAACAGATACCGGTTTTCTACCGTTTCTTAGCAAACACACGGCGAGTTCATCCGTCATATCTCTGTTGAGTCCTTGCGCCATCCCGGAAGCACAAGTAACCGATGCGCCGCCGCACGGTACTGAATCCTTGGACAACGCTGTTCGCCGCCAGCTCGAACGCATCCTTGCGAGCGGCGGGTTTCGAAAATGCAGCCAGCTTTCGCGTTTTCTGCGGTTCACGGTGGACCAGGCACTGGCCGGGTCGAACGGCGTTTCAAAAGAAACGTTGATCGGCGTGGAGATCTTCGGGCGGCGTCCGGACTACGACCCGTCGTGCGACCCGGTGGTGCGCGTGGAGGCGCGGCGGCTGAGGGCGAAGCTCGGGCAGTATTATGCGCTGGAAGGAAGCGAAGATCCGGTCCGGATCGACCTGCCCAAGGGCGGTTACCTGCCGACGTTTCAGTTACGCCCGGCCGTGGATGCGCCCGCGGCCATGGCGGTGTTGCCGTTCGTTTGTCACCCGAAACTGGAATCGCTGTCGGACGGTCTGACGGCGCGCCTGATCGCGAAGCTCGCATTGGCGAATCGGTGGCGAATGGTTTCGAGCACGTCTGTGCTTCAGTTCAAGAACCGGCCGCAGGATGCGCGTCGCATCGGACGGGAGCTGAATGCCGGATTGATTCTCGAAGGGAGCGTGAGATGCGCCGGAAAACGATTCCGCTGCGATGCGCAACTGGTGTCGGCGTCGGATGGACTGCATTTGTGGGCAGGATCGTTTGACAGCGGCAGCGAGGATCACTTTCAGGTCGAGGACGAGTTTGCGGGAGTGATCGCCGAGGGGATTTCACGAATCGGTTAAGCCGCTTCGGTTAAGATAGGAGACTCAAATGAGTCTTGCTTCTTCCGACCGGCCGCGCGCGGAGCAGGCCCGCGATCTTCGCACCTACAAACATTTCGAGACGTTACTCGCGATATTTCTCGTCGTTCTGCTGATTTCGAACCTGGTTGGGCAGAAGCTTTGCAAAATCGGCCCGTTCGTCATCAGCGGAGCTCAGTTGTTGTTTCCGATCACCTACATTTTCGGCGACGTGTTCACGGAAGTGTACGGCTACGCCGCATCGCGGCGCGCGATCTGGCTCGGATTCCTTGCCAATGGATTGCTTGCGGTGATGGGGTTGATCACGGTGTGGCTGCCACCCGCTCCGGGATGGGAACATCAGGAGGCGTTTCGCACGGTTTTTTATCAGATCCCGCGGCTGATCGTGGCGAGCCTGGTGGCCTATTGGTGCGGCGAATTCACGAATTCCTACACGCTGGCCAAGATGAAATTGTGGACCAATGGAAGAATGCTCTGGACGCGGACCGTCGGCTCGACGATAACGGGGCAGTTCGTGGACACGATCATCCTGGTGATCATCGGATTCGCGGGCACGGCGCCGGTAACAACACTGGCGACGCTCGCGCTATCGGCGTATTTAGGAAAAGTGGCGTATGAAGTCGTAGCGACGCCAGTTACCTATGCGACGGTCGCGTTTTTGAAACGTTCGGAAGGGCTGGATGCGTTCGACTATAAAAGCAACTTTAATCCGTTCCACACCGGCACTCATCCGTAGCGGCTCAGGCCGCTTCGCTTATAGCGGCATTTGACGAAAACGCATCGGCGCGGCCGGCTCCGGACGTGTTCAGCGGGATATTCAACCATCCGCGCCGCCCGCCGGCCGCATTCGCTATAGTGATTTCGTGTCCGACAGCACGATGCGGCATTTCCGCGAAACCGGCGCGTATCTCAAAGGCCATTTCCGGTTGACCAGCGGTCTCCATTCCGACGAGTATCTGCAATGCGCGCTCGTGTTGCAGCATCCGCCGATCGCCGAACAACTCGGGCGCGAGCTTGCCGCGAAACTAGGTTCGGCCGATCTGGTGGCGTCGCCCGCGATCGGGGGATTGATCATCGGACACGAAGTCGCCCGAGCGATCGGCTCGCGATTCATTTTCACGGAGCGCGACACGGCGGGGAGGATGATTCTCCGCCGCGGATTCACGGCGAATCCCGGCGAGACTGCGGTGGTGGTCGAGGACGTAGTGACGACGGGCGGCAGCACGCGCGAAGTGATCGACGTGCTGGAGGCAGCGGGCGTTCGCGTGATCGGCGCCGGTTCGATCATCGATCGCAGCGGCGGGCGCGTCAATCTCGGCGTTCCGCGGGTCGCGCTCGAAACACTGAACGTCATCGCGTACCAACCGGAGGACTGCCCGCTCTGCAAGCAGGGAATTCCGGTGGAAAAGCCCGGATCCAGACCTGCTGCATGAGGCGCATCCGGATCACCGTCGCCTACGACGGGACCGATTTTCACGGCTGGCAAATCCAACCCGGCCTCGCGACGATTCAGGGCGCGCTTGAATCCGTGCTGACGGAGATGGAAGGAGCTCGCGTGCACGTCGAAGGCTCGGGCCGCACGGATGCGGGAGTGCACGCATTGGCCCAGGTGGCGGCGTTTTCCCTGACGAATCCGATACCGGTGGCGAATCTGCGGAAGGCGATGAATCGAGTTTTGCCGCGGGATATACGCGTGCTTGAGGCCGCCGAGGCGGCCGAGGATTTTCATCCGCGTTTTGGGGCGGTGGCCAAGACCTATGAGTATCGAATCTTTCGCGCGGAGGTCTGCCCGCCGTTCGACCGCCGCTACGTCCATCATCATCCGTTCCCGCTCGACGAGCCCCGGATGATCGCGGCCGCGCCGCTGCTCGAAGGCGAACACGATTTTTCCGCCTTCGCTGCCTCCGACGAGCGGGACGAACTGGGAGCGACGAAAGTCCGCCGCATTTTTTCGTCGAAACTTGAGCGATGCGGCGACCGGCTGATCTATCGCGTGCGTGGCAGCGGATTCCTGAAGCACATGGTGCGGAACATCGTGGGCGTGTTGCTCGAAACCGGCAAGGGGAATCTCACGCCGCGCGACATCGCCCTGCGCCTTCAGCCAGATTCGGGAATCCCGGCAGGTCCGGCTGCACCGGCGCGCGGGTTGTTCCTGGTTGGAGTGGAGTATTAGCGTTTATTTCCCGACGACAGGCACCCAGGCGATCGGCTGGGCCTTCGAAGGACTTTTTTCAGAGCAGCGTCCGCAATTCGGTTTCCAGCCGGTCCAGATCCGACTCGCTGTTATAGAAATGCGGAGCCACGCGGAAGAATCCGTGCCGCGCGGCGACCATCACACCGCGCGATTTCAATTCCTTGGCCAGATGCGACGGATCGGCGTGCGGAAACTTCGCCGCGACAATCTGCCCGTTATCGTTCGTGCATTCCGCTCCCAAGCGGCGCAGTTTTTCGCGCCCGCACCTTGCAAGGTTAAGCACTCGCTGCTCGATCGCCGCGGGCCCCAGTTCGAGCATCCAATCGACCACCGCGCCCAGCGCGTTCAGCAATCCGAACTGCAATCCCCCGCCCTCGTACTTCTCGGCCGCGTCCTTTAACACCGGCATCCCGTGATGCAGATTGTCGACGTTGCGCCAGTCCCGATGACTCCGCCATCCCGCGACGCTCGGCGGAAGCTTCGCGCGAAGCCGCGGCGCGACATACATAAATCCGACGCCCGTGGGCGAGCACATCCATTTGTACCCGTGCACCGCCAACATGTCCGGCTGTGACTGGCGAACATCGAATTGCAGCGCGCCGACGCTCTGCGTCCCGTCGACGTAGAGCAGCACGCCGCGCTCATGCAGAAACCTGGCGACTTCGCCGACCGGAGGACGCAAGCCGCTCGCATAGTTCACTTCGCTCATGACCACCAGCCGCGTACGCGCGTCGATCGAATCGTAAAACCGCTCCCAAGGAACTTCGCGAAACTCCACACCGTACCGCTCGACCAGCGCGGGCAAATACAAACAATTCGGGAACTCATCGGCGAGCGTTACCACTTTGTCGCCGCGTTTCCAGTCGATTCCACCCGCGATCAGACCCATCGCAGCCGACGAATTCGCGATGTAGGCGATGTCGTCCGCCGATGCGTGGATCAGCCGCGCAATCGATTCGCGGATGCGGTCAGATTCGTCATACCAGGCAAGAAAATCCGAACACGCCAGTTCATCGCGATGCGCGAAGTGCCGGGAAATCGCGTCGGCGCCGCGGCGGGGTATCTGCCCGTATGTTGCGGTGTTCAGATAAGTCCAACTCTCAAGCGCGGGAAACTCCGCGCGAACGGCATCCCAGTTGACGTTCACTTCAATCTCTCCGATACGAAACTCAGCGCCTCACCCAGCGCGACGTCCTGCGACGTCCTGGCGACCCGATCTCTTATTTCTACCACGCCGTCCGCCAGCTTCTTTCCCAAAGTGATGCGAAACGGGATCCCGATCAGGTCCGCGTCCTTGAATTTCACTCCGGGCCTCTCGTCGCGGTCATCGAGCAGAACGTCGAAGGGAGCGCGATCGTGCAATTCGATCGCCCCTCGGCGCTGCGCGCCGTCGCCGAAATTGACAGGCGTGATCACGGCGCCAAACGGCGCGATCTCCGGCGGCCAGGCGAGACCGTCCGCATCGCGGCGCCGCCCGGCCACCGCCTCCAGAACGCGATCCAGAAAAATCTCGCACACGCCCTCGAAAAGATTTACGATTTCCGCCGTTTCGCCCGCCACCTGAAGAAGCGACCGGCCGCCGCGCCGGCGCATGATCTCAATGGACGAGTCTGCGCGGATTTCGTGAAATTCGGCCTGGAAATCCTCGCCCGGAGTTACGTTCCGGAGATGATAATCGTCGCGGTTCGCTCCGCAAATCATGTTCCGCCTGCCCTGCAATGCGCTGTCGGCGATCACGCGAACCTTCGCCCCAACCGGACCCAGCGATCCCGCGTCCGCTCCGAAAGCCTCGCGAATTTCGTCGGATCGCGCCGGGCGCAAGTCGCGGGCATCCAGAAACCATCCGAGCTTTTCTTCGTCAAGTTGATGATCGCCGCGGACGAGCGCAAGAATCATTTCGCCATCGGCGATCATAACCAGGCTCTTCATCTGCGCGGCCGGCGGCAAGCCCGTGAATCGCGAAATATCCGCGATGCTCTTCTGGTCCGGTGTGTGGAACTCCTCGGGCGAAAGGTCGCCCTCCGGATCCGAAAAAGCCTCGGGCTCGGCGGCATTCGGAGCAACTCCGCATCGCGCGAGAATGTTTTCCGAAGCCTTGACGATTTTCCCGAACGCCTCCCCCGAAAGATCGAAGGCTTCCGCGCGCATCCGGCCGCTGGAGATTCGATACCAGATCTGCGGAAGCTGGCGGTGACTTCGCAATTCAGCCGCGACCGCGCGCATCGGCCCCGCGATCATGACTTCCTGGCCGCCGATCGCGTCCATCTCCTGCCGCGCAATCCTTGCCACCCTCCGCGCGGTCCTCTCGCCGAGCGGCAAATAGTCGCGGCCGCGCATATATCCGGAGCGAATCAGCAGCCGGTGAGCCGCGCTTTGAGCCGCGGCCGGCTCCTGGCGGAGCGTCGGAATGAAAAGTTTTGTCCAGTACATTCGGGCGCAACGCGATTCTAGCACTACAATGTTGTTTTGCGCCCCTTCGAGCCCTTCTTCAAGAATCCGCATCTTTCCACCATTGCGGGAAATTTTTGGTCGCGGCCCAAAAGCGAGCAGCGTTGGCCCGTCGAGACGGTGGACTACGAAACCGAGCCCGGCGTCAAAGTCCGCGTACATTCGCAGCGGCCCGATGGCGAACCGCGAGGCGAGCTCATCCTCGTCCACGGCCTCGAAGGATCGAGCAACGCCGGCTACGCGCGCAGCATGGTCCATACGATGCTCGGAGCCGGCTATGCGGCGCATCGCGTCAATCTGCGGAGCTGCGGCGGAACCGAAGATCTGGCGCTTTCGAATTATCACTCGGGACAAACCTCGGACGTTCTGCACATCGTTCGCGAGCGCAGGAGGCTCAGCCGCGCGCCGATTTTTCTCGCCGGATTTTCTCTCGGCGGGAACGTCACGCTGAAACTGGCGGGTGAGTTGGGCGACGCCGCGCGGGAACTTCTCGCGGGCATCTGCGCCGTATCCACGCCCATCGATCTGGCCGCTTGCGCCGCCGCCCTCGGCAAACGCCAAAACTTCATCTACGACCGGCGCTTTCTTCTCGCCCTGAAAGGTAAAATCCGCCGGCGGGTCCGCCAGGCTCCCGAAATCTACACCGCCGAGCATCTGGCGAAAATCAAAACGATTTACGATTTCGACGACTTCTACACGGCCCGCCTGTTCGGCTTCGGCACGGCCGCCAACTATTACCGCACGCAGTCGTCAAATCAGTTCCTCGAACGAATTCGCGTTCCCGCGCTGGTCATCATCGCCAAGGACGATCCGCTGGTGCCTTTTGAAATCTACGATCATCCGGCCTTCCGCACCAACCCGTGTCTCAAGCTGCTGGCGGTCGAGCACGGAGGTCATCTCGGATTCCTTGCGCGGCGCCGGCCGCGGTTCTGGCTCGATGAAGCCGTGCGGGAGTGGCTGGAAGAAATCCTGACGGCGTGAATCCGCGTCCATCCGCGGCTGCTATTGTTTCCCGGTATCGATCCCCAGCCGCGCCTGCAACACGCGGAGCGTTCGCTCGAGTTGCTGGATCTTCGCCGCCTGGTTGTCGTTCTCGCGCCGCAGCCGCGCGACCTCCGCCTCCAACTGGTCGCGCCGCCGCTGGAGGTCCGAGAGATCCTGGCTGTTCGCCGGAGCACTCGGAGCGCGTCCCAGAAACCTGGATGCCTCTTGAGTCTTCGCTCCGCCGCTGTCTTCCACCGTCATCCGCACTTCGATGTCGCCCGTCTTGCGCGCGTAGGTGAAATGTCCCGAAGCGAGTTGAGCGGGATTCAACGGAATCGTCTTTGCGTCGGCGCCGTCCGCGATTTCGATCGTCCCCCGCGCCGCCGACGCAACGGATCTTGCGTTGCGGTTCCATTCGATCTGCAACTGTCCATCGCGCTCCACTACGGCGAGCGAGATCGGATCCGGCTGCGACGTGGCCATCCAATAACGCAAGCCGATGATCGCCGCAGCGATCACGACCACTCCCCATGCCACCAGCCACGGCCATTTCTTGCGCGGACCCGGAGGCTTCAGCAGTTGCGGGCCCGGCGCCTGAAACAGCGGCGGAATCTCGATTTCGCGCGGCTCCGGCGGCTCGGCGCGCGCCGGCGCCGCCGACTCCCGATAGAAACTCGGAATGCGGCGTTCGGGACGTTCACCGCGGTCGCGCGGTCTGTCGGGCGGGCGATCCAGCACGCCCGCCAGGCGGTCCGGGAAATTGAATTCCAGATACGTTCGATCGCTTTTTACCGTGCCGTCCGATTCACGCACGAAAAATCCGGCGCGCATGCTCCCGGCGCGGCCGGGACGCACCACCATCGTCACCTGCCACGGCGCGGGAAAAAAGATCGAATAAATCTCCAGATCCGAATCGCTCAGCGTGATCTCGCTGCGCGTGTGCGAAAGAAACCACCCGACCGAAATCAGCCCTTGCAGTTGCGGATCGTCCCGGTCGCGCGCGAGCTGCTCGTTCAACGCGACGCGATCTTTATCCGAAAAAACAAATCCGGGGCCGCGCGCATGTTCGCACGCGATCGGACGCATCGCCGTTACACGCACCGTGCCGCCTTCGTGCGTGCCGTACAACACGCCGCCGACTTCGATTCCGCCGCGTGAGAGACGCTGGAAGCCCTCGGCGACCTCGTGGCGGATTTCCTCGATCACGACCAGCGAATACTCAATCGTCACCGGAACCTCCGGGACGGTCCAGAGCCCGAACTTCGCTTCGCTCATGCGAAGTCCTCGTAACAAGGGTTGGCAAAGACGGCTGGACTCGGATTCGAAGTCATCGCCACGTCGGCATCGTCTCCGGAATCGATCTCATCATTTTCGTGCAAGTGATAATAATATGTCACTGCGCCCATGCCGCCGGCGAGGACGATCGCGATGAGCAGGCAAGCAATCGTCTTCGCGTTCCAGATGCGGTCGTGACCTACCGCCGCCGCGGTCCCCGCCACCGTGGCCAGCGACAGCGCGAACGTAAAGCCGAGCTTCACGTACCATGGCATCAGATCCAGGTGACCCTGCCCGCCTGCCTGGCTCCATACTTCGAAAATCGAAAACAGGGCCAGCAGAAACTCCGACATGTACGCGAGGCGCAAATAATAGGGGGGCATTTCCGAACGCGATATCCTATTGTACGGCGAAAATGAACGATCTTCTAAGCTTCTTACGGATTCCGAGCATCAGTGCTCTCCCGGAGCATGCCGCCGAAGTGAGACGCGCCGCGGAATTCGTTCGCGACTGGCTCGCTCGCGCCGGACTTCAGAACTCCCGCCTGATCGAGGGACAAGGGTATCCGCTCGTTTTCTCCGAATGGACCGGGGCCAAAGACAAACCCACCCTTCTGCTCTACGGCCATTACGACGTGCAGCCGCCCGACCCGCTGGATGAATGGATCTCGCCGCCCTTCGAGCCCGCGATTCGCGATGGCAACATTTACGCGCGCGGCGCGGCCGACGACAAAGGCCAGCTATTTATTCTGATGGAAGCCGCCGCGCGAATCCTGCGGGAACAGGGCCGCCTGCCCGTCAACGTGAAATTCCTGATCGAAGGCGAGGAAGAATCCGGCGGCGGGCACATCGAAGAATACGTTTCGACGAAACCACGCGAGCTTCGCGCCGACGCTGCGGTCATCTGCGACACCGCGATGTTCGCGCCCGATATCCCGACGATCACCACCGGGCTCCGCGGGATCGTCTACGGCGAGATTCACGTTCAAGGCGCGCGGACCGATCTTCATTCAGGGGACTACGGCGGGGCCGCGCCCAACGCGGTCGAAGCCGCGGCTCAGATCATTGCCTGTTTGAAGGATCGCGACGGCCACATTCTGGTTCCCGGCGTCTATGATCGCGTCGAAAAGGCGGGCGCCGCGGAAATCGCCGCATGGAACAGCCTGCCCTTTGATGCCGAAGAATTTCGCCAGAAGGAAATCGGCTCCATCGCGCTTGCCGGGGAGCCGGAGATTCCTCTATTCGAGAGAATGTGGGCCCGGCCGACGCTCGAAGTCCATGGAATCCGCGGCGGATTTACCGGCGACGGCGCAAAGACAGTGATTCCCGCGCGCGCCGTGGTGAAAATCAGCCTGCGGCTGGTTCCCGATCAGCGGCCGGAAGAAGTGGTGCAACAACTGGAGGCCGCGGTGGCCAAAGCGGCTCCTCGCGGCGTCTGCGCGACATTCAAGCTGCTGTCTTCGGCAGCGCCGTGTGTCGTCGATACGGACAATCCGTTCATTCAAAAGGCGGCGGATGCCATGAAAAAAGTTTTCCGCCACAACACCGTCTATGTGCGTTGCGGCGGATCGATTCCGATCGTCGGATTGTTCGAGCGCGCTTTGGGAATTCCGAGCGTACTGATGGGTTTTGGCTTACCCGATGACAACATCCACGCGCCGAATGAGAAATTTTCGATTGCCAACTACTCGCGCGGAATCGATGCCGTGGCCGATTACTTTAATTCCTGGTAAAACGCTTCCGCGCGGCAGTCAGGACGCCGATGCCGCTGGCCATCAAAACCCAGGTTCCCGGTTCCGGATTGGCGGACACAGGATCGCCATTATCGATGATCGTCACGCTCGCGTTGCCGGAGTTATCCGCATAAAAGCTGTCGAAGATGCCGAGGAACAGGAACTGGGCGCCGGTCGGAACCACGACGCTGCCACCGTTCAAAATGAAATCGCCGGCGATGTCATTGCTGCCGCCGAAGTACATATTGCTCGCCTCGGTGAGCAGACCCGGAGAGCCTGAACTCGCCGGCGGTCCAAGAGCCCCCGGTACACGCGACGGATTGTTTGACGATAACAACGTGTTGGTCGTTGAGAAGAGCGCGTCAACCAGCGGTCCGAAGCAGATGATGCCGTAGCAGATATTTCCGCTGACCGTAAGTTGCAGAACATCGCCCGGGTTCACACCCAAGGCCGAGAGGTCGAGAATCGTCGGAGCGAACATCGCCGCCGTGCATCCCGGGCCAGCCGCGGCCCACGAACAGTTATCCTGGCTGGTTTGCTCTAGGAACGTGCTCTTCGGGCCGACGCTGAACGTCCCGATGTTGATCGGTCCCGCGCTGGCAAAGCCAACGGCAAGAAGTGATAGAGCTAAACACGAATGGACTTTTTTCACGCACTGCCTCCGACTACCGGTTTTCCCCTACCCCCAGTACTGCACCTAGGGGTCTACTACTTGAAACGTTGCGAAGTCAGAATATCATAGTTTGCTAGCAGTTCAAAGCCCTTTGGTACTGTGGTCGGAGTTATGGAACACCTTAGTACGGTCCGGGGAGGAGGAAGGGGGCGGGCCGATGGGGAATCGGCCCGCAAATTTTCCATTTTCAGGCAGTTGCTGCGCCACCAGCCAGTTTCTTGGCAACCGTCAGAGCCGACTCATAGTTCGGATGATCGGCGACTTCCTTAACGTATTCAACATGTTGGATCCTATTGTTCTTGTCCACGACGAAAATCGCTCTGCTGAGAATCCGAAGATCTTTAATTAAAGTTCCGTAATGTTCGCCAAAAGAGCCGTCCCGGTGGTCCGAAATCATTTTGACGTTATCGACTCCGAAGGCGCCGCACCAACGTTTCTGGGCAAAGGGGAGGTCCATGCTGACGGTGTAAATACTGACGTCGGGCAGCCTGCCGGCCTCCTCGTTGAAACGTTTGGTCTGAGCGTCGCAAACCGGCGTATCGAGCGACGGAACGACGCTAAAAATGCGCACTCCCGGCCCCGTCCCCGCAAGGTTCACAGGCTGAAGAGAATCATCGACAGCCTGAAAATCCGGCGCTGGATCGCCGGCCTTCAACTCTGGACCTACCAGAGTCTTGGGATTTCCTCTGAGTGTAGTTGCTCCTGGTCTTTCCATATAAGGTCATTGTACTAGCAGCCGCTCGAGCGATTCGGCATCGGTGAGGGGGAGCTGGCAGGCATAGTTCTGGCAGACGTAAGCGGTGGCCTGGCCGTCCTTCGCGGGCATGGGGCGAGGCACGTCATTTGCCGCTAAAACGACGCTATTGGGCATAAAATGACGCCGAATTGCCGCTAAAAACGCCTCATCGCGCGGACCGGCCAGGACGATTTCACGAGGCGGGGCAAGCGCAAACGCCAGCGCGACCAGCATCAGCGGCAAGGCCGCGCCCGCGGACTTGAGGCGGGAGCCGAACGCCTTGAGGGTCCGTTCGGCGGCGGCGCGGAAGTCTTGGCGGCCGGTCATGCGCGCCAATCTCAGCAGAGCCAGAGCCATGGCGGAATTTCCCGAGGGTTCGGCGCCGTCGTAGTCGTCTTTAAGCCGAAGTACGAGATTTTCGCCGCGCTCCGGTGTGCTGAAAAAACCGCCGTTGCGGCGATCTTCGAACAGCAGGAGAGCTCGTTCGGCGAGCTGGATGGCGAAGTGGAGATCATGCGCATCGAAAGCCGTTTCGTAGAGGTCGAGAAGGGCGAGGATCAAGAACGCATAGTCGTCGAGAAATCCGGCGATGGCGGACTCGCCTTCGCGGTAGCGGCGGAGGAGAAGGCCGCGCGATTCGTCGAACAATTGGCGGCGAATAAAAGATGCAGCGGAGCGGGCGGCGTCGGCGTATCGAGGCTCGGCCAGGATCTGCGCGCCTTTTGCGAAGGCGGAGATCATGAGCGCGTTCCACGCGGTCAGAATTTTGTCGTCAAGATGCGGGCGCGGACGCCGGCCGCGATGCTGCATCAAAGTATTTGCGGAGATATCCAGGCTCTCGCGGACTTCTTCCGGACGAAGGCTGAACTGAAGCGCGGTCTCCTCGATGGTGTGGGCCTGATAGAGAATATTCCTGCCTCGAAATTCGCCGTGAGGGTCTTCGGCGACGTTTCCGTCGGGCTCGACTCCGAAGCGGTAAGAGAAAATCTTCGCGTCCTGCGGCGCAAGAAGCGCTTCGATTTCCTGCCTGGTCCACAGATAGAACGCTCCCTCGCTTTTCTCGCGAGGCCGTTCGGGATCGACGGCGCTGTCGGCGTCCTCGGCGGAAAAAAAACCGCCATCGGCGTGGGTCAGGTCGCGCTGAACGTAGGCGAAGATATCGCGCGCCGCGGACGCGTACTGGCCGTCGCGGGTGATCTGGAAGGCTTCGAGATAAGAGATTGCAAGTTGCGCCTGGTCGTACAGCATTTTTTCGAAATGCGGGACGAACCAGCGGTCATCGACCGAATATCGATGGAACCCGCCGCCGAGATGATCGTTCATGCCGCCCTTGGCCATTTCTCTCAAAGTGAGCAGGACCATCTCCAGTGCTTCGTTATTCCCGGTATCGGCGTAGTAGCGGACCAGGAAGTTGTGGACGCTGGGCCGCGGGAATTTGGGAGCGCCGCCGAATCCGCCAAGACGCGGGTCGAACATGCGGCGGAACGCGAAAAATCCGCTTTCGAGCGCGTCCTTGCCAGCCTCGGACGCTTCGGGCGCGACTTCGGCGTACTGCTGCAACTGGGCAACGATCTGCGCGCCGGATTGTTCGATCCGCGCCCGATCTTCATTCCAGGCGCGCGCGAGATTTTCAAGAACCGTCCGGAATCCAGGACGGCCCCAGCGGTTGTCCGGCGGGAAATAGGTTCCGCCGAAGAACGGGCGTTTATCGGGAGTAAGAAAAACCGACATCGGCCATCCGCCGCTGCCGGTGGATGCCTGTACGAAGAGCATGTAGACGCGGTCGATGTCGGGACGCTCCTCACGATCGAGCTTGATGGGCACGAAGTAGCGATTGATGACGGCGGCGATCTCCTCGTTTTCGAACGATTCGCGCTCCATGACGTGACACCAGTGACAGGTCGAATAGCCGATGGAGAGGAACACAGGTTTGTTCTCCGCCGCAGCCTTGGCGAACGCTTCGTCGCCCCATGGGTACCAATCCACGGGATTGTGGGCGTGTTGGAGAAGGTACGGACTTTTTTCCTTCGCGAGGCGGTTGGTGTGCATGGGAGGCAGTTTGATTTTATCGTGCCGGTTCGGGGAACGATGAGTTGATGCGCTTCCCGGCTTCCCCTCACGGGCGGGGCCTCAACAACGTTCGTGCTACATTCGTAACAATCAGAATGAGTCTTTTTGTCACCAAGCCGCTTCAGTCGATTCTTGCAGACGCTGAAAAAGAAACTCTAAAGAAGACATTAGGCGCCGGACAACTGGTCGCGCTGGGTATCGGCGCGATCATTGGAGCCGGGATTTTTTCGCTCACCGGGACCGCCGCGGCGAATTTTGCCGGGCCAGCCATCGCGATCTCGTTTGTGATCGCGGCGATCGGATGCGCTTTTGCGGGATTCTGCTATAGCGAATTTTCGACGATGATTCCGATTGCGGGATCAGCGTACACCTACGCTTACGCGACGCTGGGGGAGATTTTCGCGTGGGTCATCGGATGGGCTCTGGTGCTCGAATACGCGGTTGGGGCCGCCGGCGTGTCGGTAAGCTGGTCGGCGACGATTGACGCTATTCTCAAATCGTTCGGAATCAACCTGCCGACAGCGCTGCTCAATTCGCCGTTCGATCCGACACCGGGGATCGTGAATCTGCCGGCGGCGGTAATCGTTGGACTGATATCGATGATTCTGATCGTGGGCACGCAGGAATCGGCGCGGTTCAATGCGTTCATCGTGGTGGTGAAGATCGCGGTGGTGATTTTGTTTATCGGGATCGGCTATTTTTTCATCAACCGGGAGAACTTTCATCCGTTCATCCCGCCCAACAGAGGGAAGTTCGGGGAGTTTGGATGGAGCGGCGTGGTGAGGGGCGCGGGGCGAATCTTTTTCGCTTATATCGGATTCGATGCGGTTTCGACGGCGGCGCAAGAGACCAGAAATCCGAAGCGCGACATGCCGATCGGGATTCTGGGGTCGCTCGGAGTCTGCACGCTGCTCTATATCATGTATGGATTCGTGCTGACGGGGCTGGTGAATTACAAGGACCTGAACGTCGCGGCGCCGCTGTCTTTAGCGGTCCGCCAGTTTCCGGAAAAATATGCGTTCATGGCATTCGTGCTGAATCTTGGCGCGCTGGCCGGGCTGACGTCGGTGATCCTGGTGATGCTGCTCGGCCAGAGCCGGGTGTTCTATTCAATGTCGCGAGACGGGTTGCTGCCGAAGTTGTTTTCGAGCCTGCATCCGAAGTTTCGGACGCCTTCGAAATCGAATCTGCTGCTGATGGTGTTCACGATGATTTTGGGAGCGTTCATCCCGATCAACAATCTCGGCGATATCACGAATATCGGGACGCTATTTGCGTTCGTGCTGGTGTGCATAGGGATCGTGATCATGCGGCGGACGCGGCCGGACCTTCCGAGACCGTTCAAGACTCCGCTGGTTCCGTTCCTGCCTGTCTTGGGCGCGCTGATCAATATGACGCTGATGGCGACGCTATCGGGAATCACGTGGACGGCGTTTCTCACCTGGATGACGATCGGGCTGGTTGTGTATTTCACCTACAGCAGGCGGCACAGCGTGGCTCAGCGGTCGTGAGAAAAACCCGCGAATGAACGCCGGCGTTCGCTGCCGCGGCTGACGACGTGGGAAGATGCCACCAATCACGGCGCAGCCGGCTGTTTTTGCCAAATGCCGTTCCGCCGGATTGCCCGGATCAGACCGCCTCAGATTTATTTCCGCGCTATGAACGTTCTCGCCGAAAGCGTTTGCGCTGTGTTACAGTCTTTAGACTATGAGCCTCTCCAGAAAGAAGCCATTGGCCGTTCTGCTTTCCCAGGTCAGTGAAAAAGAGGGTGGATTAAAGCGCACTCTCACCTGGCCGGGCCTGATCGCCTTAGGGATCGGCGCGATTATCGGCGCCGGCCTGTTTGTGCGAACGGCCGCCGCTTCAGGACAGGCCGCCGGTCCCGCGGTTACGCTTTCCTTCGTAGTTGCCGCAATCGGATGCTGTTTTGCGGGGCTCTGCTACGCCGAGTTTGCGGCGATGATCCCGATCGCCGGGAGCGCCTACACTTACGCTTACGTCACCATGGGCGAATTCACGGCGTGGGTGATTGGTTGGGCGCTGATCCTGGAATACGCTCTTGGCGCGGCGACGCTTTCGATTGCATGGACCGAGTATTTAAACAAGCTCCTTGGCGGCGCGTTACCTTATGGCTGGACGCACTCGCCGTTTGAGACCTCGCCCTCGGGCGAGCACGGAATTATGAACGTGGTCGCGATCGGCATTCTGTTCCTGGTTACGCTGCTGCTCATTAAAGGGACGTCGGAATCGGCGACGGTCAACGCGATTATCGTGGCGATCAAGGTCGCGATCGTTCTGGCATTTATCGCGGTGGGCTGGCAGTTCGTGAATCCGGCCAATCACACGCCGTACATGATTCCGGAAGGCACGCCGGGTCACGAGGATTTCTTCCAGCACGGCTGGGGAGGGGTGCTGCGGGGCGCGGGCATCGTGTTCTTCGCCTTTATCGGTTTCGACGCCGTTTCCACCGCGGCGCAGGAGACAAAGAATCCCGGAAGAGACATGCCCATCGGGATTCTCGGATCGCTCGCGGTTTGCACGTTCCTCTACATCACGTTCGGCTATGTGCTGACGGGTGTTGCGCCGTACAGCGAATTCCTGCTGGCCGGCAAGGAAGCTTCGGTCGCATATGCGATCGAGCATCACATGCCAGGTTATGGATGGCTCGCCACGGCGGTGACGGTCGCGATTCTTGCCGGATTCACTTCGGTGATGCTCGTGATGCTGCTGGGACAGAGCCGCGTGTTCTATTCGATGTCGAACGACGGGCTGCTGCCGAAGTTGTTCTGCGAGGTGCATCCAAAATTCCGGACGCCATACAAGTGCAACTGGATCCTGTTCGTTTTTGTCGGAATGTTCGGAGCGTTTATCCCGGAATCCGTGGCGGGCGATCTGACCTCGATCGGGACGCTGTTTGCGTTTGTTCTGGTCTGCGTCGGCGTGATGATCATGCGGAAAACGAATCCGGGGCAGGCACGTCCATTCCGGACGCCGCTGGTGCCGATTGTGCCGATTTTGGGCATTTTGGTCTGCGGAACGATGATTCTTTCACTGGACCGCTTTACCCAAATGACGGCCGTCGGCTGGATGCTGGTCGGTTTTGTGGTTTATTTCCTTTACGGTAAGGCTCATAGCCGGCTGGCGAGCCCGGAGATCGGCGGGCAGCTCCGGGCAGAAGCAACTGATTGAAAATAAAAGAAACCTTCGTCGGAATCGTGTCTTGGTCTGCCATTTGGCTCTTGACAGGAGTCCGTTTTTTCTTTGACACTCCTCCGCTAGCCGTGGCATAATACCGCCGTATTGGAGTTGCTGTTTCGGAGTGCTTGGTCTGACTCGGTCTGCTAGTTTATCCTTCCAATCCGGCCCACCCGGTCTGCCTCGGCTCGTCTCCAGTTCAGTAAGGGGTGTCAGGTGAAAAAGCTTTTCGTGGGGAATCTCCCATACGCGGCAAATGAGACCGATCTTCAGAATTTCTTTGCCGATAATGGTGTGGCCATCGATTCAGTGACGGTCATGCGCGACCGGTTTACGGGTCAGGCCCGGGGATTTGGGTTTGTCGAGATCAGCGACGATTCCGCCGCGCTGCGAGCGGTGGATGCGTGCCATGGCAAGGATTTGATGGGCCGCACGCTGGTGGTAAATGAGGCTCGTCCGATGACGCCGCGCGAAGGCGGGGGCGGAGGAGGCGGGCGCGGTCCGCGTCGAGGATAGTTTCTCTGAACCTACCGGATCCCGCCGGGCTGGCTGGCGGAGCGGCCTTGCAATCCGCGGTGTTCGTTCCGCGACGATCGGGCTGTTACTTCATGCCCGCCGGCGACAGTCATTTTCTTAATTTTCTGGCAAAGAACTCGTCCCCGGCCTTCATCGCCTTCACCCAATGCTCCCAGAGGAGGAAGTCGTGGATATCGTCGGGGAAGATCAGTTCCTCAAACTCAGTCCCCTGCGCCCGCAGCGCCTCGGCGAGCTTTACGGTCTGACTGAAATCGACGTTCCGGTCGTCATCGCCATGGATGAGAAGAACGGGCGATCTCCATGTCTTGATCGCAGCCATCGGCGACGATTCGAACGCCACGCGCATCTGTTCGCGCTGCTTTTCAGGGTCGAGATTCGGATTCGCGACGCTGCCGCCTCGGGCGCTCCAGTCGTGCACGCCGTGCAGATCGACGCCTGCGGCGAAAAGATCACTCGAGCGGGATAGCGCCATCGCGGTCAAGTAGCCGCCATACGATCCGCCCCACACACCGATCTTTTTGGGATCGACATCGTCGCGCGATTTCATATAAAGCCCGGCGCCCATCACGTCGTTGTACTCGCTGCCGCCGGTGGCGCCGTAGTTGATCGCCTCCCGGAAATTCAGGCCGTAGCCGATTCCACTGCGATAATTCACGCTGAGAACGACGTATCCCTTGCTCGCCAGATACTGGTTCATTGCGTACGCGTTCGAGTAGTAATACATGTAGTGGAACCCGAGAAGCATCTGCCGCCGCGATCCGCCGTGGAAGAAGATTACGGCTGGATGCTTCCCGCCGCCGTTCTTCGGCAGGAAAAGCTGGCCGTGGATCATCATTCCGTCCGATGCGGGGAAGATCACCTGCTGCGGCGTCACCAGATCAGCCGACGGGAAATCGGAGGGTATCGAATCCGGAGCCAGGTCCTTCGAAGAGCCGCCGGAGAGCTTCACCGCTGCGCGGCCGATCTCATTGGGGCTCGACCGGAAGTATGCCACCGCGCCGTTTCCGGCGTCCTCGGGCTCCCACTCAATTCCGTGCCCGAGCGATCCCAGGACTGGCGCGGGCGTTCCGCCCGACACCGCGACTTTCCAGATGTGGCGGCGATCGATGTCGTCCTGATTTGAGGAGAACAGCAGATTTTTGCGATCCCCGGTGAGCGCGACGTGCTCGATCTCAAAGTTGTCGCCGGGCGTCAGCAGCTTTGCCGGACCGCCTTCGGCCGAAACCGAATACAGCCGGTTCCAGCCCGATTTTTCCCACGCGAACGCGAGCCGGTCGCCATCCGTCCAAAAGAGCTGGTCCTCGGCGACCATCGCGTGATGGACGCTGCCAGGCCCCGGGTCGGCGCGCCAGACTTCTCTGCCGTGGCCAGTGTCAACGTCGGCAATACGAATCGACCATGGCGTCAGTGCCTCGCGGCGCGGACCTGCGCCGCCGGCGAGTGTAACCGAAGCCGTGCGAATAAAGGCGATGCGCCGGCCATCAACGCTCCAAACGGGACTCGAATCGCGGTCCGTCGAGGGATCCAGATATTTCACGGACTTGTCGCCGGGATGATAGACACCGATAAAGGCGTGATCCTGGCGTGTGTTTACGAAGGCGAGCTGCGATCCGTCGGGGGACCATCGCAGATTCGAGGAGACGCCCTTGGTGTGGGCCACTTCGCCGGGCTTTTCCCCATCGACATTTGTCAGCCACACCTGTGCCGCCTTCACGAACGCGATCTTTCCGTCTTTCGAAACAGCGGGAGAGTGCCCCTCGGCGAGCTTTTTCGGCGCGCCGCCTTCGAACGGAACGATCCAGATCGATTGATCCGGCATCTGCGCCCAACTACGCGGATTGGGATTGGCCTGGCCGATTTGCTCCAGGTTTCCGCCGCGCACGTAGACGATGGACTTTCCGTCAGCGGTCCATTCGATCATCCCGAGGTCCTGACCGTCGTCTTCTTTGTAAGATGTCAGCCGCCGCCCTTTGAAGTCCGGCGCCGCTGCGACCCAGAGATTCCGCGCGCCGCGCTCGTTCAGGATCCAGACAACTTTCCCTCCGCCGGGAGCGGCGTGCATCTCGGAGGCAAACGGGGCTCCCAAGTATTGATCGATCGCGGCCGCGCCGCAGAACGCGGCGAAGGTGGCAAACAGAACCGTAGTGCGCATGTCGAGATTCTATCGCAGACACGAAACCGAGGTTGCTACGGAACCGGCACCCTCCATCGCGGCGAGCAGGCCGGGAATCCTTTATGGAAAATCGCTAGGCGCCCTTGGCCTTCCTGACTTCCTCAACCAACGCCGGGACGACTTCGAACAGATCCCCGACGATTCCGTAGTCGGCGACCTCGAAAATCGGAGCGTTGGCGTCCTTATTGATCGCGACGATGGTTTTCGCGCCCTTCATGCCGACCAGGTGCTGTATAGCTCCGGAAATTCCGACGGCCATGTAGACCTTCGGCGCGACGGTCTGTCCTGAGCTGCCGACCTGACGTTCCATCGGGAGCCAGCCTGCATCGCAGATGGGCCGTGACGCGGCGAGTTCGGCGCCGAGCGCCTTGGCCAGTTCCTCGACCACGGGAATGTTTTCCTTCTCCTTGATCCCGCGGCCAACCGAGACGATCAGCTCCGCGGCAGTCAAATCGACCGCCCGCGCCGATTCGCGGAACGGAGCTTCGGGTTTCTGCCGGACCTTCACGCCTTCAAACGACGGCGCGAACGTTTCGACCTGCGCGGAACCAGCCTCGATCGAATCCGCGCGCCAGGCTCCGGCTTGGAGCGACGCGAAGAAAGGACCTGAGCCGGTGACGCGGACGTCGCCGTTCAGTTTGCCCTGGAAAAGCAGTCGCACAAAGACGGGCGATTGCGCATCGAGGCGCACGGAGATCACGTCGCTAATCAACACCTGATGAAACCGGGTCGCGAGCTTCGGAGCGAAATCGCGAACCTGATAAGTGTGTGGGAACAGAACGAACTTCGGATTCGCCTTCCTGATCAGCGCTTCAAGCGCGGACGTGTACGCGTCGGCTGTGTAGTCCTTCAGCAGATCGTGCTCAATCGAATAGACCTTGGCCAGCTTTTTGGCGGCCGCTTCCTGGGCCAGCTCTTTTGAACCGACCACCGCTGCTTCGACCGGCATTCCGAGCTCCGCGCCGAACTGCTGCCCGGCCGCGAGCGTTTCCCACGACATGCGGTGCCACTTGCCGCCTTGCTGTTCGAGAACGACCAGAATACTCATATGACCCTCACTTCGAATTTCAGTTTCTCGACCAGCCTGGCCGCCGCCGACTTGGCGTCGCCTTCAAAGATCTGCGCCTGTTTGGTCTTCTGCGGGACGTAGATCTTTTCGATAACGGCGGTGGATGCCGGCGCGCCGCCCAGTTCCGCGACGGTGACGCGCTTGATCTCTTTCGTCTTCGCTTTCTTGATGCCCATCAGGGTCGCGTAGCGAAGCTTGTTGATGCCGCTCTGAATCGTCAGGACCGCGGGCAGCGGCATCGCGATGTTCTGGAACCAGCCGTCTTCGAGCTCACGCTTCACGCTGATTCCGGAGCCGCTGACGTTCACCTGCATGATGATCGTCGAATGAGGCAGGCCGAGCAGTTCGGCGACCACCACGCCCGTTTGTCCGTAGCCAAGATCGCCCGACTGCAAACCGGTAAGAAACAGATCCGGATTTTCGGCCCTGGCCGCCGCGGCGAGCAGCTTCGCCACGCCCAATGTATCGAGCGTGTTGAGATTCTCTTCCTCAATATGAATCGCGCGATCTGCGCCTTTGGCGAGCGCTTCACGGATGGTCTGCGCGGCGCGCGCGGGACCGGCGCAGAGAGCGATCACCTCGCCGCCGTGCTTTTCCTTCAACTGAAGCGCTTCTTCTAGAGCGTAAGCATCCGGCTCATTGATTTCAAAGCTCAGATCGCCTTCCTGAATCCATTGCCCGCCGCTTGCGACGCGCAACTGCGAGTCGCGGACGGGAACCTGCTTGATGGCAACAATAATCTTCATAAATTCAGATTCAATTCTTCACCGCGGGCGCTGTGCGCCGCTTCGGTTCAACGGCCCGCGGGGGTCAGCCGCCATACTGCTTGAAAATCAGGCAGCCGTTCGTGCCGCCAAATCCGAATGAATTCGACAGCGCATACTCGATCTTCATGGAACGAGCGTGATTCGGCACGTAGTCCAGATCACATTCGGGATCCGGACACTCGTGATTGATGGTCGGCGGAGCGATCTGATCGCGGATCGCCATCACGGAAATTCCCGCCTCCAGCCCGCCTGCCCCGCCAAGCAGATGGCCTGTCATCGATTTCGTGGAGCTGACGGCAACCTTTTTCGCGTGGCCGCCGAAGACTCGCTTGATGGCGGCGGTCTCGATCCGGTCGCCCACATCGGTCGAAGTTCCATGCGCATTGATGTAGTCGATCTGGTCCGGTTCGAGCTTCGCGTCGCGCAGCGCGTTGCGCATTACACGGAACGCGCCGTCGCCGTCTTCCGATGGCGAGGTGATGTGGTAGGCGTCTCCCGACATTCCATAGCCGACCAGTTCCGCCAGAATCGGGGCGCCACGGCGTTTTGCATGCTCCAACTCTTCGAGAATCAAGATGCCGGAGCCTTCGCCGATGATGAATCCGTCCCGATCCCGATCCCACGGGCGGCAGGCGCGCGCCGGATCATCATTGCGGGTAGAAAGCGCGCGCATGGCTCCGAATCCGCCGACCGCGAGCGGGGTGATGCAAGCCTCCGCGCCGCCGCAGATCATGACATCCGCGTCGTCGTGCTGGATAATGCGGAACGAATCGCCGATCGAGTGCGCGCTGGTCGTGCACGCGGTCGCCGTGGCGGAGTTCGGCCCCTTCGCGCCCACCCGGATGGAAACGTAACCGGAAGCGAGGTTAATAATCGTCGCCGGGATAAAGAACGGCGACATGCGATCCGGACCCTTTTCGAGCAGGATTCGGTGCTCCCGCTCGATCACCTCAAATCCACCGATGCCGGAGCCGATGTAAACTCCCGTGCGCTCGGCTTCATCCGGGTTCACTTTAAATCCCGACGCTTCCAGGGCGAATTCAGTCGCCGCGATGGCGAACTGAATAAATCGCCCCATCTTCTTGATTTCTTTCTTCTCGATGTAGGCCGCGGGATCAAAGTTCTTCACTTCGCCCGCGATGCGGCACTTGAAGTTCGAGGCATCAAACTGCGTGATGGGCCCAATACCGTTGTCGGCGTTCTTGATCGCCGCCCACACCGGTTCCGTACCGATCCCCACCGAAGTCAGCATTCCGACTCCAGTAACTACGACTCGACGTTTCAAGAGGAGAATCCCCAGCTACTTCTTTTTCGACTCGATGTAGTCGATTGCATCCTTGACGGTCTGGATCTTTTCGGCGTCCTCGTCGGGGATGTCGAGGTCAAATGCTTCCTCGAATGCCATCACCAGTTCGACGATGTCAAGCGAGTCCGCGCCGAGATCATCGACGAAGCTTGCGGTGGGATCGACCTGCGCCTCATCCACGCCGAGCTGCTCGACGATAATCTGCTTGACCTTCTGCTCAACAGACATGCATCCTCCACTATTGGATAGAAACTACTGCTACTGGAAACAATTGATTCTAGCGAGCTTTGGCATCCATTGGCAACTGAATTGACGCGGCCGCGAAATTTTCGAACGGGCGATTCCGTTGCTCGCAAAGGGTTTGGCGATACGTAACGATACAGCAAAATTTCATCATACCGGCTGAAGACGGCGGGCGAGCCCGGCGATCTCGCTCATTACCAGGTCCAGTTCTTCGTCCTTCGAATAAAAATGCGGCGCCACGCGAATTCCAGCGCCGGGGCGATAGTCGACCAGACAATCGCGGCGCGAAAGCTCCTTGGCGACTTCGTAGCCATTGGGGACATCGATGACGACGGTTCCGCCGCGCTCGCCCGGATGCTTAGGCGAGTTCACGCGAAACCCCGCTTCTTCGGCCAGGGCGATCAACCGCGCCGTTTGCCGCTGCGATTTCGCGCGGATATTCTCAACGCCGACTTCATCGACAATTTCGTATCCGGAGCGCGCCGCGTACATGGCGGGTACATTCGGCGTGCCGTTTAAGAAACGAAACGCGTTGTCGGCGTACTCGTGTTCGGAGGCGAACGAGAACGGCTCCCGATGCGCGTTCCAGCCCGTCGCACGGGGTTTCAGCGACGGCCATAGATCGCGCCGGACATACAGATAGCCGGCGCCAGGGCCGCCGCACAACCATTTCACAGATCCACCGGTGGCGAAATCGACTCCCAGTTCGCGAACATTTACGGGGACCGTGCCCGCGGACTGGTACAAATCCGCCACAATTTTCGCGCCCGCCTGATGCGCGCGCCTGGTGATCGCGGCGAGATCCTGAATATAAGAGCTGCGGAAAAGAACGTGGGACACGGAAACCAACGCCGTTTCCTCATCGATCGCCGCCAGCATTCTTTCGGTGGGGACAGTAATTCCATCCGGCGAGGGAACCGTCTGAAGCCGCGCACCGAGCTGCTGATACAGGTACAAATTCGACGGGAAATTCATCGCCTCGGTGACGATTTTGTTTCGTTTCGCGCTCCAATCGAAGCACGAAAGGACGATCCACTGGCAGATGGACACGTTCTGCTGCATCACTACTTCGCCGGGACCCGCGCCGATGATTTTGCCGATCAGGTCGCCGACCGTGACGGGCATTTCCCACCAGCCTTCTTCCCAGGCTCGGATGCCGCGCGTGTCCCACTCATCGGCGTACTGCTTCAGGCGCTCACGCGTGCGCTTGGGCATCGCTCCAAGCGAGTGGCTGATCATGTAGACCGTGCGGTCGAGAATCGGAAATTCAGCGCGCCATTCAAGCAGGGAATCGGTGGGCATGAATGCTGTATAACACAGTTACAATCGCTACACCGCGATGTAGCATCGACGCGCTTGCACGCCGCGCAGCGGCAAATCCACGCAACTACACGCGACGCCGAAGCGCCGCGAGCGCGAGGAGGGCGGCGGCCGCTATTGGGAAGGTCGCAGGCTCGGGCGCTTCCTGGGCGAAGCTGGCACCATCGAGGGAGACGATATATCGTCCGCTTGTATTACCCCCTCCGTCGTTCCAGTCTTTCAGGACTTTCGGCGTGGATGAAGGTGTGATCGTCGTGGTGCTGCCCGTCACCGGGAACAGGAGTTGGTCGTTCTTATTCAGCCCTTCCTGCCCCGCCGGAGCGATCGCCAGGAAGTAGAGGCCGGGCGTAATCGAATTCGTGAAGATCTGCGAGTCCGTGGTTTGTCCGCCATTATTGTCATTGGCGAACAGCGCCTTTCCGTTTTCGTCGAACAGGTACAGCATCGGGTCGAGCGTGCTGGCGCCGCGATCGGTGGCCGTGGCCGTGAACGTAGTCCCGACGATCATGATTTCGTAAAGATCGACGCCTGTGCCGTCTGTTTGGGAGATATTACCGCAGATTGTCGTCAGCGAGCCGACCCCGATGGTGACATTCGCGGTGCCAAGCTTCCTGCCCGCATCGCCCTGGCCGGCGTCGCCTTCGTTCCAGACTCCTGGCCCCGCAGAACAGGCGGCGGCCCGCAAAGTGCCAACCCCCATGGTCCAAACAAATAGTACCGCGAGAAAGAAAGTACGCATCTAAGCTCCTGTCAGGATGGAAGATATTCGGCCAGAATGTGGAAATTCTTTACGGAGGGCCTTCGGACAAGCCGAACAATGCGAATCCGCCGCCGATCTGGGGCTTAAAGTACATCGAATACTCGTTCCCGCGAGCTTTCCAGGTGATGACGTATTCTCCGCCCGGCATGCGTTCTGGTTTGGCGGAAGCGATCGTCTTCTTAATGTCGTCGGTGAAATAGAAATCGAAACGCCCGACCAGAACGGCGCGAGCCGAGATTTTGCGAGTGGAGCCGTACTCCCAATCCATTGGGAATTCGGCGTTTCCGACCGCGGCTTCCGCATTGCCCTTTGCTACGTACGACTGAAAGGCTTGAAACCACTTGGCGAAGCCGTCGTCGCCTGCATACATCGATACAGCGGCGAACAGCAGCGCGAGGAGTCTCATTCAGCCCGATCTGCCAGTACGCGAACATGATTGTCGCGTACTTCGACATAACCACCTGTGATCCGAAAAGTCCTGGTCTGCCCGTGGTGCGTGTAGGAAAGCTCCCCCTCGCCGAGTTCGCCGAGAAGAGCGGCGTGATCGGGCAGGATGCCCATATAGCCATCCTTGCCGGGGATTTGCGCCGAATCGGCGTCCTCGCGGGCGATCAGCTTTTCCGGAGTCGCGATTTCGATTTGAAACGTGTCCGCCATCAGCCCTTCTTCTTCATTTCCTCCCAGGCCTCGAGCACGTCATCGATCGAGCCCTGCATGTAGAACGCCTGCTCCGGAATCTCGTCGTGCTTGCCTTCAACGACCTCTTTGAAACTGCGTACGGTGTCGGCGACTTTGACGTACTTGCCTTTGCGCCCGGTGAACGCCTCGGCGACGTTGAACGGCTGCGAAAGGAAGCGCTGGATCTTGCGCGCGCGGGAAACGGTGAGCTTGTCTTCGTCCGAAAGCTCGTCCACGCCGAGAATCGCGATGATGTCCTGCAAATCTTTGTAGCGCTGGAGAATCTGCTTGACCTGCTGGGCGACGTTGTAGTGCTCCTCACCGATGACGCGCGGATCGAGAATGCGCGATGTGGACGCCAGCGGATCGACGGCCGGGTAAATTCCCAGTTCCGAGATCGCGCGGGAAAGGTTCGTCGTCGCGTCCAGGTGAGCGAAGGTCGTTGCCGGAGCCGGATCGGTATAGTCGTCAGCGGGCACGTAGATCGCCTGTACAGACGTGATCGATCCCGACTTGGTTGACGTGATACGCTCCTGAAGATCGCCCATTTCGCTGGCGAGGTTCGGCTGATAGCCGACCGCGCTCGGCATGCGGCCGAGAAGCGCCGACACTTCAGAGCCGGCCTGGGTGAACCGGAAAATGTTGTCGATGAACAGCAGCACGTCCTGGTTTTCCTCATCCCGGAAGAACTCGGCGACGGTGAGCGCCGTCAGAGCGACGCGCAGGCGAGCCCCGGGCGGCTCGGTCATCTGCCCGTAGATCAGCGCGCATTTCGATTTCGTGTAATCGTGCGGATCGATGACGTGGGATTCCTGAAACTCGAGCCACAGATCGTTTCCTTCACGAGTCCGCTCGCCCACGCCGGCGAATACCGAAACGCCGCCGTGCTTGGAGGCGAGGTTCGAAATCAGTTCCTGAATAATAACCGTTTTTCCGACGCCTGCGCCGCCAAAAAGACCGATTTTGCCGCCTTTTAAGTACGGCTCCAGCAGGTCGATAACCTTGATGCCCGTCTCGAACATCTGGAGTTCGGTGGACTGATCTTCGAACGGGGGCGCCGGGCGATGAATCGGTAACCGCTTTTCGGTGTTTACGGGCCCCATCTTGTCCACAGGTTCGCCGATCACGTTCAGCACGCGGCCCAGAGTCTGCGGCCCGACGGGAACTTCAACCGGATGGCCGAGATCTTCAGCCTGCATTCCGCGCACGAGTCCGTCGGTGGGCTGAAGCGCGATGGTGCGAACGCGGCTTTCGCCGATGTGCTGAGCAACTTCGCAAATAATGTCAATGGGTTCGGGAACGTCAAATCCCTTGCTGGTGATGCGCACGGCCGAGCGGATCACCGGGATCTGCCCCTCCGGAAACTCGACGTCGACGGCCGGTCCGGCCACCTGAATCACTTTTCCAACGCTCATAGAAATCCTCTCTTTAGTCGAGAGCGGCCGCGCCGCTGACAATTTCAATAATTTCGCGCGTGATGCTCGCCTGGCGTACGCGGTTCATGTACAGCGTCAACCGGTCGATCATCTCGCTGGCGTTCTTGGTTGCCGCATCCATCGCGGTCATGCGCGCGGCGTGCTCGGCCGCATTCGACTCGAGCAGCGCGCGGTAAATTTGCAACTTGACGTACTTCGGAAGCAGGCTCCCCAGCAACTCTTCGGGCTTCTGCTCATAGATGTAATCGACGGGCTGCGGCGACTTCGGCACTTCGATCGGCAGCAGCCGCAACGAGGTGAGATTTGAAGCCATGACGCTTTTGAACTGATTGCCGAAGAGATAAACAGCGTCGATTTCGCCCTTCGAAAAGAGATCGATCACCGCGTCCGCGATCTTCTCGGCGTCTTCATACTTGAGACTGCGGTACAGATCGATGTGCGAGGCGCGAATCCTGTAGCCGCGGCGGCGGAAGTAATCGCGGGATTTTTTGCCGATCGTTTCGAAGCTGATGTCGGCGCCGCGCTTTTCATCGGCGGCGCGCTGGGTCATTTTGAGGATGTTCGAATTGAATCCGCCGGCAAGCCCGCTGTCGGCCGCGACCGCGATAAAGAGAACGCGATTTTCCGGCCGGACAGCCAATAACGGATGCTCCCCGGCGTCGCTTTGCGCGGCCGCTTCGGCGACGTTGGCCAGCATCTGCTGGAGGATCGTCGCGTAGGGACGGGCCGCGAGGGCCCGATCCTGGGCGCGGCGCAGCTTCGCCGCCGAGACCATCTTCATGGCCTTGGTGATCTGCTGCGTATTTTTCACCGACCGGATGCGCCGGCGTAAATCGATCAGGCTCGGCATCTATTTTTTATGTTCCGCAACGAAACGGGTCTTGCACTCCTTGATCGCCGCGGTCATCTTGGTCTTCAGATCGTCGTCGAGATTCTTCTTCTGGCGGATTTCCGGCAGCAACTGTGGATGCGCGTTTTCGACGAAGCGGTAAAGAGCTTCTTCAAACGGCCGGCACTGCTCCACGGGAAGATCGTCGAGATGACCTTCCGTGCCAGCGAAGATGATCAGCACCTGTTTTTCCACCGGAACCGGCGAATACTGACCTTGCTTGAGAATCTCCACCATGCGGGCGCCGCGCGTAAGCTGCGCCATCGACGCCTTGTCGAGATCCGAGCCCATCTGCGCGAATGCGGCGAGCGCGCGATACTGAGCCATCGCGAGGCGAAGACTGCCAGCCACCTGACGCATCGCCTTGATCTGCGCGTTACCGCCGACGCGGCTGACCGAGATGCCAACGTCGATCGCGGGCCGGATGTTCGAGTTGAATAAGTCGGTGAGCAGGTAAATCTGGCCGTCCGTGATCGAAATCACGTTCGTCGGAATATAGGCCGAAACGTCGCCCGCCTGCGTTTCGATGTAGGGCAGCGCCGTGAGCGATCCGCCGCCGAGTTCGTTCGACAGCTTCGCCGCGCGCTCGAGCAGCCGGCTGTGGAGATAGAAGACGTCGCCGGGATACGCTTCGCGCCCCGGCGGACGGCGCAGCAGCAGCGAGATTTCCCGATACGCCGCGGCGTGCTTCGAAAGATCGTCGTAGACGCAAAGGGCGTGGCGCGCCGTATCGCGGAAATACTCGCCGATCGCGCAGCCCGAGTACGGAGCCAGATACTGCATCGGCGCCGGATCCGACGCTGTCGCCGCGACGACAATGGTGTAATCCATCGCGCCGTATTCTTCGAGCGTCTTCACCACCTGCGCCACGGTCGAGCGTTTCTGCCCGATGGCAACGTAGATACAGATGACGTCGCCACCCTTCTGATTGAGAATCGTATCGATCGCGACCGTCGTTTTGCCGGTCTGGCGATCGCCGATGACCAGCTCGCGCTGTCCGCGGCCGATCGGGATCATGGCGTCGATGGCCTTGATGCCGGTCTGGAGCGGCTCCTTCACCGGCTGGCGGTCGACAACCCCGGGCGCAATCCGCTCGATGTGGTTGAACTGCCTGGTCTCGATCGGCCCCTTTCCATCGATGGGCTCACCGAGCGCGTTCACGACGCGACCGATCATCGCCTCGCCGACCGGGATCGACATAATGCGGCCCGTGCGCCGCACCTCGTCGCCTTCCTTAATCCCGGAATAATCGCCGAGCAGCACCGCGCCGACATCCTCTTCTTCAAGGTTCAGCGCGATTCCCGAAACGTTGGCGCCGGAAGCGGCGCTCGACGCGAACTCGATCAGCTCGCCGGCCATGACGTTCTCAAGGCCGTAGATACGCGCGATACCGTCGCCGACCGAGATGACGGATCCTGTTTCCGCGACATCCACCGCACGGTCGTAATTTTCAATTTCTTCGCGCAGCACGCGCGAAATTTCATCTGCCCGAATCGATGCCATAAAAAATCCCCTAGCCGTTCACCAGCCTTGACCGCAGCCGATCCAGTTGCCCCCGGACGCTGCCGTCGTAAACTTTTCCAGAAACGCGCGCCACCACGCCGCCGATGAGCGCCGAGTCGGCCGCATAGGCGACCTTGGCGCGTTTGCCCGAGATCCGCGAAAGCTCGGCCTCAAGCCCTGCGCGCTGGGCGTCGTTGAGTTCATGAGCGCTCGCAACGCTGGCGCGGACATAACCCATGCGCTCATCGAGCAGCATGTCGAACGCTTCGACAATCGACGGCAAACTGCTCGTGCGCCGTTTGTCAATGATCACGAAAAGGAAATTGCGGACCTCTTTCGAAACGCCCATCGGCCCGATCAGCCGCGCGATCACCGCGCGTTTGCGTCCCGGCGGCACGGCGGGAGATAGAAGCGCGTTATGCAGATCGGGAGATGCCGCGATGAGCCCGGAAACCTGCCGCAACTCGGCGAGCGTTTTCTGTGGATCCTGATTCGCCACTACTTCCAGAAGGGCTTTGGCGTACCTCGTTCCGACGACGGAAAGCATCAGTTCCTCGAAGCCTCGCTTCCCGACAACGCGAGGTCTCTGACAAAATCGTCCACCAGCGCCGCGTCAGCCGGCCGGTCAAGCCGCTCCCGCACCCGCCTCTCTGCGAGGTCAAGAGCGAGTTTCGCCGCGTAAGCCCGCAGATCGCGCCGCGCGATTTTGGTCGCCGTTTCGATCTCGGCCTGCGCCTGCTGCTCCAGCCGCGCGATCTGGCGGCCGGTTGCTTCTTTGATCCGCTCGGCTTCCTGCTGCATCTCCGCGCTCGCCTGAGTACGGAAGTTTTCGATGTCGGCCCCCAGCCGCGCCATCCTCGCGTCCATCTCGCCGGCGCGTTTTTCCGCCTCCGCTTTGATTTTCTGAGCTTCGCGAATCCCTTCCTGAATTTCCGACGTTCGCGATCTGAAGAACGGAGGCATGGTCTTCGCGCATAAGTAGCCGAGCCCGATCGCAAGGATCGCGAAGTTGACCCATTTTGCGGCCTCATTCTCAGCGGCCGCTTCGGTCTTTTCCTGGGCATGGAGCGACGCCCCGAATAACAGGGCCGCGATCATCAGACGTTTCATGCGGCTTGTCCCCGTTTCGCCAGAATCGTATCCGCGATTTCCTCCGCCAGTTGCGAACTGGCCGCCTCCAGGTTCGTGCGAGCGGCCGCCGCTTCAGACGCAATCTGGTCCTTGGCGGATCGGATGGTCTGTTCCATCCGCGCCCGCGCCTCGGCGACCTGGCTGGTTTGATCGTCGAGCCACTTCCGGCGTGTTTCCTCTTGAAGTCTGTATACATCGGCGCGGGCTTCGGCGAATTTCTGCTCGTATTCCTTCTGCTTGCGCTCGGCAGCTTCGAAAGCGGCCTGTGCGGTTCGCCTGGCGCCGTCGGTCAAGGTGTCGCGTTCGTGAAGCACCTTCTCCAGCGGGCGAAACAGCATCGACTTCAGGTAGAAATAGACGAGAACGAAAAGGAATATGGTGGGGATGGCTTTCAGCATCAGCCCACCTAGGGCATTAAGAGTCTGTTCCATCGAAAAGAATGTGCAGGGAGCGGACGAACGAGACTTGTTACGACCAACTGTCTCTGAAGCAGCTACTTTATCACACTGAAACTGGCGCAATCAACCTGCCGGGTAGAGCCCCTCGGGGACGGAGTTTGACTGGCGAGCGCCGTGGCCCGCCCGGGTCTTGAGCGTGCGCGGCTCTCCTAAGGCATCGTGCTCAAACGGCGAACGCGCTCCATGACTGTCGCCGCCCGAACCGCCCGGGCCGCGAGAGCAATGGAGCGCGCATAAACTGCTCAGCCGAAGAACTAGAATGCGTACCGCAGCGACAACTGCAAGTTGCGCGCGAGGTTGGTCTTACTGGTCACCTTCCCGAAGGTCGATGACGTCGGATTGAAGCTGGACACCGTATTCCAGTTCGGGTGATTGGTCACGTCGAAAGCCTCGGCGCGGAATTGCAGGCTTTGCTTTTCGGAAATCGCGAACTTCTTATACAGACCGAGATTCCAGTTGATATATCCCGGCTGATAGATTGCGTCGCGAACACCCTTTTGCAAGTTGAAGGTTCCGGTTGTAGGCGCGGTGAAGATCGGACTCCCATCTGCGTTCTTCACGGCAAACCACTGATTCGGGCTGCTCGCGCCGGCGCCCCCCGCAAACTGTCCCACAATCGAGGGATCGCCGTTCATGACGTAGAATTGCCCGCTTGTCTGGCCGCATCCCAGGCTTCCGACCTCGCCTACCTGCGCGATGTCATTGGCGCCGAACACGCCGCACGGCGAGCCCGACTGGAATTGGTTTACTCCGCTGATCTGCCAGCCGCCGAGCAGCTTTCCGCTCATTTTGCTCCGATCTTTGAAGAACGGCAGCTCGTAGACGTAATTGATCGCCAGGATGTGCCGTGTATCGTACTCGGACGGACCCCACATATTGGAGGTGTTGTATGAATCCGGCACGATATCGCGATAGTTCGAGGAGTTGTCCATGCTCTTCGATAGCGTATAGGACGCCCCGAAGCTGAGACCTTGCGTGAAACGGCGGTTCCAGGAGACTTGCAGCCCTTTGTACGTCGAGCTTGCGACGCTCTCCTCCATCTGGATGGATGAGAATCCTTTGTACGGCCGCACATAGTTTACATTGACCCCGGATACCACCGTTCCCGGCTGGGGCTGATTGATGTCGACAACCTCCGGTTCATGCAGCCCGCGCCGCCCGATGTAAGCGACTTCCAGCACCGATTGCCACGGCAACTGGCGCTGGACCGTGAAATTCCAACTCCAGGCCTCCGGGGGTTTGAGATCCCGGGCAAGCGTCGTTACAGTGATCGCGGCCTGCTGCGTTCCTCCCAGCGCCGCGGCCGGATTGTCTACCGAGACATTGTTGACCGTAACGAATGGCTGAAATGGTGAAGTGGCGCCGGGGAACACGTTGTCGAACAGACCGAACCTGGTCACATATCGCCCTATTCCCGCGCGCACCACGGTCTTATCATTCACCTGATAGGCGAGACCTACGCGAGGCTGCACCGGAGCGCTGACATGCACATAGTAATCGGGCAGGCCCTGGAATAATCCGTTGTACTGCGTCCCGCAAGCCGCTGTTACGCCATGCCCGCAAGCGCTGCTCGGCCAGCCATTCCCCGGGATCACCATGCCGTCGTATGGGTTGCCCGTCCCAATGATCACATTGCCCGTAGTCTTATCGACTTGCGGAGCCTGCGCCGGATTGTAGAGCGCCGGATCGAAGAAAATCTGGTTGCCCCAAAGCGCTTTGTAGGGAATATTCACCGTCTGCCGGACGCCATAGTTCACCGTCAGCCGCTGATTCACTTTCCAGGAGTCCTGCGCGAACCACTCATAGAGGAAACCGCGGAAGATCGTGTACGCGCGCGGACCGATTTCGGTATAGCTGTCGGCCAGGCCAAGCGCGGCATTCGCCATACCGACGCCAGAGGTCGCGCCGAGGCCAGCTCGAGCATCGGAGAAGACGAAGTTGCCGTTCTGGTTGTTGCTGCCGCCGGGAACGCTCGACACGTTGATCTGGTCGCCGTCGTTTTCACCGGATCTTTCAAAGTAAAAACCGGCCTTGAACGTGTGCGTCCGCCACACCTTCGTCACCGTATCGCCGACGGTGTAGATTGGACCCGTCGAGTGCGACGGATATGGCCCGGCGCTGAAGCTGTAGATGTTCGGAATGGTGACCGAGGGAACCTTCCCCGGTATATCTTTGCCCGTCGGGAAAATAAAGGGGTAGTTGATTCCGAACGTGCTGCGATTGAATCCGGGAGCCGAAGTATCGACCGGAATGTAGACGTCATCGAGACTTACCGTCGCGCGCGCTTCATTGAGCAGCGTCGGACCGAACGTATGGGTGTAGCTCAACGAATTCGCCTGGTTCGGCCGGTTGAAAGACTTGGGCGTGAGATTCGTACCTTGATCGAACGGATCGAGTTCGTAGTAGGAAAGCTCCGTCCGCCGGAACGAGATTTTATCGTTCTGCGTGGGGAGAATGTCGGAATTATAGGTTCCCTTACGCTGATTTTCCGGCTGCGACAAGGCCAGGATCCAGTTCTGGTTGCCGCTGAGGTAATTCGGCGCCGGATACATGTTCAGAATCGCCAGACCGTTGTGGCTCAACTGCGTCGCCGGAATGATGTTGCCCGAAAACGGCACGCATGTCGATGCGCCCACCGAAGGACAGCTCCTCGGATCATAGATCACCTTGGGCGTGCTGTAGAAGATATTCGGCCCGAGCAGCTCGCTGAAATCGCCCTGACGCATCTTGAGGCTCGGAACTTCCTGAGTCTGCGTTTGCGCGTTCCGGTAGCGCACCCATTCCTGGCCGATGAAAAAGAACATTTTTCCTTTCGGGATCAGGTGCGGGATAACGACCGGGCCGCCCACATTGAATCCGAACTGGTTGTACCGGAACGGCGAGGCAAAATTCGTCGCGGTGCTCTGGTTGCGCGACCAGGTGTTGGCATTCATCACCGAATTGCGGAAATATTCGTACGCCGCGGCGTGAAAATCCTGCGATCCGCCTTTGGTGACGATGCGGATCTGCGCGCCCGAGGCCCGTCCGTACTCCGCGTCGAAATTCGACGTCATGATCTGAATTTCTTCGGTCGAATCGACGTCCGCGACGCCGATGCTGGTCGAGTTTCCGCGCGTGCGAAGCGCCGGAGCGCCATCGAAGGTAATCTGCGTGTTATTCGAGCGAGCGCCATTGGCGGAATATCCGCCGTTTGTCAGGCTGAAGCTAAAGTCGCCGGCCGTCGTTGTTGTCGACTGGCGCATCCCCGGCTGGATCGACGCAAGCAGCAGCGGATTTCGCCCGTTGAGCTCCAGCGCGTCGATTTGAGTTCTGGTGACTAATTTCTGAACGGCCGCGGATTCGGTCTGAAGCGATGTTGCGGAAGCCGTCACCTCAACCGTCTCAGCCGACGTCCCGACCGTGAGCGACGCGTCCACCGCTAACGTCGAGTTCGAATCCAGCTTGTTCGATGTGGATTCAAACCGTTTGAATCCGGACGCCTCAGCCGACACGGTATAAAGACCCGGCTGAAGATTCGGAACCACGTAGTAACCGCCCTCGTTCGTCTCTACCCGCCGAACGATGCCGGTCGATTCATTCTTTACGGAGATTTTGGCTTTTGGAACCACACCTCCGCTCGGATCCTTTACGAAACCCACGATGCTGCCTGAGTCCGATTGCGCGGACAACATGGCACACAAAGCCATACACAGCAGTACAAAGCTGCGGACACGGCGCAAATGCATACAAAGCTCCCAAAGTCGTTGATATTAATGGACTACCTGACGAACAAACCGAAAACCCTGCGAGCTAGTGTACCACTGTTTTAAGGAAATTCGATGAATTTCCGCCCCAGAAAACGTTTCGAATTTCAATACGCGCGCTAAGCGAGCGCCTCGCGGAGGAAGGTGCGTACCGCGTCGTAAGACAAGATCTGCTGGCTGCCGCCGGCCATGTCCTTGACAACCGCGGAATTCGCCTTGAATTCCTCATCGGCGATCATCACGACGTACTTCACCCCGAGCCTGTTTGCGTGCTTCAGCCCGTTGCGGACGCTCGGATCGTCCAGGGCCGGTTCCACGCGCAGGCCTTCCTGGCGAAGAGCCCGTGTCACATCGCGAACCGCATTGCGATATTCGGGGGAGGTTCCGAAAACGAATACATCGGGACCGAGATTCGCTTTGGGAAGCAAACCATGGTGCTCCATGAAATTCCATGTCGTCACGTCGCCAACGGCAAAGCCGACACCGGGAATCTTTTTCGTCGTAAACAGCGAGGCAAGATCGTCGTAGCGGCCGCCTCCAAAGATCGATCGCCGGTTTTCCGGCGATGCATCGAAAACCTCGAACACGGTGGATGTGTAGTAGTTGAAGGCTCGCATGACGAGGGGATCGAATTTCAGGGGAGCCTGCGACAACCCCTCACGCATGATCTTTGCGAGCTTGGACCTCGACGCGACTTCTTCGCCCGCGACCTTCGCGTAAGCGGTCAGATCCATCCGCAGGAGATCTTCGAGCTTTCCGATCTGTTCCGGACCGAGCCCGATGGCGCGGAGCGTCTCGATGCGCGCTTCCGGCTCCACCTTTTCCCAGCGGTCGATCGCCATACCGACGTCGATCAGCTTGTCCTGCGGGACACCTACGAAATTCCGCAGCGCGCCTTCCACGAGCACGCGATCGTTGACGCGGAAGATCCACATCTCGGGCGTGGCGCCCATTGCGCGCATCAGATCCGCCACGAGATCGAAGATCTCGACCTCGGCCTCGACATCCTCGCTTCCAAAGATGTCCACGTTGATTTGCCAGTGCTCGCGAACGCGGCCCTTCTGGGGACGCTCATAACGATGACAGTTCACGTGCGAATACCAGCGCGCGGGAAAAACAGTCTGTTCCGCCGCTCCCGCGATGATGCGGGCTACGGACGGCGTCATTTCCGGGCGCAGCGCCAGTTCGCGGCCGCCTTTATCGACAAGTCTGTAGAGTTGCTGGTTGGCGATCTCTTCTCCGGATTTGGCTTCGTAAATCGCCGCCGACTCGAGAATCGGGCCGTCGTAGCGGCGGAATCCATAGGTCTCGACCGTGCGAAAGAGTTTCTCAAAGATCTGCGTCCGGACGGACATTTCCTCGGGCAGAAAATCGCGCGTGCCTTTGTAGGGCTGAGTCGGAAGCTTTTGCATCAATGTTTAGCGGGACGAAAACCCAGTATAGCGGCTAGCTGCGGGAGCTTACTTCGCCGGCCTGGCGATTTTTTCATCCCTCATGGCGGATTGGAACGCGAACCACGCCATTACGAGCGCTGCCTGACGGATCTGCTTCACGTCCACGCGGTCTACCGTATCCATATTTGTATGATGCGTCCGCGTATCGTAGCCGGTGTAATCCTGAATGGGGTTGAAAGCGGGCACGCCCGCGTCGAGGAAACTCATATGGTCGGTCGATCCCACCGGCTCGATCACATTCCGGCGGACGCCCGCGCTTTTTAACGGCTCGATCCACTGGTCGAACAGCGCGCGGACGCCCTCGTTGTTCTGCAAATACCAGCCGTAGATCGGTCCGGTTCCGTTGTCGATGTTGAAGTAAACGTCGAACCTGTCTTTTGCCTCGCCCAACAGATGCTCGGCGACCCAGGCCTTCGATCCGAGCATTCCCTGCTCTTCCCCGCCCCAGAGAGCGACACGAATCGTCCTGCGGGGCCGTGCGCCGGAGGCCTTGAGAATCCGCATCGCCTCCATGACGGTGGTCGAGCCATCGGCATTGTCGGTCGCACCGGTTCCCGTGTGCCACGAATCGAGATGTCCGCCAATCATGACGATCTCATCTTTCAAATCCGTGCCCGGCAACTCGGCGATGACGTTGTAGGCATTTCCATTGTCGGCATCGTAAAACTTCGTTTGAACATTGATCCGCAGCTTGACCGAAACGCCGTGCCGGAGCATCTCGGCGATCATGTTGTAGTGCTCGCCGCTGAGTGTGACCGTGGGAACTCCGCCGGGCGGACCGTCCTTTGTCCCGGTAACAAAAACCGTCCCGTGCTCACCGATGCTCGGCTTGAGGATCACCGCCGCACCGGCCTCTCCAGCCGTTTGCGCAATCTGCCGTCCCGGATTCGAAGCCGGACCGCGACCGGTTCTGCCCACGCTCGTCGCATAGGCCGCCGACATCGCCACATAGTTGGGATCGCTCGGCTGAGGCCGATCCTTGCGGACGAAATTCGCCATAACAGGAGCGGCCATCACAATAGCGCCCTTGAGTTGTGCGCGCATATTCGCGACATCGGCCGGCGTCCTGTCGCCCACAAAGACCGGAGCCGCGGTTAATTCGCCCCTGGTCGAGGGCGACCAGGCGTCGGCGTAGCCGATCAGGGGAAGATACCGCGGCTCGACCATCTCGATGGTCAGCTTTTCGAGCGACCACCCCGGCCCAAACTGAAAAGGCTCAAGATGAACATTGGAGAATCCCGCAGATTTCAGCCAATCCCGCGCATACTCGGCCGCGCGCTTGTGAGCGGGCGAAGCAGTGAGGCGAGGTCCAATGGTGACCGTGAGCATTTCGAAGATCGGTTCCACTTGCGATTTTTCCATCGCCTCCGCCCGCATCTTCGTCAGAACGTCGGAGTCTTGGGCGGGGGCCAGAACAGCAGCAAAGAAGAGGCACACGGATCGCAGCATGATGCGCTCGAATGTATCACACAGCGGCTGGAACCGACACGCCGACAGTCCGAAGTAGCCGCCGAATTCGGCGACCTCTTCCATGCCATCGCGCGCGGGGGTGGCAATCCCGTTAAAAGTGCCTCACTTACATCGAAGCAAGCGCCTTCTCTTCCAAGGGCGGCGTCAGTGTGATTCGCATGCCTGGCGCTCTGCGCACTTTGATTCCTGGCTCCATTTCACGAAACGTCAGCGCAGAGCGCATGGGATGAGCCTTAATCAAGCTCCGCAAGCTGCCGTTTTCGCCTCAAGATTGACTCGATGCCGTCAGAACTCGCCTTGACCAGCGCTGCCATCTTGGGGTGCAAGGGGACAATATCCACTGGGATCCCGGCATCGGCGAGCCGGGCTGTCATCACGGGACCAACCGATGCGACTGCCGTGTATTCGCGAAGCGACTGGAGGACTTGCCCGGCTATGCCCAACTCCTCGGCGGTAATTTTTAGATGATCGAATTGAATGGAGGAGGTGAACAGGACTACGTCAAATCGCTTTGCGGCCAGGCCACGAGCGGCTTCCCGCAGCGGACCCAAATCATCCGGCAGATCCCAGCGATAAATCACCATGGATGAAACCTTAGCGCCAAGCCGCTCAAGCGCCGCGTTCAGTTCCGGATTACGCCGGCCGTATTCTTGCACAAGGATGCGCCGTTCCGGCCGAACGGCGACTACGTCCACAATCTCCTTCCACGTATTCGGTTCCGGAACAACCACATCCGCTCGCGCACCGAGTTCACGAAGGATAGGGAGCGGTTTCGGGCCGCGAGAAACGATGGTGACGCCGCGGAGAGCCCTGCTCAGGCGGTCCCCCGGCATATGTTTGATCACTTGCTCCCGCCAGAAGGTCAAGCCGGAACCTGTCATGCAAATCATCAAGTCGAATTCACCCGACTCCAGTCGCTCCACAAAATGGAGGGCTTCCGCAGGATCATCGTGTGCGCGCTCGTGCACCGACGCTGCGACAAACGGATCGCCGCCAGCTTTGCGGATGAGGGCTTCCATCTCTCTTGCGCGGCGGCTTTCCAGGCTAAGAACACGAAGACCTGCGAATGGCATGAATCAAGAAAACAAAGCGGTTGTCGACCTAAAAAGGGCTCACGTGTCCAGTATGGCGAAAAGGCGCGCCCCACTGGAGGGTTTCCAGGGACTTGGCGGCGTCAAAAGCGGTACAACATCTCGCCATAACCAAATGCTCCGTCCTTGCCGGCGGGATAAATCTGGCGCATTGCGGCCAAGCCTTGTACGTAACCGAGGTATGCAGTGAACGTGACACGTGCGTTGTAGCGATATTCGACGCTCGTGTCGTACAAATTGCCAAGAGATTTTGCACCGCTGGTGTTGCGGCCCTGGTAGCCGAAAGTCCAGGGCTGGAACACGCCGCCGCCCGCATACCAGAGATCTTTCGCGCTTTGGAGTGAAAGGGAATGGAATTCGCTGGAGACTGTAACCTTCGCGTGCGGACGGAGTGTGAGCGATCCAAACCGGTCGATATTATTCATCATGTTAAAGAACGGGAAGCGTGCGTAGGGCCTCGGGGTAGGCAAAATCTGAAAGAATGTGCCGTGGCTTCCGTCGGCCGGATTGTCATCTCCGGAGGCAACGGAATATCCGCCGCGAAACCAAGGCTTCAACTTCGCGAGCGGCGGGAGATTCGGGGAAATTTCCGGTTGATACCCGGCTTCGGCGTCGATCGCATAGGCCGATTGCGTTTGCACGCCCCAATCACCTCCTTGCACAGCACCCCAAATCAGAGCATCGAAAGCACCCTTTTTTGTGTCGAACAGGTGCAGGCTATTGCCGCCCACGGTCCAGATGCGGAGATTCGAAAAGTCACTGGAGCGGAGGGCCAGCGGCCGGTTGTCCGTTTTCACCACACCGCGACGCCAGTCGTCGTAGTAGATGGCGAACAGGCGCGTTTCCGCCGCATGAACGCCCCTTTGCCAGGGCTTCGCGAAGGAAGTGTAGCCGACGGCGGCCTTGTTCCATCCCCATCCATCCACCTGAAAGACTCCCCGCGTTGGCACGGCTCCCATGAACGTCAATGTTCCACCTGGCTTTGAATACGAATACTGAATGCCGTCGAAGCTGCGGCCCACGTCGGACCAGCCAAACGATCCGATCAAGCGCTGGTTGACTCGATTCAGTTTCAAGTTCGCAAGCGTTGCATTCTTGGGTGATGTTTCGCTGCCGTCCTGGAATTCGAAGCGGCCGATTTTCAGAGAGCTTGCTTTGCGGGTCCCGAACTGCGTGAACCGCGCATAAAGCTGCTTCGGGAAAATCATCGCCGTGTTCTGACTCCCGCTATTCGCGGTGAAATAATTCGACCCCAGACCAAGCGCCCCCTGTGCTCCCGGCCCTGCGGCGTTCGATGGCAGTCCCAGCAGGAAAGGCGCGGCGAACTCGGCGCTCCAATCCCAAGTCTCCAGCGTCTGTGAAAAGCGAATTCGCAGAATGTTGCCGGAATAGGCGTAAGCATTGCTGCCGGACGTGGGTTCAAACCAATCGAAGCCCTCCACGCGCGAGCGTAAGCTTCCGGTAACCGCAATACCACTGGCTAGCGAGCCAGGAGCGCTTGAGTCCGGAGCCGTAGCAACCTTGCTCTGACCGGAGGCGGCTCCAGCGAGGGCGAACATCATCGTCAACATGATATAGGTGAATGTTCCATTCATTTTCAACTCCGTTTCGCGAGGGTTGCGCGCGAGGAGAGTTTCTGCGTCACGCACAGGGACGGACCGCCAACGTCAATCAACGAGCACTGGGACAGGTTCGAGGGTTCCCAAAGTTCGAGCTCTAATTTCAGCCTCCGCCGCTTGTTCTTCCTTCGGGCTAAATCGAATGAAGAGGGCGATGACGGAAATCGCTGTGATCGTCATGCCCAAAACGAATAGAGCCTTTGTCCAGGGCATGCTCCCTTTAAATAAGAATCCAGCGAGGACGGAGCCTACATTCCCGCCAGCGCCAACAATGCCTGCCACCGCTCCAAGGGCACGCTTGTTAACGAATGGGACGAGAGAATAGGTGGCGCCATTAGACATCTTGATGAAGAGTCCGGCCAGCATCATGGAAGCAACCGCGAGTGGCAGAACTTTCATTCGGGAGAACAACATGAGGGCCAGCCCCTCGAGGCAGATGGTGGCGCCAAGCAGCCATATCCGGCCGCGAAGACCAAAACATGCGTGCAGCTTGTCGCTCACCACACCACCGAGGGCGCGAGCAAAAAGATTCATCATGCCGAAAGATCCGGCAACCACGCCAGCAGCAGTCAGCGCGAGGTGGAAGTAGTCTGTGAAGTACAAGGCGGCAATGTTATCGATCGTAAGTTCCATGCCGAAACAGGCCCCGTAAATAACGGACAGCGCCCACACACGAAAGTCGCGGCAGGCTGCGAGAAAATTCTTCGACGCGCTGCGATTCTGATTCAAGCGGAGTTCTTTAAAATCGCCATCCGCTGTATCCTGCGTCAGCTTGTAGTAGGCGAGGCCAATCAAGAACATCACAAGACCCGGAACAAACATCGCCATGCGCCAGCCGAGCCACGCCTGGGCGCCCATGCTGACGAAAGCTCCGAACAGCAATGGCATAACCATCTGTGTCACGCCCCCGCCCAGGTTCCCCCATCCGGCCGCCGTGGCATTGGCTGCTCCTACGACGTTGGGGGCGAACATCACTGAAGTGTGATATTGCGTAATCACGAATGACGCGCCAATGGCGCCGATGGCAAGGCGGAAAACGAGGAACGTAGCGTAATCATGCGCCAGGCCAACCCCCATCAGGGGCAACGCGCCAAGAGTCAGAAGCCAGGTATACGCGCGCCGCGGCCCAATGCGGTCGCACACCCAGCCGATGCCGAGACGCACCAGAACCGTGATAGCAACGGAGGCAATGGTCAGATTTCCAATCTGCGTTTTCGTGAGATGAAATTCCTCGCGAATAACGGGCATCAGCGGCGCAATGCCGAACCACCCGAAAAAGCAGACGAAGAACGCCAGCCAGGCCATGTGAAACGCGCGCATGGGAGCGCTGTGGAAATCAGCCAGTTGGATGCGAGTTGCTTTGCTGCGAAGTTTCATTTGAGTCGGTTTTCCTTGATATTGGATTCCATTCAAAATCGGCTCGCACGGGGAGTGTCATCGAGCATCCGGGATACCTGCTCGCATACGCTCGCTGAATGATGGTCCTCAGACGCTGAGGAGGGAAGCTGTTTACAACCGGCCACACTCAGACGGTTGTTCGAGCGCCTTGCGGGCCCCGTCCAAGTTCACCAAAATCACACCGTCTTCCACGCGCGTCGGATACGTTGCGACGCCCGCAGGTTCAGCCGCACGGACAGCAAGACCGGTTTCGAGATCAAAGCGCCGTCCATGGAGAGGACAAACGACGGCCGTACCAGAGATGATGCCGTCACACAACGGCCCGCCTTTGTGAGGACATTTGTTGTCAATCGTGAGGTAGCGGCCATTCAAATTGAAGATGGCGATTTCGCTGCCGCCCACCTGCACGGCCCTGCCTTCGCGCGGGGGAATATTCTCAGTCTTCGTGATCACAGTCCAGTGTCCAAGTTCCCTTGACATCATGCGAGGGCCGCCTCCAAGGGCTCAATCTGTGCAAATTGCGTCGGGTGCACCGGACTCGAACCTTCCAGCCACGCATCCTTGGCCAGCGCCTTTGAACGGGCGAGCCGGTCGAGGAGCCCCCTCTTGTCCGCCTCCGGCGCGTACACGGTTTCTTTGCGAACTCTCTCGATTCCGACCCGCTCCACAAAATCGTAGCTGCGTTCCAGATAATTGGCATTCTCACGGTAGTACTGGAAGAACAATTCACACGCCTCCAGCGCCTCGGCGGTTGTCTCAACAGTGATCAGAAGGTCGGCTTTCCGCACAGACTTGCCGGCGGCGCCGCCCACTACAACCTGCCAGCTCCCCTCCTGTCCGACGAGTCCAAGATCCTTCACCGTGGCTTCCGCGCAGTTTCGCGGGCATCCAACTACCCCCATCTTGAATTTATGCGGGGTGAAGAGATTCTCCAGCCGCCGTTCGAGTTCAATTCCCGTCGCGGTTGAATCCTGTACTCCAAAACGGCAGAATTCAGAGCCCACGCAGGTTTTCACCATGCGGACGCCTTTTGTATACGCCTGCCCGGACGGCATGCCGAGATCCGCCCAGACTTTGGGGAGATCGGCTTTCCTGATGCCCAGCAAGTCAATTCTCTGGCTGCCGGTGACTTTCACCATCGGAACTCTGTATTTTTCCGCCACGTCGGCAATACGGCGCAATTCTTCCGGGGAGGTCACCCCGCCGCGCATGCGAGGCACAACAGAAAACGTCCCGTCTTTCTGGATATTGGCGTGGACGCGATCATTAATGAACCGCGCCGAGCGGTCTTCTGCGTAATTTCCGCACCAAATCATATCGAGCAGGTAACTCAGCGCCGGCTTGCAAACTTCACAACCCTTTCGATTGCCATAGACATTCAGAACCTCTTCCACGGACTTCAATTGCTGGCCGCGGATGATCTCGCGAAGCTGTTCGTAGGAGAATGGAACGCAGGCGCACAGCGAGTGCTCCTCTTCCTGCTCGAATTCCGGAGCGACCGCGCGCAGCAGCTTTTCACAGAGCCCGGAGCAAGTGCCACAACTGGTCGACGCCCGTGTTTTATCTTTTAAAGCGGCCAATGTCGTGATGCCGTGCGCGTGAATCGCGCGTATGATGTCCCCTTTCCGAACGCCGTTGCAGCCGCAGATGGTTTCATTGTCCGGCATGGCCGCAACCTCCAGACCGGGATCCGCATCGCGCGGTGGGAATAGAATCTGGCGGCGGAACGGTGTGAGATCGGTTCCGTTTCGCATCCACTCCAGATAGGCATATTGATCCTCGACATCGCCGACAAGAATCATGCCTCGCAGCCGATTCTCTTTTAAAAACAGTTTGCGATAGATGCCAAGCGCCGCGTCTTCGAAGTACACTGTCTCCACGCATGGCTCGGATTCGTCGATGGATCCCGCCGAAAAAATGTCGACGCCCATAATTTTGAGCTTCGTTGCTGGTGCGGCGCCTTCAAAAGTCTTATCGCGATGTCCGGTTATCGTCGATGCAAGGACTTTGCCCTGTTCAAGGAGCGGGGCAACCAGACCGAAAGTTTGTCCACGATGTTCCGTACACTCACCGACGGCAAAAATGTCGGGATCGGACGTTTCCATGTAGTCGTTGACGACGATCCCGCGGCGGACGGTAAGACCGGCTTTACGGCCGAGTTCAATGTTCGGCTGGATGCCGGCCGCGATCACTACCAGATCTGCTTCCAGTTCTTCTCCGTTTTCAAAACGCAGACCCTCGACATGTCCGTTTCCGAGGATCGCTGCGGTCTGTTTCGGTAGTATCACGCGAATGCCAAGACTCTCAATCTTGCGTCTCAGATACTCGCCGCCCTTAGCGTCCAACTGGCGTTCCATCAAGGTATCCATTAAATGGACAACCGTTACATCACATCCGCGGATCTGAAGGCCGCGCGCCGCTTCGAGGCCGAGCAAGCCGCCACCAATGACCGCAACTCGGAGCCCCGGCCGTGCTTCCTTCATGAGAACCCGCGTATCGTTCAGGGTTCGAAACACGTGCACGTTTCTTTTGTCCACACCTGGAATCGGGGGAATGAACGGGCGGCTTCCCGTCGCAAGAATCAGCTTGTCGTAGCCGGTTACTCCACCACCGTCGCTGAGGACTGTGTGAGCTTCACGATCGATGCCGGTAACCCTCACGCCCAGACGAGCGCAGATCCGATGGCGTCGGTACCAGTTGCGATCGTTGACAACAATTTCGTCCGGGGATTTCTCTCCCGCAAGCACGGAAGACAGCAGGATGCGATTGTAATTGACGTCGGTCTCATCGCCAAGAATGGTGATTTCGAAGTCGTGCGGGTAGGCGAGAATCTGCTCGACGCATGCCACTCCCGCCATCCCATTGCCGACAACGACCAGTTGCCGCTTCATGCATTTCCTCCTGAAAGCAAGTTCACAAACCTTTTGGCGATTGTGCGTTCGCCGTTCGCACGAGTTTTTTCTACGCGCACGGCGCATTGCTTGAAATTGGGCTCACGCGAAATGGGATCAAAAATGTCCTGAGTCGCTCGGTTCACGTTGGTTTCCGCAAAATGGAATGGCATGAAGACTTGTCCCGAGGCGACGATTTCTGTCAGGCGAAGCTCAACGCCGCACACCCTGCCGCGCCGCGAGACGACGTCCACCCAATCATGACTCCGTAAACCCAATGGCTTCGCGTCGCGAGGATTCATTTCAAGCCACGCGCGGGGCGACAGCCGCTCCAACAGCGGAACATTGCGCGTCTTTGTTCCCGTGTGCCAGTGCTCAACGGTGCGGCCGGTGTTTAGCACGAAGGGGTAGCGCAAGTCGGGCTGTTCTGGAAATGGAACCCAATCGGAACAAACCAGCTTCGCGCGTCGATCTTGCGTTTGAAAGCGGCCGTCCGTGTAGAGCCTGGAGGGCGCATCGGGTGGTGTTTCGCCCATCCGAAGCGGCCATTGAACCGCATGCCGTTGTGCCAGCACGGAGTAGCTGATGCCCGAGTAGTCGCATAAGCGGCCGCCAGATACGCGCCGCCACTCGTTGAACGCATCTTCCACCGTTTTCCAGCCGGGAAAAAGCTCCTCACGGCAGCCCAGCTTTTCGGCCAAGGCGAGAAAGATATCGAAATCGGCCCGGGCTTCGCCTGGCGGATCCACGGCCTTGTTCACTTTGCTCACCCGCCGTTCGGAGTTCGTATAGGTGCCTTCCTTCTCGCCCCAGATCGCCGCGGGCAGAATCAGGTCGGCAAGTTCCGTTGTCGGCGTTGGATGATAGCCGTCTTGAACCACGAGAAAGTCCAGGTTGGCAAGGCCCTGCCTCAAGACGTCCTGGTTTGGGTATGAAACAAGGGGATTGGTCGCAATGATCCACAAGCCGCGAATCCTATTGGCGACCGCGGCCTCGATTATGTCCGGATACGCCAACCCGCGTTGCGCTGGTAGCCGGTCGGCGTCCACGCCCCACATCGCTGCCAGTTCCTTGCGGTCCCCGGCGCTTTCGAACTTTCGATATCCCGGGAGGCTCGCCGTAAAACTCGCCTCGCGCGAACCCATCGCGTTGCACTGTCCTGTAATCGAAAACGGCGCCGCACCGGCGCGGCCAACGTTTCCCGTCAGCAACGCCAGATTGCAAATGGCATTCACGGTCGCCGTCCCGATCGAACTGTGATTCACACCCATCGTCCAGCCAATGAAGCCGGCCTTTGCGCGCCCATACAGGAAAGCCGTTTTGTACAGTAAGTCCTCGCTGAGTCCCGTAATCCCGGACACGCGCTCCGGGGTGTAGGCTTTCAGGAACCGCTCAAGTTGTCCGAAACCAGACGTGTGCGCGTCGATGTAGTTCCGGTCGATAAGACCGTGGCGGATTAAAAGGTGCGCAATGCCATTGAGTAGCGCCAGGTCGGAACGCGGGCGCAGCGGCAGGTGCACGTTGGCCATCATGGCCGTTTTTGTGACGCGCGGATCGGCGACAATGAGCGTCTTGGCTCGATTCGCTTCCAGGTACTGGCACAGGATGGGATGATTGTCGGCGATGTTGGAGCCGATCAGCAAAATGACGTCTGCCTTTTCCAAGTCTTCGTACACTCCGGGTGGGCCGTCGCTGCCGAACGAAAGCTTGTAGCCGGCGACGGCGGTTGCCATGCACAGAGTCGTATTGCTGTCGTAATTGCTCGTACCGAGTCCTAACTGGACGAGTTTTCCAAGGGTGTAGAATTCTTCCGTGACCAACTGGCCGGTGCTGATCACACCTAGCGCGGACGGTCCGTGCGCAGACTGAATGGCGCGGAACCTCTGCGCCATCAACAGGAGCGCCTCATCCCAGCTCGCGCGAACGAGCGCTCCGTTTTTGCGCAGCAGCGGATATTGAGCACGGTTAGCGGCTTCGAGAATATAATGCTCGGAAAGCCCCTTCGGGCACAGTTTGCCGCGGTTCACTGGATGGCTGGCAAGCGCTCTCGAAGTCACGGCTTTGCCACTCTTCACGCCGATCTCAATTCCACAGCCGACGGAACAATATCCGCAGGTGGTGGGTACCCACCGGTCGGGAATCTTCTTAGCGGATGTGTAACCTGTCGAGTCGCTCCGGGAGTACGCGTATTCATCACGAAGAATATCCAGGCCGGCTACTCTTCTCCAATCGAACGTGCGGCGTTTCATGCGGCCCGCCTTCCGGCGCCGAACGCCGCGCCGAGGCTCTTGGGAACCACGCTGACGAAGAAGAGGTAACGGCCGAGACATTCTCCAGCAAGCACCATCAGGAAGGCAGCGATGAGCAACCACGGGTTCGTGACGGCAAACCCCGCGGCCGCCGCGAGAACGAGGACACCGAGCCGCAACAAATACAGGCTCCTGAGGCGGCCCGAGAGTAGCAGGGCCGAGCCCCGCAACTCGAAGCTCTCAGATCGCGATAGCCAGAAAAACTTGAGGAGCTGGATGATGAGCTGCGCCGAAGCCCCCGCGGCCGCCGCCAAACGGGCCCACTCCGGGATCGTTCCCGCAAAAATGCCGAACGAGGCCATTCCCGCGAACAATGCACTTACGAAGAACGGCCCAAGCAGCACGGAAGATGAATGGAATTCTGCCAGTGTGTAATTCGAGTCCCACGCTGGCCGTGCGCGAACAGTGTAGATTCGAGCGGAGCACGTAACACCTGCACATCCTGCGATCACCGTGAGTAATCCCGCAATGCCGCGTGCGGGAAAATCCAGGATCAACATCGCCGCGTATGTGCTGGCTGTTCCGGCGAATAAGGAGAGCATCAATACCTCCCGGCTCAACCAGGAGTGACGCACGCCTCTGAGAGCCCGCCAGGCGAGAATCGGCCGGCCGAGGTGGGACGTCGACGCTCCAAGACTCAGTCCAGCGAGCGCAAGGGAGGCAAACGCGCCAGCCGTCAATCCGGCTCCTCTGTCCATCGCGTCCAAAAGCCATAGAACCGTGAATGCACCCGCGGAAAGCTGAGTCAACACCAGCATGAACACGAGCGGCCAATGCGGGAGTTCAAGATCGATCCGGTTGGTATCCACGCGTCCGGTATCGGGTAATAAGTTTTCCGGAAGGGTGACCCGCGTGGTAGAGATACTGTCGTCGGCTGAAGGCAGGCCTGGGGCGTTCGCGGAAAGATAGTCGCGCCGCCACTCCGCGATATTTACGATCTCGATCGAGATCGCACCTTCGGGGCAGGCGCCGACACACGCTGGAGCCATGCCATCGCTTAGGCGGTGATGACACATGTCGCACTTACCGACCACACCGCGCTCGGCGTTGTATTGCGGCACTCCGTAGGAGCAGTTCCAGGTACAGTACTGGCAACCAATACAGGCATCGGCCGAATGAAGCACAACGCCCGTTTTGGGATCTTTCGTATACGCCTCGACAGGGCAGCCGATAAGGCAGGAAGGTTCCAGGCAATGGTTGCAGCCCATCGAGAGGTGATAGCGCTGCGCGTATGGATAATATCCCCCCTCGATTTCACCCACCCGGCGCCAGTTCAAGGACGCCGGATTCCCGTTCTGTTCATTGCATGCGACCACGCAGCACTTGCAGCCGATGCACTTCTTCATATCGAAGTGAAAGCGATACTGCTCTCCAGCCTCGAGCGGACGGTCCGGAATCAATGGCTTGGACTCGAGTTCTATTTCGAGCAGAGTCTGCCGTGGCAGCGACTGCGTGGACGCAGAGAGCAACGCGCTCTCCATCAATGGAAGCACCGTCGTCCTCCAACTCGTTTTGCAAACACGTATCGCGGCTTTGCCACAAAAGCTCCTTCGCTCGCCTGACCATGAAGAGATCAAGCGTTGAAGTTCAGGCCAAATGCACAACAAAAGGCCGGTCGTGGGTCAACTTGGGAAATGACTCCGCAGGGAGCAAAGGTGGGACGCGGACTGGGTCCCGGATAGCCCCGGAAAACCCGTTTGTCTCGCAGGTAAGCTGCTGAGAGTCTATCATGACTCCCCAAGCCTGCAAATACTTCTGGCGATAGATTGTTTTTATCGAGCCGATTTGGGCGGCTCAAGTGCGGTGAGTTGCGGGATCGTCGGCTTTCCTCAGCCAAACTCGAACTCTTGAACGCCGCGCTGGGGCTTTCCCTGAGCGCGGCTACACCGCAGCGTCGATGATCTGTGTCGTGCCGCCGGTGTGACGAAAGGCACGTTCTTTCACTATTTTTCAGGCAAGGAGACGCGGCTCTCGCCGCCATCGAAGTGTTTGAGTTGTTTGGTGGACCTGGAGGGATTCGAACTCACGACCTCTTCCATGCCATGGGGGACAGATCAATCACTTACGGAGCGCTTAACTGAACCGGATGATCGAGACTACGCCATTGTTCGCGGCGCGGTTGATACGCTGTTCAGCCGGGACGAGGAACTATGCTTCACAGCGTAAAACCGCGAGGGAGAACGGCGTCCGCCCGCCTTGGTACCACACAGCAGCGTCCGGTAGACGGTTCGGGCAAAGAACGAAGCTTACACGTCGAGGCGCGCGGTGCCGCCTGAGGCTCAGGCCACTTCCGCGAACTCCAGCGCCTGGATGTTGGTCCGCGCAATCTCCGTAACCTGGGACCAAGTTGCCGCGGAACACGACCGTGTACCGGCCCTGCGTCGAGTAAAGCGGGGTTCAGTCAACGAATCGGCGACAAACGGTCAAATTAGGCCGTGTCGATATCAATAATGCGGCAGCAATTCCCGATTCAGGGCCGCACGGATCAGTGCCGCTGCGTAGGCGTTGTCCGTGTCTGCCGGCGTTTTGAAATCCATTCCCCGCCGCCAGTCTGCCGGGGCCTCGGGGTGAACCCCGCTCAAAATCAGCCATCCTCTTCCGTACGTTCCCTCCACGACTGCGGGAGTTCCATCGGGATACTTAGCGACAATCGCCCCCCATCCGGTGAGTTGCGGGCCGTCCTCCCAGTACTGATCCAGCGTTTGTCCGCTAGCATCGGTGATGGCGACGGCCGATTTCCGGATACCTCGGGCTTCGGCGGCGAAGAACCCGAAGCGCACGTCGGATGTCAGATTCAGGCCGTTGTAAGGAGAGTTGCCAGCGAAGAACGCTCCCGCGCAAATCCCGAGATAGTTCAAACCGCTCCGCACCGCGGCTCGAATATTGGCCGCCGCAGCCGGAGTCACGCTCTTGCCGATCTGCTCGAAATTGCCACCCGGGACGATCAGCAGGCGATATCTTCGGATTTCCAACTCGGTTAATCTGTTCAACTGCTGCGTGCTGATGGTCGAATACTCTAGGTGCTCGCGGCTGAGGATCCTCTCAATGGCGGCAACGTCTCCCGGAGAAGTTCCCCTTCCGCCGAACAGCAGAATCGGGTCAACGCTGGCGGGCCCGAGATCCCGGCCGCGGCAGGCTGTAAACAGCATTGCCATAGCCGCGGCGCACAACAAAGTGGCCAAGTGCTGATTCCTCCCGGATACTTCATTCTTGCAGGGATTGGTGTCTTCGATATGGCCGCACGGATTCACGTCGGCTCCGAACGCTACTTTATTTTAAGAGGTGCACGATCGTGGTTTCTGTCTCTGCCGGATCGGGAGCCGGATCTCCGTAGATCTCCCACGAGTGCCCCGCGGACTCCCTCCGGTTGGCGGCTATCCAATTTTCGATCGCTTTGTACGCCTCGTTCATGCGGTCGTACGGTCCCCGGTGGATCGCAATGGCAGCCTCTCCGGCTGGCGTTTCGGTCGCGTACACCTCGCCAGCAGCTTCAAATGTGCGTGTGACCTCAACACCGAAGTCGCACTGTATTGGGGCGCCCGGCTGTGTCGGGTGGTGATAGAGGAAGATGTTGTGGCCGTTCGTCCACAGGCCTGGCTGGCTTCGAATGAACGGCCAGACTTTGTCAAGAGCCGGGCCCCACGCCGACCCAACCTCGCCCACCGCGACCTCGCACCGCACCGCGGCCAACTTGCGGGGGTGAACAGCCTGTACGTTAACGGAGACGGGCATTCCTCGATACTAACCCAAAATCGCGCCGTATCGGTTCAAGTTGCCCCTGTAACGTCCGGCTCTGAGACTGATCGGCTCCGGTTACGCGATCACCAGCCCGGGCTGCTGGATGACGGCCGAATTCTGAAGTCGCCCGTTGCTGCCGGCCATGCCCGCCGCCGACAATCGGGTTCTCGATGAACTCTTTGAACTTTCTGCCCAGCTCTTCGATGCCGCCTCCTTTCGCCCTTTTTCTTTTCGGCCTCGATCATGCGCTCGTAGGCGGCGCGGACACGGTCCACCATCCCTTGCTCATCGCCGAGCTTCTTGATGAGGCGGTCGCGCTCGGCGATGAGACGTTCGACGCCGGTTTTTCCATAGGCCGCGACCTGCTTTTCGATGGACTGGGTGAGGCGCTCCATCGAGCTGCGCGAGCGGTCGTTGAGCTTGATGAGCATTTCGCTCAGCGGTCGGGTTTAATATGCAGTTACCTGAGCATAACGGCGAATAAGCCTGTCAGACGCGGCCATCGACGGCGCAACCTGGATCGCGCCGCGGGAGGATTACCGGCAACTTCCGCCAGGAATTCAAGACTAAACAGGAGACTCAAAAGGTCGAAATATCGAAAAACTGCTTCATTTCCGAAGGCGTTACGTCGCGCCGTCGTGCACGAAGGCAAGGGCATTGCGAAAAGCGTCACGAAAGAGCGGTTCTCGATCGCAATGCTCGCTAAACAAGCCCAAACACCGCGGACGGAGTAAGCGGGGCGGTGAATACGGTCCTGATCGGCGACACTCAAATTGGCTATCGCTACCGCAAGGACCTGGGTGACGTGCCGTCGCTCGCCGGTAGAATTGGCGAGGTCGAATTACTCCATTCCGTGGTGAAGGGCTGATTGCTGGGCAGAGGCGGTTTGAAGCGTGCCGTAAACTCGGCTGGATCCGGTGACAGTTATCGACCTGCTTCAATCGGGGCGCGGTGAAGCTCACGAAAACTTCGTACGCAAAGACCTGCTGCCAAGCGAACTCGTCGCACTCGACGGCTATTGAGCCGCTGGAGCGGCGAGAAGCCCGCGATCCACCCTGGGCATATGATGGCGGCGCCAGGCCCCACGGGACGATGCCGTTGGATGGAATCAAGGCTTTGGACGTCGGCGGAATCGCTGAGAGCAAATTCCATGCTGTGGTTGCGTGTCGCAGGCGGCTAAGGAAGACGGCTTGCCGTTCACCACGCTCGGGAAAAAGGATTGAACGGCATGCGTGCCGATGGGTGAGTCAGCCGCGCGGCACGCAACGATCAGCCCACGCAGCGCAACGACGAGGATCGACTGACTCAGGCGATCATCGCGCTGGCGAGCCAATACGGGGCTTCGGATACCGGCGCATCACCGCACTGCTGCAACAAGCGGGCTGGTGTGTGGGCAAGGATCGTGTGCAGCGCATCTGGCGGCGGGAAGGTTTGAAAGTTCCGGCGAAACCCAAGCCGCGCAGGGAGGCTGTGGCTGAATGACGGAAGCTGCATCCGCCTGCGGCCCGAACGCCGCAATCACGTGTGGAGCTACGATTTCGTCGACGCGCGCACGCACAACGGGCGCAGTTTGCGGCTGCTGACGCTGATCGACGAATTCAGCCGGGAATGTTTGGCGATCCGCGTGGCGCGGCGTCTGAACAGCGCGCACGTGATCGAGCTGCTGGGCGAGTGCATGCTTCCGTACGGCACACCCGAGCACATTCGATCGGACAACACCGCGGAAATGACCGCTCGCCGAGCGCTCTATCCTGTCTTGGCAGCCGCTCAGGAAGTCACCCGCGAAGTTTCCCGTAAATCGTCGTCGAACAGCCACGCTGACGGAGCAAGTGAGAACTTTACAAAGAGGCTCTGGTTCGGAGTCATTCTGGGAGTACCCCTGACAAGCGATCTTCGTCCACCTCCCTTTTCTCCGCCTCCGTATACGGGTCCGGTAACTCGCACCGCTGATTTGACCCAAAACCCAAAAACTGTACCAGTCGAAACTGGAAAAATCCGTGACAAGGGAGCTTCGGCTAAGGTCTAAAGGAGGACCTTGAGATGCCGAAGGGACACACCGAAGAACAGATCGTCGCCGCG